>OLIR01000002.1_pt1 | contig 685928 bp, 679 predicted proteins | sample 1609741 | NCBI WGS metagenome assembly OLIR01 (sample SAMEA4350169, study PRJEB24818) | metagenome | biome: human; feature: gut; material: faeces | place: Denmark | collected 2013-09
TTCAACCATTATTCCGCAAGTTGAATAACAAAGGAAGAACAGCATCTCTCTTTGCTTTATTTACAGGAATTTCCATGTTGTCTATGTTTTTCTTTAATGCCAAAGAATCACCGGCTATTTTTTATGCTTTATCTGGTCTGACACAGTTTTTCTTCTCTGGATTTAATACTGCAATCTATGCAATTATTCCAGACTGTGTGGAATATGGGGAGTGGAAAACCGGACTTAGAAATGATGGTTTTCAGTATGCATTTATTTCACTTGGAAATAAAATCGGAATGGCAGTTGGAACAGCACTTTTAGCAGGATTACTTGGAAAATATGGTTATATTGCAAATCAGACACAAAATGCAATTGTACTTTCAATTATGAAACATGCATTTACGACGATTCCGGGTGCACTGTGGATTGTGACTGCGGTTGTATTATTTTTCTACCGGTTAAATAAAAAACGTTATAACGAGATTGTGGAGGAACTGAAAAATGGAAGAAAAAGTTGATATCGTGGCATTGGGAGAATTGCTGATTGATTTTACGGAAGCAGGACACAGTCAGGATGGGAGAAAATTGTTCGAACAGAATCCCGGCGGTGCTCCGGCAAATCTTCTAACCGTTGCAAGCCACTTTGGGTATCGCACATCTTTTATTGGAAAAGTTGGAAACGATATGCATGGTAAATTTTTAAAGAAGACATTGCAAAAGGAAGGAATCAATACAGATGCTATTGTTGAAGACCCGGGTTATTTTACAACGTTGGCATTTGTGGAAATCGGTGAAAGTGGAGAACGGAATTTTTCTTTTGCAAGAAAACCGGGTGCAGATACACAGTTAAAAAAAGAAGAACTGGATCAGACATTAATTTCAGGTTGTAGAATTTTTCATTTTGGATCATTATCGCTGACAGATGAACCGGCAGAAAGTACAACGATTGAAGCGGTAAAAATGGCAAAAGCAGCGGGTGCACTTATTTCCTATGATCCGAATTATCGACCGTCTCTTTGGAAGAGCAAAGAGGATGCAGTGAAAAAAATGAGATCTGTCATAGAATTGGTAGATGTCATGAAGGTATCGGATGAAGAGAGTATTTTGTTGACAGAGGCCGAAAGTTATGAGCAGGCCGCAGACCAACTCCTTGCTATGGGACCAAAGCTGGTAGCCATTACATTGGGAGAACAGGGTGTTCTTATGGCAACAAAAAGCAGAAAAGAAATCATCAAAGCATTTCAGATACATGCGGTCGACACGACTGGGGCAGGTGATTCATTCTGGGGAGGCGTATTATGCAGTATCCTTTCCATGAATAAGAATGTTGAAAAAATGAAATGGGAAGAAATCAAAAAGTGTGCTGTTTTGGGAAATGCAGTTGCTGGATTGTGTGTGCAAAAGAGAGGTGGCATCCCTGCGATTCCGACAAAAGAAGCAGTGTTTGAATTTATGCAGAAATAATGAATGTATATGACAAAATTGGGGCTATAAAAACGCCCCTATTTTTAACAAAAATATAAGCAGGACAACTTTCGATATTTGCTCCTGCTTGTATTTTATGTAAATTACGATAAGTTTTATTCCCTGTGTTCTTCGCCCCATGTACAGTCTGATTCTGGTGTAGTCTTTAAATGCTTTTCTGATTCCCAACAATCAATGCGGAGCATATAGCCAGCAGATATATAAACATCAATACTATTAAGCTGTGGATTGTATTCTGCAAATATTATTCTCGTCGTATTTTATCTCCTTATCATTCAATCAATCATTTGTTACAAAAATCAGAAGCATTTCAATCAGTTCACCATGTCACTTTCATTTTAAAAGAATGCAGAGAAGTAGTTTATAGATATACTCCTCTGCATTTTTTTGTCAGGTATCCGAAAGAGGCTGCCGGTGGCAAGTCCGGTAGGTAAGTTATGGTACATCTTCCGCAGAAGCAGCAGGCTCACAGATTGATTTTCGGGCAGCAAGATTTGCGAGCATATCACTTAATACCACCAGGTCTGCGGCAAGAAGCGTAAGCTCATCGGTCGACAGGCATTCGGACAACTGGCAGGAAATAGTGGAGAGGTAAAAAAGATTTGTACAGTTTGACATAGCGGTTGACCATAAGATATTTATGATATGGTATGCAACTGTCAGGGAAAATGTGTATAATAAAAGAAAATAACTTCTGATAGATAATTGGTAAAAGGGAATGAAAGGAATCAAATATGAAAACACTGATTGTAGTAGATATGCAGAATGACTTTATCGATGGTTCACTTGGAACCAGGGAAGCGCAGGCAATTGTACCGAAGGTAAAAGAGAAAATCAAAGAGTATCAGGAGCGCGGGGACGAGATTATTTTTACCCGGGATACTCATCAGTCAGATTATCTTAACACACCGGAGGGAAAGAAGCTTCCGGTGGAACATTGCATCGAAGGCACAAAGGGCTGGGAGATTGCAGAAGGTTTAGAGGTGCCGGGATGCAGCTATATTAATAAACCAACCTTTGGATGGACACACTGGTCGGAGAGAAACTTTGAAGAAATAGAATTATGCGGTCTTTGTACGGATATCTGTGTGGTATCCAATGCCCTGATTTTAAAGGCAGAATTTCCGGATGTAGAGCTTACAGTGGATGCCACATGTTGTGCCGGAGTGACACCGGAATCTCATGAGGCAGCGCTTACTACTATGAAAATGTGTCAGATTCATGTAATTGGAGAGTAGAAAAGGCGTAATAATTCCAAAAGAATCCCTCCGACGCTTGAACGTCGTTCGTTTTTTGAGTATAATCGTTTCGTAAGGAAGGTGACAGATATGAAGGATACAAGAGTTGATATTTATCATGGAGTAACACCAATTAAGGTAAAACCGTATGAGCACAATGTAAAATATTATGAGACAGACCAGATGGGGATTGTGCATCATTCCAATTATATCCGTTGGATGGAAGAGGCACGAATGGACTTGATGGATCAGATGGGCTTCAGCTATAAACAGATGGAAGACCAGGAAATTATCAGTCCGGTGCTGTCTGTACAGTGTGAATATAAGAGCATGGTGCGATTCGGAGATACCGTTGTTATTGAAACAGCCATTGCAGGTTACAATGGAATCAAACTCAGTGTCCGTTATCGTATGACAGACAAAGAGACCGGAGAACTCCGTACCATTGCAGCCAGTGAGCACTGCTTCTTAAATCGTAGTGGCAAGCCGATTTCCTTGAAACGGTCATACCCTGAAATAGATACAAAATTCTTCCAGATGATGGATGAGGAAAGTTAGGACAAGATGAGCAAAAAATTAGTTCTGATCGATGGACACAGTATATTAAACCGGGCATTTTTTGGATTACCGGATTTGACCAATGCAGAGGGACTTCATACCAATGCAGTATATGGTTTCTTAAACATTTTATTTAAAATATTAGAGGAAGAGCAGCCGGAGTATCTTACGGTTGCTTTTGATGTGCATGCACCAACATTCCGTCATAAGATGTTTGATGCATACAAGGGAACGAGAAAACCGATGGCAGAAGAATTGCGGCAGCAGGTACCGCTGATGAAAGAAATGCTGCGTGCCATGGGAGTTACGGTAATTGAAAAAGAAGGCTTAGAAGCAGACGACCTATTGGGAACCATAGCAAAGCGCAGTGAAGCAGCAGGCTATGAAGTGTCTGTAGTGTCCGGAGACCGGGACTTATTGCAGCTTGCCAGTGACCATATTAAGATCCGGATTCCAAAGACCAAGCGGACCGGAACGGAAATCGAAGATTATAATACCAAAGAGGTATTGGAAAAATATCAGGTTACACCATTGCAGTTTATTGATGTAAAGGCACTGATGGGCGATACCGCAGATAATATCCCGGGTGTACCGGGAATCGGCGAAAAGACAGCCACGAACCTGATTGTGGCATATGGCAGCATTGAAAATGCATATGCCCATGTAGAAGAAATTAAGCCAAACCGTGCGAAAGAGATGTTAAAAGAGCATTATGACATGGCGCAGTTAAGTAAGACACTGGCTACCATTAAGATAGACGCAGATATCCCATATGATATCAGTGAAGCACGAATTGGTAATTTATATACACCGGAAGCTTATGTGATGTGTAAGCGTCTGGAATTTAAGAATCTTCTGAAACGGTTTGAAGTGGACACACCGGTAAATACCGGAGAGGAAAACTTTAAACGAATCGAGGATTTTGCTGGGGTAGAAGAATTTTTTGCAAAGGCAAAGAAGCAGCAGGCAGCAGGCGTCCAGTTGATTTATGAAAAGGATGTTGTGCTTGGACTTGCAGTTGCATGCACAAAAGAAGATGTGGCATATATTCCGGTTGCGGGATTTGTGACAGAGCAGTATCTATTCGAACAGAGCAGACAGCTTCTTGCAGCAGGCACAGAGATTCGCACCTTTGATTTAAAACCACAGCTTAAATGGATAGAAGCCGATGAAAAGAGTCATATTTTTGATGTGAAAATAGCAGCTTATTTATTAAATCCATTGAAAAATGACTATGCTTATGAAGATATTGCAAAAGACTATCTTGATTTGATGGTGCCGTCGAAAGAGGATTACCTTGGAAAGAAAGGTTTAGCCACAGCATCGGAAGAAAAGCCGGAAGAATTCTTGAAAATGGCATGTTATCAGGCATATATTAATTTAATGGCAAAAGAACCGCTGACAAAACAGTTAGAAGAAGAGGGCATGAAAGAACTCTTTGATAAAATAGAAATGCCGCTGGTATATACCTTATCTGATATGGAAAAGGAAGGCATTGCTATTGATGCAGATGCCTTAAAAGAATATGGAGAGAATCTTGCAGTATCCATAGATAAAATTGAAAAAGAAATCTATGAAGAAGCCGGTGAGACCTTTAATATCAATTCACCAAAACAGCTTGGTGTGATTCTTTTTGAAAAATTGCAGATGCCAAATGGCAAGAAGACCAAGACCGGATATTCTACTGCAGCAGATGTACTGGAAAAGCTGGCACCGGATTATCCGATTGTATCAAAAATATTAGAGTACCGTCAGCTGACCAAATTAAAATCCACATATGCCGACGGACTGGCTGCATTTATTGCAGAGGATGGACGGATTCACAGTACATTCCAGCAGACCATAACAGCCACCGGACGTTTAAGCAGTACAGACCCGAATTTACAGAACATTCCAATCCGGATGGAATTGGGACGGCTGATTCGTAAAGTGTTTTTACCGAGAGAAGGTTATGTATTCTTAGATGCGGATTATTCCCAGATAGAGCTTCGTCTGCTGGCACATATGTCAGGAGATAAAAATCTGATTGATGCATATAAGCATGCAGAAGATATTCATGCGATTACTGCATCCAAGGTATTTCATGTGCCGTTCGAAGAAGTAACACCACTGCAGCGAAGAAATGCAAAGGCGGTAAACTTTGGTATTGTCTATGGAATCAGTTCCTTCGGATTAAGTCAGGATTTAAGTATTACAAGAAAAGAAGCAGAACAGTATATTAAGAGCTATTTTGAAACCTATCCGGGAATCAAGACATTCTTAGACGGACTGGTAGAGGCTGGCAGGACAAAAGGCTATGTCACAACAATGTTTGGCAGAAGAAGACCGGTGCCGGAGTTATCCTCCAGTAATTTCATGCAGCGTTCCTTTGGAGAACGTGTGGCAATGAATGCACCGATTCAGGGTTCTGCAGCAGATATTATTAAAATAGCCATGATTCATGTGCATGACCGCCTGAAAGAGGAAGGCTTGAAATCAAAACTGATTTTACAGGTACATGACGAACTTTTGGTTGAGACCTGTAAAGAAGAACAGCAGCAGGTAGAGAAGATTTTGAAAGAAGAAATGCTTCATGCAGCAGACCTTGCGGTAACCTTAGAGGTAGATATGCATGCCGGAAATAACTGGTACGAAGCAAAATAGGATAAGGCAGAAATTATGAAATTTATCGGAATTACCGGAGGCGTAGGAGCCGGAAAAACAGAAATATTAAAATACCTTGCCGGCAGAGAAGATACGAAAGTAATGCTGGCGGATGATATCGCAAAAGAACTTTCTGAGCCGGGACAGTCCTGTAACGAAAAATTGCAGGAGCTGTTTGCGGGAACAGATGTTTTTGATGAAAAGGGGAAGATGAACCGTCCGAAGGCGGCAGCCATTATTTTCAAGGATGAAGCCAGGCGGAATGGAATGAATGAGATTTTGCATCCGGCAGTAAAGGAATATGTGCTTCATGTATTAGAGCAGGAAAAGGAAGAAGGCAGGCTTCGTTATCTGGTATTGGAAGCGGCATTATTAATCGAAGAACATTATGATGAAATTTGCGATGAATTATGGTATATTTATACTTCAGAGGAGAATCGCAGAGCAAGGCTGAAGCAGTCGAGAGGCTACAGTGATGAAAAAATCAGTGAAATGTTTGAAAGCCAGCTTTGCGAGAACGAATACCGCAGACATTGCAAAGTGGTAATTGATAATAATGGTACGACGGAAGAAACCATTGCACAGGTAAGAACGATAATAGAGAATGAGGGAGAAAATACCAATGGATAATGCAGAACAGAATGCAAATCAATTTGTATTTGGCTTGGATATCGGAACAAGAAACGTAGTTGGAACAGTTGGATATCGGGAAGGCAAAGACTTCTATGTGGCAGCCCAGTATATGAAAGAGCATGAAACCAGAGCTATGCTGGATGGTCAGATTCATGACATCGGAAGAGTAGGCAGAACAATTGCAGAAGTAAAGGCAGAATTAGAAGGGCAGTTAGAGGCAAAGCTTACCGATGTCTGCATTGCTGCCGCTGGCCGTGTACTGAAAACCGTGACCACCAGCGTGGAATATGAATTCGCAGAAGAGACCGTAGTAACTGCAGAACATATACATACTCTAGATTTACTGGGAGTAGACCATGCCCAGCAGATTTTAAAAGAGAGGAATGATACCCGTTACAAATTTTACTGTGTGGGATATTCTGTTGTAAAATATTATATCAATGATGAAGTCTTTTCCAATATAGAAGGACATAAGGCAGAGAAAATTTCGGAGGATGTTATCGTAACCTTCCTGCCGGAGGACGTTGTAGATGGTCTGTATTCCGCAGTAGGGCAGGCTGGATTAAATGTTGCCAATCTGACTTTGGAGCCTATTGCTGCAATCAACGTAGCAATTCCGGAGGCCTTTCGAATGTTAAATATTGCACTGGTTGATGTGGGAGCCGGAACATCCGACATCTGTGTCACCAGAGACGGAAGCATTATTGCATATGGCATGATTCCTTATGCCGGAGATGAGCTGACCGAATTAATTGTGCAGCATTATCTGGTGGATTTTAATATGGCAGAACATATGAAGCTGACATCCGGTATGGCGGATGAAGTGGAATTTACAGATATCATGAGCATTACCCATACGATTCCATCCGAAGAAATCTGGGATTTAACCAATGATACGGTAGATAAGATTACTACTGAGGTAGCAGAGAAAATCAAAGAGTTAAATGGTGATAAATCGGTCAGTGCAGCCTTCGTAGTTGGCGGCGGCGGCAAAATCCACGGATTTACGGAAATGCTTGCAGACAAGCTTGAAATTCCAAGAGAACGTGTGGCATTACGTGGAGAAGAAGTTTTAAAAGAGGTTCATTTTGCACAGGAAGAGATTAAGAAAGACCCATTACTGGTAACGCCGATTGGAATCTGTCTTAATTATTATGACCAGAAGAATAATTTCATTATGGTCCGGTTTAACGGAGAACGCTTAAAGCTTTATGACAACAGCCATCTTACTATTGTGGACGCTGCATTGCAGGCGGGCTTCCCGAATGAAGCGCTGTTCCCAAGACGGGGCAAGGCAGTAGAGTTTACCGTAAATGGCAAGCCGAGAATCGTCCGTGGAGAACCGGGAGAATCTGCCATTGTTAAAGTGGACGGAAGAGTAGTCAGCATCAATACACCACTGGTTCCGAATTCCGAGATTACCATAGAAGCCTCTACCATTGGAAAAGAAGCCGTATCTACGATTGAACAGTTAGATGAATATACATCCTCCACCATTACCTTCCAGGTCAATGGCATCAATATTACCTGCCCGAAATTTGTTCAGGTCAATGGAAGCCTTGAACCTTCTAATTATGTTATTCAGGAAGGGGACGAAATCGAAACCAGAAACTTCTATACCATTGGACAGCTGGCAGAGTTTATGGATGTGCGGATTGATGAAGAAGCCGGAATTATCTTAAATGGAAAACCGGCAGATATGGGTTCCCTTTGCTATGAGAACTTTGAAATCGAATGGAGTGCTTCTGCCTATGAAAGCGGTGAACGTCATATTTCCTATGGACAGGCAGATCACAGATTTGATGCCGGACCGGAAGAAGAAGCTTCAACAGAAGAAAGCACAGACAGTGCAGCTGAAGTTCATGAGACAGAAGCTTCTGAGGCAGCTGAATCTGTGACAGGCGAAAATGCTGCGGATGAAAATGTTGCAGATGGCATTCAAACGGCAGGTGCAGAGCCGGAAAGCAAAGAATTACATATTATTGCAAACAATCAGGAAATTACTTTAAGTGGCAAAGAAGAATATGTATTCGTGGATATTTTTGATTATATTGATTTTGATTTGTCAGCATCCCATGGAAGAGCAATTGTAACTTTAATTAATGGCATGGATGCCCAGTATACACAGGTATTGCAGGATGGCGATAAAATTGAAGTGTACTGGAAAGAGAATTACTAAATAGAAAGAGACATAAGAAAATGGAATTATGCAGTATTGCAAGTGGAAGCAGTGGAAACTGTATCTACGCAGGAACAGAAAGCAGCCATCTGATGATTGATGCCGGAATCAGTGGAAAGCGCATTGAAGCAGGATTAAACAGTATCGGTTTGAAAACCGCGGAAATGCAGGCACTGCTTGTGACCCACGAACATTCAGATCACATTTCCGGTCTTGGCGTGGTAGCAAGAAAATATGGAATTCCAATCTATGCCACGGCAGAGACCATTGAGGCAGTCAAAGGGATTTCCAGTGTGGGAAAAGTAGATGAGACATTGTTTCATCCTATCGAAGCCGGAGTGGAATTTCAGATTGGAGATATTACGGTGGAGCCGGTATCCATTTCCCATGATGCCGCAAATCCGGTGGCATACATCATGAAACAGTCAGATAAAAAGATGGCGGTCATTACCGATTTGGGGAAATATGACAATTATCTTATAGACAAGCTGCAGGATTTAGATGTATTATTGTTAGAAGCAAATCATGATGTGCGTATGCTTCAGGTGGGCAGTTATCCTTATCCTCTGAAACAGCGGATATTAGGGGACAGAGGACATCTTTCCAATGAGAGCAGTGGACAATTTTTAGGGCAGCTTCTGCATGATAAGTTTAAAAAAGTAGTATTGGGGCATCTGAGCAAGGAAAATAATCTGGCAGAACTGGCATATGAGACAGTGCGCCAGGAAGTAGAACAGGGTGAGAACCCGTACCACGGAAATGATTTTCCAATCCAGGTAGCAAAGCGGGACGAAGTGTCTGAGCTTATCCGGATTTAAGAATATTAAGAAAGCAAAAATAAGAGGAGAACAAAATGGAAAAGACACAGAGCAAGACAATTATTACTGTAGTAGGAAAAGATACTGTAGGAATTATCGCAAAAGTTTGTACTTATTTATCAGAACAGCATATCAATGTACTGGATATTTCACAGACTATCATTGACGGATTCTTCAATATGATGATGATTGTTGATTTAAATACATCCAAAACACCATTTGCTGAGTGTTCTGCAGCACTGGAAAAATTAGGTGAGGAAATCGGTGTTACCATCAAATGTCAGAGAGAAGAAATCTTTGATATGATGCACAGAATTTAATACGACTTACATAAAAGGGAACTGCTGTTGGCAGGTCACTAAGGCGTATCAATGAAAATACAGGAAATGAGCTGCGTAGAAAGGCAGAATATAGGAGACAAAAAATGATTAATATAATGGAAGTAAGCGAAACCAATAAAATGGTGGAGCATGAGAACTTAGATGTCCGTACCATTACCATTGGAATCAGTCTTTTGGATTGTATTGATTCTGATTTAAAGAAGTTAAACGATAACATTTATAAGAAAATTACTACAGTGGCAAAGGATCTGGTATCAGCAGGAAATCAGATTGAGCAGGAATTTGGAATCCCAATCGTAAATAAAAGAATTTCCGTTACACCAATTGCACTGGTTGGCGGGGCAGCCTGCAAGACGCCGGAAGATTTTGCAACCATCGCAGATACTATGGATGCAGCAGCTAAAGCAGTAGGAGTAAACCTGATTGGTGGATATTCTGCACTGGTATCCAAGGGAATGACAAAGGCAGATGAGCTTTTAATCCGTTCTATTCCAATGGCACTTTGCCGTACCGAAAGAGTCTGCAGTTCTGTAAATCTTGCATCCACAAAAACCGGAATTAACATGGATGCTGTAAAATTAATGGGGGAGATTCTCTTAGAGGTGGCAGAGCAGTCTAAGGACAGAGATTCTGTAGACTGTATGAAACTGGTTGTATTCTGTAATGCACCGGATGACAACCCGTTTATGGCAGGCGCATTCCATGGTGTAACAGAGGCAGATGCGGTAATCAATGTTGGTGTCAGCGGACCGGGTGTTGTAAAGACTGCACTGGAAAAAGTCCGTGGAGAGAACTTTGAAGTATTATGTGAGACCATCAAGAAGACTGCATTTAAAGTAACCCGTGTAGGTCAGCTTGTAGCACAGGAAGCGTCGAGAATTTTAAATATTCCATTTGGTATTGTAGATTTATCTCTGGCACCAACTCCTGCAATTGGAGACAGTGTAGCAGATATTCTTTGTGAAATTGGTCTTGAATATGCAGGTGCACCGGGAACGACAGCAGCCCTTGCTCTTTTAAATGACCAGGTTAAGAAGGGCGGCGTAATGGCATCTTCTTATGTTGGTGGTTTAAGTGGTGCATTTATTCCGGTCAGCGAAGACCAGGGAATGATTAATGCAGTACAGGCAAATGCCATTACACTGGAGAAATTAGAAGCAATGACCTGTGTATGTTCCGTAGGTCTCGATATGATTGCAATTCCGGGTGATACCAAGGCAACTACCATTTCCGGTATTATTGCAGATGAAATGGCACTTGGAATGATTAACCAGAAGACTACAGCAGCCCGTCTGATTCCGGTAATCGGAAAGGGAGTAGGCGATACTGTAGAATTTGGTGGATTATTCGGCTATGCACCGATTATGCCGGTAAACCAGTATTCCTGTGATGCATTTATCAACCGTGGGGGAAGAATTCCTGCACCAATTCACAGCTTTAAGAACTAGGATTTTTTGAAATGGAGAAAGAAAATGAGTGATATCCGTAAACTTGTGTTTTTTGAACGAGGCGTAGAAACATTAACTTATTTTTCACATGAGATGGCAGCGTCATTTCGCAAGATGGGATATCAGATTTTCTTCTTTGACATTCAGGCAGAATATGCTGACACGAAACGATTAAGCCGCTTTTTAAAAAGTGGTGAGACCGCAGTCATTACCTTTAACTTTATCGGATTAAGCGGAGAGGAGTTCCTGTTGGAGACAGAGTCTCAGTCTGTCTTTGCCAGCAGAAATATTCCGGTCTATTGCATTCTTGTGGACCATCCGTTGTATTATCATAAGCAGCTTGATGAGACAATTCCGAATCTGACTGTGTTCTGCATCGACCGTCAGCATATTTCTTATATGAAACGGTTTTATAAAGGGATTCCCTGTCATTTTTTACCATTGGCAGGGAATTTTCTGATGGATAAGGAAGAACGTATTTCTACAGACTTTATTCCATATGAGAACCGGGAATATGAAGTGGGTTTTATCGCAAACTATGTGCATCTTCCGGCAATTGAAGAGCATTTTACCAGCCAGACGAAGGAATATATTGATTTCTATCATGAGATATTAAATTATCTCCGCCTGCATCCGTCAGAGCCGTTAGATTCTGCCATGGAGCATTTTGTCCGTCGGGAGATTCCGGAAGTAACGGAGCGGGAGCTGATGGCATGCTTTGCAGGAATGCTTTTTTTGGATATGTATAACCGGACTTATTTCCGTGGAGAAACGGTGCGGACATTGGTAGACAATGGAGTACGGGTACATGTTTTTGGCAAAGGGTGGGAGAATCTTAAGGTAAAACATCCGGAGAATCTTATTTTAAACGGAAGACAGCTTGATTCTGCCGAATGCGTAAAAATCATCCGGAATACCAAGATTGCATTGAATACCATGCCGTGGTTTAAGGATGGAGCCCATGACAGAATTTTTACAGCCATGTTAAATAAAGCAGTATCCCTGACAGATGGCAGCATTTATTTAAAGGAGCGTTTCTGCGATGGAAAAGATCTGGCATTTTATGAGTTAGAACATCTGGATGCATTGCCGGAACAGGTATTATCCATGCTGGGACATCCGAAGAAAATGAAAGAAATCATAGAATATTCTTATGAACGGGCACTTAAGGAAGATACCTGGGCGAACCGTGCAGAACGTCTGAGAGAGTTCTTATAGGAAGAATTCCTTGACAAGTGTTTTGGAATATGTTTTACTAAATTCAGGTCATATGACTGACGGAACCGTGGGAATAACCACATGAAGTATGACCTGAGAAAGCCGACCGTCTGGGCAGTTAAGCTCGGGATACGTGTCGGTATTTTTTATGCATGCAAACAGGAAAAGTCACAGGAAAAATTCGAAAGAGAAAGAGACTTTGACGGAAAGCTGCAGCAACTTTAAAAATTACATGGAGCGTAAGAAGGAGGAACAAAAATGAAGATGACTTCATTAGCAGAAGAACTTGGAAGCACTACTTATCCGGGAAGAGGAATTGTAATTGGAAAGTCGAAGAATGGAAAGTATGCGGTAACTGCTTATTTTATCATGGGAAGAAGCGAGAACAGCCGTAACCGTGTATTTGTTGAGGATGGAGAAGGAATCCGTACCCAGGCATTTGACCCTGCAAAATTAAGTGACCCAAGTCTTATTATTTATGCACCGGTTCGTGTACTGGGCAATAAGACCATTGTAACCAATGGAGACCAGACAGATACCATTTATGAACTGATGGATAAACAGCAGACCTTCGAACAGGCATTAAGAACCAGAGAATTTGAGCCGGACGCACCTAACTATACACCGCGTATTTCCGGAATCATGCATGTAGAAGATGGAAAATACAATTATGCAATGTCTATTTTAAAGAGCAACAATGGTAATCCGGATGCCTGCAACCGTTATACATTTGCTTATGAGAATCCGGTAGCTGGGGAAGGACATTTCATTCATACTTATATGAATGATGGCAATCCATTACCAAGCTTTGAAGGCGAACCGGTACTGGTTGATATCGGAGATGACATTGATGCATTTACCGAGCTGGTATGGAATAATCTGAATGCAGATAACAAGGTATCTTTATTTGTAAGATATATTGATATTGAAACCGGAAAATATGAAAGCCGCATTGTAAACAAGAACAAATAGGATTTTGTGAATAAGATTCGTGCGAGAGAGGAAAATAAAATGAAAGAATTAGAATTAAAATATGGTTGTAACCCAAATCAGAAACCATCCAGAATTTACATGGAAAATGGCGAATTGCCAATCAAAGTATTAAATGGTAAACCAGGTTATATTAACTTCTTAGACGCATTCAATGGCTGGCAGTTAGTAAAAGAATTAAAGAAAGCAACCGGGCTTCCGGCAGCCACTTCTTTTAAACATGTTTCTCCGGCAGGTGCAGCAGTGGGACTTCCACTTTCTGACGTAGAGCGTAAGATTTACTGGGTAGATGACATGGATGTAGAATTTACACCGATTGCCAATGCATATGCAAGAGCAAGAGGCGCTGACCGTATGTCCTCTTTCGGAGATTTCATTTCTCTTTCTGATGTCTGTGATAAAGCAACCGCACTTTTAATTAAAAGAGAAGTATCTGATGGAGTTATTGCACCGGGCTATGATGATGACGCATTAGAAATTTTAAAAGCAAAGAAAAATGGCAATTACAATGTCATTGAAATTGATCCTGACTATATTCCAGACCCAATCGAGCGGAAACAGGTATTTGGCGTTACCTTTGAGCAGGGAAGAAATGAGTTAAATATTGACGAGCATTTCTTTGACAATATTGTAACAGAAAACAAAGAGCTGCCGGAATCAGCAAAGAGAGATCTGGCAATTTCCATGATTACTTTAAAATATACACAGTCTAACTCCGTATGTTATGTAAAAGACGGACAGGCAATCGGTATTGGTGCCGGACAGCAGTCCCGTATCCACTGTACCAGATTAGCAGGCTCCAAAGCAGATAACTGGTGGTTACGCCAGTCTCCGCAGGTACTGAATCTGCCATTTTTAGATAAAATCCGCAGAGCTGACCGTGATAATGCAATCGACCTTTACATTGGCGAGGATTATATGGACGTACTTGCAGATGGCGAATGGGAGAAGATATTTAAGACCAGACCTGCTGTATTTACGGCAGAAGAAAAACGTGCATGGTTAGATAAGAATACCGGAGTATCTCTTGGCTCTGATGCGTTCTTCCCATTTGGAGATAACATCGAGCGCGCCCACAGAAGTGGCGTGCAGTATGTAGCACAGCCGGGCGGATCTATCCGTGATGACCATGTAATCGAAACCTGTAACAAATATGGTATGGTGATGAGCTTTACCGGAATCCGTCTGTTCCACCACTAAGAGCTGGAAAATCAGATAGGATTTGAAAGATAAGATTTTGCTGTCAAAAGAGGTGCTGGATTCCTTTGATATAAAATTTCAGCAGTTCTTAGCAGTTTGTTTTTCTTGAATGTAAGCAGTCTTTCCGTTGCTTTGACTGGATGTCTGCACTGTCCGTCGGGTACGGATGCTCTATAAAGCCTGCAAGGGGCACTAGGAATTTCAATTTAAAATTTTGGTTTGTCTGGCAACCGGTGCAAATTCACATCCATGTTCAAATGCGCCTCGCTGGCACATCCCTGTGCCAGCGTTGCCTGTTGCCAGACGAAATTCCAAGTGCCCCTAACAGCCTTTATTATGCATCCGTACTTCGGCGAACCGTACAGACATCTTGTCAAACATTGGAAAGACTGTTTTAATCTCAAAAAGAAAAAAACTGCTTAGTAACTGCGGAATTTTGTGTCAGGAACCAGACACCTCTTTTTGATGGCAAAATCTTTTTATCAAACGCTCTTTTGATTTTCCCACCAACCAAATGGTGGAATCAGACGGCACGGCAAATTCACACCCTTACAATATTGCGTACAAACTCGCTTCTGGCATCCTGCCCGGTTTTTCTGGACAGGATGTTTTCATATAATTCTCCAGCAAAGACATCCAGCTCAAAAAGGCGTGCAGCATCAGAAGATAGCATAGAGGCTGCGTTGGCACTCTTAGAAAGCATTGGAACATCCGCATAATTGCTTAAAATCGTGAGGAGCCGGGAGGCGTCTTTGCGGAATCCTAAGATACGAAGATAAGGAATGTAATCTAAGGATTTTCCCAAACGATAATCTTCAGATGTAATCTGAAGCAGAAGGTGAGTGAAAATCCGGCTGATTCTGGTATAAGTCATATCCTTTGTTTTCAGTAACTGGCAGAACTGCTCAAAGGAATGAAACTGTTTTTGCAAATTTTTTATCCGGTGAGCAAGTGCTTCATTGGAATCACCACAGAAAGCCAGTTGTGCTTCACTCTGCTGTAACAGAAGGTAAGAGAGCGGAGCAGAAAAATCATTGGCAGAAACCGGCGGATAAAGATTAAGATATTCTTTTAAAATAGAATAAGCAGCTTCCGGCAGATATGGATTTAATGTAGTGATGTCATTCCAGACGTTTGAAAGAAGTTCTTTTCTTATGGCAGTGGCAGAGGAAAGACTGCTGTTAAGTGCCGCTTTGTGATAGCCGTCTCCGGTCCGCTGAATCAGATAAGGGGTGATGGCGGCATTCTGAGCCTGAATCGCTTTTAAATATTCAATAGCAAGAATATTATTTGGCTCATTTAAAAGGCAGGCAAGTTCATCGGCCGGGATTTGCTGGTTGGCTTCTTTTAAATAGCTGCATACCGCCTGACTTCTTGCGGCAGGATAGGACATTCCTTTTTTGAGACAGGAAGAGAGAACTTCTTTGTAGTCCTCTGGTTCGGATACGAGCAGGGAAGCAACTTCTTTTAATAAAGAAAGATTGTCTGTTTCTGCACCAAAGCAGAGGGTGTCTACGCAGCCACATTTACGCATGAGTGCAACACCTGCAGAAGCAAAAAGTTCGGCAGAAGCAGTTGCCCAGAGGGCTGGCAGCTCAATTACCAGGTCAGCACCGCAGCTTAAAGCCATTTCTGTTCGTGCATATTTGTCAATAAGAGCCGGTTCTCCCCGCTGGACGAAATTTCCACTCATGGCTGCGATAACGAAGTCAGCCTGGGTCAGGGAACGGATTTTTTCTATCTGGTAAGCATGACCGTTATGAAACGGATTGTATTCTGCAATGATTCCTATGATGCGCATAAGTCCTCCAAAGTTACAAATAATATAGTTCTATCATAGCATTATTCCCATATTTTTGGCAAATTACTTATGGAAAGTATTCATAAGAAGAATTTCGAAAAAATATTTTTCTTTGCATTTTTTCAGACACTGTACTTGAACACCATTTAAAATAGGCGTATACTAAACATACATATGCGGATTTGTAACAATGAACCGTAAAAAAATAGCAGTGAGGAGAAAACAGATGAACGTATTAGTTATTAACTGTGGAAGTTCTTCTTTGAAGTATCAGCTTATTAATTCAGATACAGAAGCTGTACTGGCTAAAGGACTTTGTGAAAGAATCGGAATTGATGGAAGATTAGTATACCAGCTTGCTGGCCATGATAAAGAGATAACAGAAGCACCAATGCCGACCCATAAAGAAGGTATCCAGATGGTACTGGATGCACTGGTAAACCCAAAGACAGGTGCGGTAAAGAGTCTTTCTGAAATTGATGCAGTAGGACATCGTGTCGTACATGGTGGTGAGAAATTTGCCCAGTCTGTTGTATTAAATGAAGAAGTATTAGCAAAAGTGGAAGAGTGTAATGAGCTTGCACCACTTCATAACCCTGCAAACTTAATTGGTATTCGTGTATGTCAGGAACTTATGCCTGGTGTACCAATGGTAGGTGTGTTTGATACCGCTTTCCATCAGACCATGCCACAGAAGGCTTATCTTTATGGTCTGCCATATGAATATTATGAGAAATACAAGGTAAGACGTTACGGTTTCCACGGAACAAGCCACAGCTTCGTATCCAAACGTCTGGCTGAGTTCTTAAATCTTGATTATAACAATTCCAAACTGATTGTTGCCCACCTTGGAAACGGAGCATCCATCAGTGCTGTATTAGATGGTAAATGTGTAGATACCTCTATGGGACTTACTCCATTAGAGGGACTTGTAATGGGAACACGTTCCGGTGACATTGACCCGGCAATCATGGAATTCATTGCAAAGAAAGAAAACCTTGACATCGACGGAATTATGGATGTATTAAATAAGAAATCCGGTGTAGAGGGACTTTCCGGTGTATCCAGTGATTTCCGTGACCTCGAGGCTGCTTATCATGAAGGAAATCCAAGAGCAATTGCAGCATGTGAAGTATTTGCTTACCGTGTAGCAAAATATATCGGTGCTTATGTGGCTGCAATGAACGGAGTAGATGCCATTGCATTTACTGCAGGAATTGGTGAGAATACATCTTTCATCCGTGAGAAGATTCTTGCATACTTCGGATATCTTGGAATTACCATGGATAAGGAAGCAAATATGGTTCGTGGAGAGGATAAGATTATTTCTACTCCGGATTCCAAAGTAACCGTATGCATTATCCCGACCAACGAGGAACTTGCAATTGCAAGAGAAACCGTAGCTTTGGTAGGCTAAAAAGGAAAAATATTGTTGACAAAAGCTATAGTGCTATGTATAATTGTCTAGGTGTGAAAAGGAGACAAACGTGATATTAGATTTAACCGATGTATGTTCATGTGAAAATAAAGAGCTTACGAAAGAGGCTGTAATTGAATTGACATCCTTTGATTCAAAGTTAGGTGTGTTTCCGTTCATAGAGAAAAAGCCATTCGAGCTGCGTATCGTTAACGAAGAGAATAAGGATTTACTGATTCACGGAGAAACGGACGTAAGGATAGCAATACCATGTGACCGCTGCTTGGAAGAAGTTCCAACAGATTTCCACCTTGTATTCGATAAGAAGTTCCCATTGGAAGATGCGGATGCTTCGGAAGAAGAGATGGATGAGGCAGACTACATGAAAGGATTTCAGCTTGATATTGATAAAATGGTCTATGATGAAATCTTGGTGAACTGGCCAATGAAGGTTCTGTGCAGAGAGGATTGCAAGGGGATTTGTAAGAAATGCGGTACGAATCTGAATGTCAAGACTTGTGACTGCGAGAAATCTGAGCTGGACCCGAGAATGGCAGCAATTCAAGATATTTTCAATAAATTTAAGGAGGTGTAACCAGATGTCAATTTGTCCAAAGAACAAATCTTCCAAAGGAAGAAGAGATAAAAGAAGAGCAAACTGGAAAATGACTGCTCCAAGTTTAGTAAAATGCAGTAAGTGCGGCGCTTTGATGATGCCTCACAGAGTATGTAAGAACTGCGGTTCATACAACAAGAAAGAAATTATTCCTCAGGACTAATTAAGAAGTGACCGGGAGTGTTTGCAAAAACACTCCCTTTTTACTTTATGAAAAAGATAGGCATTTGCAGAACAATTCAGGTTTTGCGAATGCCTATTCATAGAAAAGGAGAAGGTATGAGCAATATTTTTAATTATAATAATAAGCTCTTTAGTGCATTTGATAAAGTGATTAACATATTCTGCCTGAGTTTAATCTGGTTCATGGCATGTATTCCGGTTTTTACCATTGGAGCATCCTGCACTGCACTTTATTATGCAGTGAATAAAGTAATCCGCCATGGCAGAGGATATATCTGGAAAGAGTTCTGGTCATCCTTCCGTTCTAATTTCAAACAGGCAACCGTAATCTGGCTGATTTTCTTACTGATTGGTCTTGTTATGGGAGCAGACTGGTTTATCATGTTCCAGTTTATGAAAGCCGGAGCAGCGTGGGGCAAGGCTTTTGTGATTTTTGTTGTTATGCTGGTATTTGAGATTGCAATCTGGTTATATGTATATCCGAACATTGCCCGTTTTGAAAATACCAATAAAGCAATTGTAAAGAATGCGGCACTGATGTCATTTGCACATCTGCCAAAGACCATTCTTATGCTGGTGATTTTGCTGGTAATTGGATTTTTAGTATATCTGATTCCATTTTTATTAATTTTTGCACCGGCGGCATTTATTGCAATTCAGAATGGAATTATGGAGAAGATTTTCTTGCGTTATATGTCAGAGGAGGACATTGCCAAAGAAGAGGAACGGAACCGGGAATATTTCAATTAGTTTTCTGTTGATTTCTATGGAAAGTTATAGTATATTTCAATATAGGCTTAATGTGATGGCAGATTTACAGGAGGAATGTATATGCAGGAAGTCATTAGAGTGGCAGTTGATGCAATGGGAGGCGACAACGCGCCGGGCGAAATTGTAAAAGGTGCCATCGAGGCAGTAAATACACGCAGAGATATACAGGTTGTACTGGTTGGACAGCAGGAGGTTATTGCTGAAGAATTGAAAAAGTATACCTATGAGAAAGACCAGATTGAAATTAAGAATGCAACAGAAGTAATTGAGACTGCGGAACATCCGGTAAATGCAATTCGTAAGAAAAAGGATTCATCAATTGTTGTGGGAATGAATATGGTAAAACAGAAGGAAGCAGATGCATTTGTATCGGCAGGAAGTTCCGGAGCCGTATTAGTTGGTGGACAGGTGATTGTTGGAAGAATCCGTGGTATCGAGCGTCCGCCTTTGGCACCGCTGATTCCGACCGAGACAGGAGTATCCCTGCTCATTGATTGTGGAGCAAATGTAGATGCCCGTTCTTCACATCTGGTACAGTTTGCCAGGATGGGTTCCATTTATATGGAAAATGTTGTGGGAATCAAGAATCCGAGAGTTGCAATCGTAAATATCGGAGCAGAAGAAGAAAAAGGAAATGCACTGGTAAAGGAAACATATCCTTTATTAAAAGAATGCAAGGATATCAATTTTGTGGGAAGTATTGAAGCAAGAGAGATACCACATGGCGGAGCAGATGTCATTGTCTGTGAAGCGTTTGTAGGAAATGTAATCCTTAAACTTTATGAAGGACTTTCCAGTACGCTGATTGGTGTAGTAAAGCAGGGAATGCTCAGCAGCCTAAAGAGTAAGATTGGTGCAGCATTGGCATTGCCGGCACTGAAGAAGACATTAAAATCTTTCGATGCATCCCAGTATGGCGGGGCACCATTGCTTGGACTGAATGGACTGGTGGTTAAAACACATGGAAGCTCCAAGGCGAAGGAAGTAAAGAATTCCATCATTCAGTGTGTTACATTTAAAGAACAGGATATCAATAATAAAATCAAAAAAAATATAGTAATTTCTGAAACAGAAGAATAGAAAGGAAAAGATTATGGAATTTGAAAAACTGAAAAAAATTATTGCAGAAGTCCTGAATGTGGACGAAGAAGAGATTAGTATGGAAACTACTTTTGTAGATGACCTTGGCGCAGATTCATTGGATGTTTTCCAGATTATCATGGGTCTGGAGGAAGAATTTGATATTGAGATTCCAAATGAAGAAGCAGAGAAAATTGTTACTGTAGGCGATGCGGTAGAGCAGATAAAGAGTGCGCTGAACTAAAAGCAGAATAGATAGTATTCTTCAAAGGAAGCATATTGTGCGAAAGAGTCCGGCATGCCGGATTCTTTTTTGCTTTACAGGAAATTTCTTTCCTGTAAAGTAAAAAACGCTCCGTGAGGATGCACACTGCGGCGTATAAGGCAGATGTCACAAGCGACCGCCGCAGGCGGCTTGCAAAGCGTGTTTCCCGTAGTTTGCGGGCAACAACGACAGTTAGAAGGAGAAAACAGTGAGCAGATTACATGAATTTGAAGAAGTGATAGGATATCATTTCAATAATCAGGGATTATTAAGACAGGCATTAACCCATAGTTCCTATGCCAATGAAAGACATATGAAGAAGCACTCAGATAATGAGCGGCTGGAATTCTTAGGCGATGCAGTGCTTGAGGTTACATCCAGTGAATTCTTATACCAGAAGTATCCGGATTATTCGGAAGGTGAACTGACCAAGCTCCGGGCAAGCCTTGTGTGTGAGCCGACACTGGCATTTTGTACCAGAGCAATTGATTTGGGAAAATATCTGTATCTGGGAAAAGGAGAGGATTTAACAGGAGGAAGAAATCGGAAATCCATTCTTTCGGATGCATTGGAAGCAGTAATAGGAGCAATTTTTCTGGATGGTGGTTTTGCTAATGCAAAAGAGTTTGTGTTAAAATACATTCTGACAGACATTGAGCACAAACAGCTCTTTTATGATAGCAAGACTATCCTGCAGGAGATAGTACAGGCAGGATATAATGAAGAACTGAATTATCAGTTGATCCGGGAAGAAGGACCGGATCATGATAAGCGGTTTGTGGTAGAAGCCAGAATCGGAGTAAAGTCCATTGGAGAGGGAATGGGACATACAAAGAAAGCAGCAGAACAGGAAGCTGCATATCAGGCGCTGCTTAAGCTGAAACAGCAGGAGAATAAGCGCTCTTAATCGGAGGAAGTTATGTATCTCAAAAGTATTGAAATTCACGGTTTTAAATCATTTGCAAATAAAATTGTATTTGATTTTCACAACGGAATCACAGGCATTGTGGGGCCAAACGGTAGTGGAAAAAGTAATGTTGCGGACGCAGTGCGCTGGGTATTGGGAGAACAGAGTGCCAAGCAGCTACGTGGCGCAAGCATGCAGGATGTTATTTTTGCGGGAACAGAGAATCGTAAGCCATTAAGTTATGCATATGTTGCGATTACATTAGACAATGCAGACCATCAGCTTGCGGTAGATTATTCAGAAGTAACGGTAGCCCGAAGAGTATACCGTTCCGGAGAAAGTGAATATCTTATCAATGGCAATCCATGCCGTCTGAAGGATGTAAGCGAGCTTTTTTATGATACCGGTATCGGTAAAGAAGGTTATTCTATTATCGGACAGGGTCAGATTGAGCGAATCTTAAGCGGTAAGCCGGAGGAAAGAAGAGAACTTTTCGATGAAGCGGCAGGAATTGTAAAATATAAGAGAAGAAAAGTAACCGCCCAGAAGAAATTAGAAAGTGAGCGGGAGAACCTGGTACGTGTCAATGACATTTTGACAGAGTTGGAGCGTCAGGTAGGACCGTTGGAGAAACAGTCAGAGACCGCAAGAATCTATCTTAAGAAAAAGGAAGAGTTAAAGACCTTGGATGTTAACATGTTCCTTTTAGAGATGGAGCGGATTGAGACTCAGACCAAAGAAGTAGAAGAAAAGTTTAAAATTGCAGATACCCAGTTAAAAGAAGACAACGAGGCATACGAGAATATCAAAGCGGAGTATGAGAAAAAAGAGCAGGACATGGAAGAAATGGATGCGAAAATCACAGAAATCCGCGAAGAACTCAGCAATACCAATGTCATGAAGGGAAAACTGGAAGGTCAGATTAATGTATTAAATGAGCAGATTAAGGCTGCACAGATGACAGATGACAGCTTAAAAGCACGTTTGGAGCAGTTAGAAAGTGACCGGAAAGAAAGAAAAGAACAGCAGGAGCATTATCTTGCACAGAAGCAGGAAATTGACAGCCAGGTAGCAGAGATTGAAGCACGCAAGCAGGCAGCTTCTGATGAGTTAGAAAAGATTCAGAAGGAAATTGCCCGCTGTACACAGGGCATCGAAGAAGGCAAGAATGAGATTATTGAGATTCTGAATAATAAAGCTTCCACAAAAGCAAAATTACAGAAATTCGATACCATGGCAGAGCAGGTAAATATCCGCAAAGCCCAGTTGAATCAGCGTCTCTTAAAGCGTAAAAGCGAAGAAGCAGATTTGCAGAGTGTATTGTCAGAATATCAGGACAAATTAGCAGAAGTAAGTCGTGAGATTGAAGCATTAAAGGCAAAAGAAAAAGAGACCGCAGACTTAATTCAAAGCTGGCGTAAGAAAACAGCAGAGAACCGGAGTGCCTTAGAAAAAGCAACTATTGATTATAATAAGGGAGAATCCCGTCTTGAGACCTTAAAAAATATTGCAGAGCGTTATGAAGGCTATGGAAACAGTATCCGTAAGGTAATGGAGCAGAAGGATAAGGAAGGCGGAATCCTCGGCGTTGTGGCAGACCTCATTCAGGTGGACAAGAAGTATGAGACAGCCATTGAAGTTGCACTCAGTGGAAATATCCAGAACATTGTTACGAAAGACGAGCAGACAGCAAAGAAAATGATTGCTTATCTGAAACAGAATCGTCTGGGACGTGCCACATTCCTGCCGCTGACCAGTGTTACCGGTAAGGATAACAGCAAGCAGGATGTATTCTTAAAAGAAGAAGGCGTAATCGGAAAGGCAGATACGCTGGTAAAACATGATGCAAAATTTGACGGTGTAATGTCCTATCTTCTTGGAAGAGTCTTTGTTATGGACTCCATTGACCATGCGTTGGCACTGGCGAAGAAGAGCCATTATTCTTTACATATGGTAACCTTGGAGGGTGAGTATTTAAGCCCGGGTGGTTCCATTGCCGGTGGTGCCTTTAAGAATACCGGTAATCTTCTGGGAAGAAAACGCGAAATTGACGATTTGACGAAGAGACTGGAAGAACTGAAGAAAACCATTGCATCCTGCAAGGAGCGGAGCGAAGAAATCCGCACTGCACAGGAACTTGCCATGCAGGATATGGAAAAGGTACGGACTGATTTACAGGAACAGTATTTACAGCAGAATACAGCCAGAATGAATGTAGACCGTACCTTGCAGCAGAAGAATGAAAGCGAGAGCGTATTTGAAGGCTTAAAGAATGAGAGCCAGGATATTGAAGAACAGTTGACGGATATTAAGAAGGGCAAGGAACGTACGGAAGAGGAAATCAAAGAAGCAGAAGTACGGGAAGAAGAAATCAAAGCCCAGGCAGAGCAGTTCCAGGTAATTTTAGAAGAACAGATGAAACTGGAAGAGGTTGCAACTGAAGCTGTTTCCAAGGTGCAGTTAGAGGAAGCCGGATTCACACAGAAACAGGAATTCATACAGGAAAACTTAGAACGTGTGGAAGAAGAGTTAGAGCGTGTATACAAGAATCAGGAGTCTTTGAAGAATCAGTCAGCAGAATCCAAAGAAGATGCAAAACGTCATGAGGCAGACATTGAAGCCATCCGAAAGACCATTCTTGCATCCGATGAGAATTATGCGGCATTGAATCAGAAGCTTTCTGAGAGCATTGCTGCAAAAGAACAGATGTCAGCAGAGTATAAGGGATTCTTTGAACGAAGAGAAGAGATTTCCAAGCGGATTGCAAATCTTGACAAAGAGATTTTCCGACTGAACAGCCAGAGAGAGAAGTTAGAAGAGGCAGGTGAATACCAGACCAATTATATGTGGGAGGAATATGAGCTGACTCCGCATAACGCATTGCTGCTTCGCAATGAAGAATATCAGGATTTGCCGGAACTTAAGAAACAGATTTACGGTATCAAGGATGATATTCGAAAATTGGGTGATGTCAATGTCAATGCCATTGAAGAATATAAAGAAATCAGTGAACGTTATACGTTTTTAAAGACGCAGCATGATGATTTAGTAGAAGCAGAGCAGACGCTGGTGGGTATCATTGAAGATCTGGATACCGGAATGCGCAAGCAGTTTACCGAGAAGTTTGCGGAAATCCAGCATGAATTTGACAAGGCATTTAAGGATCTCTTTGGTGGTGGTAAAGGAACCTTAGAGTTAGTCGAGGATGAGGACATCTTAGAGTGCGGCATCCGTATTATTGCGCAGCCACCTGGAAAGAAGCTGCAGAACATGATGCAGTTGTCCGGTGGAGAGAAATCGTTGACAGCCATTGCACTGTTATTTGCAATTCAGAACTTAAAGCCATCCCCATTCTGTCTTTTAGACGAGATTGAGGCAGCGTTAGATGATTCTAACGTAGGACGTTTTGCAAAATATCTGCATAAATTAACGAAGAATACGCAGTTTATTATCATTACGCACCGAAGAGGAACCATGGCAGCAGCCGACCGCCTGTACGGAATTACCATGCAGGAGAAGGGTGTATCCACACTGGTAAGTGTAAATCTGATTGAAGAAGATTTAGATAAATAAGAGAAATGAACAGAGAAAGAAGTGACAAGATGGAAGAAGAAAAGAAAGAGAAAAAAGGCTTTTTTGCCCGCCTTGTATCAGGATTAACCAAGACAAGAGATAACATTGTATCCGGTATTGATTCTGTATTTCATGGATTTTCACATATTGATGATGATTTCTATGAAGAAATCGAAGAGATTCTGATTATGGGAGACCTTGGTGTACATGCCACAGAGGCAATTTTGGACAAGTTAAAGGAACGTGTCAAAGAAGAAAAAATCAAAGAGCCGGCAGACTGTAAAGAGCTTCTGATTCAGAGTATCAAAGAGCAGATGGATGTAGGCGAGACTGCATACCGCTTCGAGGAAGAAAAATCTGTCGTTTTAGTCATTGGTGTAAACGGAGTCGGAAAGACAACCTCTGTTGGCAAGCTGGCAGGTAAATTAAAGAGTCAGGGTAAACGCGTGGTTTTAGCTGCGGCAGATACCTTCCGTGCAGCGGCAGGAGACCAGTTAAAGGAATGGGCGAACCGTGCCGGAGTAGACATGATTGGCGGCCAGGAGGGTGCTGACCCGGGCTCTGTGGTATACGATGCAGTAGCAGCTGCGAAAGCAAGAAAGGCAGATGTCCTTTTGTGCGATACTGCCGGACGGCTTCATAACAAGAAAAACCTGATGGAAGAGCTTCGCAAAATCAACCGTATTCTGGAAAAAGAGTATTCCGATGCATACCGTGAGACCTTGGTAGTATTGGATGCTACAACCGGACAGAATGCACTGGCACAGGCAAGACAGTTTGCAGAGGTGGCAGACATTACCGGAATTATTTTAACGAAAATGGACGGAACCGCAAAAGGTGGTATCGCAGTTGCCATTCAGTCAGAGCTTGGCATCCCTGTAAAATATATCGGTGTCGGTGAAACCATAGATGATTTACAGAAATTTGATTCTGGGCAGTTTGTAAATGCATTGTTTGATGTAAAGGAAGATTCGGGAGAAGAAGGAGAGACAGAATGTTAACATTAGATAAATTTGAAGAAGCAAGTGAAAAAGTAAAAGAAGTAACTTTGGAGACAAAATTAATTTACAGCAATTATTTGAGTGAGCAGACCGGTAACAAAGTATATCTGAAACCAGAAAATATGCAGTTTACCGGAGCATATAAGGTACGTGGAGCCTATTATAAAATCAGCACTTTATCCGAAGAAGAAAGAGAGAGGGGACTGATTACCGCTTCCGCAGGAAACCATGCCCAGGGTGTTGCCTATGCAGCAAAATGCTATGGCTGTAAAGCAACCATCGTTATGCCAACCACAACACCACTGATTAAAGTAAACCGTACCAAGAGCTATGGCGCTGATGTAGTACTTTATGGAGATGTTTATGATGAAGCATGTGCACATGCTTATGAACTGGCTGAGAAGCATGGATATACCTTTATCCATCCTTTTGATGATTTGACGGTTGCAACCGGTCAGGGAACCATTGCCATGGAAATCTTTAAAGAACTTCCGCTGGTTGAGTATATTTTAGTTCCAATCGGAGGAGGCGGACTGGCAACCGGTGTTTCCACTCTTGCCAAATTACTGAATCCAAAGATTAAAGTGATTGGTGTAGAACCGGCTGGAGCAAATTGTATGCAGGCTTCCTTTAAGGAGGGTAAGGTTACAACACTTTCGGCAGTAAATACCATTGCAGATGGTACCGCAGTAAAGACTCCGGGAGAAAAAATCTTCCCATATATTCAGAAGAACTTAGACGATATCATCACCGTAAGTGATGATGAGCTGGTCGTATCTTTCCTTGATATGGTAGAAAACCATAAGATGGTGGTAGAGAACTCCGGTTTACTTACCGTTGCCGCATTAAAGCATCTGAATGTGAAAGACAAACGGGTCGTATCCATCTTGAGTGGTGGAAACATGGATGTCATTACCATGTCTTCCGTTGTTCAGCAGGGACTTATTTTCCGTGACAGAATCTTTACTGTATCTGTACTGCTTCCGGATAAGCCGGGTGAGCTTTGTAAAGTGTCCGGAATCATCGCAAGAGAGCAGGGAAATGTTATCAAGCTGGAGCATAACCAGTTTGTAACAACCAACCGTACCGCGGCAGTTGAACTTCGCATTACATTAGAGTGCTTTGGACCGGAGCATAAACAGCAGATTATCAATGCTTTGGAAAAAGAAGGCTATAAACCAAAACAGGTTCGTACCAGCCTGTAAGGGACGTTTATTGGAAAAGGATATTTTTCAATTTCTTTGCAGACAGAAGAAAAAAGTATAGTTTGTAATAAAATAGAAAAAGCCGCATTGGAGAGGAAGAAAAACTTCAGCTCTGATGCGGCTTTTGGAATGGTAGATTATAATTTCTCCGGCGTAAATACACCGATATCATTTCCGGTTCCGCTAAGAGGCATCTGATAACAGGCAGAGTCATTGCCGTATTCATAGAAGTAAAGGTACTGTGAGGTGGTATGTAATGCGGTATAATTACCGGATATCAGTAATTCCTCATTGCTTCCGTCGGTGAGACAGCGGTAGATACCGGCACCCGCTCCATTTTTCTGATAATAGATATAATCCCCGGTGACGTTGTAGCAGTCAATTCTGGATGGGATGATAAGGTTGGCAGCACCGCTGCTTAAGGAATAAGTGCTTAGTCCATAATCGTTGTCACCATCCATATAATAAGCCGTGTCATTGATTACAGTCGGTTCATAACAGGTGCAGCTATAGAGTGTAGCAACAGAGTTGTCGGCAGTATCAAGCTGCAGGAGAGAGTGGGAATCGTTTTCGCCATTAAAGTACATATACTGTCCATTAGAGGAGCAGGTCTTATAAGGAAACTTAGAAACCTGTTCTTTTTTTGTGCCGTCGATTTTTATCCGATACAGGGTAGAAGCCGTTTCTTTGTCATAGTGGATGTAGTAAATATAATTTCCGTACAGTCCGGCATAAAGACTTGGGTCGTCATCTAAAATGGTAACCCTGCCTCCATCACGGTTGATACGGCATAAGCTGTTAGTTCCAAAATTCAGAAAAGAGAAATTAGTATCCTCACTCTTGTTGTTTCGGACATAGTAAACATAGTGATCATCTGCATTGATATAAGAGACGGTATCATCGGAAAGCTTCTTCATATCAGAACCATCAGGATTCATGGAATAGAGTCGGTGGTTGTCGGAAGGATTACTGAAGAAAACAGTGCCGTTGCTTTCACAGAAAAGTCCGCCATTATAAAGATTACCAGCAGAATTTCCATTGACATAACCGGAATTCATTTTTGTGCGGTTAAGAAAGTGAATCAGACAAAACACTGTAATCAGAATAAGAATAATTGCAATCGTGATAAAGAGCTGCTTTTTTCGTTTGTTTTTCATAAGAATCCTCCTTTGATGTTATATGTAATCAGACGATTGTGAAATTTGGAAATACGACAGGAAAGAACTTTCCTATAACATTTCCAAATTCCACAATTCTTACGATAAAAATTATAACTTTCTTTCGGGAAACTTGCAACCGAAATAGGAATGGTATATGATAGAAAAAAATAATAAGGTGAAAGATAACAATGAAAGATTTAAAAGAGATAAGAGCAGAAATTGACAGCGTGGACAAAGAGCTGGTGTCACTGTATGAAAAACGTATGGCACTGACTGAACAGGTGGCAGATTATAAGCTTTCTACCGGGAAAAAAGTCTTTGATAAGGCAAGGGAAGAAGAGAAGTTAGAAAAGGTAACTTCCATGGTAGATGACCCGTTTTTAAAGCGTGGAACAAGAGAGCTTTTTGAACATCTGATGAGCATGAGCAGAAAAAGGCAGTATCAGAAGCTGGCAGAAAAAGGCATTATGGAGCCGATACCATTTGAAGAGGTAGTGGCACTTCCGGATAAAAATATAAGAATCGTATATCAGGGAGAAGAGGGCGCATACAGCCAGATGGCAATGCAGCAGTTTTTCCATGATACCACAAACAGTTATCATGTGCAGACCTGGCGGGATGCCATGGAAGCAATCGCAAAAGGAGAAGCAGATTATGCAGTGCTTCCGATTGAAAATTCTTCTGCCGGAATTGTGTCAGAAAATTATGATTTGCTGGTAGAATATGATAATTGTATCGTGGGAGAACAGATTATTCCAATAGACCACTGCCTGCTCGGAACGAAAGGCTCAAAGCTATCTGATATTGAACAGGTATATTCCCATCCGCAGGCATTGATGCAGTGTGGCAGATATTTGGACGAGCATCGGAACTGGGAAAAACACAGCTTTAAGAATACTGCCATGGCAGCAAAAAAAGTAAAAGAAGATGGTCTCCTAAGACAGGCAGCCATTGCCAGCCGTCTTACTGCCGATATTTACAGGCTTGATATATTGGACGAGCATATCCAGGATAACAGCAATAACTGTACAAAGTTTGTCATTGTAACCGGCCGTAAGATATTCTTAAAGAATGCCGGAAAAATCAGTATCTGCTTTGAAATTCCGCATGAAAGTGGATCTCTTTATCATATGTTATCCCATTTTATCTTTAATGATTTGAACATGAATAAGATAGAATCAAGACCATTGGGAGAGCGGAACTGGGAATATCGTTTCTTTATTGACTTTGAAGGAAATTTAAATGAGAGTGCAGTAAAGAATGCATTGCATGGAATCAAAGAAGAAGCTGAAAACTTTAAAATTCTTGGAAATTATTAGAAAGACAGGTAAGACATTAAGATGAAACATTCAGGAGAATTAATTTTATATAAGAACTTTGAAAATGGAGAATTATTTTATAATTTTACATGGATTTTGGAAAACTATGATAGTGAATTTTACAATCGGTCTGATATAGTAGAATTGTATTATAGATGTTTGAACCAACTGATTGAACTGGCAGTGAGCCACGGTTTTGAAGGAAATCTGTGGCACTGTTTTCTTGCGTTTATTATGGTAAATAATGAAAATGCCTACAGTACCGCCTGCGAAATGAAAGGAGCAGTAAACGGAAGTATCAATGCGATTGCAGCCCATGATTTTGCTATTTTAAAAGAAATGTTTGATTATAACTTAAATGAAGTGGCAAAGACTCTGGAAATTGATGATATGGATGTGCTTCAGAATTTCAAGGGACCGGATGATAATGGAAGCGTATTTAACAAACGTATCCGTGACTGCATCTGTGAACTGGCTGTAGAACTGGCAGGAGCAAAGGATACCAATGCATTTCAGAACAGCGTAACCGGATTCTATGCAAGATTTGGTGTAGGAAATTTAGGCTTACATAAGGCATTCCGTATCCAGAATACCAACGGTGCTGTAGAACTGGCACCGATTACCAGAATCGCTCATGTGAAACTCGATGACCTGGTAGGCTATGAAATTGCCAAGAAGAAGCTGGTGGATAATACAGAAGCTTTTGTAAAGGGAAAGAGTGCCAATAACTGTCTGTTGTTTGGTGATGCAGGTACCGGTAAATCAACCAGCATAAAGGCAATTGCCAATCAGTATTATGAGCAGGGACTTCGCCTGATTGAAGTTTATAAGCATCAGTTTAAAGATTTGAACACTGTTATTTCCATGATAAAGAACCGTAATTATAAATTTATTATATATATGGATGATTTATCTTTTGAGGAATTTGAAATTGAATACAAATATTTGAAAGCTGTAATTGAAGGTGGGCTGGAGAAGAAACCGGACAATGTGCTGATTTATGCAACCTCAAACCGCAGACATCTGATTCGTGAGAACTTTTCAGATAAAGAGGAAGTGCGTGAGGATATGCATACTTCTGATACCGTACAGGAAAAACTTTCACTGGTATATCGTTTTGGTGTATCTATTTACTTTGGAGCACCGACCAAGAAAGAATTCCAGCAGATTGTAGTAGAACTGGCAGAAAAGCAGGGAGTACATCTTCCGGCAGAAGAGCTTTTAGCAGAAGCCAACAAATGGGAGTTAAGTCATGGTGGACTTTCCGGAAGAACCGCACAGCAGTTTATCAATTATATGTTAGGACAGGAAGTGTAACAGAAGATTTACACAGGAGGAGGAGCACGGATGAAGACTTTTGCAGCAATTTATATCGGGTCTTATGAAATCAGCATGAAAGTGTTTGAGCTTTCCATTAAGAGAGGAATCCGGGAAATTGACCATGTCCGCCATAGAATAGAATTGGGAAGGGATGTTTATTCCCAGGGATATGTTGGATATGAAACAGCGGATGAATTGTGTCAGGTGCTGAAAGAATTCGTGGGGATTATGGAGATGTACCGGACGGATGAGTATGAAGCATATTCAGGTCTTGTCATCCGGGATGCACAGAACGAAGCATTTATTTTAGACCAGATACGGATTCGAACCGGACTCAATGTGAAAGTGCTGAGCAATTCGGAACATCGTTTTATCAGTTATAAGACGGTGGCATCACAGAAGAATTTTGAGGATATGACCAGTCAGAATGCAGCAGTAGTTGATGTAGGTGGTGGCAGTATGCAGATAACACTTTTTGTAAAAGGAAAGGTAGTTACCACACAGCATCTTCTGATTGGAATTATGCGTGTGCAGGAGAAACTCTTTGACCTTGGCATGCAAAGCGGTAATTATGAGCAGCAGATTCAGGAAGTTGTAGATAAGGAGTTAGAGGTCTTTAAAGCTCTTTATCTGCCAAAGGATGGCATCCGTTATGTCATTTTTATGGGAGATTATATTTCTGCATTTATGCCGAAAATCAGTAAAGAAAATGGCAAATGTATGGTAGATGCGGACAAGTTCTATCGTTATACGGAGAAGCTGAGAGCAAAGAATACAGGACAGATTGCAAGAGAATTAGGAATCACCAACGAGAGTGATACATTGCTGATTCCGGCACTGGTTATCTATCGTCAGTTAGTTGCCACATTAAATGCCCAGAATGTAGTAGTTCCGGGTGTGAATGTAAATGATGGTATAGCATATGATTATGCGCAGCGGCATAATATGGTGAAAGCAACACATGATTTTGAAGAAGATGTAATATCTGCGGCGGAATGTATGTCCAAAAGATATTTCGGCTATCAGCCACATCTTGAAGCATTAGAGCAGATGGCAGTCCAGATATTTGATGCCATGAAGAAGATTCATGGATTGGGAAACAGAGAGCGGCTGATGCTAAGGACAGCAGCCATTCTCCATGACTGTGGTAAATTTGTCAGTCTGGTTAATGGACCGCAGTGCTCCTATGACATTATTATTTCTTCAGAAATTATTGGATTGACTCATCTGGAGCGTGAAATTGTGGCGTCTACGGTACTTTATAATACACTACCGATAGACAGCTATGACAGACTGGCAGATAAGATGGATCATGACAGCTATCTTACCGTAGCCAAGCTTGCAGCTATCCTTAAGGTGGCAAATGCCATGGATAGAAGCCACAAGCAGAAATTTAAGAATGTAAAGACATCTGTTTCCGGAAGAAATCTGATTATTACCATAGAGACGGAAGATGATGTGACCTTGGAAAAGGGACTGTTTGAGTCCAAGGCGTCCTTCTTTGAAGAAGTATTCAGTATGAAACCGGTGATTAAAGTGAAAAAGGTCTATAGTTAGGAGAGTATGCGAATGGAAAAATTAAAAGAATATACGAATCCGGAATATTATGAAAACCGTGAGTTGAGCTGGATTAAATTTAATGGCAGAGTATTGAATGAAGCAAGAGACAAATCCATTCCGCTGCTGGAACGGTTAAAATTTGTCAGCATTACTTCTTCAAATCTGGACGAATTTTTCATGGTACGTGTGGCTTCTTTAAAGGATATGGTACATGCGGGCTATAAGAAAACAGATATTGCCGGTATGACAGCGTCTGAACAGTTAGCAGCCATTAATCATGATACCAGGGAACTGGTAGAACTGCAGTATTCTACTTATAACCGTTCCCTGATTCCGCTATTGAATGCAAGAGGAATCTATATTGTAGATGCCTATGAAGATTTGGAAAATTTTCAGGCAGAATATGTAGACCGTTATTTTGAAGAAAATATATATCCGGTACTGACACCGATGGCAGTGGATGCATCCAGACCATTTCCGTTGATTCGCAATAAGACATTAAACATTGTAGCTTTACTGGAAGAAAATCCGAAGAAGGATGACCTCCTTGGCAAAGCAGAAGAGAAGAAGCTTAAGGCAGAGGGTAAAAAGGGAGGAACCATTTATGAATATGCAACCGTTCAGGTGCCATCTGTATTACCAAGGCTGATTCCGATTCCATCCGTAAAGGAAGGCGAGAAATCCTTTATCCTGTTGGAGCAGATTATTGAGAAGAATATTTCCAAATTGTTCTTAGGCCATAAAGTGGTCTGTGCTTATCCGTATCGTATTATGCGTAATGCGGACCTTTCCTTTGATGAGGACGAAGCAGAGGATTTACTGAAAGAAATTGAAAAATCCTTAAAGAAACGGCAGTGGGGCGAAGTTATCCGGCTGGAAGTGGAATATGGCATTGATAAGCGTCTGCTGGCATTTTTAAAGGATGAACTTCGGGTAGAGTCAGATGATGATATCTTTAAAATCAATGGACCGATTGATTTGACTTACCTGATGAAGATGTATGGACTGGAAGGCTGTGATGATTTACGTTACAAACCATATACGCCACAGCCGGTGCCACAGATCCAGCAGGGAGAGAGTATCTTTGATGCGATTAAAAAAGGTGATATTTTACTGCATCATCCATACCAGACCTTTGATCCGGTAGTCGAATTTATCCGTCAGGCAGCCAAAGATCCGGATGTACTGGCAATCAAACAGACACTTTACCGTGTCAGCGGCAATTCGCCGATTATTGCATCACTGGCACAGGCAGCAGAAAATGGCAAACAGGTATCTGTTCTGGTAGAATTAAAAGCCCGTTTCGATGAGGAAAATAACATTGTCTGGGCAAAAAAATTAGAGAAAGCAGGCTGCCATGTCATCTATGGTCTGGTGGGCTTAAAGACCCACAGCAAGATTGCACTGGTCGTAAGAAGAGAAGAAGAAGGCATCTGCCGTTATGTACATCTTGGAACCGGAAACTATAACGATTCCACTGCAAAGCTGTACACAGACTGTGGTATCTTTACCTGTTCGGAAGCAATCGGAGAAGATGCAACAGCAGTATTTAATATGTTATCCGGTTATTCTGAACCGCTGTCCTGGAACCGGCTGGTGGTAGCACCAATCTGGCTGCGGAAGCGTTTCTTGAAATTAATTGAGCGTGAAACAAAATACGCCAGGGCGGGAAAGACAGCCAAAATTGTTGCCAAGATGAATTCTCTTTGTGACCGTGATATTATTGCAGCTTTGTATGAAGCATCAGCAGCGGGAGTGCAGATTGATCTGGTTGTACGTGGAATCTGCTGTCTGAAGGTAGGCATTCCAAAGATCAGTGAAAATATCAGAGTGCGTTCCATTGTAGGAAATTTCTTGGAGCACAGCAGAATTTTCTATTTCTATAATGATGGACAGGATGAAATTTACATGGGAAGTGCTGACTGGATGCCGCGTAACTTAGACCGCCGTGTAGAGATTATTTTCCCCGTAGAAAATGAAGAGTTAAAGCATAAAGTAATGCATATTCTGGATGTGGAACTGGCAGATAATACGAAAGCACATCTCCTTCAGAAGGATGGCACCTATGAAAAGGTTGATAAACGTGGAAAGGTGCTGGTGAATTCACAGCTGCAGTTCTGCAGGGAAGCAGAAGAAGCAGCACCAAAGCCTGCGGATGTGGTAAAAGACCGTATTTTTATTCCGGCAGAACCGATAGAGGACTAAAGAAATCAGACACTTTTGCCGATATATAATATGAAACCATTGAAATAAAGCTCCAGGGAGGGGATTGTCGCATACGGATATGACGGTTATTTTAAGGTTCCGGTTGTTTTGCTCGTTCACGAGCAGGAAAGACAGCAGAATAGAGGGTATTCGGATGAATCCAGCCGGAAAAAATGTTCCGAAAATGAATTTGAACGAATCTTTCGAAATGCATTAGACGAGGTGAAAGACAAAAAATAAAAAGTATTTATAAAGAGGGACTGTTGTTTTACAGAAATTGTAAAATGACAGTCCCTCTTGTTTACGCGAGAAACTTGCAAAGCATGTTTCTCATAGTTGTGTCTGATGTAAGCTATCTGCAATACAGCGCATTTTTAATATCCGATAAAATATAATAAGGAATCGGCATATGTCTTGTTCCGTTTCCCATGGAAATATAAGGTTTGTTACTTCCATGGAAGTCAGAGCCACCGGAAATAAGCAGATGATATTTTTGCGCAAGCTTCTTAATGTTTCGTTCATCGCCAAGCTGGTAGCTGGAATAGACGGCTTCAATACCATCTAAATGGCTTTCTTCTACCAGTGTCTGAACCAGAGCGTCCAATCGGTCTGCATTCATGCGATAGAGTACCGGATGGGCTAAAATGGCAAGACCACCGGCATGATGAATCAGGGAAATACCTTCCTGCGGAGTGATTTTAGGACGGTCTACATAATAAGGACAGTCATCCCCGATATATTTACTGAATACTGTATTCATATCTTTGGCAAGACCATGATTTACAAGGTATCTTGCAATATGTGCTCTTGTAATGACTGCATCCGGAAATTCTCTGATAAGACTGTCATAATCAATGGCAAGGTGTGCCTCCTGCTGCAGTTTATCAACCATCAGGCGGTTGCGGTCTGTGCGGGAAGAACGGAATGCATTTAATTTGTTATTAAATACTTTATCGTCCGGGTTAATATATAGCCCGACCATATGGATTTCACGGTCATCCAGTTCACAAGAGAGTTCAACACCGGCAATGACTTCCGGTGCATCCGGGGAGTTAAGCCGCAAGGTTTCTTCCTGTGCTTCTTTAATACCATCGATACAGTCGTGGTCAGTAAGGGCAAAGGCACATATCGAATGACGTATGGCTTCATGAACCAGCTCAGATGGGGTAAAAGTTCCGTCAGAGCAGGTTGAATGTACATGTAAATCAATAAATCCTGTTTCCATGGTATAATCCTTTCTAACAGCTCGAAATAATTATTTTTTAGAATTATTTATGAATATGATTATAAGAGTAATCTTTCGTTTTGACAATCCGGAAGAAATGAGAAAAATCTTTTGCGTATAAAAACAAAGTCCTATATACTGCAATTAGGAAAAATAATCTGTAGGGGGCAGGAAGCATGAAAAAAAATTTAGAAGTAAGTATGCTTGGAACATTTCGAATGCAATATGGAAATCATTCCTTTATCATAGACCGGAAATCAACGACAAAGACGAACCGGCTGCTTCAGATCATTCTGCATGCGGGTACAGAAGGGGTAACAAGGGAAGAACTGGTGGGAAGACTTTGGGAAAATGAGGAGGTTGCAAACCCATCCAACAGTTTCCGGGCAATTCTTTTCCGGGTGCGGAAACTGCTTAAGGAGCAGGGACTGCCGGAGAGCGATTATATTATAAGCCGAAAGGGAGTTTATTGCTGGACGCCGGAAATTCCGTATCATTGTGATTGCATTTCTTTTGAAGAGAAGGCAGAGCATGCATTGAAACAGGCGGAAGATTTTGGAAAAACAGAATTAGAGGAAGCAGTCAGGCTGTACCGTGGAGAATTTTTGCCGGCACTGGGAGCATCAGAATGGGTAATTTTCTGGGCAACGAAATACCGGAAATTATATATGTCCTGTGTAAAGAGACTGTGCGGAATTTACCGGGATGAGCAGGAGTATCAGAAATTATATGAGATAGCAGAAAAAGCAGCGGTTCTTTATCCACTGGATGATTGGCAGGTATACCAGATGGAGGCATTGATTGCCATGAAGCGTTCCAAAGAGGCGGTGGCATTATATCATAAGACAGAAGAAATGCTGCTGGCAGAGCTTGGCAGTGAGCCTTCAAAGTCTATGCTGGAACAATTAAAACGAATCAGCAGCTGTGTTACGGAGGATGCCACTCATATTCAGGCAATACAGGAGAAGTTGGAAGAAGAGAGAGAGGAAGGAGCATTTTACTGTTCGTATCCTGTTTTCATTGAAAATTACCGCTTTGCAAAACGGGTTTTGCGGCGTACGGGAAAGAGTGCGTGGCTTCTTATGAGCACCATTACCGATGGGAAGGGGTATGCTTCAGAAGGCGGTGTTCATTTTGAATACATCCGGGCAGAACTGGAGCAGGCATTGAAAAACTCCCTGCGCAGCGGTGACCTGTATACCAGATACAGCACAAACCAGTATCTGATACTTTTAATAGGTATTGAAGAAGAAAATTGCGGACTTGTGATAGAAAGAATCAATGACAACATGGAACGGACGGCTGGAAAGAAATATGTGAAATATCATAAAGTATTGGTGAATGGAACAGACGAGTAGATACGAGGAGAAATACAATACAAACAGGAAGATTTAAGTACAATTCGGAAGAATAAAGAAAAAATAGAAAAATATAACGCTTTTTATAACACAGAGTAGGCTATGATTGGTTATACAATTCATAAATCAACAGGAAATGGATAAAATGAATAAAAGGAGAAAAAACATGAGAGTAGCCAAAATGTTGGGAAAAAGAATTACAGCTTTTGTAATGGCGGCATTGATGGTATTGTCCTTATCCGGAATAACCGGGATGACAGTAAAAGCTGCCGAAAAGGATAATACAATTACGATGCAGCTGCAGGATACAAAGAAAATCGAGTGTTCTGCATGGATTGCTTACGAAACCAAATGGAGTGTTACCAGTGGAAAAGATAAGGTAACATTAAAAAATACAAATAAGAAAGAGGTATCTGTAACTGCGGATAAGACAGGAACAGTTACCTTGAAGTGCAAGTATAAGAATTATCTCTTTCAATGGAAAACAGAAAAATATACTATTAAAATCAGTAAGAGAACTCCGGTATTTGAAGAGAGCATTTCAAATCTGACTTATAACGGAAAAGTCCAGACACTGAATGCAAAGAACTTTGTAAAGGATGGTCCAAAGAGTGGTATTGTTGGAACCTGTGACAAAGAGATTTTAAATGCAGGAACTTATACTTATACGATTACAACACCGGCAACAGATGTATATGAGGCAGGAAGCAGGACTTATACGGTAACTGTAAATAAGGCAGAGGCAGTAATTAAGGAAAAACCATCTGCAACAATCAATCATATGTCCGGAAAACTGAGAGAGTCCCATCTGAATGGCGGAATGGCAGTAGCGGTCAATGATGAGAACCAGGAACTGGAAGGCCATTTTGAGTGGCAGAGCCCGGATGAGACACTGTGGTTTAATACTACCGGAACTGCAATCTTTGAAGATGTAGACCATCATGTAGTATTTGTGCCGGAAGGAGATGCAGCAGAGAACTATAAAGAGACTGTATTTATTGTACCGGTAAGAACCTATTTAAAAGCATTGTATGCAAATCTTACAGCCAGTGATTTTGAATATAATGGCAGTAATGATGAGAAAAACTTAAGCTGTGATGCTAATGCATACAGCTGGGGAATTGAAAAAAATCCAAGCATTTCCATTACTTATACTTATTATGATGAGGCAGGAAATAAATTAAGCAAGGCACCGGTGGATGCAGGAACTTATACGGTAATTGCAACAGCCAGTGCAAAGAAATTTGAATCCGCAGACAGTAATGAAGTAACCTTTACTATCCGGCAGAAAACGTTGACGAATGAAATGGTAACTGCAAAGGATACTGAGTATACCGGAAACACAGTTGCAGTTGTGGTAAAGGATGGAGACAAAACATTAGTAGAAGGAAAAGATTATACTGTAATATACAGTGGAAGTAATCCAAATGCAGGAGAGACATCAGCAGCAATTACCGGAATCGGTAACTATAAAGGAACGGTAAATACAACCTATACCATTCTTCCGAAAGAAGTGGAAAATGACAGCGTGATTGCAACTGCAAAGGAAAAATATTATACCGGAAAAGCAGTAACACTCAGTGAAGAAGATATAACTGTAACTTATAATGGGAAAGTATTAACAGCAGGAATCGATTATACTGTTGGTAATTACAAAGATAATGTAGAAGAGGGAACTGCGCTGGCAACCGTAACCTTTACCGGTAACTATAGTGGAACTGTAAATGTAAGCTTTGGAATCAGTAAGATTCGTGCAAAAGTATATGCCAAATATGGAAATGGAAAACTGCTGCTGTTAAGCGGAAACTGTATTTTAGACCCGGCTGTATTAGAAGAAGCAGCAGATTATGCAACCACAGAGGAAAGCGTAATCCGTGGATTCATCTTAGAGGATGAAAATGCAGGTGTAGTGACAACATATACAAAACTTTTCCGCAATACAGAGGGTTATAACGTATATGTAAAGGTAGCAGATACATTTACACAGAAGGCAGAGTTCTACATCCGGAAAGCAGGAACTGTCCGTCCGGAAGGAACAGTTGGTGATGCAACAGCAAATTATGATTATGTGGGAAGAGCAGCAGTTTCTTTAAATCAGCTGAAAGTGACAACTGATATGTCCGGTTTTACTGCACCAGCGTCTTTTGATGCAGAAAAGAATTATGATGGAAAGATGCCGGTAACCCTTGCATCTGTTTTAGATGCATATGCAGCAAACAGTGGCATTGCAGGGGATGATGCAAGATTCTACCGCATCGAATGGTACCGGATGATTAATCCGAATTCCTGGCATATTGATGGAGAAATTGTTGATAACAGTTATACCGTTACTTTTATGGTAGACGGAAATGTATATCAGGAAGTACGCGAAGTAAAGGGAACGGAAGTTTCTGTAACAGATCCTGTAAAGGCAGAGACAGAGACAACAACCTATGAATTTACCGGCTGGACTTTAGAAGATGGCAGTAAAGTAAATGTTGCAGATTTAAATGATAGTACCGTAGTGTATGCTTCTTTTGATGAAAAGGAGAAAGAAACTGAGCCGACTGAACCAGTTGGACCGACCGGACCAACCCAGCCGACTGAGCCGACTGAGCCAACCGAACCAACCCAGCCGACCGAACCAAGCCAGCCGACCGAACCAACCAAGCCAGCCGAATCAACCCAGCCGGCAAATCCAACCCAGCCAGCATCATCAGAAACAGCGGTAACTCCGGCAGACAATAATACACAGCCGGAGACAGCAGCACAGACACCGGTAACCCCGGCACAGACCCCGGTTACACAGGCCCAGGTGGCACAGACACCAGTCAGACAGCAGCAGGCAGCACAACAGCCACAGGACGCAGAAGAACCGGTGGTATTAGAAGATGAAGAGGTTCCGCTGGCGAATATAACGGACGATAATGCAAAACAGGAAGTAACTGCATTAGAAGATGAAGCAGTTCCTCTGGCAGCAAATCCGGCGGGAGAAGATAACTGTATCATCCATTGGATTATGATGATTCTTACGATTGTATTTGCAGGATATAATGTAGTAAGGGCAGTACTTCGTCAGAAGAAAAATGCATAAAAGCAGGAGGCAGAAAGTATGAAGATAGTAGATGGAATCATTGCTGTTATATATGTAATTGCTATGGCAGTGCTGTTTTTCTTGAGAGACTGTGAGAAAGATCTTCCAATGGGAATTCTGGCACTGGCTGTTACCGCAGCTGCAGTAGCATGTATGGTTATCCAGAATAAAAAGCGTGATAGCAAAGCAGCAAGAGCTTAAAAAATAATATAAATAAGTATTGCAGGCAGGACGATAGAAAATGAAAATACATTTTGTCGTCCTGCTGTTTTTAGTTGCCAGCCATTTGAAGAAAGCTTTCACTTGACATTATTTTGAAATTGGGTTATTGTATTAATTAAATAATACAATGATAATTGCAAAGAAGAAAAGGAAGATTAGGTATGGCAAAGAAAAAGAAGAAAATGGAGTTTGAAACAATGCAGGTAAAGCTGCCTCATGTAAAGGGGTTGTCCATTGTGCTTCCGGTTATTTATATTTTATGGGTAGCAGTGATGTATTATCTCCTGCTTCCGGCACTGAATATTCATTCCAGAGGTTTATGGCTGTTCGTATTAGGCGTTATATTATTCCCGTTAGGAATAATAGGTGCGTTGGTATCGGCAGCCAGGAAGGTGGAAGGTAAGTCCGCAGGAAAGCTGGAAAAGCCGGTAAACGGTATTTTTGCAGCAGTTGGAGTAATCGGAATTCTGTTCCTGATTCTTTTATTCTATGGCAGCAAAATGTTCCATGCGCAGGCATATGCAGATATCCTGACCATCGAAGACAGTGATTTTAACAGCGATATCAATACAGCATCTTCTGTATCAAAGATTGCGTTAATGGATACGGACAGTGCAGTATTGCTGGGTAATCGTGAAATCGGAAGCCTTTCAGAAGTGGTGAGCCAGTATAATGTATCGGAAGACTACACACAGATTGATTATCAGGGGGCACCAACGAAAGTATCTGCATTAGAGTATGCCGGCTTCTTTAAATATATGGGAAATAAGGAAAATGGTGTTCCGGGTTATATAACTGTTGATCCGGTAGGACAGAAGGCACAGTATGTTCCGGTAAAGGAAGGAATGATTTATGTTCCGTCTGCTTACTTTGGCAAGGATTTAAGAAGGCATATCCGTATGAATTACCCGGATAAACTTTTCGGAAATCTTCATTTTGAAGTGGACGAAGATGGAAACCCATACTATATTGCCAGTGTATACAAATACACCATCGGTTTATTTGGTGGAGAAACTGTTGAGGGTGCAATCAGCTGTGACCCAATCAGCGGAGACTGTCAGTATTATGATGCATCAGAAGTGCCGAACTGGATGGATGATGTCTTTGACGGGGATCTTCTGGTGGAACAGTATAACTGGTATGGAGAATTATCTAATGGATTTATGAACAGCATCTTCGGCAAAAAAGGCTGTAAGAAATGTACGGAAACGGTAGTAGAGGATGAAGACGGAGATGAGGAATCTTACGAAGCAAACTTCGGCTATGTTGCCAAAGACGGGGATATCTGGATTTATACCGGAGTTACTTCCGTCAATGATGATGCCTCCAATATCGGGTTTATACTGGTAAATGAGCGGACTTCAGAAGCACATTATTACAGTATTGCAGGAGCAGATGAAAGCTCTGCAATGGCTGCTGCAGAAGGAGAAGTGCAGGAGAAAGGATACCGTGCATCTTTCCCGTCTTTGATTAATGTAGATGGTCAGCCGACTTATATTATGGTATTAAAAGATGCCAGCGGCATAGTGAAGCTTTATGGCATGGTAAATGTAGAATCTTATAATATGGTAACAACAGCAGCCAGTCTCGATGAGTGCTTTGCAAAGTATCGTAAGATGACAGGCAGTGATGGTACAGAAAACACTGGGAATCCGGAAGAGGCAGAAAATTCTTCCGAGGACAGCAACAGCACTGCAGGTAATGCACAGACAGCAGCCAAAGGAAAAACAATTCCGGAAGGTGAGATAGAGACAAGAAGTTTTGTAATCAGTGAAATGCAGTATGTTGAGATTGCAGGAGAGACCTATGTTTATCTGGCAGGAGACGACGGTATGGTATACTGGCAGAAGTTTTCTGATAATGAACAATTGATTTTCCTGCATGAGGGAGATACCGTTACTGTAAATGGAATTATGGATAAAGATAATATTTACTGGATAGATACCATTGGAATCATGCAGTAGGAAGGCGAAGAAATGGAAGCAGCAATCCTTGTAGTAATTATGATTGCAGGATTTACTTATTCAGCAATTAAAACAAAAGAGAGTTGGAAGAACCGCTGCAAACGGACACTGAAAGAAAAATATGGAAAAGAACCTGAAAAAAAGGAATTCAAAAGAGAACTGATAAGAAATTATCTGGATACTGTGGGTGGAACACAGCAGGTGGATGAGGTCACATGGAATGACCTTAATATGGATGATGTGTACCAGAGAATCAACAACTGTGATTCCACCATGGGAGAAGAAATTTTATATGCAAAGCTTCATTATGCGAAGCAGACGAAGGAAGAAGAGGAGCTTTTAGAAAAAAGAATAGCTTTTTGTGAAGCAGATGATGAAAAACGCTATCATCTGGAAGAAACTTTGTCAAAGCTTGGAAAGAGAGACGAGGCTTACTATATTCCATCCTTTATCCAGACAGTAGAGGATTTTGCAATTTCAAATCTCTGGGTTTATCAGATGCTCCGGATATTGCTGGTGGTAGTTGTTGTGGCGGCAGTCGTATTTCATAATATATATGCTCTGTCAGCTTTGGTGGTAGTATTTCTTGTGAATTTGTCGGTGTATATCTTTACGGTCCGGCTGAAGTTTGACCAGGAGATTCATATGATGGGAACGGCGGCATACCTGATTACGGTAGCACGAGAACTGGAGCAGGAATACCGGAAAGACAAAATTTGTGAGGAACTGGCACCGCTGCTTCCGGTATTTGCCAAAATGGATAAGAAGGCATTTCTGCTAAATATCCAGAGCAGAAATGCCATGGGAGATGTGTTTGAAATGCTGCAGGATTTTCTGCTGGGAGTAACCCAGTGGCATATCCTTACTTATATGAAAGTATTGAATCAGTTTATGGATAACCAGGAGGCTTATCTTAAGATTTACCGGGTGGTAGGAGAACTGGATGCAGCGATCAGCACAGGCTCTTTCCGAAAGAGTCTGCCTCTTGTGACAGTACCGGAATATGAGGAAGCAAAGCAGCTTGAGATGGAAGAAATTTATCATCCGCTGCTTCATGGAGCAGTGACCAATTCTATGGAACTTCAGCATAACTGCATTATCACAGGCTCCAATGCTTCCGGTAAGTCAACCTTTATCAAGACCATAGCTGTCAATGTGATACTGGCACAGAGCATTCATACCTGCACCGCAAAAAGAATGCATCTGCCTCATGCAAAAATGATTACTTCCATGGCGGTAAGAGACGATATTTTATCCGGTGACAGTTATTTTATCAAAGAGATTAAATATTTAAAACGTATCCTGGATGCTTTGTCGGAGGATGAACTGGTTATCTGTATTATTGATGAAATCTTAAGAGGAACCAATACCCAGGAGCGTATTGCAGCTTCAAAAGCAATCATGGAATATCTGGCACATCATAACTGCATTGCAATTGTGGCATCCCATGATAAGGAATTGACGGAGCTTGAAAAAATTGGTTATGACAATTATCATTTTTCCGAAGAGTTTGGAGAAGCGGATATTGTATTTGATTATAAATTACAGAAGGGACCGGCAAATTCCCAGAATGCAATCCGCCTGCTTTCCTTTACCGGGTTCCCGGAAACGATTATTGAGAGGGCGGAAAATATCAGAAGCGAATATCGGTAAAAATAATGCTTGACGAACGAAATGACATATGGTACTATAAGCAAGTTGAAGAAAGTAGAGTATCCACTCTCACCTTAGCACAATCAAGTGACTAAGTGTTTATAATGAGTATGCAATGAGCGAATCATTTTGAAGTGGATAGTCTGTCTATCCACTTTTTTTGCGGAAATAAACGGAAAGTTGTCTGGCAAAGCTGTGGTGAATTTAATTTTGGAGGTGTACGACCATTAGCGAGTTAATGATCAATGAACAAATCAGAGATAAGGAAGTCCGCCTGATTGGCGCGGATGGTGAACAGTTAGGTATCATGTCAGCAAGAGAAGCATATAAGCTGGCACAGGAAGCAGAACTTGATTTAGTAAAGATTGCTCCTGGAGCAAAGCCACCTGTATGTAAGATTATCGATTACGGTAAATACAGATATGAGCTTGCAAGAAAAGAGAAGGAAGCACGTAAGAAACAGAAAACGGTTGAACTAAAAGAAGTTCGTCTTTCTCCAAATATCGATACCAATGATTTGAATACCAAAATGAATGCCGCAAGAAAGTTCATTTCCAAAGGAAATAAAGTAAAAGTTACACTTCGTTTCCGTGGTAGAGAAATGGCACATGTACAGGCAAGCAAACATATTCTGGATGATTTTGCAGAAGCACTTGCAGATATTGCAGTAGTGGAGAAAGCACCAAAGCTGGAAGGCAGAAGCATGGGTATGGTGCTGGCAGAGAAAAGATAATGATTTTAAGGAGGAATAAATTATGCCAAAACAGAAAACAAGCAGAGCAGCAGCAAAACGTTTCAAATTAACAGGAACAGGAAAATTAAAGAGAAACAAGGCTTATAAGAGACATATCTTAACAAAGAAAACAACTAAGACTAAGAGAAATCTTAGAAAACCTGCAATGACAGATGCAACAAATGTTAAGAATATGAAGAAGATTTTACCATATTTATAAGAATTGGTTAAGGAGGAATAGAACATGGCAAGAATTAAAGGCGGCTTAAACGCTAAAAAGAAACATAATAGAACATTAAAATTAGCTAAAGGTTACAGAGGAGCACGCTCCAAACAGTATAGAGTAGCAAAACAGTCTGTCATGAGAGCCTTAACAAGTTCTTATGCAGGAAGAAAACAGAGAAAGAGACAGTTCAGACAGTTATGGATTGCCCGTATTAACGCAGCAGCAAGAATGAATGGATTATCTTACAGCAAATTTATGTATGGTTTAAAATTAGCTGGTGTTGATATGAACCGTAAAATGTTAGCTGAGATGGCTGTAAATGATGCAGAAGGATTTGCAACATTAGCAGAGCTTGCAAAAACAAAACTTGCTTAATTTTAAGAAGTGGACAAGTTATAAAAGAGGATTGTGGTTATTCGCAATCCTCTTTTTTGATGTTTGGTTCATTTGAAGTTTTTGCGGAAGCATCCTGCCCGGAAGCTTCTTTTTTGATGGAATCCAAATCTTCTCTTAAAGAGTAATGATTCTTAAGTAAGCGGTATACCATGGTATAAGCCCAGATGAGAACCGGGACAACCACAGTGGCATAGATGGAAGCCTTAAGACAGTTTGTGGCAAGATCGCTTCCAATCAATGCAAAAACAAGAGTGGAAACATAGAGGGCAACTAAGAGTACAACACCGATAATTGCAAGAATCTGTTTTGTCTTTTTCATATATGACCTCAACTTTCTTTGATGACCTGTTTTTAGAAAAAAGCAATATACATTATTTTAACATTTGACAGCGGATAGTCAATCAGAAAATGTAAAGTTGCAGAGGATAAATACTTGAAAAAAGCACAAAATATGCTATACTGAAACAAGCGTTATACGACTAAATATGGATTAAAGGATGGATATGAACAATGGCATTATTAGAAGAATGGCAGAAGATTGCTTATGATCAGCAGGCAGATAGAGGAAAATTACAGAAGTTCTGGCAGAGATATTTTATGTTAGAGAAGGGCGTATATGAGAAGCTTTTAACAAACCCGGATGAGAAGGTAGAAGGAACTGTAAAAGAGCTGGCAGAGAAATACGACCTCAGCATTATGGATATGACTGGATTCTTAGATGGAATCAATGACAGCCTGGTAACACCAAACCCAATTGATACTATGGAAGAGGATACCAAGGTAAGCCTTGCATTCGATAAAGAAAAATTATACAAGAACATGGTAGATGCCAAAGCTGACTGGCTCTATGAATTACCACAGTGGGATGAAATTTTTGATGCAGATACCAAGAGAAAGCTTTATTTAGAGCAGAAGAAATCCGGCACTGTTGTAGTTGGAAAGAAAGTCGGAAGAAATGATCCGTGTCCTTGTGGAAGTGGAAAGAAATATAAATTCTGCTGCGGAAGATAAGAATAAAATATTTTGGAAAACATTTGGAAAATATTTCACAGAAAAACTCTTTACATAGCAGAAAAAAGAGTATACAATAGCTTTTGTCAAAAGGACAAAACAAAGAAGAGACGAGTAGCATGACAGGAAGTCAAAGAGAGGAATACAGTTGGTGAGAGTATTCTGATGGAGTGTAATGTGAAGACCAGCTCTGAGTGACCCCAATCCGGTCCGGTGATTCCGTTATCATCAGAATGAGCGGTTGTACGATAAGTACAGCAAGCAGGGTGGAACCACGATAGAGTATCGTCCCTGATGCATAAATTTTATGCATCAGGGATTTTTTATTTTAATACCAATATAATAAGAAAAGGAGACTTGAACATGAAAATCACATTAAAAGATGGCTCAGTAAAAGAGTACAGTGAAGCAAAATCAGTCTATGATATTGCAGCAGATATCAGCGAAGGCCTTGCAAGAGTTGCATGCGCCGGTGAAGTAGACGGAGAAGTGGTGGATTTACGAACCGTTCTTGACAAGGACTGCAATTTAAATATTATAACAGCAAGTGATGAAGAAGGATTAAAGGTAATCCGCCATACTGCATCCCATGTGCTGGCTCAGGCGGTAAAGAAATTATTCCCGGATGCCAAGATTACGATCGGACCGGCAATTGAAGATGGATTCTATTATGATTTTGATCATGCCCCATTTTCAAGAGAAGACCTCGATAATCTGGAAGCAGAGATGAAGAAGATTATCAAGGAAGGTCATGAATTAAAACGATTCACACTTCCAAGAGAGGAAGCAATCAAATTCATGCAGGAACGTAATGAACCATACAAAGTAGAACTGATTGAAGAATTACCAGAGGGAGAAGAAATTTCTTTCTATGACCAGGGCGGCTTCGTAGATTTATGTGCTGGCCCACATCTGATGACAACCAAGGGCGTAAAGGCATTTAAGCTGACATCATCTTCCATGGCATATTGGAGAGGTAATTCTGACAAAGCAAGATTACAGAGAATTTATGGTACTGCTTTTAATAAGAAGGAAGAGCTAAAAGAATACTTAGAGAAATTAGAAGATGCCAAACGCCGTGACCATAACAAACTTGGCCGTGAAATGGGATTATTTACCACTGTTGATGTTATCGGACAGGGACTTCCTTTATTTACACCAAAGGGAACCAAGATGATTATGAAACTGCAGCGTTGGATAGAAGACTTAGAGGATAAAGAGTGGGGTTATGTACGTACCAGAACTCCGCTGATGGCAAAAAGTGACCTCTATAAGATTTCCGGACACTGGGATCACTACATGGATGGAATGTTCATTTTAAATAAGGACAGCGACGACAAAGAGACAATGGCACTGCGTCCGATGACTTGTCCATTCCAGTATTATGTATACATGAATGAACAGCACTCTTACAGAGATCTGCCATATCGGATGTCAGAGACTTCTACATTGTTCCGGAATGAGGACTCCGGAGAGATGCATGGACTTACCCGTGTCAGACAGTTTACTATTACAGAGGCACATATTATTCTTTGCCCGGAACAGGCAGAAGAAGAACTTACCAGATGTACTGAACTTTGCCATTATGTAATGACTACACTTGGTATCGATGGAGATGTTACTTACCGTCTGTCCAAATGGGATCCGAACAACAAAGAAAAATATCTGGGCGACGAAGCATATTGGAACAGCACCCAGCAGTATCTGCGTGATGTTATGGATAAGAATGGAATCAAGTATACAGAAGCAGATGGGGAAGCTGCATTCTACGGACCAAAGATTGATATTCAGGCAAAGAATGTATATGGAAAAGAAGATACCATGGTTACCATCCAGCTTGACTGTGCAAGTGCAGAGAAGTTTGGTATGTACTATATCGATGAGAAGGGTGAGAAAGTACTTCCTTGGATTATCCATCGTACATCCATGGGATGTTATGAGCGTACCCTTGCATGGCTGATTGAACATTATGCAGGAAAATTCCCAACCTGGCTTTGCCCGGAACAGGTAAGAGTATTGCCGATTTCTGAAAAATATGCAGACTATGCAGAGCAGGTAAGAAAAGAATTAGCAGCTCATGATGTAGATGTAACGGTTGATAACCGTTCTGAGAAAATCGGATTCAAGATTCGTGAAGCAAGACTGGATAAGCTGCCGTACATGCTGGTAGTTGGTCAGCAGGAGGCAGAGAACGGAACCGTATCCGTAAGAAGCCGTTTTGCAGGAGATGAAGGCGTAAAACCTTTAGGAGAATTCATTGATGCAATCTGCGAAGAGATTCGTACAAAGGAAATCCGTAAGGAAGAAGTTGCAGAAGAAAAATAAAAATGCAATAAAATCTAATTTTTAATTTTATAATTTATATGGATTCAAAAAGACTGTTGCTGGCATTTGCACCGGACAACAGTCTTTTTTGCTTTACAGGAAAGCGACCGCCGCAGCCACGAGAATGTGTCAAGGTACATTCTTTTTTTCATGAAGTTGGTAACATAAAAAGATTTCCTTTGGAGATACTAAACGTGTAACAAAAGAAAGGAGATGATTTTTGTGACAGAATTAAAATGTTCTGTAAGAAGCTGCAGTTTCCAGAAAGATGATTGCTGTTGCCGTGGAAATATTACGGTAGAGGGTGCACATGCAAACCGCAACAGCGAGACAAGCTGTGGAAGTTTTGAAGAGAAGAAAAACTGTGGATGTGCCAATTCGACCGGTAAACCGCCTAAGATGAGCGATGTTACCTGTGAGGCAGTAAACTGTAAATTCAATGAAGGAAGAAAATGTCATGCAAAAGACATCCAGGTAGCCGGAACGAATGCCTGTACCTGTATGGAAACAGAGTGTGCCAGCTTCTGCTGTTCCTAAAAAGTGGAATATCAGTAAGGTTTAGCAAAATATTTCTGTGTCTACTCTTAACAGATTGGACACAGAAATTTAGAAGAATCTTAAGAAAAATACTATTGTAAATGAGATGAAAGAAAGTATAATGTGATTGAAGCATATATAAAGCAGAAGTAATGTGTAAGGTGTAGATGGTAAACAGGAGGAAGCAAATGAGAAAAAAATCACATATTTTGCTGGCACGTTATATTGCAAAGAATACAGAGGATGAAGAACTTAAGAAACATAGACTGTCTTTTTATATTGGCAGCATCCTGCCGGATTGCAAACCATCTTTTGTATATAAGAAACATGAAATCAATGGGACGTTTCCGGATGTGAAAAAGATGGTGAATCAATTGATTTTCGGTAAACAGCGGGGGAAACTGACCCGTAAACGCCGGTATTATATGAATCTCGGGCAGGTAACGCATTATGTAGCTGATTATTTTACTTATCCGCATAACAAGATTTATCCGGGAAACTTAAAGGATCATTGTTCCTATGAAGAACAATTGAAGCGAAGCCTTAAAAATTATATCATGAGCCGGAATATGGAAGCAGGGGAAAAAGTGCAGGCTGATTTTTCTGATGCAGAGGCACTGTATGAATATATTTTAGAGAGGCATAAACAGTATCTTGGAAGAAAAATTAATATAGAAACAGATATTCGGAATATAGTAGCAACCAACCGGATGCTGGTGGAGGCCATTGCCGATTTGTTTTATAAAACACAGCATAAGGAAAAAATGCCGCTTGCTGTCGAATATTGACGAAAAAAGATGTTATATTTTGTTTGATTTTTGGTGATGAGCAGAGTAAAATGAATTTACAAAGAACAACACAGAGATGGGACACAGCATAGGAGAAATGCTTATGGATGAAAGGGAAGCACTTCGCATTGCGATTGAACGTGCAAGAATCCGACTGGATGAAGCACTGGAACGAGCGAAAAGTATGGATGAATGCTATGACCTGAGCCTGGAAGTGGACAGACTGATTGAGAACTATGTATCGCTATGTGAGCAAAAAGAACTTGTACCAATAAGATAAAAGTAAAGAGTAAGTGGAAAGAAGTACATTGAGAAATGTGCTTCTTTTTTTTGTGCATTTTTATGTGTAGTATATTGATTTTTTCCCAAAAGTGGGGTAATATGTATTCATAAGTGGAGGAAAGTGGTTGAAAATGGCACAAAGTGGTGGATAAGTTGATAACTTTGTGGATAAATAGCAACCGGACTGAGGTGTTTGACAATGTTCATGGGAGAGTACAGTCACAACATAGACGCCAAGGGCAGAATGATTGTTCCTTCCAAATTCAGAGAACAGCTCGGTGATGAGTTTGTAGTAACGAAGGGTTTGGATGGGTGTCTTTTTGTGTACCCAAATGAAGAATGGCAGAACATTGAAGAAAAATTCCGTAACGTACCACTTACCTCAAAAGATGCAAGAAAATTCTCACGTTTCTTCTTTGCAGGAGCAACAACCTGTGAAGTGGACAAGCAGGGAAGAATTCTTCTTCCGGCAGTGTTAAGAGAATTTGCCGGATTAGAGAAAGAAGTCGTATCAGTCGGAGTCTTAAAGCGAATTGAGATTTGGGACAAGAACAGATGGCAGGATACCAATACTTATGATGACATGGATGAAGTTGCAGAACACATGGCAGAACTTGGCTTGAGTATCTAAAGGAGTGAACATGGAATTTAAACACACATCGGTTCTCTTGCATGAGACCATAGACAATCTGAATATTCGCCCGGACGGAATTTATGTAGACGGAACGCTCGGTGGAGCGGGACATTCTTCCGAAATTGTAAAAAGGCTGAATGAGAACGGAAGGCTGATAGGAATTGACCAGGACGAAGATGCAATTGCAGCAGCCAGTGAGCGGTTAAAGGATTATTCTGATAAAGTAACCATTATCCGCAGCAATTACTGCAATATGAAAGAAGAATTGAACCGTATCGGAGTGACGAAGGTAAATGGAATCCTTCTTGATCTGGGAGTATCTTCCTTTCAGTTAGATACACCGGAGCGTGGATTTACCTACCGGGAAGAAGATGCACCACTGGACATGAGAATGGATCAGCGTCAGACATTAACGGCAAAAGATATTGTAAATGATTACAGTGAATCAGAGCTGTATCGTATCATAAGAGACTATGGGGAAGACCGGTTCGCAAAGAATATTGCAAAGCATATTGTCGCAGCCCGGGCAAAGAAACCAATTGAGACAACCGGAGAGCTGACCGCAATTATCCGGGCATCCATACCGATGAAAGTACAGAGTACTGGCGGACATCCGGCAAAGAGAACGTTTCAGGCAATTCGTATTGAACTGAATCGTGAGCTGGAAGTCTTATCGGATACCCTGGATGAGATGATAGACCTTTTAGAGGAAGATGGAAGAATCTGTATCATTACCTTCCATTCCCTGGAAGACAGAATTGTAAAGAACATCTTTCGCAAAAATGAAAATCCATGTACCTGTCCGAAAGAATTCCCGGTGTGTGTATGTGGCAAGAAACCAAAAGGAAAAGTAATCACTAGAAAACCGATTCTTCCAACGAAATCTGAAATGGAAGAGAATCCGAGAGCAAAAAGCGCAAAATTAAGAGTATTTGAACGGCATATCAATGACTAGGGAGAGACGTGAAAATGGAGAAGACAAGAAGAAATTATCGAACACAGACTTACATAGATGGAAACACTGTCCGTAAATTAGAAGCTGCACCGGATTACCGCAGAGAACAGGAAGAAAAGCAGCGGGAGGAAATCAGACAGCGCAACAGACGTATGGCGCAGAAGAATCAGGAGAAGTCAGCACATATGGATTTGGGTTATGTGGCATTTTTATCTGTATCGCTGCTGGTTATGTGTGTGGCAGCAGTGCTGTATATCCGTCTGCAGTCTGGAATTACAACGCATTTAAAGACAATTTCTGCATTAGAAAGCCAGGTAGCTGAATTAAAGGCAGATAATGATGCGGCAGAAAAAAGAATCGAGACAGCAGTAGATCTTGCAACCATCAAGGATATAGCAATGAACCAGCTTGGCATGAGCTATGCGGGACCGGACCAGATTATACATTATACGGTTGATAAAGAAGATTATATGAATCAGTTTGAGGATATTCCGAATAAGTAGGAAACAAACGTGGTGGTAAAATGGCAGGAAAGAGACGCGGCGGAAAGAAAATAGCAAAATTTAGTAAGAAAATGCAAAAGAAACTTGTAGTGCTGTTTGTAATAATAGCACTACTTTTGTTGGGATTAATTGTAAGATTGATGTATATTGAACACACCAGTGGAAAGAAATACGAAAAGAAAGTATTATCCCAGCAGAAATATGACAGTACGGTCATTCCTTATCAGCGTGGAAATATTACCGACTGCAAGGGAACGATACTGGCAACCAGCGTGGATGTATACAATGTGATATTAGACTGTAAGGTATTAAACAGTGATTCGGCAGATATTGACCCGACCATCGATGCACTGATAACCTGTTTCCCACAACTGAATGAAACCGATTTGCGTAATCTGATTACGGATAAACCAAAGAGCCAGTACAATGTTCTGGCAAAGAAATTAAGCTATGAAGAGATTCAGGCGTTTGAAGATATGCAGGCGGCAGAAAAGGAAGCTTCCGATAAGAAGAGCGGCGATGCAGAGAAAAAAGGAAAAATTAATGGAGTCTGGTTTGAAAAAGAATACCAGAGAGAATATCCATATGGTTCTCTGGCCAGTGCGGTAGTAGGATTTACTACCAGCGGTAATCTGGGAATGAATGGAGTGGAAAATTCCTATAACAGTGTTCTGAATGGAACCAACGGAAGAGAATATGGTTATCTGAATTCCGACAGTAATTTTGAGAAGACAGTAATCGATGCCCAGAATGGTAATGATGTTACACTGACCATTGATGCAAATATCCAGAAAATCGTAGAAGATAAGATTGCTGCATTTGAAGAAGAATACAGGGATGCAGCAAGAGAAGGTGCTGGAAGTAAACATGTGGGAGTTATTGTAATGAACCCCCAGAATGCTGAAGTGCTTGCCATGGCAAATTATCCAAATTATGACAGTAGTAATCCAAGGGATTTGTCTGCCTATTATACCCAGGAAGAAATTGATGCTATGGATGACGATGCAGAACTGGATGCTTTAAACCAGTTATGGTCTAATTTCTGCATTACTTATACTTATGAACCGGGCTCTACCGTAAAACCTTTTACCGTAGCCTGTGGTCTGGATACCGGAACTTTAGACCCGAACCGTACTTTTATCTGTGATGGATACGAGACGATTTCCGGTCATGACATTCACTGTGTAAATACCAACGGACATGGACTTGAAACAGTAGAAGATGCCTTAAAGAATTCCTGTAATGATGCCCTGATGCAGATGTCTTATGATATCGGACCTGAGAATTTCTCCAAGTATCAGCAGATTTTCGGCTTTGGTACCAAGACAAACATTGATTTACCGGGAGAGGCAAGAACTGATTCCTTAATTTATACCGAAGACCAGCTAAGCACCATTAACCTGGCTACCAATTCCTTTGGACAGAACTTTAATGTTACCATGATACAGGTGGCAAGTGCTTTTTGTTCCATTATTAATGGTGGTAACTATTATCAGCCACATGTGGTAAAGAAAATAACAGATGAAAATGGGAATGTCATACAGGAAGACAATGGAACCTTGTTAAAGAAAACAGTGTCTTCATCTACCAGTGAATTATTAAAACAGTATCTTTATGCAACGGTTTCCGATGGTACCGGAAAATATGCAAAAGTGCCGGGATACTCCATGGGTGGAAAGACCGGAACAGCACAGAAGCTTCCTCGAGGACAGGGAAATTATCTGGTTTCCTTTATCGGTTTTGCACCAGTAGACAATCCGCAGCTTTTGGTATATGTAGTAGTAGACGAACCAAACGCAGAAGAAGAGTTTCACAGTACCTTTGCACAGGAAATCGCAAAGGGAATTTTCGAAGAGACACTGCCTTATCTTAATATTTATCCGGATGAGGACATTGTTGTAACAGAAGAGACAGACCCGGCAGAAGCACCGGCAGATGGAACAACAGATGTTCCGGATTCTGCACCGGAGGATTCTATGGTAGACCAGACACCGGATATTGCAGAGGAAACAGTACCACCGGAGGATGGTTTACAGCCACAGGATGTAGCACAATAGAGAAAACAACATAACCTTGTAAAAGTTGTAATAGATTATAATAACTGCTTTTATGAGGTTATGTTTTTATGTTTCAGCAAAAAATGCAGGAGGAAGAAGAAAACAGATTTTGCATCTATCGGAATAAAACTTTTAACCGACGAAAAATTATGATTATTTTTGTGGCAGTATTACTGCTGATGGTATTTCTGATGGGACGACTGGTGTATCTTATGATATTCTGTTCAGAATACTATGGGGTCCGGGCGGAGAACCTCCATGAAAGAGAAAGGGATATCAAGGCGGCAAGAGGAAATATTTATGACAGAAATGGTGTGGTTTTAGCAGAAAATAAGACGGTATGTACGATTTCTGTGATTCACAGCCAGATAGAAGACCCGGAAAAGGTAATTGCAGTTTTAACAAAAGAGCTTGGCATGTCAGAAGAGACAGTGCGGAAGCGGGTAGAGAAGGTTAGTTCCATTGAACGGATTAAGACGAATGTGGAGAAAGAAACCGGAGATGCGATTCGAGCCTATGAACTGGCGGGCGTGAAGATCGATGAAGATTATAAACGGTATTATCCTTATAATGAACTGGCTTCTAAAGTAATCGGATTTACCGGCGGGGACAATCAGGGAATTATCGGAATAGAAGTAAAATATGATGAATATCTGGAGGGCATCAATGGAAAGATACTTACATTGACAGATGCCAGAGGCGTAGAGATAAAAAATGCCGGAGAGCGGCGGAGTGAGCCGGTAGAAGGAGATGACCTTTATTTAAGTCTTGATTATAATATCCAGATGTATGCAGCGCAGGCGGCAGTAAAGGTGCGGGAGGAAAAACAGGCAGACAGTGTCAGCATCCTTGTGATGAATCCACAGAATGGCGAAATCCTTGCCATGGTAAATGAACCGGAGTTTAATCTGAATGAACCTTTTGCCTTAAATACGGAGATTGACACGGAATTGAGTGAAGAGGAGAAGCAGAATGCTTTAAATAAAATGTGGAGAAACCAGTGCATCAATGACACTTATGAACCGGGATCCACTTTTAAGATAATAACAGCATCCGCAGCCTTGGAAGAGGGAAAAGTAAGTCTTTCTGACCAGTTTAACTGTCCGGGATATAAGATTGTGGAGGACAGGAGAATCCGCTGCCATAAAGTGGGAGGGCATGGGGCAGAGGATTTTACCCATGGCATTATGAATTCCTGCAACCCGGTATTCATAGAAATCGGACTTCGTATCGGTTCCGACCGCTTCTGCGATTATTTTGAACAGTTTGGTTTATTATCCAAGACAAATATAGATTTACCGGGGGAAGCATCCACCATTATGCATAAAAGAGAAAATATCGGTCAGGTGGAGCTTGCAACCATGTCCTTTGGGCAGTCCTTCCAGATTACACCGATTCAGCTTGCAACTACGGTTTCCTCTATTATAAATGGAGGAAACCGTGTGACGCCGCATTTTGGCGTGGAGACGAAAAATACAGAAGGAGAATTGACACATACTTTTGTCTACGGACAAAAGGAACATATTGTAAGCGAAGAAACTTCCACCACCATGCGCTATTTGCTGGAAAAAGTAGTATCTGAGGGCAGTGGAAAGAATGCGGCTCTTGAAGGCTTTTCTATTGGCGGCAAAACCGCAACGTCCCAGACGCTTCCACGTAGTGAAAAAAGGTATATTTCTTCTTTTTTAGGCTTTGCTCCGGCTGACGATCCGCAGGTACTTGCCTTAATTATTATCAATAATCCACAAGGCGTTTATTATGGTGGAACCATAGCAGCACCGGTCTGCCGGGATTTGTTTTCCAATATTCTGCCATATCTTGGCATTGAGCAGGCACCGGTTACAGAAGATGCGGAAATTCAGGAAAATCCGTGAAACTTTGGGGAGATATCTTGCAGGAAAGCTCTAAATAACGTATACTAGATAAGTTGAAATGATATACAAAAAGAAAATAAAAAGAGGTGCAGTTATGACGTATCATGTTATTCTTCCGGTTATTATCGCTTTTGCAGTGAGTGCATTATTAGGACCGGTCGTAATTCCTTTTTTAAGAAGATTGAAAGTTGGTCAGACGGAGCGGAAAGAGCTTGAATCCCATCAGAAGAAAATGGGAACCCCTACCATGGGTGGATTGATGATTATCGCAAGTATTATTGTAACCAGTCTGATTTATGTAAAAGATTATCCGAAGATTATTCCGATTCTCTTTATGGTAGTAGGATTTGGCGTAATTGGATTTTTAGATGATTATTTGAAGGTTGTACTGAGACGGTCGGATGGACTGCTTGCATGGCAGAAAATGTTATGCCAGCTTGTAGTGACCACTGTTTTTGTGGTATACATGGTGAAGTTTTCAGATGTTTCCCTTACGATGCTGCTTCCATTTTCCGGTGGAAAATACTGGAATATTGGCTGGCTTGCAATTCCGGTCATGTATTTTGCAGTAATCGGAACTGTAAACGGAGTCAACTTTACCGATGGCTTAGATGGTCTTGCTACCAGCGTAACCATTATCGTAGCAACCTTCTTTACTGTAGTTGCAGTGGGAACCAACAGCGGAATCGAACCGATTACCTGTGCTGTAGTAGGTGCATTGATGGGCTTCCTTCTGTTTAATGTATATCCGGCAAGTGTATTTATGGGAGATACCGGTTCTCTTGCACTGGGTGGATTTGTGGCAGCTACCGCATATATGCTTCAGATGCCAATTTTCCTTCTGATTGTGGGACTGATTTATCTGGTAGAAGTATTATCTGTTATCATTCAGGTAACCTATTTTAAAAAAACAGGTGGAAAGAGAATTTTCCGTATGGCTCCGATTCATCACCACTTTGAATTAGGTGGCTGGTCAGAGACCAGGGTAGTGGCAGTATTTTCAATTGTAACAGCAATCTTATGTCTGGTTGCATTGATTGGATTATAAAGAGACAGGAGTGAATAAAATGGAATTTCAGGAGAAAAATGTACTGGTATTTGGCTCTGGGAAAAGTGGAATTGCTGCAGCAGAGCTGTTAGAAAAACAGAATGCGAATATTTTCGTTTTTGAAGGAAATGAAAAGCAGAGTGTAGCAGAAATCAAAGAAAAATCGGAGAGCTTTGCCAAGGCAGAAATCTATGTGGGCACCCTTCCGGAAGAAGTGATGGATAAACTGGATTTTGTTGTGTTAAGTCCGGGTGTTCCAACCGATTTACCATTGGTAAATGCCATGCGTGATAAGAAAATTACGATTATTGGTGAGATTGAGCTTGCTTATCAGGTGGCAAAAGGAAAAATCCTTGCAATTACAGGAACGAATGGCAAGACGACAACCACTACACTGGTGGGAGAAATTTTATCCAATTACTTTAAGGATGTAAAAGTCGTAGGAAATATTGGAATTCCATATACATCGGTAGCGGCAGATACCACAGAAGAAACGGTAACAGCAGCAGAAATCAGCAGCTTCCAGTTAGAGACAATTGTAGATTTTGCTCCGGATGTATCTGCTATTTTAAATATTACACCGGATCATCTGAACCGCCATCATACCATGGAAAATTATATTAAGGCAAAAGAGGACATTACAAAGAATCAGAAAGCAAACGATGTCTGCGTCTTAAATTATGAGGATGAAGTACTTCGCAAATTTGGGGAATCCTTATCCATGAAGGTGCTCTGGTTTGACAGTAAAAAGCCGGTACAGAAGGGATGTTATTTAAATGGTGAGAAGATTATTTATGTCTCTGAGGGCAAAGAGGAAGAAGTCATTGATGTCAATGAGCTAAATATTCTTGGAACCCATAATTATGAAAATGTTATGGCGGCAGTTGCCATGACCATAAGTATCGGAGTACCGCTGGATGTCATTGTAAAAACACTGCGTGAGTTCCAGGCAGTAGAGCATAGAATTGAATATGTTACGGAGAAACGTGGCGTAAAATTCTATAACGATTCAAAGGGAACAAACCCGGATGCAGCAATTAAGGGAATTCAGGCAATGAACCGTCCGACACTTCTCATTGGAGGCGGCTATGATAAGCAGTCTGAATATGATGAATGGATAGAAAGCTTCGATGGTAAAGTAAAGAAATTAGTATTAATCGGAGTAACAAAAGAGAAGATTGCAGACTGTGCAAAGAGACATGGATTTACAGATTATGTATTCGCAGACAGTCTCGAAGAGGCCGTAAATATCTGCTATGACAATGCAGTTTCCGGTGATGCCGTATTATTATCACCGGCATGTGCAAGCTGGGATATGTTTAAAAGCTACGAAGAACGAGGAAGAATATTTAAGGATTTGGTGCGCAATTTAAAGGAGTAGTGATTTATGGGCCGCAGACCGGGAAGAAAATCAGGCACAAAAGAAAAGACAATTAAATATTTTGACTATACACTTTTGTTTGTTATTATTTTCTTAGTGTGTTTTGGTCTGGTTATGCTGTACAGCACCAGTTCTTATAATGCACAGATTGAGTATGGCGATGGAACTCATTATCTAAAGCGGCAGGCATTTGCATGCTGCCTTGGATTTGCTGCCATGTTTGTGATTTCCAAGATTGATTATCATGTGTGGAAGAGGCTGTATGGTGTGGCATACATAGGCGCATTTTTACTGTGCGTTTCCGTTATCTTTTTAGGATCGAATGGAAATGGTTCTACCAGATGGTTCCGCCTTGGTCCGCTTTCTTTCCAGCCATCTGAGTTTGCAAAGCTTGCTGTCGTTATTTTTCTTGCAACGGTAATCAGCCGCATGCAAAAGAAGATTGGCGATCTGAAGGAACTGATGAAGGTAATGGTTTTACTGCTTCCGCTGGTTGGACCGGTTGCTTATACGAACTTAAGTACCGCGATTATCATTGTGGGTATCGCAGTGGCAATGGCGTTCGTGGCAAGTCCGAAATATGCACAGTTTGTGGGAATGGCAATCGCAGTATTCGCTTTCGGAGCAGTCTTTATTGTACTGGCAAGCTATCGTGCAGAACGTATCAAAATCTGGCTCCATCCGGAGAATTATGATAAAGGTTATCAGACCATGCAGGGCTTATATGCCATTGGTTCTGGAGGACTTTTTGGAAAAGGACTTGGTGCCAGTATGCAGAAGCTTGGGTTCGTACCGGAAGCGCAGAATGATATGGTATTTTCCATCATCTGTGAGGAGCTTGGATTATTCGGAGCAATCTGCCTGATTTTGCTGTTTATCTTAATGCTGTGGCGTTTTATGGTAATTGCCAATAATGCGAAAGATTTATATGGTGCATTGCTGGTGGTTGGTATTATGGCTCACATTGCCATTCAGGTAATCCTTAATATCGCCGTTGTAACAAACAGTATTCCAAATACCGGTATCACACTTCCTTTTATCAGTTATGGTGGTACTTCGGCATCATTCCTCTTAGCAGAAATGGGACTTGCGTTAAGTGTTTCCAGAGGAATTCAGTTGGAGGGATAGGATATGATACGAGAAGAGCGCAGAAAGAAGAGAAGAAGAAAACATATCCTGATTGGATTTCTGACTACACTGTTGATTCTGGCACTGGCAGCACTCATTGTAATCAAGGTATTTACCGTAAAAAATGTCGAAGTAGAAGGCAATAAATTATACAGTGATGAGCAGATTAAGGAATGGGTCTTAAATGATGACTATTCCTGGAATACATTATATGTATATTTTAAATATCGTTTCTTTGATACACAGGAAGTTCCGTTTATTGATACGATGGAGGTGAGTGTCAAATCACCGCATACCCTTCATGTAGAAGTATATGAAAAAGGACTGCTGGGCTACTTATATATGGATTCCCTGGGACAGAATGTCTATTTTGACAAAGATGGCTTTGTAGTGGAAATGTCTACGGATGTCATCGAAGGAGTACCGCAGATTACCGGACTGACTTGTGGGGATGCAGTACTTTATGAAAAGCTTGACGTAAGCGGAAAAGATACCCTAAAGGATTTGCTGGCAGTAACCCAGACCTTAAAGAAGTATAATCTGGTTCCGGATACCATCAATTATGATGACCAGGGAAATGTAACCCTGCAGTACGGAACGATTACGGTGAATCTTGGACAGGCAACCAGCCTTACGGAAAAAGTAGTCCGTATGGAGAAAATTATGCCAAATCTGGAAGGACTTACAGGCATTCTTCATCTGGAAGACTGGACAGAAGATACCACAGATATTACTTTTGAAAAGACAGCGTAATTTTTTCAAAAAAACAGAAAATATAGGTTGATTATTTTTACGAAAAATTATATGATAGAGTATATGAGTAAATAAAAGCATACTTTTTATGAGAAATCTGTAAAGCAGATTTCTCATAAATTACATATAGAATGAGGGAGAGAAGGAGGAACTACCTTGCTTGAAATTAAAACAACAGAAGCAGAATCCAGTGCTAAAATTATTGTAATTGGTGTTGGTGGTGCAGGTAATAATGCAGTAAATAGAATGATTGATGAAAATATTGGTGGTGTTGAGTTTGTTGGAGTAAATACCGATAAACAGGCATTACTTTTATGTAAAGCACCTACGTTGATTCAGATTGGTGAGAAGCTTACCAAAGGACTTGGAGCAGGAGCACAGCCGGAGGTTGGAGCCAAAGCTGCAGAAGAGAGTATGGAAGAACTGTCAGCAGCTATTGAAGGTGCAGATATGGTATTCGTAACCTGTGGTATGGGTGGCGGAACCGGTACAGGAGCAGCTCCTGTTGTGGCAAAGATTGCAAAGGATCAGGGAATTCTTACCGTTGGTGTTGTAACTAAGCCGTTTAAATTTGAAGCAAAAGCAAGAATGGTAAATGCTTTAAGCGGTGTTGACAAGCTTCGTGAGAATGTAGATACTTTGATTGTAATTCCAAATGATAAATTATTAGAGATTGTAGACCGCAGAACAACCTTCCCGGATGCATTAAAGAAGGCAGATGAGGTGCTTCAGCAGGCGGTTCAGGGAATCACAGACCTGATTAATATGCCGGCATTGATTAACCTTGACTTCGCAGATGTTCAGACTGTTATGAAGGACAAGGGTCTTGCACATATCGGTATCGGTATGGCTAAGGGTGATGATAAGGCAATTGAGGCAGTCAAACTGGCTGTTACCAGTCCATTGCTTGAGACAACTATCAATGGAGCAAGCCATGTTATTATCAATATTTCCGGTGATATTTCTCTTATGGATGCCAATGATGCAGCAAGCTATGTAGAAGATCTTGCCGGCGATAATGCAAATATTATCTTTGGTGCAAAATATGATGAGACTATGACAGATGCTGCAACGATTACTGTAATTGCAACAGGACTGGAAGAGAATGTAGCAAAAACCACTGCATCTTCTAATCTTATGTCCGGATTGAAATATCCAAATACAGCAGCAACCACCAGACCGGTCATTAATTCCGGACTTGTAAACCGTACTGCTAATGTTACAACCAACAGCAGTTTCGGAGCAACATCTACTCTGGGACAGACTGCTGCACAGCAGCCGGCTCCGGCAGCTTCTCCATTTATTGGAATTACCAAACCAAAGAGACCGGAAAGTACTGTTCATGAGAAGGATATTAAAATTCCGGAGTTCTTAAAGAGTACCAAAAAATAAGAACTATCATTTTGAAAAGGATAGCAATAAAATTATAGTGTAAGAGTAGAAAAGGAATTTGAAGTTCCTATATGATACGACGCTTAGAACATTTGAAATGTACCAGATACTGGTGACAACCATTGTTCTAAGCGTTTTTTTTTGCGTTGTCAGGCATCCGTAAGAAGCTGCCGGTGGCAGCTTCTGCAGGTAAGATTTGCAGAGTGCATTACGTTTCTTTTGCAACTTCCCTGCCGGGCAGTCGGATTCTGTCAATGAAATGAAAGAATGGCGGCATCTGTTTTGACAAAATATGCAGAGGAAAGTTTGTATAATGCAGGAAAGGAAGGGAGGTGGCATGTATTTATGAGATATATTTAGATGTTCTTTTTGTCAATAATTTCCTGATGGATGTGCTGAATCTGTTCCTGACAGGCATATTTTCGCGGAATCTCATACATAAGGGCAGGATACTGCTTGCTGCCTTGTTTGGAAGTGGTATGGGAGTCATTTGTTTTCTGATGCTTTCATCCTATAGATTGTATCGGCTGATTATGTATGTACCGGTTCCGCTTGGCATGGTTATGATTGCATTTTTTACGAGGAAACATACGACACAAGGAGTAGCTTTTCTGATAAAAAACTGGCTTGGCTGTTTTTTGTTTTCGATTCTGACAGGAGGCTGCATGCAATGGCTCAATAAGAGCCTTTTTTATGGGCAGCATTTTTATCTGGCAATGGTGCTGACGGCGGGAATTGCTGTGTCAGCATCCATAATATGGCGCAGCAGAAAGGAAAGAAGCCGGCATCTTTATCAGGTGCGTCTTTGTTATCATGAACATGAATTGCTGTTAGAAGCCTATTATGATACCGGAAATCTGCTGATCGACCCCTATGTGGGAAAACCGGTCAGTATCATAGATAAAGAGCTTCTGATGCCGATTTTCCGGGAAGATGAGCCGGTAGTACGACTGTTGCCATTTAGCAGTATGGGAGAGAAAAACGGCTTGGTAGAAGCACTTACCGTAGAAGAACTTTATATTAAAGAAGGAAAAAAAGAGCGGCAGATTTTACAGGCGGTGATTGCACTTGGAAGTCCATCGTTGTTTCAAAAGAAGGAATATCAGATGATTTTAAATTGCCATCTGCTATAGGATGGAATGTGAATAAGAGAGGAAAGAGGAGTTGTAATGTATTTAAAAGTAGATATACCGGAGCATTTTCAGTTTCGCATTGTGCGTAGTTTAAAAGATATGCTGCTTCGTAAGGAGACGGAGATTCACTATATCGGAGGGGCAGAAGTGCTGCCGCCACCGCTTCCGGCGAAAGAGGAAATGGAATGTATCGGACAACTGGTGAAGGAGCAGAGTGAGACTGCAAGAAAGAAATTAATCGAGCATAATCTGAGGCTTGTAGTATACATAGCGAAGAAATTTGACAATACGGGAGTAGGAGTGGAGGATTTGATTTCTATTGGAACCATCGGATTAATCAAGGCAATTAATACTTTTAATCCGGAAAAAAATATCAAGCTTGCAACCTATGCCTCCCGATGTATTGAAAATGAAATTCTGATGTATCTGCGTAGAAATAATAAGACGAAATTAGAGGTATCCATCGATGAGCCGTTAAATGTGGACTGGGACGGAAATGAATTACTACTTTCGGATATTTTAGGAACAGATGAAGATGTCATTTACCGGGATATTGAGACTGAGGTTGAAAAGAAGCTTTTGAATAAAGCAATTGAGCATTTAAGCGGCAGGGAGCGGACGATTATTGAACTGCGGTTTGGCATCAATTCGAAAAATGATAATGAACTGACCCAGAAAGAGGTGGCGGATTTATTAGGAATTTCCCAGTCCTATATTTCCAGGCTGGAGAAAAAGATTATGAAACGATTGAAGAAAGAAATTGTGCGATTTGAATAAAAAACGAATAAAATGTATACATTTTTTGTCCAATATGATAAAATAATACTATCATAAGTTCGACAATAAAGAGATGGCGAGGAGATGGTATTATGTTATTGGAGTTTTTAGGGGCTGCACATGAAGTAACTGGAAGTTGTCATTTTCTGCAATGTCAGGATAAGCGGATACTGGTGGATTGTGGTATGGAGCAGGGACCGGATTTATATGTGAATCAGGAGATTCCGGTGAATGCATCCAATATTGATTATGTGTTTGTAACACATGCCCATATCGACCATTCAGGCTTACTTCCATTGCTGTATAGTCATGGATTCCGGGGACAGATATTTGCGACAACAGCAACCAGCGAACTTTGTAATATCATGTTAAAGGACAGTGCACACATCCAGATGTTTGAAGCAGAGTGGAGAAACCGTAAGGCTAGGAGAGCCGGATTACCGGAAGTAGTGCCTCTTTACGATATGGATGATGCACAGGGGGTTTTAGAGCATTTTGTAGCATGTGATTACAATAAAATCATTGAAATCTGTGATGGAGTAAAAATCCGGTTTGTAGATGCAGGACATCTTCTTGGTTCATCCAGCATTGAGGTATGGCTGACGGAAGAAGATAAGACCGTGAAAATTGTATTTTCCGGAGATATCGGTCATGGCAATAAGCCATTGATTAAAAATCCGCAGTTTATCGATGAAGCAGATTATGTATTGATTGAATCAACTTATGGTGACCGGATACATGCAGATCCGCCGGATTATGCACCGGAACTTGCGGCAGTAATTAAGCGGACATTTGCAAGAGGTGGTAATCTTGTCATTCCGGCATTTTCTGTAGGTCGTACACAGGAAATGCTATATCATCTGCGACGGATTAAGACAGAACATCTGCTGCCGGAGTTTGAAGATTTTGAGGCCTATATCGACAGTCCGCTGGCTGTGGAGGCAACAAATATTTTCCATAAGAGTGTAGAAGACTGCTTCTCTGATGAGGCAAAGAAATTAGTGGAGCAGGGTATTAATCCGATTGGATTCCCGGGACTGAAAACGTCTGTTACCAGTGATGAATCTAAAATGATTAACTTCAGCAAGAAACCATTGGTTATCATTTCTGCTTCCGGTATGTGTGAGGCTGGCCGTATCCGCCATCATTTAAAACATAATTTGTGGAGACCGGAAAGCACGATTCTGTTTGTAGGATACCAGGTACCTGGAACCTTGGGTCATGCACTTTTGAATGGAGCCAAAGAAGTAAAACTTTTCGGTGAAAATATTCAGGTACATGCAGAAATTTTAAATCTTCCTGGTATCAGTGGCCATGCAGACCGTGATATGCTGACAAAATGGGCATCAGCATTTAAAAATCCACCAAAGCGTGTCTTTGTGGTACATGGTGAGGATAAGGTCTGTGATGAATTTGCAGAGCATCTGCATACGGAATTAGGCTATCAGGCGGTTGCACCATATAGTGGTGATACCTATGACTTATTAGAAAATGTCTGTGTTCATGAAGGAAACCGTGAACTGGTTGAAAAGAAGAAAGACAAACCGGCAAAGGCATCCTCTAATGTGTTTGCAAGACTGCTGGCGGCGGGTCAGAGGCTGCTTAGTGTCATTCAGAAGAATGAAGGTATCCCAAATAAAGATCTTGCGAAATTTGCTGACCAGATTAATTCTCTGGCAGATAAGTGGGACAGATAGGAAGTTGAAAAGGAACTTGGAAATAAAGAAATAGAAAAGTATCATGAAAAGTAACCAGAAAAGACATTCGTATCCGGGAAAATGCCTGTGCGGATGTCTTTTTTTACTCGAGAAACTCGCAAAGCGTGTTTCTCACTACTTGCTGTCAAGCATTTACAAATGACTATGGAAAAAGAAGAAATATTCCGATATATAAGTGTAAGATAAAATGCAAGGAACAGATTACGAAATCAGGAGGAGATGCGATGGCAGTCAGACTGAATTTATTTTCCAATACGGAGCAGGATACAAAGAAGGTATCTACGGTGGAGGAATTGCCGCAGTATATGCTGAAATGCATTTATGATAATAATGTGGCAGAAGAAAGTGAAGAAGCAAAGCAGGAAAAAATGGCAAAAATCAAGCGGAAATTAGAGGCAGGAAAGAAACTGACCAAAGAAGAACTTTCCTGGCTTCAAAGAAATGACCCCATTGCCTATGCCCATGCAATACGTGTTCAGATGATTGCAGAGGAAGTGGAGAAAGAACTGAAAGCTGCAAAGAGCAAAGAAGAAGCAAATCGTATTGTTTCCACCGCTGTTTCCGGTATATCGGACGATGACCCGGATAAGGAATATATTGTAGCAGCAGTAAACAGGGTGTCAGATGAATTCCATAAATCCGGTGCCTATAGCAGACTGCCGGGAACTCAGGAAAGTGCAGAAAAGAGAAAGCAGAAAAAGGAAAATGGGATTTCTTTCAAGAGAGAGGATGAAAAGGAAGAACTGATGAACTGGAGTCCGTTGCAGGAAGTCATTGAGAAACTACCGACATTTACAGCCGGAGCATAGGATAAAATAAAAATCCGCATATCAGAGTATATCTGGTATGCGGATTTTTTATGAAATCGTATTAATATCCTAATTCCTCTCCGATGAGAATTACTTTGATTCTTCCCGGAATACCACTTCTTCTGGTGATAACAACCTGATTACAGATACATTCCGGTGAGAGGCAGTCGGCACATGTTCCGGTGAGTGCACATGGCGTTTTCTTGCTAAGGCGGATGCAGTTGGCAGGAGTAGCAGTATTATGTACCCGGTCAAGAGCTTCGTCAACTGTTTTTACAACCTTATTCATACCGGCCATAACAATGACTTCCTTCGGGCCATAGATGAGTGCTGCAACCCGGTTGCCATTTCCGTCAATATTGACAAGCTGTCCGTCAGAAGTGATTGCATTGGAACTCATAAAATAATAATCTGCATTCAGACACTGATGATAAATTGCAGTTGTTTCTTCCGGTGTGGCAGCTTTGCTTCTGTCATAAAGAGTGATGTCAGTCTTATTTTGCAGAGCAGCCATCATACCACTTTCGGTTAAAGTCATGGAACCGCCAAAACCAACGGTTGCCTGTGTCGGCAGCATGGAAGTGGCAAGTGCAACGGCTTCTTCTTTGGTGGCACAGTAATATGCGTCAATCTGTCTTTTCTTGAATTTTTCAATCATGGACGTAGCAAGTGTTTCATAAAATTGTTTCTTTGGATCCATAAAGATACCTCCTTGATGCGTAAGTGTATGGTGAGAAAAATTCTTAATATACACCATACAAAATATATTACATCATAGGATGGGGATTTGGCAATCCGAAAAGTCAGATAGATTGTTTCATTGACAAAAAACATAAATGAGTACAAAATGGGTACAAATAAAGGATAAAAGATACATGTAAGAAAAGAGGAATCTAATGCAAAACGAAAATAAAATTACAATAGAAGAATGCCAGAAATTATTAGAGCAGAATCCCTTTGGAAGTCTGCTGCAGATGAAGATAACAGAGGCAGAGCAGGGAAGAATAAAAGCAGAACTGCCATTCAAGAAAGAGTTTACGAATATCTATGGAGATTTGCATGGTGGAGTATTATATTCGGCAGTGGATACCATATGCGGAATTGCGGCAGGAACCTATGGATATTATGTGACTACTGTGGACGGACAGATCCGCTATTTAAAAGCGGCGCGTGCAACAGAATATGTTACATGCACCGCCAAAGTGGTAAAACCCGGAAGAAACATTACGGTAGTATCATTTGAAATTATGGATTCCAATGGAATGCTTTTAAATACCGGTGATTTTACCTTTTATAATCTGAAAGAAAAAGAGATTTTATAAATTTTCATTTTTTAATGCATCCATGGTATTTTCAGAAGAAAGCTTACGCATGGAATAAATCATAGTTGCAGCAACCACTGTAAATACACTGCCAATAGCAATCACGAAGCTGTACCATGGAATAAAGAAACCAAAGTCAATGCCATCACAGACTGCCTGATAAATAAGCCAGGTGATTCCGATGGAAACCGGAAGTCCGTAAAGAAGCCCTTTGCAGCCATAGAGCAGACATTCAAACTGCATCATTTTGCGGAAGCCTTTCGGAGAAAGACCGATGGATTTTAACATGGCAAATTCACGTTTCCGTAAAATAATATTGGTAGAAATTGTGTTAAATACATTGGCGGCCGCTATCAGGGAAATCAATGTAATAAATCCATAAGAGAAAATATTGATAACGGTAATTATGGCACGCTCATTTTCAAGGGAATCCATATAGTCATAGATATCAGCAGAAATATTTTCACTGTCAAAGAGCGTATTTAAATCTGTCTGTACCTGTTTGTGATTATCTGTCTTTATATAGTATGAATTTCCAAGTGTGCTATCCGGGTTCTGGCTGAGTGCCTGCCAGAGAGCATCCTTACAGGAATATGGAAAAATAAATTTCGCATTATCGGAAGGAGCACTGACACCGAAAGGAATTGTATCACTGAAAGCACCAGCGGTGACGGTGCAGGTATTTTTCGCATCTTCGTCTAAAGCGGATAATACAATATCCTGCGAAGAAGGATTGGCGAAAATATTAATGTCATAGTATTTGTCAGTGAATACATGAAGCCGGTCTATCAATACACCTGTTGGATGATCAGAATTCTGATAATCGGAAGGATTTTCACCGATTTCTTTTAAATAATCTTCAAATAAATGATCCTCCACAAAATAAATCAAAGTGGTAAGCTCGTAGGAGTCATCTGCCGGGAGTGTATTGCTGTAATAAGCCTGTTCATAATCAGAATAGAAACTTTCAAATTCTTTCGAACAGTCTTCTTTGGCTACTGTAAAGCAGGTGGCGAAGCAGGCACCATAAGAAGCCTTATCTATGCCATCTAAAGCACCGATTTTTGTTAAAAGCGTATCCGGGTCATAGTTGTTTTCGGAATATATCGTGCAGGAAAGTTCATAGCCGTTTCCGTTATAAATGCTGCCGGCGGAACGTGTCAGATAAGCACAAAAGCTGCTGGCAGAAATAAACAGTACAATACTTAAGAAAAGTGAGATAACAGTAGCACGGTATTTGCTGCGGCTTCGTTTATAGTTTTTGGCAGCAAGCATTCCTTCAAAGCCAAATAATTTTTCAGTAAGTGGAAATGTATGCACTTTTTTGGAACGGATGTTAATATCACTGGTCTGCCGGATGGCTTCTAAGGCGGATAACTTCATGGACTTTCGTGCCGGCAGGTAAGCAGAAATCAATACCGTAATAAAAGCGAGGGTGACGGCAATCACAATTCCGGCAACGGATGGCTGCAGGGTCAGTTGCAGCGTGGTGTCATTTCGGTACAGCATGGCAAGCGTATCACCGGTGAAATAGAAGGTGATGCCAATGCCGACTAAACCGAAGAAGATGCCAATCGGAATGCCGATAAGACACAGGAAAGCTGCTTCAAACAGGATGCTGTGAATCATCTGGTGTCTGGTTGCACCAATGGAGGAAAGCAGACCAAACTGTTTGGTTCGTTCACTGATGGAAATAGAGAATGCATTATAAATCAGTGAAATAGAACCAAGCACGATAATTGCAATCAAAATAACGGCAAGACTGGTGACGGTGCGGTTTAAGGAATCCTCCATGGATGCTCCGTCAAGCCGCAGTAAATCATAGTTCATGGTATAAGAATAGGGCGCATTCTGCTCTAAAAAACTGGATACATCCTTGCTGTTATAAAGACAGAAGTAGATATCCTGATAGGATGTCCGGGCAGAAGAGAGAGTCAGTGCTGTATAACCCGGAGCCTGAAAGCTTTCAAAGGAAGGTCTGCTGTAAAAACCTACCACCTGATAAGTTTTTGACTCCGTATTTGTAATGGATTCTAACGGAATTACTTTTCCGTCTTTGGATTTTTCTGACTTATTACCAAGCAGTGAAGTATTATTATCTAAAACAAAACCGTCTTCATCGACACGTTCTCCCACATCCAGGGTAATTTCATCATTTAAGCTATAAGCAATGCCACCGTCATAGGTAAGGTGCTCCGGAAGCAGAAGCTCAGAATTGTTTTCCGGCATCCGTCCTTTCGTGATGTGTACCGGAAGAAGAGAGGTGATATCATCCGTTACACCGCAGATATAAAGGTATGGTTTGTACTGGTTTGCAGAATCTTTAAGACTGGCATATCCAATATATTTTAAAGAAACAGAAGACTCGATTTCGTCATGGGAGAGGAAATCTTTGGCTTCTGACTGGGTGACATGAAAGGCTGCACCCTGCCAGCTTCCTTCGGTATCAATAGTATATTCCTTCATAAATGCATGAAGAGAGCTGATGCTGCTGGTAACTGCGGTAAACATGGCAGTAGAAAGAATAATTCCGATAATCGTGACGATGGTACGGGTTTTATTCTTCTTTAAGTTGGTGAGTGTGATTTTGTGGAAGATATTCATGCACGAATCACCTCATCCCGTGTAATTTTGCCGTCTTCAATGGCAATGATGCGGTCTGCCTGAAGGGCAATGTTTTCATCATGGGTAATGACAATTAAGGTCTGGTTAAATTTCTGGTTGGAATATTTTAAGAGTTCCACAATTTCCTGGCTGTTTTTGGAATCTAAGTTTCCGGTAGGCTCATCGGCTAAAACCACAGCAGGAGCGTTCATTAATGCACGACCGATGGAGACACGCTGCTGCTGACCACCGGAAAGCTGGTTTGGAAGATGATTTTCCCGTCCTTTTAAAGAGAGAATTTCCAGCAGTTCATTTAAATGCTCTTTGTTGACCGGGCGTCCATCCATGCGGACAGGAAGTGTCATATTTTCAACGACATTCAGTACCGGAATCAGATTATAGAACTGATAAATCAGCCCGACCTGCCGTCTGCGGAAGATGGCAAGCTGTTCCTCCTTTTGTGCGTAGACATCAGTGCCTTCCATATAGACTTTGCCGGAGGTTGGTGTATCGACACCGCCTAAAATGTGAAGCAGTGTGGATTTGCCGGAACCGGATGGCCCGATGATAGCGAGAAATTCGCCTTTGTTGACAGAAAAAGAAACGTGGTCTAGAGCAACCGCCTGATTTTCTCCTGTTCCATAGATTTTGGTGAGATTTTCAGCTCGTAAGATTTCCATAAGTAACTCCTTTCCATTTGATGCGATTCTAATGAGAAGTATAAGCATCCCGGATGACAGGAGCATGACTTTTCAGTGACAGTTCTGTCACTTTTTATAGAATTTCAGGATAAAACGTGCACCGCCTTCTTTACGGTTTTCTGCTTTTAAGGTTCCGTTTTCTTTGGAAACAATCATACGGGAGAGGGAAAGACCGATGCCAATGCTCTGACCGGTGGCATTTTTTCCTTTGTAAAAGCGTTCAAAAAGATGCGGGATATCTTCCTGCAGAAAACCACTTCCATTGTCTTCAATCACGATAGAAACATAGATTGGATTGTCGGTAACCGTAACATCAATCCTGCCACCGGAAGGCGTGTGCTCCATGCAGTTCTTTAAGATGTTTCCAAGGGCTTCCGCCGTCCATCGTAAATCCGTAGAAAAAGAAAAATCCTTCGGCTCTATGGTTTCATGATACTGGATATCGCGAAGCTCCAATGGAATAAGCAAAGGTGCAGCCGCAGTGGAGAGCAGTTCTTTGGCAGAAGTTTCGGTCTGGTGAAAAGTAATGGTTCCAGCGTCCATGGAAGATAATTTTAATAAAGTTTCAATGAGCCAGTCCATCCGGTCAATTAACATGGATAATTCCCGTAAGGATTCCCGTCGCTTCTCATCGGAAAGAGCCGGTTCTTTTAAGAGAGTCAGCAAAAGACGGATGGAAGTAAGGGGAGAGCGGAGCTGATGGGAAATATCAGCCATGGCATCCGCAAGATATTTTTTATCGTTTTCAAGAGCCTGATTCTGTTCCGCAAGGCGTCTGGTCAGCTTGGCAAGCTCATTTTGTAAAATTGCAAGTTCTCCTTCCATATAGTCGCTGAAATCACCACTGCTGTTACTGTGCAGCATCGCATCTAACTGCTGGCTTAAGGATTCCACTTTCCGGTATCGCTTTTTGGTGAAAATCATAAAAATAAGAATGAAAATAAGTGATGCAAAAAGGATGATTACACCACAGATGGTATCAAAATAAAATCCGACGCCTGCAAAGATAAAGCATACAAGCAGTTGCAGAAACAGGCATTTTTTGATTTCGGGATTGCGTAAAAATTTCATAAAGACTCCTTTTGGAAAAATACATTTCCTTCGGTTATCATGGTACTCATATTTATAACAGGTGTTTTCCGCAGTTCAATTAGTCACCAAGCTTATAGCCCAGTCCGCGGATGGTTTTGATATATTCCGGGTGTGCCGGGTCGGCTTCGATTTTTTCCCGGAGCCTTTTGATGTAGACGGTAAGGGTATTATCATTTACAAATTCCCCTGCCATATCCCAGAGTTCATCTAAGAGCCGGCTTCGTGTAAGGACAATGCCCTGGTTGGAAAGAAAGAGTAGAAGCAGCCGGTATTCCAGGGCGGAAAGCGTCAGTTCCACATTATTCTTATAGACCAGTCCCCGTACAGTATCTGCTTTCAGCGCATGATATTCCAACGGCTGGCTGCCACGGTGATAGCGGCGGAGAACACTGTTCATTCTGGAAATCAGTTCTCTCGGCCGGAATGGCTTGGAAATATAATCGTCCGCACCAAGGTCAAGCCCGGCAACCACACTATATTCATCATCCGATGCCGTCAGAAAAATGACAGGAATATCAGAGTTTGCCTTGATGGCACTGCACAAAGAAAAGCCGCTTCCATCCGGCAGGGAGACATCAAGCAGCGCTAAGTCAAAGTGATACTGCCCGGAATCTAATAAATCGATGGTTTCCTTTTGGTTATTCGCAGAAGTAACCTGAAAACCCTCCTGATTCAGGAAAGTGCGTAAATTAGAAACGATACTTGTATCATCATCTACAAGAAGTACATGTGTCATGTTTTCTTCTCCTTACAATTAATTTATAGAAGGCGCGGATTGACAAAATACTTGCATAAAATAATTTCGGTTATCCGGAGGATATTTGTTTATGGGATGGAAAATGCCAGTTGTTCTTAGCTGCATGTTTTGCTTGATGATAAACTGTCTTTCCGCTTGCTTTGACCGGATATCTGCACTGTCCGCCGGGTGCGGATGCGGTATAAGACCTGTAAGGGGCACTAGGAATTTCGACAGGCAAAATATTTTGTCCGGCAACCGGTGCAAATTCACATCCATGTTCATATGCGCCTCGCTGGCACGTCCATGTGCCAGCGTTGCCTGTTGCCGGACGAAATTCCAAGTGCCCCTAACAGCCCTTCTTAGGCATCCGCACTTCGACGGACGGTACAGATAGACTGTCAAACATTGGAAAGACGGTTTTTACAGGCAAAAGCAAAACATGCAGCTTAGAACTACGGTATTTTATATCCAAAACAAATATCCTTTGGATAACAGGATTATTTTAACAAGGATTATATAGTGTCAATCCGCCACGTTTATAAAAGTCATTGTAGCATAAAGAAACTTGCATTTGCAAAAGAAACAGTATAAGATGGACAGTTGTGATGAAAAATAAGCTGGTAAAGGCAAGAGGGATAGACAGATGAAGCAGAATTTAAAGAAAATGATTTCTTATTATAAACCATATCTTGGCGTATTTTTTATCGATATGTTTTTTGCACTGTTAGCAGCAGTGGCGGCACTGGTGATTCCGCTGATTGTACGGTATATTACATCAACAGTGGTATATCTGCCGGAGCAGGATGCAGTAAAGACAATCGGAAAGCTTGCTTTGTTTATGGTGGCGTTGGTAGCCATTCAGTGTTACAGCAATTATTATATTTCTAATAATGGTCATGTAATGGGTGCCAAAATAGAATATGATATGCGGGCAGAAATATTTGCTCATTATCAGAAACTGTCCTTTGCATTTTATGATAATCAGAAGGTCGGACAACTGATGGCGAGAATTACCACGGACCTTTTTGATATCAGCGAACTGCTGCACCATGGACCGGAAAATATTGTGATTTCCCTGATTAAGATAATTGGTGCATTTGTTATTATGATGGGAATCAGTCCGAAGCTTACAGTGGCGGCATTTGCACTGGTACCGTTTATGATAGCGTATGCATATTTCTTTAATAAGCGTATGAAAAAGGCATTCCGGCAGAACCGTATTAAGATAGCGGATATCAATAGCCAGATAGAGGACAACCTTTCCGGTATCCGCGTAGTAAAATCCTTTGCTAATGAAGAAGTCGAACAGGAAAAATTCAGCCGCGGAAACAAAGGCTTCTTAGATGCCAAGAAGAACAGCTATCTCTTTATGGGTGGTTATCAGGCGGGACTGACTGCATTTACCACGTTGATTACCGTAGTAGTGGTGATTGCCGGAGCACTGTGGATTCCGGGTGGCAGTGTGAGTATTACGGATTTGATTACGTTCCTTTTATATATCAATGTATTTACCGAGCCGGTTAAGACGCTGATTGATTTTACCGAGCAGTTCCAGAATGGATATTCCGGCTTTGAACGGTTTATGGAGATTCTTTCCATTGAACCGGATATTTCGGATGAGGAAAATGCCATTGACATGGAAAATGTGCGGGGAGAAGTAGAATTTCAGGATGTTTCCTTCCGGTATGAAGAACATTTAAGCCGCGTTTTAAGGCATATAAATCTGAAAGTTCCGGCTGGAAGCTATGTGGCACTGGTGGGAACTTCAGGTGCCGGAAAGACAACCCTTTGCAGCCTGATACCAAGATTTTATGATGTGTCAGAGGGCAGAATTTTAATTGATGGCTGTGATATCCGCCACTATAAATTAAAAAGTTTAAGAGACCACATTGGCATTGTCCAGCAGGATGTTTATTTGTTTGCCGGAACCATTTTTGAAAATATTGCTTATGGCAAACCGGATGCGACAAGGCAAGAAGTCATTGAGGCAGCAAAGAATGCCAATGCCCATGAATTTATTTTATCACTGCCGGATGGTTATGATACAGATATCGGACAGCGGGGTGTAAAACTTTCCGGCGGTCAGAAACAGCGGCTCTCCATTGCCCGGGTATTTTTAAAAAATCCGCAGATTCTTATTTTTGATGAAGCAACCTCAGCACTGGATAACGAAAGTGAAAAGGTGGTACAGGAATCACTAGAGAAGCTGGCGAAGAACCGGACAACATTTGTAATTGCCCACAGGCTTTCTACGATAGAAAATGCAGGGCGTATTCTGGTGCTGACTGAGCAGGGAATCGAAGAAGAGGGCACCCATGAGGAGCTGCTTGCACGGAATGGAATTTATGCAGGGCTTTATCATACCCATTGATATTGAGAAAAGCTATTTATAAAATTTGTATGAAGTTCACGCGGTTTGCTTGAGAAATTTTACTTTTTCTGCTATATTGCAATAGGTAGACAAATCAATTCAGTGTGAAATACACTTTAATTATTAGAAAGAAGGATGTTAAAATGACAAAAATTGATATTATTTCAGGCTTCTTAGGAGCTGGAAAGACCACATTTATCAAGAAAATGATAGAAGAGGCTTTTGTTGGTGAGAAGCTGGTACTGATTGAAAATGAATTTGGTGAAGTTGGTATCGACGGCGGATTCTTAAAGGATTCCGGCATTGAGATTACCGAGATGAACTCAGGATGTATCTGCTGTTCCCTGGTAGGAGACTTTGGAAAGAATTTAAATGAAGTAATTACTAAATTTCATCCGGACCGCATTTTAATCGAGCCGTCAGGAGTTGGTAAACTTTCTGACGTAATGAAATCTGTTATTGATGTAGAAAAAGAGCAGGATGTGAAATTAAATGCACTGGTTACAGTTGTAAATGCAAAGAAAGCATCCAAACAGATGAAAGCCTTTGGCGAATTCTTCAATAACCAGATTGAATTTGCAACAACAATCGTATTAAGCAGAACCCAGAGCACAACACCGGAGCAGTTAGAACTTTGCGTAAAACAGATGCAGGAATTAAATGGCAAGGCTGCAATCATTACAACTCCTTGGGATGCCATCAAAGGTGAACAGATTCTCAAAGTTATGGAAGGACAGGACTCTCTTGAGATGAAACTTCTTGCAGAGGCACATCATAAAGCAGAAGAGGAAGAGCATGAGCACCATCATGACCATGACCACGAAGAACATGAACACGGTCACGACCACGAAGAGCATGAGCACCATCATGACCATGACCACGAGGAGCATGAACACCATCACGACCACGACCATGAGGAGCATGAACATCATCATGAGCATGGCGAGAACTGCACCTGCGGATGCCATGACCATGACCACGAACATCATCATCACCATCATGCAGATGAGGTATTTACAAGCTGGGGCAAAGAGACTCCGCATAAATTTACCCGTGAGAAGATTGAAGAGGTATTAAAGACCTTATCCGAGAGCGAAGAGTATGGCATGATTCTCCGCGCAAAAGGAATGGTAGAGGATGTCAATGGTTCCTGGATTTACTTTGATATGGTTCCGGGCGAGTATGAATTAAGAGATGGAGAGCCGGATTACACCGGAAGACTCTGTGTCATTGGTTCTAAGATTGACGAACACAAGATTGAAGAATTATTCGGCATTGCATAATGCCCGTCAGATAGGAAAGGGGAAACCATGCAGGAGATTCCAGTATATTTATTTACCGGATTTATGGACAGCGGTAAGACCACATTAATCAAAGAAACACTCTTTGAAAATGATTTCGGCGGGGACAACCGTACGGTAATTATTGTCTGTGAAGACGGTGATGAAGAATATGATGAAGCAAAATTAAATACCATTAATGCGAAGGTTGCAATGATTGAGGAGCAGGAAGATTTTACAACAGAGACCTTGCAGAAAATTCAGGAGACATACAAACCGGAGCAGATTTTTATTGAGTATAACGGTACCTGGGATATCGCTACTTTGCTTGAAACAAAGATGCCGGATGGCTGGGTAATCGTACAGTCCTTGGCAACCGTAGATGCCACTACATTTGAAATGTATCTTGCTAATATGCGTGCCATGATTATGGAGCAGTTGTTTAAGGCAGATGTAGTAATCTTTAACCGTTGTGATGACAATACACCAAAGGGCAAGTTCCGCCGTGCCGTAAAAGCACAGAACCGTCCGGCACAGATTGTATACGAGCGTGCCGATGGAACAATTGATGAGAGTGCCGATGAAGAACTGCCATTTGACATCAATGCAGATGTCATTGATATTACGGATGCAGATTATGCAATCTGGTATATGGATGCACAGGATAATCCGAAGAAATACGATGGCAAGAAAATCAAATTCCTTGCGTTGGTATATAATCCGGAAAAGATGAGCAGGAAGGGCATGTTTGTGCCGGGACGTTTTGCCATGACCTGTTGTGTAGAGGATGTCCAGTTCTTAGGATTTAAATGCAAATATCCGAAGTCGGAAGAAATCGGTCACAAATCATGGATAAATATTACCGCAGAAGTTCATGTGGAATTTGCCAAGGAATACAGGGGAAAAGGACCTGTCCTTTATCCGGTATCCATTGAGCCGGCAGAGAAGCCGGAAGATGAACTGGTATATTTCTCATAAAAAAGTGTTGACAATGTGAAAGAAAAGTATTATTCTAACTTCAATAAGAGAAACCGTTGAGAAAGAGTAGTAAGCTTGATTGGAAATCAAAGAGAGCTGCAGGTGGTGGAATTGCAGTATGGAAGATTTTGCTGAATGGACTTTCGAGGGTGGCCTGAATTAACAGTAGGCGTCACCGGGAACCGAACCCGTTACCAATCCGGCATGTATGATTCGTACATGAATGAGTGGACAATTCGTCAATATGAGTGGTACCGCGATAATAAGATTTTATTACCGTCTCAAGCATAAGCTTGAGGCGGTTTTTTACTGTTGGAAAACAGTAAAAGCGCTTTCTCTTATGAACAACAATAAATCATATAAGAAAGAAGAGGTAGTAATTATGAAGAAGAAAATGATGGCAGCAGTATTAACAATGGCTATGGCAGTAGCAGCAATGGCAGGATGCGGAAGCAACAGTGCATCCAATGATGCAGCAACAACAGAGAAGGCTGCAGCAGATGGTAAAGTTTATAAAGTAGGTATCGTACAGTATGTAGATGATGCTTCTTTAAATCAGATTGAGAAAGCAGTAGAAGCAGAGCTGGATGCAAAAGCAAAAGAGCTCGGTGTTACTTTTGATTATAAAGATTATACTTACAATGGTCAGGCAGATTCTTCTACCTTAAACCAGATTGCAACAGACCTGGTTGCAGAAGATGTAGATGTGATTATTCCAATCGCAACACCAACCGCAATGATTATGCAGGCAGCAACAGAAGAAAATCAGATTCCGGTTGTATTCTCTGCAGTCAGTGATCCGGTTACCGCAGGACTTGTTGAAAGTATGGATAAACCTGGTTCCAATATCACCGGAACATCGGATGCATTAAATACAGAAGCAGTAATGGACTTAATGTTTGCAGCAAATAAAGACATTAAAAAAGTAGGTCTTTTATATAATAAGAGTCAGGATTCTTCCACTGTTCCAATTCAGGACGCAAAAGATTATCTTGATAAAAAGGGCGTTGAATATGTAGAAAAAACAGGAACAACCAATGATGAAATTTCTCTTGCAGCAGATGCATTAGTTGCAGCCGGTGTAGATGCCGTATTTACACCAACCGATAACACCGTAATGACAGCAGAACTTGCAATTTATGAGAAATTTGTAGAAGCAGGCATTCCGCATTATGCAGGAGCTGACTCCTTCGCATTAAACGGAGCTTTCTGTGGATTCGGTGTAAACTATGTTGACCTTGGTACTGCAACAGCAGATATTGTAGTAGATATTTTAGTAAATGGGAAAGATCCTGCAACAACAGCAGTACAGACCATGAGCAACGGAATCGCAACTGTAAATACAGATGTGGCAAGCCAGCTTGGAATTGATTACAGCGTATTTGACGGTATGTGTGAAAAAGTAGTAGAGATTCAGACCGCAGAAGAGTTTGAATAAAAAGATAAAACGATAGTATGATAAGATAGTCAGGGGGATTAAAGAATGGGCTCCATATTTACAATATCCATTTTACAAAGTGCATTAGAGCTAGGGTGTATATACGCCCTGGTTGCACTGGCATTGTTTGTTTCATTTTCCATATTAAATATTGCAGATTTGTCAACCGATGGCTGCTTTACCTTAGGCTGTGCCGTATGTGCCATGGTAACGATACAGGGTCATCCGATTCTGGCACTGGCAGCAGCAATGTTAGCCGGTGTATGTTCCGGATTTATCACAGCATTTCTGCAGACAAAGCTTGGAATTGAATCAATTCTGGCAGGAATCATTGTAAATACGGGACTCTATACCATTAATATTGCAGTCATGGGATTTGCTTCCCAGGTGAACCTGTTTAACTGCAATACCATATTTACCATGGCAAAAAATGCCATTGGTGGTGGCTGGTATAAACTGATTGTGGCAGCATTAATCGTACTGGTAATCGGCGTGATTTTATCCGCATTTTTAAATACCAGATTAGGTCTTTCCATCCGGGCAACCGGTGATAATGCTGACATGGTAAAAGCCTCCAGCATTAATCCATCCTTTACGATTACCGTAGGTCTTTGTGTAGCCAATGCAATGACTGCATTATCCGGCGGTGTATTAGCACAGTACCAGAAATCCTGCGATATCAACCTTGGAACCGGTATGGTAACCATCGCACTTGCCAGCCTGATTATCGGAGAATCCATTATCGGAAAAGGCTCCATGTTCCGCAGAGTATTAGGCGTTGTATTAGGAAGCTGTCTCTATCGTTTCTTAGTAGCCGTTGCATTAAGACTGAATGTTCCGGCAGAGGCATTGAAACTGGTTTCTGCAATTATCGTAGCAATTGCAATTGCATTCCCGTTCTTAAAGAAGAAGGTAGCGTTTGTCAGACAGAAGAGCGCAGCACAGAAGAAATTAAAAGACAATATGCGTCTGGCGGAAGCAAATACAAAGGAAATGGGAGGTGACCGATAATGTTAGAAATGAAGCATGTATCTAAGACATTTAATCCGGGAACCGTAAATGAAAAGAAAGCATTGTGTGATTTGAACCTGGTTCTTGAAGATGGAGATTTTGCTACAATCGTAGGAAGTAATGGGGCAGGAAAATCAACTACATTTAATGCGATTACAGGTGCGTTCTATGTAGATGAAGGACAGATTATTCTAGATGGAGAGGATATTACATATAAGAAAGAATTTTTGCGCAGTAAAGTCATTGGTCATCTGTTTCAGGACCCGTTAAAGGGAACAGCACCACATATGACCATTGAAGAAAATATGGCACTGGCATATCTTCGTGCATCCGGAAAAGAAAATGCATTTTTCAGCAGAATCCGTAAATCCGATAAAGAAAAATTCAGAGAACTGTTATCCCAGCTTGATATGGGTCTGGAAGACAGAATGAAGCAGCCGGTTGGATTGTTATCCGGCGGTCAGAGGCAGGCACTTACCCTTCTGATGGCAACGATGGTGACCCCGAAGATTCTTCTTTTGGATGAGCATACGGCAGCACTTGACCCTGCAACCGCAGAGAAAGTATTGGAACTGACGAAAAAAATTATTGCAGAGCATCATATTACCTGTCTTATGGTAACCCATAATATGCATCAGGCACTAGAGCTTGGCAACCGGATTCTGATGATGGATTCCGGAAATATTGTCCTTGATTTAAAGGATGAAGAGAAGAAGAAAATGACGGTAGACAGCCTTTTAGAGCAGTTCCGCATCCAGGCAGGAAAGCGTCTTGACAATGACAGAATTTTAATGTCAGCACAGTAAAAATAGAAATTGGTAAATTTTTTTTAAGAAACAAGTGTCGGAAAATGTTGATTTTCTGACACTTTTCCTATATGATTAAATCTAGTGGTCTGGAATTCCACAAGTTGATGTAAACAAAGTATGGAGGTATAGTATGTATCCTATTATAAAAAAGGAAAAGCTGGCAGATAAGATTTATCTTATGGATGTCAAAGCAGAGCGGGTAGCAAAGTCTGCAAAGCCAGGACAATTTGTAATCGTGAAAATCGATGAAGAAGGTGAGCGTATACCACTTACCATCTGTGATTATGATGAGAAAGCCGGAACTGTAACAATTGTATTCCAGACAGTTGGAGCATCTACAGAGCGTATGGCATATTTAGAGGAAGGAGATGCATTCCAGGATTTTGTTGGACCACTGGGCTGTCCATCCGACCTTATTGAGGAAGATATAGAAGAGTTAAAGAAAAAGAAAATCGTATTTATCGCCGGAGGTGTTGGAACAGCACCGGTTTACCCACAGGTAAAATGGTTACATGAACATGGGGTAGACTGTGATGTTATCATGGGTTCTAAGACCAAGGATTTATTAATTCTGGTAGAAGAAATGCGTAAAGTTGCAACTAATCTTTATGTAACAACCGATGATGGTACTTATGGCTTCCATGGAATGGGAACCAACCAGTTACAGGAATTATGGGATAAAGGTGTTCGTTACGATCATTGTGTTGCCATCGGACCAATGATTATGATGAAATTCGTTTGTAAACTGACCAAGGAGCTTGGCATTCCAACTGTTGTATCCATGAATCCGATTATGGTAGACGGAACCGGAATGTGTGGAGCATGTCGTCTTGTGGTTGGCGGCGAAGTAAAATTCGCATGCGTGGATGGACCGGAATTTGACGGACATCAGGTAGATTTCGACCAGGCAATGAAGAGACAGCTTCAGTATAAGACAGAAGAAGGCCGTGCAATGTTAAAATTGCAGGAAGGCAATACCCATCATGGTGGATGCGGTCAGTGCGGAGGTGACAAATAATGGAAGGATTAACAAGAGTACCTGTACGTGAACAGGAGCCAGAGGTACGTGCAGCAAACTTTGAAGAAGTTTGTCTTGGCTATAATGAAGAAGAAGCAGTAGCAGAAGCAAAACGCTGCTTAAACTGTAAAAATGCACAGTGTATGAAAGGATGTCCGGTTTCCATTAATATTCCGGCATTTATTGCACAGGTGAAAGAAGGCAACTTCGAAGAAGCTTATCATATTATCAGTGAATCATCTGCACTTCCTGCTGTATGTGGCCGTGTATGCCCACAGGAGAGTCAGTGTGAAGGAAAATGTATCCGTGGTATCAAGGGTGAGCCGGTTGCAATCGGTAAATTAGAGCGTTTCGTAGCTGACTGGGCAAGAGAGCATGGAATCAAGCCTAAGAAAGCAGAAAAATTAAATGGACATAAAGTAGCAGTTATCGGTTCCGGCCCTGCAGGTCTTACCTGTGCCGGTGATTTGGCAAAGCTTGGCTATGATGTTACTATTTTTGAAGCTTTACATGAAGCCGGTGGAGTATTAATTTACGGTATTCCGGAATTCCGTCTTCCAAAGTCAAAAGTAGTTGCAGCAGAAGTAGAAAATGTAAAAGCTTTAGGCGTTAAGATTGAGACCAACGTTGTCATTGGTAAAGCAGTTACCATTGATGAATTAATGGAAAAAGAAGGATTTGAAGCTGTATTTATCGGTTCCGGTGCAGGACTTCCAAGATTTATGGGAATCCCTGGCGAGCAGGCAATGGGAGTATTTTCTGCAAACGAATTCTTAACCAGAAATAACCTGATGAAAGCATTCCGTGATGACTATGATACGCCAATCAAAGCCGGCAAAAAAGTTGTTGTAGTTGGTGGTGGTAACGTTGCAATGGATGCAGCCCGTACCGCAAAACGTCTCGGCGCAGAGGTACATATCGTATACCGTCGTGGCGAGGAAGAGCTTCCGGCAAGAAAAGAAGAAGTACATCATGCAAAAGAAGAAGGCATTATCTTTGACCTTCTGCAGAATCCTACTGAAATCTTAGTAGACGAAGACGGCTGGGTAAAAGGCTGTCGTGTCATTAAGATGGAATTAGGTGAGCCGGACGCATCCGGAAGAAGAAGCCCGGTAGAGATTCCAGGTTCTGAATACGAAATCGAGGCAGATACCGTAATCATGTCTCTTGGTACCTCTCCAAACCCATTGATTTCATCCACTACCAAGGGTCTGGACATCAACCGCAGAAAATGTATCATTGCAGAAGAAGAGACCGGAGCAACCTCCAAAGATGGCGTATACGCCGGTGGAGATGCAGTAACCGGAGCAGCAACCGTTATCCTTGCCATGGGTGCAGGAAAAACTGCAGCAAAGGGAATTGATGAATTCTTACGCAATAAATAAAGAATAAAGCATAATAATATATGCTTAAGGGACGCAGGATTTTTCTGCGTCCCTTTTTTACTTTACAGGAAATTGCTTTCCTGTAAAGTAAAAAAATGCTCCGCGAGGATGCGCACTGCGGCGTATAAGGTAGATGTCGCAAGCGACCGCCGCAGGCGCGAGAATGTGCCAAGGCACATTCTTTGTTTTAAGCTGGTGGCTAAGTGACCACCTTATTTGTTACTGGTGTCCACCTGGTGGCCACTATTTCTGACATGAGGAATAAATTAAGGATTGGTAATGAAAATCCTCTTGACAAATCCGTCGTAAGAATATATTGTATTACTTATATAGTACAAAAATACGGAAAGGGGTGATTGCATGGCATGGGAATTGGATTCGGATCGTCCTATTTTTATTCAGATTGTGGAGCGGATTCAGATGGAAATAATATCCGGTAAATACAGTCCGGGAGATAAGTTACCTTCTGTCAGGGATCTGGCGGCGGTAGCTGCAGTAAATCCGAATACGATGCAGAAAGCACTGACAGAGTTAGAGCGGACAGGACTTGTGTATTCCCAGCGTACAAGCGGGAGATTTATAACGGAGGATGCAAAAATGATTGAGGAGTTGAAGAATAATCTGGCACAGGAACAGATTAAGGAATTTTTGGAAAATATGAGCAAGCTTGGCTATAAGAAATCAGAAACCTTATCTTTGATTCAGGAGATTTTGGAGGGAGAGCAGGCATGAGTACATTATTGGAAGTAAAAGATGTATGCAAGCGATATGGAAAGAAAACTGCGCTTGACCATCTGAACCTGACCTTAGAGAGCGGACATATTGTTGGTCTCTTAGGACCGAACGGAAGTGGAAAGACAACACTGATTAAGCTGATTAACGGAATCCTTACTCCGGATGAGGGCGAGATTTTGGTGGAAGGAATGAAGATTGGCGTAGAGACAAAGAAGGTGGTTTCTTATCTGCCAGATCATACATATCTTAACATGGGGATGCGGGTACGTGATATTTTAGATTATTTTGAAGATTTTTATCAGGATTTTGATGTGGTAAGAGCTTATGATATGCTGGCAAAATTATCCATTAATCCCAATGATAAATTAAAATCCATGTCCAAGGGAACCAAAGAAAAGGTGCAGCTTATTTTAGTAATGAGCCGTCGTGCGGACTTATATGTTCTGGATGAGCCGATTGCAGGAGTAGACCCGGCGGCAAGAGATTATATATTGCGGACGATTCTTACCAACTATGATGAGAATGCAACGATTCTGATTTCAACCCATCTGATTGCAGATGTTGAGAATGTATTAGATGAGGTAGTCTTTATTCAGAATGGAACAATCAGCCTGACTTCATCAGTAGATGATATTAGAATTAATCAGGGTAAATCGGTGGATGCTTTGTTCCGGGAGGTGTTTAGATGTTAGGAAAAGTAATGAAACATGAAATGAAAGCAACCTGGAAAGTATTATTTCCACTGGCAATGGTTTTGGTCGGCGTTACGTTAATTGGCATGCTGATGATGAAAATGCAGGTTTTCGAAACAGATATAGGAGCCTTGGTCGGGCTGGCAATGCTTCTTTTGTATATCATTGGGCTGATTGCATTGAGCGTTACGGCATTTATTTTTCTGCTGGTTCGGTTTTACCACAGCATGTATGGTGCAGAAGGTTATTTGTCACATACCCTTCCGGTAACCACTTTTTCCTTGATTAACGGAAAGCTTTTGGTGGCGGTATTCTGGCATGCAATTACGACAATACTTGTTTATGTTTCGGCATTTTCATTGATAGTGACAGCAGGATTGAATCTGGGTAATGAAGGGGAAAGAATCAAACTGGGAGAATTGCTGCAGCAGCTGGGAGATATGATAGGAATTTCGATTCCGGCACTCTTTGGCTGGGCAATATTATATAGTGTGATTTCTGCGTTTTCCGCTATGCTTATGGTATATGCCAGCATGGCAATCGGTCAGTTGTTCCGCCACAAAGTTGCAATGTCGATTGTGATGTATGGTGTGCTTTATGCGATTCTTCAGATTATATCTTTTGTGATATCCATTAATTCAGCAAATGGATTTGTTGAGAAACAGGCTGCAATGGGAGATGACAGCTTCTTTAGCATAACGATTGCAAATATGTATGGAAATATATTTTCAAAGAGCATGATACTTTACATCGGTGTATCAATTGTATGCTATATCATAACAGCATTTATTACCCATAAGAAATTAAATCTGGAATAAAATGAGAAAACTACTTGTTGTGCATCCTCGAGGAACGTTTTTCAAATTACAGGAAAGCAATTTCCTGTAAAGTAAGAAAAGGCGGAACCAATCAAAAATAGACTGGTTTCGCCTTTTTACGTCGCCATGAATTCCATAGAAACTGCCAGTGGCAGTTCCGGCTGGCACAGATTAGCGGAGAAAAATAAGAAATTACTTCGAAAGAAGACAGTCAATCAGCTTATCATTCATCTCCGGCATCATAAAGCAGAAGCGGATGTATTTGTTATCTAAGAAAGGAAAAGTAGAGCAGTCGCGAATCATCATATTCTTCCGGATTGCTTTATCAAATAAATCCGCAGAAGTAATGTCCTCTCTTAAGATTTTAAGAAGCATGAAGTTGCCGGATGGCTTGTATGGTTTGAAATCCGGGTGATTTTTAAAGATTTCATAAATCCGGGCACGCTCTGAAGAAATAAGAGATTTTGTCTGCTGGATGTATTCCTCATCGGTAAACATCAATTCTCCGGCAATTACGGCAAGAGAGTTAATGGTCCATGGATTTTTTCTGGTATTGATGGATTTGATTAAATCCTGATTGCCGCTGATAGCGTAGCCAAGGCGGAGCCCCGGAGCAGCAAAGAATTTGGATGTTCCACGCAGGATAATAATATTGTTATAGTAGTGGGTCAGTGGAACTGCGGTAATTTCATCCATGTTATCGGCAAATTCCACATAAGTCTCATCCACCATGACAAAGATATCATATTGCTTGCAGATATCTAAAATCCGGCGCATATCCGTCCGGTTGATGCAGGATGAGGTAGGGTTATTGGGATTGCAGAGTACTAAAAGGTCGATACTTTCATTTAAGTGAGCGGTAAAATCATCCACATCAAGGACGAAATCGTCCTTTTCACGGAGTGGATAGTAGAGTGTAGTACCACCGCCTAAGGAAATTTCGCGCTCATATTCCGAATAAGTCGGACCGAGAATCATGGCTTTTTTCGGATGCTCAATCTGAATAAAAAGAGAGATTAATTCCGTGGAACCATTTCCTACAATGACCTGGCTGGCATCGGTGCCGGTATAAGCGGCGATGCATTCTCGTAAAGAAGTATATTCCCGGTCCGGGTAGGATGTAATGGCATCAATATGGGAAGCCAAAGTACTTCGCAGCAGCGGAGATACGCCTAAGGGATTGACATTGGCGGAAAAGCTTGTAATATCCTCTTTTTTGATACCGTAAACGGCTTCTATTTTCTCTAAATCACTTCCGTGAAAATGTTCTTTTGGTGTTATCATGAAAAAGACCTCCTGTTAAAATACAACGGAAAGAAAGTTGCATGTGTGTTTTAAATAGTTTATAATCTATTATAACTGTAATGAGAGAAAAAGCAACAAAATCTCATATCGGAGAAGGAAAAGCAGGTGACATTTTGCGTAGACGGATTCAGAGACTTGCAGCAGGAAAATTTGAACAGGAACAGCCGGTTTTATCTCTTTCGGAAGAGAAGATTGAAATTGAGGTATTAGAGGGACAGGATTATACGGGAGAATTTGTGATTGAAGTATCCAACCATGTTCCGGTAAAGGGGCTGATTTATTCCTCTAATCCATATATGGAATGTCTGACACCGGAATTTGAAGGGGAAGAAGTCCGAATCGGATTTCAGTTCCATAGTGAGGGTTTCCGGGTTGGTGATATACAAAAGGGTGAATTCTGTATTATTTGTAATCAGTTGGAATATAGCCTTTCTTTTGTTGTGTCTATAATCCGGCCTTATGGAAATGCGTCTACCGGAAGAATCCGAAATCTCAGTGATTTTATCAAACTGGCACAGACGGATTATATGGAAGCTTACCGCCTGTTTGCTTCCCAGGGCTTTCAACATGTATTAAAAGAAGAAAAAGGAAAAGAACTATTATGGTATGCCGGCTTTGGCGGACCGGGAGCATTGATTTCCGGTATGGAGGAGTTCTTGGTTACGATCAATGCCAAACCACGCATTGAGCTTGCGTTAAAAGAACAGGAAATTACCTATCAGGATATCAAAGAGGAGCAGAAGGAAACGCTTTTTGTGCAGAAGAATGGCTGGGGGTATATAAGTTTTGAAGCACAGACAGACAGCAGCTTCTTAAAACTGGAAAAGAATGTTTATACTTCAGATGATTTTACCGGAAGTATCTGCGACCTTATTTATTATATTGACCCGGCAGAACTTCATACCGGAAAAAATTATGGAAGAATTACTTTAGAAAATATTTATCAGCATCTTACTTATGAGATTACCATAATCAGGACACCGGAGCGCAGAGAACAGGAGCATATCGATTATCTGGAAGAGCAGAGAACACTTGCACATATCACCGGAATCTATCTCAATTATCGTATGAAAAAGATTGGCGCAGGACTTTTTGCATCAGGAATGTTAGATGCACTGAATCATCTGATTGCAATGCGGCCGGAAAATGACTGGTATCTTCTGATGAAAATACAGGCATTACTGGTAAGCGGACAGAAGCAGGAGGCAGAGTGGTTATTTGATGAGTTCCGGCGGAAAGAGGAAGCAAAAGATACACCGCTTTATGCATATTTCCTCTATCTCCGTACGTTGTGGGAGCGTGAAGAATCCTATGTGAACCGGCTGACTGCAGAGATTGAAGAAATTTATCAGAAAACAGATGATATCCGGGTGTTCTGGATGCTGCTTTTCTTAAAGAAAGAATATTGTGAGAATGATACCAGGAAAATCCGGGCAATTGAGAGCCAGATGTTAGACGGCTGTAACAGTCCGTTTTTCTATATCGAAGGATTCTATTTATACTGGCAGAATCCGTATCTTTTAACGAGACTTACTGATTTTGAAATCCGTATTCTTTACTGGGCGGCAAAAAAAGGTGTATTGACCAGTGACCTTGCCATGCAGATTACGACGCTGGTATCGGAAAAACGGGTATTTCATCCGTTGCTTTATAAGACTATGTGCGTGGCATATGATAAATTCCAGAATAATCAGATGTTGTCAGCAATCTGTGCTTACCTGATAAGAGGACAGCGTTTTGGATTGCATTATCATATCTGGTTTGAACGTGGCGTGGAGGAAGATTTGCGGCTGGCAGGATTAAATGAAGCATATTTAATGTCCATGGATTTACTTGCCATTAAGAAAATTCCACGGATGATACAGATGTATTTTCAGTATAACAGCAGCATTCCATACAAACAGAAGGCGGCTCTGCTTGCAAATGTAGCAGCGTTAAAGGAGAAAGAGCCGGAGGTATATTCCAGTTACCGGAAGCGGATGGAAGAATTCGCAATTGCCCAGATAGAAGAAGGTCATATCGATGATAATCTGGCGATTATCTATTCTGATTTATTAAATAAAGGCATGATACAAAAAGAGTTGGCAGGACCACTGGCGAAGATTCTCTTTACCCATAAAATGAACTGCTTTGCACCGAATATTGTGCGGATGTATGTTTTGCATGACCAGCTGCGAAAAGTGCAGTGTGTGCCGATTGTCAATGGCAGTGCTTATTTTGAGTTATACAGCAAGGACTATGTCATTGTATTTGAGGATACGAAGGGATACCGGTATGGCAGTGAGATTTCATACCAGCTGGAAAAGCTGATGAGGCCGGGTGCCTTTTACCGTACCTGCATGGAATATGCACCATATGAGATTTCGTATCTTTTGTATCATTTTACATCCAGGGATACCCACCTTGCATTTATGCCGGAGGATAGTGAGTATTTACGCATCTTCTTAAAAGAGGAAGCATTGCGGGAAAGTTACCGGGCAGAGCTTTATGCAAAGGCAGTACATTTCTATGAGCAGGAAGATAATCAGGAACTGGTGGAAGAGTGTCTGCGTCATGCACCGCTTTCTTCTATGAAGCGGGATGACAGAGCCTATCTTTTGAATCTGATGTTGGAATACCGGTTATATGAGATTGCATATCCGGATATCCGGGAATTTGGCTGGGAAGGCATCCGGCTGGAGAAACTGACAGCACTTCTGACTTATGAAATAGAAGAAGTGGATTATGAAAGTGATGACTTCCTGCTGGCACTTTGTGCAGTGACTTTTCAGGCGAAGAAATACAGTAAAGAGATGCTGCAGTATTTAGCACAGTTCTACTGCGGTCCGACCCGTGTAATGGCGGCGGTCTGGTCAGCAGCGCAGACTTTTGATATAGATACCAGAGACTTGGAAGAACGGTTATTGATGCAGATGTTATATACAGCAGAATTTGTAGAACAGGTGCAGAGCATTTATGAAAGCTTTGTGTCACACGGAGCACCTCATCTTCTGCAGAAAGCATATGTAAATTATTTCGCACATTTCTATTTTGTGCATCAGGGCATTGTACCGGAAAATGTCATTAGAGGCTTAAAGAAAAATTATGAGGAACAGGAAGAATTAAGCCAGGTGATGAAGCTGGCACTGCTTTATGCAGTGGCGAAGAGGGATTTGTCCATAGAAGAAAAAGGTGTAATGGAGATGACAGAGCAGCTTCTACAGGAGCAGCTGGCACAGAATCTTTATTTTGCATTTTATCAGCAGATGCCGGAAGAGATTCGCTATCGATTTCATTTTTACGACCGGAAGTTTTTGGAATACCGGACAAACCCAAGTAAGCGTGTGGTGGTTCACTATCAGAAGGGTGAATCCTATGTGGATGAAGATATGAATGAGATGTATGAGGGCATTTTCGTAAAAGAATTTATCGTATTCTTTGGAGAAGAAATTCCGTATTATATTTCAGAGGAAGCACCACGGGAGTCCGTTGTGACTGAGAGTGGACGGCTTTCCTGTAAGGATGTCTGTGGCAGGGAAAACGGAAGCACCTATGATATGTTGAATGAAATGGAATTAGAATATACCTTAAAGGATTATGAGAAGTTAGAGCGGCTTTTACGGAAATATGACAGCATGAAGAAAAGGAATGAAGAACGTTTTCAACTGATGTAATAACAGGGAAAACAATAACAGGGTGATGATATGAAGGAAAAAAGCCTTTCAATAGGACTTGATTTTGAAAAAAAATACGCATTAGTATCATATTGTACATCCGATATGTCAGAGCCGGATACCATCAGTACCGTGGCAGGCAGTGAATTGTACCAGATTCCATTAAGCCTTTGTAAGCGGAGAGGAATCGGACAGTGGTATTACGGAAAAGAAGCAGAGACTGTCATGAAAAATGGCGAAGGAAGCGGCTGTGACCGGCTCTTTGGCCGGGCACTGGCAGGCGAACAGGTTACCGTGGAAGGGGAAACTTATGATACGGTAGAACTGTTAAGTCTCTTTGTCCGTAAAATTCTTACGGTACCGCAGAAATTCGGCATATCCATGAAGCTGGCAAGAATTACCATTACCATGGATACTTTAAACCGGGAGAAGATGGAACTGATTGAAAAAATAGCCGGACGGATGAAGTGGACAAAAGAGCAGTATCATGTCATCGATTATGCAGAAAGCTTTTATTACTATGCTTTAAGCCAGAAGGAAGAACTGTGGCTGCATGATGCAGTTCTCTTTGATTATTCCAAGAACAGTATGCGCTTTTATTACATGGAGCGTAATCTGAATTCCACACCACAGCTGGTTCATATTTATCTGAAAGATTATGGTCCTTTGATTGGCAATAAAGACACTGCGTTTTTAGATGTAGTAACAGATGCCGTTTCCCGTAAAATTTATTCTTCGGTATATCTGACCGGGGATGGTTTTGATGGAGAATGGATGAGAGAATCCTTAAAATTTCTCTGCAACGGAAGGCATGTTTTCTTGGGCAAAAATCTTTATGCTAAGGGAGCCTGTTATGCATCCTGCATCCATACCGGAATGCAGCCATGGCAGTTTGTCTATATTGGCGAGAATGAGATGAAGGTAAATATCAGCCTTAAAGTAAAAGACCGGGAAGAACTTATTTTCCATACACTGGTAAGTGCAGGAGAAAACTGGTATGAAGCAAAGAATCAGTGCGAGATTTTACTGGCAGGTACGAATACCGTTGATTTCTGGCTGCAGCTTCCGGACAGCAGGGAAGCAAAGATAGAATCCTTAGAGCTTACGGATATTCCCAAACGGCCGGAACGTATGACCAGACTTTCTGTTATGACAGAAGCACTGTCGGATTCCGCTGTAAAGGTTACCATACGGGACCTTGGATTTGGAGAGATTTATAAAAGCTCTGAAAAAGTGTGGGAATATAAAATGGAACTGTAGGAGGAGAACTCATGGGAGAATTGATTTTATGCAATCGGAAAGAAACCGATGTGCCATATTATTTAGAACAGAATATGATAAATATCTATTCCCTGGAGGAATTGAACTGGTATATTTTAAACCACACGGAATATCTTGACGATTCTTTTGTGTCGGATGATTTAATCAGCTGGATTGCAGAGGAGTTAAAAGACCTGGAGTTAGCCGGGCAGTTAAAAGAGGCTGTCCGAAAGAAAATGACGCTGGCAAAGAAAGTCCGGCTTCTGATGGATGCCTGTGGCTTTTGCACAAAGAAAGAAAAAGATGAAATCGAATATGCACTGGCAGAAATAGAAAATAAATCAGAAATTGAATGTATGAAAATCAGGGCAGACAGAAGCCTTATGAATCACCGGTATGTCATGGCTATCAGGGAATATATGCGTCTGCTGCAGAAGGAAGAGGCGGGGAAGCTGGCTGCTTCTGTCATAGGAAATATATGGAATAATATTGGAGTTGCACATACCGGATTATTCCTGTACCGGGATGCGGCACGATGCTTTAAGAAAGCTTATGACTATAATAACAATCCGGCATGTATGCGGGAGATGGAAGAAGCATGGCGGATGGCAGCACCGGATGAAAAGGAACAGGTTTATGAAGTATCAGAAGAACTGCAAAAGACATTAGAGGATATTCATAAGCAATGGAATGATGAGGAAGAAGTACTGGAAGCATTTCGGGATGTGCTGGATAAGAAAAAATATATTTACGAAAGCAATGGACGGTGGGCATAACATTGATTAAATTTTTTAGAAGAAAAAGGAAACCAAAGAAAACAATTGAAGAGGTCTTAGAATGTATCACAGAGGATACGTTATCGGAAGAAGACCGGAAGGATGAACATAAAGTACAACATTATGTTCTGGGTCACTGTGAACAGATGATTGACACCACAAAGACCCTGGAAAATGAAAAGTCTGAATATCGTGTGGTGACTTCTTATTTAAAGGATATCCAGATTATTGAAGAACTGCCGGAAGATGAGGCAGCTGCTTTAAGAGATACTGCAAACAGTATTCTTACACTGGATCAGTCCCGTTCCGATTATCTGAAAGCAACCAAGAAGCTGACAGATACGCAGTATGCACAGATGGAACAGGAAGAGGAGACTCTGACGGAATCCATCCGGACCCTGCAGGCAAATGAGATGTATCAGGCGGCCGTAAAGCGTGATATGAATTACCTGGAAGGGGAGAAGAATGAATGGGCCTATTACCGGGAAGAGTTAATGGAAGAACAGAAGATTCTGCGGAAGGCATCCTATGTAGTATTTGGCATGGTACTGGCATTCCTTGCAGTCATATTGGTTCTTCATGTGGCATTGGAAATGGATGCACGGATTCTATTTACGATTCTGATGGTAGCTGCGGCAGCCAGTGGATTCTTTATGCTGTACCGGAATCAGAATAATACAAGAGAAATCAAGCGGGCAGAAGTGAACATGAATCATGCCATTACTCTTTTGAACCGTACTAAAATAAAGTATGTAAATTCTACGAATGCGGTGGATTATGCCTGCGAGAAATACCATGTGCATAATTCCTATGAACTGACCTATCTCTGGGAGCAGTACTTAGAAGCCAGGCGGGAAAGAGAGAAATTTGAGCGGAACAGTGATGACTTGGAATATTTTAATGGAAAGTTAGTACGCATGCTGCAAAAATATGAACTTTATGATGCAAAGGTCTGGATTAGTCAGCCCAATGCACTGGTAGATAAGCGTGAAATGGTGGAAATCAAGCATGAATTATTGAGCCGGCGGCAGAAAATCCGGGCATCCATTGAATATAACATGGATGTAGTATTAGAACAGAAGGAAGAAATTGAAAAACTCATGAAAGAGTATCATGAGGAAATCCCGGAAGTCCGTGAGATTATTAATTCTGTGAACCGGCTCTGCGGAACCGGAGAATGAAAATAGCGTATCATCGATAGAAAATATCGGTGATACGCTATTTTTAACTTTACAGGAAATTGCTTTCCTGTAAAGTTAAAAACGCTCCGCGAGGATGCACACTGCGGCGTATAAGGTAGATGTCGCAAGCAACCGCCGCAGGCGCGAGAATGTGCCAAGGCACATTCTTTTCTATCACAGTTTTATTTGCAGCCGCAGTTCTTATCGAAAGCCGGGTTACATGCATAGAAGTTCTTGGAGTCAAGGTGTTCCTGTACCATCCGGAGTGCTTCGCCAAAACGCTGGAAATGTACGACCTCCCTGGCACGCAGGAAACGAATCGGATCTACAACGTCCGGGTCTTTTACGACACGAAGAATGTTATCGTAAGTGGTGCGGGCTTTCTGCTCTGCAGCCATATCTTCCATAAGATCAGTAATTGGATCGCCTTTGGACTGGAATTCACAGGCATTCTGTGGAACACCACCGGCAGCCTGTGGCCATACGGCAAGGGTGTGGTCAATATAGTAAGGACCAAAGTTAGAGGCTTTGATTTCCTCCGGAGTCAGGTCTCTGGTAAGCTGGTGCACGATGGTTGCAATCATCTCAAAATGGGCAATTTCTTCTGTTGCAATATCGGTAAGCAGTCCGGCTACTTCACGGTAAGGAATGGAATAGCGCTGGGAGAGATAACGTAAGGATGCGTTGATTTCTCCGTCAGGACCTCCGTACTGGCTTAAGATATACTGTGCGGTTTTCGGATCGGTCTGTTTGATGTTGACCGGATATTCCAGTCTTTTTTCATACTGCCACATTTAACAATTTCCCCCTTCCCATGGATTTCTCATGCTTCCCAAGCTCCAGTGACCGTCTGTGTCGGCACCGTCTAAAGTCAGGGGACCATATTTTTCTTCATACATTTTCACTGCTTTTAATCGCAGGGTACGGTAGTGGTTATAGAAGGAAAGTGCTTCTTCATCATAAGGATGGGTGTCAAGGTAAAGGGCAGTATCATAAGCTACAAAGCTGACCTGATTAATCCAGTCTAAAAGCTGGGACTGGTCCATTGGCATATTGTTCATCAGAATCGGCCTCCTTTCATGGAACCATGGAAAGGCTTATTTAAATCCTGAAAGACTGTGCCATTACGCAGAGCCTGGTCAGGTTCGTACAGATTGCCGAACTGCTGCCATGGAACATAAGCCATGGCAAGTTCCTGATTACAGGCAAACTGTTTCGTATAAGGTGTCGGAACAGCCGGACGGCTGCTTTGTGGCTGACAATTACAGTTGTTCATATGCTGACCTCAATAAAAATATTCATATTAATATATGTGCAGATGAAAAGGAATGTGAGATTTTATATTGTGAAAAAAAGAATCCTGCGGTAAAATACTTAATTGAGAAAAAATATCAATAACAAGAGAAGAGGAAAATAGATGACACTGGATGAACTTGAAATTGGAAGAGAAGCGGTAATAACCAAAGTAGGGGGAGAAGGAGCACTGCGGTGTAGATTTTTAGATATGGGGCTGATCCCAAAGACAAAGGTGCAGGTGCGTAAAGTAGCACCTATGGGAGACCCGATTGAACTCCGGATTCGTGGATATGAACTGACCATACGAAAAGAAGATGCCGGAAAAATTGAAGTAGAACCGGAGGAGAACTAGAATGATATTTGCATTAGTAGGAAACCAGAACTGTGGTAAGACCACATTATTTAATCAGCTCACCGGTTCCAACCAGCATGTTGGAAATTTCCCGGGTGTAACGGTTGACCAGAAAATGGGAGAAATCAGAGAGCATAAGGATGCGTCGGTAGTTGACCTGCCGGGAATCTATTCTCTGCGTCCGTATACCAGTGAGGAGATTGTAACAAGAGACTTTATTTTAAATGAAAAGCCGGATGGAATTATCAATATTGTAGATGCAACAAATATTGAGCGAAATCTCTATCTGACCCTGCAGTTGTTAGAAATGCATATTCCGATGGTATTAGCTCTGAATATGATGGATGAGGTGCGTAACAACGGCGGAAGTATTGATGTAAAACAGATGTCTTTAGAACTGGGAATTCCGGTCATTCCAATCAGTGCGGTAAAGGGAGAGGGAGTGGAAGACCTGGTACACAGTGCCATGAAGGTGGCAGGACAGAAGATATATCCAAAGGTAACGGATTTCTGCGAGAAAGGTCCTGTGCACCGCTGCATTCATGCGGTATCCCATCAGGTAGAAGACCATGCACAGAATATCGGAATGTCACCACGTTTTGCAGCAACGAAGATTGTAGAGCAGGATACAGACATTATTGACAGACTGAAGCTGAGTCAGAACGAACTGGATATGATGGAACACAGTATTGAAGAAATGGAAACAGACCATCATATGGACAGAAATGCCGCTCTGGCGGATATGAGATATACCTTTATTGAAAAGGTGTGCAGTAAATCAGTAACAAAGTGCCATGAGAGTAAAGAACATATCCGTAGTGTAAAGATAGACAACGTATTAACGAATAAATATCTTGCTATCCCGCTGTTCCTTCTGATTATGCTGCTGGTATTCTGGCTGACCTTCGGTGTTATCGGAGCATTTTTAAGTGATTATCTTGCAGTTTTTATTGCATACATAACGAATCTTGCTGACAAGGGGTTGACTGCTTATGGAATTAACCGGGTGGTTCACAGCCTGATTATTGACGGTGTATTTGCCGGAGTCGGAAGTGTGTTAAGCTTCCTGCCGATTATTGTGGTTTTATTTTTCTTCCTGTCTATTCTGGAAGATTCCGGTTATATGGCAAGAGTTGCCTTTGTTATGGATAAACTGCTGCGTAAAATCGGACTTTCCGGACGAAGCTTTGTTCCAATGCTGATTGGATTTGGTTGTACGGTTCCGGCAGTAATGTCAAGCAGAACTTTAGCATCCGAAAGAGACCGGAAAATGACCATTATGCTGACACCATTTATCAGCTGTTCGGCAAAAATTCCGATTTATGCGGTATTTACAGCAGCATTTTTTGAAAAATATCAGGCGCTTGTTATGATTGCACTTTATGTTGGTGGAATGGTAATGGGAATTCTGGTGGCACTTTTATTCAAGCATTCCGCATTCCGTGGAAAACCGATGCCTTTTGTCATGGAGCTTCCAAATTATCGGCTGCCATCTTTAAAGAGCGTGGTACTCCTGATGTGGGACAAGGCAAAGGACTTCTTACAGAGGGCATTTACCGTTATTTTCCTTGCAACGATTATTATCTGGTTCTTACAGTCTTTTGATACCAGACTGAATGTAGTATCTGACAGCGCAGACAGCCTGCTGGCATTAATCGGCCGGGTGATTGCACCAGTTTTTGCTCCGCTTGGATTTGGGGACTGGAGAGTATCCACTTCTTTGATTACCGGATTTACTGCCAAAGAAGCAGTAATCAGTACCATGAGTGTACTTCTTGGAACCAGTGTGACTGCTTTGGGCAACAGCCTTGGAACTCTGTTTACGCCGGTATCAGCAGTCAGCTTCCTGGTATTTACGTTACTTTATACACCATGTGTAGCAGCGATTGCAGCAATCAGACGGGAGATGGGTTCAAAGCTTCAGGCATTTGGTGTTGTGGTAATGCAGTGCGTGGTTGCATGGATTGCAGCATTTGTTGTCTTTCAGATTGGCAGCCTGATTTTTTAGGAGGCAGATAGTATGGGCGTTAATGATATTATTTTGCTATTACTGATTCTTTGCTGGTGCGCCTTTGCGGTATATGCTATGATGAAAAAGAAAAAAGAGGGAGGCTGCATTGGCTGCAGCGGATGTAGTGGAAGGACAGATACGGATGCGGTCTGCAAAGAATGTTCCCAGAGGAAAAAGTAGTAAAAAGTATTTATTTTAGAACATAGGAGCAGGCTACTTGTATTATTGAAAGTGGTGTGCTAGATTATTGTTAGCATAGTGTTATATATTGATAATACTGTGCGTGGTTATGAACAATGATATAATACAATTTTTTTCTAGGAGGAAACGATGAGAGGACTACGTACACCAGTATCAGATTTGAGAAAAAGCATTTTTACGGAGGTAGCAAAAATTGCTTATGAAGCAGACAGTGCAAACCTGAACGATGCCGTTGAGGCAGTTCCATATACAGTTTGCCCTGGAGATGTTCCTACATACCGTGAAAGTATTTATAGAGAACGTGCGATTGCAGCAGAAAGAGTAAGACTTGCTATGGGTATGTCTTTACGGCCACAGGATAAACCGGTACATGTTACCAGTGGCCTCGAAGAGAGCAATGTGGCAGAAAAATATTATGAGCCACCTCTTATGCAGGTAATTCCATCTGCATGTAATCTGTGCGAAGAAAAGAAATATGAAGTATCCAATATGTGCCAGGGATGTATTGCACATCCATGTATGGAGGTATGTCCAAAGGGAGCAATCTCCCAGGTAGATGGCAAATCTGTAATCGACCAGGAGAAATGTATCAAATGTGGAAGATGTAAAGCAGCCTGCCCATATGATGCAATTTCCAAGAAAGAAAGACCTTGTTCCATGGCTTGTGGAATTGGAGCAATTGGAACAGATGAATACGGAAGAGCAAAGATTGATGCAGATAAATGTGTATCCTGTGGTCAGTGTATGGTAAGCTGCCCATTCGGAGCAATTGCAGATAAATCACAGATTTTCCAGTTGATCCGGTGTATGAAAGAAGGCGGAGAAGTTATCGCTGAAATTGCACCTGCATTTGTAGGTCAGTTCGGACCTGGAGCTACTCCAAAGCATGTAAAGGCAGCCTTATTAGAACTTGGTTTTTCAGAGGTTGTAGAGGTTGCACTTGGAGCTGATATCGGTGCAGTAGCAGAAGCACATCACTATGCAAATCATGTTGCAACAGGAGAGCTTCCGTTCTTACTTACTTCCTGCTGTCCTGCATGGTCCATGCTTGCAAAGACACAGTTCCCGGATTTAATCGGGAGCGTATCTTCTGAGCTTACACCTATGGTTGCTACAGCAAGAAGCATTAAGAAAGAACATCCGGATGCAAAAGTAGTATTTATCGGACCGTGTGCTGCTAAGAAACTGGAAGCAAGCAGAAGAACTGTACGAAGCGATGTTGATTTTGTAATCACATTTGAAGAGTTAGACGCTATGTTTGCAGCAAAAGGAATTGATCCGAACCAGACAGAGGGTGAAAGCTCCATGCATGATGCAACTGCTGCAGGTCGTGGATATGCATGTGCCGGTGGTGTTGCAGATGCCATTGAAAAATGTGTACATGAATATTATCCGGATGTGGATGTTAAGATTGAACATGCAGAAGGTCTTGCTGAATGTAAGAAGATGCTGATGCTTGCCAAGGCTGGTAAGATGAATGGATGTATGATTGAAGGAATGGGATGTCCTGGCGGATGTATCGCCGGAGCAGGAACTATTCTTCCGATTCCGAAAGCAAAACAGGAAATCGAGAAGATTAAGAAAGCTTCTACCAAGCAGCTTCCTCCAAAGGAATTACGGGAAATCGAATTAAATTAATAGTAAGAAAGCGGGTTAATAGAATGAGCAAGGTTAGAACCAGATTTGCACCAAGTCCTACAGGAAGAATGCATGTAGGAAATCTGCGTACAGCACTTTATGCATATTTAATTGCAAAGCATGAGGGCGGAGATTTTATTTTAAGAATTGAAGATACAGACCAGGAACGTTATGTTGAGGGAGCGGTAGATATTATCTACCGTACCCTTGAGAAGACTGGATTGTTACATGATGAAGGTCCGGACAAGGATGGCGGTGTTGGCCCATATGTGCAGAGTGAACGTCAGGCACAGGGAATTTATCTGGAGTATGCGAAGAAACTCATTGAAAAAGGAGAAGCATACTATTGTTTCTGTGATAAGGAGCGTTTAGAGAGTCTGCGTCAGACTGTTGCAGGTAAAGAGATTATTGTTTACGATAAGCATTGCCTGCATTTAAGCAAGGAAGAAATAGAAGAAAAGCTTGCTGCAGGTGTTCCATACGTTATCCGTCAGAACAATCCTCAGACAGGAACAACAACCTTCCATGATGAAATCTATGGAGATATTACCGTTGATAATGCGGAGCTGGACGATATGATTCTGATTAAATCAGACGGATATCCGACTTATAACTTTGCCAACGTAGTAGATGACCATTTGATGGGAATTACACATGTAGTAAGAGGAAATGAATATCTTTCTTCTTCTCCAAAGTATAACCGTCTGTATGAAGCTTTTGGCTGGGATGTGCCAGTGTATGTACACTGTCCGTTAATTACCAACGAAGAGCATCAGAAGTTAAGTAAACGTTGTGGACATTCTTCCTACGAAGATTTGATTGAACAGGGATTTTTAACAGAGGCAGTTGTAAACTTTGTGGCATTACTGGGGTGGAGTCCGGCAGATAATCGGGAAATCTTTTCTTTAGAGGAGCTGGTAAAAGCCTTTGATTATCATCATATGAGTAAATCACCGGCTGTATTTGACTATACAAAGCTGAAATGGATGAATGGCGAATACATCAAGGCAATGGATTTTGATTCGTACTTTGAAATGGCAGAGCCATATATCCGGAAAGTAATTACCAGGGATTATGATATCCGCAAGATTGCAGAGATGGTGAAGACTAGAATTGAAATCTTCCCGGATATTGAGAATCTGATTGACTTCTTTGAGGAACTTCCGGAGTATGATACCGCAATGTATACCCATAAGAAGATGAAGACCACAGAAGAGAGCTCTTTGGAAGTCTTGACAGAGATTCTTCCGGTATTAGAGGCTCAACAGGATTACAGTAATGATGCACTGTATCAGACGCTTTGTGATTTTGTGGCAGAGAAGGGCTGCAAGAATGGTTATGTATTATGGCCGGTTCGTACAGCGGTTTCCGGTAAACAGATGACACCGGCAGGTGCAACTGAGATTATGGAAATTATTGGTAAGGAGGAGTCCTTAAAACGTATCCGTACCGGAATTGCACTTCTTACGAAAGCACTTGAGAAATAAAAGTTACGAGGCATTTCATGCGATTTAATGAAGCACAACAGGAAGCTGTTGATTTTTATCAGGGTCCCTGCCTTACACTGGCGGGGCCCGGTTCAGGCAAAACTGCCGTAATTACCCATCGAACGAAAAATTTAATAGAAAAATATGGGGTGTCACCATCAGAGATTCTGGTGGTGACATTTACAAAAGCAGCCGCTATGGAGATGAAGGAGCGTTTTCTTTCGCTGACGAATCAGACATCCACAACGGCTACTTTTGGTACTTTTCATGCGGTGTTTTTTACGGTATTAAAGTATGCTTATCATTATCGGGCAGAAAATATTATAAGAGATGAGCAGAAGGTGGTATTTATCCGGAATCTTTTACGTCATTTTCCGATTGACTATGAAGATGAAAATGAATGCATCCAGACTCTGTTATCTGAAATCAGCGGTGTAAAGAATTCGAACATTCCCATTGAACATTATTATTCTTCTAATTTTCCAGAGCATACATTCCGGGATGTATTTATGAATTATCAGAAGATGCTGCAGAAGAACCGGCTGATTGATTTTGATGATATGTTAGTTTATACCTATGAACTTTTCAGCCAGCGGAAGGATATCTTAGCACTCTGGCAGAAGAAGTTCCGATATATTTTAATTGATGAGTTTCAGGATATCAATGGATTACAATATGAGATTATAAGGATGCTTGCAGCACCGGAAAATAATCTCTTTGTGGTAGGGGATGATGACCAGTCTATTTACAGGTTCCGCCAGGCAAGACCGGAGATTATGCTGAACTTTGAGAAGGATTATGCTGATGCAAAGCGGATTGTATTAAATTATAATTATCGTTCCGATGGAAATATTGTGGCGGCGGCAGGAAGACTGATTGCCCACAATACAGGGCGGTTTGCAAAGGATATTAAAGCATTTCATCCGGCAAAGGAAGCGGTAGTATGTAAGACTTACCGGACGCAGCGGGAAGAAAATTTAGGATTGATTCATGCACTTAAGGAATATACCGCAGCTGGTGGTGACTGGTCGGACGCAGCGGTGCTGTTTCGCACTAATACACAGCCAAGACTTCTGATGCAGCAGTTGATGGAATATAATATTCCTTTCCGTACAAGGGATAATATTCCTAATATTTATGAGCATTGGATTGCAAAAGATATGGAAAGTTATCTTCGGATTGCCCATGGAAGCAGAAGAAGGGCAGACTTCTTACAGATTATGAACCGGCCGAACCGTTATATTGGGCGGGACAGTCTGGAAGAGGATACCGTAGCATTTGATGTCTGGGCAGATTATTATGATAAAATGGAGCAGTCCTGGATTGCACGAAGAATCGACCGGCTTTATCATGACTGCAAAATGTTAGCCGGAATGAAGCCTTTTGCAGCGGTGAATTATATCCGCAAGGGAATCGGCTACGATGACTATATCAAAGAATATGCAGATCAGAGAGGTATGAATGAGGAAGAACTTTTGGATATTCTAGAACAGCTTACCGATATGACCAAAGAGTTCGATAGCTTTGATGACTGGCAGGAACAGAAAGAGAAATATTTAAAAGAATTACAGCGTGCCATGGAGAAGCAGCGGACGAAGGGAGAGGGCGTTGTCTTATCAACCCTACATAGCTCGAAGGGATTAGAGTATGATGTGGTATTTTTGATTGATGTAAATGAGAAAATCATGCCCTATAAGAAAGCTGTTTTAGATGCGGATCTGGAAGAGGAACGCAGAATGTTCTATGTGGGGATGACCAGAGCAAAAAAACAGCTCTACCTCTTCTCGGTAGAGCTGTTGAATAATCACAGTGCAGAACCATCCCGGTTCTTAAAAGAATTGCAGGAAACGTAATGGATGATTAGTTGTCCATTGCGTCAAATTCTGCTTCATCTAATAATTCATCAAAACGGTCGGAGACAACTTCGTATTCTTCGTCACTGTCAATATTATCTAAAGAAGGATTTCCATCCTCATCCTCGGAGTAACGATAGATATATACTTCACCATCTGCATTTTCATTTCCCTTTTCATCTAAGGGCATCAGCGCAATATAATCCTGTTTTCCTGCTTCAAAGATAGTAAGAATTTTGCATTCCACATCCTGCCCATTGTCTAAATTCAATGTCACCATGATATCGTCTTCATCTTTTAACTGTTTGTTTTCCATAAAATACCTCTTTCTTTATATAATTGTCTGAACGTAGAGTTCCGGACGTTTTTCCAGATTGATAAATTTACCGTCTTCTAACCGAACCACCGGACGGGTCAGGCGATGCTTGTTAATCAGCACAATTTTACCGGTCATGCCATTACTTAGCATGACATCATTGTTAATATATGTATTGGCAATATGCTCCAAGAAGCTGGTAATAAACTGGGGTTTGTATTTACCCAGACCCTCCCGCTCAAAAGTGGCAATGACCTCAAACGGGCAGACGCCGCGGCGATAACAGCGGTCAGCAGTCATGGCATCGTAGACATCTGCAATAGCAACGATATTGTCAAAATCATCAATATCATCTCCGATAAGTCCGATTGGATAGCCGCTTCCATCACAGCGTTCGTGATGGGTGAGAGCAATTTTTTTGATACGGACAGATACATTCTGATTTTTCAGCAGTTCATAACCATATTCGGAATGTTTTTTCACCAGTTCATATTCTTCCGGGGTCAGGCGCCCTGGCTTGTTAATGATTTCAGGTGGAATTTTACTTTTTCCTATATCGTGTAAGAGACCACCCAGAGTCAGAGTTTCTAAATCATCTGCATTATAATCCTGCCACATACCAATCATTCGGCTGATTAAAGAAACATTCAGACTGTGGGCATAAGTGGAATCGGTAATTTTGCGCATATTGTGCAACATATCGAACATGGAAATTGTAGTGGAATGTCTGGCAAAAAGATCTAAAGCGCAGGATAAAAGAGCCTCCTGATCTAAAGGAATGTTTTTTGTGACAAAATCATTGATGGATTTTTCTAAAAAAGGTACTTTTTTTTCATAATTTGCTTTAAAAACTTTGAATTCTTTACTGTTTCTTACCCGTTCAGAATACCGGTCAACCGCTTCCTTTTCTTCAGCCATTGACTGAATGGCATCAACAGGTAGAGCACCGTCTATTATTCTGGCACTCTCAATTCCATAAAACTCAAGGTGTGCAATCATCTGAGTTGTCAGCATTTTGTGTGCCTCTACAATCATCTGCCCATGCCTGCTCATGACAGGAGTGGCAGTCACCATGCCAGGGTGTAAATCCTTTGTTGCAACTGTATGCATGAATATACCTCTTATATCACTAATTAACAATACACTACACTATAATTATAAAAATTTACATATCAATTGTCAATGAATCGTGTTATAATCTTTTCAAGAGACTTGAATATAGGAAAGTGCAGGATGATGAAATGAAATACAATGTTCGGGAAGGCGATTACAGAACCATGGGAGCAGTTGTGCATAATGATGGGGTTGTATTTACCTTTGAGGGGAGAAAAGAGCAGAAATGCAGTATTGTACTGTATGAAAAGAAAACAGGGAAAATTGGAAAAATACCGGTTCCGGATACTTACTATGTGGGTGCACTGCGCTCAATTATGGTAATGGGCATTGAACCGGCTTCTTTTGATTATAATTTTGAAATAGACGGTAAGGTTATGACAGATCCATATGCCAGAAGAATTGTAGGCAGGGAAAAGTGGGGAGAAAAGGAACGCTTTGGTATGGATTATCAGGTGAAAAGCGGTTTCTCCACAGATGTTTTTGACTGGGAAGAGGATGTGGCACCGGAAATTGCCAAAAGGGATATGGTCATGTACAAACTTCATGTGAGAAATTTTACCATGGAGGGTAGTAATGGCGGAGCAAGAAAAGGAACTTTTGAAGCAGTAGAGAACCGGATAGGATATCTTCGTGATATGGGCGTTACAACCGTTGAATTTATGCCTTTTTATGAATTTGAAGAGCTGATGATACCGGAAACCTGTGAACTGCCGGATTATGTGACCTGGAAGGAAGAACAGAAGACGGATACAAAGAAGCTGCCGGAAGTTGAGAAGATAAATTGCTGGGGCTATACCGAAGGCAATTATTTTGCGCCGAAGGCTGCATTTACCAAAAGCAGACAGCCGGAGCATGCCTTGAAATCATTAATTAAGGCATTGCATAAAAATGACATGGAATGTATTATGGAAATTTATTTTCCTGATACCATCAATCAGAATCTGATGTTAGAAGCCCTGCGCTTCTGGGTGATGGAATATCATGTGGATGGATTCCGTCTGATGGGAGCAAATCTTCCGGTTCGTGCTATGGCACAGGATTTGATTTTGTGCCGCAGTAAGCTGTTTGCAGATACGATTCCGGAGGATTTGCTGGAACAGGATTATGCATATCCGCATTTATTTGTTTACCGGGATGAATTTTATTATCCGTTGCGGAAAATGTTAAATCATAAGGAAATCTGTCTTACCGATTTTGTAAACCAGATGCGTAAGCAGAAGAAATATGCCGGATTTGTGAATTATGCAGCATCTAATGATGGTTTTACACTGGCAGATGTATTTATGTACAGTGAGAAACATAATGAAGCAAATGGGGAAAACAATGCTGATGGAAATGACTGGAATTACAGCGACAACTATGGCATAGAAGGACCAACCCGCAAAAAATATATAGAAAGCCTGCGTAAAAAACAGCTTCGAAATGCGATTACGGCAGTATTTTTAGCACAGGGTATTCCACTGCTTGCTGCCGGTGATGAGATTGGTAATTCCCAGAGGGGAAATAATAATGCATATTGCCAGGATAATGCGGTTGGCTGGGTAAACTGGAAAAATGATAAGAAATATGCATCCTTACAACAGTTTGTAAAGGAAATGATAGCCTTTCGTAAGGCACACCCGGTTCTTCGGATGGAAGAGCCGATGCGGATGAATGATTATAAGGGACTGGGATATCCGGATCTTTCTTTTCACTGCGATAGTGCATGGACTGTGGGATTTAGCCCGAACCGCCAGTCGGTTGGGATGCTTTATTGCGGACTGTATGCGGATTGTGAGGAAATGATTTATGTGGCATATAATTTTCACACCGGAAAACAGTTCCTTGCACTTCCGAAATTGCCAAAAAGTAAAAAATGGTATAAAGTAATGGATACAGGAAATGAAAATGGTTTTCTGGAGAAAGAAATGAAAATGGATGCAGTCCAGGTAGAAATTGCCGGGATGTCCATTCAGATATTAATAGGGAAATAAAGTAAGATGAAAGCATGGAAACATTTTTGCACAATTAATCATCACAAGATGTTGGTCATGAAAGGCTGTTTTAAAGTTGGACTTTACCGCCAGGGCTTATTGCATGATTTGTCGAAATATTCACCAACGGAATTTTTAGTGGGTTGTAAGTATTTTCAGGGAAATATGAGTCCCAACAATGCCGAGCGTGAGGATAAGGGGTATTCCGCAGCCTGGCTGCACCATAAGGGCAGAAACAAGCATCATATGGAATACTGGATTGATTACGGACCGGAGAAATGCACCGGAATTACTGGAATGAAGATGCCAACAAAATATGTTGTTGAGATGTTTATTGACCGGGTGGCAGCAAGCAGGAATTACCAGAGAGAAAAATATACCGACGAAAGTCCTCTGGCTTATTACGAACATGGAAAGCAGTATCATATTATTCATGAGGAATCAAGAGAACTTTTAGAGTGCCTTCTTCATATGCTGGCAGAATGCGGCGAAGAAGAGACTTATGCATATATTCGATATGAAGTATTGAAAAATAAAAGAAAGAAGGATAAATAAATGTTAGACGGAAAGAAGATTTTATATAGTGGAATGCAGGCAACAGGAACCCTTACCCTTGGAAATTATTTGGGAGCATTGAAAAACTGGGTAAATCTTACAGATGAATATGAATGTATCTATGGTGTTATGGATTTACATTCCCTTACCTTAAGACAGGTGCCGGCAGAGTTCCGCAAAAATGCCCGTTCTCTTTATGCATTATATGTAGCGGCAGGATTAGACCCGGAGAAAAACTGTATTTATTATCAGTCCCATGTATCCGGACATGCAGAATTAAGCTGGATATTAGGCTGCTTTACTTATATGGGAGAGTTAAACCGTATGACACAGTTTAAGGACAAGGCTGCAAAGCATGCAGATAATATCAATGCAGGTCTTTATACCTATCCGGTATTAATGGCGGCTGATATTTTATTGTATCAGGCAGATGTGGTTCCGGTTGGAGTAGACCAGAAGCAGCATCTTGAGATTACCAGAGACATTGCACAGCGTTTTAATGCTATTTACGGAGATGTATTTACAATTCCGGAGGCATATATCGGAAAAGCAGGTGCAAAGATTATGAGTCTGCAGGAGCCGGAGAAAAAGATGTCAAAGTCCGATGAGAATCCGAATGCAACTATTCGCCTTTTAGATGATAAAGATACCGTTATCCGCAAATTTAAACGTGCAGTAACCGACTCCGGCAGTGAAATTGTATATCGTGAAGATAAACCGGGCATTAGTAATCTGATTGATATTTATGGTTGTGTAACCGGTAAGACAAGAGAAGAAACCGAAAAAGAATTTGACGGAAAAGGCTACGGTGATTTCAAACTGGCAGTAGGAGAAGCAGTTGCTGCAGAGTTAGAGCCATTGCAGAAACGTTATGGGGAACTGATGGCAGACAAGACCTATCTTGACAGCATGATTAAAATGAATGACGAAAAAGCAGCTTATTATTCTAATAAGACCTTGCGTAAGGTGCAGAAGAAAGTCGGACTTACCGAAAGAATCCGTTAATCCGAAAATAGATTGTCCAAATCTGGAACATGAAATTCAGGGAACAGCATTTGCATATCGGCAGGAAGTGGAGCCGTAAAGCAGAGCTGTTCCTTTGTGATTGGATGTTCGAATTTTAACTGGCAGGCATGAAGAGCCTGCCTTTTTGTCAGGGAAAAATCCGGGTTATAAAGGAAATCTCCAATTAAAGGGTAGCCGAGGTAGCTCATATGGACACGAATCTGGTGGGTTCTGCCGGTGTCAAGCCGCAAAGCAATAAGGGAGAGTGCATCCGGTGAAAGAGGCTCCCTTGAAAAAGTATTTTTTGGAAAAATTTCTTTCACAGCTAGTCTGCGGTAATGGGTGCAGGCGTATTCGCCTTGCCCAAAATCTACCTGACGCTCTAATACAGAACCTTCCTTTCTGCCGATTGGCGCAGTAATGGTACCGGATTCCGGGGTAATACCACGGACAATGGCAAGATAGGTGCGGTGGATTTTCCGTTCATTCATCTGTCTGCCTAAGATACCGCCACTGAGACTGTTTTTTGCAAGGATTGTGATGCCGGTAGTATCCTTATCCAGCCGGTTGATGCAGCGGAAAGGACCGGCTTCGTTTTTGCTGCCCAGATAATAAAAGACAGCATTGGAGAGGGTATGCTCGTAATGTGTCATGGATGGGTGGACAGGCATATGTGCCGGTTTATTGATAACGAGAATATCTTCGTCTTCATAGAGGATGGAAAGGGGAATGTTTTCCGGTGCGGGATAGCTTTCCGGCATAGATTCTTCTAAAATAATCTTTAATTTATCAGAAACCTTCAGCCGGTCACTGCTGTGCCCGGTATCACCGTTTCGGAAAAGAACATCTTTGGTGCGGAAAAGATGTGCCCGGAGCCCTTTCGGGTATCCTTTTTCCGTAAGAAATTCTCTTATCGTATAGTTTTTATATTCATTTGTTATGGTATAGTCTAATATTCGCTTCATAAGGATAATTATAAAGGAAAAAGACACAGAAGAAAAGGATAGAGATAAAAAAAGGAGGAAAGGCACGAAGAACCTGGCAGACGCATAGAATATAATAAATCGCTTTTTAAGGGTGCTGTATTGAAAACATTTTTATCTCCATTGACTATACAGGAAGAGAAGCAATATTTAAAGCAGCTTGGGGAAGGCAGCCTTGAAGCAAAACATATTCTGATAGAACATAATATGCGTCTGGTAGCACATGTGGTAAAAAAATATCAGAATGTGGAAGAGGATATGGAAGATCTGATATCGATTGGAACCATTGGATTGATTAAAGCAATCGATACCTTCCGGGTAGAAAAAGGAAATAAGCTGGCAACTTATGCAGCGAGATGCATTGAAAATGAACTTCTGATGTATCTGCGCAGTAAGCGTAAAATTGCCAGGGAAGTGTCTCTTTATGAGCCAATCGGAACAGATAAAGAGGGAAACCAGATACATTTACTGGATATTGTAGAGCATAACGAACCGGATGTGGTGGAGCAGATGGAGTATGACAGAAATGTGAAGACATTATATGAAATACTGCCCCAGGTTCTAAACAGGCGGGAACAGATTATCATAAACCTGCGCTATGGTTTAAAAACGGACTGTCCGGTGACACAAAAGGAGATTGCAAAAAATTTAAATATCTCGAGATCCTATGTTTCACGAATTGAAAAAAGGGCATTGGAGAAGCTGAAAGCTTATTTTGAAAAAGGTTACAATTATTAAATTTTTATAATGTGTTAAATTGGTATTTGAAAAGGATGGATTTCATGATATGATGAGTCCATCTTTTTTATCGAAATAAATGATGAATAACCCATCTTGGGGCTGCTCATGTAAATTGCAGAGTTCTTCTGCAGAAAAATCCCGGACAAACAAAATGAACAGAGAAAATGAAATAATTACAAAAAACAGAATAATTGCAAAACAGAAAGGTGAAATTTAATGTACAGTATTGTATCAACGGCAATCGTGCGTGGCATTGAGAGCATTCCTATCCGCGTGGAAGCAGATGTGACGGATGGTATGCCAATGTTTGAAATGGTAGGATTTTTGTCGGCAGAAGTGCGGGAGGCAAGAGAGCGGGTGCGGACAGCCCTTAAAAATTGTGGATACCGTCTCCCACCAAAACGGATTACGATTAATCTCTCGCCGGCATATGTAAGAAAATCCGGTTCGTCCTTTGATTTGCCGGTAGCAGTGGCAGTGCTTGCTGCAATGGGGATTATTCCGAAAGACAGGCTGGAACAGCTTCTGATTGTAGGAGAAGTAGGACTGGATGGAAGAATAAAACCGATTCATGGAGTATTGCCCATCGTGACAAAGGCTGCACAGGAGCGGATGGACGCCTGTATGGTGCCGGTGGAAAATGCCAAAGAAGCTGCATTGGTAAAAGGAATCCGTCTGTTTGGTGTAAACACACTGGAAGAAGTGATAAAAGGCTTTAATGATGAAATAAAATTCTGGGAGCCTGAGAAAGAAGAAATCGGGCATGAGAAAAAGGCTAAGAGAAAAGAAGTACCGGATTTTTCAGAAATTAATGGACAACAGTTTGTGAAAAGAGCCTGTGAGATTGCGGTAAGCGGCAGACATAATCTCCTGATGATTGGACCACCAGGCGCAGGAAAGACAATGATTGCAAGGAGAATTCCGGGTATTTTACCGGAGATGACAGAAGAGGAGGCCCTGGAGGTAACAAAAATATACAGTGTAAGGGGACTTCTGACGGAAAGTGAAGCATGGATGGCAGAACGTCCTTTCCGTAATCCACATCATACCATAACACCACAGGGACTGGCAGGTGGTGGAATGGTTCCGGGACCGGGAGAAATCAGCCTCGCCCACCATGGTGTGCTCTTTTTAGATGAGCTGGCGGAGTTCCGGCGGGAAACCTTGGAAATTTTAAGACAGCCTATGGAAGAACACTGTGTAAAGCTTGCAAGGCTTGCCGGAAATTATGAATTTCCGTCGGATTTTATGCTGGTGGCTGCCATGAATCCCTGCCGGTGTGGATATTATCCGGATTTGAACCGCTGTCATTGCACGAAAGGAATGGTGGAACAGTATTTAAAGAAAATCAGTCAGCCTTTATTGGACAGAATTGATATCTGTGTAGAGACAAAGCGTGTGGAATATCAGGATTTAATTAAAGAAAATCCGCATCAGGAGACTTCGGCAGAAATCAGAAAAAGGGTGGTTGCAGCTATGGAGCGGCAGCAGCAAAGGTTTGCTGGAACTAATATTCGTTATAACAGTAGAATTCCGGCGGCATTACTGACAAAATATTGCAGATTATCGACAAAACAAAAACAGTATATGGAAAGCATTTATCAGAAGCTGGAATTGACAGCCAGATCTTATCATAGGATTTTGCGGGTGGCGAGAACCATTGCAGATATGGACGGTTCAGATGAAATCCTAACCAGACATTTAAGTGAGGCGGTCTGTTATCGGAATGTAGATAAGAAATTCTGGGAGGGATAAATGGAATGAAATATAAATACTGGCTGGCGTGTATGGCACAGATGGCAGAAAACATTGGAACCGGAAAAGTGGAAAAACTGTTTCGCTTTGCCGGAAGTGCAAGAGTCTTATATGACATGTCAGAAAAGGAATTCATGCAGATTCCGGGCATTACCGAAGCAGATGTGAAGTCTGTTCTTACCTATAAAAAAGCATGGAACTTAGAAGAAGCATGGGAGAATTTAAAAAGAAGCGGACTGTATCTTGTAACAAGAGAGGATGAAAACTATCCGAAACGTCTTTTATATATCAATAAGCCACCTTATGGAATTTTTTATAAGGGCAGTCTGCCACCGGAAGATAAGAAAAGTATTGCTATTGTGGGAGCAAGAAGATGCAGTGAATACGGTCGTTACTATGCAAAACATCTGGCGGAACTGGCAGTAAAAGCAGGCTGCATTATAATCAGTGGACTGGCTGCAGGAATTGATGGAGCAGCCCACAGTGGTGCCATGGCGGCAGAGGGAGAAACTTATGCTGTTATGGGATGCGGGGCAGATTACTGTTATCCCAGACAGAATCAGAGTCTTTATCAGACCATGACACAAAAAGGCGGAATTCTATCTGAATATATGCCGCAGACAAAACCTTTGGGAAAGTTGTTCCCACAACGGAACCGGTTAATCAGCGGGTTTTCAGATGTGGTAGTTGTAATAGAAGCAAAGGAGCGGAGTGGTTCATTGATTACGGCAGACTTTGCCTTAGAGCAGGGAAAAGATATTTATGCACTTCCGGGGCGTGTTGGAGATGTGTTAAGTGGAGGCTGTAACCGCCTGATACGGCAGGGGGCTGGCATCATAGTGTCTCCGGAGGAATGGTTTAAGGATCTTGAAATTGATCTTGCCAATATAGTAGTTTCCAATGCTTTTTCAAAAAAGGTACTTGAAAAAGATGAAGGGGTGGTGTATAGTGTTCTCGATTTGCAACCGAAAAGTGCCCAGCAGATTTTGGAAGAAACAAAGCTACCGGTAGACCGGATGTGTGAGATACTGCTGACGCTGGAAAATGCAGGTTTTATCAAAGAAGTATATAAGAATTATTATATAAAAATGCATGAATAACCGTATAGAGAGAACAAAATAAAGGAGCAGGGTTATGGCTAAATATCTTGTTATTGTTGAGTCACCGGCAAAAGTTAAAACAATTAAAAAGTTTCTGGGGAAGAATTATGAAGTGGATGCATCCAATGGACATGTGAGAGATTTACCGAAGAGTACATTAGGCTTTGATGCAGAACACGGATTTGAACCAAAGTATATTACCATCCGGGGAAAAGGTGATGTACTTGCAAAATTAAGAAAAGAAGTGAAAAAAGCAGATGTCATTTATCTTGCAACTGACCCGGACCGTGAGGGAGAGGCAATTTCCTGGCATTTATATCAGGCACTGAATCTGGCAAATTCTGATAAAAAGGTTTACCGGATTAGTTTCAATGAGATTACCAAGAATGCAGTAAAAACTTCTTTAAAAAAACCGAGAGACATCGATATGGATTTAGTGAATGCCCAGCAGGCGCGCCGTATGTTAGACCGTATGGTGGGTTACCGGATCAGCCCGTTATTATGGGCAAAGGTAAAAAGAGGCTTAAGTGCAGGACGTGTACAGTCTGTGGCATTGCGTTTGATCTGCGACCGTGAAAGTGAAATCAATGCATTTATACCGGAAGAATACTGGACCTTAGATGCCAGCCTGAAAGTAAAAGGTGAGAAGAAACCGTTAACTGCAAAGTTTTACGGAACAGCAAAAGAAAAAATGAATATCACCTCAAGAGAACAGGCAGATGCTATTATGGCAGAGCTTGAAAAAGAAAAATTTGCCGTAACAGATGTGAAAAAAGGGGAACGTAATAAAAAGGCTCCACAGCCGTTTATCACCAGTACCTTACAGCAGGAAGCATCCAAGGTATTGAATTTCTCCACACAGAAAACCATGCGCTTAGCACAGCAGTTATACGAAGGTGTGGATGTAAAGGGAATCGGAACGGTTGGTCTGATTACTTACCTGAGAACAGATTCTGTCCGTATTTCAGAAGAAGCAGATGCTATGGCACGCAGCTTTATTGCAGAGCAGTATGGCGAAAATTATGTTTCTTCCCATGTAGAGGAAAAGAAGAGCAGTAACAAGATTCAGGATGCCCATGAAGCGATTCGTCCGTCTGATATTACAAGAACACCGGTAATGGTAAAGGAATCTTTATCCAGAGACCAGTTCCACCTGTATCAGTTAATCTGGAACCGCTTTACTGCAAGCCGTATGAGTGATGCAAAATATGAGACAACATCCGTAAAAATCGGTGCTGGAAAATACTTTTTTACCGTAGCAGCATCCAAGCTTGTATTTGAAGGATTTATGTCTGTATACACCAATGAAGATGAGGAAAAGAGCACACAGAATGTGATGCTTAAGTCCATTGATAAAGATACAGAATTAAGTTTTGATGCATGGGATGAAAAACAGCATTTTACACAGCCGCCTGCTCATTATACCGAGGCATCTTTGGTAAAGGCATTGGAGGAACGTGGAATTGGAAGACCAAGTACCTATTCTCCGACCATAACCACCATTCTTGCCAGAAGATATGTGATTAAGGAAAATAAAAACCTTTATGTTACCGAGCTTGGTGAAGCAGTAAATTCCATTATGACAGAAGCATTTTCCAGTATCGTGGACGAACATTTTACCGCTAATATGGAGTCGCTGCTGGATAGCGTGGAAGAGGGAACCGTAAACTGGAAGACAGTAGTAAGCAATTTCTATCCGGATTTGGATGAGGCAGTAAAGCAGGCAGAAAAAGATCTGGAAAAAGTGCAGATAGCAGATGAAGTAACCGATGTAATCTGTGAAGAGTGCGGCAGAAATATGGTAATTAAATACGGTCCGCATGGTAAATTCTTGGCGTGTCCTGGATTCCCGGAGTGCCGTAATACCAAACCGTATTTTGAGAAGATTGGTGTTGCCTGCCCGAAATGCGGCAAAGATATTGTACTACGTAAAACCAAGAAAGGCAGAAGATATTACGGATGTGAGAATAATCCGGAATGTGATTTCATGTCATGGGCAAAGCCGTCATCTGAGAAATGTCCGAAGTGCGGAAGTTATATGGTAGAAAAGGGCAATAAGCTTGCCTGTGCCAATGAGCAGTGTGGCTTTTCAGAGGAAAAACCAAAAAAGGATGAAAAGAATTAAAAGTACAATTCAAATCCTTGAATTATCAGAATAAACATGATAAAATATTAAACAGTCTAGTTATTCTGAATATAACGTGGAGGATATAAGTATGAGCGTTCAGCTGTTGGATAAAACAAGAAAAATAAATAAGCTTTTGCACAATAATAATTCGTCAAAGGTTGTGTTCAATGATATCTGTGAGGTTTTGACAGAGATATTGGATTCCAATATCCTTGTTATCAGTAAAAAAGGAAAGGTACTCGGAAGCAGCCAGTGCCGTGGAATTGATGAGATTCATGAACTGATTGTTGATGAAGTAGGCGGGTTTATTGATTCTATGCTGAATGAAAGACTGCTTGGAATTCTTTCCACAAAGGAAAACGTCAATCTGGAAACATTAGGATTTGAATCAGATATTAAGAAATATTCTGCAATTATTACACCGATTGATATTGCTGGTGAGCGGTTAGGAACATTGTTTGTATATCGTTATGATAACCAGTATGACATTGATGATATTATTCTCAGTGAATATGGAACAACAGTTGTCGGACTGGAAATGATGCGTTCTGTGAATGAGGAAAATGCGGAAGAGACCAGAAAAGTACAGATTGTGCGTTCAGCAATCAGCACACTTTCTTTTTCAGAGTTAGAGGCAATTACTCATATTTTTGATGAGTTAAACGGAACAGAAGGTATTCTTGTAGCCAGCAAGATTGCAGATCGTGTAGGAATTACACGTTCCGTTATTGTAAATGCATTGCGTAAGTTCGAAAGTGCAGGGGTCATCGAATCCCGTTCTTCCGGAATGAAGGGAACTTATATCAAAGTTGTAAATGATGTGGTGTTTGATGAACTTGCCAGAATACGAAAGGCAGATTAACCATAGAAATATAAACAAACAGAATATAAAGAAGAGCACACGGATAGTGCATCGGATAAAGGGATTTATAGTGGGAAAAAGCTGTAAATCCCTTTTATATTGTGTAGCCAATTGGAAAAAAACACTAGATAATGTAAAAATAAGAAAAAAATACTTGTGTTTTTTACAAGATTATTTATAATAAAATATAATGCGATAACAATATGGATAACTATGGAGGTGCAGTATGATAAGTTCAAATGCGTTTGACTATATGAATGTGCTGAATAAGGCCGCAAGTGCGAGCTGGGAAAGAGAACAGTTAATATCAAATAATATTGCAAATGCTGATACACCTGGATATAAACGCCGGGATTTGGATTTTGAAAGTACATTGGAATCCGAACTGGGCAAAAGCAAATATGTTTCACTGGATGACAAGGTGGCAAATATCCATATGGACCATCTGAATGCAAAGACATATATCGACAATGCCTCTTATTCTTACCGTCTGGACGGCAACAATGTTGACCCGGAGCAGGAGAATGTAGAGCTTGCCTCAGAAACAATCCGTTATCTGGGATTGACCAACAGTATCAGTCAGGAAATATCACGGTATAAAACCGTTATTAAATAAAATTGTGTGGGAGGAATAAAGAATGGCATTATTTCAGTCGTTTGATATCAGTGCGTCCGGTATGACGGCGCAGCGTTTTCGTATGGATACCATTTCTGAGAACGTAGCAAATGTAAATACAACCAGTACAGAGAATGGAACACCTTACCGCAGAAAAATCGTAACTTTTTCGGAAAAAGGCGTAACACCGTTCAGCAAAGTGCTTTCTGATTCCCGGGAAGGCTATGTGGGAAACGGAGTAAAGGTTTCTTCAGTGACAGAAGATTATTCTACTGATTTTACTATGGAATATGACCCATCCAATCCGGATGCGGATGAAAATGGTTATGTGTCATATCCGAATGTGAATATAGTAACAGAAATGACAAATCTTATTGATGCCAGCAGAGCATATGAGGCGAACGTAACAGCTTTTGATGCAAGCAAACAGATTGCACAGGCGGGATTACAGATTGGTAAATCATAAAAGATATTTGGAAAGGTGAGATAAACGATGAATGTTAATGTATTAACAGGAGTTTCGTCAGATGTTTTTAATACACAGAATGCAGCTGCAACACAGCAGTCAAACAGTGCGGAAAGCTTTGATAATATTCTTGCAACGGCAATGAACATGGTGAAGGAAACAAATAATTATCAAAACAATGCAGAGGAAGAGGAAATTAAATTTGCATTGGGAGAATCAACCAATACCCATGAATTGCTTGTGGCACAGGAAAAGGCAAACATTGCATTATCCTATACAGTTGCAGTAAGGGATAAAGTAATAGATGCTTACAAAGAAATTATGAACATGCAGATTTAGTATAGGTAGGATGAGTAGATTATGCCAGACAGATTGAAAGCAATATTAGAAAAAATAAAAGAGTGGTGGCTGAAGTTTACAACAAAGCAGAAGACGCTTCTTATCAGTATTACGGCTGTAGTAATTCTTGCATTGGTGATACTGGCTGTCGTGATGACCAAACCTACGATGGTTCAGCTGATAACCTGTGAGGATGCAACGCAGGCATCGTCTGTAAAAGACCTTTTGGATGGAAACAGCATAGATTATGAGGTTTCTTCTGATGGAATGACTTTTTCGGTAAATGCAAAGAATCAGGCAGATGCAAATATTTTGCTTGGTTCAAACAGTATTCCGACAAACGGATTTACCATTGATGATGCATTAAGCGGCAGTATCAGCACAACGGAAGCTGATAAGAGTAAACGGTATCAGGTTTTTTTGGAAGATAAATTTGCAAAAGAACTGGAAAATATGGATTTGATTAAGTCGGCAGATGTTAACTTAAATATTCCGGAAGATGATGGAACCTTAGTTACAAGAAATCAGGAGTCCTATGCCAGCGTTAAGCTGGAACTGAACGGAGAGATGTCCGAAGACCAGGCGGCATCTTTAGCAAGATATATAGCAACTGAGATTGGCAATTCTTCCACGGATAATATTACGATTATTGACTCTAATTCCAACCTTTTATTTGCGGGTGGAGAAGAGAGTACAGCAATCGGAACTGCCAGCACACAGCTCAGTTATCAGACAAAGAAAGAAACACAGGTGAAGAAGGCTGTTACAGATGTGATTAAGGGAACAGACCTTTATGATACGATTGATGTAGGATTAAATTTAAAGCTGAATTTTGATCAGGTTACGACTAATGAGACAAATTATTCTGCGCAGGGAGACAGGGATGAAGGACTGATTACCCATGAGGACCGTTATCAGTCAGACTCAACCGGTGGTACGTCGGGAACACCGGGAACAGACTCTAATGGAGATGGAACAACTTATGTACTTCCGGATGGAAGCACATCAGAAAGCTCTATTACAGATGATTCCATTGACCGTGCACTGGATGAAAAGAACACCCAGACCATTGGCTCTGTAGGAGATATAGAATATGACCAGTCATCCATATCTGTAACGGTAGCTCGTTATGTGACTTATAATGAGGATACCTTAAAAGCAGATGGTACTCTGGACAATATGACCTTTGATGAATTTGTAACACAGAATAACAACCGGGTAAAGGGAACGGTAGATCAGGATCTTTATACTATGGTATCCAATGCAACCGGTATCCCGGCATCTAATATTTCGATTGTCAGCTATGATATTCCGATGTTTGAATATTCTAAGGGCAGCGGCAGGGGCTTTCAGGATTACCTGCAGATTATTCTTGCGGTTCTGATTTTTGCACTGTTAGGATATGTGGTATTCCGCAGTACCAGAAAAGAAAAAGAAACTGAGATTGAACCGGAGCTTTCTGTAGAATCGTTGCTTGAGACAACCAAGCAGGCAGAACAGGAAGATTTGGAAGATATTGGTTACAATGAGAAGTCAGAGATTCGTGTCCTGATTGAAAAATTCGTAGATGAAAATCCGGAGGCTGTTGCGTCGTTGCTTCGTAACTGGCTGAATGAGGAGTGGGAATAAATGGGAACAGAAGAATATAATGGCATTCAGAAAGCGGCAATATTGCTGATAGCATTAGGACCGGAGAAGTCGGCCAGTATTTTCAAACATTTAAAAGAAGATGAAATAGAAGAACTGACACTGGAGATTGCAAATACCAGAAGCGTGTCACCACAGACCAAAGAAAGCGTATTAAACGAATTCTATCAGGTATGCCTTGCACAGCAGTATATTGCAGAAGGTGGTATTGGCTATGCCAAAGAGCTCCTGGATAAGGCATTAGGCAGCGACAAGGCACAGGAGGTTATTACAAAACTGACAGCATCCCTTCAGGTTCGTCCGTTCGAATTTGTACGAAAGACAGATCCAAGTCAGGTATTGAACTTTATTCAGGACGAGCATCCACAGACCATAGCCATGATTTTGTCATATCTGTCACCGGCACAGTCTGCAATGATTTTAGGAGCCCTGACACCGGAGAAACAGGCAGATGTTGCAAAACGTATTGCCAAGATGGACAGGACTTCACCAGATGTAATCAAAGAGGTAGAGCGTGTGTTAGAGAGAAAACTTTCTTCCCTGATCAATCAGGATTACACAATTGTGGGTGGTGTAGATGCTATCGTTGGTATTTTGAATACGGTAGACCGTGGAACAGAGAAACATATTATGGAATCCTTAGAAATCGAAGAGCCGGAACTTGCAGACGAAATCCGCAAGAAGATGTTTGTGTTCGAAGACATCCTGTTGCTGGACGACCGTGCAATCCAGCGTGTGCTGCGTGATGTGGACAACAATGACCTTGCTGTTGCACTGAAGGGTGCCAACGAAGAGGTTCAGAATGTTATCTTTAAGAACCTGTCCAAACGTCTTGCTGCCATGATTCGTGAAGATATGGAATTCATGGGTCCGGTAAGAATGAAGGATGTAGAAGAAGCACAGCAGAAGATTGTTGGTATTATTCGTAAACTGGAAGACTCCGCAGAAATTGTAATTTCCCGTGGCGGAGGTGATGAGATTATTGTCTAATTTATATAAACAGCGTTTTATCACGAATGAATCTGAGAGCCGCGTGATTAATTCCAATACGCTGGCGTATCGTATTTTAGAAGAACAGTCCCGGGCTCTTGCAAAGACAAGAGAACCGGAACAGCCACAGGCAGAGTCAGGTGGATTTGTAGAAGGAATTGCTGCACCACAGGTGGAAACAATTGATTATGAAGCAGAGGCAAAGGAAAAAGCAGAAGAAATTTTAGCACAGGCAAATGCCGAAGCAGACGAAATCCGAAAAGCAGCCCGGGAGGAAGCAGACGAAATTCGTAAGCAGGCACAGGAACAGGGACAGGCAGAAGGTTTGGAACAGGGAATGCAGGAAGGTGCTGCGGTTTATGATGCAAAGTTAGAGAGCATTGGAAAAAGGGAACAGCAGCTGCAGGATTCTTATCTGGAACAGATGCGGGAACTGGAACCGAAGCTTGTACATACAATTACAGATGTGGTTTCCCATGTTTTCCATGTGCAGTTCCATGATAAGGATGAGATTGTACTTTATCTTGTAAAACGGGCAATGGAATCTATTGACGGACCGAAAGAATTTACAATCAAAGCAGGTCCGAAACAGGCAGCATATCTGGAAGAACATAAACAGGAGCTGTTAGAATGCGTGGGACAGAATGCAACTTTGGATTTAGTTACTATTCATTCCATGACTGAAGGAGAATGTATCATAGAGACAGATACAGGAGTGTTTGAGTGTGGAATGGATGTCCAGCTGGATAATCTGATTCGTGATATACAGTCATTGTGTATGTGAGGAAAAAAGAGTGACATGTGATTTGGAAAAATATCAGTTACTTTCGGATAAGACATATTATACCTGCCTGGGAAGAGTGTCTAAGGTAGTAGGTCTTACCATTGAATCTATCGGACCGGAAGCAAAACTGAATGACTTGTGTAAAATATATCGGGATAGAGAGCAAAAAGAATATGTCATGGCAGAGGTAGTCGGTTTTAAGGATAACCGGCTGTTATTGATGCCTTTTGACAGTATTGAAGGTCTGGGTGTTGGATGTATCGTAGCAAATACGGGACATCCTTTGTCTGTTTTGGTGGGAGATGAGGTTTTAGGCCATATTCTGGATGGAATTGGACGACCGACAGATGTGGATGAGATTCATACCGATAAGGAATATCCGATTGAAGCCCCACCACCAGATCCGATGAAGCGTGAAATCATCAGTGAGGTATTACCACTGGGAGTTAAAGCAGTGGATGGATTAATTACCATTGGAAAGGGACAGCGTATTGGAATTTTTGCGGGTTCCGGAGTTGGTAAGAGTACCCTGCTTGGTATGTTTGCAAGAAATACCAAAGCGGATATCAATGTAATTGCCCTGATTGGAGAGCGGGGCAGAGAGGTGAGAGAATTTATTGAACGGGACCTTGGCGAAGAAGGTATGCGCCGTTCGGTGGTAATTGTGGCAACTTCAGATAAACCGGCATTGATTCGTAATAAAGCAGCCAAAACTGCAACAGCTGTAGCAGAATATTTCAGGGATCAGGGAAAAGATGTACTGCTGATGATGGATTCACTGACCCGATTCTCCATGGCGCAAAGAGAAATCGGACTTGCTACCGGGGAACCACCGGTTACCCGTGGATATCCGCCAAGCGTGTATTCGGAAATGCCGAAATTATTAGAGCGGGCAGGAACAGCAGAAAGAGGTTCTATTACCGGACTTTATACGGTGCTGGTAGACGGTGACGATTTTAATGAGCCGATTACCGATACAGCAAGAAGTATTCTGGATGGACATATTGTGTTATCCAGAAAATTAGGACATAAGAATCATTATCCGGCAATCGATATTTTGCAGAGTATTTCCCGTGTAATGAGTTCCATTGTTTCGGCGGAGCATAAGGCGGTGGCAGGAAAGCTGAAAAATGTACTGGCAACCTATCAGGAAGCAGAAGATTTGATTAATATTGGCGCTTATAAGAGCGGCTCCAATGAAGAAATTGATTATGCGGTTTCTAAGATAAAAGCGGTCAATGAGTTTCTGTGTCAGAGGACTGATGAAAAATTTACATTTGAAGAAGAATTGACATTGTTGGAAGATGTATTCAAGTAGGAATGAGATATGGCAAAATTTATTTACCGAATGCAGAATATTTTAGATATTAAATTAAAACTGGAAAGTCAGGCAAAGATTGCATACAGCCAGGCAAATGCAGCACTCAGGGAAGAAGAGGCAAAGCTTTTAAAACTCTTTGAGCGGAAGAATGCATATGATAACCGGGCAAAAGAGTTGGTTGAAGGCAAAATAGATTTGCTGGAAATAAAAAAATGCAGACAGGCAATTGAAAGCATGAAGGTGTTGATTCGAAGACAGATGATGCAGGTGCAGGTAGCAGAGAAAAATGTGGAAGCCGCCAGGCAGAAACTGGAAGAAGTTATGAAAGAGCGAAAGACGCAGGAAAAACTACGGGAAAAAGATTTTGAAGATTTCAAACAACAACTGGCGCAGGAAGATAACAAGGTAGTAGACGAACTGGTAAGCTATAGCTATGGCAGACCGAAAAAATAGACAGGTGGTGTAACGATGGCAGAAGAAATGGATAAGAAAGCAGCAAAGAAAGCGGAGAAGGCAAGAAAGAAGGCAGAAAAAAAGACTGCAAAGAACATGGAAACTGATTTGGAAAATACAGAAGAAGAGGAAGGCAGTTCTTCAAAACTGGCAGTTGCTCTGGTAACATTGGTCATCATTATTGTATGGCTGGCAATACTGGCACTGCTGATTAAATGGGATGTTGGAGGATTTGGCTCTACGGTAATGCGTCCACTATTAAAAGATATTCCGTATGTCAACCGGATTTTACCGGACTCTGAGGACGATCTTTCTACGGAAGAGGATTATCCATATAAGAATATGGATGAAGCGGTAGCTTACATAAAAGAACTGGAGCAGGAACTGGCACAGGCACAGCAGGGGAGCAGTGAAAACAGTGCTTATATCGCGGATTTGGAAGCACAGTCCCAGAAGCTGAAAGAATATGAAGCAAATGAGGCTGCTTTTGAAGAAGAAAAAGAAAAATTTTATAATGAGGTTGTTTTTTCGGACCAGGCACCCGATATAGAACAATATAAGGAATATTATGAGAGCATTGATCCGGATAATGCGGAACTTTTGTATAAACAGGTAGTGGAACAGCAGCAGACAGACAGTAAGATATCTGATTATGTTAAGGGCTATTCCCAGATGAAACCGAAGGAAGCAGCAGCCATATTTGACACCATGACAGATAATCTGAATCTGGTGGCACAGATATTGGAAAATATGGATGCGCAGTCAAGAGCTGATATTCTAGGGAAAATGAATTCTGATACAGCCGCAAAGGTGACAGAAATCATGAATCCTTCAGAATAAATAAAATTGAATAAAGAAGAAAGGAGGAAGAATACATGACGAGTGCAAAGATTTCGGGAATGGTATCAACCCCTGGAACTTTAGACACAGGACTTTCCAAAGCGACGGGCACTGTGGAAAAAGGGCTATGTGCAACTGCACAGGCAAGCTTTGCTTCTGTGATGGAACAGAAAACATCCGGTTATGGAAACCAGCAGCTTACCAGCGAAAATCCGGTAGGAAAAGAACCTGCAGCAACAGCCACACAGCCGGCAGCTGTAGCAGACAGCACAAAGAAACTGAATGTAAAGGAGAATTCTCCTACACAGAAAGTGGAAGAGCTGCAGAATCAGCTGGAAGACACAAAGGATGCATTTGAAACTGGTGTAAAAGAAATTCTGAAAGATGAACTTGGCGTTTCGGATGAGCAGGTAGAAGATGCTATGTCTATACTGGGATTGCAGTGGATGGATTTACTGAACCCGGCAAGCCTTTCACAGCTTGTGACACAACTGACAGGAACTGAGGATGCCTGTTCACTGCTTATGAGTGAAGAATTCACAAATATTATGCAGAATACAGAGGCGTTGGTTCAGAATTTAAGTGAGACACTTGGAATTTCTAAGGATGAGTGGGTAGCATTACAGAATCAGTTGGCAGAACTGACAGCGGATTTTAACGAAACAGTGGATATGGCAGATGGCGGCGTGCAGGAAATTGCTCCACAGACTGATGCGACAATTACTTCACAGGATACAACAGTAATGGCAGCTACAGTTCAGATGACCCATACTACAGAAGAAACACAGAATGTACAGCCGGAAGAAGAGACAGAAGATGCAGCGCCGGTAATTCAGGTGAATGCGTCAGAGGATGCACAGACTGAAAACAATGTATCAGAGAATGCGTCCGGTGAAATGGGCGAGCCAGCAGCCCAGTCACAGAAAACGAAAGAGAGCAGTGTAAATGAACATGCGCAGAATATGGAATTTCAGGTAAGAGCAGAACAGCAGACTGTAGCACCGGAAGAGGTAAATAAGGTGGCATCCCGTACAACCATTGATGTGCAGGATATTATGAACCAGATTACAGAATTCGCAAAAGTGAATCTCTCCCCAGAAAATTCATCCATTGAGATGCAGCTGAATCCGGAAAATCTCGGAAAAGTATATTTACACATTGCAGCAACCAAAGAAGGAAATATAACTGCAGAACTGGCAGTAAGCAGTGAAACAGTAAAGACCGCTTTGGAAGCACAGATTGCAGACCTTCGAACCAGTTTAAACCAGCAGGGAATCAAAGTAGATGCAGTCGAAGTTGCAATAGCAAGTCATGAATTTGAACGGAACTTAGAGCAGAATGCATCTGGAGAAGAACAGCAGGGCAGTCAGAGAGAAGAATCTGGAAGAACAGCCGGAAGAAGATTGTTCCGTGGAGAATTGGACGAGTTATCCGGGCTTATGAATGAAGAAGAAGCATTGGCAGCCCAGATTATGAAAGACCATGGAAATACCATGGATGTAACAGCGTAGAAAGGAGCACAAAATGATAACACAGCTTATAAAAAATGGAGAGGTTGTGGATACCAGTGCAGAATCAAATTCCTCATCCTCTACTTCCAAAAAATCCGGAGGTAGTCTGGATAAAGATGCGTTTTTACAACTGTTAGTAGCACAGATGAAATATCAGGATCCATTGGAACCAACAGATAATACAGAGTATATTTCACAGTTGGCAACATTCTCACAGTTAGAGGAAACCCAGAATATGCAGGCATCCTTACAGGAGATGGAAGCAAATTCACTGGTGGGAAAACAGGTAGTACTTCGTGTTACATCTTCTGCAACAGGCGAGACATCCGATGTTACCGGAACAGTAGACAGTGTAATCCATGAGAACAATAAGACTTATCTTATGGTAAATAACAACCTTTACTCCATTGACGATTTATATTCTGTTATGGACGACAGTTACATGGATGCAATCAGCCTTGCAAAATCATTTTCACTTGCAATTGCATCATTACCTTCAGCAGATGAACTTACACTGGATAATGCAGGTACACTGACTAACCTTCGGAAAGCATATGACAGCATGACCAGTTATCAGAAGTCATTCATTAAACAGAGTGATATCGATAAACTTGTAAAACTGGAAGAGAAAATGAAACAGTTACAGGCTGCCGCAGGAGAAAACGGTGATAAGACAGAAGGTAACGGTGGTACAGAAGACAAAAAAGATACAGAAGAAACAGGGAAAGCAGAGTAAACCACGGAAGGTTATTAGGGAGATGAAAGCATGAATAAGATAGCAAATCAATTCACTTCCATTGAACAGGTAGCAGACCAGTATCTCAATCCTTCGAAGAGTAATAAAACGCAGCCGGAGCAGGGAGCTTCTTTTGCGGAGGTATTAAAAGAAAAGCAAAAAGCAGCAGATGTTTCCGAAGTGAAATTTTCGAAGCATGCAAGCATGCGGTTGTCTACCCGGAATATCAGTCTTTCAGACCAGCAGAGTGAACGTTTGGAAGCGGGTGTGGAGATGGCTGAGAAGAAAGGAATCAAAGAATCCTTAGTAGTAGTTGATTCGCTGGCATTCATTGTAAATGTACCGAGCAGGACAGTTGTAACAGCAATGGACCAGAATGAATCAGAAAATAATGTTTTTACAAATATTGATGGTGCAGTAATAGCATAGCCGGACCTTATGGAGGCTGTGAGAACCCTGACTGACAGATGGGTTCTGCGTCAGACATCAAATTTAGGAGGTCATTTCATTATGATGAGATCAATGTATTCTGCTGTGTCAGGACTTAAGACACATCAGACAAAGATGGACGTTATCGGTAACAATATTGCCAATGTAAATACCGTGGCATTTAAAGAGTCCAGTGTAACATTCAGCGAGATTATGTATCAGACAATTTCCGGTGCATCCGGAGCAAATGCAACAACCGGAACCGGTGGAATTAATGCCAAGCAGATTGGTCTTGGTGTAACAACAGGTTCTACTTCCATCGACATTACTTCCGGTGGGGCAGCCCAGACAACCGGAAAAGCATTTGACTTAAGAATTACAGACAAGGGTAATACAACAAGTTTCTTTGTTGTAAGCAACGGTACTGAAAATCTTTTTACCAGAGCAGGTTCTTTCTATATCGATGGCTCAGGAAACCTTGCCATGACATCTACCGGATACAATGTTATGGGATGGCAGGTAGACCCGACTACCGGACAGATTAAAAAAGACCAGGTATCTGCACTTCGTATCATGCAGGAAAGCAATCTTACTTCTCCGGCAGAAGCAACAACGAATGCAGTTTGTGGTGGTATTGTAGATAAAAACAGTACAGAAATAACCAGTGAAAGTGGATATGCCATGAATTTGAATTTCTTCGATGCATTGGGATATTCCTATACCGCAAAATTTGCAGTCAAAGGTGTAGATACCGATGCCGGAACTTATACCGTTGAGTTGAGTGCTATTTATGATTCTTCCAATAAGAATATCTTAGAGGAGTTTTTGGCAAACGGTGGAAATCTTTCTGATGTATTCGGAGCAAATGCCAGCGGTGGAATTACTAATGCACAGACTGCTTACAATGCAATCAGTACAGAGTGGACAGATACTGGAGCATCTAATTCCTTTGGCGGAAATACATATCATCAGTTCCGTAACAGCAGTGGTGAAATGTACTATATCAATACAACACAGAATGCCGCTACCGGACAGTATGACAGCAAAGTATATCGTGCAATTACTTCAGCCGGTGGTATAGTAAACGGATACGAAGCAGTAACGGACGTATCACTTTCTGATATTTATACCGGGTTACAGCCTGGTGCAACCATCAACAGCATTACTGATGGTAATCCACCTACTATTGAAGCAACAGCAGTAAATTACGAACTGAAGTTTGATACTGGTACTGGAAAAGGTAAATTTGTTTCCGTGGGTGACAGCACTAACGGCTCAGTCACATTGAACATGAAACAGTTAGGCGACCAGTTTGAAAATATTTCCATTGATTTTACACAGTGTAAGAATTCTAATAATGGTGGAACATCTACTGTTGGAATGGATGCGGGAGCAATTGATGGAACAACCGGAACAGGTAAGAAGCTTGGAGCATTAACCGGTGTATTTGTAGATACCAATGGTAAAATTTACGGTACTTACGATAATGGTAATACTGTTCTTTTGGGCCAGATTGCATCTGCCCGCTTTGCAAATGCAGCCGGACTTGAAAAAGTAGGAGATAACTGCTACCGTACTACTTTAAACTCCGGTGAATTTGATGGAATTGGTGTCGAAATTACTTCAAACGGAAGTACCATGAATTCCGGAGAACTGGAAATGTCCAACGTAGACCTGGCTTCTGAATTTACCGAGATGATTACCACGCAGAGAGGTTTCCAGGCAAACTCAAGAGTAATTACTACATCCGATACGCTTCTTGAGGAGTTGATTAATCTGAAACGATAATAAAAATAGTCAGATATAGCGAAAAATAATATAAAAACAGTACATATAGGGGGACTATATTTGATAGTTCCCCTATATATGGTATAATAGAAAATGGAATTGTTTCTAAAATAATTGTAAAAAAAGTAGACATTTTGCTGAAAGTTTAGTAAGATTATATAGAAATGAAAATGAAAATACAAAAAGGTGGGTAACAAGGACCATTTTCAAAAGAATGGTGTTCCCATAATTTTATAGAAATGTAGGTGGATAAATTGGATATAGCATCACTTATTGGTACCTTGATGGGACTTGCAATGGTTTTATTTGGAATTATTCAAAGTGCAGGTGTATCGGCAATATGGAATACATATATGGACTTCCCATCCGCTGTTATTACGATTGGAGGATCTATTGCTGGTGTTCTGGCATGTAACAGTATGGCAGATTTCATTAATGGCTTTAAGTCAGCGGGAAATGCTTTTAAGTTACATAAGAATGACCCGAGTGAGATTATTGGAAATATCATTAATCTTTCAAATATTGCCAGAAAAGAGGGGCTTCTTGCATTGGAAGAAGCAGCGAATGATATTGATGATGACTTTCTGAAAAAAGGAGTTATGCTGGTAGTAGATGGAACTGACCCGGAACTGGTGCGTGGAATTCTGGAAACAGATTTGGGCTGCATTGAGGACCGGCATAAGAAAGTAATCGGCTTCTGGGAAAAGTGGGGAGAATTAGCTCCGGCTTGGGGTATGATTGGTACCCTGATTGGTCTGATTAATATGTTGAAGGATTTACAGGATGCATCTTCCATCGGACCTAATATGGCAGTTGCCCTGATTACAACATTGTATGGTTCGCTGATATCTAACTGGATCTGTAATCCGATTGCATCAAAGATGTCAGATAATAATGCCAGAGAAATTATAATGAAAGAGGTTACCGTTGAGGGACTTTTGTCTATTCAGGCAGGAGAAAACCCTCGTGTAATAGAAGAAAAACTGAAATCATTCCTGTCACCACAGGCAAGAGAGGCTTATAATGCACAAGATGAAGCCGGAGGTGAAGAATAATGGCGAGAAAGAAGCGGGAACCGGAAGCAAAGCCGGCGGCTGGCTGGATAACCACCTTTAGTGATTTGATGAATCTGTTGCTGTGCTTTTTCGTGTTGCTTTTTTCCATGTCTACCGTTGATGCAGAGAAGTTTCAGATGGTGATAGCCTCGCTGCAGAGCAGCTTAAGTATTATGCCGGCAGGCAGTATGAGTATTGGCGAGGGAGAAATGGTGGGCAACGGAATCAGCCAGTTGCCGAATATTGATGTTTTTTTTGAAACGTCCTCAGGAGAGGATGGGGATTCCCAGGGTGGCAAAACAGAAGAGACTGAGACTGAGACAGATGTAGCAGAGCAGTATAAAGAACAGGCATTGTCGGAATCAGAACAAATGGCAGAACAAATCGAGCAGCAGATAGAGGCGGGGGGATTACAGAATCAGGTGGAAGTAGATTTTAATGCCGAGTATGTAAAACTTACATTAAATGGAGCAATATTATTTGATTCGGCAAAGGCAAATATCCGGGAAGATGCCCAGCCGCTGATTGCTAAAATAGGAACTATCCTGGAAAACTATGACAGCAATGTGATTGAAATTGAAGGACATACCGACAATGTGCCAATCCATTCGTCAAAATATGAAAACAATAATGTACTGTCCATGTACCGGGCACTTTCTGTGGCGGATTTTATCCGGGATAATACCACATTGGATCCGGCACTGATTAAATCCTCAGGAAGAGGGGAATATGTTCCTGTAGCAGATAATACTACAGAGGAAGGCAGAGCAAGAAACCGTCGTGTTGAAATTAAGGTATATAATTCATATAATTCCGGCGGCGCTACAGAATAGGAGGAAATGAGATGAAGAAGAACCTTATGTCAGTGCTTATTTTGGCACTGGTTCTGGTGAACCTGATTTTGACAGGAATACTTACAATAACAATCCTGCCGCAAACAAAGAAATCCAATGAGCTGGTAAACAAGGTATGCAGTGCAATTGATCTGGAGCTGGAGAGTGGGGATGGAACTGAGTCTGCCAGCATTCCAATGGACCAGATTGTGACCTATAAAATTGAAGATGCCATGACAATCAATTTAAAAACAGGTGCAGATGGCGAAACTCATTATGTAAAGCTTACAGCATCCATTTCCATGGACAGCAAGAACGATGGATATAAAACCTATGGCGAAGATATGGCTGATCGTGAAACAATTTTAAAAGATACCATTAATAGCGTAATTAATACCTATACAATGGATGAATTTAATGCGGATCGGCAGGCGGTTAAAGACGCTATACTGGCAGAACTACAGAAGCAGTTTGGTTCAGATTTTATCATTGCAGTCAACTTCTCGGAAGTAACTGTAGTATAGGATTAAAAATAGTAAGCATGAAATATAAGGTGGTGAGAGTCCGTGAGCGAAGTTTTATCTCAGAATGAGATAGATAACCTGCTTCAGGCATTGAGCAGCGGCGAGCTGGATGTAGAAGAAATGAAGGACAATGGCGAGAAGCAGATTAAGAATTATGATTTCGCCAGACCTTCCAAGTTTTCAAAAGAACACTTAAGAACACTGGAGATTGTGTTTGAACATTATGGCAGACTGATATCCACAAATCTTCCGGTTTATCTAAGAAAAAATATTCAGGTTGAGGTGATGAACTCTGAAGCAGTTACCTATTCTGAGTTTTCAAATGCACTTTCTAATCCGGTGGTTCTTGGTATTGTTAATTTTTCTCCATTGAAAGGTTCGGTTATTCTGGAGATTGCTTCAAATCTTGCATATACCATGGTGGATCGTATGCTTGGTGGAAGCGGAGAACCATTAGCGAAAGTCCGTGACTTTTCAGAAATAGAGTTGCTGATTATAGAAAGAATTATGGGAGTCTGCGTCGACCTGCTCCGGGAACCGTGGGAAAATGTTGTGGATTTACATCCAAGACTGGAACGTATTGAAACAAATTCGCAGTTTGCCCAGATTATTTCTCCGAGTGAAATGATTGCAATTATTACAATTAATGTAAAAATAGGGGATGTTGAAGGTCTGATGAATATCTGCCTTCCGTATCTTACTTTGGAACCTGTTATGGACAAGTTGAATACAAAATACTGGTATTCTACCATGCAGGAAAAAGATGAACAGCGTTATACGGAAGCAATTGAAACTTTGATTTCAAAAGCACCGATACCTGTAAAAGCAATTTTAGGTAACAGCACCATATCGGTAAACGACTTCATGAATTTACAGGTGGGTGATATAGTTAGATTGGACACGAAAGTGGACCAGGAGCTGGATGTTTACGTTGGAAACATTCGTAAGTTTACTGCATTGCCGGGAGCTTCGGGTGATGACTATGCAGTAAGAGTAATGTCAGTAATTAGAGAGGAGCAGTAAGTGATGGATGGAGTACTATCGCAGGAAGAAATCAATGCCCTGCTAAATAATCCGGGTGCATCATCAGATACGGCAGATGGACAGCTGAGTGATTCAGAAAAAGACACAATCGGTGAAATTGCTAATATCAGTATGGGTACCGCAGCAACGACATTGTTTTCGCTGGTGAACCGTAAAGTGGAAATATCCACACCGGTTGTTACCATGGCAAACTGGGACGACGTGGTAAAGGCGTATGAGCGTCCGTGTGTATTTATACGAATCGGATTCACCGTTGGATTGGATGGAAGCAATATCCTGATATTAAAGGAGCATGATGTTAAGGTCATTACAGATCTTATGATGGGAGGAGACGGAACCAATACAGACGTGGAACTGGGAGAGCTTCATTTAAGCGCAATCAGTGAAGCAATGAATCAGATGATGGGTTCTGCAGCTACATCATTATCATCCATGCTGAATAAAAAGATTGATATCAGCCCGCCTGTTGCAGATCTGATTGATCTGACAGGAAATATTGATGAGGGAGCAATTGATGATTTCCTGACACAGCCATTTGTGAAAATCTCTTTTAAAATGGAAATTGGTGATCTTGTGGACAGTGAAATCATGCAGCTGTATCCGGTATCTTTTGCGAGAGAGATGTGTAAAAGTATTACGGAGACCATGACAGGTGGAAATGAACCAATACAGGAAGCAACACCACAGCCGGCACCGGCTCCTGCACCACAACCACAGGCAAGCCAGCCAGCACCACAGCCTCAGCCAATGATAAATCAGCAGCCAATGATGGGACAGCCGATGATGGGGCAGCCAATGATGGGACAACCTGTAGATATGTCGGCAATGTATGCAAACCAGCAGGTAAATGTACAGCCGGCTCAGTTCCAAAATTTTACTGGAGATATGAATGGGGTATTTCCAAAGGAAAATATTGATCTTATTATGGATGTACCATTGGAAGTAACCGTGGAACTGGGAAGAACCAGTAAATCCATTCATGATATATTGGATTTTGCTCCGGGAACAATCATTGAATTGAATAAGATTGCTGGAGAACCAATTGATGTACTGGTAAATGGAAAGTACGTTGCAAAAGGTGAAGTAGTTGTAATTGAAGAAAGCTTTGGTGTAAGAATTACAGAGATTATTAAATAATTAGCAAGGAGATAACTAATATGGCAAAGAGTATTTTAATTTGTGATGATGCAGCTTTTATGAGAATGATGATTAAGGATATCCTTACCAAAAATGGATATACAGTTGCCGGAGAAGCAGAAAATGGAGTAAAGGCAATCGAAAAATATAATGAAGTACATCCAGACCTGGTACTGATGGATATTACCATGCCGGAGATGGACGGAATTCAGGCATTAAAAAAGATTAAAGAAGCAGATGCAAGTGCATGTGTAATTATGTGTTCTGCAATGGGCCAGCAGGCAATGGTTATTGAAGCAATCCAGTCTGGTGCAAAGGATTTTATTGTAAAACCATTTCAGGCAGAACGTGTTCTTGAAGCAGTAAAAAAAGTAGTGGGTTAATATGATATTACTGAGTAGCAGAACATCGGGTGTACAAAGCTTTTTCCAATTGATAGGTGTATTGCTGATATTTGTTTTTGTGCTTGCAATTACATATTATGTAACAAAATGGATTGCCGGATATCAGAAGCAACATAATTTTCAGAAGAATATGCGGGTAGTGGAGACTATGAAACTCACTACAAATAAGTATATTCAGATTATAGAGGTGGGAGAGACCTATCTCGTAATCGGAATCGGAAAAGATGAAGTGACGATGTTAGCACAGCTTACAAGGGAACAGTTAAATGATGTTTCGCTGGAAGATACGGTGAAATATCAGAATACAGGAGAAAGTTTCTCTAACATTATGAAACAGTTCAAAGAACATTTACCGAAGAGCAGGCATAAGGATGAGTAATTTTAAGAAGAAATACTGTCTGGTATCTTTTATATTTGCGGTTATTGCAGTTGTTGTTACACTGGTGGCATTTGTACCACAGAAAGCGTATGCGGCATCTGTAAATATACCTGGGGTAACTGACAGCAGTAATAGTAATCAGTCAACTGAAAATGGCAATAGTCCAGATGGAACAGCATCCTCTGGTAATAATGGACTTTCTGTTAATATTAATAATGGAGAGGGAAATTTATCCGGGACAGTTCGGATTTTTCTGGTACTGACTGTAATTGCGTTAGCACCATCTATTCTTATTATGCTGACTTCCTTTACCAGAATTATTATTGTGCTTCATTTTGTAAGAGCAGCAATTGGAACGCAGACTGTTCCGCCAAATCAGGTGTTGATTGGACTGGCGTTGTTCCTTACCCTGTTTATTATGAACCCGGTTTTCTCACAGATTAATGAAAATGCATTGAAACCGCTGGATGCCGGTGAAATCACGCAGGAACAGGCCTTTGAGGCAGGAATGGAGCCAATCCGTGAATTTATGTTTAAACAGACACAGGCAAAGGATATCAATACATTTTGTGACATTGCCGGCGTGACTTATGAGACACAGGATGATATATCCAATACTGTGCTGATTCCGAGCTTTATTTTAAGTGAGCTGAGACAGGCATTTATTATTGGATTTGTTATATATATTCCGTTTATTGTAATTGACATGGTAGTAGCATCTGTCCTTATGTCGATGGGTATGATGATGCTTCCGCCAACTACGATTTCTCTTCCGTTTAAGATTCTGCTGTTTGTGCTTGCTGATGGATGGAATCTTGTTATCAGGGAACTGGTAGAGACATTTTACTGATGAAAGAGGTGTAGAAATTGATCACACAGGGAGAAGTTTTAGATATTGCAAGGGATGCTATTTATAATATTATTTTAACTTCGGCTCCATTGCTTTTAATATCACTTATCGTAGGCTTGATTATTAGTATTTTTCAGACGGTTACATCTATTCAGGAACAGACGCTTACCTTTGTACCGAAGATTCTGGCTGTATTTGCAGGAATGCTTCTCTTTGGAGCGTGGATGCTGAATAATATGACTGATTTTATGACGAGATTGTGGTCTGATTTTAGTTTATATATCAGTTGATATACAGGTAGAGATAAAACATGGTTAATTATAGTTTCTCACTGCTTACATTTGAATATTTTTTGCTGGTTCTGGTGAGGATTACTTCTTTTGTTTTTTCGGCTCCATTTTTTAGCATGTCGAATACTCCGGGAAGAGTCAAAATTGGTTTCTCAGTATTTGTATCCATCCTGTTGATTGGAGTATTACCTGAAAGCACGATAGAATATGGAGGAGTAATTGAATATGCCACAATTGTCGTGAAAGAGGGAATTACAGGATTGCTGATTGGTTTTGGAGCAAATATTTGTAATTCCATTGTTTTATTTGCGGGTAATATTATGGATTTAAATATGGGCTTGTCCATGGCGACCGAGTATGATCCGGTAAGTAAAACAAATTCTCCGATAACAGGTAATTTTTATAATTATCTGGTCATGTTATTACTCATGTCCAGTGGAATGTATCAGTATATCTTACAGGCAATTGTTGATTCTTTCACTCTGATTCCGGTAAATGGTCAGAATTTTATGTGGGATTCCCTGCTTCAGACCATGGTTTCTTATATGACGGATTCCATGGTGCTTGGTTTCCGGGTGGCACTTCCTGTTTTTGCAGTGTTAATGATATTGAACTGTATTCTTGGAATCATGGCAAAGATTGCACCACAGATGAATATGTTTTCTGTTGGTATCCAGCTTAAGATATTGCTTGGATTTCTGGTTTTGTTTTTGACGATACAGCTGCTTCCGTATGTATCCGATTTTGTGTTTACTGAGATGAAACGGATGGTTACCGGAATTGCATCAGGAATGCATGGATAAGCTGGTACATGAATAGGAGATTTATATGGAGGAAAGAGATTTACTTCTGAAATATAATCTGCAGTGGTTCGCAAAAGAGGGACCTGGCGGCGAAAAGACAGAGCCGGCAACTGCAAAAAAATTAAAAGATGCAAGAGAAGAAGGAAAAGTTGCAAAAAGCAAGGAATTTTCCGGAGCAGTAGATTTAATTGTTTTATTCCTGGGATTGAAGATTTTTGGAAGCTATGTCTCAGAAAACTTAATGAATGAGTTTTCAGGTTTTTATCGGAAAATCCCGGATATTTTATTAGAAAATAAGACGGGCATGACAGTAAAATCCAGCCATATGCTAATGTCGCAGGCTGTGATTGAAATGATAAAGGTCATGATACCGTTTCTTTTAATCGGAATGGTGGTAACGTTTTTAGTCAGTGTACTTCAGGTGGGCTGGAAAATAAGCGGGAAGCCATTAAAACCGGAATTATCAAAGTTTAATCCTATCAATGGGTTTAAACGGATGTTTTCCAAAGATTCTCTGTTTGAACTTGTAAAGTCTATTGTCAAAGTGGCACTGGTCATGTATGTGGCGTATTCCGAGATTAAGGACAGGCAGGGAGAATTATTTGTTATCTATGATATGGAACTGTTACAGGCAGTTGCATTGATTGCCGGACTTATTGTGGATGTGGGTTTAAAAACAAGCCTGGTTTACCTGATTGTCGGAATCGCTGATTTGATTTATCAGAAACATAAATTCAAAGAAGAAATGAAGATGACCAAACAGGAGGTAAAGGACGAGTATAAAAATACTGAAGGAGACCCACAGATTAAGGGAAGACAGCGTCAGAGAATGCGTGAGGCATCGCAGCGACGAATGATGCAGGATGTGCCGAAGGCAGACGTAGTCATTACGAACCCGACCCATTATGCAGTTGCGATAAGGTATGATGCGGAAGTATCCAAAGCACCGGTTGTGGTTGCAAAGGGTGAAGATTTTCTTGCTGCAAAGATTAAGGAAGTGGCAAGAGAAAATCAGGTGGAAATTGTAGAGAATAAACCGTTGGCGCGTATGCTTTATGCAAATGTAAATGTCGGAGCAGAAATTCCACCAGAATTGTATCAGGCAGTTGCAGAAGTGCTTGCGATGGTTTACAATCTAAAAGGCAGAAATTAATACGAATTTAAATGAAAGGAGGAAACCGGAATGAAAAAAGCGGATTTTGGTGTAGCAATCTATCTTCTTGCTGCAGTCATATTCTTTATTATTCCGATTCCTTCTATTTTATTGGATGTCATGCTGGCGATTAATATTTCACTGGCAATGATTATTCTTTTTAATGCATTATTTGCAAAAGAAGTGCTGGATATGTCATTTTTCCCGACACTGTTATTGTTTACCACCATATTCCGAATCTCATTAAATGTTTCTTCCACCCGATTGATTTTATCTACCGGTGAACCAGGAAATGTAGTAGAGACCTTTGGAGGCTTTGTAGGTGGTGGTAATCTTGTAATCGGAGCAATTGTATTTATTGTCCTGATTCTGATACAGTTTATCGTTATCAATAAAGGTTCTGAGCGTGTATCTGAGGTAACTGCACGTTTTACATTGGATGCAATGCCTGGAAAACAGATGGCAATTGACGCGGATTTAAATACTGGTGCCATCACAGAGAAGGAAGCAAGAGAACGGAGAACTAAGATTCAGCAGGAATCTAACTTCTTTGGTTCTATGGATGGTGCAACCAAGTATGTAAAAGGAGATGCAACGGCCGGCCTTATTATTACATTCATCAACCTGATTGGTGGAACGATTATGGGGGTCATGAATGGCGGGCTGTCTGCCATGGAGGCACTTCAGAAATATGGTATATTAACCATTGGTGATGGACTGGTCAGCCAGGTTCCGTCTCTTTTGATTTCGCTGGCAACAGGTATTCTCGTAACAAAAGCATCCAGTGAAGCGGATTTTGGATCCATGCTGGTAAAACAGCTTTTTGGAATTCCCAAGGTATTGTATATTGTAGGTGCAACGATAACCTTTCTTGGAATTGCAACTCCACTGAATCCGGTACTTTTCTGTGCGCTTGGCATTGCATTTTTAGCTGCCGGACGGAAGATACAAAAGGATGTAAAGGTGGAAGAAATCGAAGAGGAAACCAATGCAGATGAAACGGCGGCAGAAGAAATCCGGCGGCCGGAGAATGTGGTTTCACTGCTTCAGGTTGATCCTATTGAACTGGAGTTTGGTTATGGTATTATTCCGCTGGCTGATGTAAATCAGGGTGGAGACCTTTTGGACCGTGTAGTAATGATCCGTAGACAGATTGCACTGGAACTTGGAACAGTGGTTCCGATTATTCGTCTGCGTGATAATATTCAGTTAAATCCTAACCAGTATATTATTAAGATAAAGGGAATTCAGGTAACAGAAGGAGAAATCCTTTTTGACCACTATATGGCAATGAATCCGGGATATGTGGAAGAGGAAATCACCGGTATTCCGACCTTTGAGCCATCCTTCCATCTGCCGGCAATCTGGATTACAGAGGGACAGAGAGAGCGTGCGGAGAGTCTTGGCTATACCGTAGTAGATCCGCCATCTATTATTGCTACCCATCTGACAGAGGTAATCCGTTCCCATATTGCAGAACTTCTTACCAGACAGGATGTATCTAATCTTATTAGTAATATCAAGGAAAACAATCCTGCACTTGTGGATGAACTTACACCGAAGCTTCTTAGTATTGGTGAAATTCAGAAAGTTTTACAGAATCTTTTACAGGAGGGCATCTCTATCCGTGACCTGCTTACGATTTTTGAAAATTTAGCAGACCATGCGGTAACAACCAGGGATACCGATGTATTGACAGAATATGTGCGTCAGGGATTAAAACGTGCAATTTCAAGTAAATACTTTCCGGCAAATGAGACAACCAGCGTGGTAACATTAGATCCGAAGGTGGAACAGGAAATCATGGGTTCTGTAAAACAGACTGAGCAGGGGGCTTATCTGACTTTAGATCCGGAGAAGACCAAGAATATTATGGAATCCTTAAAGCAGGAAGTAGCGAAGTTAGAGAATATTGGAAAGAATCCGATTGTCATTACTTCGCCAATTGTGCGGATGTATTTTAAGAAACTCACCGAGGACTATTTCAAAGACCTCATTGTGGTGTCTTATAATGAAGTGGAATCAAATGTGGAATTACAATCAGTAGGGATGGTGACAGCATAAAATGACGATTAATAAATTTCAGGGCAGAACAAGAGAAGAGGCAGTTGATAAGGCGAAAAAGGAAATGGGAGAAGCAGTTGTGATTATGAATGTAAAGGAAATCAAACCGAAGGGTTTATTCCGGGCATTAAAGAGCACAACTTATGAAGTGACGGCAGCATTAGAGGAAAAAGAACAGACAGTTAATCCTCTTCCTGCGTTACATGCTCCATTAAAGATGCATGACAGCATAAATTTTGCAGCAAATGAAAAGATTGAAATTCCGGCACCGGAACCAGCAGCCATTCATCCAGAAAGCAGTCATGATTTGGAAGAAAAGATAGAAAGTCTTTCTAATTTATTAGAAAAGAAGTTAAAACCGGAAAAAGAAGAAGAACCAAAAGAAGAGGAAAAGCCGGAAAAGGAAACTGATGCTCCAAAGGATATGAAGCATCAGCAGTCTGAGACTTTCCGTTGTATCCGCATGATTTATGAAACATTACTGGATAATGAAGTGAATGAAAGATATGTCAACCAGATATTAGATGATGTGGAGAAGAATTTAAGAGGCAGTGCAAGCATGGATATTATCTTATCCAATGTTTACCAGAAAATGGTATTAAAATTCGGACAGCCTCAAAAGATTGAACTGGTACCGGGACAGCCTAAAATCGTATTTTTTATTGGACCAACCGGTGTTGGCAAGACAACAACCATTGCAAAAGTGGCTTCCAGATTTAAAGTGGATTATGGCAAAAAAGTAGCGTTTTTAACAGCAGATACTTATCGGATTGCTGCGGCAGAACAGTTACGTACTTATGCGAATATCTTAGATACACCGCTGACAGTTATTTATTCATCGGAAGAAATGAATGCAGCCATAGAGCGTGTAAAGGATTATGATCTCGTTCTGGTAGATACCGCAGGATTCTCTTATAAGAATGAAGATCAGAGAAAAGATATGAGAAACCTCATAGAAAGTCTGGATGACAAATATGAGAAGGATGTTTATCTGGTATTAAGCGCAACTACAAAATACCGCGATTTGATGGAAATTGTAGATAAATACCATGAGATATCGGATTATAAGATTATTTTTACTAAATTAGATGAAACCAGTAGTTATGGTAGTCTGTTAAATATTCGCATGTATTCTGGTGCGGATGTTTCCTATGTGACAACAGGGCAGAATGTGCCAGATGATATTGAAATTTTCCAGTCACAGAAAATTGTAAAACAGTTATTGGGAGGCAGATAATAATATGGATCAGGCAGAAAAACTGCGCAATGTAATTAAATTAAAGAACCAGAAGCTTCCCCAGAAAGCAAGAGTAATTACGGTTACCAGTGGAAAAGGTGGCGTGGGAAAATCCAGCATTACAGTTAATCTGGCAATCCAGTTTCAGAAAATGAATAAGAAAGTTATTATTTTTGATGCTGATTTGGGACTGGCAAATGTAGAAGTTATGCTTGGAGCAATACCAAAACATAATTTGAGTGATGTTATATACCGGGGAATGGATATACGGCAGATTATAACAGAGGGACCGGCAGGAGTAAGCTTTATCTCAGGCGGCTCAGGCATTGTGGGAATGAATAATCTGTCCAAGGATCAGATTACTTTTTTAGTACGTAATCTGGCACAGTTAGATGAAATGGCTGATATTGTACTGGTGGATACCGGAGCAGGAATTGCAGACAGCGTATTGGAATTTGTTATGGCTTGTCCGGAGGTCCTTCTGGTATCAACACCGGAACCAAGCTCACTGACCGATTCCTATTCTCTGTTAAAGGCACTGCACCGGAATCCGAATTTTGCCAAAAGCGGAACGCAGATTCATGTGGTTGCCAACCGTGTAAATTCTGTGGAAGATGGACAGGCAGTATATGATAAATTAAATACCGTTGTGTCACAGTTTTTAAATGGTAATCTTGAATATCTCGGCATGATACCGCAGGATTCCATGTTTGAAAAAGCAATACGCCAGCAGCAGATAGTATCTTTATATGCACCGGAGACCAAGTCGGCAAAAGCATTTGAGATACTTGCAAATAATCTTATAGAAGGTGCGCATGATATTCCGTTGATGAAGCGGGGCTTTGCCCAGTTGTTTGCTGAATTTTTTAATAACAGATAGGTGATAGAATGATTTCAAATGTTTTACGGGAAGGGATGAAAATTGATATTCATATAGTGAACCAGACGGAAAGGTCAGAATCTGCAGAAAAGGCTGCACCAGTTTACAAGAGTCAGATTTTTGAACTGTTTGAAAATGGTGAAATGGAGATAATGATGCCGATTCAGAGTGGAAAACTGATATTACTTCCACTGGGACTTCGCTATGAATTTGTATTCTATACACCGAATGGATTGTATAAAAGCATTGGTCAGATCCGGGAACGTTATAAGACGGAGAACCGCTACCTGCTCCGGATTGTATTAAATACACCACTGAGCAAATATCAGAGACGGGAATATTACCGTATGGAATGTGTCCTTGATATGGGGTATTTCCATCTGACAGACGAAGAAGCGGAAATGAAACAGACGGAAGACATCATCGCAAGTCTCAGGGATGATAATTTTTATAAAAAGCAGAAAAAGGGCACTATTGTTGATATCAGTGGAGGTGGTGTACGCTTTGTAACGAATGAGCAGTTAGAAGAGGGAAAAGCTGTTCTGATTATTGTGATGCTACAGACGCAGACCGGTGAAAAACAATATTATCTTCCAGGATATATCCTGCGAAGTACGAAGCTGTTAAATCGTGATAATATGTATGAAAACCGACTGAAATTTATTATCCGTGATGATAAAATAAGGGAAGAAATTATCAGGTATATTTTTGCAGAAGAAAGAAAAGCAAGACAGAGAGGAAAAGGATAGGGTTAAATTAATAGAATGAAAAAGAATATTCTGGTTGTTGATGACTCAGCACTCATGAGAAGAGTTATCTGTGATATAATTAATTCAGATAGTGGTTTTCAGGCAACGGATACATGCAGAGATGGCTTGGAAGCATATGAAAAATTGTGTCAGAAAGCATATGACGCAGTTGTTTTAGATGTAAATATGCCAAGAATGAACGGACTGGAACTACTTGAAAGATTACAAAAAGAAAATATAAAAGCAACAGTAGTAATGGTCAGTACATTAACGACAGATGGAGCTGAAGTTACACTCAAAGCAATGGAACGTGGTGCAATTGACTTTATCGAGAAACCAAATAATCTGATAGAGACAAAGGGACAGCGTTTCCGGGAAAAACTGATAAAAGTTCTTGCAACAATAACTACAGCAGGAAGCACACAGACGTATCAGAAAAAAGTAATTACGAATGTGGTAAAACCGGCAGCTGTCCGGAAGATTAGAACGAAGGATGCAGCCCGGAGCAAGATTGTTGCAATTGCATGTTCCACAGGCGGTCCAAAATCTTTACAGAGTGTAATTCCATTGCTGAAATCCAATATGGATGCACCGGTTCTTGTGGTTCAGCATATGCCGGCTGGTTTTACAAAATCCATGGCAGACCGGCTGAATGAACTCAGCCCGCTGGATGTGAAAGAGGCAAACGAAGGTGATGTCTTGGAAAAAGGACATGTTTATGTGGCACCGGGAGGAAAACATTTACTGGTACAGCGGTTAGCAGATGGAACGCACTGTATTGTTTTAAGTGATGCACCGGCAATTGGTGGATTAAGACCATGTGCCAATCTGATGTATGAGTCTTTGATGGACAGCGGCTATGATGAAATTACCTGTGTAGTTCTTACCGGAATGGGTGCTGATGGAACAAAGGGAATTTCAGAACTCCAGAAAGAAAAAAATGTATACGTAATTGCTCAGGATGAAGAAACATCTGTGGTATATGGAATGCCAAAGGCAATTGCAGAGACAGGACTTGTTGATGAAATAGTACCATTAGAAAGTGTTGCGGACACAATTCTAAAGAATGTGGGGGTAAATTAAAGATGGATGTAAGCCAGTATCTAGAAATTTTTATTGATGAGACAAGTGAGCATATCCAGAGCCTGAATGATTGCATTATGACTTTGGAAAAGGAGCCGGAAAACAAAGATACCATTAATGAAATTTTCCGTGCAGCACACTCCTTAAAGGGAATGGCAGGAACCATGGGCTTTAAGAGAATGCAGCATCTGACTCATGATATGGAAAATGTATTCCAGGAAGTTCGTAGTGACAAAGTAAAAGTCACCAGTGAAATGATTGATATTCTTTTCCAGTGTCTGGATGCAATTGAAAGTTACCTCGATACGATCAAGAGTACATCAGATGAAGGTACAGAAGACAACGAAGCACTGATTACAGCTTTGAACAAATTCTTAGAGAATGCAGAGAACGGCGGAGCAGCCGCACCTGCAAAGGAAGAGAAAAAAGAAGAAAAGAAAGCAGAAGAACCGGAAAACGGTGATGGTAAAAAGAAATACTTAAGCGTAGAATTTTCTTCCAAAGATAAAGATGCGTTAAAAGCAGCTGAAGAAAGTGGAAACAAAATTTACGGAATTACAGTAGAAGTACAGAAAGACTGCCTTTTGAAAGCGGCAAGAGCATTCCTTGTATTTAAAGCAGTAGAAGAGTTTGGACAGATTGTTGTTTACAGTCCAAGTTCCCAGGATATTGAGGATGAACGTTTTGAACTGGACTTCAGTTTGTTCTTATCATCCAATGCTGCATTAGATGATATTTTAAAAGCAGTTAAAAATGTATCTGAAATTGCGGATGCCGTTGGTGAAGAAGTGAAGACGGCAACCCTATTCCATGAGGAAAATGTACAGGAAAATCTTCCAGCAAATACATCAGAAGCAAAGCCGGCAGAGCAGGCAGTACATAAAGAGAATAAACCGGCACAGACTAAGTCAAAACCGGCAGGTAAACCGGTTACAAACCGTACCGTGCGTGTGGATATCGAAAAACTGGATGCACTGATGAACCAGGTGAGTGAGCTGATCATTGCAAAAAACAGTCTGGTATCCATTGGCTCCCAGGAAGGAGGCAATTTCCAGAATCAGTCATTCCATGAGCAGATTGAGTATCTGGAAAGAATTACAACCAGTCTTCATGAATCGGTTATGAAAGTGCGGATGGTTCCAATTGAGAGCGTTGTAAACAAATTCCCACGTATGATTCGTGACCTTTCCAGAAGATTGAATAAGAAGATGGAATTGTGCATGACCGGTGAAGATACAGAACTTGATCGTACTGTAGTTGACCAGATTGGCGACCCGTTGCAGCATCTGCTTCGTAACTCTGCTGACCATGGTCTTGAGAGTGCAGAAGTTCGTAAGGAACGCGGTAAGCCAGAAACAGGAACCATTAATCTGAATGCATTCCAGGAAGGAAATAATGTAATCATTGAAGTAAGTGATGATGGTAACGGAATTGATACGGAGAAGGTTAAAGCAAAAGCAATAGAGCGTGGTCTGGTAACACCGGAACAGGCAGAAAAGCTGAGCCAGAAAGAAATTATCGATTTCTTATTTATGCCGAGTTTCTCTATGGCAAAACAGATTACCGATATTTCCGGACGTGGTGTAGGTCTTGACGTTGTTAAATCCAATATTGAAGCATTAGGCGGAGATGTTGAGGTAAAGAGCAAACTTGGCGTTGGAACCAAATTCGTAGTAAGACTGCCACTTACACTGGCAATCATTCAGGCATTGATGGTAGAAATCCGCGATGAAAAATATGCAATTGCGTTAGGCGCAATTCAGACTATCGAGGATATTCCGGTTGAAGATATTAAATATGTAGAATCCAAGGAAGTAATTAATTTACGTGGTTCTGTTATTCCAATCATCCGGCTGGATCAGATACTTGATATTCCACCGAAGGATGAAGAAGTAGAAAGCCTTACTGTTGTTATCGTAAGAAAAGGCGACCGTTATGCAGGACTTGTTGTAGACAATCTTCTTGGACAGCAGGAAATCGTAATTAAATCACTTGGTAAGTATATTAATAATAATAAGACAATCAGCGGTGCAACAATTCTGGGTGATGGCGAAGTCGCATTAATCCTGGATGCAAATACATTGATTTAACAGGGGGTGTGCAGAGTGGCAGAGCAACTTGAAACAGTAGAAAATATCAGAAAACAGTATATTGTTGTAAAAATCGGAAATGAGCAGTACGGAATCGATATCAGTTATGTAGACAATATTGTCCGTATGCAGAAGATTACAAGAGTACCTAGAGTACAGAATTTCTTTAAAGGAATTATCAATCTTCGTGGAGAAATCGTACCGGTTATGAGTCTCAGAATCCGTATGGAACTGGAAGAAGATGTATTTACCAATGCCAGCCGTATTATAATTTTAAAAATTGAACAGCAGAGTGCACTGGGAATAATCGTGGATGAAGTAAAAGAAGTTGTTACATTAGGAACCAATGAAATTGATAAAGTGAGTGGCGATATGAAGAATGCCAAGGTATCTTTTATCGATGGAATCGGTAAAAACGGAGATGAATTAATTTCCCTTCTGGATATTCATTCTATTATAGAAGAAAAAGAAAATGCGTAATTGTTATAGATATAGTGAGGCAAATGCCTCACTATATTCTATATCTTGAAATGACAACAGGAGGATAAAATTGGCGGATTATACTTTGAACCAGGTAAATGACATGTATGTGGATGTCTTAAAAGAAATTGGAAATATTGGTGCCGGAAATGCAACAACTGCAATGGCAAATATGTTGAATATCCGGATTAATATGGATGTACCAAGAGTTGAATTACTGACCTTTCAGGAACTGGGTTCTGCAATTTGCCCGGAAGATGAGTCAATCGTAGGAATCTATCTGGAAGTAACAGATGATATTACCGGCAGCATGATGTTTCTTATGAAACTTGATTCTGCACATTATCTGGTAAATAAACTAATGGGACGTCCGGCAGATTATGCGGAAGATTTTGATGAGATGGATATGTCTGCATTAAAAGAAATAGGAAATATTATTGCCGGTTCTTATCTGAACGCGCTTTCTGCCATGACGCAGCTTACTATTGCACCATCGGTTCCTTATATTGCAATTGATATGGCGGGAGCTATTTTAAGTGTTCCGGCAATACAGTTTGGTAAAATTGGAGACAATGCACTTATGATTACGACAGAATTTGGAGATGAAGTGATGATAGAAGGATATTTTATTCTGTTACCTGACCTTGAGTCTTATGAGAAGATTCTGAAATCTCTGGGAATTACCTTATAAGGAGAAGGGTATCAATGGGTGAAGTAATAAAAGTTGGTATGGCAGACTTAAATATTTGCAAGGCTCCGGATACAATTACCACATTAGGACTGGGTTCCTGTATAGGAATAGCATTGCTAGACCCGGTTACAAAGATTGGCGGACTTGCACATATTATGCTGCCAGACAGTACAAAGATGAAAAATAATTCGAATATAGCGAAATTCGCAGATACAGGAATTGTAGAGCTGGTTCGCCGGATGACAGAAGCAGGGGCGGCAAAGAGCAGGCTTGTAGCAAAGATTGCAGGCGGAGCCAGAATGTTCGAGGTAAGTGGTAACTCTGAAGTGGGAAATATTGGAGCAAGAAATGCAGAAGCTTCCAGACAGAAACTGAAGGAGCTTGGTATTCCGCTTCTGGCAGAGGATACCGGGCTGAATTATGGACGTACCGTAGAATTACATTGCGATACCGGAGAATTCTATATTAAGTCTGTTGGAAAAGAATTGAAAATTATTTAGATTGAGGATGTAAAGATGAAGACAAAACCGATTCCTGCAATCGTAATGTTGACCGCAGGATTTATTACCTGTATTGTGGCAATTTTTCAGAAAATGGAATTGCTTGCCTTTACAAAGACATTATTGCTGGTACTGATTATATTCTATCTGCTTGGGGGCATTGCAGCTTATATCTTGGAAAAGAATTTTAAAGCTGCAAAGGATGAAGAAAGCAGTACAGAAGAAAAAGCAGATGGTGATGCAGAAGAGTCTGCTGATGAGAAAAAAGAAGATACATCAGAAAAGTCAGAAAAAGAGGAAGAGAAAAGAGCGAAAGAAGAGTAATTATAAGAAACCGGAGGCTATGGCATGAAAACAGTGGACAGAGAAAAACTGTGGGAAAGCTATCAGAAAAATCCAGTATCTGAAATACGGGAACAGATTATCATAGAATATGCTCCGTTAGTTAAATTAGTAGCGGGCAGATTGAGTATGTATCTTGGATATAATGTAGAATATGAAGATTTGGTCAGCTATGGAATCTTTGGACTGATTGATGCAATTGATAAATTTGACCGAAGCAAGGATGTTAAATTTGAGACATATGCAAGCCTTCGAATCCGTGGGGCAATATTAGACCAGATTCGTAAAATGGACTGGATACCGAGGGCTGTTCGCCAAAAACAGAAAAAGATTGACGAAGCAATAAAAAATATAGAAATGAAGACAGGAAAGACGGCATTGGATGAAGAGATTGCAAGCGAACTCGGGGTATCAGAGGATGAATACCTGAACTGGCAGTCCCAGTTAAAAGTTACCAATGTTGTTTCTTTAAATGAGTTTGTGGAGCAGGGAACAGAGCCTGCGATGGATGCGACAAAAAATTCCCATTTTGCACAACCGGAAGATGTGGTGGCAGAAAGCGAACTGAAAGAAGTTTTGGCACAAAGCCTTGAGACCTTGACGGAAAAGGAACGCAGGGTAATTGAACTTTATTATTATGAAGAACTTACCTTGAAGGAAATCAGCAGTATTCTTGAAGTATCTGAATCAAGAATATCCCAGCTTCATACCAGGGCTCTGGCAAAGATGAAAAAGAAAATGGGAAGTTATATGGATATATTGGTTGATGAAAGTTAAAAGGAGGGAAGCTATGGGACAGGCAAATGCTTATTTTCAATTTGTGATAAAGGAACATGCGACTTATATTAAGCTTTTCCCGGCAGCTCTGGAAGGAAATGTTATTGAAATTGGTGAACTGACAGAGTATCTGGAAAGGCATGGCTGCCCGGATTATAATTTAAAGGAACTGGTTGCAGCAATTAACAGCAATGAGATGACAGAGATTATGGTCGGAGATATTTATCCGATTCAGATAAATGAAGAGATGTCCGTAACAGTATCAGCAGATGCCATGGAGGCGGTGTGCAGATTTTATCCGGCTGCAGGCGGCACGAATATGAATGCGCAGGAAATCTTAAGGGATTTAACTGCAAAAGGTGTCAAAGCAGGGGTTGATCAGGATGAAATTTTGAAATTTTTCCAGGATAGAGCATACTGTACCGATTTTGTGCTGGCAAAAGGAAAGAAACCGGTAGATGGTCAGGATGCCAGAATTGAATATTATTTTAATACAGATGTTAATTTAAAGCCGAAGAAAAATGAAGATGGTTCGGTAGATTACCGTGAACTGAATGTAATCAGCCATATCAAAGAAGGAGACCTTCTGGCAAAATTATTTCCGGAAGATCATGGAATCAAAGGATATGATGTACAGGGAAAAGAAATTAAACCAAAACAGGTACGCTCCCTTCAGTTAGAATATGGAAATAATATCCGGGTATCGGAAGACAAAACAGAACTGTACTCTGAAGTAACCGGACATGCAAGTCTGGTAAATGGTAAAGTATTTGTATCAGATGTCTATGAAGTGCCGGCTGATGTGGATAATTCCACCGGTAATATTGATTATCCGGGAAACGTTACCGTAAGAGGTAATGTAAAAGGTGGTTTTTCAATTATTGCAAAAGGTGATGTAGTAGTAGAAGGCGTGGTAGAAGATGCGCTGATACAGGCGGGTGGTCAGATCATTGTAAAACGCGGAATTCATGGAATGACCAAAGGAATACTTCAGGCACAGGGAAATGTTATCTGCAAGTTTATTGAAAATGCAACCATCATTTCCGGAGGTTATGTTGAAACAGATTCTATTTTACATAGTAAGGTATCCGCAGCAACGGAGGTTCGCGTAAGTGGTAAGAATGGATTCATAACAGGTGGTGTTATCCGGGCAGGCAGTCTGGTAGAAGCCCAGACCATTGGTTCCAGCCTTGGAGCAGGAACACGTATTGAAGTTGGTGTGGATCCGGAAAAGAAAGAACGTTATGTGAAAGTGCAGGAAGAACTGCTTCAGCTGAATAAGACCATTGAACAGATTCGGACGATTCTTACTACCTATGGAGAGAAGCTTAAGAATAAAGAAAAACTGGATCAGGGAAAAATCCAGTATATTGAACAGCTTATGCGTGCTTTTAAGGAGAAGGAAGCTCAGCGTACATCATTAGAGCATGAATATGAAAGGCTGCAGAGTATATTAAATGGCAGTAGCAATGCAAGGGTGAAAGTATCAAAGATACTGTATGCGGGAGTAATTGTAAATATTACCGATGTAAGCCTTGTTGTAAAGGATGACAGAAGTTTCTGCCAGCTTTATAAGGATGAGGGTGAAGTAAAAATCTCAAATATGTAATGACATATGGTTGAGACAGGCTGGAGGTGTGTGGATATGTCAATTCGTCCGGTAGATATGAATGGAGTTATTCAGAGAACACAGGATGTTGGAACACTGAAACAACAGCAGGATATGAAACCAATGGTGGATCAGCAGAACATCCAGATAGAGGTGCAAAGAGAAGAATACCGCCAATCAGAGCAGGTGACCAGGAAAGATGATTCCCAGATGGAAGAACATCGTTTTGATGCAAAGGAAGAGGGAAAGGGTCAGTACCAGCGGCAGGAACAACGGAAAAAGAAACAGAAAGAAGACCGTGTGGTTATCAAAGGTGCAATTGGCGGCTTTGATGTTAAAATATAAAAAGGAGTGTATCTGACAGATGACAGGCGTGGAAATCATCCTGATTCTGGCTGGTCTGGTTATGATGATAGGAAGCTTTATGGTAACAGAAAAGCTATCCGGTGCAGAATTAGACCGTATTGCGGAACTGAGTCAGAATGAGATAAAAAAAATACTGGAAAACAAGTTGAAAGATGCAGAAGCTGCGATAGAAGACCAGATTGACCATGCAATTGAAGATTCCACAGATAAGGTGGAGCGGGCACTGGATAAAGAGACCAATGAAAAAATGCTGGCAATCGGTGAATATTCGGATACCGTTATGGAGAAGATGAATCAGACCCATAATGAGATTATGTTTTTATACAGCATGCTAAATGACAAGCACACAGAACTGACAAAGCTTGCAGGACAAATTGGCGAGATGTCAGCCGAAATCGGTGAGAGCTTAGAAGAGGCGAAAGAGTCTGTAGTTAAAGAAACAGAAGAAGTAAAAGCCACAGAGGAACCGGTGGAGACAGAAGCGGAACCGGCAACCGGAGAGATGGAAGAACAGCCGGAGCAGACGAATCATAACGAAAAAATCCTTGCCTTATACAGTCAGGGAAAATCGTATGTAGAGATAGCAAAGGAACTGGGCCTTGGACAGGGTGAAGTGAGATTGGTTGTAGGATTGTATAAAGGAGTAGATACAAGTGAAGTTTAAGTATTATCTGAGAGGCTTGGGAATTGGTATTCTGATAAGCACGATTATCTTATCCATATCATTTGCAATGAAGAAAAATGACCTTTCAGATGATGAAATCATTGCAAGGGCAAAAGAACTTGGAATGGTAATGGAAGATACCGGAAAGGACACCATACCAAAAGCTACAGAAACAGAAGATGAGATTCCAAAGAGCACGGAAGACGGTTTTAATACAGAACAGACAGATATGCAGCCGGGAACAACTGATTCAGGGGAGATATCGCAGGATGTGGGAACAGATGGAGCGGATGCCGTACCACCGTCACAGGATGGAACCAATATGGTACAGAAGGAATTTACCGTAGAAGTAGGAGATTCTTCTAATGCGGTTTCGCAGCGTCTGCAGGAAGAAGGTCTTGTGGACAATGCAGAAGCATTTAATAAATATATGGTAGATAATAATTATGCCAATTTTGTCCTGCCCGGAACCGTAACGATTCCGGAAGGGGCTGGCTATGAAGAAATTGCCGGAATACTTACGGATAAAACGATTCATCATTAAAAAAAGGTTGCATAGCATGGCTGAGTATGATATAATCCATGCGTTGCGATAAATTTACACATATACCGATTGTCAGATTGGTGCCGCAAGGTTGTCTGATAATAAGAAGTATATGGAAGAATAACCAAATGGAGGAAAAACAATGAGCGTTATTTCAATGAAACAGTTATTAGAAGCAGGTGTTCATTTTGGACATCAGACCAGAAGATGGAATCCTAAAATGGCTCCATACATCTACACAGAGAGAAATGGTATCTACATCATCGACCTGCAGAAATCTGTAGGCAAAGTTGATGAGGCTTACAAAGCTATGGCAGATATCGCTGCTGATGGTGGTACTATTCTTTTCGTAGGAACAAAGAAACAGGCTCAGGATGCTATCAAAACAGAAGCAGAGCGTTGTAACATGTTCTATGTAAACGAGAGATGGTTAGGTGGTATGCTTACTAACTTCAAGACAATCCAGAGCCGTATTGCAAGATTAAAAGCAATCGAAACTATGGAAGAGGATGGAACATTTGATGTTCTTCCTAAGAAAGAAGTTATCAAATTAAAGAAAGAATTAGACAAATTACAGAAGAACTTAGGCGGAATTAAAGAAATGAAGAAGATTCCAGATGCTATCTTTATCGTAGATCCTAAGAAAGAAAGAATCTGCGTTCAGGAAGCTCATTCCTTAGGAATTCCACTTATTGGTATTGCAGATACAAACTGTGATCCGGAAGAGTTAGATTATGTAATTCCTGGTAACGATGATGCAATCAGAGCCGTTAAATTAATCGTTTCTAAAATGGCAGATGCTGTTATCGAAGCAAATCAGGGAACTGTTGATGTTGACACTGAAGCTGCAGAGGATGCAGAAGAAGCTGTAGAGGCATAAGAACAGTATTTTAAACGATAAGAAACACACAACGTGTGTATAAAACAGGACAGACAGTAATTGCCTGTCCTTACCTTTAGAAAAAATAAATGGAGGAAAATGAAGATGGCTATTACAGCAGCAATGGTAAAAGAACTGCGTGAATTAACCGGCGCAGGAATGATGGATTGTAAAAAAGCATTAGGTGAAACAGACGGCAACATGGATGAGGCTGTTGAATATTTAAGAAAAAACGGACAGGCAAAAGCTGAGAAGAAAGCTGGAAGAATTGCAGCAGAAGGTCTTTGTACTGTTGTAGTAAAAGATGATAAGACAGCAGCAGTTGTTGAAGTTAACTCTGAAACAGACTTCGTTGCTAAAAATGATACATTCCGTGAGTTTGTAGAGGCTGTTGCAACACAGGCAGTAAACTCTGACGCAGCAGACATGGATGCATTCATGGAAGAAAAATGGAATGCAGATGAAAGCAAGACAGTAAAAGATGCATTAGTAGAGAAAGTTGCAGTTATCGGAGAGAACTTAAAGATTCGTAGATTCGAAAAGGTTGTAGCTGAGAATGGTTGTGTAGTATCTTATATCCATGGCGGCGGAAGAATCGGTGTTATCGTTGATGCTGACACAACTGTTGTAAATGATGCAGTAAAAGAAGCATTAACCAACATTGCAATGCAGATAGCAGCTTTAAATCCAAAATATGTTTCCAGAGATGAAGTAAGTGCAGATTACATCGCACATGAGAAAGAAATTCTCTTAGCTCAGATTATGAATGATCCGAAAGAGTCCCAGAAACCGGAAAAGGTTATCCATGGAATGATCGAAGGACGTATCAGCAAAGAGTTAAAAGAAATCTGCTTAGTAGATCAGGTATATGTAAAAGCAGAAGATGGAAAACAGACAGTTGGAAAATACTTAGAGCAGGTTTCCAAAGAAGTTGGTGCTCCTGTATCTGTTAAGAAGTTTGTACGTTTCGAAACAGGTGAAGGTTTGGAGAAGAAAAATGAAGACTTTGCTGCAGAAGTTGCTGCTCAGATAGCAGGAAACTAAGCAAAAGCTTAGCACAAATTGTAAAAGTATATAAAATTCCCCTGTAGAGTGATTTCTGCAGGGGAATTTTCTGACAAAAGAAAGAAAAATCTCAAGAAGTAATTCAATTAAAATTATTTTTTATAGTGATATTTTGTTAAAGTGTGTTACAATAGAAAAGAGATTTTATGACCGGGAGGTCACTACATGGAAGAGAAGACCACGAAGGGGTTAAAGGAACAGCGGGAAAGGCGAAAACGCATTAATCGCATGAAGACGGGGATTATAACATCTATCTTCGCTTGGATGCTGATATCGATTATTTTGTGCGTGGTATTGTTGTGCCGGGTAATTTCTTTACAGAACCAGATAGACAGGCTGGTATCAAGCGGTATTGTTTCCGGAAAGGTACAGCAGGACGAGAACCAGTCGAAAGGAGAAATGTCTACTGGAACGGAATTACAGACAGACACAGAATATCAGGATCAGAATGCAGACAGTTCGATTATCCAGCCATTGGTGGCAGAGGATGAAAGCAACAAGGCACAGCCGGGAGATCAGCTTAAAGTATATCTTACCTTTGATGATGGACCAAGTTCCAATACGGCAGCTATTCTTGATACATTGGCGCAGTATAATGTGAAAGCAACATTTTTTGTTGTAGGAAAAGAAGATGAAGAGTCCCAGGAGATGTATAAAAGAATTGTAAATGAGGGGCACACACTGGGAATGCATTCTTATTCCCATAAATACAGTGTGATTTACGATTCGCTTGAAAATTTTGAGGATGATTTTACCAAAATACAAAATTATCTTTATGATATAACGGGAGAGGATTGCCATTATTATCGTTTCCCGGGTGGAAGCAGCAATCAGGTCAGTAATACAGATATGAAAGAGTTTATAAAATATCTGAATGATCAGGATGTTACTTATTTTGACTGGAATGTAACCAGTGGTGATGCTACATCACAGGCATATACAGCAGACGAGCTGGTAGATAATGTGTTAGAGGATGTGGTAAAATATAAAACATCGGTTGTGTTACTTCATGATGCAAATACGAAGGAGACAACGGTGGAAGCCTTAGGTCCGATGATTGAGGCACTACAGGCACAGGGAGTAGAGTTACTTCCGATTACTGAGGATACAACTGTAATACAGCATATTAGTGCAGACAGTGTTCAATAGAAAAAATGGAGGTTTTTAAGAATGAGCTTTTTTAAAGATTTTAAAGAGGATTTATCACAGGCAGTGAACGAACTGGTACCGGGTGAAGACGCAACAGAGGCAGCAGAGCAGGATAACGATGTAGTAGTCAATACATTGGAAGATGAACTGGATGTGGAGTCTGAATTATCCAAATTGGACGGACTTTTAGAAAAGGTTACCAAGGATGCCAATGCTCCGGTAGAGAAGGAAGCACCGGCACAGGAAACAGAAACAAAAGTAGAGACACCAGCTGCAGAAGAAAAAGAAGATTTACATATTCAGGAGGAAAGTAAAATGAGTGAGACAACAGCAAATGAAACCATGACAATGCCAGAAGAGACAGTAACACCGGTACAGCCGGCAACTCCGGCACATTTTGCTCCGGTTCAGACATCAGATGAAGTATCTGTAATCACAGAAGGAACATCCATTACAGGTAATATGGCATCTACTGGTTCTTTAGATATCCGTGGAAATATTAATGGTGATGTTCAGTGTAATGGCAAGCTGGTTGTTACCGGAACTATCAATGGAAACAGCAATTCTGCTGAATTCTTCGCTGATGCTGCAAAAGTAGAAGGTGAAGTAGTAAGTACCGGAACTGTTAAAATCGGACTTGGTTCTGTCATTATTGGAAATATTACCGCAAGCTCTGCAGTTATCGCAGGAGCAATCAAGGGCGATATCGATGTTCAGGGACCTGTAGTTGTAGATACTTCTGCAGTTGTTATGGGTAACATCAAATCTCGTTCTGTTCAGATTAACAATGGTGCAGTTATCGAAGGTTTCTGTTCCCAGTGCTATGCTGATATTGATGTGGAAAGTCTTTTTGGAGAGAATAAATAATGAAGAGAGTATTTTTAAAATTAAGTGGAGAAGCACTTGCAGGAGAAAAGAAAACAGGTTTTGATGAGCCGACCGTAACAGAAGTTGCCCGCCAGGTAAAACAGATTGTAGATGGCGGATGCCAGGTTGGAATCGTAATTGGTGGCGGTAATTTCTGGAGAGGACGTTCCAGCGAGACTATCGACCGTACCAAAGCAGACCAGATTGGTATGCTTGCAACGATTATGAACTGTATTTATGTATCTGAAATCTTCCGTTCTGTTGGAATGATGACACAGATTCTGACTCCGTTTGAGTGTGGAAGCATGACCAAACTTTTCTCAAAAGACCGTGCCAATAAATATTTTGAAAAAGGAATGGTAGTATTTTTTGCAGGTGGAACAGGACATCCTTATTTTTCAACAGATACCGGAATTGTACTCCGTGCCATTGAAATGGATGCAGAGGGCATTTTCCTGGCAAAAGCCATTGACGGTGTCTATGACAGTGACCCGAAGGTAAATCCGGCAGCAAAGAAATATGATGAGGTATCCATTCAGGAAGTGATTGATAAGAAGCTTGCAGTAGTAGATTTAACCGCATCTATTATGTGTATGGAAAATAAAATGCCAATGTATGTATTCGGATTAAATGAGCCGGACAGCATTGTAAATGCAATGAGCGGAAAATTTAACGGCACGAAAGTGACTGTATAATAAAGGAGATTATTTATGGATAGCAGATTAACCCCATATGAAGAGAAAATGCAGAAATCATACGAGAATCTTGTGGAAGAATATGCAACTATCCGGGCAGGAAGAGCGAATCCGCATATCTTAGACAGAATTACTGTAGATTATTATGGAACACCGACCCCGTTACAGCAGGTTGCAAATATCAATGTTCCGGAGCCAAGAATGATTCAGATCCAGCCTTGGGAAGCATCCCTTGTAAAAGAGATTGAAAAAGCAATTTTAACATCTGATTTAGGCTTAAATCCAACCAACGATGGTAAAGTAATCCGTCTTGTATTCCCGGAGCTTACCGAGGAAAGACGTAAAGAACTGGCAAAGGATATTAAGAAAAAAGGTGAGAATGCCAAGGTGGCAATCCGTAATATCAGAAGGGATGCCAATGATGCATTCAAGAAACAGAACAAAGCAAATGAAGTATCTGAGGATGAATTAAAAGAATTAGAAAACGATACTCAGAAAATTACGGATAAATATATTGCAAAAATTGATGGTGCAGTAGAGGAAAAGACAAAGGAAATCCTTACGGTATAATCTTATCCATGTACGACACATATGGGGACATAGCGCGATTGCCGTGTCCCCTTTTATGTTGTAAACATCTGTAAAAAGGAGAACAAAGATGAAGATTCCAAAACATGTTGCAATTATTCTGGATGGAAACGGACGCTGGGCAAAGAAAAGAGGAATGCCAAGAAACTATGGACATACCATGGGGGCAAAGAATGTTGAAGTTATCTGTAAAGCAGCGTATGATCTGGGTATAGAATATGTAACCATGTATGCATTTTCCACAGAGAACTGGAACCGTCCACAGAATGAAGTAGATGCTTTGATGAAGCTTTTGAGCAGTTATCTTAAGAACTGTATAAAGACAGCGGACAAGAATAATATGAGGGTCCGTGTAATCGGAGATACCAGCCGGCTGGATGATAAATTCCAGCAGCAGATTGCTGTATTGGAAAGAGAATCTGCCCATAATACGGGACTGAATTTACAGATTGCCATTAATTATGGAGCAAGAGATGAAATGATCCGTGGAATGAAGAAAATGTGGCAGGATGGTATTTCGGCAGAGGAGATTACCGAAGAGAAATATGCATCCTATCTTGATACGAAAGATATCCCGGATCCTGATCTTATGATCCGCACCAGTGGAGAACAGAGGCTTTCCAACTTCTTGCTGTGGCAGTTTGCTTATAGTGAGTTATATTTTACAGAGGTTCCATGGCCGGACTTTACACCGGAAGAACTGCGTAAAGCAGTAGAGGATTACAGCGGAAGAGACCGGAGATATGGAAAGATAGAGGAGGAGTAATATGTTTAAGACAAGATTATTAAGTGGAATCGTGCTGGTAATTCTGGCACTGGTATTCATTATTACCGGAAATGATTTGCTGCTGGCAGTAACCGGAATTATTTCTTTGATTGGATTATATGAACTGTATCGTGTGTTTAAAATTGAAAAAAGCTGTGCCGGTGTCGTGGGCGGACTGGCAACGATTGTATATTATTGCAATCTGAAATTTCAGTTTATTCCGGATATGATGTTATTTGTCATCGCACTTTTGGTAGTGCTGATGTTTGTGTATGTATTTTCTTATCCGAAATATCATACCGAGCAGATGTTAGCAGCATTTTTTGGTGTATTTTATGTATCGGTGATGCTTTCTTATGTATATCAGACCAGAATGCTACCGGGTGGAGCTTATATTGTATGGTTAATTTTCTTATGCTCCTGGGGCTGCGATACCTGTGCATACTGCGTGGGTGTGCTGATTGGAAAACACAAGATGGCACCGGTGCTTTCTCCGAAGAAATCCTGGGAAGGAGCTGTTGGCGGAGTAGTGGGAGCAGCATTATTAACCCTGATTTATTGCTTTGTTTTCCAGGGATCTATGGGAAGCACCAACCGTGATATCATTATGCTTTGCATGATTTGTGCGATTGGGGCAATCATATCTATGATTGGAGACCTGACTGCATCTGCAATCAAACGTAATTATGACATTAAAGATTATGGCAAACTGATTCCTGGCCATGGTGGAATCTTAGATCGTTTTGACAGTGTAATATTTACAGCGCCAATTATTTATTATCTTGCATTATATCTGATTGGCAAGTAGGAGGAAACATGAAGAAGATTGCAATTTTAGGTTCCACTGGTTCCATCGGAACCCAGACACTTTCTGTTGTAAGAGAACATGGAGATATTGAAGTAACTGCACTTGCGGCAGGACATAATATTGCAAAATTAGAAGAACAGATCCGGGAGTTTCATCCGGCTTTGGTTGCTGTATGGGCAGAAGAGGATGCGATTGAGCTTCGGACAAGGGTTGCAGATTTGAAGGTAAAGGTGGCTTCCGGGATGGAAGGACTTTTAGAAGTAGCAACGGAAGAGAAAGCAGAGATTCTTGTAACTGCCATTGTGGGTATGCTTGGTATCCGTCCGACCATAGCCGCTATGAAAGCAGGAAAGGACATTGCACTAGCTAATAAGGAGACTTTAGTTACCGCAGGACATATTATTATGCCGCTGGCAAAGGAATGTAATGTGAAAATCCTTCCAGTGGACAGTGAACACAGTGCAATCTTTCAGTCTCTGCAGGGAGCCAGAGACAATAAAATTGCAAAAATACTTTTGACAGCTTCCGGCGGACCATTCCGTGGAAAGAAGCGGGCGGAATTAGAACAGGTAAAAGTGGAAGATGCATTGAAGCATCCGAACTGGAGCATGGGACGTAAAATCACTATTGATTCCGCAACCATGATAAATAAGGGACTTGAAGTCATTGAAGCAAAATGGCTGTTTGATGTAAATGCAGACCAGATTCAGGTTGTAGTACAACCACAGAGTATCATACATTCTATGGTAGAGTATGAAGACGGTGCAGTCATTGCACAGCTTGGAACGGCAGATATGCGGCTTCCAATCCAGTATGCCCTGTATTATCCGAAACGGTTACACTTAAGTGGAGACCGGCTTGATTTCTGGAAAATGAAGGCAATTACATTGGAAGAGCCGGATATGGAGACTTTTTACGGATTGAAACTGGCTTATGAAGCCTGTAGAAAGGGCGGTAACATTCCGACTGCTTTTAATGCAGCAAATGAGAGAGCGGTAGCAATGTTCTTAGACGGAAAGATCCGTTTCTTGGAGATTCCGGAAATTGCACAGGCGTGTATGGAGCAGTGTACCTATATTGCCAGTCCGTCCGTAGAAGAAATCCTTGCAACAGAGCAGGCTGCGTATGAGTATATAGAGAGCAGGTGGTAGATTGAAAATAATCATTGCAATCTTAATGTTTAGTTTTATTATTATTTTTCATGAACTGGGACATTTTTTGCTGGCAAAGAAAAATAAAATCAAAGTAAATGAATTTTGCCTGGGACTTGGACCAACGCTATTTGGAATTACAAAGGGAGAGACAAAATATTCCATAAAACTGCTGCCTTTTGGTGGAGCATGTATGATGGAAGGCGAAGACGGAGAGTCGGAAAGTGAAGGCTCCTTTAACAGCAAGTCCGTATGGGCGAGAATAGCAGTTGTAGCGGCAGGACCGGTTTTTAACTTTATTCTGGCATTCTTTCTGGCACTGATTGTTATCGGGACAGCCGGATTTGACCGGCCGGAGGTAAAAGGTGTTATGGAAGGATATCCGGCAGAGGAAGCAGGACTTCAGGCTGGAGATATCATTAAAGAAATCAATGGAAAGAACATTCATATTTATCGTGAAGTAAGTGTTTACACGCTGTTTCATTCCAATGAGAATCTGGAAGTGACCTATGAAAGAGATGGAGAGGAATATACCTGTACCATCAGCCCGAAATATGATGAAGAAGCAGGAAGAAATCTCTTTGGAATCTATGGAAATACCATGCGTGAGCGGGGTAATATTTTTGAGACCATAAAATATAGCGTATATGAAGTGAAATACTGGATAGAAGTTACCATGGACAGCTTGAAGATGTTAGTGACCGGAAGAGTCAGTGTCAATGAACTTTCGGGACCGGTAGGTATTGTAAAGAATATTGGTGATACTTATGACGAGAGCAAGTCAGCGGGAACGCTATCGGTGGTATTGACATTAATTAATTATTCCATAATGCTGACTGCCAATCTTGGAATTATGAACCTGCTTCCATTACCGGCATTAGACGGAGGAAGACTGGTATTTCTGATTATAGAAGCCGTCAGAAAGAAACGGGTGGATCCGGACAAAGAGGGCATGGTTCATTTTGTCGGACTGATGCTGCTTCTGGCATTGATGGTGCTTGTTATGTTTAACGATATTCGAAAATTATTTTAAATAATCCTGCACAGGAGGAAAAGCAATCATGGAACGAAAAGATACGAAAGTGGTAAAAATAGGAGACCGTATCATCGGTGGAAAAAATCCAATCCTGATACAGTCAATGACCAATACAAAGACAGAGGATGTAAAAGCAACCGTAGAGCAGATTAACCGTCTGGCAGCGGCAGGCTGTGATATCATCCGCTGTGCGGTGCCGACAATGGAAGCCGCAGAAGCATTGACTGAGATTAAGAAGCAGATAGCAATACCACTGGTTGCAGATATTCATTTTGATTACCGGCTGGCTATTGCTGCCATGGAGCATGGAGCAGATAAAATCAGAATCAATCCGGGCAACATCGGAAGCAAAGAGCGTGTGCAGGCTGTGGTAGACGTAGCAAAGGAAAGAAATATTCCAATCCGTGTGGGAGTCAACAGCGGTTCACTGGAAAAGGATTTAGTAGAAAAATATCATGGTGTTACCGCAGAAGGCATTGTAGAAAGTGCTTTGGATAAAGTGCATCTTATTGAAGATATGGGATATGACAATCTCGTTATCAGTATCAAATCTTCAGATGTTATGATGTGTGTAAAAGCCCATGAACTGATTGCTGAGCAAACCGATCATCCACTGCATGTGGGAATTACAGAGGCAGGAACGATTATCAGTGGAAATATTAAATCCTCTATTGGACTGGGACTGATTTTAAATCAGGGAATCGGAGATACCATTCGTGTTTCATTAACCGGAGATCCGTTAGAAGAAATTAAATCAGCAAAACTGATTTTAAGAACTTTAGGGCTTCGTAAAGGTGGCATAGAAGTTGTATCCTGTCCGACCTGTGGAAGAACAAGAATCAACTTAATCGAACTGGCAAATCAGGTAGAGAATATGGTAGCGGACATTCCTTTAGACATCAAGGTTGCTGTTATGGGCTGTGTAGTCAACGGACCGGGAGAAGCAAAGGAAGCCGATATCGGAATTGCCGGCGGTGTGGGAGAAGGACTAATTATAAAGCATGGTCAGATAGACCGTAAAGTACCGGAGAATCAGCTCTTAAGTGAATTGAGAAAGGAACTTTTGAACTGGAATAAGGAGTAGGAAAAATTATGGCAAAACTGTTTTTTGAAGTTTTTCCAACATTAAAGATTACCGGAGAGATGAGTGCACTTTTGAAAGAAACAGAGATTACAAAAGTGGCATCGAATTCCGCACAGAATGCACTGCGGATTTATTTAGAGAGTACAAGGCTAATTCCAAAACCGGAAATCTATCATATTGAACAAGAAATCAGACAACAGCTATTTCCGCACAAGGAGGTAGCTGTTAAAATCATAGAAAAATTTAATTTATCCAGCCAGTATACACCGGAAAAACTGATGGCGGTATACCGGGAGAGTATTTTAGAAGAGATTCGCAATTACAGCGTATTGCTCTATAATCTGATGCGCTGCAGCAAAATGGAATTTGACCGGGAAGACCATATGATTCTTACTTTAGAGGATACTATTGTTGCCACAGAGCGGAGCAATGAACTGATTGATATCTTAGAAAAAATCATCTGCGAACGTTGTGGATTAAAATTAATGATTGAGCCACAGTATGAGAAACCGGCAGAAAATAATTATGTAAAGAGCGCAGACAGCCAGATTGAAACAGAGGTTGCCCATATCGTGGCACGAACCGCTGCTGCAAGAACGCAGAATGCGGATGGCATGGAACAGCCTGCTGCCAATGAAGCAAACGCACAGCCGGATGCTAGAGCGTCAGAAAAGGAAAAAACACCTGCTGCCCCGGAGAAAAAACAGACTACTGGCACAGAAGGCACAGGAGCAGTGCCTGCTGCTGGAAAGAATAACTTTTCCGGCGGAAAGGATTTCAAGGGAAAATCTTCCTTCCAGAGAAGAGATTTTGTTAAAAAATCAGACAATCCGGATGTTATTTATGGCCGTGATTTTGAAGAGGATGCAATTTCGATTGAGACCATCGTAGGTGAAATGGGAGAAGTTGTCATCCGTGGACAGATAATGACATTAGATACAAGAGAAATCCGTGGTGAAAAGACAATTATCATTATGTCAGTAACGGATTTTACGGATTCCATTGTGCTTAAAATCTTTACAAAAAATGAGAATCTACCGGAACTGATGGGAGATTTGAAAAAGGGAGCATTTCTTAAAATTAAAGGTGTAACGACCATTGATAAATTTGACAGTGAGCTGACCATCGGCTCCATTGTCGGAATTAAGAAAATCCCTGATTTTACTACAATAAGAATGGACAACAGCCCGTTAAAGAGAGTAGAGCTTCATTGCCATACCAAGATGAGTGACATGGATGGTGTTACTGATGTAGGAGATCTGGTAAAAAGGGCATATAAGTGGGGACATAAGGCACTGGCGATTACCGATCATGGAAATGTCCAGGCATTTCCGATTGCAAACCATGCACTGCCGGATGACCCGGACTTTAAGATTATCTATGGTGTGGAAGCTTATCTTGTGGATGACTTAAAGGACATTGTAGAAAATTCAAAGAATCAGTCCCTGCAGGATACCTATGTGGTATTCGATATAGAGACCACCGGATTTTCACCGCTGGTAAATAAAATTATTGAAATTGGTGCGGTAAAAGTAGAAAAGGGGAATATAACCGAGCGTTTTTCCACTTTTGTTAATCCGGAAGTGCCGATTCCGTTCCACATTGAAAATCTGACCGGAATCAAAGATGATATGGTAATTACGGCACCGGTGATTGCAGAAGTTATGCCGGAGTTCTTAGCCTTTTGTGATGGTGCTGTTATGGTAGCACACAATGCTGATTTTGATATGAGTTTTATCAAATATAACTGTGACCGTTTAAGCATTCCTTATGATTTTACCATTGCAGATACTGTTGCCATGGCACGAATGCTGCTGCCGAATCTGAACCGTTTTAAGCTGGATACCGTAGCAAGGGCATTAAATATTTCGCTGGAGAATCATCACCGTGCGGTAGATGATGCAGCATGTACCGCTGAAATATTCGAAAAGTTTGTAAAAATGCTTGCTGACCGTGGTATCAATACACTGGATGAATTAAATGCCGAGGGCCATGTCAGCAAAGAGACCGTTATGAAGATGCCGACCCATCATGCTATTATTCTTGCAACGAATGATCTGGGTCGTGTGAATCTCTATAAGCTGATATCCTTATCCCACCTTGATTATTTCCATCAGAGGGCGAGAATTCCAAAGAGCGAATACTTAAAACACAAGGAAGGCTTACTGATTGGTTCTGCCTGTGAGGCGGGAGAACTTTATCAGGCAATTTTACAGGGACGGCCGCAGGAAGAGATTATCCGTCTGGTGAAGTTTTATGATTACCTTGAAATCCAGCCTCTTGGAAATAATGCATTTATGATAAAAGATGAAAAAGCACCGATTTCCACCATGGATGAATTAAAGGACATTAACCGCCGGATTGTAAAATTAGGAGAAGAATTCCATAAGCCGGTTGTGGCAACCTGTGATGTGCATTTTATGGACCCGGAGGATGAGGTATACCGCCGGATTATTCTGGCTGGTAAAGGCTTTAAGGATGCCGATGAGCAGGCTCCGCTATATCTTCGTACCACAGAAGAAATGTTGGAGGAATTCAGCTATTTAGGCAGTGAGAAAGCGAAAGAAGTCGTTATCGATAATACCAATAAGATTGCAGATATGTGCGAGCGCATTTCTCCGGTTCGTCCGGATAAATGTCCGCCGGTGATTGAAAATTCCGACCAGATGCTGCGCGATATCTGCTATAACAAGGCACATGAGATGTATGGAGAGGATTTGCCGGAAATCGTATCGGAGCGATTGGAGCGGGAGTTAAAATCCATCATCGGAAACGGTTATGCGGTAATGTATATCATTGCCCAGAAGCTGGTTTGGAAATCAAATGAGGATGGTTATCTGGTAGGTTCCCGTGGATCTGTAGGTTCTTCTTTTGCGGCAACCATGTCCGGAATCACGGAGGTAAATCCGCTGGCACCGCATTATTACTGTGCCCACTGTCATTACAGTGATTTTGATTCGCCGGAAGTAAAGAAATATGGCGGACAGTCCGGTTGTGACATGCCGGATAAGCGGTGTCCGAACTGTGGCAAGCCGTTAGTGAAAGCCGGTTTTGATATTCCATTTGAAACATTCCTTGGATTTAAGGGGAATAAAGAGCCGGATATTGATCTTAACTTCTCCGGTGATTACCAGAGTAAATCCCATAAATATACAGAAGTAATTTTCGGTGCGGGACAGACCTTCCGTGCCGGAACCATTGGTACGCTGGCAGATAAAACCGCATTCGGTTATGTAAAGAATTATTATGAAGAGCATGGTGTGCATAAGAGAAATTGTGAGATAGACCGGATTGTGCAGGGCTGCGTGGGAATCCACCGGACTACCGGACAGCATCCGGGAGGTATCGTAGTATTGCCGGTGGGGGAAGAGATTTATTCCTTTACACCGATTCAGCATCCTGCCAACGATATGACAACCGATATTATTACGACTCATTTTGAGTACCATTCCATTGATCACAACTTATTAAAGCTTGATATTCTCGGACACGACGATCCGACCATGATCCGTATGCTTGAGGACTTAACCGGAATTGATGCACAGAAGATTCCACTGGATGATAAGTCCGTCATGTCCTTATTTAAGAATACCAGTGCACTGAGTATTACACCGGATATGTTGACAAACTGTACACTTGGAGCACTTGGAATTCCAGAGTTTGGAACAGACTTTGCGATGCAGATGTTAATTGACGCAGACCCGCAGTCCTTTTCCCATCTGATTCGAATTGCAGGTCTGTCACACGGTACGGATGTATGGTTAGGAAATGCCCAGACATTGATTGAAGAGGGAAAGGCAACCATTTCTACGGCAATCTGTACCCGCGATGATATCATGATTTATCTTATCAGTATGGGACTTGACAGTGAGGAATCCTTTACCATTATGGAGTCTGTCCGTAAGGGAAAGGGCTTAAAACCGGAGTGGGAGGAAGAAATGACTGCCCACGGCGTACCGGACTGGTATATCTGGTCCTGTAAGAAGATTAAGTATATGTTCCCGAAGGCCCATGCGGCGGCATACGTTATGATGGCGTGGCGTATTGCTTACTGTAAGGTATTTTATCCGCTGGCATATTATGCAGCATACTTTTCCATCCGTGCAACCGGATTCAGTTATGAGCTTATGTGTCAGGGAAAGGATAAGCTGAATTACTTCATGCGTGATTATGAGAAACGAAAGGATTCACTATCGAAGAAGGAGCAGGATACCTATAAGGATATGCGTATTGTGCAGGAAATGTATGCAAGAGGCTATGAGTTCTGGACCATTGATTTATATAAAGCCCAGGCATCCCGTTTCCAGATTATTGATGGCAAACTGATGCCTGCCTTAAGTACGATAGATGGTCTTGGCGAGAAGGCGGCAGAGGCAGTGGTAGAGGCTGCCAAGGATGGCCCATTTCTATCCAAGGATGATTTCAGGCAACGGACCAAAGTTAGTAAGACCGTAATTGATCTGATGGGAGACCTTGGATTATTCGGGGACTTGCCGGAATCAAACCAGCTTTCTTTATTTGATTTTTAATACATAGGAAGGTATAATTGTTAAAAGGAGTGAGGAGCATGAACGAAGTATATGAAAAGCTTTTAAAATGTTATGCATGTTTTGAAGATAAGATTGATTTTAAACCACAGGCAGCATTGATTTTAGGCTCTGGATTAGGAGATTATGCTGACACAAATATGAAGGTGGAAGCAGTGCTTGATTATCACGATATCGAAGGGTTTCCGGTATCAACGGTACCGGGGCATAAGGGGCGCTTCGTATTCGGTTATGTAGGGGATGTGCCGGTAGTATGTATGCAGGGACGTGTGCATTATTACGAAGGTTATTCCATGCAGGATGTTGTGCTGCCAACAAGGTTAATGAAAATGATGGGAGCAAAGGTACTCTTTCTTACCAATGCTGCAGGGGGAATACAGCAGGGAATGAAAGCCGGAGATTTGATGATGATTACCGGGCAGATTGGCTGCTTTGTACCATCTCCTTTAATCGGGGCAAATATCGATGAACTGGGGGAAAGGTTCCCGGATATGAGCCATATCTATGATGAGGATTTACAGAAAATAATCCGAAAAGCTGCCATTGAAGCAGATATTCCGCTTCGGGAAGGCACTTACCTGCAGTTATCAGGACCGAATTTTGAAACACCACAGGAGATTTCCATGTGCCGTGTACTGGGAGCAGATGCGGTAGGCATGAGTACAGCCTGTGAAGCCATTGCAGCAAATCATATGGGGATGAAAATCTGCGGTATTTCCTGTATTTCAAATCTCGCGGCAGGAATTTCACCATTTTCACTGACACACCGTGAAGTTCAGGAGACAGCAGATCGTGTTGCACCATTGTTTAAAAAGCTGGTGACCGATTCTATTACCGGTATGAAAACATTTCTGTAAGAAAATGGTATAGCGGGAGGCAGCTATAGAAATTAAATATAAGAGGCAGATATCTATCAGGAGAAGGTAGAAGATAAGGAGGGGATTGCGTATGAATATACGTTTTTACAATGCCAGAATCTTAGTGCCGTCAGAGGGACATTCTTTTCAGGTGATAACCGGGGAATTGTGGGTAAAGAAGGATGAGATTATCTATATCGGGGATGGCCTTGATACGGAACGTGTTTTTGAAAAAGAGCCGGCAGGAATGATTCTTTGGGACAGGGAAATTGACGCAGAGAAAAACCTGCTGCTGCCGGGATTTAAAAATGCCCATACCCATACGGCTATGACATTTTTACGTTCCTATGCGGATGACCTGCCATTACAGGACTGGCTGACAAAGCAGGTATTTCCGAAAGAGGCACTGCTTACGGCAGATGATATATACTGGCTCAGCATACTAGGCATCATGGAATATCTGACCAGTGGCATCACTTCAAATTTTGATATGTATTTCTTTCCGGAGACGATTGCAAAGGCTTCCATAGACTGTGGATTCCGGACCATGCAGGTCAGCAGCTTCAATGATTTTACAAGCTCCATTGAAGAGATGGAAGAAATTTATCATAAAGTCAATGAAATGAGTGACTTAACCGGTTATGTGCCGGGATTTCATGCGGAATATACCACCTCAAAAGAGCACTTAAAACAGGTGGCAGCATTATCCGAAAAGCTGCATGCACCGGTATATTTCCATAATTCCGAGACTGCACTTGAAGTAGAACAGTGTAAGGAGCGTTATGGAATGACACCGACCCGGCTGATGGAAGAGCTTGGAATGTTTCAATATGGCGGCGGTGGTTATCACTGTGTATATTTTGAAGATGAGGATTTTGAAATTTTTCGAAAGAGAAATCTTACGGCAGTAACGAATCCTGCATCGAATCTGAAGCTGGCAAGCGGAATCGCACCGATTGACCGCTTTATAAAAGAGGGAATTAATCTTGCTATCGGAACAGATGGCCCGGCAAGTAACAACTGCCTTGATATGTTCCGGGAAATGTTTTTAACTACCGGTCTGGCAAAGGTCAGAGAAAAGGATGCAGCCTGTGTTGGTGCGGAAGAAGTACTTTATATGGCAACGACAGGAGGAGCTGCAGCCATGGGATTAAATGAATGCGATAGTCTGGCAGAGGGAAAGAAAGCAGATTTAATCATGCTTGATTTAAAACAGCCGAATATGCAGCCGGAAAATAATCTCGTCAGGAATATTGTATACAGCGGAAGCAAACAGAATGTAAAGCTTACCATGGTAAATGGACAAATTCTTTATGAAGATAACACATTTCAGATTGGATTTGAACCGGAAGAAATATACCGGAAAGCAAATGAAATTATTGGCAGAATGAAATGAGAGGAACGATATGAAAGTAATATTTGTGCATCATAGCTGTTTTGTGGTGGAAATGGAAGATGTGGTTTTGATATTTGATTATTTTGAAGGAAACCGTGTAACCGGTTATACTTTTACCGGAGTGCTTCCGGTATTTGACAAAGACAAATCCATTTATTTCTTTGCAAGCCATAAGCATCAGGACCACTTTGATATGAATATTTTAAAACTGGCAGAGGATTATGAAGACATTCATTTTATTTTGTCAAAAGATACAAAAATGAGTCCGAATTTTATGAAAAAACACGGTATTCCGGAGCGGGCAAAGAAATGTATCGAATATGTCATTCCGGATAAGAAATATGAAATCGGAAAAGTGACGGTAAAAACCCTTCGTTCCACGGATGCCGGTGTGGCGTTTCTGGTAAAGACCTGTGGCAAGACCATTTATCATGCAGGAGACCTTCATAACTGGAAGATGGAGCATGTGGGAGAGCTGATTAATGGCAAGATGGAGCGGGACTATAGACACCAGATACGCAAGTTAGAAGGTGAGCATATCAATGTGGCATTTGTGGTATTAGACCCGAGACTTGGTGAGTATACTGACCTTGGTTTTTCTTATTTCATGAAGAATGTGGAAGCTGATTATGTATTCCCGATGCATATGTGGCAGGATTATTCTGCCATTGAAAAATACAAGCAAAAATGTGATAATCATTTGTATACGGACCGAATCATGGATATCGAAAAAGAAAATCAGGTATTTGATATGGACAATCTCAAATGAAATTCTTGAATTATGCCATTAATTGGTCTATACTTAATACGTTTCCTGCTTAGGGGAAGGAAACAATTTCATTACACGGGAAATCGGTAAAAAGTGGTTCCCGTAGTTAAAAACAGGAGGAAGAATGTATGGATAATTTTCTCGCATTTGGAGGCAGTTTTTTACAGTATGTAGTTATTTTTGTGATTCTGGTTGCAATTGCAGTTTTCGGTGTGTTTACAGGTATTGCACTGCGGAAACGGAAAGATGCAAAGGAACTGGCATTACATGAAGATAAAAAGGAAGAAAAATAGTTTTTTGGAGGAATTATTGTGAAGAAATACGGAGTAAATGACTTAAGAAGAATGTATCTTGAATTCTTTGAGAGCAAAGGACATCTGGCAATGAAGAGCTTTTCTTTAGTACCACATAATGATAACAGTCTTCTGCTTATCAATGCTGGTATGGCTCCATTAAAGCCATATTTTACAGGACAGGAGATTCCGCCGAGAAGAAGAGTGACAACCTGTCAGAAATGTATTCGTACCGGAGACATTGAAAATGTAGGTAAGACAGCAAGACATCTTACCTTCTTTGAGATGCTTGGAAACTTCTCTTTTGGTGATTATTTCAAACATGAAGCAATTGCATGGTCATGGGAATTCCTGACAAAAGTGTTAGAGCTTGACCCGGAGCGCCTGTATCCGTCTATTTATGGAGAAGACGAAGAAGCATTTGAAATCTGGACCAAAGAAGTCGGTGTTCCGGCAGAGAAAATTACCAGATTCTATCGTGACCCGGAAACCGGAGAATGTGATAACTTCTGGGAGCATGGTGCAGGACCTTGCGGACCGTGTTCTGAAATCTATTATGACCGTGGAGAAAAATACGGCTGTGGAAGTCCTGACTGTAAAGTAGGATGTGAGTGCGACCGTTTCATGGAAGTATGGAACAACGTATTTACACAGTTTGAAGGAGATGGCAAAGGTGGTTATACCGAGCTTTCCCAGAAAAATATTGATACCGGAATGGGATTAGAGCGTCTGGCAGTTGTTATGCAGGATGTAGACTCCGTATTTGATATTGATACTATGAAAGCAATCCGTGATAAGATTTGTGAATTATCAGGAAAGACTTATCAGCAGGATGCATTAGATGACGTTTCTATCCGTCTGATTACAGACCATATCCGCTCTGTAACCTTTATGGTATCCGACGGAATTATGCCAAGTAACGAAGGAAGAGGTTATGTTTTAAGAAGACTGATTCGTCGTGCTGCAAGACATGGCAGATTACTTGGAATTGATGGACTGTTTCTGGCAAAACTCAGTGATACTGTTATTCGTGAGAGCAAGGATGGTTATCCGGAATTAGAGGAGAAGAAAGATTTCATCTTCAAGGTATTATCCCAGGAAGAAGAAAAATTCAATAAAACAATTGATCAGGGACTTGCTATCTTAGCAGAGATGCAGGACAAGCTGGAAAAAGAAGGAAAGAAAGAATTATCCGGAGCGGATGCTTTCAAGCTTTATGATACTTACGGATTCCCTCTTGACCTGACCCAGGAAATCTTAGAAGAAAAAGGATTTACCATTGATGAAGCCGGATTTAAGGCTGCAATGGAAGAGCAGAGAGAGAAAGCAAGAAAAGCAAGAAAAGTAACCAACTACATGGGTGCAGATGTTACCGTATATGAATCCATCGACCCAAGTATTACAACTGAATTTGTCGGATATGAGAACAATACTTATACTTCCAAGATTACAGTAATGACTACCGAGACTGAAATCACAGAAGCTTTATCCGATGGTGAGATTGGAACTATTTTCGTAGAGAAGACTCCATTCTATGCAACCATGGGTGGCCAGGTAGCAGATACCGGTGTTATCAGCAGCAAGGACGGAAGCTTTGTCTTTGAAGTAGAAGATACCGTAAAGATGCTTGGCGGCAAAGTCGGACATATTGGTAAAGTTACCAAGGGAATGATTAAGACCGGTGATGAAGTAGAACTTTCCATTGATGCAGACAGAAGACTTGCCATCGGAAAGAACCACAGTGCAACACATCTTCTTCAGGAAGCCTTAAGAGAAGTACTTGGTACCCATGTACAGCAGTCCGGTTCTTATGTAGACGAGCACAGATTAAGATTTGACTTTACACATTTCTCAGCAATGACAGCAGATGAGATTACCAAAGTGGAAGACATTGTAAACCAGAAAATTGCAGAAGCACTTCCTGTTATAACAGAAGTAATGTCTTTAGAGGATGCAAAGAAGACCGGTGCAATGGCATTATTTGGTGAGAAATACGGTGATAATGTCCGTGTTGTAAAAATGGGAGATTTTTCTACCGAGCTTTGCGGTGGTACCCATGTAAGCAATACAAGTGCAGTCCAGGCATTTAAGATTATTTCCGAGGCTGGAATCCAGGCTGGAGTCAGAAGAATTGAAGCCTTGACATCCAAAGGTGTATTTGAATATTATGACCAGTTAGAAGAAACCTTAAAAGAGGCTGCAAAATTATTAAAAGCGACACCTGCAAATCTTGTTGAGCGTGTAAATCATGTATTAGGCGAAGTAAAAGCATTACAGTCTGAAAATGAATCCTTAAAGAGCAAAGCGGCAAAGGATGCATTAGGTGATGTTATGAATCAGGTGGAGGAAGTAGCTGGTGTGAAACTTTTAGCAACCAGCGTTTCCGGTGTAGATATGAATGGTTTAAGAGACTTAGGAGACCAGCTCAAAGAGAAGCTTGGCGAAGGTGTTATCGTATTAGCTTCTGATTGTGATGGCAAAGTAAATCTTGTTGCAATGGCAACTGAGGAAGCAATGGGCAAGGGTGCACATGCCGGTAACCTCATCAAGGGAATTGCTGCGAAGGTTGGCGGAGGCGGCGGTGGCCGTCCAAATATGGCTCAGGCCGGTGGTAAGAATCCGGCTGGCATCAAAGATGCTTTGACAGAAGCAAAGACTGTTCTTGCACAGCAGTTAGCATAAAATATACTGAATTAAAAATATTTTCCGGAAAATTGGAAAAACAGCAAAAAAACGGTTGACGTACGGGAAAATTATGCTATAATCTTTGGTAGTGCAATAAAATTACCCAAACAGTTGAATATGCACAATACGCAACTGGAGGGAGGTTAGGTGTGAGACAATGTCAAATGTAATCGTAAAAGAAAACGAGACGTTAGATAGCGCTTTACGCAGATTCAAAAGAAACTGTGCGAAAGCTGGTATCCAGCAGGAAATCCGTAAAAGAGAGCATTACGAGAAACCAAGTGTTAAACGTAAGAAAAAATCGGAAGCTGCAAGAAAACGTAAGTACAACTAATAAGATAGAAAGCTGTCACATTTGTGGCAGCTTTCACTTTTTTACTTTACAGGAAATTGCTTTCCTGTAAAGTAAAAAACGCTCCGCGAGGATGCACACTGCGGCGTATAAGGTAGATGTCGCAAGCGACCGCCGCAGGCGCGAGAATGTGCCAAGGCACATTCTCTGTTCTATTGCCAAGCTTATGGGTTGCCAAGCATTCGTAAGAAACTGCCGGTGGCAGGTTTTGTAGGAGAGAAACAAATTTTAAAGCATATTTTATAAGACAAGTCATATATTAGTCGTGAGGAGAAATCCTTGCGACTTTTTTACTTTACAGGAAATTGCTTTCCGGTAAAGTAAAAAATGCTCCGCGAGGATACGCACTGCGGCGTATAAGGTAGATGTCGCAAGCGACCGCCGCAGGCGCGAGAATGTGCCAAGGCACATTCTTTTTTACGCATGTTTCTCATAGTTACGCGAGTAGAAGTCTGGAAGATATGAATAATGTTTTTCTAAGCTTTAGTAAAAAGGCTGCATGGTTCCTCAAAGGATGGATGCCTGATGAAAGCTGTTAGCGGCACTTGGAATTTCAGTGGGCACCAGGCAACGCTGGCACATGGATGTGACAGCGAGGCGCAACCTGAACATGGATGTGAATTTGCGCCGGTTGCCGGGAAAAACAATATCTTAATTAAAATTCTTAGTGCCGCTTACAACTTTTATGTGGCATTCCTTTTTGAGGAACCATGACGCCGGGTTAATAATTTTAGAAAGAACATTTTTATAAAAGAAGGGAGTGACCCCGGAAACAATGTTAGAACAGGTACTTCAGATTTTCCCAGCAGAGCTTCGGAAAATGCTGCTTGCAAATAAAGATAAATTAAAGGAGACAGAAGAAATACGCATCCGTATAAACCAGCCGATGATTCTCTGGGATGGGAGAAAGGAATATTTTTTAGATAAGCTAAGTGGCAGATTAAGTGTGGAGGCGGAAGGAAGTTATTACATAAAGGAAAGTGATATTTCTGCGATGCTGACTTTTTTAAGCAGGTATTCCATTTATGCCTATGAAGAAGAGTTAAAGAGTGGATTCCTGACCTTAGAAGGTGGACACCGGGTAGGAGTAACCGGACAGATCCGGATGGAGGGAGAAAAGGTGGAACAGCTTGCTTATGTCGGATCATTGAACATAAGAATTGCACATCAGAAGATTGGATGTGCAAAGGAAATTCTGCCCTTTATCAGAACAGAACAGAGTGTGAGAAATACGCTTTTCGTATCTTCCGTTGGGATTGGAAAGACAACCCTGCTACGGGACAGTATTCGTCTGATTTCCGGAGATGAGACAAGCAGAATACACTTTAAAGTAGGGGTGGTAGATGAACGTTCTGAGATAGCAGCCTGCTGCCATGGAATACCGCAGAATAATCTTGGCATACGTACAGATGTGATAGACCGGTGTAAAAAGGCTGTGGGAATGCGGATGCTTCTTCGTTCCATGTCGCCGGATGTAATTGCAGTGGATGAACTTGGCTCTATGGAAGATTTTCAGGCAGTGGATGAAGTATTGCATTGTGGATGTAGTATTCTTGGGACAATTCATGCGGCAGATATGTTGGAATTACAACAAAAGGAACAGCTTCAAAAATGGGTAGAACAAAAGATTTTTGAGCGGTATGTCATCTTAAAAAAGGATGAGAGGGGAGAAAGACATTTTATGATTTATGATGGGGCATGGGAAAAAATATGGTCCGATTGATAGGAGCAGTACTGATACTTTTTGGAACAGTTGGAATTGGGTATGACAGAATGCGGCAGATAAAGCGTCATTATGAAGGGCTTTTAGACTGGCGGGAATGTATGCTGAAAATACAGGGAGATATGCAGAGCTTAAAGAAGCCGCTGCCGGATATTATTGCAGAATTGGGGCATCATGCACCGGAAGGCTTTCAGTCCTTTTTTATGCAGGTTCATAAGGAACTGATGCAGTATGAGAACAGCAGTCCGAAAAGCTGTTGGAAGGAGGCATGGAAGTCATGGGAGAACCGGGAAATATTTACGAAAGATGAGGGACAGCTGTTTTTGGAGTGCGGAAGGCTTTTGGAACAGGGAAGCGGAGGGCTGTTTGAAAAAGAAGCAGAGCTACTGATAGAGAGAATCAATATTTTGATTCAAAGGGAACAGACAGAGATGCGAGAGAGGATAAAAGTCAGCATGTACCTGTGTGCTACTGCAGGAATATTTCTGGTGCTGATTCTGGTTTAATGGAGGAGAAGATGAGCGTAAACCTGATATTTAAAATTGCGGCAGTCGGTATTTTGGTGACGGTAATCAGCCAGGTGCTAAAGCACAGTGGGCGGGAAGAACATGCATTTTTAACCAGTCTGGCAGGACTTTTGATTGTGCTGTTCTGGATTGTTCCATACATATATGATTTGTTTGAAACGATGAAGTCACTATTTTCGTTGTAGAGGAGAAATATGGATATTATTCAGGTTGGATTACTGGGGATCACTGCGGTTTTCCTTGCTCTTTTTATCAAAAATTACAAAAGCGAATACAGCATTTTAATCAGCATTGTGGCATGTATTTGCATCTTTATCTTTCTGATAGGAAAATTGGAGCTTGTATTGTCTTACATCAATAGTGTGGTGGAGCTGATTCCTGTAGATGGAAGGTATCTTGCCATGATTTTAAAAATGATTGGAATTACTTATGTAGCAGAATTTGCAACAGATATCTGCAGAGAATCCGGGTATCAGGCGATTGCCGGACAAATTGAAATCTTTGCCAAGCTGTCGATTCTTTTAATCAGTATGCCGGTGCTGATGGGATTTATTGAAACGTTAGGGGCTTTTTTATGAAGAAACAACCATTAAAAAATGCGTTTAAGATGTTTGTAAGAACGGCAGGATGTTTCATTATATTTTTCATGTTCTGGCTCATGCCAGGAGGACTTGTACAGGCATCTTCCGTATCGGCAGCATCAGATAACAGCAGGACAGGGACGGATAAGGATTATACGGATGATTTTATGGAACAGCTGGATTTATCAGAGATTGAGCAGTATTTAAAGGAACAGGATGCTACAGAAGAGATTAGTTTCTATGAACTGATTAAAGAGCTGGCAACCGGAAACTTTTCCTGTGACGGACAAAAGCTGACAGAGGTAGTGGGAAGGATTCTGTGGGGAGAATTGCAGGATAATAAGGCAATACTGGTAACCGTTCTTTTACTGGCAATCAGCTGCGCATTTCTTAAAAATTTCTCTGATATTTTTCATAATACTTATATATCGGAGGTCTGCTTTTTCCTGATTTATATGGAGATGACAGTCCTGCTGCTGCAGTCCTATCAGATGATGAGTGATATTGTGGTAACGGCAATGAATCAGATTGTAGATTTTATGAATATGCTGATTCCGGTATTTGGCATGTCTCTGGCATTTTCCATGGCAAATTTTACAGCGGCAGGATTTTACCAGATTGCTTTTATCGTGGTTTATATTGTTCAGTGGGGAATGCTTGCCTGTCTGGTGCCAATGACGAAACTCTTTATTATGATGGAATTTATGAATTATATGATAGAAGGGGAACGTTTTAGCAGAATGTGTGAACTGATGGAAGAAATTATCCGCTGGTGTTTAAAATGTGCGATTGCGGCAACCATTGGCCTGAATGTGGTACAGACTATGGTGGTTCCGGTCATTGACCGCTTGAAAATGAGTACAGTAACAAAGACACTTGGAATGATACCTGGAATGGGAAATATTACAGGTGCAGTCAGTGAACTGATGCTTGGAGCGGGTATGGTCATTAAGAACAGTGTCGGAACAGCCGGAGTATTGATTTTACTTTTGCTGGTGATGTTTCCCTTATGTAAAATGTTTTTGCTGAGTCTTATGTATAAAGTGACAGCGGCAGTAACCGAACCGGTATCGGATAAGAGGATTGCAGGAAGCATGAACGGCATTTGTCTGGGCTGCCAGCTGCTTACAAGGATTTTACTTACTTCGCTTGTACTTTTCCTTGTGACGATTGCCATGATTACTGCAGTATCCGGATTCCTTATGGGATAGAGGAAAGAAGAGAAATAAGAAGGGGAAGAGGGAGCAATATAAAATGGATGCAATTTTAAACTGGATGAAGGGAATTCTGATCCTTTTTCTGATTGGACATGTGATGCTGTATCTGGTACAGAATAAAATTTATGAAAAATATGTGCATTTCTTTCTTAGGATTCTGATTCTGCTGGCGGTAATAGCACCCATTGCTTCTAGGCTAATTGATGAGGATACGCTGATACAGAATATGGAACAGGCACAGTTCTTTCAGGAACTTGAAAATGTACAAAATATAAATGCCATAAGCAGTGCAGAGACTGCAGATTATCGTTTGCAATATGAAGAAGCCTGTGGCAGACAGGTAGAGGATACCCTAAGGCAGAAAGGCTATGCGGTGGCATACAGCAGGGTAACATTAACTGAGGCTTATGAAATAGAACGTATTACAATCGGGATTGAAAAGTCTGGGGATAACATTGAAAAAAATAGTTCCGTCCATGTTTCGGATATTGAGATACCGGCAATTGAGATAAAAGAAACAGAAGAGGAAAAGGAGCATACAAGTCAGGAGTATGCAGAATTAGAAAAATTTGTATGTGAAAATTATCTGGTTGATAAGACGCAGATTCAGATAGAAGAGGTGAGATGATGAAAATGCAGGATTTTATGCAAAAGATAAAAGAAAAGAAACTAAAACGGTCAGATTGGCTGATTTTAGTCCTGGCAGGCATATTGATTCTGATTATCGCATTGCCTACAGATACAAAAGAAAAAAAACAGGCAGAGGAAGCAAAAGAAAATATTTCAAAGGAAAATAATACCATGGAGGCATCTAAGGATGAAATAGAGCGGAAATTAGAAGATATTTTAGAAAAAATCGACGGAGCCGGAGATGTAAAGGTGATGATTACTTATCAGGACAGTGGGACGCAGGTGGTGGAAAAGGATAAAAATACTTCTGAAAATTCTTTAGAGGAAAGTGACAGCACTGGTGGAGTAAGAAGCACAAAGGAACAACAGCTACAGGAAAGTACGGTATATGAGGAAGCAGATGCCGGAAATACACCCTTTGTTTCTAAGGAGCTTCTTCCCAAAGTGGAGGGAATTTTAATTGTGGCATCCGGTGGTGATAACCAGAAGGTGAAACAGAATATTTCCGAGGCGGTTTTGGCATTATTTCAGGTAGAAGCACATAGAATAAAAATAGTAAAAATGAGCGGACTGGAGGACAGTAAATGAAGAAAGTATTTAAGAAAAATCAACTCATTATAACCGCATTGGCATTGATGATAGCAGTGGCTGGTTACTTAAGTTTTACCGACAAGAATGGCAAAGATGAAAAGGTGGCAATGGAGGCTTCTGCGGATACGGCAGATTTATCTTATGAGATATCGGCAGAGGATGACTTAGCGGAAGCAGATATTTTTACCGATACGGAAGATAACAGTAGTGAAGCTGTATCAGCGGCAGACAGTGTGGTTGAAGAGAGCCTTGAGAACCCGGGCGAAGCCGTCATGGCAAGCAGCAGCATGGATTATGCGTCAGAAATGAAACTGGGCCGGGAACAGGTACGTTCTAAAAACAAAGAGACTTTGCTGGAAATTATCAATAATACAAATATAGATGAAGCTGCAAAGCAGGATGCCTTAAATCAGATGGTGGCAATGACGGATATTGCAGAACGGGAAAATGCAGCTGAGATGTTGTTAGAGGCAAAAGGATTTACGGATGTAGTTGTCAGCATTACTGATAATACAGCGGATGTGGTACTTGATATGGGAGAAGTAACAGATGCCAAACGTGCCCAAATAGAGGATATTGTAAAGAGAAAAGCCGGCATTGAGGCAGAAAATATCATTATCACACCAATTCAGAAAAATACTGCACAGGAGAATACGGCAACAGAAACTACCGGAAATTCAGACACAACAGAACAGACAAATTAAAGGAAGCAGCCCCGCTCTTAGATACTTGAAAACGGGGCTGAAATTAGTATAATAATAGCATAAGAAAAAGAACCGACAGAACCATGAGAAGAGAGGGAATGCCTATGAAGAGAGTATTTTTAATTGTATTAGACAGCGTTGGGATCGGAGAGATGCCGGATGCGGCAGAGTATCATGATGAAGGAAGCAATACCTTACTTGCAGCCTCACGAAGTCCATATTTTTCCATGCCAAATATGCGCTCACTGGGCTATTTTAATATTGACGGAGTCCACATTGGAGGAAAAGAAGCAAATCCGAAAGGTGCATTTGCCAGACTGACAGAGGTGTCCAAAGGAAAAGATACCACCATCGGACACTGGGAGATTGCAGGTGTGATATCCAGTCATCCACTGCCAACATTTCCAAATGGATTTCCACAGGAAATCATAGAAGAATTTGAGCAGAAAACCGGACGCGGGGTACTTTGCAACCGTCCATATTCCGGCACGGATGTTATCCGGGATTATGGAAAAGAGCATATGGAAACTGGAAAACTGATTGTATACACATCAGCAGATTCTGTTTTCCAGGTGGCAGCCCATGAAGAGGTAGTGCCGATTGAAGAACTGTACCGGGATTGCCAGATCGCAAGAAATATGCTGACTGGGAAAAACGGAGTGGGAAGAGTCATCGCAAGACCGTTTATCGGAGAACCGGGGAATTTTACCCGTACTGCAGGAAGACATGACTTTTCCTTAGAACCGCCGGCAGTTACCATGTTGGATCAGCTGACGGAAAGTGGGAAAACAGTATTGTCTGTTGGAAAAATCATAGATATTTTTGCAGAACGCGGAATTACAGATTTTGTACGAACAAACGGAAATGATGATGGAATTGACAAAACATCAGCCTATATGGACAAAGATTTTACTGGATTATGTTTTACAAATTTGGTAGACTATGATATGTTGTATGGACATAGGAATGATGTAGATGGTTATGCAAAAGCACTGACACACTTTGATGAGCGGCTGCCGGAGCTTTTGGCAAAGTTACGGGAGGATGATATTTTAATGATTACAGCCGACCACGGATGTGATCCGAGTACACCTTCTACTGACCATTCCAGAGAGTATACACCACTTCTTATGTATGGAGCGCATATTACTCCGGGTAAGAACTATGGCACAAGAGGCAGCTTTGCAGACATTGCCGCAACCATATTATCTTACTTCGACATAAAGCAAAAATGTGCGGGTGAGCCGCTGGAATTATAGGAGGTCCCATTTTGGCTGATTTTAGAAAAGAGATAGAGAAACGAAGAACATTTGCGATTATTTCCCATCCGGATGCCGGTAAGACAACACTGACAGAGAAATTTCTTCTGTATGGAGGAGCTATTAACCTGGCAGGTTCTGTAAAAGGAAAAGCAACTGCAAGACATGCAGTTTCCGACTGGATGGAAATAGAGAAGGAGAGAGGTATTTCCGTTACTTCTTCTGTATTGCAGTTTAATTATGGTGGATATTGCATCAATATTCTGGATACACCGGGACATCAGGACTTCTCGGAAGATACCTATCGTACCCTGATGGCTGCTGATTCTGCAGTTATGGTAATCGATGGTTCAAAAGGTGTAGAGGCACAAACCAGAAAACTGTTTAAAGTCTGTGTAATGCGTCACATTCCGATTTTTACATTTATCAATAAAATGGATCGTGATGCTAATGATACCTTTGATTTATTAGATGAAATCGAAAAAGAACTTGGCATTGCTACCTGTCCGGTTAACTGGCCGATTGGCTCCGGAAAGAATTTTAAGGGAGTTTATGACCGGAATACGAAAAAAGTCATGCTGTTCTCTGATACCTTGAAGGGAACCAAGGAAGGTGAAGAAAAAGATTTTGATATTAATGATCCGGCATTGACAACAGAAATCGGGCAGGAATACCGGGATAAATTGGATGAAGAAATTGAATTGTTAGATGGTGCAAGTGCAGAATTCGATATGGATCTTGTGTCCAGGGGAGAACTGTCACCGGTATTCTTTGGTTCTGCTTTAACGAACTTTGGTGTAGAAACTTTCTTAAAGCACTTCCTTTCCATGACTACATCACCGCTTCCGAGAAATTCGGACAAGGGGCTGATTGATCCGTTTGGTTCCGATTTCTCTGCTTTTGTCTTTAAAATCCAGGCAAATATGAATAAGAATCATCGTGACCGTATTGCATTTATGCGAATCTGTTCCGGAAAGTTTGAAGCCGGCATGGAAGTCAAACATATCCAGGGTGGAAAAGCAATCCGTCTTTCCCAGCCGCAGCAGTTGATGGCACAGGAGAGAAAGATTATAGAAGAAGCATATGCCGGAGATATTATCGGAGTCTTTGACCCGGGTATCTTTTCAATCGGTGATACTTTAACCACTGCGAAAGACAACTTCGAATTTGAAGGAATACCGACTTTTGCACCGGAGCATTTTGCAAGGGTACGTCAGGTAGATACCATGAAGAGAAAACAGTTCGTCAAAGGTGTCATGCAGATCGCACAGGAGGGTGCAATCCAGATTTTCCAGGAATATCAGGGTGGTATGGAAGAGATTATCGTAGGCGTAGTAGGTGTACTGCAGTTTGATGTATTAAAATACCGTCTGGAAAATGAATACAATGTGGAAATCCGCTTGGAGAAGCTTCCATATGAGCATATTCGCTGGATTGAAAATAAAGATATTGATATGGACAAGCTTACCGGAACTTCCGATATGAAGAAAATCCGTGACCTTAAGGGCAATCCATTGCTGTTATTTGTCAATGCATGGAGTGTCGGCATGACTCTTGACCGGAATGATGGTCTGGTATTATCGGAATTCGGTAAAAATTAAGCGGGTATAAACAAAATTAAGAAGAGACATACTTAAAAAAGAAAAAATAGAAGTTTTTCTATAAAGGTAAAGGAGGATAACGAAATGGTAGTAAAGATTACAAATGACAATTTTGAAGAAGAAGTATTAAAGTCAGATAAACCGGTACTTTTGGATTTCTGGGCAGACTGGTGCGGTCCGTGTAAAATGATGTCTCCGGTTGTAGAAGAACTGGCGGATGAATTAGAGGGACAGGTAAAGGTTGGAAAAGTGAATGTGGATGAAGAAGCAGCACTGGCTTTAAAATATCAGATTATGAGTATTCCGACCCTGGTTGTAATGAAAAAAGGTGTTTTTGAGGGAAAGAGCATCGGTGTGCAGGATAAAGACGAAGTATTAAGGCTTTTAGCTTTATGATTGCAGCTGATAAGAAAATCCGGATGGTATATCTTAATATACTGTCCGGATTTTATCATACAATTTTTATAGATGTGTAATAAATGCCTGATTCATATTGCTATAAAAATATATCATTGCATATAAAAAAATATAGAAGTTATTTTTCAGCAAGTTTCTGTTCTAACTGACCGATGATGCGTCCTTTGTCCATCGGAGAAAGTTTATGGAAAAGCTGGAGCAGTAAATGTTCATCTGGATCGGATGGGAAAGCACGATATTCTGATTCTTCTGCAATCTGAAGGTTGGAAGCCGGCTGGTATTCACCGGTCAGAAGATAGTATACATCAACATCTAAAAATTCACTTATTTTTACAATTTTATCAGAAGAAGGATTTGTACCCTTGGATTTCCAGCTGCTGATAGCAGCAGGAGAGATTCCGGTGTATTCCGATAATTCTTTTTGTGAAAGCTTCTTTTCCCGTAATAATGCAAAGATACGTTGGCTGATTGTCATAGTGTACTCCTTTATCAGGTATTAAATAATATTGTATAGAAAATAAAAAATAAAAATAAAATACGCAAATATGAATTGACAAATTCATATTTATGAATTATAATGTAATTTGTGAAATTATTTTCATATTATACATCATTTTTTATATAAACACAAATGATAAAGAAGAAAAGGGGAGACTTTTATGGCAAAGACAAAACGGCAGATTACTCCAATGGGGAAAGAAATAAAGCGCAGGCTGGTAGAACTTGAGATGAGTCAGGAAGAACTTGCAACATCGGTTGGGTGCAGTCCGCAGTATATCAATCATATCATTTATGGAGAACGGTCTGGTGAGAAGTACTTAGAACAGATTTTTCTGATTCTTGGTATGGATCAATATCATGATTAAAAAGATGGAACGATTGCCAGAGGTTTCCATTGTTTATAGAAAATTAATTTGTAACCGGAATCTTATTATGTTAAGATAAGGATACCTTTCCATGAGAGACTTCAGAAAGAAGTCTTTTTTCTTTACATGAGAATATTTACAGTCTATAAAATATTTGGCTATTCTGCCGGGTATACCCACTTTACAGAATGTATAGGGACAGAAAAAAATATTTTCTAAAAATGCAGTTGACATTTGGAAGAAAGTATACTACTATAATATCAGAAAACGAACATAAGTTCGCATGAAGGAGAATTGACATGGCGAGAGATGTAAAAGATACGAGAAGAGACAGCAGTAAAGAAGATAAATTAAAGGCACTGGATGCTGCTATATCCCAGATTGAGAAGCAGTACGGAAAAGGTTCTGTTATGAAACTGGGGGATGAGAGCAACCGGATGAATGTGGAGACTGTTCCGACAGGAGCATTAAGTCTTGATATTGCTTTGGGATTAGGCGGACTTCCTAAGGGAAGAATTATTGAGATATATGGACCGGAGTCCAGTGGTAAGACGACCGTTGCCCTGCATGCAGTCGCTGAGGTACAGAAGCGTGGAGGAATTGCCGGATTTATTGATGCTGAGCATGCATTAGACCCGGCATATGCGAAGAATATCGGAGTAGATATTGATAATCTTTATATTTCACAACCGGATAACGGAGAACAGGCACTTGAGATTACAGAGACTATGGTCAGATCCGGTGCAGTAGATATTGTAATCGTAGACTCTGTTGCAGCACTGGTGCCAAAGGCAGAGATTGATGGTGATATGGGAGATTCCCATGTGGGCTTACAGGCAAGATTGATGTCACAGGCACTTCGTAAGCTGACTGCAGCAATCAACCGTTCTAACTGTATTGTAATCTTTATTAATCAGTTGCGTGAAAAGGTTGGAGTTATGTTTGGTAATCCGGAGACAACAACTGGTGGCCGTGCATTGAAATTCTATTCTTCCGTACGTCTTGATGTACGTCGAATTGAATCCTTAAAACAGGGTGGAGAAATTGTCGGTAACCGTACCCGTATTAAAGTAGTGAAGAATAAAGTGGCACCGCCATTTAAAGAGGCTGAATTTGATATTATGTTCGGAGAAGGAATTTCAAAAGAAGGAGATATCCTTGATCTGGCTTCTGAACTTGGTATTGTAAATAAGTCCGGTGCATGGTATGCATATAATGGAGATAAGATTGGCCAGGGTCGTGAAAATGCCAAGACTTATCTGAAAGAGAATCCACAGGTCTGCCAGGAAATCGAAGAAAAAGTAAGAGCTCATTATGCAGTGGATAAGAGTGAAGAAGAAACAGAGACTCCAGCTGCAAACGGACCGGAAGTTCTTGATGCAGAGTAATGGACAGAATTGTTTCAGGGATAACAGAATATAAGAAAAACAAATATAAGGTGTGTATGGATGATGGTACACACCTTGTATTATATAAAGGTGAGGTGCGCCGCTACAGATTACAGGAAGGGCAGACCGTAGACGAGGCACTGTATCAGGAACTCTTTTATGAAGTATTAGGTAAGCGGGTGAAAAAACGGGCACTTGCACTTTTAGAGAAGATGGACCGGACAGAACAGGGACTTTACCGGAAACTGGCTGAGAGTGAATATCCGGAAGAACTGATTTTTGATGCCATAGAGTATGTGAAGAAATATCATTATATTGATGATATGCGCTATGCAAGAAATTATATCAGTTACCGACAGGGCAGTAAGAGCCGCCGCCGGCTACAGCAGGAACTGATGCAGAAGGGAGTTCCCAAAGAAATTACAGAGCAGGCATTAGAAGAAATCTATGAAAATAATGATACAGAAAAAATTGCTGAAATATTAAAAAAGAGACATTATAATCCGGAGCAGCCGGATGCAAAGGAAATGCAGAAACAGTATGGATATCTGATGCGGAGAGGATATAAAAGTGAAGACATTTTACGCGTAATGAAATGTCCGGACTACTTGACATAATATTAGAAAAAGTATAAAATTTATTTATTGTTATTTATGACAGATGAATGAATATTTATGTTATATGAACAATGAAAATTGAATAAAGGAGGTGCTCCTGTGCAGGCAGTAATTATAGCTGTTGTAATTACATTTATTGTCACATGTGCTATCACCTGGTTTGTTGCAAATGCATACCAGAAAAAGCAGACTGCTTCAAAAATTGGCAGTGCAGAAGATAAAGCCCGTGAGATAATAGATGAAGCTGTGAAGACCGCTGAGACGAAGAAGAGAGAATCTTTGCTTGAGATTAAAGAAGAGTCGATTCGTACAAAGAACGAATTGGACAAGGAAATCAAGGAAAGAAGAAACGAAATTCAGAGAAACGAGCGCAGAGTGGAACAGAAAGAATCCAATCTGGATAAGAAACTGGAAGCCATTGAGAAGCGCGAAGCAGGTTTTACAGCAAAAGAAGAAGAGCTGAACAAACAGAAAGCTGAAATTACAAAGCTTCATGAAGAGCGTGTACGGGAACTAGAAAGAATCTCAGGACTTACCTCCGACCAGGCAAAAGAATATCTATTAAAAACTGTTGAAGAAGATGTAAAGCTTGATACTGCGAAATTAATCAAAGAGATGGAGCATCAGGCAAAAGAAGAAGCTGGAAAGAAAGCAAAAGAATATGTGGTTACTGCAATTCAGAAATGTGCGGCAGACCATGTGGCGGAGACAACCATCTCTGTAGTACAGCTTCCGAATGATGAGATGAAGGGAAGAATTATCGGACGTGAAGGAAGAAATATCCGTACGTTAGAGACGCTGACTGGTGTAGATTTAATTATCGATGATACACCGGAAGCAGTTATCCTTTCCGGATTTGATCCAATACGAAGAGAGGTTGCTCGTATTGCATTAGAGAAATTGATTGTAGACGGACGAATTCATCCGGCTAGAATTGAAGAAATGGTAGAGAAAGCGCAAAAAGAAGTTGAAACCATGATTCGTGAAGAGGGTGAAGCTGCTACCTTAGAAGTAGGTGTACATGGCATTCATCCGGAACTTGTGAAATTATTAGGCCGAATGAAATTCAGAACCAGTTATGGTCAGAATGCATTAAAGCATTCTATAGAAGTAGCACAGCTTTGTGGCTTACTTGCGGCTGAAGTTGGTGTAGACGTAAGATTGGCAAAACGTGCAGGACTCCTGCATGATATTGGTAAATCAGTAGACCACGAAGTAGAAGGTTCACATATTCAGATTGGTGTGGATTTATGTAGAAAATACAAAGAATCTCCGCTTATTATCAATGCGGTAGAGGCACACCATGGCGACGTAGAGCCAGAGTCATTGATTGCTTGTCTGGTACAGGCAGCCGATACAATTAGCGCAGCAAGACCAGGTGCAAGACGCGAGACAATGGAAACATATTCCAACAGATTAAAGCAGTTAGAAGATATTACAAATGAATTTAAAGGTGTAGATAAATCTTTTGCAATTCAGGCGGGTAGAGAGATTCGTGTAATGGTAGTTCCTGAACAGATAAGTGATGCTGAAATGGTATTGCTTGCCCGTGATATTTCAAAGCAGATTGAATCTGAATTAGAATATCCAGGTCAGATTAAGGTAAACGTAATTCGTGAATCACGTGTAGTTGATTACGCAAAATAAGCAGGAAATAAGTGTCCGAAGAGTGAAAGCTTTTTGGACACTTATTTTTTTGTAAGAAAAACAAGTAATGAGGAAAAATCTGTAAGAAAAAAGGAGAATACAATGGGACAGAATCATCAGGAAGAAAAAAGAATCAGAAGAGTTAACAGGGAGTTAAAATATCAGGGCGCAATCGTGGATGTTTATTCAGACACCATCGAGACACCGGATGGAAATATTGCATACTGGGATTATGTGGAACACAGAAAAGGAGCGGCGGCAGTTGTGCCGGTTACACCGGAGGGCAGAATCTTAATGGTACGCCAGTATCGGAATGCATTAGACCGTTATACTATTGAACTGCCGGCAGGATGCAGGGATTCCCTGACAGAGGATACGAAAATAAGTGCCATGCGGGAATTAGAGGAAGAAACAGGCTTTCAGTGTGGTCATATCGAAAAGATGCTTTCTTTAAAGACGACCGTAGCTTTCTGTAATGAGTTTATTGATGTATATCTGGCAACAGATTTAAAACCGGGCAAACAGCATCTTGATCCGGAAGAATTTATTGAAGTAAGGGCATATGACCCGGAAGAATTATTAGAAAAAATTTATGCCGGAGTAATCCAGGACAGTAAAACCGTAGCTGGTATCTTGGCATATTGTTACCGTTACCGGAATAATATGAAATAAGAAAATTAAGACAAGTGAATACATGGAAAGAGTATCGGGGATAAGAAGAGAAAAGCATCTTCATCTGTTAGAGGTGTTATTTTTAGGCTGTTTCGTGATTGGCATTATAGCTGCCAATCTGTATGGAAGAAGCCGTCTGCAGCAATATGGCATATTAAATGATTATTTCATACAGCAGTTAAAATATATTACGATAGAAAAACATGATTATTTTATTTATGTACTATCAGCAAGAGCACCGGTTGTCCTTGCATTAATTTTTTTTGGAATGACACCGTGGTACCGGGTTGTGAATAGTATATTTCTGATATGGAGCGGCTTTTCTTTTGGCTTTCTGTGCGTGATGGCAATCAGCAATATTGGCGCAGGTGCCATCTGGCTTATGATGATTGCGTTATGTCCACAATTTATTTTCTATGTGTCCGGATACCTGCTGTTATTAAAGTTAGAAGAAAAGTACCAGTGCGGAAAGGAACATGGAAAGCTTGGGGAATGGATTCTTTTGTGGGGGATTATATTATTATTGTTCTTTATCGGATTTTTGACAGAGGCATATCTGAATCCAGGTATGGTGCACTTCGTGTTGAAAAAAATATAAAAAATTTTACGAAATTTTTACAACATATTGTGGGTAGAAAAATAGAAATAAGATACATGTGGTAGATTTATGTAAATCAGCAAAAAACAGATGAAAATATGAATTGCTTTTCCAAATTAGAATCATTATAATAGGGATTGTACCTGCCTTTTGGTAAAGAATAGAAGGGCATGAGAGAAAAAGAGTTAGGTGGTTACAGTTATGACACAGGAAATAGATGCTTTTATGAAGTACCTTCAGGAAGTAAAGAAAATATCGAAAAATACAGCGGTTTCTTATGAGACAGATTTGCGCAAAATGAAGGAATTTCTGTATTCTGAAGGTGTGCTTTCTGTTGAGGATGTCAGACAGGAACACTTAAAAATATATATGGAAAAGCAAGAGCAGGAAGGAAAGAAACCGGCAACGATTTCCAGAGGACTTGCATCCATGAAAGCCTTTTTTCAGTATCTTGTGGTACAGAATTATGTAAACCAAAATGTGACGGATGGATTAAAGGCACCCAAGTTAGAGAAGAAAGCTCCGGTTATTCTTTCTATGGAAGAAACCAGCCGGCTTTTAGACCAGCCAAACGGAAATACACCGAAGGAATTAAGGGACCATGCGATGTTAGAATTGCTTTATGCGACGGGAATCCGTGTCTCTGAATTGATTTCTTTGAAGTTAAGTGATATTAATTTGAAACTGGAATATGTTACCTGCAGAGATGCTCATAAAGAAAGAATTATTCCTTTTGGAGAAGCAGCAAAAGAGGCTCTGCAGCATTATCTGGAAGAGGGAAGATCATATCTTGTCAGTGAAGAGGGCAGTGAATATCTTTTCACCAACTGTTCCGGCAAAGAAATGAGCCGTCAGGGTTTCTGGAAATTAATTAAAGCCTATGGAAAGAAAGCCGGAATTGAGACAGAGATAACACCGCATATGCTGCGTCATTCTTTTGCAGCTCATCTGGTAAGCAATGGGGCAGATTTGAAAGCGGTTCAGGAAATGTTAGGACATGCAGATATTTCTACTACGCAAATCTATGCACAGATGAAACAGAGCAGAATCCGTGAAGTATATGCCAAGGCACATCCCAGAGGATAAAGAAGAAACTACGGGAAACACGCTTTGCGAGTTTCTTACTACTTGTATAAATAGAAAAAAGGGAGCAGTCATTTCTTAAAAAAATGGCTGCCCCCTTTTTTTACTTTACAGGAAATTGCTTTCCTGTAAAGTAAAAAACGCTCCTGTAGATGAAATTATTATTTATTCATTTCTGCAATGTCATAGATAAGACGAGCGGAATCTTCCCAGCCTAAGCATGGATCAGTAATGGATTTACCATAGATGTGTTCGCCGATTTTCTGATTGCCCGGTTCAATGTAGCTTTCAATCATAACACCCTTAATCATCTTGTGAATTTCAGGGGAGAGCTGGCGGTTATGCATCACTTCTTTGACGATACGGATCTGCTCGAAGTATTTTTTATTGGAGTTAGAGTGGTTTGCATCTACGATAGCAGCTGGATTCTTAAGGTCACGTTCATTATACATTTCAATCAGACGCATAATATCTTCGTAGTGGTAGTTCTGTGTGCTGTTACCATGTTTGCTTACAGCACCACGGAGAACAACGTGAGTTAAGTCGTTACCAGGAGTCTCTACTTCATATCCGCGATATACGAAATGATGTGGATGCTGGGCAGCATATACGGAATTGAGCATAACGGAGAAGTCACCACTGGTCGGGTTCTTCATTCCGGATGCAACATCAAACCCACTGACTACAAGACGATGCTGCTGGTCTTCTACAGAACGTGCACCGATAGCAACGTAGGAGAGCAGGTCGTCAATGTAACTCCAGTTTTCCGGATAAAGCATTTCGTCGGCAGGGGTCAGACCACTTTCTTCAATGGTACGGATGTGCAGCTTACGCATTGCAATCAGTCCGGCAACCATATCAGGAGCTTTCTCAGGGTCAGGCTGGGTAGCAATACCTTTATAGCCTTCGCCGGTTGTTCTTGGCTTATTGGTGTAGACACGAGGGATAATAATCAGACGGTCTTTGACATCTTCTGCAATTTTGGTCAGGCGGCTGACGTAGTCGCAGACAGGTTCTTCGCTGTCAGCGGAACAAGGTCCGATGATAACTAAGAAACGGTTATCTTCGCCGGTTAAGACTTTACGAATTGCAGCATCCCGTTCTTTTTTTATCTGTGCCAGTTTCTCCGGAAGCGGATACTCTTTTTTGATTTCTTCCGGACTTGGTAATTGGTTTAAAAAATTAAAACTCATATTTCTAGTCTCCTTTAGTAAAAAAAACTTGCTTTTTTTATATTATAAGATTCGTTTTTAACTGTCAATGATATGATTTAATAATAATTTTATACTTTTTTAATTGACCTATCTTAATCATGGTGCTATTATTGTTTTCGCATGTTAATAGTTAACAATGTTAAACAAATAGAGGATATAAAATGTAAAGAAAGGGAGGTGAAAATGATGCAGGGTTGTGGAAATGAAATATTTTCCATATTTAATCGTTTTCATCGTTTGAAAATCTCATCAATTCTGCCGGGGGTCTCATCCGTGGAAATGGGAACCTTAAAGACCATCGAGCATTGCCGCAAAGAAAAAGAGATGGCTACAAAAGAGACAGATGCCAAAGAGCCGGATAGCAAATCGATAGATGCAAAGGTTACGGTATCGGAAGTGGTACGTTATATGCGTGTGGCAGCACCGGCGGTGTCCCGGACACTTCGTTCCCTGGAAGAGAAAAATTATGTCGAACGTATGGTGTGTGAGGGTGACCGGCGGAATGTTTATGTGAGAGTAACTGAGGAAGGAAAAGAGGTTTTAAATGAATGCAACCGGATTTTGAGTGAATTATTAAAGTCGGTTACGGAGAAAATGGGAGAAGAAGATATGAACCGGCTGATTGGCTATCTGAATAAATTAGAGCAGATAGCAGAGCTTGAGATTGAAAAGAGAAGACAGTTGAAATAGCAATTAAAATAGAAATATTTTATAAATAATATAGAAAAGGAAGGAACAGGAAAGATGCGGAAACTATTTAAAAATATGCTCCCGTACTGGCATATCATCGTGGTAATATTTCTCCTCCTTGGAGTGCAGGCTTATTGCGATTTGTCGTTGCCACAATATACATCCGATATCATCGATGTAGGAATCCAGAATAAGGGAATCAAACATATTTTGCCGGAAAAGATGCCGGAGGAAGAATATCAGCTGGCAGAACTTTTTATGACAGAGGATGAAAAGGATACTTTTGAAGCGGTCTATGAAAAAAAAGACGATACTTATGTATGTACTGCGGATAAAGAGACATTAGAAACATTGGATGATGAACTACTGACACCAATCGTACTGACTTACCGTATGGCAAATATGAGTGAAACGGATTTTAAGAATACGATTGCGGAAGCATTGGAGCAGAATCCGCAGAACCAGATTACCAAAGAAAGCTTAGATGAGATGTCCATTGAAGAAATCGGACAGATGATGCAGATGGAACTGACCACATATGAAGCGGAAAATGATGATGGCGAAATGGTAACTTATGTGGATATGCGTCCGATGATGAAGCAGCTGATTGCAAGCGGTGCAATGACGCAGGATGGTATAGCACAGTCCAGAGAATATATGGAAAATATGATAGATTCTGTGGGAAGCAGTACCTTACATGCCATGGGAACAGCATATGCAGCATCCTGTGACGAAAAGGCAGGACTTGATGTGGAGCATATCCAGAAGAATTATCTCTGGTCAGAGGGTGGAAAGATGGCAGCTATGTCATTACTCATGCTGGCAGTTGCAGTGGTAGTCGGATATCTTGCATCCAGAGTCGGCGCAGGAGTCGGAAGAGACTTAAGAGAGAAAATCTTTGGTAAGGTAGTAGGCTTTTCCAATACTGAGATGGATAAATTCTCTACCGCTTCCTTAATTACAAGAAGCACCAATGATATTCAGCAGATTCAGTTTGCAACAGCAATTATGCTTCGAATGCTTTTATATGCACCAATCATCGGAATTGGTGGAATTTATAAAGTATTAAAGACCGGAGCACATATGGAATGGATTATCGTAATGGCAGTACTGGTAATTTCCGGACTGGTTATGGTGTTGATGTCCATTACACTTCCAAAGTTCAAAATAATGCAGAAGTTAGTGGATGCCTTGAACTTAGTATCCAGAGAGATTCTTACGGGACTTTCCGTAATCCGCGCTTTTGGAAGAGAAAAAAAGGAAGAAGAGCGGTTTGATGAAGCAAACCGGAATCTTACCAGAACACAGTTATTTACCAACCGTGTCATGACTTTTATGATGCCGGGCATGATGTTTATTATGTATGGAGTAATCATACTGATTGTCTGGGTATCGGCACATCGTATTGATGCCGGACAGCTTCAGGTAGGAGCAATGACCGCATTTATTACTTATACTATGCAGATTGTTATGGCATTCCTGATGCTTACCATGATGTCTATTATGCTGCCGCGTGCCGGTGTTGCAGCAGACCGGATTGATGAAGTTATTACTACAAATTCTTCTATTATAGAAAAGGCAGAAAAAGAAACAATTGAAAAACATACCGGAAAAGTGGAATTCCATCATGTAAACTTCCGTTATCCGGGTGCGGATGAAGATGTACTGGAAGATATTGATTTTACAGCAGAACCGGGAAAGACAACAGCAATTATCGGAAGTACCGGCTGTGGAAAGTCAACGCTGGTTAATCTGATTCCGAGATTCTATGATGTAACAGCCGGTAAGATTACCTTAGATGGTGTGGATATCCGGAATTTAAGCTTAGCTGAATTAAGAGATGAAATCGGATTCGTACCACAGAAGGGAATTCTGTTTTCAGGAACCATTGCATCCAATCTGAAATTTGGCAGACCGGAAGCTACGGAAGCAGAAATGAAAGAGGCTGCAGAGATTGCACAGGCAACAGAATTTATTAATGAAAAGCCGGAAAAATATGACAGCGGGATTGCACAGGGTGGAACGAATGTTTCCGGTGGACAGAAACAGAGATTATCCATCGCCAGAGCAATCGCAAAGAATCCGAATGTTTATATCTTTGATGACAGTTTCTCTGCACTTGATATGAAGACCGATGCGGCACTGCGTAAAGCATTGGAGTCAAAAACAAAAGAAAGCAGTGTAATTATCGTGGCACAGCGAATCAGTACCATTTTACATGCCGACCAGATTCTTGTATTGGATGAAGGTAAGATTGTCGGAAAAGGTACTCATGAAGAATTATTACGGGATTGTGAAGTATATCAGCAGATTGCACAGTCACAGTTATCCGCAAAGGAATTGGGATTAGAAGAGGGAAAGGAGGAAAAATAACATGAGTAATGAGCAAAGTTATCGTGCACCACGTCGTAGAGGTCCGAGAGGACCAATGGGCGGTGGAATGATGCCGGGTGAAAAAGCAAAAGATTTTAAGGGCTCTTTCCGGAAACTTCTTTCTTATATTGGAAAATATAAAATTGGAATTGTTGCAGTTATGATACTTGCAATCTGTTCTACCGTATTTTCTGTATTAGGACCAAAGGTAATGGGTAAAGCTACTACGGCATTGGCAGACGGTCTGATGAATAAAGTAGCAGGAACCGGCGGAATTGATTTTACACTGATTGGAAAGATATTATTATTTACTCTTGGCTTATATATTATCAGTGCGGTATTCAGCTTTTTTCAGGGGTTTATTATGACTGGAATCACACAGAAAATCTGCTATCGTATGCGTAAAGAGATTTCTGAAAAAATCAACCGTATGCCGATGAAATATTTTGAAAGCAGAACTTATGGGGAAGTTCTTTCCCGTATTACCAATGATGTGGATACTTTGGGACAGAGCTTAAACCAGAGTGTGACACAGATTATTACCAGCGTGGCAACCATTATCGGAGTGCTTGTGATGATGCTTTCTATTTCACCACTGATGACACTGATTGCATTAGTAATTCTTCCGATTTCAGCGTTGATGGTTTCGGCAATTGCAAAATTTTCACAGAAATATTTCCGTACCCAGCAGGAGTACTTGGGACATATTAATGGACAGGTGGAAGAGACTTATTCCGGACATTTAGTTATCCAGGCATTTAATAAAGAAAAGGAAACCATAAAACGGTTTAATGATACAAACCATGTATTATATGAGTCTGCCTGGAAATCCCAGTTTTTATCCGGAATGATGCAGCCGGTTATGGTATTTGTCGGTAACCTTGGCTATGCAGGCGTGGCAATTTCCGGTGGAATGCTTGCAATTAACGGAACAATCGGAATTGGTGATATTCAGGCATTTATCCAGTATGTAAAGAGCTTCACCCAGCCAATCCAGCAGATTGCACAGGTCATTAACCAGGTACAGTCCATGACCGCAGCTTCGGAACGTGTTTTTGAATTCTTAGGTGAAGAGGAAGAAGACCAGACCACAGAAAATGCAGTGGAATTAAAGGATGTTCGTGGAGAAGTAGAATTCTCCCATGTGCATTTCGGATACAATCCGGATCAGATTATCATTAATGATTTCTCAGCAAAGGTAGAACCGGGACAGAAGATTGCCATTGTAGGACCAACCGGAGCAGGTAAGACTACCATGGTGAAGCTGCTGATGCGTTTTTATGATGTCAACAGTGGAAGCATCAGATTAGATGGTAACGATATCAGAAATTATAACCGCCGGGAGCTAAGAGATGCCTTCGGCATGGTACTTCAGGATACCTGGTTATTTAAAGGTACTATTATGGAAAATATCCGTTACGGAAGACTGGATGCCACGGACGAAGAAGTTATTGCAGCAGCAAAAGCAGCCCATGCCCATCATTTCATCCAGACACTGCCGGGTGGTTATAATATGGAATTAAATGAGGACGCCAGCAATGTATCCCAGGGACAGAAACAGTTGCTTACCATAGCCCGTGCCATTTTAGCAGACAACCGGGTATTGATTTTAGATGAAGCAACTTCTTCTGTTGATACCAGAACAGAGCACAGAATCCAGAAGGCTATGGATAACCTGATGAAAGGAAGAACAAGTTTTATTATTGCCCATCGTCTGTCTACCATTCGTGATGCTGATCTGATTCTCGTTATGAAAGATGGTGATATTATTGAACAGGGAAATCATGAAGAACTGTTACAGAAGAATGGTTTCTATGCACAGCTTTATAATTCCCAGTTTGAAGAAGCTTCTTAAATAAAACCTTTGATTTTTTTATATAGATGTGTTAGTATAAATAAGCTGCAACCGTAGTCTAATGGATAGAACGTCAGACTCCGACTCTGATAATGCGGGTTCGATTCCCGCCGGGTGCATTTTATAATTTATATTAACACATTTTTTTGCGGGATTTATGTCCCGCAAAACTTATAAGAAACGTTTTTCATTATTTACACGGGCAGCTCACAAAGCATGCTTTTTTGGGGGTCATGGGTAAGGTTAGGAGGACAGATATGAAAGCGTCAGAAATCAAAGAAAAAATGAGTAAGATATCAAAGAATGATATAAGTAGTTTCTTTCAGAAGAACTGGAAATATTTTACTGCAGTAATATTATTTGTTGTATTGGCAGTAGTAATGATAAAATTCAGCAGTGGAAATAAAGATAAAGATAATGGACTTTCTACGGAACAGAGTACCGAATCAGAGAACTTTCAGGTAGATGCCGTTCCGGAAATCAATACCCTGATGCAGAATTATTACAATGCATATGCGGCAGGTGATCTGGCAACATTACAGACCTATGCAACACCTGTTTCCGAGAATGAACAGAGCCTGATTACCATGATGTCACAGTATGCAGAGAGTTATCAGAATATCAAATGTTATACCAAGTCAGGATTAGAAGCAGATTCTTATCTTGTCTGTGTAACGCTGGATTTGAAATTCGCAGGAGTAGATACTACAGCACCTGGTATGGAGTTCTTTTATGTAAAGAAGAATGAGCAGGGAGCACTTTATATTGATAACTTATACAGCAGCTTTAACCGTCATTATAAAGAACAGCCGACCGATAATAATGTGGAAAACTTAATCAGTAGTTTTGAAACACAGGAAGATGTCATTGCATTACAGGCAGAAGTACAGGCAAATTATGAAAAAGCAATTGCTTCAGATGAAAATCTTTCTAATATGGTAACGGTTACAGTTGCTGATGCATATAATGCATGGGCAACAGCAATCGCACAGGCACAGGCACAGCAGCAGCCGGCAACAGAGGAGACACCGGCGGAACCAGAGACACCGGCGGAACCAGAGGCACCGGTGGAACCAGAGACACCAGCTGAGCCGGAAGTGACAACGGAGACGGTATATACACTGGATAAAGTAAATGTCAGACAGGAACCGAATGAGTCCGGAGCATTACTTGGAACAGTTGAAAAGGGAACTGCACTGACAAGAACCGGTACGACAGAAGATGGATGGAGCAGCATTGATTACAATGGTACACCGGCATATGTAAAGAGTGACTATGTTTCAACAGAAGCACCGGCACAGGAGCCGGCGGCAGACACCAGCGGAATCGCAGCGGGCACTAAGATTACATTAACCAATACGGTTAATATCCGTTCCTCTATGAGTGAGACCGCATCCAAGGTTGGAGTTGCTTACGCAGGAGATTCTGTTACTGTTCAGATGAGTTATGCAGAAGGGTGGACAAAAGTCACCTGGAAAGATAAAGAAGGATATGTTAAGACAGAGTTCTTAAAATAATAAACAGATGGAGGTCTTAGGACCTCCGTTATTTTTACTTTACAGGAAATTGCTTTTCTGTAAAGTAAAAACGCTCCGCGAGGATGCACACTGCGGCGCATAAGGTAGATGCCGCAAGCGACCGCCGCAGGCGCGAGAATGTGCCTTGGCACATTCTTTGTTCTGCGGGCAGCGAGAAAATTTACACAGGGTGAAAATATCGATGGAAGAAAACGGAGTCAGAATCAATAAATTTTTAAGTGAAGCAGGATATTGTTCCCGGAGAGAAGCTGACCGTCTGATTGAGCAGGGACGCATTACGGTAGATGGAAAAGTTCTTTCTGTTGGCTGTAAGGTGATGCCGGGACAGCGAGTGCGCGTAGATGGAAAAGAAATAAAAAAAGAAGAGGAAATGATTCTTCTTGCATTTAATAAGCCGGTGGGTATTGTCTGCACTGCTGCAAAAGACGAAAAAGACAATATTGTTGATTATATTCATTATCCGAAACGTATTTATCCGGTAGGAAGACTGGATAAAGATTCCCAGGGACTTATATTATTGACAAATAATGGGGATATTGTAAATAAGATGATGCGTGCCGGGAATATGCATGAAAAGGAATATGAAGTTACCGTAAATCATGACATAACGGAGACATTTTTAAAGAAAATGTCCGGGGGAGTTCCACTGGAAGAACTTGGTGTGGTTACAAGACCATGTGCAGTAGAAAAACTGGATGTGCGTAAATTCCGAATCATATTAACCCAGGGGTATAACCGGCAGATCCGCCGGATGTGTGAGTATTGCGGATATAAAGTAGTAAAATTAAAGAGAGTCCGCATTATGAATATAGAACTGGGCAGTCTCAAAAAAGGAAAGTACCGCAGAGTAACGGCGGAAGAGTGGACTGAGCTGAACCGGCGCATTTTAAATTCCAGCAATACAACAGTAATGCCAAAATAGATTGAGGGTAAGGAGCATATCCATGGATGAGAAGAAGAGAATCGAGGAACTGGTAAAAACGTTAAATGAGGCGTCCGAAGCATATTACAATGGACAGGATGAAATTATGTCAAACTATGAATGGGATGGCATGTTTGACGAACTGACCCGGTTAGAAGAAAAAACAGGATATATTCTGCCGGAAAGTCCGACACAGAATGCCGGATTTGAGGAAAGCAATGGTGAACGGGAAGCGCATGAATATCCGGCACTTTCCCTTGCCAAGACGAAACGGATTTCTGATTTACAGGTGTGGGCGGGAGAAAGACCAGTCTGGTTATCCTGGAAACTGGATGGATTAACATTGGTAGTAACTTATGATAACGGAAAACTTGTTAAGATTTTAACAAGAGGAAATGGAACCGTCGGCAGCAATATCACATTTATGAAGGATGCCATTGAAGGGATTCCAAAGACTGTAAAATATAAGGGACATCTGGTAGTCCGTGGCGAAGCGGCTATTACCTATACAGATTTTGAATTAATCAATGATACCATTGAAGATGATGATGAAAAATATGCCAACCCGAGAAATCTTGCATCCGGCACTTTAGGTCTGGATAAGAGCAATCTTGATAAAGTAAAGGAACGCCATATTCATTTTTATGCATTTACACTGGTGCATCTGGATGAAACAATGTCATCCTGGGGAGAACGGATGGATTATCTTGAGAAGCTTGGATTTACGACAGTAGCACATGAATTGACCGATGCGAAAGGGTTGGAGGAAGTTGTAGAACGCTGGACAAAGAAGGTAGAAAATGGTGAAATGGACATTCCGGTAGATGGACTGGTTATCTGTTACGAAGATAATGATTATGCCCAGACGGGTAGTGTTACCGGGCATCATGCGTCAAGAGCCGGTTATGCGTTTAAATGGCAGGATGTCTCTGCGGAGACCACATTAAAATATGTAGAGTGGTCCTGTGCGGCATCTACCATTTCTCCGGTAGCAGTATTTGAGCCGGTTGCACTGGAGGGAACCACCGTAAGCCGAGCCTCCCTTTGTAATATCAGTGAAATGGAACGTCTTGGAATCGGAGAAGATGGGAAGACAACACTTGATATTATTAAAGCAAATAAGATTATTCCAAAATGTATCGGCGTAAAGAAAAAGGAAGGAACTTTTACGATTCCGGAATTCTGTCCGGTATGCCATGCCAGAACAGAAATCAGAATCAGTGAACACAGCGGAACAAAGACTTTACATTGTACGAATCCGGACTGTACCGCAAAGCATGTAAAAAAATTCAGCCGCTTTGTCAGCAAGCCCGGCATGGACATTGACGGATTGTCCATACAGACCATGCTAAAGTTTATGAACTTAGGATATATCCATTATTTTGAAGATATTTATACACTTAAAAATCATGCGGATGAAATCCGCTCTTTAGACGGATTTGGCGAGAAATCCTGTAACAATATGCTGCAGGCAATTGAAAAGAGCAAAAATGTTGATCCGGTACATTTTATTTATGCACTATGCATTCCGCAGATTGGCACCGATGCAGGAAAGAAAATGATTGCTGCCCTTGGCACAGGAGGTTTCTTTCAGAAACTGCATGCAGGGGAAGGATTTGAGGATATTGACGGAATCGGACCGGAGCGTTCGACTTCCATGCTGGACTGGTACAGACAGAATCAAAACCGTCATACGGTAGCTGCATTAGAAGAAATATTAAACATTGCGGAAGTAGAGCCGAAGGTGACAGAGGGAGGAACCTGTGAAGGACTTACCTTTGTCATTACCGGTGATGTCCATCAGTTTAAAAACCGTACCGAATTTAAAGAGTATGTGGAGAGCCAGAACGGCTCTGTTACCGGCAGTGTTTCTAAGAAGACAGATTATCTTGTGAATAATGATATTGAATCCACATCATCAAAGAATCAGAAAGCAAAGAGTCTTGGCATTCCGATTATTTCTGAAGATATGTTTGTGGAACGTTTCGGAAAGTGAATTGCATATTGAAGTATTCGTAAAATTAAGGTATTATGAAATGAGATATGTGTATATGATGAAAAGAGGTTAGATAATATGCCGATTAAGATAATGAGCGATTTACCGTCCAGAGAGATTCTGGAACGGGAAAATGTGTTTGTTATGGATGAGGGAAGAGCAGAACATCAGGATATCCGCCCAATCCGGATTGGAATACTGAATCTGATGCCATTAAAAGAAGAAACGGAACTGCAGTTGCTGCGTTCACTTGCAAATACACCATTACAGGTTGATGTTACCTTTTTAACGGTATCATCCCATGAATCAAAGAATACATCCATGAGTCATCTGAATCATTTTTATCAGACAATGGATGAAATCTGGGATGAGAATCTGGACGGACTGATTATAACCGGTGCACCGGTAGAAACCATGGAATACGAAGAGGTGGATTACTGGAAGGAAGTCTGTGATATTATGGAGTGGTCTAAGACCCACGTAACATCAACCCTGCATTTATGCTGGGGCGCACAGGCTGCCCTCTATTATCACTATGGTATCCCAAAATATATGCTGGATGAGAAAATGTTTGGAATTTTCGAACATCAGGTAAAGAACCGCAAAGTACCACTGGTAAGGGGATTTGATGACCGCTTTATGGCGCCGCATTCGAGACATTCCGGAATCCGTAAAGAGGATATTGAGAAAGTAAAGGATATTACCATTCTCGCAGAATCAGAAAAAGCAGGTGTATTTCTGGCAATTGCCAATGAGGGACGCAAAATTTTTGTGATGGGACATCCGGAATATGACCGTTATACATTGGATGAGGAATATAAGCGTGATCTGCAGAAAGGGATGGATATTGCCATGCCGGAGAATTATTATCCGGACAATGATATCAATGCAAAACCATTACTGCAGTGGCGTTCACACGGTAATATGTTATATGCAAACTGGCTGAATTATTATGTGTATCAGCAGACACCATATGATTATATCAATACCAGAAAAATTGTGGGAAAATAAGCAGATTTCTTTTTGAAAAAAGGCTTAAGAAAATACAGGGGGCACAATGAAAACGGAGAAAAAAGGTGTAGAGGGACAACTTGATATTTTCGAAGCAATGAATCGTGCAGCAGATGCCATAGACCGGATGGTGGAAGAAGACCAGAAGAAAAAGAAGACATCCGGAAATAAAACGGAATCCGGAGAGAAGTCTGCAAAAGCTGTAACCGGGCAGAAGAAAAACAAAGAGGATAAAATCATCCGTGGCTGTGATATGCATGCATCCATGCAGAAGACATTTCTAAACCCGGAAGACGGCGATTTTGCCATGATTGCTTATATTGACTACAACAAGGTTTATATCAGGGAATGGAATTCCCCGGCAGCGTTATATACTTTCGAAGAGTCAAAGAAGGCTGTGGATTTTTATATCGACAAACTGACGAAGATAAAGGCGGCAGGAATCGCAGAAGAAACAACAGAGCAGGAACCGTTCAGTGATGTAAAATATCTTTCAGATAATATTTATGCAGAGTGTGAGGAATAAGAATGGAGCATTTAGTATACTACGATATTGCGGCTGCATTTGTTCTTCTGACTGCATTAGTTGCGTATCATTTAAGAAAATACAGTGACAATTTTCAAAGCAGGGTATACCGTGTAATGTTGTATGCTCTGCTTGTCGTGTCTACCAGCGACTTTTTACTGTTCTGGGAGGAAATTACTTTCGGAAAAACAGGAACTACAGTCCTGCTCTATATCTGTATTTTAGGACAGGTTGTGGCAGCGGCAGCATATCTTTTGTATATTCTGTGCCTGACAGGAAGAGTGGAACGCTTTATCCGGAAGGAAAAGGGATGGTTGTTTGTACCGGCCTGGATTGTAATCGCATTGCTGGTAGTACAGTTATTTATACCATATCTTTTTAAAGTGGGAACGGATGGCAGCTATCAGAGACAGAATGGAATTATGTTATTCTACCTATGTATGATTTATTTTTATCTGATGGGGGAAGTGTTTCTGGTTCGTTTCCGAAAACGGCTCAGCTTTGAATTATTATTCTCTACGACTGTATTTGCAGTTGTAAGTGTGTTTACACTGGTGCTTCATATTGCATTTCCGGGTTTCCGGTTTCAGTTTTTTGGAATGGCAATGTGCGTACTTTTATATCTGATTTCTTCGGAAAGACCACAGGAATATACGGTGCCGGAGCTTGAAATTATGAACCGGAGGGCATTTTTAAAAGAGTCAGAGGAACGCCTGTTAGGAAGTGAGCGTTTTCCGATGCTTGTCATTAAAGTGCATAATTTAAAGGTGATGCGGCAGACGTTGGGAAATGATTCCGTCAATGAATTCCTGAAGGAAATGGCGGCATTTTTTCGTAAGCTTATCGACAATTCCCGTATTTACCAGTTTTCACAGAGCGTATATGTGCTGGCGTTAGACCGGAAGAAGAAGGATATTGATTCTTCCTTACTGATCCGGCAGATTCTGGACCGGTTTGAACAGCCATGGCATTCCGGCAGTGTAGAGACAAAATTCCGGATTCATATCAGCAGTATTGTGTGTCCGCGTGATGCGAATAATCTGAATGGATTAATTGACTATATCCAGTATATGCGTTCATTATCATCTGAAAATGGAAATGTAGTATTAAAGACTGCTGAGATGGATATTGGCCGGCCAAAGAGGGAACTTCGTATCCGGAAACTTTTGAATGATGCAGTAGACCATAAAGGTTTCGAAGTCTTTTACCAGCCGATTTATTCGGTGACAGAAAACAGAATCGTATCTGCGGAAGCACTGATCCGGCTGAAAGATCAGAGTATGGGCTACATTTCTCCGGAAGAATTTATTCCAATTGCAGAAAAGAGCGGAATGATTATGCAGATTGGAGAATTTGTATTTGAGACAGTCTGTCGTTTTATCCAGGAAAAGCAGCTTACAGACTATGGCTTACAGTATATAGAAATAAATCTGTCTGTGGTGCAGTGTATGCAGGAAAATCTTGCCGAGAGGTTGACGGAAATAATGAAGAAGTATCATGTAGCACCAGCCCAGATCAATCTTGAGATTACTGAGACAGCGGCAGCCCATAGTGATATGTTGGAAAACAATATCAAGATACTGCATAAGCAGGGCATTGAGTTTTCTTTGGATGATTATGGCTCGGGATATTCCAATACGGATTATCTGTTCCGGTTTCCATTCCGTATCGTAAAAATTGATAAAACCATTCTGTGGGAAGCATTTAAAAATGAAAAGGCAATGATTGCATTGCGTAATACTATCCGCATGATTAAAGAACTTGGGCTTGAGATTGTGGTAGAAGGAGTAGAAAACCAGGAATATGTAGATTATCTGACAGAACAGCACTGTGATTATCTGCAGGGATATTTTTATTCCAAGCCGATTCCGGACAGAGATTTCTTAGAACTTTTACGCAGGGAAAATGCACAATATTATGCGGAAAGGTTTTCAAAAAATGAATTATCTGATATAATAACCACATAATATTTTTGTAGGAGGCAAAACGATGGCAGATAATAGAAAAGTTGTTAAAATAAAAGAAGATAACCTTGGGGAAGTACATGTGGCAGATGAGGTCGTTGCTATTATTGCAGGACTTGCAGCAACAGAAGTAGAAGGAGTTGCATCCATGGCTGGTAATATTACCAATGAACTGGTGAGCAAACTTGGAATGAAGAATTTATCTAAGGGTGTTAAGGTAGAAGTGGCAGAGAAAACAGTCAGCGTAGAAGTAGCTTTAAATATTTCTTATGGCTATTCTATTCCAGAAGTATCTGAGAAAGTACAGGAGAAAGTAAAATCTGCAATTGAGACTATGACAGGATTATCCGTAGCAATTGTTAATGTCAGAATTGCTACGGTTGACATGAAAAATACGAAATAATACTTTTGTGATAACCGCAGATGTAGTATAATAAAGAATGCTGTTAAAGCATTCTTTTTTATAGTTACATGGAAGACCAATATTGAAAGGATACAACATGAGCAGGAGAAAAATCAGAGAACAGATATTTAAAATGTTATTCCGTGTGGAATTTTATAGTGAGAAGGAATACGAAGAGCAGATGAATCTGTTTATCGAAGAGAATGAACCGATTGAGAAGCCGGATGAGCGCTATATTGAAGATAAATTTAATAAGATTATTGCTGTTTTAGAGGAAATCGATAAGATTATCAATGAATCATCCAAAGGCTGGAAAACAACCCGTATGGGCAAAGTTGATCTGACCCTGATTCGTCTTGCTGTATATGAGATAAAATATGAAGAGGATATTCCAACCGGAGTAGCCATCAATGAAGCAGTAGAACTGGCAAAAAAATATGGAACAGATGATTCACCGGCATTTATCAACGGAATATTGGCAAAAATCGCATGATGAAGAAAGTATATGGGGTAACCCAGATTAACCGATACATCAGGAATATGTTTGCCCAGGATTTTGTCCTGCATCAGGTATGTGTGAAGGGTGAGGTATCGAATTGTAAATATCATTCCTCCGGTCATATTTATTTTACTTTAAAGGAAAATAACAGTGCCATCAGTGCAATTATGTTTGCCGGTAACCGGGGTGGGTTATCCTTTCGTATGAAGGATGGCGACAAAGTCGAGGTAACAGGTTCTATTGAAGTATTTGAACGGGACGGCAGATATCAGATATATGCAAAAGAAATTACACTTGCCGGTGCAGGGGATTTATATGCCAGATTTCTTCAATTGAAACAGGAACTTGAGGAAATGGGCATGTTTGCGGAAGAGTATAAAAAACCGATTCCGCAGTATGCCGGACGTATTGGAATTGTTACAGCACCTACCGGGGCTGCAATACAGGATATCCGTAATATTGCTGCACGAAGAAATCCTTATGTGCAGCTTATTCTATATCCGGCACTGGTACAGGGTGAGGGTGCCAAAGAAAGCATTGTAAATGGGATTCATGCATTGGATGCCATGCATTTGGACATTATCATTGTGGGGCGTGGTGGTGGCTCCATAGAGGATTTATGGGCATTCAACGAAGAAATTGTTGCAAGGGCAATTTTTGAATGTGAAACACCGGTTATTTCTGCAGTGGGACATGAAGTGGATTACACCATTGCGGATTATGTGGCAGACTTGCGGGCACCGACTCCGTCTGCAGCAGCAGAACTTGCGGTATATGACAGGAATCAGATGTTACAGCGGATACGGACTGACCGGGTACATCTGATGCGCAGCATGAAGAGTAAAATTGCTGTGATACAGGGACGCATGGAGACACTGAAGGCAAGATTAATGCAACAGAGTCCTGTATATCGTCTGAACAGTCAAAAACAGTATCTGGAGGAATTGCAGCTTCGCTTAGAGCATGGCATGACACAGCAGTTAGATAAGAATAGGGCACGACTTCGGATGTTAGCCCAGCATTTCGATGATATTTCGCCATTGAAACGATTGGGACAGGGATATGCATATGTTTCTGACAGCCGGCAGAATGGTTTAAAAAGTGTTTCACAGGTTTCAAAAGGAGAACAATTGCAGATCAGTGTAAAAGACGGAACTGTTAAGGCAAGAGTAGAAGAAATCATATGCCAGGAGGAAATCGGAAGATGACAGATCATACAATCAATGAAAATGAGACAGATAATATAATGGAAAAAAAAGAAAATGAGAATTTAGAGGATTTATTTGCAGAAGTGGAGCAGTTGATTGCACATATGGAGGAAGACATTTCTCTGGATGAATCCTTTGTCTGTTATGAGCAGGGCATGAAGAAGCTGAAACACTGCAGTGAGAGGATAGATTCGATTGAAAAGAAAATGTTAGTTCTGAATGAACAGGGAATGCTGGAGGAATTTTAATGGATATGACAGCAGAGCTTACAAAGCGGACAGAACAGATTGAAAATATTATAAAAAAATATCTTCCGGAGGAAGAAGGCTATCAGAAGCAGGTAATTGAAGCCATGAATTATAGTTTTCTTGCAGGAGGAAAGCGGTTAAGACCCATGCTGATGTTAGAGACTTACCGCATGTTTGGCGGAAAATCAGAGGTAATTGAACCATTCATGGCAGCCATTGAGATGATTCATACTTATTCTTTAATTCATGATGATCTGCCGGCAATGGATAATGATGAATACCGACGGGGACGAAAGACAACACATATTGTCTATGGAGAAGCCATGGCAATTCTTGCCGGGGATGGTCTTTTGAATTTTGCCTATGAGACAGCATTGACAGCATTACAGACGGAACAGACGCCTAATGTGGCAAAGGCATTGCTTGTATTATCACAGAAAGCTGGAATTTATGGCATGGTAGGGGGACAGACCGTAGATGTTGAAACGGATCAAACACAGTCTGTCACCAGAGACCAGTTAGATTTTATTTATAAATTAAAGACCAGTGCTTTGATTGAAGCATCTATGTTAATCGGTGCAATTCTTGCAGGAGCCACGAAAAGCGAGCAGAAGATTATCGAAGAGGCGGCATCAGAGATTGGTCTGGCATTCCAGATCCAGGATGATATTTTAGATGTTACCGGTAATCAGGAAGTGCTTGGAAAACCGGTTGGCAGTGATGCCAAAAACGAAAAGGCAACTTATGTTACATATGAGGGATTGAAAAAAGCACAGGAAGATGTGAAACGATATTCAAAACATGCAGTGAATTTATTAGAATCACTGGTGGTAAAAAATGAATTTCTGATTCATCTGGTGGAATATCTGATTCATAGGGAGAAATAAGAACTTCAGAAACCAAAGGAGTAAAGATACATGGTGCTGGAAAAGATTGAGCATGAAAACGATATAAAAAGGATAAATAAAAACGAACTTCCGATTCTGGCAGAGGAAATCCGCTCTTTTTTGATTGATAAAATATCAAAAACCGGTGGGCACCTTGCCTCCAATCTTGGCGTGGTAGAGCTTACCATGGCACTGCATCTTGCTTTTGATTTACCAGAGGATAAAATTATCTGGGATGTAGGACATCAGTCTTATACCCATAAATTACTGACAGGAAGAAAAGCCGGTTTTGATGAACTGAGAAAATACGGCGGCATGAGCGGATTCCCCAAACGTCATGAAAGTGATTGTGACTGCTTTGATACGGGACACAGTTCGACTTCCATATCCGCAGGATTAGGCTATGCAATGGCAAGGGAGATTACCGGAGAAAAGTACAAAGTCATCTCTGTTATCGGAGATGGTGCATTGACCGGTGGAATGGCTTATGAGGCATTGAATAATGCATCCAAATTAAAGTCAAATCTGATTATTGTTTTAAATGACAATAAGATGTCTATATCGGAAAATGTCGGCGGTGTATCCAGATATTTAAGCGGACTTCGTACCGCAGAATCTTATCAGGGATTAAAGAATGGTATTACGAATTCCCTGAACAGCATTCCGAAATATGGAGAACGTATTGTTGAGAAAATCCGTAAGACCAAAAATGGAATCAAGCAGCTTGTGATTCCGGGCATGCTCTTTGAAAATATGGGAATCCTTTATTTAGGACCGGTAGATGGTCATAATATTCCTGCCATGGTGAAATTATTCAAAGAAGCCTCTAAGGTGGAAGGACCGGTTCTGGTACATGTGATTACGGAAAAAGGAAAAGGATACCTTCCGGCAGAACGCCATCCGGCACGTTTTCATGGAACGGAAGCCTTTGATGTTGAGACAGGACTGCCTCTTGTGAAACGGGTAAAAGCCAATTATACCGATATTTTTTCTACGGTTATGCGTAAATTGGGCGACCGGGATGAAAAAGTGGTTGCCATTACAGCGGCAATGGCAGATGGAACCGGACTAAAAAGATTCCGGAATATGTTCCCGGAACGTTTCTTTGATGTGGGAATTGCAGAAGAACATGCAGTGACTTTTGCTGCAGGATTGGCAGCAGCCGGTTTAAAGCCGATTGTAGCGGTTTATTCTTCTTTCCTGCAAAGAGCATATGACCAGATTCTGCATGATGTCTGTATACAGGAATTGCATGTAGTATTTGCCATTGACCGTGCAGGACTTGTGGGCAGTGATGGAGAGACTCATCAGGGAATCTTTGATTTATCTTATCTTTCCTGTCTGCCGAATATGACAATTTTAGCACCTAAGAATAAGTGGGAATTATCAGATATGATAAAATATGCCGTGGATTTTTCCGGACCGATTGCAGTACGATATCCGAGAGGCGAAGCCTTTGATGAATTAAAGGAATATCGGGCACCGTTAGAATATGGTAAGGCAGAAGTTCTTTATGAAGAAAGTGAAATTTTACTTTTGGCAGTAGGAAGCATGGTAAAGACAGCACTTACCGTAAGGGAACAATTAAAAGAAAAAGGTTATTCCTGCTCTCTTGTCAATGCAAGATTTGTGAAGCCTTTTGATGAAGAACTGCTTCTTAAGCTGCAGAAGAATCATAAGCTTCTGGTTACGCTGGAAGAAAATGTGCAATCCGGAGGCTTTGGAGAGCATGTATTGGAATTTATGAATACAAATGGAGATGGTTCCATGGAGGTTTTAAATATTGCAATACCGGATGTGTATGTAGAGCATGGAAATGTAGAACTTCTCCGCAAAGAAACAGGAATTGATGCAGATGGAATTATCGGTAAGATTATAGACAGAAAGGCACAGTAAGAACGATGAAAGAAAGATTGGATGTTCTTTTGGTACAGAAGGGACTGGCAGAATCCAGGGAAAAAGCAAAGACTATGATTATGGAAGGAAATGTCTTTGTGGATGGACAGAGAGAGGATAAAGCAGGAACAAATTTTGATACAGAGGCAGAGATTGAAGTCCGGGGAAATACATTAAAATATGTCAGCCGTGGTGGACTGAAGTTAGAGAAAGCAATGAAGGAATTTGATATTTCTTTAGAGGGAATGGTCTGCATGGATATCGGCGCATCCACCGGCGGATTTACTGACTGTATGTTGCAAAATGGTGCAGTGAAAGTATATTCTGTAGATGTAGGATATGGACAGTTTGCCTGGAAATTAAGAAATGACCCAAGGGTTGTCTGCATGGAGAAAACCAATATCCGTTATGTAACGCCGGAAGATATTGCAGATGTCCTTGATTTTGCATCCGTTGATGTATCTTTTATTTCTCTTACCAAGGTGCTGGTACCGGCAAGGGAGCTGCTGCGGGACGGTGGAAGAATGGTCTGCCTGATTAAGCCGCAGTTTGAAGCCGGAAGGGAAAAAGTAGGAAAAAAAGGTGTTGTCCGTGACCCAAAGGTACATGAGGAAGTCATCCATAAGGTAATTGATTTTGTGTTGGAAAATGGATTTTCTGTTCATAATCTTTCCTATTCACCGATTAAGGGGCCGGAGGGAAATATTGAATATCTGGTATATATTGAGAAAAACAGCGAGAGCAAGAAGGAGGAGACCATTGATGTGGATGCCATCGTAGAGGCGGCACATACATCATTGTCCTAGATATATGAAGCATTTTTTCATAATTGTAAACGCACAAAAAGACAGTGAACTTATTTTTACCAATCAGATTATAGATTACATCAGACGTAAGGGTGGAACCTGTGATTATTTTGCCAGCTTTGAGGAAGAAAAAGCGGAAGCAGTGGAAAAAGAAATTCCAACAGAAACCGAGGCAGTGCTTGTTATTGGTGGAGATGGAACATTAATTCGTGCGGCACGCAATCTGGTAAAGAAAAATATTCCGCTGCTGGGAATTAATTTAGGAAAGCTTGGATATCTGTGTGAGGTAGAAGAGAATACGATATTCCCGGCAATTGATGAATTGATAGCTGACCGTTATACCATAGAGCAGAGAATGCTTTTAGATGGCTATACCGTACAAAGTGGCGGAGAGAAGATTCAGAGGGTTGCGTTAAATGATGTGGTCATCCATCGTACGGGAGCACTTCAGATTGTGAATCTGAATGTTTATGTAAATGGAGAGTATCTCTATAATTTTAAGGCGGATGGAATCATTGTGGCAACACCAACCGGTTCCACCGGTTACAGTATGTCGGCAGGTGGCCCTATTGTGGACCCGAAAGCCAACCTTTTACTGTTGACACCAATCAATGCACATACGTTGAATTCCAAGAGCATTGTAATCGGACCGGAAGATGAAATTACCATTGAAGTAGGCATGCGGAGAAGCCAGCGGGATGAGCAGGTGGAAGTGAGCTTCGATGGAGATTCCGGAGTGGAACTTAAGGTTGGTGACAAGATTGTAGTGCATAAGGCAGAAGAATCCGTAGGGATTATTCGTTTGAGTAAGATTAGTTTCCTTGAAATTTTGCGGAAAAAGATGCAGAATTATACATAACAGGAGGGACTGTAATGAAGATAGGACGACATGCAAAGATTCTGGAATTAATTCAGAAGAATGAGATAGGCACACAGGAAGAATTATCAGCAAAGTTGGAGCAGGAAGGATATCATGTGACACAGGCAACGGTTTCACGGGATATCAGAGAGTTAAAACTGACTAAGGTAGCATTGAGCAATGGCCGTCAGAAATATGTAGCTTTATCTGAAAATAAGGAAGACATGACAGAAAAGTATGTCCGTGTATTCCGGGATGGTTTTGTATCTATGGATATGGCACAGAATATTCTTGTGATTAAGACGGTATCCGGAATGGCAATGGCAGTTGCGGCAGCATTGGATGCCATGGATTGCCATGAAATAGTAGGAAGCATTGCTGGAGATGATACAATTATGTGCGCTGTCCGTACCGTAGAGGATACCACAGCGTTAATGGGACGTCTTCGCCGGATTATGGAAGATTAGAACGGAAGACGAGAGAGAGTAGAAGGAGAAAATATGTTAAGAAACCTGCATGTTAAGAACCTGGCACTCATTGATGAGGCGGAAGTCGATTTTGAAAAAGGGTTAAATATCCTGACCGGAGAGACAGGAGCCGGAAAATCAATTATCATTGGTTCCATTAATCTGGCTCTGGGAGAAAAGGTATCCAAAGAGATGTTAAGGGATAATGAGGAGAATGCCTTTGTGGAGCTGATTTTTGATGTAGAATCAGATGCTTTAAAGAAAGCACTTTCCGGGCTTGATGTTTATCCGGAGGATGATATGCTGATTTTAAGCAGAAAGATTTCCGGAGGAAGAAGCATCGCCAAAATCAATGGGGAAAGTGTTCCGGCATCAAAGATGAAAGCAGTTTCTGCGTTGCTGATTGATATTCATGGACAGCATGAACACCAGTCGCTGCTTAAGAAACAGAAGCATTTAGAAATCCTTGATGATTATGCAAGAAATGAACTGTCGGACATCAAAAGTGAGTTGAAAGAAACTTATAAAAAGTACCGTGAAGTTACGAAAGAGTTAGAAGAAGCTTCTCTGGATGAAGAGAGCCGGATGCGGGAATTATCTCTTTTAGAATATGAAATCCATGAAATTGAAGAAGCTGCATTAACAGCTGGCGAAGATGAAGTTTTAGAAACAAAATACCGGAAGCTTCTGAACGGAAAGAAAATTATGGAAGCAATTCATGCAGCCCATGGATTACTCAGCATGGAAGACGGCAGTGCATCGGAGCTTACCGGAAGAGCTCATAGAGAATTGTCATCTGTGGCAGATTATGATGATGCAATTCGTGGGATGGCAGATGAACTTTTGGAAATTGATAATCTTTTGAATGATTTGAACCGGGAAATTGCGGACTATATGGATGAGGCTGAATTTGATGATGAGACTTTTGCCGGGACAGAGCAGCGTCTGGATGAAATCAACCATCTGAAGGCAAAATACGGTCATACGATAGATGAAATTTTAGCATCCTTAGAGGAAAAAAAGGAAAAAGCAGAGAAGCTGCAGAATTATGATATATATCATAAGAAGCTTATGCAACAGGAAAATGCATTAAAAGAAACATTGCAGAAGCAGTCAGAAAAAGCATCTGCAATCCGCAAAAAATATGCGAAGGAACTGGCAGAAAAAATCAGGGAGCAGTTAGTAGATTTGAACTTCTTAGATGTTCGTTTTGAAATGAAATTTGAGCAGAAAGAGACTTTTGGAGCAGATGGCTTTGATGAAGTGGAATTTGTCATTGCAACCAACCCGGGAGAGCCATTAAAACCACTTGGCAGCGTAGCATCCGGTGGAGAATTATCAAGAATTATGCTGGCATTAAAAACAGTGCTTGCTAAAAATGATGAAATAGAAACCTTGATTTTTGACGAAATTGATACAGGAATCAGCGGAAGGACGGCGCAGATGGTATCTGAAAAAATGCATATGATTGCAGAACATCATCAGGTAATCTGCATCACACATCTGCCGCAGATTGCTGCAATGGCAGATGCCCATTTCAGTATTGAAAAATCCGTAGAAAATGAGACAACCATTTCTACCATACGAAGACTCACCGAGGATGAGCAGGTAACTGAATTAGCAAGAATGCTTGGTGGAGTGAGGATTACAGACACCGTATTGGAAAGTGCAAGAGAAATGCTTAACCTGGCACAAAATGCTAAAAAATAAACGATTGAATCAAACAATAATACACATAATAAAAACAGGATATTCAATGAATATCCTGTTTTTATTTTACGCGGGAAAGCTGTAAAGAGAGTTTCCTGTAGTTATTATGCCTGTAGTGAGGAAAATATAATGCGGATGAGATTAATAAGAAAAAGCATAAAAAATATATGGCAGATTATAGTGATTGTCTGGCTGGTATTTGCTTACCAGCTTATGTTAAATATGGTTCCGGATGAAGTAAAACTTATCGATGGTGATTTAAGTAAACTGGACATTTCCATGCCGGTGACCTTCGAATGCCGGGATTCCGGAAAGAGATTTATCGATACATCTGTAATGGAAAATCAGCTGCAAAGCAGCATTGACAAGGCCGGTGCCGAAAGAAATGAAATAGATATGGCTTCAGATACGGTTGTTTTACGAGCGAAGCTCTTTGGAATTATACCAATAAAAGAGGTGCAGGCAGATATTGTAGTGGAACAGGAGGTCTATGCCAGCGGGGAAAATATTGGTATTTATGTGCAGACGGATGGCATCTTTGTCATCGGAACGGGAAATTTTGAAGGGATGGATGGAGTACTGTATGCACCGGCACAGAATGTTTTAAAGAGTGGAGATTATATCTGTGCAGTAGATGGAAAAAAGCTTGAAAATAAGGAGGCGTTAATGGATGCTGTCGATAAATGTGAAGGAAAATCTTTAGTGCTTCGGATACGTCGGAATGGAGAAACATTAGAATTATATATACAGCCGAAATTGTCAAAAGAAGAAACGTATAAATTAGGAGTCTGGGTAAGGGATGATCTGGCAGGAATCGGAACACTTACCTATATCAGCCAGGATGGAAGCTATGGAGCACTGGGGCATGCGGTAACAGACATGGATACCGGAAGTATGCTGGAAGTGGGGACGGGAAAACTTTATAACAGCAGACTGGTGGGAATCGTAAAAGGAGAATCCGGTAAACCGGGTGAATTATCAGGAGTCATTAATTATGAAGAAAAATATTGTATGGGAGATATTGAGGAGAACTGCGAACGAGGAATCTATGGAACATTACATGAAAAAAATAATTTGCTGGAAAATGCCGTAGCTTATCCGGTTGGTTATAAGCAGGATATTGAACCTGGAGAAGCAGAAATTATCAGTGATATCGACGGAACGATAGCGCATTATAAGATAAGAATTACGGAAGTTAATTATCGGAAGAATAAGGAAAACAAAAGTATTTTATTTGAAGTAGAGGATGCGGCACTGTTAGAGAGCACCGGAGGTATTGTACAGGGAATGAGCGGCAGCCCGGTGATTCAGAACGGAAGGCTGATAGGTGCAGTTACCCATGTGTTCGTTGATGATGCAAAGAAGGGGTATGGTATTTTTATTGAGGATATGTTAGAGATAGAGAAAACGTCGAATCCATAAGAAAAAACAGTTTATAATTTAACGACATGTTTCGACATAATTTATGTCAGGATATAATTATGATACAAAATGTATAAGGGGAAGAAGGCAGCCGTTGTCTTCCGGGTAATATTGATGTCGAAATAAGATGAACGCTTTAGCTTGAAACGACAGAAAAGTTGTGTTTAAATACAAGTAGTTTCATCTTTGTACAAAAGAGTGGAAACGGCAGGAGGTTTGACATGGAAAAATTAAATGTAGCAATTGCAGATGATAACGAGAGAATGGTACAGCTTTTAGATGAAATCGTAGCCAGCGATAAGGATTTGCAGGTGGTTGGTACGGCAAAGAACGGGGTCGAAGCATATGAGATTATCAAACATAAACAGCCGGATGTTGTTTTATTGGATATAGTTATGCCAAAACTTGACGGACTTGCACTGTTAGAAAAAGTAAAAAAAGATAAATCCATAAGAAAATGTCCTAGTTTTATTATTATCAGTGCGGTAGGACAGGACCGGATTACAGAAGATGCATTTAATCTGGGGGCGGATTATTACATTATGAAGCCCTTCGATAATGATATGATTATCAATCGGATAAAAAGTACAAGAGTGCTCCGGGGAATGAATGCTGTGGAATCAAAAAAAGTCGGAGCATATGAGAAAAAGCCTTCGACAAAGCCGGAGGATCTGGAAAGTAAAGTGACAAATATTATACATGAAATAGGAGTTCCGGCACATATCAAAGGATATCAGTATTTGCGTGAAGCAATTATTATGTCGGTAAATGATATTGAAATGCTTAATTCCATTACAAAAATACTTTATCCGACAATCGCAAAAAAATATCAGACAACAGCCAGCCGCGTAGAACGTGCTATCCGCCACGCAATAGAGGTGGCATGGAGCCGTGGCAAAATGGACACGATTGATGAGCTGTTTGGGTATACGATAAACAATGGAAAAGGTAAACCGACGAATTCAGAATTTATAGCACTGATTGCAGACAGAATCCGCCTGGAATATAAAGCGTATTAAAAGGGTGGTTTCTACAAAAACGGCAGCAAAATATGGTATCTGAATCAGACATTTTAAGTATTTTCTGCTCCCCCATAACGTGGTATAATGAGCGTAAGCAATGAGCAGTGCAGCCGACAGAAATACGCGATACTGTGCTTGCACAAAGTATCGCGTATTTCTGTCGGCTGATAGGGCGAATGCCCGTACATCGAGAAAACCAAAGGTTTTCGAGATGCACTGCGAAAGAAAGCACAGCTGATTTGCGAGTGTGAGCGTAAATAGGGCGAATGCCCGTACATCGAGAAAACCGTAGGTTTTCGAAGATGCACTGCGAAAGAAAGCACAGCGTATTTGTAAAAAGGGTATCAGATTTGGGGGGTAACAGAAATGAAGCGGGTATTATTTGTTACATCAGAGGCAGTTCCATTTATCAAAACAGGCGGCCTTGCAGACGTTGCAGGTTCACTGCCAAAATATTTTTCAAAAAATGAATATGAAGTCAGCGTCATGCTGCCGAAGTATATGTGTATCCGTGAGGATATGCGTAAGAAAATGCATCATATATTGCATTTTTATGTAGATCTTGGCTGGCGAAAACAATATGTAGGAATACTGGAGGCAAAGGAAGATGGAATCCAGTATTATTTTATTGATAATGAATTCTATTTTGCGGGAGAAAGACCATATAATAATATTTACGAAGATGTAGAAAAATTTGCATTTTTCTCAAAGGCAGTATTAGAAGCATTGCCGCATATGAATTACCAGCCGGATATTATTCATTGCCATGACTGGCAGACGGGACTGGTTCCGGTATATCTGGAGAATATCTATAAGAAAAATGTATTTTACCAGAATATGAAAACGGTATTTACGATACACAATCTACAGTTCCAGGGGCGCTGGAATCTAAAGGCAGTAAAAGATATTACCGGATTGCCGGATGCTCTTTTTACACCGGACAAATTAGAGTCGTATGGAGAGGGAAATTATCTGAAGGGTGGTATTGTATATGCGGATGCTATAACAACGGTAAGTCCTACATATGCTTATGAGATAACAACTCCGGATGGTGGCGAAGGCTTGGATGGTCTCATTCGCAGTAACAGCTATAAATTAAGCGGTATTATTAATGGAATCGATTATAATGAATATAATCCGAAAGCGGATCCAAAGATTGCTTATTTATATGATGCCAATGATTTAGAAGAGGGCAAGCGGAAAAACAAGCAGGCACTTTTAAAGGATATGAATCTTCCGTATTCGGATGATGTGATGTTAGTTGGAATTGTTTCAAGAATGACAGAGCAGAAGGGATTTGCACTGGTAGATTATATGATGGATGAACTGCTTTCTTCCGGTAAATTTGAGATTGTTGCCTTAGGAACCGGAGAGGAACGTTATGAGAATATGTTCCGCTATTATGAGAGCAGGTATCCGGACAGACTGAAGGCAAATATTATGTATTCCGAAGAAGCAGCACATAGAATTTATGCAGCATCAGATGCTTTTTTGATGCCATCTTTATTTGAACCCTGCGGTCTGAGCCAGTTGATGAGTCTTCGTTATGGAACAGTACCTGTGGTTCGCGAGACCGGTGGCTTAAAGGATACCGTAGAGCCATATAATGAGTATCAGCATACCGGAACAGGTTTTACTTTTTCCAATTATAATGCTCATGAAATGCGTGACAGTCTTCTTTATGCATATCAGGTATTCCATGAGAACCGGACCGGGTGGCTGGATATCGCAAGACGTGGCATGGAGCAGAATTTCTCCTGGTCCAGTTCTGCAAAGGAATATGAAAAATTATATGCTAGATTGTAGTCCTTTCTTCTGGCATAGAAGTAAGAAGCTTGTCGGAACGGGAATAGAAATAAGCGTGATCGGATAAGATTTCTTCTTCCTCAACCTGAGTGGAATTTACTTCATGAATCATAGCATTTAAATCCTGTATACAGGTTCCGGGCAGAACAGGAAGAATCAGAAATTCATGGATACTGCTTGGAATCAGATAGAAGTCACATGTGAGCTTATCTGCAATGGAATCTAAAAGATTTGGATAGAGAATGCAGGAAGCACCATAGAGTCTGGATTTATTGGTTAATACATAAAGCGGTGTTTCGGATTCTTCTTCCATGCTATCTGCAGGAAAGGGCATTGGCATAAGCTTATTGAGTAATGGCATTAATGGTTCAAAATCAGCAGGAAGCTGTGCCGGCGTATTCTCTAAGGCATAAGAATATAACGCATCTGCGGAGACGTTCCAGTAGGAAAGATGAGTGGAACGAATCAGAATAGTGGCGTTTCCCTGACTTGAGCTAGATAAAAGACAATAGAAAACAACTGCAAAATCAAGATAACGAAAATGAGGGATTTCTTTGAGGAGTTCCTCATTTTTCTGATAATGAATCAGTTTAAAGAGGATGCGGTGCCGTACATTTTCAAAATTAGTAAAGAATGCTACATCGACAGAACTGCTGGGACGGTAAGCCCGGTAAATTTCCCGGATATGTAAAATAATGTTATGTATGCTTTTTCCTGCCTGATATTCTTTGTAATAATCATTGAGATAAATAGTGGGAGAAATGTTGCAGCCCTTTTGCAGAATAGTGAGTCCATCCAAAGTAACGCCATTATTTTTTTGGATTTTATGCAGCTGAATCGTAACATCTGTATCAAACAGAGAATGAATTTGTAACTGGATTTCAGTAAGAAATTGTTGATATGTCATAAAGACCTCCTGGTTAGAAATGGTAAAAATGAATAAATAGAAAAGAAAGTCCATGGATTATTCCAATGGACTTTCAATATATCATCTTGTGTCTTGAATAACAAGAAACGTAATATGAAATTTTTCTAAAAAATTTCTAATCTTTTAGAGACCAGAATATTTTAGTAAGATTTTAATTTCTTCCAGAGATAGTCATAAGTTTCTGTAGCCGGGACATCAAGACTGTTAAAAATTTCACAGTTTTCTAAAGTTTCCTGATCAGAAAAAATAGTAGTACTTTCCTGAACCTCTTCATCCAGTTCGTCATAAACAGCGGTGTTTGGTGTAGCATACCAGACATAGTCAAAGTTTTCCATACCGATATCTTCACGACAGAGATAATTTAAAAACTGTTCTGCAGCATCCTTATGCTGGCAGGTTTTGGGAATGAACCAGGAGTCCATCCACATATTAGAACCTTCTTTCGGAACCACATAATCAAGATCATCATTATAATCCTGTGCATAGGCAGCCTCTCCGGAATAAATAAGAGCCATGGCAGCATTTCCGGCAATCATTTCATCGGCAGAAGAATCTACCAGATAGGAGTAGACTAAATCTTTCTGGTCACAAAGCATGGAAAGTGCTTCGTTTAATTCATCTTCATCCGTAGTATTGATGGAATAGTCCAAAAGCCGGAGTGCAGGAACGAAGGTATCGCGGACGGAATTTTCCATGATAATCTGTCCCTTATATTTCGGATTCCAGAGAACATTCCAGCTGTCCATATCAGCTTCATCTACCATGGTTTTATTGTAGAGAATACCCAGTGTGCCGAAGAAATAAGGTAGTGTGTATTTCGTTTCCGGGTCAAAGGCCTTGGAAAATTCCACATAGGTCGGGTCGATGTTTTCGTAAAGTGGAATATTATCATAATCCATTTCTAAGACTTCACCTTCATTGATAAGCTTCTGGATCATATAGTCGGAGGTACAGATTAAATCGTATTTGATGGAACCCGCCTTATATTTGGTATACATTTCCTCCGGACTTTCATATTCTTCGTATTTGATGGTAATACCGGTTTCTTTTTCAAATTGCTGGATAACATCCGGCTCTATATATTTTCCATAATTTAAAATAACAAGTGCATTTTCATCCTCTTTTTGTCCACAGCCGGAAAGAGTAAGGAGACCAGCAATAAGCATAAATGAAAATAAGAATTTCTTCATTTCTTAAGACCTTCCTTTCGCATCCTTGACACTGCGGTAATTCATAATCAGAAGAAGTACCAGAGCAAGGAAGAATAAAATCGTAGACAGTGCATACATTTCCGGAATAATACCTTTACGCAGCTGGGTATAAATCATGGTAGACAATGTGTTGACACCGGCACCTTTGGTAAAGTAGGTGATGGAAAAATCGTCTAAGGACATTGTCACAGCCATCAGAAAACCGGAGAATACACCAGGCTTGATATCCGGCCATACAATTTTGAAAAATGCATAAAGTGGTGTTGCGCCTAAGTCTCTGGCAGCTTCATAGGTATGGGAGGAGGTGTTGGAAAGCTTAGGCAGTACATTTAAAATGACATATGGAATGTCAAAGGTAATATGTGCAATCAATACGGTTGATGTTCCAAGCGCTGTAAAGCGGACAAAAAGCAGCATCAGGGAAATACCGGTTACAATATCTGCATTCAGAAGTGGAATGTTAGTTGCACCAAGCATAATCTGACGGTTCCTTTTCCGCATGGCACTGATTCCGATTGCTGCCATGGTTCCGATTATTGTAGCAATCACAGAAGATGCAACGGTAATCAGAATCGTGGTATAAAAGGCATTCATAATAGTCGGGTCAGAAACAAGATTGCGATACCATTCTGTCGTAAATCCGCCCCATTTTACACGGGAGAGGGAGTTGTTGAAGGAAAGTACAATCAGAACTCCAATCGGAAGATACAGAAACAGGAAAATAATTGCAAGATAAATTCTTGATAAACTTTTCTTTACCATACTGCATGCCCTCCTGATTCACCGGCACGATTCATGAATGCCATACTGATTAATACAAAAAGCATAAGTACAATGGAAAGTCCGGAACCTAAATTCCAGTAGGAACCCTGCATGAAGGACTGCTCAATAACATTTCCAATGAGAAGTACTTTACCTCCGCCTAAAAGGTCTGAAATAACAAAGGAGGTAAGTGCCGGTACGAATACCATAATAATTCCACTGACAATTCCAGGCACAGTAAGCGGCAGAATGATACGGAAGAAGGTGATAAAACTGTTGGCACCTAAATCCCTTGCCGCATCTATTGTTTCCTTGCGGATACGTACTATGGAATTGTAAATCGGCATAATCATAAATGGAAGAAAATCATAAATCATGCCAAATACAACGGCTCCCTGTGTATTTAACATATGAAGCTTCGGGATGCCAAAAATGGAAAGGAATCCATTGATAATTCCATTATTGGAAAGCAACATCTGCCATGCTAAAATACGCAGCATAAAATTCATCCACATTGGCAGGACGAAGATAAATACCACAAAGCTCTGATGCTTGATATGAAGACTGTTTAATATCATGGCAAGCGGGTAGGAGAGCAGGAGACAGACAACCGTACATAAGATACCAAGCTTCAAGGAAAGCAGGAGTGCTTTTATATGTACCGGGTCTGCAATTGCAGCAATATTTGCCCAGGTAAAACCACCGTCACTGTTGGTGAATGCGTAATATAATATCATCAGAATCGGAAGTACAGTAAATCCAATAATCCAGACCAGATAAGGTCCGGCTAAAAGTCTTTTTCTGGCATTATGCATCGAGTTCCACCGCCTTTTCGTCACTGGATTCCGGTTTATGCATAATCTGGATATTGAAAGGAATTACCTTCATTCCTACATGGCTTCCGGTTTCAAAATATTTGGTGGTATGAACAAGCCATTCATAGCCACCAGCCATAATTTCGATTTCATAGTGGACACCCTTGAAGATAACAGAAGTAATATCACCATCCATAAAACCGGTGCCGGCTTCTACAATCTCAATATCTTCCGGGCGGATGACTACGTCTACCGGTTTATTATTACCAAAACCGGTATCGACACATTCGTGCTTGATGCCTAAGAAGCTGACTAATTTATCCTCAATCATGATACCGTCAATGATATTGCTGTCTCCGATAAAGTCGGCAACGAATGCATTTTCCGGCTCATTATAAATATCTTCCGGAGTACCAATCTGCTGGATATAGCCCTGATTCATGACAGCAATGGTGTCTGACATGGTAAGGGCTTCTTCCTGGTCGTGGGTAACATAGATAAAAGTAATGCCAAGTTCATTTTTCAGACGAATCAGTTCGTACTGCATGTCCTGACGCATTTTTAAATCCAGTGCGCCCAAAGGCTCGTCTAAAAGGAGCACCTTTGGTTCATTTACAATGGCACGGGCAATGGCAATACGCTGCTGCTGGCCACCGCTTAAGGAATCAATGCTGCGGTTTTCATAACCGTCTAAGTTTACAAGCTTTAAGGCATATTTGATTTTATCCTGAATATAAGCCTTGCTTTTTTTACTGATTTTTAAACCAAAAGCAATATTATCTGCAATGCTCATATGGGTAAAAAGTGCGTATTTCTGGAATACGGTATTTAATTTACGCTCATTTGGCGGAAGAGAAGTAATATCTTTTCCATCAAAAATAATACGTCCGGTGTCCGGTGTCTCAAAACCACCGATAAGACGCAGGGTAGTAGTCTTTCCACAGCCGGAAGGTCCCAGCAGTGTTAAGAATTCGTTTTCCTTTACATAAAGATTTAAGTCATCCAAAATCATATTTCCGTCATAAGTTTTGGTAATATTTTCTAATTGTATTAATTTCTTGCCCATCATAACCTCCTAAAAACTTGGCGGGTTTGTAACCCAGATAAGAACGGCATCTTTCCTGCCGGTATTTTCGATATGGTGCTTTTTATTGGACTTAAGATAAAAAGACTCCCCCTGTCTTGCAGTATAAGTACGGGTACCATATATGATTTTAATGGAGCCCTTAAGTACATAGCCGAATTCTTCTCCCTCATGTGGAAGATAGATGTCTGATGTGCCGCCGGGCTTCAGCGTCAGCCGTACCGGTTCCATCATATCTTTCTGGGCACCGGGAACCATCCATTCGATTAAACTCCTGTGTTCCGCATCTTCTTTTTCAAAATAATCTTCATTTTTAAAGACAAGCTGTGCAGGTTCATCATCTGCAAAAAATTCTGCCGGCGTAGTGCCGAGACACTGGATAATATCTAAAAGTGTACCTACAGAAGGAGACGTAAGATTACGCTCTAACTGGGAGATAAATCCTTTGGATAATTCCAGACGGTCAGCCAGTTCCTGCTGGGTGAGACCGTAGAGAATCCGCAGCTCCTTGATTTTATTTCCAATATCCATTTTGTACTTCCTTTCCATGAAAAGTGATTTTACTTAGTTTTTACAAAATGAAGCTAATAATGTATTTGAAGTTTAATAATAATAAACTCACTAAGGAGTATTATGAGAAATTGAAAGAGAAATGTCAATACTATTTTTAGATTATTTTTAGACAACAAAAAAAGCTCCCGAGGGGACTCGAACCCCTGACCTACGCATTACGAATGCGCCGCTCTACCAACTGAGCCACGGAAGCAGAATAATCTGGTTATATGCGAAATAAAATATTTTTCTCAGACAACCCTTTGTTTATTAAAATCATACTATAATATTATATATAGAAAAAAATAAATTTGCAATGTTTTTTTGAAAAAAGTTGTTCTTTCAAAGGTTACTTGGTATAATGGGCGTAGATGTGTAAGAACCGGAGAAAGATGAACCGGTTTATGAAAAGGGAAATCATTACAAGGAGGAAGTTTTTTTCATGGAAGTGAAGGAATTTGTTTCAGGGGGAAAGAAAACTGAGGACAGTAAGAAGAATATGAAGAAGAAAATCAACAGCGCAAAGAAAAATTATGCAAAGAAGAACAGTCAGTTTACGATTGCAGAATTAAAGGAAAACAGCGCGCTGATTATGTTATGTGTATTTGTGGTTTTTGCCGTATTGGAAATTGTACTGGGTATACTGGTATGGAAGATGCCGGTAGTGAGCGTATGTATTGTAGTGTTGATTGAAGCGGGACTTGCTGCATGTCTGCATAACCTTCCTGTCTGGCTGCATGGAATTGTTGCAGTAGCAGAGATTGTCGTTGGAATAATTTCCGGTAAAGTGATATTTATGCTGATTGGAATTTTATGCTATGGGGCAGCTTTGTTTGCCTTAAAATTCCAGAAGGAAAATAATCCGCTTTCTATATTAAAATAAGAAGAAATCATACCAGGAGATAAAACATGGATCCCTTACAATTAGTAGAGTTATTAAGAGGACACAGAACTTATATTCAGACACATAATTTTCCAGATCCGGATGCGATTGCCAGTGCCTTTGGCTTACAGCATTTTTTAAATTACCATGGGATTAAAGCAGATATCTGTTATGATGGCAAGATTGAACGCCTGAGTACAAGAAAGATGTTTGACACATTTCATATTGGTATTTTGTCTAAAGAAGATTTGGATGATATGAAGAAAGAGGACTATATTGTTACCGTAGACTCCCAGAAATATAATACGAATCTGACCGATTTTATCGGGGATGAGGTGGCATGTATTGACCATCATCCGACAGTAATTGCCTGTGAATATGCTTATAAAGATGTGCGCCGTGTAGGAGCCTGTGCCACAATGATTGCAGAGTATTTTTATCTTACCAATACACCAATGAGCCGGGATGTGGCGGCAGCACTGGCATATGGCATCAAGATGGATACGGATGACTTTGTTCGTGGTACAACAAAGCTTGATGTGGATATGTTTGCATACATCTATCCAATGGCAGATGTGGAAGAGTTAAAATCCATGTATGTAAATGTAATGGAGTTTTCTGATTTAAAGGCATATGGTGCAGCAATCGATAATATCCACATTTATGATGATGTGGGATTTGCATCGATTCCGTTTGATTGTCCGGATGCGCTGATTGCAATTATTTCAGACTTTATTTTATCTCTTGATGTAGTTAATATTTCCGTGATTTATGCAATCCGTTCTGATGGCATTAAGTTTTCTGTCCGGAGTGCATTCAATCATGTAGATGCCGGAAGAGTTGTAGCAAAGGCATTAGCAGATTATGGAAACGGTGGCGGACATCCGGCAATGGCTGGCGGCTTCATTCCAAAGAAGAATATGGAAAAGTTGGAACCGGACCGGGATTATAAATTAGAAATGCTGTTCTTAGAGCAGATTAAGGCAGAAGAAGGAAGGTAAGATACCATGGCAGAAAATCAGGTGAAGATAACCTATCATATTTATCTTGAGGCAGAGGATGTATCCCAGTCGAGAATTTTATCCAGTACCTCTTATGTAAAGAACTTATTTAAAAATTGCGGCAATCATTATTTTCAGGGTGTAGACTTTGATGATGAAAGTGATTTGGATGATTTTACCCTGCGTCTTTTTGTGGAGCAGGAAATCTTAGAAGAAGAGTGCAGCGTAGAGGCAGATGCAAAAGACTTTCCGGCAGATATGGCAGAATTCTTGGATAATATAGCCCAGGCACATTCTTTCCTTGATATGGAAGGTGATTTTACCGTGGAATATCAGGGCGAGAAAGTAAGTTTTAAGTTTGCTTCTGAAGCAGGAGCAGATTACTGTGACTTTGAAGAAATCGAAGAAGCATAAAAATTCATAAGCAATTTCCTGTAAAGTAAGAAAGAGAAAGGCAGTATGAAGAGCAGGTGCAATTCATACCGCCTTTCTTTAGTTCCTCTTTAAGCAGAGCTTCTCAAAACTTCCAATCAGCTGATAGAGCAGCATGGCAATGAGACAGAGAATCAGAATTGATAAGATGACCCAGTCTAATTTAAAAACCTGGCTGCCATAAATAATAAGATAGCCTAAGCCTTTTTTTGCTGCAATAAATTCACCGATGATAACACCAACCAGACAAAGACCGATGTTGACTTTCATAATAGAAAGCAGGGTGGGAATACAGCCCGGCAGCATAATTTTAAACATGACATCATTACGGGTGCCGCCTAATGTCTTTATCAGAAGAATCTTTTCTTTATCCATATCACAAAAAGCAGTGTAAAGACTCAGAATAGAGCCAAAGATAGCTACGGACATACCGGTGATGATAATGGTCTTGTAATTGCCTCCCAGCCATACAATCAGCAGCGGAGCCAGCGCAGATTTTGGCAGGGAATTTAAAACCACAAGATAAGGCTCTAAGGTTTCGGATAAGGTTTTGGAAAACCAGAGGATTGCAGCAATCAGTAATGTTAAAATAATAACAAAGAAAAAGCTGCTTAAGGTTTCAAACAGGGTGATTCCAATGTGATAAAGGAGCTTCTGACCGGTAATCATCTGGTAGAAGCAGATGATAAGTCTGGTGGGACTGCTGAAAATAAAGGGGTCGATTTTTCCATATCTGGCACAAAGCTCCCATTGCAATAAAAAGACAACAAGAATCAGAAAGCGAAAGATTTTTATTTTAAGCTGATGCCTGCGGCATTGCCGTAAGTACATAAGCTGTGCAGAGGATGGGTTATTCATTTTGATTAAATTCCTTCCATATTAAGTTAAAATAGGATTTAAAATGGCTGTCATTCCGTTTCTCTAAAGGCGTAAGACCAGGCTCAAAGGATATGGGTATAATGGAGCGGATTGTGCCCGGCCGGTGGCTTAAGACAATAACACGGTCTCCCATGGAAATTGCTTCGGATAAATCATGGGTTACAAGAATGGCGGTTTTATGTTCCTGCCGCAGAATGGTACCGATGTCATTGCTGACATTAAGGCGGGTCTGATAATCTAATGCCGAGAAGGGTTCATCTAAGAGAAGCAGCTCCGGGCGAAGTACCAGGGTCCGAATCAGGGCAGCCCGCTGCCGCATGCCGCCGGAAAGCTCAGAAGGACGTTTTGCAGCAAAATCGGCAAGTCCATAAGTTTCTAACAGCCGGCTGGCATAAGCAAGATTTTCTGGTGTCATTTTGTGCTGGATTTCCAGCCCTAATTGGACATTGGATGCGATGGTACGCCACTCTAAGAGATGGTCTTTCTGGAGCATGTATCCCATATTTAAAATATCCTTTGACTGCAGGGGGTGACCCATGAAGGAAATGCTGCCGCCGGATGGGACAAGAAGACCACAGATAAGGGATAAAAGTGTTGATTTGCCACATCCACTGGGACCTACAATAGCAACAAATTCTCCATTGGATAAAGTAAAACTGATATTGGACAGAGCCTTGGTTTCGCCGTCTTTTGTATGATAAATATAATCTATATTGGACAATTCAAGGATGGAGCACATGGTATTCACCTGATAGAAGTTTATAGGATAATATATGTGAAAAAATGAGATTGGTCACCCGGATTGACAGAAGAAAAGGATAGATTATAATAGGAACAGAATCGACAGAAATTTTGAATGGGAAAGGTAAATACGATGAAAGAAAATTACCAGAAAATATTAGATGAAACGATTGCCGGATTAGAAGAAAGAGGAGAAGTTCCGAAACTTTTACTTCATAGTTGCTGTGCACCCTGCAGTTCTTATGTATTAGAGTATCTTTCCAACTATTTTTATATTACGGTGTTGTACTATAATCCCAATATTTATCCTGAGGATGAATATTATCACAGAGCAGCGGAGCAGAAACGCTTTATTAAAGAATTTCCAACGAAATATGCGGTCTCCTTTGTGGAAGGAAACTTTGAACCGGAGCGTTTTTATGAAACAGTAAAAGGTTATGAAAATATCCGGGAGGGTGGCGAACGGTGTTTCCGCTGCTATGAATTAAGACTGCGGGAAGCGGCAGAGTATGCGAAAAAATTAAATTGTGATTATTTTACGACAACGCTGTCTGTCAGTCCCATGAAGAATGCTGTAAAGTTAAATGAGATTGGCGGAAGGCTGGCTGAAGAATATGGCATTCCCTATTTATATTCAGATTTTAAGAAACGGGATGGCTATAAGCGTTCTACCGTAATTTCGGCAGAGTATGGCATGTACCGGCAGGATTATTGTGGCTGTGTATTTTCGAAGCGGGAGCGGGAAGAACAGAAAAGAGAACGTGCGGCGCAGGAAAGTGAGCAGACAGTACAGGAGTGATTTCTTCTGGTTGTCATTTTATGAAAAATAAGGTATACTTTCAGAAGTTAGTTATGGATTTTAGTTTAGAATAAGTACGGACATCCGTATGGAAAGAGAGGATAAAAGAGTGGCACAGTTATGGGGCGGACGCTTTACCAAAGAGACAGACAAGCTCGTTTACAATTTTAATGCGTCTATATCATTTGATCAGAAATTCTATAAACAGGATATGGAAGGCAGCATTGCACATGTGAAAATGCTTGGAAAACAGGGCATTTTAACAGAGAAAGAAATGCAGGATATTGTAGACTGTTTAAAAGATATCTTAAAAGAAGTAGAAGAAGGAAAGCTTATTATTACCGATGAATACGAAGACATTCACAGCTTTGTAGAGGCAAAGCTCATTGACCGTCTGGGAGATACCGGTAAGAAATTACATACCGGACGAAGCAGAAATGATCAGGTTGCACTGGACATGCGTCTTTATACCAGACAGGAAGTATTGCATACTGACAAGCTGGTAAAAGAACTTCTTGAGACCATTCTTAAGATTATGGAAGAAAATACCGAGACGATTATGCCGGGATTTACCCATCTTCAGAAAGCACAGCCGATTACACTGGCACATCATATGGGAGCTTATTTTGAGATGTTCCGCCGTGACAGACTACGCCTGCAGGATATTTTTCAGAGAATGAATTACTGTCCGTTAGGTTCCGGTGCCCTGGCAGGAACTACTTATCCATTAGACCGTGAATATACTGCAGAATTACTTGGTTTCTATGGACCAACCTTAAACAGTATGGATGGCGTATCGGACCGTGACTACTTAATCGAATTTTTATCTGCATTATCAACGATTATGATGCATTTAAGCCGTTTCTCAGAAGAAGTTATCATCTGGAATTCCAATGAATACCAGTTTGTAGAGATTGATGATGCATACAGCACCGGCAGCAGTATTATGCCACAGAAGAAGAATCCGGATATTGCAGAATTGGTACGTGGAAAGACCGGAAGAGTGTATGGTGCACTGATGTCATTGCTTACTACGATGAAAGGAATTCCCCTTGCGTATAATAAAGATATGCAGGAAGACAAGGAGCTTTCCTTTGATGCCATGGATACTGCAAAAGGCTGTCTGGCACTCTTTAACGGTATGCTCGCAACTATGAAATTCAATAAAGAAAAAATGCATGACAGTGCCAACAAGGGATTTACCAATGCGACAGATGCAGCAGATTATCTGGTAAATCATGGCGTTCCTTTCCGTGATGCCCACGGTATTGTAGGAAGAATCGTGCTTTATTGTCTGGATAAGAAGATAGCCATTGATGATATGTCATTGGATGAGTTAAAGGCAATCTGCCCGGTATTTGAAGAGGATATTTATGAAGCAATTTCCATGGAAACCTGTGTTAATAAACGTCTGACTGTTGGTGCGCCTGGTAAAGACGCAATGGAAAAAGTCATTGCATTGCATAAGGAATATCTGGCAAAGGACTGGCAGGATGAGCTGAATCTGCCGGAAGAGGCGTAGAAAATAAGTAGCTTATTTTAAAAAATTGGTACATATGTATAAGAAAAATGCAATTCACTTAGTAATTTTTGATAAATTGTGAATTGCATTTTTTGTATAAATAGGATAGTATATTTATCAGAAAGACAACTGTTCGCGATAGACGAACATAAAAACGTGAGGAGAAAAAGAAATGAGCAGCAAATTAAAAGTCGGTATTTTAGGTGGAACAGGAATGGTAGGTCAGAGATTTATCTCTCTTCTGGAGAATCATCCATGGTTTGAGGTAACTACAATTGCAGCAAGCCCAAGAAGTGCAGGAAAGACCTATGCAGAAGCAGTTGGAGATCGTTGGAAAATGGATACTCCAATGCCGGAAGCCGTTAAAAATATTGTAGTAAAGAATGTAAATGAAGTGGAAAATGTTGCAGCAGAAGTTGATTTCGTATTCAGTGCCGTAGATATGACCAAAGATGAAATCAAAGCAATTGAAGAAGCATATGCTAAGACAGAGACTCCTGTTGTTTCGAACAACAGTGCACACAGATGGACACCGGATGTTCCTATGGTAGTACCTGAAATCAATCCGGAACATATGAAAGTAATCGAATTCCAGCGCAAGAGACTGGGAACCAAGAGAGGATTCGTTGCAGTAAAACCAAACTGCTCCATCCAGAGTTATGCTCCTGTTCTTACAGCATGGAAAGAGTTTGAACCATATGAAGTAGTAGCAACTACCTATCAGGCAATTTCCGGTGCCGGAAAAACCTTTAAGGACTGGCCGGAAATGGTTGGAAATATTATCCCATACATCGGTGGAGAGGAAGAAAAATCTGAAAAAGAGCCGCTTCGTATCTGGGGTGAAATCAAAGATGGTGTCATTGTACCGGCTACATCACCGGTTATTACCTGCCAGTGTATCCGTGTTCCGGTATTAAACGGACATACAGCAGCTGTATTTGTTAAGTTCAAAAAGAACCCTACAAAAGAGCAGTTAATCGAAAAATTAGTAAACTTCAAGGGTGTTCCACAGGAATTAAATCTTCCAAGTGCACCAAAGCAGTTTATCCAGTACTTAGAAGAAGACAACAGACCACAGGTTTCTATGGATGTTAACTATGAAAACGGTATGGGAATCAGTGTTGGACGTCTTCGTGAGGACACCGTATATGATTGGAAATTCGTAGGATTATCCCACAATACCGTACGTGGTGCGGCTGGCGGAGCTGTTCTTTGCGCAGAACTTTTAAAAGCACAGGGTTACATTACCGCAAAATAAGCAGCAAAATATGTAACAAAATGAAGATAGAAAAGAATGTGCCAAGGCACATTCTTTTTTATCGTTTTGGCGTTGATAGAAAAATTAAAATGTGATATTATTTTTGTTAGAGTGACTTCTTAAAATTAGAAATTTTGGAGGATATTACCAATGATGATTCAGACATCCGAATTAAAGAAATTAGAAGAGGTATATGGACAGTCCGGCAATCAGATTGTTCTTTTATATGGAAGAGATAACTGCCAGAAAGAGCAGTTAATAAAAGAATTCTGTAAGGAGAAAAAGTTTTTTTACTATCGCGCCAGACAGGCATCCGAAAGGGAACAGGTTTTACAGATGGGGCAGGAAGTGGAAGCAAAATACGGGATTCGTCTGACACGCTATAGTTATGATGAATTCTTTAACCGCATCAAGAGTGGAGACCCGACCAAGCTTGTGGTTGTCATTGATGAATTCCAGTATATTGCCAGAAAAGATGTCGGCTTTATGAACAGCATTCTGAAACTGAAAGCAAAGAAATTATATCCGGGTCCTGTTATGATTATTCTGACCAGCTCTTCACTGGTATGGGTAGAGGAAGACTGTAGAGAAAAATATGGTGAATACTTAAAGAAGGTAGACGCAGCCATCCGCATGGAGGATGCGACATTTCTTGATGTGGTTCGACATTTCCCGGAATATGGAACCAGTCAGGCAGTGCAGGTCTATGGAATTATTGGAGGTGTGCCGGGTTATCTTACACGCTGGAACTCCAAAAAGAGTATTAAGGAAAATGTCTGCCGGCATATTTTGTCTCCGGATGGCTTCCTGTTCCATGAGGCAGAAAATTATATCAGCATTGAATTAAGAGAACTTTCTGTATATAATACAATACTTGCGGCATTGGCTTCGGGAAATAATAAGCTGAATGACCTCTTTTTAAAGACAGGCTTCTCCAGAGCAAAAATCAGTGTCTACATGAAGAATCTGATGGCATTTGATGTGGTAGAAAAGGTGGTTTCCTTTGATACCGGTGGCTGGGAGAATACGAAAAAGGGTGTTTACCGCATTGCCAATACTTATGTGAATTTCTGGTTCCGTTTTGTCTATCCACATTTATCGGACTTATATATGATGGCACCGGAAGAATTTTATGATACTTATATTGAAAAAGATTTAGATGACTATATGAACCGTTATTTTGTCAAGGTCTGCCGGGAATATCTGACTTTATTAAATCGTATTGGTAAACTTCCGATTGACATTCACCGGATTGGAACCTGGGTTGGAAAGAAGGGCAATATCGATATTGTCGCCCAGAACAGTGTCCGTGAGAGTATTGTCGGAATCTGTAACTGGTCAGAGCCTTATATGACCCGCACGGCAGGTGAAGCATTGCTTGATAATCTGAAGCAGGCAAAAATTTCTGCAAAATATCTTTATATGTTTTCCGCACGGGAATTTGCAGAGGATTTAAAGCAGATGGCAGAAGAAGATAAAAGATTTGTCCTGATCGATATGAAGGAATTATAAAGTGCCGGAAAAGTCAAAAAATGATAAAAAGTCAAAATGATAAAAAGACATAATAATAGAAAAGGCACAGAAATTGGAGGAAATAACGGTTGGGTAAGTCGTTAATTATCACTGAGAAACCAAGTGTTGCCCGGGAATTTGCACGAATTCTTGGCGTATCCGGCAGAAATGACGGATATATCGAAGACAGTCACTATGCCATTACCTGGTGTGTTGGTCATCTGGTGGAAATGGTATATCCGGAAGAATATGATATAAAATATAAGAAGTGGAAGTTAGAAGACCTTCCATTTCTTCCGAAAGATTATAAATATAATGTCATACCATCTGTAAGCAAACAGTATGACATCGTACATAAGCTTTTACACCGGGAAGATATTGATACCGTTTACTGGGCAGGCGATGCCGGAAAAGAAGGACAGACCATTGAAGAGAATATCCGGCGGTTCGGTGGAGTCCGTGAAGGTATGAAAGAACTGCGGGTATGGATAGATTCGCAGACGGAGGAAGAAATTAAAAGAGGAATTGCGGAAGCAAGACCAATGTCGGATTATGATAATCTTGCTAATTCCGGGATTATGCGTACCATTGAAGACTATGCCATGGGAATTAATTTTTCCCGTGTCATGTCTGTAAAATATGGAAATCTTTTAAATGATGCTGCAGGAACCAAGTCCTATACTGCAATTGCAGTTGGCCGTGTCATGACCTGTGTACTTGGCATGGTTGTAATCCGGGAGCGGGAAATCCGTAATTTTGTAGAGACACCATTTTACCGGGTGGTGGGAAATTTCTTTGATGCAGAGATAGAAGGTGAATGGAAAGCGGTAGAAGGTTCTTCTTATTATGCATCTCCGTTGCTTTATAAAGAGAATGGATTCAAAGAAAAAGTACATGCAGAAAAATTAATTGAAGAATTAACTAATAAAACAGCGATTGTAAAAACAGTGGATAAAGGAATTTCAAAGAAACGTGCACCGCTTTTGTTTAACCTGGCGGAGCTTCAGGCAGAGTGCTCGAAAAGGTTTAAAATCAGCCCGGACGAGACGCTGCAGGTAGCACAGGACTTATATGAAAGAAAGCTGACTACTTATCCGAGAACGGATGCCAGAGTGTTGTCTTCTGCCGTTGCAAAAGAAATCAGTAAGAATATCAGAGGACTCCGTTCCTTTGAGCCGGTTGCTCCTTTTGTGCAAAATATTGTGGAGCATGGTTTATATAAAAATATCGGAAAGAGCAGTTATACCGATGACAGTAAGATTACAGACCATTATGCTATTATTCCAACCGGACAGGTCAATGAATATAAGTCGCTGACGGAATTGCAGAAGCGGGTCTACGAACTGATCGTGCGGCGTTTCTTAAGTATTTTCTATCCGCCGGCACAGTATCAGACGGTAAAGCTGACCATCGGAATTGAAAAGGAATCTTTCTTTGCCGGAGCAAAAGTATTAAAGGTTCCCGGATATCTTGAAGTTGCCGGAAGACCGGATACCAAAGAAAAACGGGAAAAGGAAGATGGTGACGGAGAAGAAAACAATCCGAAGAACAGCGCAGCATTACTAAAACTTGCAGATAGTCTCAAAGAAGGAGATACCGCAGAAGTAAAAGAATTTCTGGTAAAAGAGGGAAAGACTTCTCCACCAAAGCGTTATACTTCAGGTTCCATGGTGCTTGCCATGGAAAATGCGGGACAGTTAATCGAGGAAGAGGAATTAAGAGAACAGATTAAAGGCTCCGGAATTGGAACCTCTGCTACAAGGGCAGAAATCATCAAGAAGCTGGTGCGTATCGGCTATCTTGCTTTGAATAAGAAAACACAGGTGCTGACGCCGGAAGCCTTAGGCGAGATGGTTTATGAAGTGGTGAATATGACTGTTCCGGCACTTTTGAATCCAAAGATGACCGCTTCCTGGGAAAAGGGCTTGGATGGCATTACCCAGGGAACCGTTCCGATGGAAGATTACCGGGAGAAGTTAGAAGAATTTATCCGGAAAGAAACAGTTTCCATGATAAATGAGAATCTCACCAGCCAGATTGCCGGGCAGATCCGGCCATTGGCTGGCAGCAATGCCAAAGATATGAAGGCAAAGGTTAAAATCGGAGCAACCTGTCCGGTCTGTGGCGGTGAGATTGAGACTACACCTTTTGGTTATGGTTGCTCAAATTATAATAAAGATGGCAGTGGCTGCCGTTTTGCTATTGGTTCCATCGCCGGAAGAGAGCTTAACGATGAAGAAGTAAAGCAGTTATTGAGCGAAGGCAGAACCGGAGTCTTAAAGGGATTTACTTCGAAGAATAAGAAGAAGTTTTCTGCCTGCCTTGTGATGACAAAGGATGAAGAAGGAAAACCGAATATAACCTTTGATTTTTCACAGAATGAGCCGGAGACCATAGAGGGCGTAAGCTGTCCGTTGTGTGGCGGAGCAATAGAAATAAAGCCATTTGGTTATGGCTGTGCCAATTATAAAGCGGAAGATGAGTCTGGCTGCCGGTTTGCCATTGGCAAAATAGCCGGGAAAGATTTAAACACCGCCCAGGTGAAGGAGCTTCTGACCAATGGAAGAACCGGAACGATTCGTGGATTTACTTCAAAGAATAAGAAGAAATTTGACGCCTGCCTGATGCTTGGAGAAGATGAGAATGGAAAGAAAGTCCTGAAATTTGATTTTGAGCATGTGGAAGCAAAGAAGGTAAAAGATGTAAAATGTCCACTGTGTCAGGGTGATATTGTGCAGACGCCATTTGGCTATGGCTGTGCCAATTATGACAGAAACAAAGAGGACAGCTGCCGTTTCTCAATCGGTAAAATAGCTGGAGTAAAATTAAAGGAAACTCAGGTAAAAGCACTTTTACTAACAGGAAAGACAGAAATTATAACAGGATTTAAATCTAAGAATGGCAAGAAATTTGATGCACCATTGAAGCTTACCGAGGATGGACGCATTGAATTTGACTTTCCGGAGCGTCCGAAACCGGAAGAGACAAAAGTAAAATGTCCAAAGTGTGGGGCATTGTTAAAGAAAAGCCAGTGGTACTATGAATGTGACTGCGGATTCCGGGTGAACCGTTATGTAGCAAAGGTGGAACTGGCTGAAGAAGTATTAGAAGAGCTTTTTACAAAAGGATATACCGCTAAAAAAATAACCGGATTTACTTCGAAAGCAGGAAATGTATTTGATACCTGTCTGAAGTTTGAAGAGGATGAAATCCGTTTTGATTTTGACCGGAAACCGGAAGAAGAAAGAGAGGAAGAGAAAGATGGAACAGTGCAAAATCAGTAATATGTATACATTAGAGGAGACAATCGCAAAGGATTATCTTGCACAATTTACTTATCCGTGGGAGGCACTTGCCGGAATCGGAGATTATATCAAAGAACTGGGAAAAACATTGAATCCGGATGTTTATGAACAGAAGGGTGAGGATATCTGGGTGGCAAAATCCGCTGCCGTGGCACCGACAGCATGTTTAAATGGACCTTTAATTATTGATGAAAATGCTGAAATACGACACTGTGCATTCATTCGTGGAAATGCAATTGTCGGAAAAGGAACGGTGGTAGGCAATTCTACCGAGTTAAAGAATGTCATTCTTTTTAATTCCGTGCAGGTACCACACTATAATTATGTGGGAGATTCTATTTTAGGATACAAGTCACACATGGGAGCAGGTTCCATTACATCCAATGTAAAATCCGATAAGACACTGGTGGTAGTAAAATCTGCTGATGAGAAGATGGAAACCGGACGCAAGAAATTCGGTGCCATGTTAGGAGATTTTGTAGAGGTCGGCTGTAATTCCGTATTGAATCCGGGAACGGTCATCGGACCACATACCAATATTTATCCGCTTTCCCCGGTACGTGGAGTAGTTCCGGCGCATTCTATTTATAAGAATAAGAATGAAATTGTAAGTAAAGCAGAAGACTAAACGGATGGAAATTTACCCGCGGAAGTTACCTGCGGTAGCTGCTTGCAGAAAATGACAATAGAAAATTAAGAAATGAGTGGTTGACAAAAACAGCTATATGCATTACTGTATTAATTAAGTAATACATATAGTTGCTTTTTAGTTGGACGAGAACTTTGAAAAGAGTGTTTCTCGCAGTATATACGGGAAGCTTACAAAGAGTGTTTCTCGTGAATTTTGGAGGGTGAAAATGTTAGAAGTACAAGAGCTTACTAAGAAATATGGAAAGAATGTAGCAGTGGACCATGTCAGCTTTATGGTGCAGGATGGTCAGGTCGGTATCCTGCTTGGACCAAATGGTGCCGGAAAATCAACCATTATAAAGAGTATTGCAGGACTCCTTCGTTATGAAGGCGGTGTTGGTATTAATGGAATGAAGGCAAGAAGCCTGGAAGCAAAGAAAATATTTGGCTATGTACCGGAGATTCCGGCAATGTTTGAAGCACTGACGGTGCGGGAGCATATCGAATATGTGAAGCGGGCATATAACAGTGACATTTCAGAGGAAGAAATAGATGCACTGCTGACACGTTTTGAGCTTCTGGATAAACAGGAGAAGCTGGGAAATGAATTGTCCAAAGGAATGATGCAGAAGGTCAGTATTTGTTGTGCACTTGCTATTCATCCAAAGGTTGTTATGTTGGATGAGCCAATGGTTGGACTTGACCCGGCAGCCATAAAAGAACTGAAAGAAGTTGTGCTTGAGTTAAAAGAGAAAGGCTGTACCATTCTTATCAGTACACATATGCTTGAAATGGTAAAAGATTTGTGGGATGTGATGTTTGTAATGGAACAAGGGAAAATTATAGCAACATTTAACAAAAAAGAAATTGCGGATAAAGACATAGAAGAACTATTCTTTGAAGTGACAGAACCAAAGACTGGTGGTGAAGAACATGAGTAGTCTTTCCTTTGTTTTTTTCCAGACCATTAAGAATAAAGTGAAGCGGAGCCTGAAACGGCCACGGACTTTTCTTGCACTGGTATTTGTTGTTTTATATGCAGCATTGATATTGTATGGACTTGGTTCCATGTCTGTCGATTTCGGATTAAACAGCCCGGAAGGAATCGCAACTGTTTTATCCGTACTGATGGTTATGATTGTTCCGGCAAATCTGATTTCCTATATCAAGAGAAAAGGACTGTTGTTCCGCCCGTCAGAAGTACATTTTGTATTTGCTGCACCGGAAGAACCGAAGAAAGTTATTCTTCATGCTGGAATGAAGCAGTTCTTAACCAATTTTATTGTTGAACTATTTGTACTGGTACTTGGAATTGGTGTATTTGGTGTTACACCATATAAGATGATTTTATATTTCCTTTATGCTGGTGTACTGGAAAATATTTTAGAGGGAGCGTTAATGATTATCTGCTATGGAAATGAAACACTTCCCAAACAGTTCTTTACCGTACTTACCTATATTATGTATGGAGTAATGGCAGCTTTTGCACTGGTGGCAATCTACTTTGTTTCGGTGAAAGGTATGCAGTTATCTGTGTTTGTGGACTTAATCCAGCTTCCAGTGGTACAGCTGATTCCGATTATAGGATGGGAAATTGCATTGATTCAGCTTATTATCATAGGTCCTGCAGGAATCAATGTGGTGGCAACCGTACTTCTTTTAATCAGTACTGTTTTGCTGGTACTTTATGCGAAAAAGATGAAGTGTACCGGAGAATTCTATGAAGATGCTGCAAAATTTGCAGAAGATTATGATGACCGGATGAAACGCTCGAAAAAGGGCGAGGTCGTAGTTGGAAATGGCAAGAAAAAGTATTTGCGGAATGTAAAGATGGCTTATAAGGGAACTTACGCTAAAGCAATTTTCTACCGGCAGGTATTAGAATACCGTAAAAACCGTTTCTTTATCTTTGGCTGGAATTCGGTGCTGTTTCTGGTCATAGGTGTGGCAATTGCGGTTGTTTCTTATTATAATAAAATTTCCAGCCAGCCTTTTAAAATGTTTGTAATTCCGGGCGTCATTGCCTATGTTATCTTTATTTTCAGCGGTTATAAGACGAAGTGGTCGAAGGAACTGGCAAATCCATACACCTATCTGATTCCGGACAGCAATTTTAAGAAAATGTGGTATGCCACCAAAATGGAGCATATCCGTGCGCTGATTGACGGACTTCTGATTACGCTGCCGGGCAGTATCGTAATGGGACTTCCGGTGTCTTACATGATTTTGACCGTCATTTTATATATGTGCCTGAATGCAAATAAGCTTTATATGAATATGCTGGCAGATGTCGTGATAGGGAAAATGTTTGGAGAACTGGGCAGAACAATTCTTCGGATGCTGTTCCAGGGACTGGTATTATGTGTCGGAATCATTGTGGCAGTAGCCGCGGGAGCGTTCATTTCCGTGTCTGCAGGATTCATTATGATGATAGTCGTTATATTCTTGCTGACACTGGTTGGAGCAATCGGAGCATCCTTTGCATTTGAGCGGATGGAGGCATTAGATTAACAAATTGAGAAAATTAAGGGGCATTTCCTGTAAAAAAGACTGGACTAATGTAAAAAAATGTGAGAAAATGAGGGCGGTGTGTTAAATGTATAACAAAGTTTAACATGATATATATTTCATATCGAAAGGAGTCTTATAATGATTTACACGAAGGAAGTCGAAAACATGTGTCCTGTTGCCAAGGGCGCAAAACATGAGCCAGCTCCAATTCCAGAAGAAGGAAAATGGGTTCATTCCAAAAAAATTGAAGATATTTCAGGATTTACACACGGTGTAGGCTGGTGTGCACCACAGCAGGGTGCCTGCAAGCTTTCATTAAATGTAAAGAATGGTGTGATTGAAGAAGCACTGGTTGAGACAATCGGATGCTCAGGTATGACACATTCAGCAGCAATGGCAGCAGAGGTTCTTCAGGGAAAAACAATTCTTGAAGCATTAAATACTGACCTTGTTTGTGACGCAATCAATACAGCAATGAGAGAATTATTCTTACAGATCGTTTACGGACGTACTCAGAGTGCATTCTCTGATGACGGACTTGCAGTAGGCGCTGGTCTGGAAGATTTAGGAAAAGGACTTCGTTCCCAGGTTGGTACTATGTACGCAACAAAGGAGAAAGGTGTTCGTTACTTAGAGATGGCTGAAGGTTATGTAACAGGCATCGCTCTTGACGAGAACAACGAAGTTATCGGATATCAGTTCGTTTCTCTTGGAAAAATGACAGACTTTATCAAAAAAGGTGATGACCCTAACACTGCATGGGAAAAAGCAAAAGGCCAGTATGGTCGTGTAGCTGATGCTGTTAAGATCATTGACCCAAGAGAAGAGTAAGAAAGGAGAGACGAAGATAATGGCATTATTTGAAGGATATGAAAGAAGAATTGACCAGATTAACGCTGTATTAAACAGCTATGGTATCAGCTCTATTGAAGAAGCTGAAAAAATTACAAAAGATGCTGGACTTGATGTATATGATCAGGTAAAGAAAATCCAGCCTATCTGTTTCGAGAACGCTTGCTGGGCTTACACTATAGGTGCAGCAATCGCAATCAAAAAAGGATGCAAAAGAGCTGCTGATGCTGCTGCAGCAATCGGTGAAGGTCTTCAGGCATTCTGTATTCCAGGTTCTGTTGCTGACCACAGAAAAGTAGGTCTTGGACATGGTAACCTTGGAAAAATGTTATTAGAGGAAGAGACAGAGTGCTTCTGTTTCTTAGCTGGACACGAGTCCTTTGCAGCTGCTGAAGGTGCAATCGGAATCGCTGAGAAAGCAAACAAAGTACGTCAGAAACCACTTCGTGTTATCTTAAACGGACTTGGAAAAGATGCTGCACAGATTATTTCACGTATCAACGGATTTACATTTGTTGAGACACAGTATGATTACAAAGCAGCTAAACTTAACATTGTATATGAAAAAGCATATTCTAACGGACTTCGTGCAACTGTAAAATGTTACGGTGCTGATGATGTTCAGGAAGGTGTTGCAATCATGCATCATGAGAACGTAGGTGTTTCCATTACCGGTAACTCTACCAACCCAACACGTTTCCAGCATCCGGTTGCAGGTACATACAAGAAAGAATGTATCGAGCAGGGTAAGAAATACTTCTCTGTAGCATCCGGCGGTGGTACAGGACGTACTCTTCACCCAGATAACATGGCTGCAGGTCCTGCTTCTTATGGTATGACAGATACTATGGGACGTATGCACTCTGATGCACAGTTCGCAGGTTCTTCTTCCGTACCAGCTCACGTTGAGATGATGGGCTTAATCGGAATGGGTAATAACCCAATGGTTGGTGCTACAGTAGCAGTTGCCGTTTCTGTTGAGGAAGCAGCCGAGGCTGGTAAATTCTAAGAAAGTGCGTAAAATCAACACTTTTAAGAGTATTAAGATGTGGTAAAAAGTAGTTGAAATTGTGTCGTTTGACCACTATTTGACCACCACATTTGACCACCATATGGTAATTTATTAGGGAGCTTTTCTTTTGATTAAGAGAGCTCCCTTTTATTGCATTTTTTCCAGGTCTTTTCTTAGCCATTCTACATCACGAACCGTATAGACCGATTCCGTTATATCCTTAATCGAGTGACCAACCATTTGCTTCAGAGCATTTATATCAACATCCGCCTTCCTACATCTGGTTATAAACGTTTTTCGTGGATCATGTGGTCGATGCTCCTTATTTAATCCGAGCGACTCAATTACCTTGGTGAATCTGTAACTGTATTTATCGTATGTCATAGTCATGGATGAAGAGTGTGTTATTCCGACATCATTCAAGAGATATACGCTTTAGTCGACCAGTCTTATAAAGATTATCAGAGAAAGCTTAAAGAACTGTATGGTAAAGAAGCTCATGAAAAGATTATGGATGCTTTAAATGTTAAAAAAGCGGAAGAACGGTATATATACAGTTCATATATGTTTGGTGAATGCAACACCTATATCGACGAACCAATACCGAAGACATTATTTTATGAGCCATATTCAGACAGATTCTTCGAATCCACAATAGTAGACGTAATGCAGGCTGAATACAGAAATATATGCCAGAACTGAAAATGTTCGATTAAAAATGCCAAGTAATTTTAACTTTCATGTGCAATGTTAATACATTGTATTGACAAAGGCAAAAATGGAGAATATAATAATATTAAGAAAGGAGTGATATATATGGCAAATACAAATGTAACAATGAGAATTGATGAAACGTTAAAGGCTCAATTGCAAGAACTTATGTCCAGTCTTGGACTTGATATGACTACTTTCTTTACTATGGCTGCGAAACAGGCAGTAAGGGAGCAAGCATTACCATTTAAGCCTGATATGAATACTGGAATTTATGGATTACAAGCATATAAGTTAGCAATGCAGAACACAAATTATAATAAAGAAGGCAAAGCTGTCATTTCATCTGCTGACGAATGGAATGATGAATCTGAATGGGATGATATGTTTGAACAAATGAAAAAGGAGAGAGGTGTTAAATAGTGAACAAAGGTGAAGTGTGGTTTGTGGAATTTCCTTTAGAGGAAGATGAATGCAAATCAATAAATAGACCAGTTGTTGTACTTGATGAAAATATTCTTGGTGTATTATCAGTTAAAATCACCAAACACAAAGCAAGGAAAGAAGATCCTTATGATACACCAATTATTTATTGGGAGGAAGCTGGTTTAAGATTGGCTTCTACTGCAAGAGTAGCAAAAGTAACACTTCTTACAAAAGACAGTTTTATTTTTAAAATAGGTGATTTGCACCATGAAGATTTGAAGAAAATTGAAGAGATGTATAAGAAATTTTTAAGAGATAATGGTGCTATATAGAGTTATATAGTGCCATTTCTTAAAATTCGACTTTCATCCTGTTTAGAAATGAAGTAGAGGAATTAGTTGGAACAGTTGTTGTAATAAGCCAATGAATGAATGATTTACTTGGAAAATTAGAAGAGACAATATGAAGTATCAGAGGTTTAGCATTGCTAAGTATAAATGAAAATATATTATATATTCATCATGCTAACATTGATAATTCGTATGATGAACGATGGGCAAAAATTTATATTCCAAATATGAAAAATATCCAAGGAAAAGCCGGATTATTTGGTGGAAAGTTTTCTTTCAAGTATGAAGGACAAGAACATAAATTTAAACTGCCATCAAAGGCCGGAAAATTTGTGGATTTTTTTGTAAAGTAAAAGTATGAGGATAACAGGATGAAAAACTTACAAAAGTATCTAATGATTTTGGGAACGATAATGTTAAGTATTGGGATTAGTGCGTGCTCTAAACAACCAGACTTCGATGCCAAATCTTACGCCCAAAGTTCTCTTGATGCATACTATCATGGAGAATATAAGGACTATGCGAATCTGTTAGAACTCTCGGAAAAAGATGCAAAGAAATCGAAGAGGATTTTAATGAGAGCATCCAAAAGCAATTTGATGATTCCGATAACATTACGGATAAAGGAATTGCTGATTATACGGAAAAACTGACAGAAGTAAAGAAACTGGCAAAATACAAAGTACAGGATGTGAAAGAAGAGGATGGAGTTTATACAGTAAGTGTACAAGTTGAACCATCCAATGTATTTCAGACATTGCAACAAAGCTCTACTGAGGTAAGCAATGAAAAAATAAAGCAGGGATTGGATGGAAATGATCCGGAAGTCTTTGCAGCCGTATTAACAGAAAGTGTCCAGAAGAGTCTTGAAAAGAACAGTTATGGAAAAACTGTTACTGTAAAAGTATCCGTGGAAAAAGATAATTCAGGAAAATATGGTCTTTCGGATACAGAGATGAATAAGCTGGAAGCAGCGATGTTCCCAACAGAATAAGAATGAATGGAAAGCTATCAGAGGAAAAACTGGTAGCTTTCTTTTATCTTCAAGACGAGAAAAGTTCTGGCGATAGTAACGTTTAATCATCGATATTCTTATTTTATTTTCTATTTTACCAACTAATCTGGCAATGCATTTTACGATATTGTCCGGGAGTTATACCAGTGTATCTCTTAAAAATAGAAATAAAATAACTTTGAGATGAAAAATTCAAGTAAGTACTGATTTCACCCAGACTATAGTCGGAATGTGCCAGTAAATTCTGTGCCTTTTCAATAAGAACTTTATGGATAAAAACAGTAAGCGTCTGTCCGGTTTCTTTATGGAACAGGGCAGACAGATATTTAGGTGTTAAATTAACTAAAGATGCCAGTTGATTTAAGGTTAAAGTTTTATTTTTACCATGATAGATATAATCAATGACGCGAGAAATAGCTGGTGAATAGTAGTTTTTTGGCGTCTTTTTTGCTTCAGCAACACGAAGCGTAAATTCAATAGCCATCTGTTCATTTAATTTCATTAAAGCGTCAACATCGGTACATTGTTCCATTTTTCGTATATATACATCACTTAAGGAAAAAGCAGTTTCCTCATTAAGTCCTCCTTCGATGGCATATCTGGTAACTAAAGTTGTATTAGCAATACTTGCATAAAAAAGTAATTTTAATTTGGAATTGGAAGAGGTCATCTTTCCGTAAACAGTTGTTGGGAGAGAATAATAGGTATTCTCCAATGCGTGAATATCTCCGTTTGAAACACATTCGAGAATTGCTTTTTCCTGTGCATAAGATGTATGTATCCGTTCATTTTCTGCATTTTCCAACATTTCATGTGTGAGTGAAAAATTGATGTCTGACTTCATTTTATACATAGGTAATTCCTCCTATCAAAAACACGATAAATTGATATAAAACACGATAAATCAATATAATTATATGCCGGAAATAGATAAAATGCAATTAAGAGATTAAAAGAGAGGAAAAGCGATGAACATTGATAAAATATGTGAACAGTTAACAATAGATGAAAAAATCCGGCTTTTAGGCGGTGTTGGTGACTGGCATACTTATGACTGTAATGGGAAAATTCCCTCTATTATGATGACAGACGGACCACATGGGATTCGAAAACTGGAACAGGAAAAGGTTGGGGATATTGAAACCAGTAAGCCAGCAACCTGTTTTCCAACTGCAAGTGCAATAGCCTGCAGTTGGAATCCTGCTATTGTTAAAAAGATGGGTGAAGCGATTGCGAAAGAAGCAAAAAAAGAGCAGATATCCATTGTGCTAGGCTGCGGAATCAATATCAAGCGTTCTCCTTTATGCGGAAGAAATTTTGAATATTTCAGTGAAGATCCGTATTTGACAGGAAAGCTGGCAACGGGATATATCGAAGGTGTACAGAGCCTTGGAATAGGTACGAGTTTAAAGCATTATGCTGTTAATTCACAGGAAACAAGACGAATGACATCCAATAGCCAGATTGATGAAAGAACTCTTAGGGAAATATATCTGTCGGCTTTTGAAGAAGTTGTGAAAAAAGCAAAACCGACTTCTGTAATGGCTTCATACAACAGGATTAATGGCGAATTTGGAGCAAGAAATAAATACTTACTGACAGATGTCCTGAGAAAAGAATGGAAATATCAAGGTGGTGTGGTGTCGGATTGGGGAGCAGCAAATGATATTGTAAGCTGTATGAAAAATGGTCTGACACTGGAAATGCCAGATCCGAAAGGCTTCCACACAGATGTGTTAAAAGAAGCGTATAAGGATGGCCGGATTACGGATCAGGAACTGGATAACTGGACTAAGAATGTTCTGCAGAATTTTGTATCACTTCATAAAAATATAGAAGAAAATTATGAGGTAGATATGGAAGAACAGAATCAGGTGGCACGTAAACTGGAAAATGAAAGTGCAGTACTTTTGAAAAATAATAGTGTTTTGCCAATTGGAAAAGAGAAGAAGGTAATCATTATTGGAGAGCTTGCCAGGCAGATGCGGTTTCAGGGAGGTGGGAGCAGTCATATCCAGCCGACGAAGATGACAAATGCGATTGAAGCAATACGTGAAAAAGGATATCAGGTAACTTATATACAGGGATATCAGAATGAAACGGAGGAATTAGGAGAAAAGCAACTACAGGATACGATAGAAAAACTGAAACAGGAATATAGAAAAAAAGATTGTGTGATTCTATATTTTATCGGTCTTACAGAATCTTACGAAGGAGAAGGATACGACAGGAAAAATCTTAAAATCCCTCAAAATCAGGAAGAACTGTTGGCTGAAATTGCAGAAACTGTCGGAAAAGATCATATTGCAGCAATTAGTTTCGGGGGTGCGCCTATGGATTTTAGCTTTGAAAAGAATGTAGGAGCAATTCTTCACATGTACCTCGGAGGACAGGCTGTAGGGGAATCTGTTGCTGACTTAATCAGTGGTGAGGTGAATCCATCCGGTAAATTGGCAGAGACAATTCCGTTTTCAGAAAAAGATACTCCGGCATGGAGATATTTTGCACCTCCGAATGATGATGTAGAATACAGGGAAAGCATTTTTGTAGGTTATCGTTACTATGAGACATTCCATGTTCCGGTAAAATATCCGTTTGGTTATGGACTTTCCTATACTTCTTTTTCCTATTCGGAATTGAATGTACCGGAAGTATATAGTGGTGGAAAGATACAAATTCGTTTTAAAATTAAAAATATCGGAAAAGTGAGTGGAGCAGAAATAGCACAGTTATATATCTGCCCGATTGAATCAGATGTTATCAGAAGCCATATAGAACTAAAGGGATTTCAAAAAATATATCTGCATCCGGGAGAAGAAAAAGAAGTTATACTAGAGCTGGATGAAAGAAGTTTTTCCGTCTATGATGTAGAGAAAAAAGCCTTTTCCATGTTAAGCGGCAAATATCAGATCTGTATCGGAGCATCGGTACATGATTTGCAATTAAAGGCAAATATGGAAGTAGTAGGAAATAGTTATTTTAGAAATGAAAGAGAACTGTTTCCGGATTATTTTAGAGAGCAGCCACATGGAATGGAAATCAGTGCAGAACAATTTTATCAGCTATTAGGCGGTGAACCAAAACATGACAAAGAAAAAAAGCGTGGAGAGTATACGGTTTACGATTCCTATCAGGATGTGGTAAATGTCTCCATGTTTGGAAAATTTGTTCGTGGAGTCGTACATATCGGACTTAAGATTATGCTTCGGGGAAAATCAGAGCGGGACCCGGCCTTTAAAATGGTAAAAATGGGAGTCGAAGAAGGAAATCTGGAAGGACTGATTGCAACCAGTGGTGGAATTGCAACTCCGAAGTTAATCGATATGTTAGTTTACAATGCAAATAAAAAATATCTGCAGGCTTTAAAAAGACTGCTGAAGAAATAGAGAGAGGGGGAAGTCGTATATGGAAAACAATAAATTGGATAAACGCACAAAATGGAGCTATTGTATAGGAGCAACCGGAAGAGATATGGCGTATGCACTTGTCTCTATGTTTCTTCTTACATATATTCAATATACGATGAAACTGACAGTTGCCCAATATGCAGTAATATCAGCAATTATGGTAGTGTGTCTGCTGTGGGATGCCATTAATGATCCAATGATGGGAATTATTATTGAAAATTCGCATTTGAAAGCCGGAAAATTTAAACCTTGGATTTTTATAGGAGTAATTTTAAACAGCCTGATAATTATCTGCTTGTTTACAGTAAGGCCGGAAGGATGGGGATTTGTTGCATTTTTTGGAGTGGGATATCTTTTATGGGGAATGACTTATACAATGAATGATATTGCCTATTGGGGAATGCTGCCGAGTCTTACATCAAATCCGGGAGAACGGAACTGGCTGGTAACCGTACAGGGAATTTTTATCTGTATCGGACAGTTTTCTGTTGCAGGTCTGCTCCCTGATATGGTAGCTGGAAATGCGATTATGGCATATCGGACGGCTGCGATTGTGATTGTTTTTTGTTTTATTGGTTTCCAGCTACTTACAGTGTTTGGAGTAAAAGAGAGAAAACGACCGGAAAAGAAGAGGACACTGTCATTAAAAGATATGTTTCATATATTCCTGAGAAATGATCAGTTGATAGTGATTGGAATTGCATGTTTATTATTCCAAATCGGAAATGGTCTTCTGATTATGATTGGAATGAATTTCTTTTATTTTGAATTTGGATATTCTGTAGGTGGCAGTCTTGTATTTTGGTTTACAATTATGTATGGATTAGGAACGCTGATATCAGAGGCATCTTTTGCGTGGCTTTCCTCAAAATTCACACGAAATCAGATTATAACTGCAGCTACCAGCATTACAGTCATTGGGTATATGCTTTTTATGAGTGTAGGCTACATTGTACCAAAAAGTGTTGTTTTACTGAATATCATCGGTTTTCTAATCTTCTTTTCGCAGGGGGCATTCAATATGACGATGATTGTCATGTTAAATAATACCATAGAGTATGATGAAGTCCGGTTTCATGAACGACATGACAGTATTATCTCAGCAGTAAGATCTTTTGCAACAAAGCTGGCAAGTGCAGTTGATCAGGCGGTTGTTGCGTTAATACTGATTATAAGCAATATTTATGCAATCAGTCAGAAAATATCCGGATTAGAAATAAAAGCTGGTACAGGAGAACTTACTTCGGAAAATGTAATTGTACAGGCAGATAAATTTATTCAGACAGCAGATGCCGGACAAAGATTTATATTGCGTCTTGGAATTGTAGCTGTTCCGGTAATTTCTATAGGAGCTGCTTATATACTGATTAAACGGAAATATATTATTGACGAACGTAAGTATGAAGAACTGGTAGCGGAAATAAAAAGCACAAATAAAAAATGATTCAATTAGTTGTGATGACCTTATAATTGATGAGTTTAGAAAAAAGTGATATGAATGACAATTGATGATTTTATATATGAAAATAGTATTGTACGTGATAATGGTTCTGAATATACAGCAGATCATATAGATAGGGTGATAGAATCTGTTTGTAATAATTATGGATTAACTATAAAAATGATTTCTACAAATTATGTTTTTTCACGTATTATAAAAGCGAGTGAAGAAAAGGCTTTGATTTGGGATCAAACATATTGGGAATTGTTCAGTCTGTATTTAGCGTATTTCACAGATTTAAATGCTATTCAAAAGAAGATAATTGTGTATGATGAGAGTTCTGTACAGCAGAAAATATTGATTCCATTTGCATATTATTTAGCATTAATTGTTGAAGATAAAGGAGAAGAAAATGTACTTGATCAAGACGATAAAAGGTGATATTACGAAAATAACAGATGTGCAGGCAATCGTGAATGCAGCAAACAGCTCTCTTCTTGGAGGAGGCGGAGTAGATGGTGCTATTCACAGAGCCGCAGGACCGGAACTTCTGGTGGAGTGCAGGACACTTCATGGATGTGATACGGGAGCGGCTAAAATCACTAAGGCATATAATCTGCCATGTGATGATGTTATACATACTGTCGGACCGATATGGAATGGTGGAAGAAATAGAGAAGAGGAACTTCTTGCTAACTGCTATTTTAATTCTATGAAGTTGGCAATGGATAATGGAATAAGGTCTATTGCATTTCCTTCCATATCAACGGGAGCATATGGTTTTCCGGTTGAGTTGGCAGCAAAGATTGCAGTACATACAGTAAACAGGTTCTTACAAGATAATCCGGACAGCTTCGATTTGGTGGAATGGGTGCTGTTTGATACTCAGACTGAATCGGTGTATGAAGCCGAGGTTGATAAATTATGTATTACAGTTTAAAGAACACCATTATACAATGTTTAATCCGGAAATTGATTTTGCAAAGATATTTGAGATACATACACCATTAAAAATAGAATATAAGGATGCGTAAGGAACGATAAAATGAATTCATGCGGGAAAGGCATGGATTCTTTTTTTGGCTTCGAACGGAAGCCCTATCTGTAAAAAATATTTAAGTATATTAGAAGCAGATGCAAATGTCGTGTTAACACGACAAAATTGTCGCGTAAACACGGTCGGTAATTCATCCATGACAATATACAATAAACATGTGCTTGAGAGAGCACGTCACGAGAGTGAAGGCGCCGGAGCTCTCCAATACGAAATCGTAAAGGAGATAATTTATTATGAGTAAGAGAAAAATATCACATGCAGAGGAGTATGGATGTTAATTGATGGAGGTGGCAGAAGTGAGCAGAACTAAATTTGATCCATATGTGATTGGAAATAATATAAGAGATTTACGTGAAAAAAGAAAAATGACACAGATGAAGGCGGCTGAGGAAATTGCAACAGAATATGGATTAGTGACATTAAGGTCAGTCTTGGAATCATCATGGTGTGGAAAGACTGACCTTGTTTTATTAGTATATTTCATAAGCGTTAGTATTGTAAAAAAAGATGGTGATGATATAATAAAAACGTGTTAGACACTTGATGTTATGTGTAGTGTGATAATGTCAGAATCGGGCAAAGTCAACGACAGGACAACATTGTAGAAAATAACATATTAAAAAAATAACATTGGTAGCTCCCCTTTTATATAACAAAACAACAACAGGCAACTAAACCATTCACCGTTTAGCTGCCTGTTATTGTTTAAAGAATTCATTAAAATCACAATTAAAAATCTTGGTCAATCCAATCAGCATATCTACCGTTGGGTTATTATAACCATTTTCCACCTTGCTGAATATGCCGGTAGTTACATTGATGCCATCACATTGGAGCTTCGCAATGACTTCGGTGGCTTTCAAACCCTGTTCTTTCCGCAGTCTCCGGATGTTAGAACCTACCAGTGGATGCAGGTGTTGATTAATTCTTTCTGACATAGGTATCACCTCGTTGAGAAAATAATATCCAAAATGGAAGAAAAAAGTATCCAAAATGGAAGTTTTATAGTATAATCGGGAAAGGAGTTTATATAAATTTACGGAAGGAGAAAGTTTGATGGCTATTCAGGAAGTGATCAAATATGAAGGGGATAATTCAACTCTTATTTATAAGCATCCCGCAGAAGACTTTAATACTCTGTCACAATTGATTGTGCATGAGTCGCAGGAGGCAGTATTTTTCAGTGACGGACAGGCACTGGATTCTTTTAAAGCAGGTCGTTATACCTTAGAAACGAAAAACATTCCACTTATTTCCAAAATAAGAAATCTGGTTTCGGGCGGAGTAAGTCCGTTCCATGTGGAGGTTTATTTTATTAACCTTGCGACCATGATGGATATCGCATGGGGAACACCAAGTCAGGTGACAGTTCGTGACCCGAATTACGGCTATAGTTACAGTGCCGGTGCCAGTGGTTCTTTCGGACTGAAAATAGAGGATGGAAGAAAGCTTCTGATTAATCTGGTTGGTACCGAAAAAGCAATGACCACCAAAGATATTCAGAAATTTTTTAAAGACCTTTTAGTTACAAGAGTAAAAAATTGCATTGCAGTAGAACTCAGCAAATATAGCTACAATGTTTTCAACCAGCATTTGAATGAAATTTCCGAGAACGTTGCCGGTCAGGTGGAAAGCGACCTTGAAAGCTATGGCATCCGGATTTTAAATTTCTTTGTGTCTGCAGTTACCATTAAGCCGGACGATTTGGAAGAGCTTAAAAAATTAGATAACAGCATGGCACAGAAGCGGTTTGAAGCAATGGGAAATCGTGATGCTACCGTAATTGAAGCAGAAGGACTTGCCAAAGCGAGAGAACTGCAGGGATATACCTGGCAACAGGAGCAGCAGTTTGATGTAAGCAGAACATTTGCACAGAATGAAGGCTTTGCAGCGAATCCGGCGAATATGATGGCACAGATTCCACTGGCGTTTTCCATGGGTGACATGATGAAAAACAATATGGATGCAGCAGTTCAGGCACAGCCGGTAACAGCAGCGCAGACAGGGACAGCAGCAATGCAGCCAGATATTGCAGCAACACAGCCGCAGCCAGCAGTGCAGCCGCAGGCGCAAGGTGGAAATATTACCTGTGTCAAGTGTGGAACGAGTCTGCCGAAGGATGCTAAATTCTGTTTCCAGTGTGGTGAAAAAGTGGTGATTCCACAGAAGATTTTCTGCGCAAACTGTGGAAATGAAATGCCGCCGGAAGCTAATTTCTGTACGAAATGCGGAACGAGGAGGGAGAAATAATGTTCAAGTACATATTTTGCCTGATTGCAATATTGATGCAGCCAATTTTTGCATTTCTGGTATTTCATAAACAGGAAAAACAAAAGGCAGCATTAACGATGCCGCTTGTATATCTGAGCGGAGTCTATCTTGTAATTCAGATTTTTGTTTTCTTTAAGGTCTGCCTGAAAATTCCGAAGGATTATCAGGTGTATTCCTATTTGTTACAGAGTGCGATTTTAGCAGTTTTCATTATCATTGAGATTGCTATGGCAGCAAGTAATAAATATATTACAAAGGTTCAGACACAGGAACAGAGTTCCATCGAAGTGTTTAAAGGACTTATTCAGCAGCTTGAAATTTGCAGAGTGCAGATTACAGATGAGGTCAACCGCAAAGAAATTGACAAAGTGCTGGAAAAGATGCGATACAGTGATCCGGTCAGTTCACCGGCAGTGGCAACAGAAAATGAGGCAATCAGACAGTTGATATTGCAGCTTTCTTCAACAACAGATGAAGCCGCTTTTGCGGAAATCTGCGGAGCAATCATGAAGCAGCTTGAAATCAGAAAAATAAAAAATACAAAGGAGCAGGGCTAGAAAATGGAAGAAATAAAATGTCCCAGTTGTGGCAGTGGTGCAGTAAGAAAAATTACAGATGAAAAGTATGAATGCATGGCATGTGATAATCTTTTCCTGGTACATAATTTATCAAAAGAGTTTCAGAAAACAGATGAACATATTGAAAATATTCATCAGGATTTGAAGAAAACAATTGAAAATATCAATCTGACTGCTGCTGTTGCCGGAGGAAGTGGAAGAGATGGTCTGGATAACCGTTATAAAAATGCCATGACATTACTAAATCAGGGAAACATTTCGGCAGCAAAAGCAGAATTTACAGGAATCCGTAATGATTTTATGTGGAGCTGTAAGGGCTATTATGGACTGATTTTATGTGAAAAAAAGAAGAAACATATAAATTGGGGGGAGATAGGAGATTATATTCAGCAAATATATCGCTGTGAGGATGTTACTCCAGAGATTCTTCAGGAGATGGAAGGCATTTTAAATGACGGCAGACAGATCGCTTTAGCAAGTCTTGGAAAGTCATTGAATGAGCGGAATGCACAGCAGAATGAGATTAGTTCTAAAATACAACAGGTAACTGAAATGTCTAAATTGCAGGAAAACACACTGACACGGAAAAAGGAAGAGTTTGCAGAGCGTTGGAGCCAGACTTCCCCTGTCCGCAAGGCAATTTCTATTGCAATCGGTATTATCTGTGCGTTAGTACTGGTATGGTGTGCGGTTTCCCTGTTCCGCTGGATTATTGATGTGAGACATTTATTTGCCAATGCAATGAATTATGGATTTTTTGCAGGAATTTTACGCATTTTATGGAGCTGTGTCCGGACAATTCTCCGTGTTGCAGTGTCTGTTGGTGTAATTATTCTGGGTATTTTGATTTACTTTGTTATTCTTGGGTTCATTACGGCAAATCCACAGAAAGATGATGCACAGCTTAATATTGATAAAATGGATGAACAGATTCAGAAATTACAGGAAAGACATGAGATTTTACAGCGTCGCTTTGATGAGGAACAAATGAATATACAGAATATCAATCGTATCGGAAGCAGATTAGAACAACTGCAGCAGATAAAACCGGAAGAAATTATTCCTTTATTAATTGAAGCCGGAAAATATTACTAGAAAAGGAGAAATGAAAATGGGATTCATGAAATCATTGTTTGGAAACATGGGAGTACAGCAGGAGATACCGGAAAAGAAAATTATAATCAGAGATGTTGGACCAAATCCAGCACAGGTAATATCTATCATTCAGAATTATTATCCGGAAGATGCGGATCAGGTAAGTATGCTGGTAAATGAAAATATGATGGAAGGTAATGCAACTGTCTGCAGATTATCCCCAACAGAAAGCCTTTATGAGCTACAACAGGCGTTAGACGCCGCAGGAGCATCAACTTTTATCCAGAAGAACTGGACAGATGAAGAAAATGCAAGAGCTATTGCAGATATTGTTATTTTTTCTCTGGGCGGACAGCCTGATCAGGTCATGGAGTGTTACCATGAAATCTTAGGACTTGACAGAAGAGACCTGGAATTGAAACTTTTAAAAGATATTTCGGATGAAAATGGATTTTTAATATCAACAACCAGAGAAAGAGCAGAGACATTAAAAGCAGCGTTGGACGAACTCGGTGCTGATGCAGAAATTGATGTGACATGGGACGAGGATGCCCAGGCATCACTGATTGTTTTTTCAACCGGAAATATGAAAGAATATTTATTTTCGGATGTTATAAGAAGAGCTTATTTACATGTCGTCAGCAAAGAGATTTCGGGTGCAAATTTTAAGGATATATCAGATGAAGAACCTGCTATTATAGACGGAGTTTGTTCCTCACTCGTATATTTGCGTGATGAGATAGACCGTGCCGGTGGTGAGACAGTAATTGTTTTTGATACAGATCAATCCGTTGCTGCTGCATTATATATCATGGATGTAGGTTCAGATAAATCCAAAATACTTAAGATATTACAGAAATATTTAGGAATAAGTATAGCTGAAGCAAACGAGCAGGTAAATGAACTTGTAATTGGAAAGAGCCAGGTGGTAAAAGGCTATTTAGGTCTTTTAAAGGATATGAAAAAAGAACTGGATGCATTGCGCGTTAAAACAGAATTGATGCTGGATTTTGAGGAGGAAGAGGAGGAAGAGTTTGAGAACTTTTCAGCACTGCATTGCAATAATTGCGGTGCCGAACTTGCATCCGGCACAAAATTCTGCCCGAAATGCGGTACCAAAGTAGAGGAAGCTCAGAAGATGTTCTGCCCGCAGTGTGGAAATGAAATTATGCCGGGTGCAAAATTCTGCACCAAGTGCGGAGCAAGATGCATGTAACAGATACAAAAATAGAAGTTGAAAGAAATTGAGATGGAAAACATCTGCTTATCCGATTAAGGGAGGGCAGATGCTTTCTTTTTTTACTGACATTTTCATTTCATCATGTTATAATGCAATCAAAGCTTGATATTTCTATATACATTTCAATGGCATATAGCCTGTCAGAAGTATACCGGTATTCTATCATTTCGCCGGGTTCACCACATAACCTGATATGATAACAGGAATTTTCAAAGCTTTTATTTCACATTAAATGAAGCGGAGAGAATTCTTTCAGACAAAGGTTGTTGCGGTTAAGTGACATTGCAAAAGTATACTCTCCAAGACAAAAGAAAGGAGAAGAAATGTCAGGAAAAGCAGAAAAATTACAATGGCATCCGGCGTTTTGTGCAGCAACAGAACTGGAACTGCGACAAGATCTGGATGTACTGGAATTAATTCCGGAGTATAATTTAAGTAAGAAACCACTTCAGATTGATCTTGTGATTATTAAAAAGATGGATTGGAAGCGGACGTTACAAAATGAAATTGGTCATATTATGAGGGGACACAATATTTTAGAGTATAAGAGACCGGGAGATGAATTGACGATAGATTCCTTCTTTAAGGTAATTGGATACGCCAGCTTATATAAGGCGCAGGGGATAGCAGTCAATAAAATTTCAGCATCTGAGGTGACCGTATCCTTTTTTCGGAATGCTTATCCGAAGGCACTTTTTCAGGAACTGAAAAAAGAAGGATATATCCTGAAAAAAATGTATCCTGGAATTTATTATGTAAGAGGAAAAGTTCCATTTCCAGTACAAGTTGTAGTAACAAGTCAGTTGGAAAGAAAAGCTCATTGCAGCCTGCGGGTATTGACTACACAGGTAGAGATGCAGGATGCAGAACTATTTTTGGAACAGATACATTATTTGGAAAGTAAGAATGAACGGAGCAATATTGATTCGGTACTTCAAGTAAGTGTAAATGCAAATAAGCAGGTATATAGTCTGTTAAGGAGGCAAAATGAGATGTGTGAAGCATTGCGTGAATTAATGAAAGATGAAATTGAAAAAGAACTGGAAAATAAATTGGAGCAGGGCGAAAAACTGCAACTAATTCGTCAGGTAATCAAGAAACTGCAAAAAGGCAACTCCGTAGAAGAAACATCTGATATGCTGGAAGAAGAGCCGGAAAATATCAGGAAGATATATGAAATTGCAGCAACTATGGCGCCGGATTATGACGTAGAAAAAATATATCAAAAACTGTAGAAATTCAAATGGAAATATACCGGAAATATACCCAAGTAAGTCCCTAAGAAAAATTGTATGGAAACACTTGACAAACATATTTTTATAAGATATAGTGTAAAAGTACTAGCTATTAAGCTAATATAATTTTTCATAACTCATGCCTCTCGGGCTCTTCGGAGTTCGGGAGGTACTCCCCGAAAATATAGTCAGGATTTTATCCTGGCTTTTTTATTTTACAGGAAATTGTTTTCCTGCAAAATGTGTTTTCTATAGTTCCAAAATGCTTGTAAGAAGCTAGCTATGGTATGCCCGGCAGGTTATCAGCAAGGAGGATGTTTTTATGAAGTTACTCTATGCAGAAGACGAAGAAAGCATGGCAGAAGCTGTTACAGATATTCTTGTATTTCATAAGTACCAGGTTGATACGGTATATGATGGAGAAGAGGCATTGGAATATGCAAGAAAAGAAATAATCAGGACGCTTATTATGCTCTCGGAAGGACAACAAAGTGTAAAGCAACAGAATGAACCGCCGGTGCAGCCGGATGGAAACACCAGACAATAAGGAAGAATTGCTTGAAAAAGAAAAAACGGTGGTGTACTATAATGCTATGAGAAAATCAACAGAAAGGGAATATGAGTATGGATTTAGAGCAATGCTACAAGGAACTGGAGGGAGATTATGCAGAGGTCATGCGCAGACTCCGGAAGGAAGAGCTGGTACACCGTTTTTTGATAAAATTCTTAGAAAGCGATGAAGTACAGCGGATTGATGAAGCTTTACAGGAAAGGGATTATGAGAAAGCCTTTGATCTGGTACATACCTTAAAGGGAGAGACCATGACGCTCGGGTTGGGACGGCTGAGCAAATCAAGCATAATTCTGTGCGAACAGCTCCGCTATAAAATATACGGAGAAGAGATGCTGCAGCAATTTAGGAAAGTCAAAATGGATTATCAGAAGACAATTGATATTATCCGGAAATACAGGGATTCACAGCCGTAATTTATGCAGGCAGCCCGCCAAATTGCAAAATGTGTTTCTTGTAGTTTTATGTTATTGTTATTAGTGATATAACCATAGGTTATTGTATAAAAAAATATTATTACTTTAAGCCATTTTAGTATTGACAAACAGAACTGATATGCTAGAATAACTGTAATGTGAATGAAAGAAAAAGGATGGTTTTCACATGAGAAAACAGGCATTATCTATTTTAGTAGAGAATACCTCAGGCGTATTAAGTCATATCTCAGGACTTTTCAGCCGGAGAGGATATAACATTGATAGTTTTTCATCTGGTGTAACTGCAGATCCAAGATATACCAGAATAACTATAGTAGCAAGTGGTGACGAGCAGATTTTAGAGCAGATTGAAAAGCAGCTTGCAAAGCTTGAAGATGTACGGAATATTAAAAAATTAGAACCGGGTACATCAGTGACCAGAGAACTGATTCTGGTTAAGATTAAAGCGAAGGATACAGAGCGTCAGGCAATCTTAAGTGTTACCAATATTTTCCATGGCAAGGTGGTTGATGTCACCAACGATTCCATGGTAATTGAACTGACAGGGCATCAGGATAAATTAGATGCATTTATGGATCTGTTACAGGGCTATGAGATATTAGAGCTCGCTAGAACCGGTATCACAGGTTTGACCAGAGGGTCTGCCGATGTTACATATTTAGATTAATCATTAAAACAGGAGGCTGAAAAAATGGCAGCAAAAATTTATTATCAGGAAGATTGTAACCTTTCCTTACTGGATGGTAAGAAAATCGCCATCATTGGTTACGGTAGCCAGGGACATGCACATGCATTAAATTTAAAGGAATCAGGCTGTGATGTCATTATTGGACTTTACAATGGTAGCAAATCCTGGGCAAAAGCAGAAAAACAGGGATTCAAAGTATATACAGCAGCAGAAGCTGCAAAACAGGCTGATATTATTATGATTCTTATCAATGACGAGTTACAGGCAGATATGTATAAGAACGATATCGAGCCAAACCTTGAGCCAGGAAACATGTTAATGTTCGCTCATGGATTTAACATTCATTTCGGATGTATCAAACCACCAAAGGATGTTGACGTAACAATGATCGCTCCTAAGGCACCAGGACATACTGTACGTTCTGAGTATCAGGCTGGAAAAGGAACTCCTTGTCTGGTAGCAGTAGAGCAGGATGCAACCGGTAAAGCACTTGACCTGGCATTAGCATATGGTCTTGGAATTGGTGGAGCAAGAGCAGGACTTCTTGAGACAACCTTCCGTACAGAGACAGAGACAGACCTCTTCGGTGAGCAGGCAGTTCTTTGTGGCGGTGTTTGTGCACTTATGCAGGCTGGTTTCGAAACACTTTGCGAAGCTGGTTATGACCCAAGAAATGCATACTTCGAGTGTATCCATGAGATGAAACTGATTGTTGACTTAATCTACCAGTCAGGATTCGCTGGAATGAGATATTCTATCTCTAACACTGCTGAGTATGGTGATTATATCACAGGACCTAAGATTGTTACTGCTGAGACAAAGAAAGCAATGAAACAGATTTTAACAGATATTCAGGATGGTACTTTTGCAAAAGAATTCTTACTTGATATGTCACCGGCAGGACGCCAGGTACACTTCAAAGCTATGAGAAAGCTTGCTTCTGAGCATCCATCAGAGAAAGTCGGCGAAGAAATTCGTAAGCTGTATAGCTGGAACAACGAAGAAGATAAGCTGGTTAACAACTAATCTGATACTTCAAAAAGATGATAAAAAAGCTGTCGCAATTGCGGCAGCTTTTTTTACGCGAGTAGCGAGAAAAATCGCATGCTTGCATGCGGATTTGGCGAGCACCGCGATAACTCGAGAAACTCGCAAAGCGTGTTTCTCGTAGTTACAGGAAATTGCTTTCCTGTAAAGTAAAAAACGCTCCGTGAGAAACTCTCAAAGTATGTTTCTCGTAGCTGACAGGCATTTGTAAGAAACTGACAGTGATGCATCTTATTCGCCCGGATGAAAATTCTGGTAGAAATCAATAAATAATTCCAAGGATTTCGAAGGCTTTAGGGTGTTTTTATAAGCAAAGCCAATTTCACGCTTGTGAATTGGAAAACCAAGTGGAATCTCTAATAACTCTTTATTTGCAAGTTCGTTCTGGACAAATTGGCGGATGACGCAGGCAACACCCAGGTTGGTTTTTGCAAAGTCAATTAAGAGGTCCATCGTAGAGACTTCGATTAAATCTCTGGTCTCGATTTTATTTTCCTGTAAATAATCATCAATATACTGACGGGTCATGTTGTGCTTATCAAGAAGCATCAGTGTAGAATGCTGTAAGATTGCATCGGAAGAAATGCCCCTTGCATTCAATACGTTTAAGTAAGCTTCCGTTGCAACAAAAATATCTTCAATTTCAGCCACATTGCTGAAATTTAAAGTTTTCTGGTTTTCCGGCCTTGCAATCAGACCGATATCAATTTTGTTTTCTTCTAACATCTGTAAGGATTCGTTGGTAGACTGGCATACGATAGAAATATTAATATGCGGATAACGTTTTGTGAAATCCTTTAAATAAGGCAAAAGCATGTATTTGCAGAGTGTGGAACTGACACCGATTTTTAAGTGGCCGACACCAAGCTCTAAGGAGTTCTTTAATTTATCTTCCCCTAAAGTCAGAGTTTCGAAAGCGGAACTGACATGAGTAAAAAGTAGTTCGCCTTCTTCGGTCAGCAATACGCCGCGGGAACTTCGGCGGAAGAGTTCGCAGCCCAGGCTTTCCTCTAGTTTCTGTATGGATTTACTGATGGCAGGCTGGCTGATATAAAGCTCTTTGGCTGCCTTTGATATATTCTGTGTTTTTGCTACGGTATAGAAAATACGGTAACTGGATAAGCTCTGTAACATTTATAGATTCCTCCGTGTTTATAACTAAAAATCATAATAAATATGTTTAATATGTATTTCCATTATACCACTAGCTGTGCTATAATAGCAACAGTATAGAAAAAATGATTTAATTTCAGGAGGAATTTCAAATGGGAATGACAATGACACAGAAGATTCTTGCGGCACATGCGGGACTTGATTCTGTTCAGGCTGGCCAGTTGATTGAAGCAGATTTAGACTTGGTATTGGGAAATGATATCACTTCACCGGTGGCTATCCATGAGATAGAGAAAATGAAAGTAGACGGAGTGTTCCATAAGGATAAAATTGCACTGGTTATGGACCACTTTGTACCAAATAAAGACATCAAATCTGCACAGCATTGTAAATGCGTCAGAGAGTTTGCATGCAAAAACGAAATCACCAACTACTTTGATGTAGGAGAAATGGGTATCGAACATGCACTTCTTCCGGAAAAAGGACTGACTGTTGCAGGAGATGTTATTATCGGAGCAGATTCACATACCTGTACTTATGGAGCATTGGGAGCATTTTCCACCGGTGTTGGAAGTACTGATATGGCGGCAGGAATGGCAACCGGAAAAGCATGGTTTAAAGTACCATCCGCGATTAAATTCAACATCACAGGAAAACCAGCACCATGGATTAGCGGTAAAGATGTTATTTTACATATCATCGGAATGATTGGTGTGGATGGAGCATTATATAAGTCTATGGAATTCGTAGGTGATGGTATCCGGTATCTTTCCATGGATGACCGTTTTACCATTGCAAATATGGCAATTGAAGCCGGCGGAAAGAACGGAATCTTCCCGGTAGACGAGAAAGCAGAAGCATATATGAAAGAGCATTCCAAGCGCCCTTATAAAGTATATGAAGCAGATGAGGATGCTGTATATGATGAGGAGTATACCATTGACCTTAGTACACTTCGCCCAACCGTAGCATTTCCACATCTTCCGGAAAATACAAAGACCATTGATGAAGTAGGCGACATTACTATTGATCAGGTAGTAATCGGTTCCTGTACGAATGGAAGATTAGATGACCTTAAGATTGCAGCTTCTATCCTGAAAGGAAAGAAAGTAAAGAAAGGTTTACGTGTAATCGTAATTCCTGCAACCCAGCAGATTTATCTGGATGCTATGGAAGCCGGATATATCAGAACCTTTATTGAAGCAGGTGCTATTGTCAGCACACCGACCTGTGGACCTTGCCTTGGTGGCTATATGGGAATCCTTGCTGAGAATGAAAGATGCGTATCTACAACCAACCGTAACTTTGTGGGACGTATGGGACATGTGGATTCGGAAATTTATCTGGCAAGCCCGGCAGTTGCAGCAGCAAGTGCAATTACAGGAAAGATTTCCAGCCCGGAAGAAGTATAGGAGGATTAGAACATGAAAGCAGCAGAAGGAAAAGTATTTAAATTCGGTGACAACGTAGACACGGATGTTATTATACCGGCAAGATATCTGAATTCTTCCGACCCTAAGGAACTTGCCTTACATTGTATGGAAGATATTGATAAGGAATTTGTAAATAAAGTATCTGCAGGAGATATTATTGTAGCGGAGAAGAACTTTGGATGCGGTTCATCCAGAGAACATGCACCAATTGCAATTAAAGCCGCTGGTGTAAGCTGCGTCATAGCAGAGACTTTTGCACGTATTTTCTATCGTAATGCAATCAATATCGGACTTCCGATTATTGAATGTAAGGAAGCAGCTTTGGAAATCAAAGCAGGAGATGAGGTAGCGGTAAATTTTGATACTGGTGTCATTACCGACAAGACCACTGGAAAGAGTTTCCAGGGTCAGGCATTCCCACCATTTATGCAGAAGATTATCGATTGCGAGGGACTGGTAAATTACATCAATCAGAAATAGCAGAAAGTGTAGAAAGATAATTGATATATTTTGGAGAGATTTTAAGATTAGTATAAATTTCTGCATATTCTCTAGCGGATAGCTCTGTAATATAGTTTTCTTCAAAATTCTTATGAATACCGGCTGCCTTTGCCAGATCAACAGCTTTGTTGTAGGCAATGGCAGCTTTTTCTTCGGAAGAATAAGTACCAATGGAATAATTGCCATTGATATGGATAAAAGCCTGATAACGGAGGAGTCCATTGTGCTCTGTTTGTACAACTCCACGGTAGCGGTTAATGACAATAATATTGGCGTAGCTGTAATCAAAGTGGTTGCCATTGGCGAAAGTGTAATCTACATTCAGTACCGCATGATTACGGACTCCATAGCGGGAGAGAATCCCGGTCTGCATGCCGTATTCATTTACAAAAAGCCGGCCACCACGCTGCATAATCTTGTGGCTGGAATAAAAGAATAAATCATCAATATCAAATTTATATTCCGTCTGTGGTGCGAGAAAATAGAGAAAATAATTCTGCTTCAGATAAATCGGATTCTTGATATAGACGCCGTTGTCACGGAAATTTAAAAGTGTAATGGCTTTGGCAAAATCTAAAAGTTTAATATATGCGGTATAATTTTCCAGTGTGATTTCAGACTCAGAAAGTAGAGAAGTCCCCTCTTTATAGGCAAGATGGGCTTCTTCTTCCGTTGGAAAGCTTCCAAGACTGATATGTTTTCTTTTATAGGTAAGACTGGAACGGTAGTAGATGGTTCCGTCTTTTGTTTTGGCTGAAAAAGCACCGGAAAGCATGGTAAATCCTCACATTCTAAAATTCTTAGTTACAAATCATCTGTAAGAAGCTGCCGGTGGCGAGTTCTTACGGTAAGTATCACTTTGAGTATAACATTTTTAGGAAAGCATGAAAACAGGAAAATATCTTAAGAAAATATCAAACTTTTGAAATGAAAAATATGCTATGATACCAGTATATATTGGAAATTGCAAGGATATAAAAATTCGTGGAAATATCAGGAATATTTGGCGGCGTTATTGGAATAGTGATATGATTGCAGGTGGAAAGGAGCAATTCGTTGAAGCGGGAAAATACAAGAAAGAAATATCAATTAAAAAACTGGCTAAAAGCAGGGATGATTCTGTTACTGGTATGCCTTGGAGGGTTATATTTTTTCAAGACATCCGAACGGTTTCAAAAAAGTGATGAAGTAAAGATAACATTAAAGCATGATAATTTCTTTGATGACAGTGTGGCAGGGATATTGGAGGATCTGGATAATGAAATCGGGCTTCCTAAGAAAATTTATCTGGTGAACCATTTTAATGTGACTTTCTATGCTACCGGAGAAATTGCTGCAATAGATACATTTTTCTATGGGGAGGATGAGAATGGAGAAACCAGAACCTATCTTGTGGACTATAACCGGAAGAAAAGCAGCAAAATGACAGTTTACATCAATAATTATGCCAAGACAGATTATGAAGAAGATATGTGCCTGACACCGCTTTTTGAACTATTGGGAAATATAAAGGTGAAAGAACGGGTAGATAGCTGGGCAGAAGAAACAAAGAGCCATACCTTTGGAATAAGTTATTCGGGGAAAAGAGCTTTTACCAGTGCAGATAGCCTGCAGGTGATAAATGCAGAAAGTGCAGATATAGATGAAAATGAAGATATAGATGGAAATGCAGATACAAATGAAAATTCAATTTTAAGCCAGTTGGAATATGGCGGAGAAGTTACAGGTTTTGCAGTTACATTTTCTACTGGTGGTGAAGAAAATACAGGTGAAATTATAACTTATATCATAAATCCAAAATATACCAGTGCTGCAGTGTTAGCCCAGCAAAACCGGCAGGAACAGATCGAGAAAGCAAAAAACAGCTCCGGTGATGCCATAGGAGATAAAAACGGGAATAAAGATAATAGTACTATATCTGGCAGTGAGGACGAAGAAGGAGAAGAGGCTACACCATGGACAGAAAACAGGGAAGATGGAAGCGTGTACTTTTTTTTAGATGACAATACCGGTTATCGTCTGTTGGTGGCGGATGCAGCTGCCGGCAGCCGTTTTTATGAGCTTGAAATGACAAAGGACGGCGGGCAGAGCTGGAATCAGCAAAATGCAGATCCGTTTGATGGAAATATTGGTGTGGCAGAAGGAATAGAATTCTATAATGAAAATCTGGGCGTTATCGGATTGGCTGGAGCGTCAGGTGATTATTCCACACTTTATCTGACACAGGATGGCGGGAAAACATTTTCCATGATTGAGCTTTCCATGGATGAAGTGACAGAACTTCCGGACACGGCAGCAGAGTATGGATTTTCCATATCAGACTATGATTATTGCAAGATGCCACAGCAGAAAGATGGAAAACTTATAATAAAAGTAATATCTGCTATGGGTGAAAACGATGGAATTCTTTTTGAATCCATAGATAGTGGGAATACATGGAATTATTCTGGGATAAGTTATTGACAGTAAACTGCAGGTTCTTATATAATGAAAGACAGAACAAATTTTATGCAGAGAGCAAAAGAGGGACAAAAAATGGATTTGATTTACACAAGTACAAGAAACTCAGATGAAAAGGCAACAGCTTCACAGGCAATTTTAAAGGGTCTTGCAGGAGACGGTGGCTTATTTGTGCCGGATTCATTACCAAAGCTTGACGTTGATATGGATACCCTGGCAAAAATGAGCTATCAGGAGACTGCTTATGAGGTAATGAAGCTTTTCTTAACAGACTTTACAGAAGAAGAGTTAAAGCATTGTATCAATAGTGCGTATGATTCTAAATTTGATACAGAAGAGATTGCTCCGTTAGTAGATGCAGACGGTGCATATTATCTGGAGCTTTTTCATGGTGCTACGATAGCATTTAAGGATATGGCATTATCCATTCTGCCTTACCTTATGACAACTGCTGCAAAGAAAAACCATGTAAAGAATGAAATTGTTATTTTAACAGCAACTTCCGGTGATACCGGAAAAGCTGCTTTAGCAGGTTTTGCAGACGTTCCTGGTACTAAGATTATTGTATTCTATCCAAAGAATGGTGTCAGCCCGATTCAAAAGAAGCAGATGGTTACCCAGAAAGGGGCAAATACACATGTAGTTGGTATTCATGGTAACTTTGACCAGGCACAGACCGGCGTTAAGAAAATGTTTTCTGATAAAGAACTGGCAGAATTAATGGACAAAGCCGGATATCAGTTTTCCTCTGCTAACTCCATTAATATCGGACGTCTTGTTCCTCAGATTGTTTATTATGTATATGCATATGCAAAATTATATGAAAATGGTGCAATTGCAAAAGATGAAAAGATTAATGTTGTAGTTCCAACCGGTAACTTCGGAAATATCTTAGCAGCTTTCTATGCAAAGAACTTAGGACTTCCGATTGCAAAATTAATCTGTGCTTCCAATGAGAACAAGGTATTATTTGACTTCTTCTCAACCGGAACCTATGACAGAAACCGTGAATTTGTACTAACTTCTTCTCCATCCATGGATATCCTGATTTCCAGCAACTTAGAGCGTCTGATTTATCGTATTGCCGGAAATGATGCAGAGAAAAATGCTGAATTCATGCGTGCATTAACAGAAGAGGGCAAATATATGATTACCGATGAGATGCGTACCCAGCTTGCTGACTTCTATGGCAATTACACCACAGAGGAAGAAACAGCAGAAGTAATCCGTGACCTCTATGAGAAGACCGGCTATGTGATCGATACACATACTGCTGTAGCAACCGGTGTATACCACAAATATGTAAAAGAGACCGGTGATAATACCAAGACTGTTATTGCATCAACAGCAAGCCCGTTCAAGTTTACCAGAAGCGTAATGGATGCCATTGATAAAGAAAAATATGATTCCATGACTGATTTTGAACTGGTAGATGAGTTAAGCAAGATTGCAAATGTAAAAGTTCCACAGGCAATTGAAGACATCCGCAGTGCAGAAGTACTTCATAAGACAGAATGCGATGTAGAAGATATGCCTAAGACGGTAAAAGCATTTTTAAATATCTAAATGCTTATGTAAAACATAGAGAATCTGCTACCGGCAGTTTCTTATGGATATAAGGTAACAAAACCCTGTCAGAGAAATCTGACAGGGTTTCGTTTATGTAAATAAAATGTAAAGGTTTAAGATTAGATTTCCATCAGGAAGTGAATGGTTCCAAATGGGAAAATAATTGGAAATACATAAATCTTAGTGGCATTTGTAAGTGTTTCTTCCTCATGAACTTCCGGAGGACATAAGTTTAATTCCAGGGAAAATTCATTAGACATATTTACATTAAATAATCCATTGTGAAGATTTAAGAAATCTTCGATAGAGGCTTTTACATACTCATCGAATTCATGGAATTCTTCTTTGGCATAACGGGATGCAAAAGCAATTGCAACAGATTTACTCATGTCTATACCAGAATTGAAAGAAAGTAAACCTTCATCTTTCTGGGTAACACAATAGTTGGTCATATACTCGGATTTCATCAGTGGATTTAATGGTGTAAAATCCTTTCCGATGAAACGGACGATATCATTAAAGAGAAGATTAAGGTATGCAACAATCTTTCCTGACATATCAGAATTATCAAAATGGAAGAATTTATGAATCAGCTTTTCAACCATATCATTCTGTTCGTTAGCAACATTTAAATCATCAATTTCATTACTTGCCTGATATTCTGCAAGTAATTCCTCAAATTGACTGTTGGTAAGCAGTCCGTCTTCAATCAAAATCTGACCTAAAAGCAGGTAGTCTGGTTTCTGCGAGGAGAGTAATTTGTCAACCTGTTCCTTTGTAAGATATCCGCCTTCGATTGCAATTTCACCAAATTTCTTATCTTCATGGGTCTGACGGCATATAATAGCGTCAACCTGGGAAGCATTTAATAATCCGGCATGAATTGCCAGAGTACCTAATTTCAGATAGGAAGAGGACTGCCTCTCTAATGCATCTACCAGCTTATCCGCAGGAACAGCACTTTTGCTTAAAAGAAAATTACCAAAAAACTGTGTATACATAATTATCTCCCTTCAAAATAATTCTTCAGTACCCGTTCAATCTGTTCAACATTCAACGGTTTCTGGATAAAATCCTTTGCACCGGCTTCAATTGCATTCTTTAACTGAGCCTGTGTACCAACAGAAGATACGATAATAATAACCGCTTTCGGGTCAGATTCTCTAATTTCTTTTACAGCAGCAATACCATCTTTTACTGGCATAACAATATCAAGAAAAACGATATCAGGTTTATCGGATTTGAATTTGTCAATTGCTTCCTGACCATTTGCTGCCTCAACAAAAGTTGTACCACCATACTGCGCAATAATGTCTTTCAACTGTTTTCTCGCCAGAATGGAGTCATCTCCAATCAGGATTTTTGCTTCGTCTAATTTCATATATAATCCCTCCAAATACAACTAGAATAATTAGAACATATTAATATACTACAATAGTTGACCAAAAGTTTCAATGGCTTTTTCGATAAAATTCGTGGTTTTGCATAAAAAACAAATAAAAATAGAAGGTTATATGATAAATATGTTCACATAGCAATGTAAAGTGTGGTAAGATAAATCAGAATCAGGAAAAAAGAGTAAAAGAGGTTACATATTATGAAAGTAAACTGGAATTTAGTAGTAGATGTTGTGGTAGCACTGGTAGGTGTCTATGTTCTTATGAATGGCATATGGATGAAAAGTACCGGAAAGACAAGCAGCCTTTTGGCAACGCCGGAGGAATTAAAGAAATGTAAACATCCGGAGAAGATAAGAGAAGAAGTAACACCGAAAATGCTTCTTTGCGGAGCACTGGCATTAGTATATGGCATTGTGACGGCATTGGGTGAGACCATCTTTAAACTGCCGATTATTATTAAATCAGGAATCCTTCTGCTGCTGGTGTTATCCTGTCTGTTTTTGGTCAGTACATTAAAGAATGCCAGAGAGAAGTATTTATAAAAAATATTTATTTATAATAATTTATAAAAAACTGTAGTTTATATCTGGAAAAGATACCGGATAAGAACTACAGTTTTTTGTGTCTAGGCATTCCATAAGAAGCTGCAGGTGACAGAATCTTGCGGTTTAACGTTTGTCAATCGGAACATATTCTTTGCGTTCACCGATGTTACGATATGCAGGACGCATAATTTTTCCATTCTGGGAAAGCTCCTCTAAGCGGTGGGCACTCCAGCCGGCAATTCTTGCAATTGCAAAAATTGGTGTATAGAGTTCTAAGGGAAGGTCAAGCATATGATAAACAAATCCGCTGAAGAAGTCTACGTTTGGACTTACACCTTTATAGATTTTACGTTCTTTGGCGATGATTTCCGGTGCAAGGCGCTCTACTAAGGAATAGAGTGCAAATTCTTTTTCATATCCCTTTTCCTGGGAAAGCTTTTCCACAAAACCGCGGAAGATGACTGCTCTTGGGTCGGAAAGAGAATATACTGCATGACCCATTCCATAGATAAGACCGGCATGGTCAAAAGCTTTTTTATGAAGAAGTGCAGTAAGATATTTACCTACTTCGTCTTCGTCTGTCCAGTCTTTTACAGTGCGTTTCATATCTTCAAACATCTGAACCACTTTGATATTGGCACCACCATGTTTCGGCCCCTTCAGGGAACCAAGGGATGCTGCAATAACAGAATAAGTATCGGTTCCGGAAGAAGATACCAGATGGGTAGTAAAAGTAGAGTTATTTCCGCCACCATGCTCCATATGTAAGATTAATGCAATATCTAAAAGCTTTGCCTCTAATGGGGTATATTTACTGTCTGGCCGCAGAATATGAAGAATTGTTTCTGCAGTAGATAATTCCGGCTGTGGGGTATGAATATAAAGGCTGGCACCATCATGATAATGGCGGTAAGCCTGATAACCATATACAGAAAGCAGTGGGAATAAGCTGATAAGCTGCAAACACTGTCTCAATACATTAGGAAGTGAAATATCATCGGCACGGTCATCATAGGAATAAAGTGTAAGCACACTTCGTGCCAGTGTATTCATCATATCTTTGCTTGGAGCTTTCATAATAATATCACGTACAAAACTGGTTGGAAGTGTACGGTATTCGGAAAGCAGTCCACAGAAGTTTTTCAACTGTTCTTTGGTTGGAAGCTCACCAAACATCAGAAGATAAGCACATTCTTCAAATCCAAAATGGCTGTCCGGTGCAATTCCTTTTACTAAATCTTTTACGTTATAGCCACGGTAATAAAGTTCGCCCTCAGCTGGAATGTATTCTCCATTTACCAGCTTGGTAGAGCATACATCAGAAATGTGTGTAAGTCCTACCAGAACACCCTTTCCGTTTAAATCACGAAGACCACGGTTAACATTATATTTCGTATATAATTCAGAAGGAATGATGGATGATGCGGAGCATTTATTCGCAAGTTCCATTATTTCCGGTGTGATTTCATAAAAACGTCCTGTCATATTGTTCCTCCTCTTTTAATTATTTTAATATGTTATCATATTTCAGTTGTAGAAAACAAGAAAAAAGCGTAAATTTTAAAGAAAGTTTAAAATTGTTTTCTAAAAAATTTAGAATTATAGGAAGATGGTACTAATGTAAAAATGTTCTCTGATAAAACGTTTTTTGCTGGATAAATTACAGAATATATATTACAATTAAAAAAAATACCGGAGGCACAAAATGGAAAAAGAAGAATTATATCGTTATGTGGATCATACTGCGTTAAAAGCCTTTACCACATGGAAGGACATAGAAAAATTATGTGAAGAAGCAATAAAATACCATACCGCATCAGTCTGTATCCCAAGCTGTTACATCAGCCGGGTAAAAGAAACTTACGGCGATAAAATCAAAATCTGTACCGTAGTAGGATTTCCGTTAGGATATGCGAACACTGAAGGAAAGCTGGCAGAGACAAAGAAAGCATTGGAAGACGGCGCAGAAGAAATTGATATGGTAATTAATATCTGCGATGTAAAGAATGGGGCATATCATAAAGTAGAAGAGGAAATCCGTCTTTTAAAAGAGGCAACAGGAGATAAAATCTTAAAGGTTATTATCGAAACCTGTTATCTTACAAAAGAAGAAAAGATTGCCATGTGCCATGCGGTAACCAATGCCGGAGCAGATTTTATCAAGACATCCACCGGATTTGGAACGGCAGGTGCTACCATGGAAGACGTATTATTAATGAAAGAACACATTGGAGCAGAGGTTAAGATTAAGGCGGCCGGAGGAATCCGTACCAAAGAAGATATGGAAAATTATATTAAGGCAGGCTGTTCACGGCTTGGCACAAGTTCTGCCGTTGATATTCTGGGATAGCAGATATTAAGAGCAATGAAGAATGATAAGATAATGAAAAAAATTGTAAAACAGAAATAATTTAGAAAAGGTGAGTGTCATGGAGACGGACAAAAGACAATTATTAGAAGCGGCAAAAGAAGCCAAAAAATATTCCTATGCACCGTATTCCAATTTTCATGTAGGTGCAGCCCTTTATTGTAAGGATGGCAGTATCTATACCGGATGTAATATCGAAAATGCAGCCTTTACGCCCACGAACTGTGCGGAGCGGACAGCAGTCTTTAAGGCGGTATCGGAAGGGAAAAAAGATTTTCTGGCAATTGCTGTAGTGGGAGACAGGGAAGAACCTCTTACACCTTGTGGTGTCTGCCGGCAGGTACTGACAGAGTTTGTAGATGGAAGCACGTTTGAGGTAATTATGGAAGATGGGGCTGGAGGCATTAAAGTCATGAAATTAGAAGAACTATTTCCGGCATCTTTTTCGCCAAAAGATCTGCAATCATAAATTGTTCCACAATTTGACAGGAATTTTACATTGAAAAACGACACATATTAGAGTATAATAACAATTACAAAAAGCAGATAGTTTTATGCCTGGGATGTTCGACACGCCTGTTATTTTGAACCTACATTTACTTTAAACGGGATTCCAATATTTCCAATAGGATGTCAGGCCTCCGTTTGCAGTGGAAGGCAGAGTATTGGTTGAGGTTACCCACCTAGCTTTGCTAGGAGTCAAAATACAGGAAACGGCATTTTGGGTATATTTGCTAAAGATAAGGTATGAATAGACGAAAGAATCTTTGTGTACAAAAGAATCATAAGGTACGGAAGATAAACATATAGTATACCAAAGAAGCATGTTTACAAAAGAACCGAAAATACAAAAGAGAAAAAAGAAGCTGCTGAAAAGCAGCTTCTTTTCTGCAACAGGCAATAAAGGAGTTATTATGCGAAAAGTGAAAAGTAAAAAAAGTAATTATCTGTTGCTGTTTTGTGGAGCATTTCTGGTTCTTATACTGGTGGTTCTGATAACGGATACAAAAGGGGAGAAAAATGGATATTCCGAACAATGTGTTTATCGGAATGAGATTCCCTCCCTGCTGCAGTTTACTTATTATTCCAAGGACGAATGGGCTGAGAAACTGCCGCAACAGGGAACACTTACCTATGATGATGTAAGTGGCATTCTGGAATTGCTTCATTTAAAAGAATATATTCCTTTGGATGATTCGAAAAAAAACATTGACCGGGCAGCCTGGTTTGCTATATATGATGAAATTTTAAGTTATCTTGATACCGATACGTCTGTCTTAAAAAAGGACATTCTTGTATTGAAAAAAGAAAAAAAGCAGCTTACCACACAGGATGGTACTTATGCCATTACATCCAATCCAAAGTGGTATCAGAAGCTTCACAGTTATGGTGTTTATCTGTTGGAGGATAAAGTAATCGGGGTCGCCGCAAAGGATAAAGAAGATGTGGCATTGAAAAATGCCTATCTCATTTCAAATATAGAAGGAAATCTTACATTTCTTTATCAGGGAACAGAATACCAGGTGCCGGTTGATACCGATGAAGAATTATCAAATGTCGTAGCAGATATTTCTTTCAGTGAAAAAGAGATACATAAAATCAGCCGGAAGGAAGATACCATTACCGGAAAGCTGATATCAAAAACAGATACCGCAATGGAGATTAAGGGATATGGACAAGTTGCGATAGATGAAGCCATGAAAATATATGCAACTTATGATGGAATCCGGGAAGTCTCCATGGATGCACTGATGCTGGAAAACATGGAAATTACATTTGTAGTGGCAGAAAAACAGATCTGCGCCATTCTTTTGACAGAGCCTGCTAAAATAGAAAACATCCGTGTTTTGTTATTAGACAATGATAATATGTTCCGTTCTGATGTATCATTGGTATCGGATGTGCCGGTGCATCTTTATTATGGAGAAACGGAAACTGTATTAGAAGCAGGAAACGTGATTACAGCATCCAGTTATGCCAATATACTGACAACATCGTCTGTTTCATTAGTCGCAGAGGATGGCACATCGCCATTCTATTTTACTGACAATCAGGGCAATCGCATATCTCCGGCTTATGCAGGCAGCATGGAGCTTCGTATGTATCCGGAAGGATATACCGTGGTAAATGTAGTGGATTTAGAATCCTATGTAAAGGGCGTTATCCCAAGTGAGGTTCCATCTTCTTATGGAATGGAAGCCTTAAAAGCACAGGCTGTCTGTGCCAGAAGCTATGCTTATATCCAGATGATGCACAATAAATATGAAGCTTATGGAGCACATGTAGATGACAGTGTGAATTTTCAGGTGTATAATAAGCAGAATCAGACGCCGGAAACGGTAGCTGCGGTAGATGAGACGAAAGGTCAGGTACTTTCTTATAAAGGGGATATTATAGAGACTTATTATTATTCCACATCCTATGGCCATACCGGAGATTACGAAGCCTGGAATCTTGATAAAGATGCTTATGGTTATTTGCAGGGCGTCTGGGTGCGCAGTGAAGAAAATCCCATTGATTTATCGGATGAAAAAAGCTTCTTGGATTATATCAGTAACGTAGACAGTGCCTGCTATGAATCGGATTTGAAATATTTCCGTTGGAATACTGTGCTTGATTTCCAGGGAAAAGATGAGACATTGCTTCATACGATAGCCGATAGAAAAGAGCACCAGCCGGAGGCTATTAGTTATTATAAAGATGCATCTAAGACGGAAAAAACAGACAGTTGCAGCAACTTTGGCTCATTGCAGGCAATAAAGGTGGTAAAACGCAATCAGAGTGGTGTTATTTTAGAACTGGAACTTGATTTCCAGAATGGTGCAGTCAGCGTACAGTCCGAATATAATATGCGTGCAATTTTGGGCTGTGGTATTACGAATATTAACCTTTTGGATGGAAGCAGTGTGGAAATGAGTATTCTGCCCAGTGCTTATATCAGTATACAGGCAAAAGGGGATGGAACTTATGCAGTCCTTGGCGGTGGTTACGGTCATGGCATTGGCATGAGCCAGAATGGGGCACAAAAGCTTTGCGGGCAGGGCTTTGATTATAAAAGGATATTAAATTATTTTTATCAGGATACAGAACTGACTGAGTTATATCAGCCACAAAATGTGACGAAGGAAGAAGGGGGTGCATAAGTTTGCTCTGGAAACTGATTGGAAATGTAAAATCATTTTTAGATAAATGTAAACGGGATAATATCAATGCATTTGCAGCACAGGCGGCATTTTTTATCCTCTTATCCAGCATCCCGTTTCTTATGGTATTCAGTTCCCTTTTGCAGTACACGCCGGTAACGGAAGGGATGATTTTACAGATTGTAAATGAAACAATGCCTGAATATATTGCACCGTTCCTGGTAAATATTATCAATGAAGTCTATACCAAATCCTTTGGAATCGTATCAATTGCAGCCATCGCAGCAGTGTGGTCGGCAGCCAAGGGTGTGCAGTATATGGCAAATGGGTTGAATGTGGTAAATGATATTGTGGAGACCAGAAACTGGTTTGTTCTCCGTTTCTGGGCGATTATTTATACCATTGTATTTGTCATTGCTATTGTAATCTCGCTGGTATTACTGGTTTTTGGCAAATCATTAGAACATCTTCTGGTGAAGCATATTCCGATAATGACACATATTGTAAGCCTCATATTTGAACGTGGAAGCCTTATTATGATACTGGTGTTAGTCATTCTCTTTGTAGTGATTTTTACATTGATACCAAACCGTAAGGCAACCTTTCGTTCCCAGCTTCCGGGTGCAGTACTTTGTGCCATTGCCTGGTGTGTGTTTTCTGCCGGATTATCTATCTATGTGAATTATTTTAATGGATTTTCCATGTATGGAAGCCTGACTACATTGGTATTAATTATGTTGTGGATGTATTTTTGCATGTATATCCTGATGTTATGTGCGGAATTCAATGTGGTATTCGACGAATATATTGCAGGATTCATACAGCAGAAGAAGGAGCGGAAACGGGATAAAAAATAACTTGAAGTTTTAGAAACCCTGTGGTATTATAACATTTAGTGAAAAAGTAAAAGGCAATGAAAGTGTTCAGTAGGTTATTGTACTTTTTAAAGAGAGAGGAAATCATCGGCTGAAAGTTTCCTTAAGGTAAGGCAGTAATTGAATTTCGCACGGAAGCTGCACAGGTGAATGTCAGTAGTCTGTGACGTGATACGCGTTAAGTATTTATAAGTGTCTAATGATTTAGAAATCAGGGTGGTACCGCGGAGTAATTTCGTCCCTATGGGAAGAAAATGCTTCGCGTTTTTTTACGTGAAAAATTCGCAAAGCGTGTTTCTCGTAGTTTATTTATGAATGAAATAAAATGACAGAAGGAGATATTATTATGAAAGAAAAGCTGCAGAAAATCAGGGAAGAGGCAATTCATCAGATTGAATCATCCGGCGAACTTGGCAAACTGAATGATGTCAGAGTTGCATTTCTCGGAAAGAAAGGTGAACTCACCGCAGTATTAAAAGGAATGAAGGATGTTGCACCGGAGGACAGACCTCTGGTAGGACAGCTGGTAAACGAGACCAGGGAAGCTATTGAAAAGAAATTAGATGAGACAAAGCAGAAATTAGAAGCTGCCCAGATGGAACTGAAATTAAAACATGAAGTAATTGATGTTACACTTCCGGCTAAAAAGAACCGTGTCGGCCATCGTCATCCGAATACCATTGCATTGGAAGAAGTAGAGCGTATCTTTACCGGTATGGGCTATGAAGTAGTGGAAGGACCGGAAGTAGAATATGATTATTATAACTTTGAAGCGTTAAATATTCCTGCAAATCATCCTGCAAAAGACGAGCAGGATACGTTCTATATTAATGATAAAATCGTGCTTCGTACCCAGACTTCACCGGTACAGGTCCGTGTCATGGAAAAAGGCAAGCTTCCAATCCGTATGATTGCACCGGGAAGAGTATTCCGTGCAGATGAAGTAGATGCAACCCATTCACCATCTTTCCACCAGATTGAGGGAATGGTAATCGATAAGAATATTACATTTGCAGATTTAAAGGGAACGCTGCAGGAGTTTGCAGCCCGTCTGTTCGGACCGGAAACCAAAGTAAAATTCCGTCCGCATCACTTCCCATTTACAGAGCCAAGTGCAGAGATGGATGTCACCTGCTTTAAATGTGGCGGTAAAGGATGCCGTTTCTGTAAGGGAGAAGGATGGATTGAAATCTTAGGCTGTGGAATGGTTCATCCGAAGGTGCTTCGTATGAGCGGTATTGATCCGGAAGAATATTCAGGATTTGCATTCGGAGTTGGTCTTGAGCGTATTGCTTTATTGAAATATGAAATTGATGATATGCGTCTCTTGTATGAGAATGATGACCGTTTCTTAAGACAGTTTTAATGAACAGGGAAGTTGAAGGGACATGCTTCCTGTAGTCGGAAAGAAAAGAACACAGTAGAGAGTTGATAGAAGGAGAAACAATATGAATACATCATTAAAATGGATAGAAGCTTTGGTTCCGGGACTTAATGTAGATGCACAGGAATATACCGATGCAATGATTCTGTCCGGTTCAAAAGTAGAATTTTACAAGAAAATGGATGCCGATTTAGAGAAAATCGTCGTTGGACAGATTAAGAAAATCGAGCCGCATCCGGATGCTGATAAGTTAATCATCTGTCAGGTAGATGTGGGAACAGGTGAGGACATCCAGATTGTAACCGGTGCTCCGAATGTAAAAGAAGGAGATAAAGTTCCGGTTGTATTAGATGGCGGACGTGTTGCCGGTGGACATGATGGAAAGATGACAGAAGGCGGCATCAAAATTAAAAAAGGTAAATTAAGAGGAATTGAGTCCAATGGAATGATGTGCTCCATTGAAGAACTTGGTTCTACCCGTGATATGTATCCGGAAGCTCCGGAATATGGTATCTACATCTTCGCAGAGGATGAGGTAAAACCGGGTGATGATGCAATTAAAGCATTAGGCCTTGACGATACTATTGTGGAATATGAGATTACAAACAACCGTGTAGACTGTTTCTCAATCCTTGGAATTGCCAGAGAAGCAGCAGCAACCTTTAAGAAAGAATTTGTACCGCCGGTTGTAACTGAGACCGGAAATGATGAGGATGTCAATGACTATATTAAAGTAAATGTAGTAGACAAAGAATTATGTCCTCGTTATACCGCCCGTGTGGTAAAGAATATTAAGATTGCTCCATCACCAAAGTGGATGCAGCGCAGACTTGCAGCCCAGGGAATCCGTCCAATCAATAACATTGTGGACATTACCAACTATGTTATGGAAGAATACGGACAGCCGATGCATGCATATGACTGGGATACCATCGAGGGAAAAGAGATTGTTGTAAGACGTGCCGGAAAAGGCGAATTATTTACAACTTTGGATGGTCAGGAGCGTACTTTGGATGAAAACGTTCTGATGATTTGTGATGGCAGGAAAGCAATCGGTATTGCAGGTATTATGGGTGGCGAGAATTCCATGATTACAGACAATGTAAAAACCATGCTTTTTGAAGCTGCATGCTTCGATGGAACCAATATCCGCCTTTCCGGTAAGAAAATCGGGCTTCGTACCGATGCGTCTTCCAAATTTGAAAAAGGTCTGGATCCGAACCTTGCTATGGAAGCTATGAACAGAGCCTGCCAGTTAATCGAAGAATTAGGTGCCGGTGAAGTAGTTGGCGGAGCCATTGATATTTACGAGAATAAGAAAGAGGGCAGACGGATTCCTTTTGAACCGGAGAAATACAATAAATTATTAGGAACCAATATTAAGCCGGAAGAAATGCTTTCCTATTTTAAACGTCTGGAATTAGGTTATGATAAAGAAACCAATGAAGTATTAGTTCCATCCTGGAGACAGGACTTAGAGTGTGATGCAGACCTTGCAGAAGAGGTAGCAAGATTCTTTGGTTATGCAAACATTCCAACAACCCTGCCAAGCGGAGAAGCTACTACCGGAATGTTATCCTATAAATTAAGAATCGAAGCAATTGCAAGAGAAATTGCAGAGTTCTGCGGTTTTTCACAGGGCATGAATTATTCCTTCGAAAGCCCGAAGGTATTTGATAAATTATTACTTCCGGAAGATTCACCATTACGCCAGACCGTAACAATTTCCAATCCTTTGGGAGAAGATTTCAGTATTATGCGTACCACATCCTTAAATGGAATGCTGACATCTTTATCAACCAACTACAACAGAAGAAATAAAGATGTACGTCTCTATGAATTAGGAAACATTTATCTGCCAAAGAGTGTACCGGTAACGGAACTTCCGGACGAGAGAATGCAGTTTACCCTTGGTATGTATGGTGAAGGTGATTTCTTTACCATGAAGGGCGTGGTAGAAGAATTCTTCTATAAAGTTGGAATGACGAAGAAAGCTGAATATGATCCGAAGTCCGGAAGACCTTATCTGCATCCGGGCCGTCAGGCAAACATTGTATATGATGGTAAAGTAATTGGTTACTTAGGAGAGGTTCATCCGATTGTAGCTGCTAATTACAATATCAAAGACAGGGTATACGTTGCAGTGATTGATATGCCATCTATTATGGATGAAACAACCTTTGACCGTAAATATGAAGGTATTGCCAAATTCCCGGCAGCAACCCGTGATATCAGTATGGTTGTTCCAAAAGAGATTCTTGCAGGAGATATCGAAAAAGTATTCGACAGCAAGGGCGGCGCTTACTTAGAGAACTACACACTGTTCGATATTTATGAAGGAGCCCAGATTAAACCGGGTTATAAATCTATTGCTTATTCACTGACCTTCCGTGCAAAGGATAAGAACTTAGAGGAAGCAGATTTAAGCGGAGCAATGAACCGCATTGTAAAAGCATTAGAAGCAATGAAGATTGAACTGAGAGCTTAGAAATAGAGGAAAGAAACATGGATGTAAAAGATTTTGATTACGATTTACCGGAGGAACTGATTGCGCAGGATCCTCTGGAGGATCGTTCCAGTTCCAGACTCATGGTCTTAGATAAGAAAACAGGAGACATTGAACATAAAATATTCCGTGATGTAGTAGATTATCTGCAGCCGGGAGACTGTCTTGTGTTAAATAATACCAAGGTAATTCCGGCAAGACTGTTTGGAGTCAAAGAGGGAACGGAAGCCAAAATAGAGATTCTTCTTTTAAAGAGAAAAGAAAATGATATCTGGGAAACACTGGTAAAACCGGGAAAGAAATGTAAGCCTGGTGTTAAGATTTCTTTTGGAGAGGGACTTTTGACCGGAGAAGTCTTAGAGGTCGTAGAAGATGGTAACCGGCTGATTCAGTTTCACTATGATGGAATCTTTGAAGAGATTTTAGACCAGCTTGGTCAGATGCCATTGCCGCCTTATATTACCCATCAGTTAAAGGATAAGAACCGTTATCAGACAGTATATGCCAAATATGATGGTTCTGCCGCTGCCCCAACAGCGGGACTTCATTTTACACCGGAATTATTACAGCAGATTCGTGATATGGGCATAGATATAGCAGAAGTTACCCTTCATGTGGGACTTGGCACTTTCCGTCCGGTAAAAGTAGATACCATCGAAGAGCACCATATGCATTCGGAATTCTACCGGATCGAACAGTCGGAAGCCGATAAAATCAATCGTGCCAAAGCAAATGGCCACCGGGTAGTTGCCGTGGGAACCACCAGTACAAGAACTTTAGAGTCTGCAGCAGAAGAAGATGGCACTTTACGGGAAAAGAGCGGATGGACGGATATCTTTATTTATCCGGGCTATAAGTTTAAGGTTATAGATGCTCTGATTACGAATTTCCACCTGCCACAGTCTACCCTTGTGATGTTGGTGTCTGCTCTTGCAGGCAGGGAACATATTCTGGCTGCCTATAAGAAAGCAGTAGAAGAAAAATACCGTTTCTTTAGTTTTGGGGATGCCATGTTTATAGAATAACACCGTTTTCTTACAAAAGTAAGGAATCCCACATCTGAAAAATAATTGAATAATGGGATAAAATGAAACCCAGGAGCTATGCGGCTTCTGGGTTATTTTGTTCCCGACATTCATGCCGGTATCATTTTTGGTATATGAAAGTATGAGTAAGACCATTTCTAAACACGATGGAGGAAACACGCCCATCAATCACATAAACAGAATCTAAAATAGTTTCCATGTATATTTTGAGGACATCCGGCGAAACGGTCTGTGCCAGGGCTTTATAATAAATATAATCCCGACCAATGAGTTTTTTCGTAATGAGGAGATGGCTTGCTTGCCGCACAAAATCCTCATCCGATAATGTGGAATTGGCATCGTGCGTAACCATACCAAGCCGGGTGTTAATGTCCTGAATCCTGGAGGATATTTCATTTTTCTGTATGATGAAATCCTTTTCGGTCATTGCTCTTTCGGAATAAAGGTATAAATCCTGCAATCGCTTCAAGGCACGTTCCTGCTTTTCCTTATCCTTACGGAGAGCTTCGACTTCTGGATTGACAGCAGCCTTTTTCTTGCGAGGGTGTTTTACAGCAAAGACATAGGAACTATCCGAGCCGTACCGAGATAGAAGATTGTAAAATTCATTCAGACCATCTTCCGAGATATGCTGCACGTCCTTGAATGAGCCACCATAAAGCAAACGCTCTTCAAGTTCCGCAGGGGAGTTGATGGAGGAAAAAGAACTTTTTGCGTTGAGCATATTCAAAATATAATTTATAACAAATTCTCCAACAATCAAATCATTTACAGATGGATTATCACACTCGTGCGTTTTCCTCTTTTTCGGGCATGAGTAAGTGGTAGTGCGGAAATTATCTGCCTGCAATCTGCCGGGAGTGGAAACCAGTTTATTACCACATTTTCCGCAATAAAGGATGCCGGAGAACACATACACATTTTTTGCCCGGTGTTTTTGCCCTGGAAGATTGGCGGTTCTTTTGTTCGCATCAAGAATATCACATAATTTTTCGTGTTCTTCCAAAGTGAATATTGCAGGATGATGGTCTGGGACAAGCACCCATTCTTCCTCCGGGTTGAGAGTTCTGTTTTCAGTTCCTTTGTAATGGTTGTACCGGTAGACACCGGCGTAAAAAGGACTGGACAGTATTTTCCATACCGCAGTAGGGGACCAGAGCGCACCTGACCGGGTAGGAATTTTCTTATCGTTCAGTAACCTGGCAGTATGAATAATGGATTTATGCTCAAAATAATCTGTTTTCATAAGCTGACACACATCCGCTTCATCCTGGATGATGGAGAACGCAGAAGTTTCCGCATCGTAGGAATATCCATAAGGAATCCTGCCGCCATTCCACAATCCCTGGTTAGCTCTTGAAATCATTGTTGCAGTAACACGCTCCGATGTCATGTTGCGTTCGAGTTCCGCAAACACTAAAATGATTTTGAGCATAGCTTCACCCATAGCATTTGAAGTATCGAACTGCTCATTTTTGCTGACAAAAGTTACTCGCAGGGATTGAAGCTCTTCGTACATTTCTGCAAAGTCCAGAAGATTACGAGAGATACGGTCTATCTTCCAGACAAGTAAATGGGAGAATGAGCCGGCACGTATTTTCTGCATCATTTCTTGAAACGCAGGCCGGTCGGTGTTTTTCCCGGAGTACCCTGCATCCTCAAATATTTCGTAATCCTCAATGCCGAGGATAAGTTCACAATATGCGATAAGGTCCTTGCGCTGCATCGGCAGAGAATCCTTATCTATCTGATGGGTTGTAGATACACGAATGTAAATAGCAACCTTACGAGGGCGTTCTGCCCGGTTATTGGCTCTTCCTGCCAATGATTTATTTCTCATAATGATTTTCCCATACAACAAGAAAAGCCCCATGCCTGGGGCTATATCGTGTCGATATGCGGTGCATATTTGTTCAGCACTGCCCAAACGACATTTTTATCATCTGAACTGGCAAGCTGATAGCAAGCGAGCAAACGTTGGAGTTCCTGAACGTAAGCATCACGCTCGCTGTCATTGCCTTTGGATGATGGCTCATACAGCTTTATGATATTGTCAGTTTTTGACATAGCACACCGTCCTTTCTGAAATTATTCCGGTTTATTAAGACGCCGGTATCTGGCATAGTCCAAAGTGATTACGCGTTCATCTTGTCGGCATACTTTTCGGGTTGGACCATATGAGTGCGTAAGAAGTCCAGACACAGTTGCTGTCTGTCCGCTGGTATGTGGGAGAAAACCTCAAGAAGTTCCTGCTCCATATCGGATAACTCACTATTTTGCGTTGATGGTTTTGCGATAGGTGGATTATCGCCATATACAAAATCATCCAATGTCATGTTGAGGTGTTCAGCCATTTCCATAACAATGTCCAGTTTCGGGGATTTTCCTGCTTTCCAGCTCCCTGTATTTCCCTCTGCACGCCCTATATCACGCAGAACTTGTGTTATTGTAGTGCCTCGCTTTTCACAGGCTTCACGAAATCTATCGTATAACATAATGACCTCCTAAAATAAAAACTCAAAAAAATGCGTTACAGGGGTTGACCTACTCAAAACTATGAGTTATAGTTACCAATGTAAGATGCATTTGAGAATGAAATAAAGATTACATACTCATTATTTTACATGAGAACCTTACAAAAGTAAAGAATAAGCGGAACCAAGAAAGGGAGGGTGCGAGATGAAGAAAAGACTTCCGCCTTGGTGCAAGTTGGTAAAGCACACCTTAATTGACAAGGACATGGATGTGTCCGAGCTGGCAACAAAAACCGGGCTGGCAAGACCATATTTATCCTCAATTATTAACGGCAGGATTTACAGCCAACCGGCAGTAAACAAAGTGAGCGATTGCCTGGGAATCAGCAATGATTACGACGCCATTTATCAACCTGCTAATAGTATAGGGCAAAGCGAAGAGAACTGACATAGAGGATGGTTACAGGATATGAACGAAAACGTGTATTTTGAGTGCAGGAAAAGAGCTGCAATACATAATGAGAGATTGAACAGCAGAGCCGGGGCGGCTGAAATACTTGGGATTTCCGAATCAACCCTTGCACATTACGAATTGGGAATAACGAAAAACATTCCTGTAGATGTGGTTGTGATGATGGCGGAGGTGTACAACGCACCAGAGCTGAAATGCATCTACTGCAAGAGCGAATGTCCGATAGGAAAGGAACTGCCAATAGCAACAGAGGCAGGGAACATAGAGGGCATTACGGTAAGAATGCTTTCAGGGTTGGAGGATGAGAAAATCGACAAAATCCAAAAAACATTATTGAGGATTGCCGAGGACGGAAAGGTTGAGGCAGCCGAGAGAGAAGAACTGAAAGAAATGGTTCAGTCTTTAGATGGAGTTTATAAGGCTATTACAGAACTGCGAATGATGGCGGAGAGGAAGTAAAAATCATGGAACTGATTGACAGACTGAAAGAAGTCCTGAAAGAAGAATTTAATATTTGCTCTGACGAGGAACTTTTGGAGGCTGTACAGTCGATGCCAGAACTTGATTTAGGGATATTCGTTACGCCGCTGAAAGGAGATAACAATGCAAAGAGCGCATAAAAGAAAAATTAAGGTCCTTGTAGTTGATGCGGCGATGATGTTTGCCGCAGTTCAAATGACAGTGTGTATGCATGGGAAACAAAGATATACTGCATCAGCGCAGGATGTATCTGGTTATGAAGTTTCTATTGAAGATAACACACAAACAATTACCACAGAGGAACCGCAGGAAACATTCAAGACAGAATATACCAGCACAATCATGAATGAAGAAATAAATGCAGATGATGCCTATATGCTTTGCAAAATAGCCATGGCAGAAGCCGAGGGCGAAGATGTGGAGGGGAAAGCTCTTGTCATGTTGGTAGTTCTGAATAGAACAAAAGCAGAGGGATTTCCTGATACGGTGTCAGAAGTGATTTACGAAAAAGGGCAATTCACACCGGTTGCAAACGGAAGATTCCAAAAAGTTGAGCCGAACAAAGAATGCTTTGAGGCTTTGCAGATGATTGTATCAGAAAAATGGGACGGCAGCCTGGGAGCAACCTATTTCGAGAGTGAAAGCAGTAGCACATGGCACAGAGATAATCTGAATTACCTGTATTCGCATGGCGGGCATGATTTTTACATAGACAGGGAGGAATGAGAAAGATGCTGGAACGCATGATAGTGAAACACTGGATAGCATTAACTGTTGGATTCACACTGTTAGGAGTGCTCATCAGAGTGAGATACAACACGCAGGGGCATTTTGCAATAGGCGGCGAATGGTTAGCACCGGCATTTATGCTTTTTCTGGAATGGCTCATAAGGATGATGAGAGGAGTGCTGATTGATGCAGGAATTATACGAGGACATAAGAAAAGACGCAGAAAAGCAAGGGTACAGCATGACAGACAGGAAGTTTACAGAACTGGTGCAGTACGCAGAGAGAAAAGCGGCAGTAGCCGGTAAGGATGAATCTTACATTCCGTATTTACTCCCGGACGTGATAAAAGAATATTTTATCAGAAATGCAATAAATGAAGTTTCAACCGGGATGATGGAATTTGAGAGATATATAAAAACACAAAAACAGGAGGTTACAGACGATGGCAGAAATGACAGAAAAACAGTGGCTTTCAGGGGTGCAGAGTTCGATTATCAAGGAATTAACTACCCACAAAGCAGCATTGCCAGCAGGATTTAATCAGGAGCGTTTCGCCTTGAATACGGTTACGGTTATTTCCGAAATGCTGAAAGACAAAAAGAAAAAGACGGAGCTTTGCAAGCTGACATTTGAATCAATGGCAGTGTGCTTGTGCAAAGCGGCATATCTGGGGTTGGATTATTTCAACGGAGAATGTTACGCAATTCCGTATGGAGGGGAACTTAATTTTCAAACGGACTATAAAGGCGAAATCAAAATGTGCAAGAGATTTTCCAGAAATCCGATTAAGGACATTTTTGCAAAAGTGGTCCGACAGGATGATTTCTTTACAGAAGAGGTGGACGCAGGCGTTCAGAATGTAATCTACAGACCACAGCCGTTTTCCAACAAGCCAATGATTGGAGCTTTTGCGATTGTAGTTTTCAAAGATGGCTCAATGATGTATGACACCATGAGCGTAGAAGAAATCGAGAATGTCAGAAATACATATTCCAAAGCCAAAGACAGCCAGGCTTGGAAGAGTAGCACAGGAGAGATGTATAAAAAGACAGTCCTCCGCAGATTGTGCAAGCTGATTGACCTTGATTTTGACAACATCGAACAGCAGAAAGCATATCTTGCAGGCGGCGATGTGGAGTTTGAAAACGGTCAGCCGGTGTTCATTGATGGAAGAACAGCTACAGCCGCATTACCGGATAATGGCGCGCCGGTTGATGTGTTCGCGCAGATGGAGCAGGCGAAGAAAGAGCCTGTACCGGTAGAACAGTCACAACCGCAGGAAACAAAAGAACCGACACAGCAGGCAATTCCTTTTGAACAGCAGCAGGAGGAACAGCCACAGCCGATGCCTGATGGCACGGGTTTTATGATGCCGGATGAATCAGCAATGGACGATTTACCTTGGAAATAACAGGAGGATGAGAAAATGAACGAATTACAGGTAGTAGTAAAACAGGAAGTAGGAAAAATTAACTGGAATTTTGAAGAATTGAAAACGGCACTTGCCACAGAGATGAAGAAATACACTGGCATTGTGTTTGACGATGATTCAATCGCAGATGCGAAGAAAACCGTTGCATATCTTAGAAAGTTAAAAGAATCCGTTGAGGACAGAAGAAAAGACGTCAAAAAGAAGTGCCTGGAGCCATACAATGAGATGGAAAAACAGGCAAAGGAGCTGACACAGCTTATTGATGAGCCTATCAATACGATTGCAAAGCAGGTAAAGGATTACGAAGAGGAACAGAAAAAGAAGAAAAAAGAGGAAATTCTTGCATACATGGCAGAAGTGTTTGCAGAATTACCGGAAACAGTTGCCTCTAAGCTGAAATCTAAGATTTATGACAGTAAGTGGGAGAACAAATCCACCACGAAGAAAACCTGGCAGGATGCGGTAAATACTGCATTTGAGAATACAAAAGGCGACCTGAACATCCTTGATGGAATTGAGGAAGATTTCAGAGAGGATGCGAAAAAGGTATATGAGAGAAATCTGGTATTATCCGAGGCGTTATCTAAGGTCCAGGAGCTTCGCAAGCAGAAAGAAATGATTCTGGAAAGAGAAAGACAGAAGAGGGAGAGAGAAGAGGCGGCAAAGCGTGAAGCACTTGCCAAAAAGGAAGAACAGCCGCAGGAACCAGAGAAAGCACCGGAGCCTGTCGCTTCTGCAGAACCTAAGACTGAAATGGGAAAGGCAATCGAAAGCATTGAAAGACACGCATATCAGCAGGCAGTAACCGGAACGATTGCTAATCCGGTAACACAGCAGCCGGGATTAAGTGGAGGCAAAAAGATTTGGACAATCCAGGTCAGAGGAAACGAAGAACAGCATAAAAAGATTCTGGATTATATCAAATTTGTTGGAGCAGAGTACAGGGAGGTCTAAGAAATGGGAATGCAGTTGACAGAAGAAAATTATTATTCAGACATTGCAAATTATGAGTATATGTCCGTATCCCAGTTCAAGGATTTCAACGGTACATATGGCAGGGTGGCTTGCGAGGAGGCTGCCCTTGCAAAACTCAAAGGCGAGTATGCGCAGGCAAGCTCAACAGCATTGATGGTTGGCAGCTATGTTGATAGATATTTCGAGGGTACACTTGATGCATTTAAGAGTGAACACACGGAAATGTTCAAAAAAGATGGAAATCTGAAAGCGGAATATGTAAAAGCGGATGCGCTGATTCAGAGAGCAGAGAGGGACGAACTCTTTATGAAATATATGTCCGGGGAAAAGCAGGTCATAATGACCGCAGAACTGTATGGAACACCCTGGAAAATCAAAATGGACAGTTATATTCCGGGAGTTGCGATTGTGGACCTTAAAGTTATGGCATCCCTTACAAAATTGGAGTGGGTGCGAGATATAGGATACTTAGATTTCGTCCGCTACTGGGGGTACGACATCCAGGGCGCAATATATCAGGAAGTCGTATATCAGAATACCGGAAAGAGATTGCCGTTCTATATTGCCGGAATCAGTAAGGAAAGCACACCGAATATTGAGATTATCCATGTACAGGATAATTACCTGAGAGAGGCGAGGGAGGTTGTAAAAGCAAATATCAATCACGTACTGGCAGTAAAGAGAGGAGAAATCGAACCTTTGAGATGCCATTGCTGCGATTACTGCCGGGAAACTAAAGTCCTGAAAAGACCGATAGGAATAGCCGACCTTGTAGCAGAAGTTTAGAGAAATTGGAGCGGATACAATGGGAAAGTCAGAGGACAAAAAGAGCTTTCAACTTTATAACGATTATATAGACCACTTCTCGCTCATGTCTGATGAGGAGGCTGGAAAGCTGATAAAGGCAATCTTCTGTTATGTGAATGATTTGCCTTGTGAAGAGCTGGCAGGACTGCCTTTAATGGCTTTCTCCTTTATCCGGTCACAGCTCAAAAGAGATAGCGACAAGTACGATGCCAGATGTGAGATAAACAGAAGAAACGGAAAGCTGGGAGGTAGACCGAAAAAGGTACAGACAGAAGAACCGAAAAAATCGGATGGTATGGAAGAAACCCAGTCGGTTCTTGATATCCCTGGAATAGAGATGGCGGAAGAGAAAGCACCGGAGCAGGAAGTACCGCAGGAGCCACCAAAGAAACCGAAGAAAACAGAGTACAGCACAGATTTCCAGAGATTTTGGAGGATATACCCAAGAAAAGATGGAAAAGGCGAAGCGTATAAGAAATACAAGGCACGCCTCAATGATGGATGGTCACCCGATGAATTGTGCGAAGCGGCTGAAAATTACAAGAAAAAACTGGTTCGAGAGAGAACAGAGAGTAAATACATAAAACACGCCAAGACGTTCCTTAGTGAGAATACACCTTTTGAGGACTTCTTGAATAAACGGGAAAATAATAGGGTTGAGGAATCACAAGAGGATGAGGGAAACCCATTCAGATAGATTGGAGGCATAGCAGATGGAGGGAACAGCAGAATTGTTCACAGGATTTGCAGAGAGGATTGCAAGAGAAAAAGGAACACAGCAGGAAATGATGCGCGAGGGAGATTATATCGAGGACGGTCTTATCCATTGCGGAAAATGCAGAGGGAAAAGACAGACCAGAGTAAAAATCCCCGGCGGTGATGGGGCAACCATTACGGTTCCTTGTATCTGTAAATGCGAGGCAAAGGCAGAAGAGGATAGAAAGAAGCAGGAAGAGGCCAGACAGGAATTACAGCGCATGGAACGCCTGCGGTCAGCAAGTCTTATTGAGAACAGATTGAAAAACGCCAACCTTGCCACATTTCAGCAGAACAAAGATAATGCACAGCTTTATAAGATAGTCAGAAATTATGTGCAGAATTTTGACGAGATGTACAGGAACAATCAGGGGTTACTTCTGTATGGTCCAGTTGGAACCGGCAAGAGTTATGCTGCCGCTTGCATTGCAAACGAACTGCTGAATCAGAAAATACCGGTAATAATGACATCATTTGTAAAAATATTACAGATGATACAGGACAAGCAGGTGGAGGAATCAGAGCTGATAGCAAGGCTGAACAATGCAAAGCTGCTTATCATCGATGATTTAGGAACAGAGCGCAATACGGATTATGGACTGGAAAAGGTTTACAACGTGATAGACAGCAGATACCTCGCAGGAAAGCCGCTGATTCTGACAACTAATTTGATGTTGACGGATATGAAAGAAAACATGGATACGAGATACAAAAGGATATATGACAGAATTTTTGCGATGTGTTTTCCGCACAGAGTAGCCGGGGCATCCTGGAGGATGAACCAGGCGGCGGATAGATACGATGAGATGCGAAAGAGATTATTGGAGGATTAAGCGATGGAAAAAGTAGCGGAGTTGATTTGTTCAACAGTGGAGGACCGGTCAATCATGACTGGAATCCTGGTAAAAAACGGATACACAGTAGGACCGGGCAGAATCCCTAGAAAATCAGGGAAATCTTATGATTACACCTTGAAAATATACAGAGAGAAAGAGGAGGAAAAGTCATGAGCTTAGAGAAAAAGATATATCGGGAGTGGGCGTTTACAGGAAACGAATCGGAAAAATCCAGTATCAATCGTGAAATTTACAAAGAACTTTGTGAAAAGTACAAAATTTCAAGATATGAAGTGGAAAACCCGGATGATTATGACATCGTATTAAAAAGAACGGCCGGATATAATCATTCAACCTATGCAGTCATTAAGAATAACACAAATCTGTCGCAGTTGGAGCTTGCCTTGATTTGCGATGATGGAAACCTTTGCTTTGGTTACACAATGGAGGGTTCACTGTTCTATATTTTTGAAGATTAGAAAGGCGATGAATCAATGATACTGGAAATAACGGAGGCTGGCGATATGAAATCAATCAAATTTACAGTACCTGGAAATCCGTTCGGAAAACAGCGACCAAAATTCGCCAGAATGGGTACATATACAAAGACTTACACGCCAAAAAAGACAACACAGCATGAAAAAGAGGTTGCAGAGTGTTTCCTGGAAGTTGCCAGAGGCAGGAGATTTAAGGAAAAGGAGCCTCTTGATATTCGCATCATAGCATATTATCCGATACCACAATCAACCTCAAAGAAGCGGCGGAAAGAAATGCTTGAGCATAGAATCAGACCAACAGTGAAGCCGGACCTTGATAATGTGGCAAAGCTCATATATGACGCGTTGAATGGCGTAGCGTGGTATGACGATAATGCGATTGTAGATACGCAGGTGCGAAAGTTCTATTCTGATACACCAAGGGTGGACGTATTCATCCGGGCAGTGGAATAGATTTTCAAATAAAACATAGGAGGATTCAAACAAAATGAGTATTTTAAATTACGAGGAAATGACACTGGAAAGCGATACATTCCAGGCGGCAAGAGAAACATTCAATCTGATGATGCAGAAGTTATTCAGAAAGATGGAACAGTCTGATATGGACGAGGGAAGTATCGACCTCAAAATCAGCATCGAACTGAATGAGGATTTCGTACCGCAGGAAGATGGAACAACGGTAAGAATCAAAAAGCCTCTTATCAAGCATAAGATTTCCACCGTTGTGCCGGTAAAGGACAGTGCGGACGGTAAGAGAGATACAGGAATGTGCCTGGTATATGATGAAAAGCTGAAACGATATGTGCTGAAATATGTTTCTACCGGAGGACAGATGAACATTTTCGATATGGAGCAGCAGGCAGAGAACGATGCAGATATTGTGGATAGTGAAACACCAGCCGTTGAGGGACAGCCTACATACTTCCTACCGGACAATCAGGCGAATGAGGAATCAGAAGAGCCGCAGGAGGAAGAGCAGGACGGCGAATCAGACGGTATGATGACCGTACCCGATAATGTGGATGAGGAAACAGATACCGACGTTCCTAGCGGCGATTACGATAGCACAGACGATAGTGGTATGCCATTACCATTCAGCGAGGGCGATGATGATTACCCATACGATGACCCGATGGAGGAATAGAGATGTTCAAGAGAGAAAAGAGAATGCATAGCTTTATTATCAGAGCACAGGAAATCCTTGCAGATGGAAAAAGAGAAGAATCGGCAAAGATGGTCATTCAGGGGTTACAGTATTACTCCAATAAAATTATCGGAGCGGTACAGCCATATTCCAAAGCGGATGCAACTCTGTTGGTAATTGCGTTGAGATACCTGGCAGACCAGGTGGAAAAGAAAAACGGTTGCGCATTGGCAGTAAAAGCATTAAGCAAAACCATTGAATTTCCTGAACTGGAAGAGGTCGAAAAGGTAAGGAAAGCAACAGAGGGTTTGAGCAAAGAAAGTGAATAATCAAGATTCAAGCCTTGGAAAGGAGGCGATAAAGGATGAAAAAGGCGAATCGTGGAAATTTTGGAACCTGTGCAAAATGCCGCCAGCAGATATTATGGATTAAGACCATAAACGGTAAGAATATGCCAGTAAACGCAAGGCTGATAACATACCGGGTTCCGAAAGAGGGAAAAGGAAAAGAGAGAATCGTCACACCGAACGGTGAAACGGTAAGCGCGGAAATTGTACAGCCTGGGACGCAGGATGCCACCGGCGTAGGGTACATTTCACATTTTGCCACTTGCCCGGTTGCTAATATGTTCCGCAGAAAATAAAAAAATAGAGCCTCTTGCAATACGATGATTGACAATCGGCTCATAAAACACAAAAACTACTGTCATTTTATTATGACAATTCCGAAAAGTCAATCTGTAATTGTAGGAGGTCAGAGAAAGTGGGAAAAGCAGAAAGAAGAGTATCACTCACGAAAGAGGAAATAAAAGCACTCTGTGAGGAGGCTGCCGATAAAGCAGTTGAGAGAAGCGAAAAGGCAAGAAAAAAGAGTATTGCGCAGGAAAAGAAAACCCTCCTGTATAATACCAAAAAGCTGTTAGAGAATTACACGAAGCTGAAAGACTATGCAGAAAAGGCAGTCTGCACTATTGATGAGGCAGAGCAGGTGGATGAGAGCATCGTAAATATGGATGTTCTGTACGGATTCAGAATCTTTGATGAAGATAAAACGTTACATAGGCAGTTAAAGGGAATCAATGCAGTAAAATTTATGCTTGCACACGTAGACCGGATGCTGGAAGTGTACCAGAGAGAGTGCGAAACCTCATCGAATGAGATTATACAGCGCAGATGGAAAGTCATTCAGATGATGTACCTTGACAGAGAGAAAAAGAAGAGCACAAAGGAAATTGCGGAATTTTATAACATGGAATTGTCCACAATCCAGAAAGATGCAAAAGAGGCACGAAATGACCTGACGGTGCTATTTTTCGGCTTAGATGCTATGATTTTGCATGATTTTGGGAACCCGATGGATAAATAAAAAACCGTTCGGTTTATTTTGAATCCGTTTTTTTTCCTTTGACCGTCAATTCGACCGATGATATAGTGTATGGTGCAATCAGAAGAAGTTTTGATTGTAAAGAATGTGGCTGCTGTACTCGTTCTTTTTCTCGTGTGGCAGGAGAAATACCTGCCACGCTCCTAAAATTAAATATCAGTAACATGAAAAGTCATATCTGAACATGGTATGGCTTTTTGTTTTGTCCGGAATGAGGAGCGCAGAGGATGAACAGACGCAGGAGCCGGGGAAATGAAAGGAGCGAGGCAATAAATGAACAGCAGCATTGAAATTGTCATGCGGAAGATTGGAGAACTGAAACCGTATGAGAACAACCCAAGACATAATGATATGGCGGTGGATGCAGTAGCAGCATCTATTCAGCAGTTTGGATTCAAAAATCCAGTTATCATTGACAAAGATGGAGTGATTGTCGCAGGACACACCCGATATAAAGCGGCAAAGAAGCTGGGAATCACCGACATACCATGTATCAGTGCAGATGATTTATCGGACGAGCAGATTAAGGCGTTCCGGCTGGCAGACAACAAGACCGCAGAGCTGGCAGAGTGGGACGAGGACTTACTGGGAAAAGAAATGCAGGGAATCATAAACATTGATATGAGCCAGTTCGGATTTTCTGTTGGGGAGGATGAACTGGGAGAGGAGATGCAGGACGATAAGTACACTCTGAAAGTCAAAATACCGCAGTATGAAATTACAGGAGAGTGCCCGGAAATATCTGATATGCTGGATAGCAGCAAGGCGGATGAGCTGATACAGGAAGTTGAAGCCACAGACATCCCGGAGGAGATAAGGGAGTTCCTGATACAGGCGGCACGCAGACATAATGTATTTAATTACCGGAATATCGCAGAGTATTACGCACACGCAGAGCCGGAAGTGCAGAAATTGTTTGAAAAGTCCGCACTCGTAATAATTGATGTGAATGATGCCATAGCAAACGGATATGTGCAGTTGGCAACTGACATCACAGACATTATGGAGGGCGAAGCCGATGAGGAATGATTTCGCAGTTTTCATACTGACACATGGGCGAGCCGATAATGTGGTTACGGTTCCTGCAATTAAAAAGGCAGGATATACCGGTAAGATATATTTCATCATAGATGATGAGGACGAGCAGGCAGAAGAATATAAAAAGAACTTCGGGGCAGACCGAGTGATTATATTTGATAAGCAGGCAGCATATGACCGGGCAGATACGATGGATAATTTCAACGACCACAGGGCAATCATTTATGCTCGCAATGAATGTTGGAGGATTGCGGAAGAACTGGGGCTGAAATACTTCTTGATGCTGGATGATGATTACAAAAGCATTGATTACCGGTACGAGGAAGATGGAAAGCTGAAATATAAGCCATCGCATGATTTTGACAGAGTGTTTGAAGATATGATTCAGTTCCTGGAGGTGTCGGGAGCTGATACAGTGGCATTTTGCCAGGGAGGAGATTTCGTTGGAGGAGTAGACGGAGGAAACTTCCACAAAGGATTATTACGAAAGGCGATGAACAGTTTCTTTTGCAAGACAGATACGCCGATAGAGTACAGGGGAACCATGAACGAAGATGTTGTGACATATACAACATTGAGCAGCCGGGGACACCTGTTCTTTTCAAATACACAATATTGCGTGGTACAGTTGCCAACCCAAAGCCTGTCGGGAGGAATGACAGATGCGTATAAGGAGGGCGGCACGTACCTAAAAACCTTTTATGCGATTATGAGTATGCCGAGCGCTGTAAAAGTCAGCATGATGTATACCACGCACAAGAGAATACACCACAGGATAAACTGGGAACACACAGCCCCGAAAATCCTGAATGAAAAGTGGAGGAAAGAGAGAAAGGAGGATACCTAGAAAATGGAGAAAAACATAACAGGCGAAAAGATGCTAAGCCATATAGACAGGATTGCAGGGGAAAAGAAACCCATAACAGCAGATATATTCCTCACAAATTATTGCAATAACAGATGTCCCTATTGCACCTACGGACGGTGGGAGCTGGATACAGGGGCGCAGGCAATGAGATATGAGGAATTTATCACATACGCAAAAAGACTGGCAGTTATGGGTGTACAGGGATTTATACTGACCGGTGGAGGAGAGCCGACCATCAATCCTGATTTTGAAAAGATTGCAGGATGGCTTACCGAGAACAATTTCCAGTGGGGAATAAATACGAATTTCAATAAGCTGGTAAAGGTCAAACCGAATTACTTGAAAGTGTCCCTTGATGCGTACAGCAATGAAAGCTATGAGCAGTTGCGAGGCGTGACGGCATATGAAACAGTCCGGGAGAACATAAAAGCGTATGCAGCATGGAAAAAAGAAAACAGTCCTGGCACATCTCTTGGAATCCAACAGCTTGTAAAAGAGCCGGAGGATGTAAAGAGATTTTACTATGCAAATAAGGACCTGGACGTTGACTACATGGTTTTCAGACCAGTGGAAAGCACCGCAGGAAGTTACTACAGGGATGAGAGGAAAAAGAGAGATGCGGAGGAAATAAAGAAAATCGTATCGGATATGGCGATGGATGATGAAAGGGTGACGCTCAATTTCAAATGGGGATTACTCGACAGGCAGGAAGAGAGATGCACCGCAAGCTGGGCGCAGATGGCTTTAAATGAAAAAGGCGAAGTCATGTACTGCTGTCATAAGCCGTATCAGATTATAGGTCATATCATGGACGAAGATATTCTGGCAAAGAAAATGGCGGCGGTAACGGATATGTCAATGTGCGACATACCTTGTAGAATGACAGCCCCTAATCTGGAGGTCAAAAAGATGGAGCAGGCGAGAAAGGACGCTTGCTTTATTTAATTTTATCGGAGTTGAGAACGAAGCGAGGTGGTGGCATTGGCAAATGACGAAAATCTGATACCTATGAACCGCCGAACAAAGAGCGAGCAAAGAAAAATCGCCACAGCAGGAGGTAAAGCATCCGGGGCAGCGAGGCGTAAGAAAAGGGATATGCGAAAGGCAGCCGAAATGCTGTTGAATATGCCGGTATCGAATAAGCAATCGACCATGAAAGCCACGCTCACAGCTTTAGGGATTGACGAAGAGGATATGGACTACAGTATGGGAGTGATGGCGGCAATGTTGGTGCAGGCGGCGAATGGAAATGTAAATGCTGCAAAGTTCCTAAGAGATACCGCAGGGCAGAACCCAACGCAACAGCTACAAGAAAAAGAATTTGCATACCGGAAGAAACAGGACAGAGAGGCAAAGAAAGCCGAAGAGGATGGAGGCATGACCGGTGGAACGCCAGTAGAAATATATCTGCCAGAAAAGGAGGGCGAGGACGATGAGTAATATCAAAGTCATACGGCCGCAGAAAGGACCGCAAGAAAAATTCCTTTCAACAACAGCAGATATTGCTATTTACGGTGGAGCCGCAGGAGGCGGAAAGTCATACGGATTGCTGATTGAGCCTTTGAGGTATAAGAACAACAAACGGTTTGGTGCTGTAATATTCCGACACGAATATAAGCAGATATTCAACCAGGGCGGCTTGTGGGATACGAGCAATGACGTATATGGAGATATAAAGGGAGCCGATGGAAGATACAGCGCAGGTATGTGGAAGTTCAAAAACGGTATGACGGTTGCATTTGACTATATCAACCGAGATGATGATTTGCAGAAATGGCAAGGTTCGCAGATAACCATGATAGGATTTGATGAGCTTACCCATTTTTCCGAGAAACAGTTTTTTTATATGCTATCCCGAAACCGTAGTGTTTGCGGAGTAAAGCCATACATGAGAGCAACTTGCAACCCAGATGCGGATTCGTGGGTTGCTGATTTTATTTCATGGTGGATAGACCAGGACACCGGCTATCCGATAAAGGAACGCTCCGGCAAGAAGAGATGGTTCGTCCGCATTAACGAAACTGTTATGTGGGCTGCCACAAGGAAAGAGGCTGTACAGATTGCCCTTGATGCCAATATAGGCGAGGAAGAGGCTGAAACAATGCCGAAATCCGTCACATTCATTATGTCCACGTTGGATGATAACAAAATCTTGATGAAAGAAAACCCAGGATACAAAGCCAACCTGTTAGCATTGACAGAGGTTGAGAGAGAAAGACTTCTCCGAGGCAACTGGAAGATTAAGGCAGCCGCAGGCTTGATGTTCCGCCGCACAAAGGTAAATATGCTGGAAGAATTACCGACAGACGTTATCAAGTGGGCGAGAGGATGGGACCTTGCAGCCACATCCGAGGATGAAAAAGGCGACCCGGCATATACAGCCGGTGTTCTCATTGGCAAGAGGAGGAACGGGCGTTATATCATTGCTGATGTTATCAATAAAAGACTTAGCTCGGCAGATGTCCGGGAGATAATAAAGCAGACCTGCATTACCGATAGGGCAAAGCATAAAAGAGTTTTTACAAGACTTCCGCAAGACCCAGGACAAGCAGGAAAGGACCAGGCGCAGAGTTTCTTGAAATTCTTAGCCGGTTTTACTGTTAAGTGCATCCCTGAATCCGGGGATAAGGTTACAAGAGCAGAGCCGTTTTCTGCACAGTGGCTAGGACTTGAGGGAATGGATAAAGGCAACGTCGATGTGCTGATAGCTCCCTGGAATGAGATGTATTTCAACCAGGTTGAGAGTTTCCCGGAAAGCAAGTTCAAAGATATGGTGGATGCGAGCAGTTCGGCGTTTACAGAACTTGAAAGCGGAAATACCTATTCCGCACCTCCGACAGATGGAGGATTGAGCAAAGAAAGTTACTGGCGAAAGTGAGGTGGTAAAGATGGCCGATAACAAAGAAATTGGACGAATAGGACAAAGGCGATATGGTGGAGTGATTTACGAAGAGTTCCTGCATGAGCTTAGAGGAAAACGAGGGATAGAGGCTTACAGAGAAATGTCTGAAAATGACGATGTTGTAGGCGCTATCCTTTTTGCTATCGAGATGTTGGTTCGACAGACTGATTGGAACGTGGAACCTGGAGGAGATAGCCAGGCAGATATTGATGCGGCAGAGTTTGTCGAAAGCTGCATGAATGATATGCAGAACACATGGATTGACACCATATCAGAAATCTTGTCATTCCTCACATTCGGATGGAGCTATCACGAGATTGTTTACAAACGAAGAATGGGGAGGACAAAAGACGGTAGAACACGAAGTAAATATGCAGATGGGCTTATCGGATGGAGAAAACTTCCGATACGAGCGCAGGAAACCCTTTACCAATGGGAGTATGACGATGAGGACAATCTGAAAGGAATGACGCAGATGCCGCCTCCATCTTACAACCTGTACACGATTCCGATTGAAAAGGCATTGCTTTTCCGAACCAAGAGCCGAAAGGACAACCCGGAGGGCAGGTCTATTTTGCGTAATGCGTACCGTTCCTGGTATTTCAAGAGAAGAATACAGGAGGTTGAGGGCATCGGTATTGAACGTGACCTTGCAGGACTTCCGGTAATATATGGACCGTCAGATTTAGATATCTGGAATCCTGACGATGAGCAGGCGCAAGAAATCCTGAACGGATTACAGACGCAGGTTAGGAACATCCGCAGGGATGAGATGGAGGGCGTTGTTCTTCCAGATGGCTATAAACTGGAACTATTAAGTACCGGAGGCAGCCGACAATTTGATACAAACGCAATCATCAACCGCTATGATAACCGTATTGCAATGACGGTACTGGCGGATTTTATATTTTTGGGGCATGAGCAAAACGGCAGTTGGGCGTTGAGTTCCGATAAAACGGAGCTGTTCTCAATGGCGTGCGGAGCATTTCTTGATATTATCTGCGAAACATTCAACAGCCAGGCAATCCCGGCTTTGATTGATATTAACGGAGAGCATTTCAAGGGCATCACAGATTATCCCAAAATGACGCATGGGGATATTGAGGATGCAGACATCACGAAAGTTTCTGCATTTATCAAAGATATGACCGGTATCGGTGTACTGGTTCCCGATGATGGTTTGGAAGATTACATTAGACAGGTGGGACATTTACCGGAGAGAACATCTGACACAAGAACACCTGATGAGGTAAGAGCAACACAACAGACGCAGAACCAACCGCCAGAAAGCGCAACGGCGGCAGGGAAAGAGCCAAAGGATGGCGATGGAGAAATACCCAGTGACATTACCGAAGCTGCCAAACGGCGACTAGGGAGGTACTAATCATGGCAATACTGATAAGACCTGGGAAGAGATTCAGAAAAGCCAGAGCCGGTAACGGTGCAGAAATTCTGAAAAAGTTGGAGGATTATCTGAAAACAGCCAGTTCAGAACCGGTTGAGTTGTTATGCGGATTCTGGAAAGACCAGTCCAATGCTATCACGTATCAGGAATTAAGACAGGCGGTGCTTGATGGAGAACTGGACGAAAAGACAGCAGATGAATGGATGCAGGACTATTCTTTATTGGTGCAGGGAAAGCTCAACGGTATGTGGCAGAATGCGATTATAGCCGGTTCCACAAGCCAGCCAATAATCCAGGCTCTTGCTGATACGGATTATATTTTTTCAACGAAGCAGGTTCTTGGATGGATACAGGAAAGAGGAGCCGAGCTTGTGACACAATGCACTGATACGCAGAAAGAGGCAATCAAAGTATTCCTGGAAAGGACAGTCCGGGAAAGACATTCGGTTGATGAACTGGCAAAGATGATTCGCCCCTGTATTGGATTGACAAAACCGCAGGCGCAGGCAAATCTCAAATATTATGAGAATATGGTCAAGACTTTGAGAGAACAGCATCCGAGGATGAAAGCAGAAAGCATCCAGAAGAAAGCCAGGACAGCCGCAATGAAGTATGCAGAACGTCAGCATCGGCAGAGGGCAGACAATATTGCACAAACGGAAATGGCATACGCTTACAACAAGGGAGCTGATGAGAGCGTGCGACAGGCGCAGGAACAGAAACTTATAGGCGAGGTCATAAAGAGGTGGAGCACATCAGGCGATGATATGGTGTGCTCTTTGTGCAGTTCTTTGGAGGGTGTGGAAATTGGCATGGATGAGGAATTTTCTTTCAAGGGAATAGGAACCAAAGTTACAACCGACCTCACACCACCAGCGCATCCGAGATGTGCGTGCGCTATTGAGTACATAGAGGTCACACCTGATAAAAATAAAAAGTAGAGGAGGCGAGGAATTATGCAGAAGTTTTCGGAGCTGATAAAGAAATCAACGGAAGATGGAGTCGGAAAGAAGAAACCGGCAGTGCAGAAAGGGCGGTTCAAGATTGCAAAATCTGATGATGATAAGATGCTGGCGTTTGGATGGGCGAATGTATCCATCACCGCAGATGGGGAATTGATAGAAGATTACCAGGAGGACATCATCGAACCGGAGGAACTTGAAAGTGCTGCTTACAAGTTCGCAGAACTGTACCGGGAGGGCGGAGAGATGCACGAAAGAGGCGGAGCCGCAGTCCTTATCGAATCGGTGGTATTTACCGAGGAGAAAATGAAAGCAATGGGAATCCCGGAGGGCACGTTGCCTGTCGGATGGTGGATTGGCTTCAAGGTGCTTGATGAGGATGTCTGGGAAAAGGTCAAAAGCGGCGAATACCCGATGTTCTCCATTGAGGGAGAAGCAGAGCGAGTGGAGGTTGAGGAAGAATGACAATACTTGCAGGAATAGGGATTTTCCTTTTCGGTGTGGCTGTTGGGGTGCTGTTAATATCCCTAAGTACAGTCACGAGAAAATATTTTGATGAAAAATAATAGCGGTAATACAGGGAGGCATCCGGGAGGGTGCTTTTCTTGCATTATAAAGAATTTTTAAGAAAGGAGCAGAGCGATGGCAACAAAATTGAAAAACCTCAAAATCACAAAAGTTGATTTTGTGGACGATGGAGCCAATCCAGAGGCACACATCCGATTGTTTAAGAGCAAGGACGGTGTGGAGCCGCCACATGATGAGGGTGCAGAGAAGAAACCGAATATCTGGAAACGCCTGATTACGGCGATTACAAAAGCCGCAGGGAGTGAGCCAGATACATCGGAGCTGGAAAGTGTGATAGATGATATTCAGAAGAGTTCGGAGAGCTTCGGAGAAAGAATTGCCGAAGTAAAAAACCGAAAAATCGCAGATGAAATCTGGGATATCTGTTACGCCCTCCAATCTTCTCTGTGTTCCATTCTGAATGATGAGGAAATGGATGGAACCAGTGCAGCAACAGCAATGCAGGAAAGCCTTGACGAGTTTTGCGAGTTTACAAAAGATGCAATCTCGCAGTGGTCCAGTGGTAAGGCAACCAACATTGTGAAGAAAGAGGAGGTTACGGAATCAGACCTGGCGATGATGAAATCCATCCGTAAGAGATTGGATGATACCATCGAAAAAGCAGAAAAGGCGCAGGATGAGCCTGGAACCGGAGAACCAAAGAAAAAGGACCAGAACAAAAATCAGAACGATGCGAAAGGAGCAGAAGAAATGAAAATTGACAAGAGCAAACTTACACCTGCAGAACTGGCTTTCTTACAGTCCATTGAGAAGCGTTACGGTGAAGAGGAGGGAGCCGCAGGAGCAGAGGGCGTAACTCCACCGGTACAGAATCCGGAGGGAATACCGGCAACAGAGGTCGGTAAATCCAATACACCGGCGCAGGGAACAGATGGCGGAGAAGATATCTACAAGGGTATGCATCCGGCAGTAAGAGCGGAACTTGAGAACTTAAAGAAGTTCAGAGAGGCAACAGAGGAGCGTGAGCTTGAGGACGTTGCCAAAAAGTATGAAATCATCGGAAAGAAGAAAGAAGAGCTTGTACCGGTACTCAAAAGTCTGAAAGCCGCAGGAGGCACAGCATATACAGATATGATTGCTGTACTCGATGGAGCGGTTGCAGCCGTTGAGAAGTCCGGTGCTTTTACTGAAATCGGTAAATCCGGTGGAGCTGGCACAACAGATGGCGCAGCATGGTTAAAGGCAGAAACCCAGGCGGCAGAGATTATGAAATCAAAGAATGTGACAAAGGCGCAGGCACTTGATGAAGTATTCCAGAATGACCCGGAACTTGCAGCAGAATGTGAAAAGGAGGAGTAAGACATGGCAGATTATTTTGGCACAAGCATCAATGAAAGCCCGACTATCGTGTTAGAGGCTGGAAAAGACATTGAGGGCGCACAGGGAATTGCCCTGGCAATCAAGAATGGTAAGGCTGAAAAGCCGACAGCCGGTGCAAATGTTATCGGCTTATCACTGTTTACGAATGATGAGAAAGTAAAGGCCGGTGATGATGTAGACATCCAGGTAAAGGACATCGGAAAGTGGATTGCCGGAGAGGCAGTTGCGGTTGGAGATGAGCTTACAACCAATGCAGAGGGAAAGGCAGTAAAAGCGGCGGCAGGTAATTTTATTACAGCAGTTGCCCTTAGTGCAGCAACAGAAGCAGGTAGCGTGGTAAAGGTTCAGCTTATTAAGGCTGGCTACAAACCGAAAGAGTAAGAAAGAGGAGGACTATAAACGATGGGTAACACAAGAGAAGTAAACGGAAATGCGGCGATTCTTGCGAGAATCAATAAGGGATGGAAACCTAACCGCTATTTAACAAACATGAGCATGGCTTATTTTGCTGACCCGAAAGACCATGTTGCAACCAGTATTTTTCCGATTTGTCCGGTGGATTTTTCTACCGGATTTTATTATGAATTTCTGAAAGGCGACCTTGCAAGAGATAATGTTGCGAGAAAGCCGGCTTTCGGTAAAGTATCACCGGCAAAGATGGGACACACTGATAACAGCTACAAATGCGTTGTAGACCAGATTATCGTAGGCGTAGACCAGATTGGAGCCATAAACTATCAGCGTGCAGGAGTACCGGCATCCATCGACCCAAGACGTAGCAAGGTACGTTTTGTATCAGAACAGCAGTTGCTTCACCTTGATATTTTATTCGCAGAGAGCTTTTTCAAGACAGGAGTTTGGGCGAATGAGTTCACTGGTATTTCATCTGGTACACCGAGCGGCAGCCAGTTCCTGAAATTCAATGATGCGAATTTCGACCCGGTTAATTTCTTCGATGCAAGAAAGAGAGAAATCAAGCTGGCAGGCAGACGTATGCCGAATAAGTTAAGCCTCGGCTATGATTCATTCACAGCATTAAAGAATCACCCGGACATCCTGGAGCGTGTGAAGTACACAGGCGGTACGGCAAATCCGGCAATCGTAAATGAACAGGTACTTGCACAGGTACTTGGATTTGAGGAAGTAAAGGTCCTGGAGGCAACATACAATGTCGCAGAAGAGGGACAGCCGGACGATATGAAGTTTGTATGCGAATCTGATGGAGCATTACTTACATACACAACAAATGCACCGGCTATTGATGAGCCGTCCGCAGGATATATCTTTACATGGGATATGCTCGGCAACGGAAACTACATGGCAACAGACCAGTTCGAGGGCGAGGGTGGTACTCATTCAGAGTTCATCGAGGGCTTAATGTCTACGGATATGAAGAAAACCTCCGATGACCTGGCTTGCTACCTGTCTGCGTGTGTGTAAACAGTAAGGAGGTACAGCGATGAGCTATGTTTGTACAAAAGCTCTTCGTATCAGTGGTGTTGATTATGCCCCTGGGGATGCAATCCCTGATGGGGCAATCCGCCCTGAAAGAGTAAGAGCATTAAAAACATCCGGCTTTATTGGAGAGCTTACAGAGGAAGTAGCACCACCGGCTGATAAGAAACCGGAGGAAAAAGTGGTTATCGAGCAGGTAACAATCCCGGTAAAGGCAGAAGATGGCAGAGAAATGGAGGTATCACTTGTGCTTTCAGGAGTTGTGAAAGTATTTGAGGTTATGCAGATGCCGGAAGAGGATGCTGTCAAAGAAATTGCAGGAATTGAGGATGAAAACATTCTTATTACGATTCATGCCACAGAGAGCAGAGAAGCGGTAAAAGCGGCGGCAAAATCCAGAGCCGTTGAATTAAGCACAGGCGGCGAGAAAAAGGCAGCCACAGGCGGTAAGAAGCCTACAAAGGGTAGTGCGAAAGACACAGACAAAGATACGGAGAAAAAGTAAAGGCGGTGCGTGAATATGGCAACAGGAACTTACAGTTACAACCCGGCAGACCTTAAAGGAAACACGATGAGCCGTATGCGTTTTGAGCTTGGCGATACGATGGTACAGGGAGCCGAAAATACTTGTGCGGTAACGGATGAGGAAATCAATGCTGCCATTGAAATGTACCCGAAGTCATGGAAGAAAGCAAAGCTGATGCTGGTAGAGAGTATCTACCGGCGTTTTTCGTATGAGGTGGATACAAAGACAGGACCATTATCTTTGAGCCTACACGAAAGGGCGGAAACCTGGAAAGAGGCATACGAGGCATTGAAGAAAGAAGTCAAAGCCGAAAATATTTCCGTTCCGGCATTTGCAGGAAACGCAGGCAAGAAACCACCGTATTTCTTTACCGGTATGCAGGAGAATGAAAGGACGAGGCAGGGATGATAAATGCAAACATGATGTATTTAAGACCTGGCAACCTTTTCAAAGAATTTGTGATTGAAAATAACCGGCAGAAAGTGACATCCACCGGGCGAGTAGTGAATGACCATAAAGGGGACGGCATAAAAACTCTGTATGGATGCCTTGCAGATGCAACCACAGAAACTGCGAAAAATAAGTCTACCGAGGACCATACCGTTACACATACGATTGTGCAGAGAGGAACACCTTTAGCGAAGAAAACTGATAAATTAGTGCTGGGAAATCGTGTTTTTTATGTTGTTGCAGTAGATGATACAGGAGGTCTTGGAATTTCCACCCTGTATTATGTCGAGGAAAGGGATGATATAAAAAATGACACCAGAACAGGCTCCTGATGGAGTAAGAGAGGCAGTCGAAAAAGAGGTAAAGCACATCAATCAGAAAGTCCGGTCAAAGGCAGCCAGAGTAAATAATGCATTGAGAAATGCAGAGCTGGAAGTGCTGAAAGGACAGAGAGGCGGAAAGAGATACCGCAAGCCGCATTCAAAACGTACCTATCAGGCATCATCACCCGGAGAACCACCGGCAAGAAGAACAGGTGCATTGCGATTACAGTGGGCCAAAGGCGTTGATGGTGGTTCATCTGGAAGTGGTGGAGCAAAATATACGGCATACATCGAAAGCCAGGTTCCGTATGCAGGGTATTTGGAAAACGGTACAAGCAAAATGGCGGCAAGACCGTATGTGGAAAAAATCAAAGAAAAGGCACTGCCGGAAATAGAAAGTATTTTCAGCGAAGATAGCTGATAGGAGGCGAAGAGATGGAACTGATTACAGAAAAGCCAGTGAAGCAGTTCGACACATCCGCCATAGCGAAAGGCAATCTCATATATGCAAAGCATTCCTCATGGGATGCAGGAAAGAGTGGATTCGTTACAGGAGTGAACGGAAATGAAATTGCGGTGCAGTTTCATCCGGGCATTGGGAATGTGACGAATCATTTTTTTATCCTGGCATCAGAGGCAGCCGCAGGGCAATGGGAAATCCGATGGTCTGTGGATATGTCCGAAGTATATGAGTACGGCATAACGCATGAGGAGGAGCCTGTCGAGAATGGAGGGCAGGAATGAAACTGGAAGAACTGATTCAAAAAAGATTTACAGAGCGTGAGGGATTAACAAAATTCCTTGTCAAGTTTGGAGATTACCCGGCGATATTCAGCCCGGAGGCTCCAAAGGATAACCAGAACTGGGGTACAGATGTTCATTATCCGAGGCTTGTATATAACTATGATATGCAGGCGGATGAGGAGCGGAAGAGCGCAGGAACATTGTCTGTATCGTTGCTATGCCAGAACACAGAGGATGCGACAGAGGAAGATATAACACCGGAAATGCTTGAACCGCTGGTTCGGGATTGTCTGAAAGATGTGTTGCTCCATTCCGAAGATGGAAAGCTGTATGCATTCGCATGGAACCGGACGGACGCATTTGAACTGGCAGAAAGCAAAACAGACCTTATTATCGGTAGCGATGTGAGGTTTGACATCCTGGAATATACAAGCCAGGAAACAACCGACCCGGACCCGGTAATGGCAATGAATAAGTTCGTAAAAGAACTGTATCCAGAGTGCATCGTGGTAGGGCTTGACCGTATGGAGGAAATTACAGAGGCTTCAAGAGAAACGCCTGTTATATATTGCAGGCTCAATAGCATGGAAAAAGTAGAGGAAACGAATACGGTTGTTTGGATGGATTGTAAACTTGCCATCCATATTTTATGCCCGGACACTGATATGAGGCTGAAAATGGCAGCCGCTATCACAAATGCGATGTCACTAGACGGAGAAGTCACAATGCTGGATTACTCACCAATGTTTATCCGCAAATTACAGATGGACAATAAATCTGATTACCTGAAAGACGGTCAGATTTTTGTAACAGGCAGATATGGTTTATTGCGATACAAAGCAAAACCACATCAGCTTAATAGAACCACGCAAAATTATTTTTAGGAGGTATGAAGATGCCAAGAACAAAAGCAGAATCCACAGCAGATGCAGTGGAGGAACAGAAAACCGATGCTGTCGAAGATACTGCACCGGTACAGGCAGAAGAGCCAAAAGCTCCGGCAGAATCCGAGTACACAATCGAGGAACTTGCAGACGGGGCAGGAAACATTTTCAAAGTCCAAAGAGAATGTGTTGTTGCGGCATTAAAAGTCGCAGGAGTAACAACGTGTACAGTGTCTAAAGCCAAAGAGCTTGTGGACGCATTCATGAAAAAGGAGGTCAAATAAGATATGGCTGGAACTTATGTCTTAGGAGAAACAAAAGTCAGACCGGGAGCATATTTCAATATTCAGAAGAAAGGGACAGGACAGCAGAGTGGCACTGTAAGCGGTGTTACGGCTGTCCTTTTTCGTTCCGATTTTGGACCGTTAAATACTGCGGTTGAATTAAATCCCGATGATGGATTTGCAAACACTTTCGGTAATGGAGGCACAACAGATGCCATCCAGGAGGCAATCAACGGCGGAGCGCAGACAATTATTGCTTGCCGAGTTGGTAATGGAGGAACATCGGCAACTGCCACTCTGAACACAGCAGAGGGACAGGCGGCAGTAAAAATCACAGCAGCATATCCGGGAAAGAAAGCCTTTACCGTAACGGTAAGGGAAAAGCTGACAGACAGCACCCTGAAAGAGTGTATCATCTATGCCGGTGTGACAGAATTTGAGAAAGTCGAATTTACCGCAGGCGCAGGAGAAGCAAAAGCACTTGCAGATGCATTTGCAGCAACGAAGAAATTCAAAGCAGAGGTACAGTCTGGAAAAGACCAGGCAATCGTGATGAATGTATCACAGAACGCCTTTACTCCGGGAACCGACCCGCAGGTTACGAATGAGGATTACTCAAACGGATTTGTAGCTGTCGAGCCTTACGAGTTCAATACAATCTGTGTTGATACGGAGGAAACAGCAGTACATATCCTGATGCAGTCATTCATGAAACGTATTTTCGGTGTAGGTTCCCTGACACAGGGAGTTGTAGCAGAAAAGCATACTGTTGACCTGGAAACCAGAATGAGCCATGCGGCATCATTCAATGATGAAAAAATGAACTATGTTCTCAATGCTTATGTGAATGAGCAGGGCAAGGAGATTGACGGATACCAGACGGCGGCACGTTTGGCAGGAATGATTGGAGCTTGCGCTTCAAATTCTTCCCTTACACATACTGTTGTGAGTGGATTCAGTGAAATCCTGGAACGCCTCACAAATACACAGATGATTGCTGCAGAAAAGAAAGGCTGCATCGTACTCAGCTACAGCAGCGCAAAACAGGTGTGGATTGATAATGCTATCAACACTCTTATTACACCGGCTGACAATCAGGATGATGGTTGGAAGAAAATCAGAAGAGTAAAGACCAGATTCGAGCTTATCCGCAGAATGAATGCGGCGGCAGATGCACTTGTCGGAAAGGTAGACAATGACAAGGATGGTCGAAGCACTGTAGTAAGCCAGTTACAGGCAATCGGTGACAATATGATTGCCGAGGGAAAACTGACAGCGATTACCGTTTCCGAAAGCGCAGTAAATGTGGCTGATGGGGACAGTGCTTGGTTTGATATTGACGTTGTTGACAAGGATTCTATGGAACACATCTACCTGTCTTATAGATTCCAGTTCAGCACAAATGCATAAGGAGGTAACGGAAGATGATTAACACAAGAGCAGCCGGAGATTCTCGTTTTGCGAGAACCGGTAAAGATGGAGCGATTTACAACGCTGACGGCGTGTTGCTGGCTACCGTAGACAGCTTCACAGCTAATGTAACTTATAACAATGCCGCATATTCCGTTTTAGGAAATGCGCAGGAGCTTGAAACCGCAAACACATTTAAGGTTGCCCTTACAATGTCCCAGGTTGTGGTTGAGGATGATGCTTTCATCCAGGAGCTTGTCGAGGCTATGGAATCACAGACAATGCCTGTATGGGATTTCCAGGGCGTGCTCAAGGGAAGAAACGGCACCGAGGAAAGAATGGTGTATCGTGAGTGCATTCCGAGTGGACAGGTTGATTTACAGAACATTACCGTCGGGGATGTTATCAAGAGAGCATGGAACTTTGCGGTCAACAGACCACCGAAATTACAGAACTTACTTGCACTGGGTTAAGAAATACAGTGCGATTCACCGGAGGGTGCCGAGATGGCATCCTCCATTTAATTTTAACAATATTTTTTGAAAGATGGAGGAAAAAACGATATGGCAGATACAACAAAAAAAGCAAGTGTACAGATTGTAAATGAGGAGCAGGAGAACATGGCAGTTACGGAAGTGGAAACAACCGAAGAGGAGAACAAAACCCTCATCAGAATGAATGAGGATGATTTCATCCAGGGACTTATCAGTGCGGCTGATTATGCGAAAGATGATACACAGCGCATCGAAATTGCCAGAAATGGAAAGGTGCTTTTCGCATTTGAAATCAGACCGTTATCCGAAGAGGAATACAACAAGTGTAAGAAGAAACACACCAAGTACGTGAGAAACAAACAGTTCGGTATGAAATTACCGGAGGAAACGAACACTGTCAAATTCAGAGATGCACTGATTTATACAGCGACGGTTGAAGCAGACCGCGAAAAGCTCTGGGATAACAAAAAGGTATGGGAAAGCCTTAGAGCAAAAGACCTCCAGATTATGAATGGTCTGGATGTTATCGAATACTGCCTGAAAGCCGGAGAGAAAGACAAGATTATTGAGTGCATCGATTCTCTTAGCGGATTCGAGGAGAATATCGAGGAAGTAGCAAAAAACTAATTAAAGCCGGAGGAAAGACTTGTCTGTTGCATCACATATTCCAACGGACAGGAATTACACCGGATGAATTTTATAAAAAACCGCATGGAGTACAGGCGTTTATGCTTGCGTCCATGCGGATTTATTTAGAAAGCACGAAAGGAGGAGAGGAGGACGGCGGAAACAATACGAATTGAGATACCTATCGAAGTCGATGATAACACTGGTCCTGGTACATCGAGTGTTGAAAAGAACATGAACAAAGTCAAGGATGCAGCCGACAAAGTGAAAAGCTCTACCGACCAAATGAGCACATCTGCGAAAAAGGCAAATGATGAGGTTACAAAGTTTGACCGGTCGGCACAGAAAACACAGAAAAGTTTGTTATCATGGGCGAAAGAAAAGTATTCGGTGCTGTTGGAGGCGAAAGATAAGATTTCACCAATATTGTCAACAATCAAGGGTGGTCTTACCAGTTTTGGAAGAAAGACCTGGAGCGTGACAATGAAAGCAGTAGACCTTGCCACCGCACCGATACGAGGCGTAATAAACCTCCTAAAAAATCCAATCTTGCAAGTGGGGGCGGTTCTCGGTGTCAGTATCGGATTGAAAGATACGATTGATACATATAAGGACTTCGAGGCCGCTATGTCACAGGTCAAAGCAGTAAGCGGGGCAACCGGCAGTGAATTCGATAAATTAACAGCCAAGGCAAAGGAGATGGGAGCGACCACAAAATTTACCGCCACGCAGAGTGCAGAGGCATTTAATTATATGGCTATGGCCGGATGGGATTCACAGCAGATGCTTGATGGTATCGAGGGAATCCTGAACCTGGCAGCTGCATCCGGGGAGGATTTAGGAACAACCAGTGATATTGTAACAGATGCGCTCACAGCGTTTGGTTTGAAAGCCAGCGATGCGGCGCATTTTTCAGATGTATTGGCACAGTCGGCGGCGAGTGCAAATACCAATGTTTCCATGATGGGAGAATCTTTCAAATATGTTGCACCAATCGCAGGAGCGATGAAGTACAGCGTTGAGGACACATCTCTTGCCCTGGGACTGATGGCAAATGCAAGCGTAAAGGGTTCGATGGCTGGTACATCCTTAAAAACAGCGTTGGCGAATATGGCGGCACCAACAGATAAGATGGCAACCGCCATGAAGAAATACGGAATCAGCCTTACGGATAGCAACGGAAATATGAAAACGCTGAAAGGCGTTCTTGATAATTTACGTTCAAGCCTGGGAGGATTATCTGAAACCGAAAAGACAGCAGCCGCAAGTACCATTTTCGGTAAAGAGGCTATGTCTGGTATGCTGGCAATTATCAATGCGACAGAATCCGATTACAACAAACTGGCTGAATCTATCAACAATGCAGATGGAGCCGCATCTAAAATGTCTGACACTATGCTGGATAACTTAGAGGGTTCAATCACATTGCTGCAATCAGCTATGGATGGAGTAAAAATCTCATTCGGAGAAAGATTATCTCCTTATGTGAGAGGCATTGCGGATTGGCTGACGGAGCAGATGCCGGAAGTTGAGCAGGGACTTAATGAGATGATGGACTGGGTAGACAGCAAAGTGGACCGAATGAAGAGGAAATTCAAAGAATTATCACAGTCGGATGAGTGGAAAAATGCGGATTTCTTCGGAAAAGTGAAACTTGCCTGGGATGATTTCATCGCAGAACCGTTCAGCGAATGGTGGCACAGCACCGGAAAGCAGAAAATCGCAGATATTGCAGGCGATATGGGAACCAGCATCGGAACCGGATTAAAGCTCGGAATATTAACACTTCTTGGAGTGGATGTTTCGGACACTTTGAATGAGGGTGCGAGCGTTGGGGCTTCGTTTGCGAAAGGATTTGCAGAGGGGTTCGATACAGATGCGATAGCAAGCAAACTGTTTGAGGGCTTCGGAAATATGGTAAAGAGCGCAGGAAAGTTACTTCCAGGGGGAGAATCGGCAGATTTATCCTCCATTTTTTCTGCAATTATGCTTGCCAAAATCGCAGGTCCAGTTGCGAGCCTTGGCAAAGGTGCTTTCAGCGTAGGAAAAGCAATTTTCGGTAAAGATGCAGCCACCGGAACATCACTGGCCGGAAGTATTGGAAGTTCAATCATAGGTTCAGCCGCAAAGGGAACCGGTCTAAAAGGACTTGGCGTAACGATGGGTATGATTGGAAACACACTCGGTTCTGGAGCCACTACCGGTGCAGGATTGATTGCGGCAGGAACAGCCGGTACAGCCGGAGGGGTAGCCGCAGGAGCAACACTTGTAAGTGCAGGAATTGATGCGTACAAAGCATTGAAATCCGATGATAAAGCCGAAAAGTCAGCTTATGGAGAATCCGCCGCATGGAAAGCAGGGGGAGTTGCAGCCGGAGCAGCCGCAGGCGCGGCAATCGGTAGCATTATTCCTGGTCTTGGTACTGCGGTAGGTGCCTTGGTAGGCGCAGGAGTTGGAGGCATTGCAGGTTGGATAAAGGGAAACAAGGTCAAGAAAGAGTATCAGGACAATGTGGAGGAGATGCAGAAAGAAGCTGAAAAAGCTCAAAAGGTATTCGATGCCACTGGATTATCAATCGACAAAGTAAGATTTGCGAATGATGATTTGAACGATGCAATGAATGACAGTTCCGTAACCGCAGAACAGCTTGCATCATACATCCAGGAGGATGTTGCAAAGGTCGGAAAAGAGGCTTTCGGTAACATAAAGTTATCGCTTAGTGAAATTAAAGACCTTGCGAACAAAATCACGTTTGCTGATATGGGCGATGAAATTACAAAGTTCAATGAGGCAACGGAGAGCGCAAAAGAATCCTTATCATCTTTGGAGAGTTCTGTTTCCACGATGAAAAAGGAAAACTGGAAAGTTGGTCTGGGTATGCAGTTATCCGAAACGGATGTGGATGATTACAAAACATCCATTGATAATTTTGTGAAGTCGGCGCAGGACTACATCGAAAACAGCCATTACGAGGCTACAGTTGCCCTAGAATTGCTTACAAACGGCGAGGGCAGCACAGAGGGGCTTGACAGTATGTATAACAACATGAAATCCCAGATAGAAGAACTATCGGGAAAATTGAGTGATACAGTGAACATTGCCCTGGAAGATGGAGTTATCACGCTGGATGAATCGAAAGAAATCACAAATCTGCAAGAACAGATTACAGAAATTACAGAGAAAGTATCAAAAGCGCAGGAGGATGCATCGTTCCAGACCTTGAAAATCAAGTACGGAAATGGTGCAAGTCTTGATATTGATTCATTCAATCAGTTGCAGGAGGAGTTGCAGGCACAGGTAAGTTCTTTCAAAGAAACTTATGATAATGCGCTTACAGTAACCCTCACAAACCTTAATTTGCAGTTATCCGAGGGAGCTATCACGCAGGAGCAGTACGATGCGGCTGTACAGCAGGCTACCGATGGATATTACGCAAACATCAACGATATGGAGGTGAGAGTATCAAGTTTCAATCTGGATACGATAGCAGAGGCTTGGAATGATGAGCTTGCCGGTATTATGCCGGATATGGAGGGTAGCGTTTCTGAAAAATTGAACGCTGCTTTACAGACTGCATTATCAGAAAAACCGGATATATCAAGCTGGACCCAGGAGGATATGATGGGATGGCTTGGACTTGATGATATGACAATAGACACATCAGCTTTTGAAAATATCTATCAGGAGTTGGTGGCAACAGCAGAAAATATGGCACCGACAGCTAAAGAGGAAATCGTGCAAAGTCTGAAAGAATCCATCCCAACGATGGAGGAAGTCATGGCAGAGTACGGTCCAATTTCCAATGAGGCATACGAATCCATAGTAGAGCAATACAAAGAAGCGATGAACAGCTCTTTCGAGAGCGCAGATTTTTCTAGTATTGGCACAACATTAAGCACGAAAATGAGTGATTCGATTTTGAATACTGATACGTCAGCATTCTCAACAGCATTTGCGGAGCTTGGAACGAAATCTGGAACCGATGCGGCAACAGCTTTCCAGGCTGCGGATTACTCCGGTGTAGGTGCGGCTGTTGGAAGTGGAATCAGCAGTGCTATTACAAATGCTGATATGGCACAGATTAACAGTGCGGTAGATGCACTGAAATCAAATACGGATAGTTCCGTAAACAGTGCGTTTGGCGCAGGCGTTTCTACAACAATGCCGGTAAGCGTAACCCTGGACTATTCACTTGTGAATCCGACAAAGACGTTCACGATAGGCGGTGGAGGAAGTGGAAGTACAACACTTACTGTATCGGCTCATGCAAGCGGCGGTTATGTAAATGACAAGCAGTTGTCATGGGTTGGAGAAGAGGGACCGGAGGCAATCATACCTTTAGTTCCCGGCAGAAGAAACAGAGCGCTGGAACTGTACAAAGAGGTTGGGGACATTCTCGGAGTACAGGCAAATGCGAATGGTAACATCATCGGAGAGGCAGCACCTTTAGGTGGAGGAAGTGGAAGTACAACCATCGGAAGTACAGCAACAGAAATGTTTGCTTACAGCTCCATTTCGGACTTTTTATCTCTCAATGATAATTTGTTAGCCGAAGCGATTAGAAACGGAGCCACAGGCTATAACGGATTCACAGAGGGTACAGAAAGCGATTCAGATACCGCAGATGAACCTTTGAGCAGTTCGAGCACAGTGGAAACCGGAAAGACAAATATAAACCTTAATATCCAGATGTCACCGCAGTTCAATATTTCGGATTCAGGCACCGGAAAAATGGATGAGGCAAGCATCATGGCAATTATCCGAAAGAACATGAAGTCAATGGCTGATGAACTGGGAGGAGAAATTGCTGACAGACTGGAACAGGTATTTTCAAATATGCCGGTAGTGAAGGAGGGGTAGGCGATGGAAATAAAACTGTTTGAAGCGGCTGATAAAAAGAAGTCGTTTACGTTCTCTTCGTTGCCGGAGAAGATAAGCGGCAGTCTTGGGACGAAGTATCAGACTTATGATATTATCTCCCAGGGTGCCGTAAAGGTGCCAAAGGGAACAGAAGTGGCGGAAATCTCATGGGATGCCGTTTTCTTCGGACCGGACAGAAAGAATCTGGCGGTTGTGAAAGCGGAAAGTTACCAGAAACCCGATAAGTGCATTAAGCAGTTGAGGGAATGGCAGGAAAAGGGAACGGTGCTGAATCTGCTTGTAACAGAAACATGGATTAACATGGATGTTACGATTGATTCATTTACACCCGACCCTTTTGGTGCTTATGGAGATGTAAGCTATGGCATTAAATTTTCACAGGCAAAAGACCTGAAAATCTATACAACAAACGAATTGAAAATTGCCGCCTTTGTAAAAAAGACAGTTCCGAGAAATGATAACTCAAATAAAGGCTCTTCCTACACGATTGTCAGTGGCGATACGTTGTGGGGGATTGCTTCACGAAAACTTGGAAGTGGTACAAAGTGGACGAAGATTTACGATGCAAATGCTTCAACGATTGAGGCGGCAGCCAAGAAACATGGCAAAAGCAGTTCAGACCATGGTCATTGGATATGGCCGGGAACAACGCTGTCGATTCCGGCGGCATAGGAGGTGCGAAGATGATAGATTTATCAAAAATCGCATACCGACTTACCGTTATGGATAGTGGCGGAAAGCAGTATAACATAAAAGAATTTGTCACAGGTCTTGGCTGGGAAGAAAACAAAAATGAGATTTCTGTCCGAACTTCATTTACAGCAAAGAATGATAAGACATCTGCGGGGCGATTATCAGAGTTAATCAAACCCGGATGTCTTATTGGTATTTTTGCGAGTGATGGAGGAAAGCAGGACAGAGAAGTGGCAAGGGGAACGGTGCAGGAATGGAATCCGCAGGAGCAAAGCAGTTCCAATACCCTAAAATGCGTTGCATATGATTCTCTGTATGATTTGCAGAGGAGCCAGGACAACAAATTTTATTCCGCAGGAACCGGTACAAAATCCATTATGACCGGTGCATTTGACGAGTGGGGAATACCCACAAAAGGATATAGCGGACCGAATGTATCTCACGAAAAAATGAAATACAGCAGTTCGTATGTATCTGATATGTTGCTGGATGTTTTGGACGATGCCTACAAAAAGGGCGGAGGAAAATTCATCATCCGGGCGGCGGAGGGGTATGCAGATGTGGTGGAGCGTGGCACGAACACAGATGTTTATGTGTTCCGGGTGGATAACACAAAATCTATCAGCCAGTCAATAAGCACCGCAAGCCTTGTTACCAGGGTAAAGGTGCTGGGGCAGGCAGACGATGATGGTAATTCTCCGGTCGAGGCAACGGTAGATGGGCTTACAAAATACGGAATCCGTCAGAGAATCTACACCAGAGGAAAAGACGAAAGCCTGGATGAGGCAAAGACAGCCGCACAAAAAATCATCGATGAAGATGGTGTGATTGATGAAGAAATCACAGTGCAGGCTCCAGATGTGCCATTCATCCGAAAAGGCGATTTAGTTTACGTTATGATAGGTTCCGCACAGAATTATTATTACGTGGTTGGAATCCGGCACGATTGCGATAATTACAGCATGACAATGGACCTGGAACTTGCTAAGACCGAAACAGCAACACAGACAACAAAGAAAAAGGATTACAATGTCGGAGATATTGTAAATTTTAAGGGCGGTACGCATTATGTATCGTCCTATTCTGGTTCAAGAGGATATAGCGCAAGAGCCGGAAAAGCGAAAATAACAATCAAAAATGGTTCTGGAAAAACTCATCCCTGGCACTTGATACACACTGACAGTGGCAGCAATGTTTACGGATGGGTGGATGATGGAACTTTTGAATAATGGGAGGCGATAACGTGGAAAATTTCGATGCGAATGCCGGTACAAATAAGCTGGCAAATGTTTTAAGTGACAGGATGCGAAGAGAAAATGATACATCGTTATGCCTGGACTTTGGAGAAATCCAGGGAAACGGCAGCCTCATCACAAATACTTTCCCAGTAGCAATTCCGAAAGGTCAATATTCGGTATGCAGACACGTAGGAGGATTATCTTTTACAACAAGCGGCGGAAAGCATGGAGGACATTCAAGCGGCGATGGTTCACATGGTCACACAATTACGCCTCCACAGATAAAGCCTGGGGACAGGGTGCTTGTGGCGTGGGTAATGAATGAAGCCTGCGTCATAGACGTTGTAACAGGTTCGTAGGAGGTAAACGATGGCAAATATTGTAACAGTTGCCGTTCCTGCGTTTATCGAAGAAAGTTCCGAGTATGATACACAATACAAAAGGACAATGAAATGGAATCCCGAAAAAGGGGATTTCGTGAGAAATTCAGCAAACCAGGTTGTGGAGTGTACCGGAGAAGAGGGCTACATGATTTGGTGCATGAAAGTATCTATGACAGAACGATATTCCTGCCTTGCATATTCCAACGATATAGGTGTTGAGATGGAGGACGCACTGGCGCAGGACGATGAAAAGACAGTCGAATCAATGGTGGAGCGAACCATCAGAGATGCACTGCTTGTAAATCCGAGGACTGAATGGGTGCGAGATTTCGAGTTTGAATGGAACGGCGATAGCATGAACTGCTCTTTCAAGGTTAAGGGGAAAGAGTGGGACAAAGTATTTCAAATCAATATTTAGAACGGAGGTGGTAAGATGGCGCAACCAGAATTTCATAGACCGGAGTGCTTCGATGGGAGCACAACCGATGAAATACACGAGCGAATGATGGCGAGCTTGCCGGATGATATAGACGATATGCCTGCCGGATTTCCTTATGATTTCACAAGACCGGCGGCAGAGGAAAAATCAGAGTTTATCAATTATCATCTGATAAGGGCAGTAATGCTTGCGTTTCCGCAGTATGCCTGGGATGATTGGCTCGATTTGCATGGGGCGCAGGTTCATGTGACAAGGCACGCAGAACAGTATGCGACTGGAAACATAACAATTACCGGTGTTGCAGGCAGCGTAATAGCCGCAGGCACCGTTTTTTGCGTACCGGCTGTAGATGATAACCCTGCGATAGAATTTGCCACGAATGAGGACTGCACAATAGCTGATGATGGCACTGTAACAGTAGCCGTAACAGCAGTTGAAAGCGGTATCGGTTCAAACGTGGCAGCGCATACCGTATGTATCATGGCAAAAAGTGACAAGAACATTACCGGCATAGATAATGCAGAGCCGATTTCTGGCGGAACGGTACGGGAAGAGGACGGAGATTATTTCGACAGGATATTTGCTGAATATGATAACAGCAAAACATACCTCGGAAATGACAGCGATTTTGTCCGATGGGCGAAAGAAGCAGGCGCAGGAGATTGCATCGTTGTGGCGGCTTTTGATGGACCCGGAACCGTAAAACTGGTACTGGTAGATGGAAACGGACAGCCGGCAAATGCAAAGTTGATAAATGATGTATATAACTACATTGTTTCTCCGAATGACCGGATGCAGCGATTATTGCCGACAGCGTGCGCAAAACTGTCATGCGTGGCTGCAACCACTGTAAAGATGAATTATACCATTACTGGATTGTTGCTGGATGAATCGGTGGACAAGTCGCGTGTGGAGGAAGATTTCAAAAAGTTGGTGCTTACCGTTTACGGTGTGGCGAAAAACGAGGGGATACTTCGATACAATGATGTGCGCCCGCTGATAACTGCCATTGATGGAGTGGAGGACTTCGACACATTCCTGATAAATGGCAAAATGAGCAATATCAAGTTGGAGAAAGAAGAATATCCGGTTACTGGAACGATTGATTTCAGAAGTTAGGAGGACGGACGATGACAGATGAAGAATTGGAATTATTCCCGACGAGCGAGAGCGCCTTAAAAATGCTGTCCTATGTGACACCCGGATTTTACGATAAATCGTATGTCGGCAAATGGATGTTTCAGGTCATGGGGTTGGAATATGACAAGGCCTTGAAGCTAGCGGAGGAATTACCGGAACAGTTTTTCCCGGAAACAGCGACCTGGGGATTATGCTGGCATGAAATAAAATGGGGATTGCCGGTGCAGGAAAATCTTTCTTACCAGGAGCGCAGACAAGCGATATACGAAAAGAGAGATTATCATTCGCCAATGACACCGTACATTATGGAGCGGTATCTGGAAAATGCAACCGGATTTACGGTACATATAGCAGATTGCCACGATGCAGGACCATTGAAGTATAAGCCGCCTCACCCGAATGTATTTAAGGCTTTTTTCAATGGCGATGGCACGCTGGATTCAAAGAAAGTCCGAAAGCTGATTGATAAATTAAAGGAATCACATACAACATATTTTGTGAATGACTATTCGATGTTCGAAATTGTGTTTTCTGAAATATTTATGGTCAGCAATATAGGGTTGCTATTCAAAATACCGTTCTGGAAAGCTCGACGGTTTGATGGTTCCGAGTTGTGGGATGGTTCACATCTCATGGATGCGGCTATCGAATATGAAATGCGACTCGGAGTGAAATACAAAGAGGGCGAATTTCAGATTGCAGAAACGTTGGATATTGAGCGAATGACAGCGAGGGCGAAAGTTCCGCTATCAGAAAAAATGCATATTGAGAAGCAGACTGTCAGTGCGAAAGCATTTAACTGGCAGTCTTTGTTTTTTGATGGCTCTGTTCCGATGGATGGAAACTTGCTGATGAATTATTGCAGAGCAGACAATAAGACTACGGCAAATATCAAAATACCGGTGGCATCCATTTCTGAAAGTTATGGAAATGCTACCTGCACAGTGAAAAGGAATCTGGCATATTTTGATGGTTCATTGAAAATGAACGGTTCAAGATTGCTTAATTCATTAAACAGAAAGGAGACTATCTAAGAATGGCACAGAATGTAATTATTACAAAATCAGCCAGAAAGAAAATGGTACAGGCAAGAGCAGGAGCGATTACACTTCCTAAAATTGTCGGCATGGCATTTGGCTCTGGAGGAGTAGACAGCGCAGGAAATGTTATTTCTCCGTCTGAAACACAGACAGCACTGAAAAAGGAACTGCTCCGTAAGCCTATCAGCGGCTATAACTTTATCACAGAAACCACATGCAGATACGAATGCACGCTTGGAGAATCAGAGCTTGCCGGACAGTATATCAGTGAAATTGGGCTGTATGATGCCAACGGCGATATTGTTTGTATCAAGACCTTTACCAGAAAGGGAAAGGATAACGATATTGAAATGACATACACGCTGGATGATGTTTTCTAATCCGGCAGAGAGGAGGAAACCATGAAAGCATACAAACCGAGTTCCGCTACCTACAAAGACAGCATTCCGATAGTGGAAACAACCGACACAAACCATGCGGATAATGTGAACCAGGCACCGAAACAGCTCATTGAGAATGACATCGCATTAAAAGAGCAGATGGACGGATATGGATTTTCAGTTGTCGATGGCACGTTATGCGTAACCTATGAAAGTGAGGAATAAAAGAGATGAGCAAAATTACAGAACCGATGCTGTTGGATAAAACCGGTCAGCAGTTTCTTGGATTGATGGAGAAACAGAACGAATTACTCACAGCGATTGCCAGTGGGTACAATTACAAACCGACTTCCATTGCAGATGTGTTTGCAGTGGTTCAGTCAGGAAATGCAAGCCAGGTTTTTAATTATGGCGACCAGATTATTTTACCATGGACCGACAAAGCAACCGGAAAAACATATGAGTGTCCGCTTGATGTGGTACATTTTGGAGATGTCACACTTGCGGATGGCGAAACTGTACCGGGAATGTTGGTACAGTGGCATTATGCAACGCCTTTTGGCGTGCAGTTCAACCAGTTCCAGGCGTTTAAGTATTGCGAGGAGCAGTTACCGGCAGGAACCTACAATGTCATTATCGGTGATACCTGGGGAAATAACTGCGTAAAGGGTAAAACATACCAGTTCACGCTTACGAAGCCTGTACCAGCGAAAGGACAGCTTGCAGGATTATACAGAGCACCGGATGTCAGCCCGAGCGAATGGAAAGTATATTCATTCGAGAGCAATACGGCAACAGACCCTATCGAAACTGTAGCGATGGTGGAGGGAACAGGCGGAACCGCCCTTGGTACATTATCTTTCAAACCGACATCGCCATTGAATGGATTGCAGAGCACAGCTTACGGATATAACCGTTGGGCGCAGAGTGCTATGCGTCAGTGGCTTAATTCCGAAGAGGCAAACGGTAAGTGGTGGACACCACAGCACAATTTTGACCGTACACCGGACCAGCTCAAAGAAAAGCATGGATTTCTTACCGGATTCGATGAGGAATTTACAAAGAGATTGAAAGCAACGAAAGTATCCACCTGGAAGAACACTCTTACAGACAATGGAGATACGGACGGTATTGAGGTAACTTACGATAAAGTGTTCCTGCCGAGTTTGGAGGCAATGTCAATCAATCCGCAGAAAGCTGGCGAGGACGATGTATGGGAATACTGGAAACGTGCATCCGGTATGGCGGAGAAAATGCAGCAGTACAAGACTTATCCGCAGATTCGTACATTTGCGATTGAGAATCACACTTCGCCGCAGAACGTCCGCCTGCGCTCGGCTCGTCGGGGCACCTCGTACCTTACGTGGTGTGTGACCTCCGATGGTGGCGTCTACGACCACAGCGCGTACTGGGCTTATCGCTGCGCTCCAGCTTGTTGGCTTTGCTAATCGAATAATCGTTTTAATCCCCGGCACCCACGGATGCCGGGATATTTTTTGAAAGGAGGAATCAAGATGGCAGTACCAGAGGGAGAAAGACGACCATGTAAGATGGACGTATTCATGCACGAGTTGGACCTTGTGACATATACGCTCCAGATTACAAGAAATGAGAAAATATTTCTTCCAGAATATAAAGGCTGCGTTACGGACGATATTGTGGAAACCGCAAAGAATATTTACATAGATTCATGGGACGCAAACAATATCAGAGTACAGAAACGTGGCGATAGCAACTGGGAGGAGAGGAGCCGTCTACAGTTAAGAGCCGCAAGAAATTGCAACAGGCTTTTAGCACTCATAGGCATCGCAAAATCCTCGTTTCACCTGAAATCAAAGCGTGTCAAATACTGGGTTGGTAAAGTATTAAAAATCCGGGGAATGATACGAAACTGGAATGAAAGCGATAGTGAACGCTATGCCGTAAAACAACGGAAATAGTGTTTATTATACAGGGATGAGGACTGAAACGCAGAACGTCCGCCTGCGCTCGGCTAATCGGGGCAACTCGAACAATACGTGGTATGTGAACTCCGATGGTAACGTCAACAACAACAACGCGAACTGGGCTAATCGCTGCGCTCCAGATTGTGTGGTATTTAGGACATACGGCTGCCTCACAGAGGTGGTGCTCCGACCAATCTAACACAAGGAGTTCTTATCCTTGCCGAATGGCAAAACACCACTGTAGCGATGCAGTCAGCCCTTGAAAGGACTGGTACTGCTATATACGTTATGGACAATAATTCAAATTACGTGGATAGAGAAGAGATAATCGGTTTCGATGCCTTGTACGATTCAATGATGAAAAGTAAGAAAGGGGTTACCTGGAAAGGTTCGGTTGCTCATTATGTGCTTAACAGCATGGAGGAAACTTACAAATTGAGCGAAGAGCTTGAAAAGGGAACCTATAAAGCAAGGCCGACAACACAATTTAAGATAACATCACCGAAACCCAGGGACATAATAAGTACTTGCTTTCGGGATAGGGTATATCAGCGGAGTTTGAATGATAACGCTCTATACCCGATTATGACAAAACAGCTCATTCGTGATAATTGGGCTTGCCAGAAAGGAAAGGGAACGGACGATGCAAGGGATAGAATGAAAATATTTCTGCAAAGGATGTACCGGAAATATGGCACAGATTTCTATGGTTTACAATGCGACATTCATGGATATTACCCGAATATGAGGCATGACCTTACAAAAGAATTGTTCCGGGATAAACTGGACGATTGGCTGTATGAGCAGACTGCAACTGTTCTTGACGGACAGTACGCAGGGGATGTGGGATATAATCCTGGCAGCCAAATGATACAGATAGCCGGTATTACATTTCTAAGTGAGTACGACCATATGATGAGGGAGCAGACCGAAGCCGAGGATTACGGCAGATATATGGATGATTCAACACTGTTCCATCCATCAAAAGAATATCTGGAAAACCTAAAATTGATAAATGAGAAATACCTTGCAAGCAGGGGAATGGAGTACAACTCGAAGAAAACGAAAGTATTCAGCATTAAAGAGGGCTTTACATTCCTGGGATTCAAGTATCGGTTGACGGATACTGGAAAAGTTATCATGACAGTCAGCTCGGAGAAAGTCAAAGAAAGGCGCAGAAAGCTCCGTAAGCTGGTGAGGAAAGCCAAAAGAGGCGAAATCACAAAGGCGAAAGTAGATGACTGTTATCAAGCATGGAGGAGCCATGCGAGCAAAGGAAATTCCTTTCACCTTATACGCCGCATGGACAAATTTTACAAGAGTTTATGGAATGACCAAGAAACGGAGGTAACTGACAATGAGAATTAAGCAGATGGACGGCAGTATTTATGATAGCCGGGCGAATGAAAACCTGCGTGCAACAGTTGCAGAGCAGGCAGCCACGATTGATTATCTGGCTATGATGGCAGATATTGATATTCCGACAGAAGATAAAAACGAAATGGGAGGCGTAGACGATGAGTGATACACAGAACATGGAACAGGCGCAGGAAGTACAGCACAGTCCTAAATTTGAGGACATCAAAGGTTACCATGACAGCGGTTTCTGGAACGCCGCCATGGTAAAAAATGCTGTCAAGAAAAAGAGAATCACAGCAGAAGAATATACGGAGATTACCGGAAAGGAATACCAGTAAGAGGAGGGAAAAAGCAGGTGCTTTGCAGAAGTCCACCTGGCATAATGCCTTATGAATAAAATATCGATACCGCCCTTGTCAGAATATTACAACTTTGACCGGTTGGAGGATGCGGCAAGGGAATTACATCTGAATACAGAAGAGCAGGAGAATGAAGAAAAATTATTCAACCTGCATAACCATTTGATATGGCATTCGTACCGTCCTTTCGAGGATGCGCTTACGGATGCCATTTTCAGTGTTGTTATTCAGAAAATAATTGAGGATTACAACCTTACTCCGCAGGACGCACCGGCTGACTACCGGGATTTGTTGGAGTGAGAGAAAGGAAGTATAGGACAATGGATTTATTTTCATTAGCCATCGCCATAGGGATTCCATCGGCAATCACAGGTTTTTGCTTTTGGTGCTTGGAACACCACATGGAGAAGCGAGAGGAGCGGGACAAGGAGGAACGCAAGAAAAGGCAGAAAGAGCAGGACGAGAGGGAACAGGCGAGAGAAAAGGGCGAGCTGTGCATCATCAACTGCATAAATGCCTCGCTTGCGCTCGGAGAAGCCACAGCAAAAGCGGTACAGCGTATCCCTGATGCGAAATGCAATGGAGATATGCACGCCGCCCTGGATTATGCTCAGAAAGTGAAGCATGAACAGAAAGATTTCCTGAACTCCCAGGCTTTACATCAACTTTACTGATTGGAGGTTGCGGAGTGAGGAAAAGAAGAGTTACTAAAAATAAAAGTAAAGCCGCCATTCTTTGGATGTGGGAGCATACCAAAATGATTGTGAACTGCCTGTCGGTATTGTATGTGCTGAACTGGCTGTATTCCCTGGTCGTGATTGTGGTTGCGATAAAGGAAACCGGGCAATTCAGCTACCTAGATACTCTTATAAGCGAAACGAATGAAACGTTCCGAATTGTGGTGGGGGCGAACATAGTCAAAGCAGGTGTTGAAAACATATTCAAATACAACGATTTTGGCGGCAAGGGTTCCCGGTATATGGGGACCAGTAACAGTGAAAATGAAAACATAGAAAATGTGGAGGACAACAGAGGATGAATGACATTATTTTTGAAGCATTAAAGTTACTGATTATGGTTTGCGTGGCTGTGATTGCCAGATACGTTATTCCTTGGCTTAAAAGCAGAATCGAGCAGGATAAGATGGCAGCCATCGAAAAGATGGTTACACAGGCCGTACTATACGCGCAGCAGGTACTCACATCAAAGAGTGGAGCCGAGAAAAAAGCTATTGTTACTGACCTGCTAAAAGAAATGCTGACAGCAAAGAATATTTCCATTACTGATGAACAGCTTAACATTTTGATTGAAGCGGCTGTCAAGCAGATGAAGATGGAGGAAAACGCAGGAATCGTAATCGAAGCAGTAGACGAACAGACAACAAAAACTGAATAAAAGACAGGAGATGATACCATGTCGCTCAAAGGAAATAGCAATGAAGAGCGCATCTGGAATTTTCTGATAAGCAAGGGGCTTAATCCATTTGGTGTTGCAGGTTTGATGGGAAATCTGGACCGAGAAAGTGGGTTGAGCCCTATTAACTTGCAGAATACCTACGAGAAAATACTGGGATTTACGGATGATACCTACACAACATCCGTAGACAATGGCGATTATCAGAATTTCGTACATGACAAAGCAGGATACGGCATTGCGCAGTGGACGTATTGGAGCAGAAAACAAAACCTGCAGAAGTATGCGCAGGAAAAGGGAGCCTCCATCGGTGACCTGGAAATGCAACTCGAATTTCTTATACAGGAATTGAGCAGCAGCTATAAATCTGTGCTGAACGTGCTGAAAACAGCAACGAGCGTTTCCCAGGCATCAAATGCCGTACTGCTTAATTTTGAAAAACCGGCAAACCAGGGAAGTTCCGTACAAAAAGAAAGAGCCGAATGCGGACAGAAATTTTATGACAAATATGCGTCTGGAAAAGGAGGAACATCTATCATGGGAAAGACGATTACAACAGGATGGCTTTCAGCCGTTATCAATGGAATTAAAATCAAATCTGATTTGAGATGCAACCTGGATAATTACAGCAGCAGGTCAAGCAGAGATGCTTCATACGTGACTATGCATTACACAGGAAATAATAAGGACACAGCAAGGGCGAATGCAAACTATTTCGGTGGAGCCGGAAGAAATGCATCCGCCCATTTGTTTGTGGATGATACGGAAATCTACCAGAGTGTACCGTTAAATTCTGTAGCATGGCATTGTGGAGCGCAGACATATAAACACGCATATTGCAGAAATGCAAACAGTATCGGTATTGAGATGTGCTGTACCGCCGGAAATTATAAGATTTCCGAAAAGACTAAACAGAACGCCGCATATCTGTGCGCGTATATCTGTAAAATGCTTGGCATCAGTGCAGGCGAAGTTGACAAGTATGTACTCCGTCACTGGGATGTTACAGGAAAGAATTGCCCGGCACAGATGGCAGGAAGTAACAATGCTGAATGGGTAGCATTCAAAAATATGGTAAAATCCATCCTTAATGGTGGAGGAACCGGCAACAGCACTTCCGGTGGAACGCAGACAAAGCAGATGTACAGAGTGCGTAAAACCTGGGCTGATGCAGCGAGTCAGAAAGGTGCATTTACGAGCCTGGAAAACGCAAAAAAATGTGCTGACGAAAATAAGGGTTATAGCGTATTTGATTCCAACGGAAACAAGGTATATCCGGCATCGGCAAATACCGGAACGTCATGCAACTATGTGGTAAAAATCACAGTTGATGGATTGAGATACAGGGACAATCCTGGAACCAGTGGAACAAAGGTACTGGGATATTTGAAAAAGAATTACAAATATACAGTAGTGGAAGAACGCACTGTAAATGGCGTAAAATGGGGCAAGCTGAAATCTGGCGCAGGATGGTTTTCGTTACAGTCAGAATATTCTGTACGCTGTTAATGCTTGACAAATAAGGAGAACGGACCTCTCTATCACACAAAATGTGGTGGAGGGGTTCTTTTTTTATACTCGAAAATATTATGCATATATGGTAGACTGTAGAAAAAGCCAGGAGGTCTAAGAGGAATGAGAAAAAGACATTTTTTATTATTGGCGTTTGCCATAACTGGTCTTGCCCTGAACGGATGTTCGGGGGGGGGTACAACGGATGTTGATACCTCGCAGACCGAGAGCGTAGCGGAAAGCGAAAGTAGCGAAGTAGAGCCGACATCGACGGTAGAAATGCCGGACGGATTCACAAAAATAACGCAAGAACAGGCTGAATCATGCCCGGATGGGGATGGAGCGGTCAAAGCTCTGGAAACGGCTTTACAGTCGATTGGAGTAAAGAAAGTTTCTGATTGCTATTGGGGGAATTACAAGACAGCCGGAAGTGTTGTCGATATGGAGGCTTACCTTATCACAGATGCACAAAACCTTATCGTCAGATGCCAGTACCTGAATAATAACTGGACGGTTGTTTATATCACTGACAGCGAGAACGGACATTTGTATTATCCTACAACCGGTAAGGATGCGTATAACTACACAACAGGGGAATTGATAAAGCAGGAAGAAACAACAGAGCCTGCGGCGGTAGAGGACACGCAGGAGGAATCCAAAGAGCCTGAAACGCAGGAAGTACCACACCGGGATGGAATGTACGGAATCAGTGACAAGAGCTGTCACGATATAGATGCAACCTTTTCCAGGGATAAAGTGCGGAATGATGTTACTGGAAAGTGGAGAGTGTCTGCCATTTCTGCGGATGTGCAGATGGTGGAATACGCAAAAGATTACTACCAATGGAAATTTACGAACGATGATGAGATTCACTGCATTGTGAATTTTTATAATAATACAACAACGAAGATACAGTATCTTAGCGGAAACCTGTTCGTTACGGTCCATGAGTATGTAAAGGGAGAGGAGCACGATGCTAACCTGATGTTCAGTGGAACAGTCCTCCAGGATTTTATAGTTTATCTCGATAATGGAGATATTGAGCAGATACAATAACAGAGTTATCCCCATAGTTATTCACATTATCCACAAAATATTGAGTTGATAAAATAATCGTTTGGTAACCGACCGATACCGAACGGTTATTTTTTTATGCGTTCGGAAAATTTCGGTTTATTTTTTGAGTTTGTACCAGGTTCAAACCTGGACTTCAAAATTTGTACCACCAGTACAGAAAACCGAAAAACCGAACGGTTATTTTCTTACAATCCTTGAAAGCCGCATAAAATAAGGATTTTCTGATGATTCATTTCTAAAATAAAAACCGAATTACCGAACGGTTATTTTCTGAACCGAAAAAACCCGATACAGATACAGAAACAGATAAAGATACAGATATATAAATATATTTATGTTCATTTGTACCTCAAAAACTTTTTCAAAAATTGTAAATAAGCATATTGACACTACTAACCTACGTGTTATTATAATGTCAACAACTCAATAAAACGAGTTGGAATAAACCAAGGCAGGAGGTTAAGAGTACATGGAGGAATTTGAAATGACACAGACAGAGTTGATTTTATTTTTAGAAACATTAGCAGAAAACGTGGAGCTGAAAGCAAAGACCGGAGAAGATGCCGCAGGCATCATACGAAAGAAAATTGAGGTATTAAAAAAGGAAACCCCGACACCTGGTAAGTAAGAGGGTTTCCAATCCGTAATAAGGGTAAGGCGGTTCCTGCCACCGCCAAGCCTTACCCTTTTATTATAGCAGGGCGGTGGAAGAAATCAAGAGCGGAATGCAGGAGGACATAGAGATGGCAGCAACCAAAGAGCAGGAACGGAAAGCGTTGGAAAAAATCAAAAAAATCGTGACAGACCTTGGAGAGGATAGCTATATCAGCATGGCATTTGAGGGATGCTTTGAAATTGCCGAGGGAAACATTGAAAATGATTTCGGATGCAGCATGAAACAGAGAGCCGAAAGTTCGGCGGCAGAGGCAGCAAAATATAAAGAAATGTACGAAAGTGCAGTGAAAGATTATGAAGCAGAGAAGAGAACTGTCGAAGAACTTGAACAGAAAGTTCTCACGTTGGAAGAGGCTGGCGCAATAAAAGCTATTCTTATTGATAGCAAGACGGAGGCGATAAGAAGAACAGAAGAATCCGCCAGAAAAATTGTTGAATTTGCGGACAATCCGGATAGCGCAGAATTTAAGCAGGCTGTGCAGGACAACAGACATAACAAACAGTTGGTTGAGGAAAGCGAAAAACTTATCCAGAGGATTCTTGATACTATGTTTTAGGAGGAGCAGAGCTGATGAAAAAGTACAGAGTAAACGAGAGCGAACATTTCAACCTGTATTCGATGCACGATAAGCTGAAATGCATCGAAATTGACATGCAGGAGGCACCGGCACACACATATACAGACGAGCAGTGGGATGAGGTCCAGGAAAGAATCAGCGAAGTCGAGGAGCTTATGGAAAAGGCGTATTGCGTGGGCGCATTGGTGGACTGGCCAACCTTAAAGAGAATCAGGGAGATTAAAGAGGAACGGCAGTTGATGAGATACAACGCCTGCATGGAACAGGGAGCATCGGAGAAAGATGCAGCAATGGCATTTGAATTATAAAACAGTTACCCGCCCCGGAGGGTACGAGGGCAGAAAGTGAGGACATACAAATGATGGCGAATATTGTAGCAATGTTTCATTCAGCACTGCATATGGATGATGGATACGTGAATCATATCGCAATAGTCCAGGACGTTGATGGATACCACAATCATTTTCTTTATGATGAGGACAAGGGAAAAGGAGCCGCAGGGACAGGACCATTCAAAACAATAGAGGATGCGAAACAGGATGTCATAGCACATTACCCTGATGCGAAAGAAAAGAAAATCTCCCCGGCAGGGTACAGGTATTACAGCACACAGCGTCCAATCATGCCGGGAGGATACCCGAAGCCAAAAAATAACGAAGTCCTGGAGATTGAGAACTTCGACAATAAAAAGTTTGTTGAGGAAGTAGGCTGCCAGGCATGGGGCTATATCGAATACAAAAAGCCGCTCGGACATTTTGATGTTATCAATTATGAATTGGCTGCTGTAAAGATTAAAACATTGCATCTGAAATATATCGGCAGGGATGATTGGGGACGGTACGTGTATGAGGATGAAAACGGAAAGCTCTGGAAGAATACAGACTGTTGCAGTCCGAGAGAGTGCTGCGAGGAAAGAGGAGATACGCTCAACTCATCCGCAGGCAACGAATTTGACGGAGAACCTGATTGCTTCATGGCGGCTCACATTAAAGTTGAGTATTTACCGGAAGAGGGAGGCGAGCAGGATGGATAAAGAAAATACCGGCGAACAGCCGGCGAAACTGTACCGGAATAAAGAAACAGGAGAGCTGTTTACATATCGGGAAATGTTGAAAGAATGGCGAGAACGGTACGAGGGGATTAACCCTGCCAATGGATTTTACCAATACCACTGGCACACAAGGTACGATTACTTAGGATAACGGAACAGGAGGGCGGAAAGTGAGAACGATTGATTTACTGTATCAGGCATATGTCGATGAGCGCATGGAGAGCGCAGAAAGCGGAGAGGAGCAGGAGGCGATTCGCCAGTTTAGAAATATATGCAGCAAAGCAGATAACAGCCTTATGAAATTGCAGGGCGATATATGGGACAGTATGGTCCAGTATGGAGATAGCAGAGAAAAGCAGGGATTCATCGCAGGCTTTATGATGGCGTGTGATTTATTCAGAACAGGAGGTACAGGGAGCTATGACAGTAAGGGAAATGCTTAACAGTGCAAGCGATGATGCGATAGCAAGTGCAATATTGAGAGGGGCATTCAAGAAATGCGCGTACTGTATTTATGATGATGCGATTGCACATGAAGCTGGCGAGCGAGCGTGTCCGAATCCGTACACAGGACAGTATTGCAGAGAGGGAATAAAGAAATTTCTTCAAAGCGAGGCAACAGAAACAAAGGCAGATAGAATCAAGAAAGGCAGATAGGAGGCGTGAGGCATGGAGGATTTAATTCTACACCCTGATATTGCAGAGCCGGTAATGACGTTGAGCGATAGAGATATGGGGACACTCTTCAAAGCGCTTATGATTTACAGATGGAGGGGCGAAGAACCAAAAGACTTGAGTGCGGCGGCGGATATGGCATTTATATTCATTCGGACAAAAATGGATATGGAAACCGAGGCAAGAAAAGAATACTGCCGAAAACAGCAGGAAAGAGGAAAACTTGGAGGCAGACCGAAGAAAAATCCAGAGGAAAGCAAGGAAAAGAAATAAAACTCATTTTTTGAGCTTTTTGTAAATAAAGGTATTGACACCTACCTACTACGTGTTATATTAAACTCATAAGAACGAGTTATGAAACACACAAAAGTGAGTAGGAGGTCAAAATCATGGCAGCACAGATTATCCAGTTTCCGGTACAACATAGCAACGGTTATAACAATCTGATTCAGTTATTTGAGATTTGCGATTCTTTAGAATCCTGCAATTTCTATCTTGAAAGCGTAGAACAGCTTTTTCAGAAAGGATATATTTCTGAAAAAGAGATGTACACTCTTCGCAGGATTGGCAGAGGAAAACGCCTGGAGCTGACACAGCCAGAAAAGCAGGAGTCGCAGGAGGCAACCGAACCTGGGGTGTATCAGTATACGCCGGAGATGGGAGGCGCAAAGCCTGATTGCCAGATGGAGGCGAGCCGGGGATATTATGGCGGTCATTGGTTTATTGATACGCCACTGGAAATCAAAGGCCGGGGAATTACATTCCTGAAAAAATATACGGATAAGGATTTCTGCACACCGGGGCATTACCGGGTAGGCTGGAACGAATACCGAGTAACCAATAAAGCGTTCGATAAATTAAAAGAACAGTACACAATTTCACAGGAAGTCTGCCTCGATTAAGAGGCAGATACAGAATGGAGGGAGGGCAGAAGCGTGAGCCGGAGAAAGATGCACGCATACGGAGAAAGAGAAAGCGGAGGGAGATACATTCTGGATGATTACGATTTTTCTCGGAATCATACAAAAGCACAGACAATCAAAAGATGGAAAAGGAACTTGAAAAAGAAAGCAAGGTCTGAACGCCGGAGAGTGGAGCACAAGGCGATGAGCACAAACGATGAACAATAGGAGGAACAGCTATGGCAGATATGACATTAAGACAGTTTTGCGAGAGATACCGCAAGGGAGATTTCCTTGCGAAAGACAGAGAAACACAGATTGAGGCAGGCTGGTATGACTGGTTTTGCGATGATAAGGCACTTGCAGGAAGATTGGCGAAAATCTGGGGGATTCTGAAAGGTATCACAAGCGATTACATACTGGATAACTACCGGGTGTGGTTCAAAAATAATTGCCCGATGGTCGGTCCACTTTATGATGATGTAAGATTCGAGCCTCTTGATGAGGAGCAGAGAGATGAGTTGTATTTCGGAGTTGCCATTGATGATAAGCGCAGGGAAAAGAAATACGTTATCTTCACAGCCAGAAATGACTATGAAAACGAATGCGGGTTTAATAATGTCCGGGAGGTTCGACAGTTCATAAATGGGTGGGAAGATGAGCTGAAAAATGAAGAATTTTACAAGGCAAGAGAGAAAAAACGCCAGGAGATGGAAGAGGCAAACAATAAATTTGCAGAGATTATGCAAAGGGCAGATGAAATCCTGGGGAATCTCAAGGAGGACTAAAGTGTGGAATATACCGGATGAGGACGAATACTGGGAGCGCAGGCGAGAAGAATTTGAAAACCCACCACGCAGGCGGAGCCAGTGGGATGATGAAGAGCCGCCGCCATTGAGAGAGGACTATCTGTTCCTGGATGAGGAGCAGGAAGAGTTGGAAAGCAAATACGGCTGCCCGATGGTGGAACTGGACGAAGATGAACTGTTAGAGATTGTAGAACAGTTCGTAAAATTAACGCCCGAGTCTGCCAAATGGGAAGAGAATATGCAGGGCATAAAATATAAATACCAGGAGGAATGTGCGTAATGATAACAGCAAAAATCGTAAAGTATTATAACGATTATAACCAGAAAGCGTTCGACAAGACGTTTGAAAATCTGGACGAATTGGCAGATTGGATATTCGACCAGATGCAGCTTGACTACACCAAAAAGCCGGGATGCGATTTCTTGACATTTCCGACCGATAGATTCGGAAAGTGGTATGAAATTTCAGTACGACCGAATTATGGGGGATATGTGTACTGGATTCACGAAATTGACAGTGAAAGTGGCATTATTTTTTCGAGTGGGAAATATACAGCCGGGAAAGATTTCTGTGCAGAAAAGGTGCAGGAGTGGTTCCAGAAATGCGAGGAGCGAAAGAAACATCCAAAATTCAATTTTGTGGAGGTGTAGGCAGTGGATATTATAGAAAAATTCAAGCAGTATATGCTCGATAATGGTATCACATACGAGGAGGCGGCAAAACGTATCGGATGGACCAGGCAGAATCTGTGGTACAAACTGAATGTGGGAGTATCACCAACCTATGGAACAATCAAAAAAATTGCGGACGGTCTTGGTTTTGAAATTAAACTGACGCAGGATGGAAAGCCGGATATAACAAAGCTGGAAGATATAGCGGCTGATACAGAGGATGATTCTGCAAGATTCATAATTATTGAGCACGTCATAAATTCTATGGGATATTCTCTCGAAATAGTACCACCTGAAAAGTAAACTCAAAAAATTGAGATTTTGTTAATAAAGGTATTGACACCTACCTACTACGTGTTAGTATATACTCAAACAACTCAATATAGTGAGTTACAACACAAGGAGGCATGAAGATGGGATTATTCAAAGAGCTTATGAATGCAGTCGAAAACAGGTTATATGGAACAGGGGCAACCGCTACAGCCAAGGAAAACAACGGCGTACAGATGATTTTGATTCAGACAGGAAAAGCATTACAGGCATTGTATGTTGGCTCAATCCTGAATGAAATGGCAGCCGGTATCATGGATGCGGAAGAGGGAGCAGAGGAAGTGGAAAGAATGTTCTTCCACGCAACAGCAGAATAAGAAAGGAACTCACAAAAATGAGCAAAGAAAAAATTGAAATGACAGAGAAACAGTTCGAGGAATTATGCAAAGCAGTATATCCGCACCTGAAAGCAATTCAGGAGGCATTAAAAGGGAATGGCGAGGAAATGTCAGCGAGCATATCAGTTGGCAGTGATGGATACCTTAACTTCCATCCTTACAATTCAGATTGGGAGCTTTCAAAGTTCAAAGATTCACAGGCAACGATGAAATATGAGCACAGAACAATCTTAAAAATGGAGGAGGACGAATAATGGAGATTCAGTTCTATACAATCAGCGAGGATATGGCAAGAGCCGCCAACGATGCCAATTCAATGAGTGATTATAAGCAGGGCAGCGCAACAGAGGAATACCGCAAGCGAGTGGAGAGTGTCTATGCGGTTGTTGAGAAAATCAAACAGAAAAGACCGAACCTTGCTGAAAAGGCAGAGAGAATGGCAGGGAGATACAGCAAAAAGCTGGCGGAATACTACAATTCCTACTACAGAAACGAAGCGAGCTGTCCGTCAGTTCTGATTTCTGGAGCCGGTAACTTCCCGGTTAAGAAAAAGAACAAGCAGAACAGCCGCAGGGATTCACTCATGCAGGAGTGGAACAGCCTGGAATCCTATGCAAAGAAGATTACAAATCTGCTCACAATGAACCAGCCGATTTTATCCGGGGACGCACAGGCCATTGAGATGTTGGAGGAAAAGCTGGAAAGCCTTACAGAGCTTCAGGACAGAATGAAAGCGGTCAATGCATATTGGAGAAAGCACAAAACAGTCGAGGGATGCCCGGAACTTTCCGTTTCACAGCAGGAAGAATTGAAAAAGGCTATGTCAGAAAGTTGGCATTTGAGCGATGCACCATTCGCAGGGTATCAGCTTTCAAACAATAATGCAAAAATCAAAAATACCAAGGCAAGACTGGAAAGACTGAAAAAGGCAAAAGAGGCAGGAACTAAGGAAACAGAGAACGATTTCTTCAAAGTGGTAGAAAATACAGACCTTATGAGATTACAGCTTTTCTTTGATGGAAAACCGGATGAAGAAACAAGGGATATTGTAAAAAAACATGGTTTCAGATGGTCACCGAAGAATGGATGCTGGCAGAGGCAGCTTACAACGAATGGCAAATATGCTTTGAAAGAAGTTATCACAGAATTACAGAAAACGTCTGCTTCGGGCGTATAGGAGGTAACAGAGGTATGGCAGAACTTTTGACAAGGGCGATTGTAGAAGAATACCGGAAACGTGCAAAAGCTCTGCCGGACACAGCAGGGCAGGACATAAGGGAGCGAAGAGAATTAAGAATTGAGTTACAGAACCGATGCGGAATAACGGAATTACAGGCAGTTAATATCCTGAACGGATTCCATGCGGACAGCTACATAGTAAGTGAATACAGAAAGGCGGCTGAAAATGCATCGGAGAAAGCTCAAGACCATGAAAGACTGGGAAAGAGAGGCAAACGGTAATTGCCAATATAGTTGGTATGATTATGCGAAACCGGGTGACCTGGTGGATGAAAGCGTATTCATATATTTTATGGATGTCACAACACCAAGAATATACAGAGATGGATACTTGCAGGTGGGTGCGCCATACAGCAGAGTGATGGACGATGAGATGGGAACGGAGCGTGACACTTTCCCGACTTTTGAAAGGGTGGAGAAAGGCATATACCGGTTCTGCGGAAATTGCTTTGCAGGAGAAACAAAACATATCGAATAACAGGAGGACAAAAAGAATGAGTATCAATTCAATCAGATTAAGTGCATACGGATTCCGTATGGAGGCAGTAGGCAGCAAGAAGTTTATCAAGAGGGAAAGAGATGCGTTTCTGGAATTTGCGGCAGGAAGAGTAAACGAAACGGCACAGAAATTAGCAGAGGCAGTATGCGCAGAACCGTTGCATCCATTTTGCAACTGCGCCATGCCTGGTGTGGATTCGGACCAGGAGCATGAAAAGTCAAAAGATACCGGAAAAGAGCTGAACATCACACATAAATACAAGAAAACATTTACGCTGGATGAATTAAGAGCACTTATCAGAAACGGAGAAATCCAGAACCATGTTTCGGTTGGAGATACAATCTGGATTATGTTTGACGGAAAAGAGGTTCCATACGATGTTATCGGCTTTGATGTGGAGGAACTTGCGGACAAAACGCTTGACCATAGCATGACAATCCAGGCTCATGTAGCGATTGAGGCGAGAGAGTTCGATACAAAAGGAGATTACGGCAGTAATGTATGGGCGGATTCCGAGCTGAGAGAATATTTACAGAGTGATGAGTTCAAAGAAAGATTTGCAGACCTCATTCCTTACCTGGCAAAAGTGAAGAAAAACAACAGCAATGGAGAACAGACAGAAGATTTGTTTTTCCTACTCTCAAAAGAGGAGTTCGACCCGGAGGAAACACCATACGAATTTTATGAAAATAAGGCGAACAGAGTGAAATTCACAGAGGATGGCAACACCTGTTCACACTGGACCCGCTCGGCTCATCGGGGCAACTCGAACTATACGTGGTATGTGAACTCCGATGGTAGCGTCGGCAACGGCAACGCGTACTGGGCTACTCGCTGCGCTCCAGCTTGTACCATTGCATAGAAATCTATCAATCTTCTCATCCCGGCACCCACGGATGCCGGGGAGGGGATAGAAAAGAGGTGCAGAATGGCGAAGAAAAGGACGAGAGCAGAGGAATTGCAGGAAAATTTGCAGAAAGATTTTCAAAGATGGGAATACCTCAACACACATGGAGGCAGCGACCCATTATACGAAGATGGCTTCAACATGAACATTGTGCGGAACCATATCATATATGACAAGCGAAAGTGCCAGGAGGAGTTGGAAGAAAGGGACTATCCGAAAGAATATTTCAGAGAAACACCGCCGCAGGTAGACAATTATTATATGGCGAGAATGGATGAAATCAGGGAAAATGCGAAAAGCTCTCTCCTGGTTTATAAGGCAGATGAAAATTATATTTTTATTATGCAGAATTTTGGAAAACTGAACGAAAAGCAAAAAGAACAGTGCCATATCGGTGCGGTCATGGGATATATTACAGGATTGCAGAGTTTTATCAATGGGAATGATTATGTCGGAATGAGGCGGCACGAACGCCCGGAAAGATACCAGGACAGTTTTAAATATTGTCGCAAACAGATTGAGGAATACCTGAAAGAGATTCCCAAAGAAAAGGTACTGCCTACCGGACAGCTTACGTTATTTGACCTATTCGATATGAGTGGAGGCTAGAAGATGGAGGAAAGAAAGTGCTTGTATTGCAGGAAGATATTTCAGACGGATATTCCAGGAAAGAAATATTGCTGCCGCAAGTGTTCTGTAAAATACAGGAGGCACAGAAAAGATGGATATAAAAAATAAAAATGAGTTGAAACGGCGAATAGACCTATTCCTGCATGATTTCACACATGAGGAATACCGAATCAACGAAGAATATTGCAAAGAAACCATGCGGATAATGGTAGATTTCATAGGTCATGTAGATAATCGCCTGGATGCGGCGGACAAGAGATTGAAAAAGGCGAAAGCCGGAGAAAAAGCTCTTGCAGAATACATTATCTCAAATGCTCATAGTTGCCCTATACCGGTGGAAATGGTATGCAAACCAGGATTTCAGCAGATAGGATGCGTGCAATGCTTGATAAAGCATCTGGATGTTTTGAATAAGCCGAGGGAGGACTAGGAAATGTTGTTAAATACAAAATGTGAAAGATGCAATGAACCGACCAAACACGTTGTCGGGTTTTGGGATGGAGAAAACGGAAAAAGCGGCTTTGTACATGATTGCGAGAATGAGAAATGCGAAGTACGGCAACTGATTAAGGTTACAGAAACAAAAGCCATGCAGGAAAGATTCAGAATCCAGAATCTGAACAGCCGAAAAAGAATGTACGCAGGGTACATAGCAGCATTACGGAAAGACGCAAAAATATCGATGATGGAAATGTCAAAGATTGCCGGTTGCAGTCCGGCTGAATACAGTGCATATGAGCATGAAAGAAAGCCATTTGATGAGGAGACTTACAGAAAATGTGAAGAGTATTTGCTGAAAAATGAAAAGAAGTTTAAGTCGAGTGGATTATCTGCATCTGAGAGGCTACTGCTCCTTGGACCTTTTGCAGGGGAACAGAAAGACTGGAAAGAACTGGAACGGTGGGTTGATACGGTAAATGGAATTATTTACGATTTGCAGAAAAACAGACAGTAAGGAGAAAAAAGATGGAAGTTAAAATTATTAGTGGATATGGAGAAAATACATTTCAGATGGACGATGCGGATACAATGTCACTTCTTAATAACGCCATGAGATTCCATAATAAAATCAAAGCGATTGACGGTGTTGAGGATAATACTGGTATCAAAGCTGAAAAGGAAGAGGAAATCAAGGAAAGTATCACAGCACAAGAATTTGTGAAAAGAATGCAGGAAAAGCCTCACAGCCGGAATGACAGCCTGTTTGGTACTGGATGGAAGAAAGAACCAGAGAAAACCGAAGAGCCGCAGGATATGGAACATCCTGACGGATACAAAGGGTTCCTGTATATCAAATGCGATAAATGCGGAAAGGAAAAAGGATTCTGTGCAAAAGAAAAAATCAAGTCCTATAAATGTGAATGTGGCAAAGAAACGGAACTGGTAAACCTTAAACCGCTTTATACGAAATGCAAGTGTGGCAATGAATTTAAGTACATGACAAATATGAATACTGCGGAATTTACTTATAAATGCTTTACTTGCGGTAGTCCTGTAGATGTAAAGATGAACAGCAGAAGAACAGCCTATATTACAATCGGGGGGGTACTAAAGGTTATAGCCGCAAGCTGGCTCGGAAATATGGTGCATCAGTTAGTTGCTGGTAAAAGAAAGAGAGGCTAAAAATGAATAAAGCAATCGAGATAGGCCGCCTTACGCGCGACCCGGAAGTTAGATATTCGCAGGGGAACAATACAGCAGTAGCAAGATACACTATTGCGGTAGACAGAAAATTCAAAAGAGAGGGAGAACAAACAGCAGATTTCATCCCTTGCGTAGTGTTTGGAAAACAGGCGGAGTTTGCCGAGAAGTATTTCAGAAAAGGAACAAAAGTTGTTATTTCTGGAAGAATCACAACAGGAAGTTATACAAACAAGGATGGTCAGAAAATATATACCACTGAAATAACAGTGGAGGAGCAGGAGTTCGCAGAGAGCAAAGGAAGTAGCGAAGCACAGGGAACCGGTCAGATGCCAACTCCGAATGGCGATGGTTTTATGAGCGTCCCAGATGATGATACCGGCTTACCGTTCAATTAGAATTATGAGGAGAAATATCAATGCTTGCAAATTATGAAAAATTCGGTTTCAAAATTAAGGCGGAGCATCTGCCTGAATCATGCACATGGTGTCCTTTTTGGACGGCTCCAATGGCGGATGTAGAATTTGCTGGATGCTATATAACCGGAAGTGAAGTTCGGCTAGATACCGGGGAGGCTGACAAAAGGCGAATGCCTGATTGCCCGATAAAGTGCAAGAGAGGCAGGGAGCGTAGGAAAAAAGTTTACCGAAAAAAATAAAAGGATAAATAGGCAGGAGGAATAACGATGGACGATTATACAATCAAGGAAAAAGACAAGGAAGTTGCAGGGATTACGGTAACGTATGACGATGGGAGCACGAAAGAAATTCAGCAAGGATGCTGTGTAGACCTGAAAAACGGCAGTGACGATTTAAGCGTAGAACTGTTGAATATAAAAGCGTTCGATTTAGTAAAACTTACATATGGTCTGATGGTTGTGATAGAAAAAATAGGGCTTGAGGATGCTTTCAATGCGTATGCCAGAGGAGAAACAATACAGGAGGCGCAGGATGAATAGAAAGGCGCTGGAAGAAAACCTGGGACGAAGAATAAAGGTCAGACTATTCGACGGAGCAGAATACGAGGGATATTTAAGAAAATCGGGAGATGAACGATATCGGAACGACCCGAACCTGTATTTGCCGAAGAACTATTACTTCTTGACAGATGATTATGGAGTATGCAAAACGTGTTTGTTCCGGGTATCACATATCCAAAATTACAAAATATTAGCTTAAAAGGAGCAGAGAGAATGAAGAAAGCAAGAGCAATGGCGGTTCTTGTAATTGTGGCGGTACTTGTATGTGCCGCCTTTGCTATAAGCAAGAATAGTGCCGAAAAAAGAAAACAGATGATAGCGCAGAAATATGGAATCACGCAGGAAAATACAAAAAATGTTATCAAAATCGAAGAAAATGTATGCAAAACCCAGGAAAGCGATTCAAAAACTCAAGAAAGTGCGCAGGAAGTTCCGGAAAGCGTTATCATACCGGGGAAAAATGAAACAGGGAATCCACTGATTGATGCAGAGTTGCAATCCAAAATAGTAGGCGATAGCTTGATGGCATACATTGAGGTTGACAAAGACACCTTAAAGGGAATATCAGAGGAGGAGTACAGAGCGTTCGCCGAAGAGGTTGTGAGGAACAGCGGATACAGATGGTTCGTAATTAAATGTGGAGATGGCACCGGGATAGTTCATGCCGGCTCATATTATGCTTGTGCCGTATATGGGAAACTGGATACGGATGGATGCATAGCGGAACCATACGGATACATATACCTTACAGACAACGGATTTATTTATGAGGAATAGTACAGAAAAAAAGAACTGGATTACTTCCTATATATATGATATACTGACAAATGTAACATTTCGGCTACATTCCTAAAGGTTCGGGGATGCTATGCTGATAAAATAATTTCTTATTGTCAGAATTCGAAATATAGGATAAAATAATTTTATTAGCTTTAATCTTGATAGAAGGAGAGGACTATGGACGAGAGAAGAAAACATAAACGATTGGATTTAGATGTATCTGTTCAGCTGGAACGTCTGGATCAGGATGATATTACTACTTTAAAATTTATTCATGTGGTAGTTACCGATATTTCACGTTCCGGAATCGGATTTGTTTCTGACCAGAATTTGAAAGTTGGAACCTACTATGATACCAAGATTCAGATCTGGACGAAAGAGGTCATTGATGCGGTACTTGAGATTGTCAGATGTGACCCGAAGGGGGACGGAACCTATAAATATGGCTGTGTATTTGTTGGAATGTCAGATACCGATGCATTAAAAATTGATATTTATCAGATTTTCAATGATGTCTAAAAGAAAAACTGAGTTACAGAATAAAATGTGTTGATGAAAACCGCTTTTAACCCTTGAAAATAAAGGGCTGAAAGCGGTTTGATGTTTTCAAAATTGCCTGTAGCAGATTTGGCGCTTTTTTTAGTGGATTTATAATCTGACATATGATTTACATAGATAATTTCTCTAAATCTTTGTAGAAATCAGGGTAAGAAACCTCTGCAATTTCAGAATGCTCTAATTCGATACCACCATCAATATTTAACGCAGCAATGGCAAAGCTCATAGCAATCCGGTGATCAAGTCCTGCATCAATGGCTGCGGAGTGTAAGGTATTTCCGCCGTGAATAATCATGCCATCATCCGTTGGGGTAACATCACAGCCTAATAACTTTAAGTTTTCTGTTACCGTAAGAATACGGTCGGTTTCCTTTACCTTAAGTTCTGCAGCATCCCGGATAATGGTGATTCCTTCTGCAAAGGCTGCCATAACAGCAATCACAGGGATTTCATCGATTAAAGTCGGGATGAGTTCCCCTTCCACCACGGTACCATGAAGTGAACTGCCTTTTACCAGAAGGTCGCAGACCGGCTCACCGGATGCGGTTCTTGGATTCAGCCGTTCGATGGAGCCGCCCATTGCTTTGGCAACTTTTAAGATGCCGTCTCTTGTGGGATTGACTCCAACATTGCGGATTAAGATTTCGGAACCAGGAGTAAGTAACGCTGCCGCAATAAAATAGGCTGCCGAAGAAATATCTCCAGGAACTTCCACTTTCTGTCCGTTTAAAACAGGATCCGGTGCAATGGATGCAGTTGTTCCTTCGGAGGTGACTTTAGCACCGAAAGAGCGAAGCATTAGTTCTGTGTGGTTGCGGGAGAGTACCGGTTCCGTTACGCTGGTAATTCCGTCTGCATATAAGCCGGCTAAAAGTATACAGGATTTTACCTGGGCAGATGCAACCTTGGAAGTATAATCAATGGCATGTAATTCATGTCCGGTTATTTTTAAAGGAACACAGTTGTTATCCTTTAAACTTTCGATATCTGCCTGCATGAGACGAAGCGGTTCCATGATACGCTTCATGGGACGGGTGCGAAGGGAATTATCCCCATCTAACTGGCTGACAAATGGATTACCGGCTAAGATACCAGAAATCAGCCGGGTAGTAGTTCCACTGTTCCCCGCGTCTAAGATATGCTGTGGCTCCTTTAGACCGTGTAATCCTTTTCCATGGACAAGTACACGACTTTTTTCCTGTTCAATTTCAATGCCCATTTCCTGAAAGCAGGAAATCGTAGAAAGACAGTCGGCACCCTCTAAGAAATTGGTGATTTCGGTTGTGCCGTTGGAAAGCGAACCAAACATAATTGCACGATGGGAAATGGATTTGTCTCCTGGAATATTTATTTCTCCATGTAAGGCATGGGCTTTTTTGATCTGCATAATAAAATCCTTTCTGGATGTATTCTGAAATATTGTCAATATTTTATCTAAATATTATCGTTCATAAACTGTATAATGATATTTGCGAAGCAGTGCAATGGCACAGTTAAGTGCTTCTTCTTCATATAATTCAATACGAAGTACACCGTTTTCAAATTCACGGTTATGGATAATTCCAATATTTTTAATACTGATATTGTTGCTGGCAAGAATTGTAGCAATGGTTGCAATTCCACCGGCTTCATCAATCAGATCACAATAACATTCAAAGACTTTACGCAATGGACCAGAAGAAGTAATGGTGATAGAATCCCGGTAATCCTTGGCATGAGAGAAGAAATCATAGATTTCCTTTTCTTTTCTTTCAGCAATCAGACTACGCATGGTATTTAATTCTTCCGTATAGCGGTCAATGAGTGTTAAAATCTGCTCCCGGTTAGAGGCACAGATATGTTGCCACATTACAGGAGAAGAGGATGCAATTCTTGTAATATCTTTAAATCCGCCTGCTGCAATCGTCTTCATCGTCTCATTTTCATCATCGGTTTCACGAATCAGATTCACAAGACTTGCTGCAATAATATGCGGCAGATGACTGATAGAAGCGGTTGCATGGTCATGGGTTTTCGCATCCATAATCATAGGAACTGAGCCTAAGGATGCAATATAATCCCGGAACGCATGAAGTACTGTGGTATCAGTTTTGGCAGTCGGGGTTAAAATATAATAAGCATTTTCCAATAAATAGGCGGTTGCAGCCTGATAGCCGGTCTTTTCAGAACCTGCCATAGGATGTCCGCCAATAAAAAAGGATTCTAACTCAAGGGCTGTAATACTTTCATGAATATCCCCTTTGACACTTCCTACATCAGAAAGAATACAGCCCTTTTTCAAAAAGGGCTTTAATTCTTTTATGTATTCAATATTTTTCTGTACCGGACAGCAGAGAAAGATAATATCACAGTCGGAGAAATCTTTCATTGCAAGCAGCGTATCATTGGAAATAGTATGGTCCTCAAAAGCTGCAGTTATGGTAGAAAGATGACCGGATGTGGCAATCAGTTCTGTTTCCGGGTAAATGCGTTTTATGGTCTTAGCCAGCGAACCGCCGATAAGACCAAGACCAATAAAACCGATTTTCTTAAAGTCCATGTTACATTAAGCTCCTTCCGCTTAAGGAAATATATGGTTTGATATGTTCCATAACAGAATCGAACTGTTCGAAGTTCAGAGACTGCGGACCATCGGAAAGTGCATGTGCAGGGTCATTATGTACTTCAATCATCAGACCATCGGCACCGCAGGCAATACCGGCTTTAGCAAGCGGCTCAACGAAAGAGCGGACACCGGTTGCATGGCTTGGGTCAACGATGACCGGAAGATGGGTACGTTCCTTTAAGACACATACTGCACTTAAGTCTAAGGTATTTCTGGTGGAAGTCTCGAAAGTACGGATACCACGTTCACATAAAGCAACGTTTGGACTTCCGGAAGAGATAATATATTCTGCTGCATTCAACCATTCATCAATTGTAGCAGACAGACCTCTCTTTAATAAGACAGGAAGACCGGCACGGCCAACTTCTTTTAATAATTCGAAGTTCTGCATATTTCTGGCACCGACCTGAAGCATGCTGACATATTTTACAGCAGATTCTACGGCATGTGCGCTGGTTACTTCACAAATGGTTGCAAGACCTGTTTCATCCGAAGCGGTCTTCATATATTTTAAACCTTCTTCCTCGAGACCCTGGAAAGAGTATGGGGAAGTACGAGGCTTGTAAGCACCACCACGAAGAATGGTTGCTCCAGCCTTCTTGACTGCACGGGCAATGCAAAGAAGCTGTTCTTCTGTTTCAACAGCACATGGACCTGCCATAATTGTCATGGTATCAGGACCGATTACGGTATCCTTAACCTTGAAACTGGTTGGCTGTGGGTGGAACTTCTTATTGGCTAGCTTGTAGCTTTCGGTAATCGGAACTACCTTTTCTACTTCAGGGCTGGCTTCAATGCGCTGAATATCTAATTTGGTTTTATCACCGACAACTCCGATGATTGTAACTTCTTCCCCATGGGAAAGATGTGTTTTTAAGCCTTCTTTTTCCACTGCATCTACAATTTTATCTACATCCTGTGGAAGAGCGGATGGTTTCATAACAATAATCATAATTTATAATCCTCACTTAAAAAATGTCACCTGACCGGACTATTATAATATGAGAAGAAACGGAATGCAACCGTATCTCTCCGGTGGTGCATGTATACTATAACGGAATCAGAATACAATGTCAATACTTTAAAGCGTTAAAGTTTAACGTGCGAAAATATAAAATTTCACAATAAAATGATCAAAAATAGTGCAAAATGTTTACTACACATTTACAATTCATTCATAAATGTTGTGTATAATACATAATATGGTTGAAGAAAATAACTTGATTTAGTAAAATATATACATAAATCTATAGTACAGGAGGAATGATATATGGAAGTATTTACAACGGACAGAATCAGAAACGTCGTGCTTTTAGGACATGGTGGAGCGGGAAAGACCAGTCTGGTGGAAGCAATGGCATATTTATCCGGCATGACAACCCGTATGGGAAAGATTTCTGATGGAAATACTATCAGTGATTTTGATAAAGAAGAAATCAAAAGACAGTTTTCCATCCATACTTCGGTTGTTCCGGTTATCTGGGATAATACCAAGATTAATTTCTTAGATACTCCGGGATATTTTGACTTTGTCGGTGAAGTGGAAGAAGCAGTCAGTGCCGCAGATGCAGCAATTATCGTGGTATCCGGCAAGAACGGAATTGAAGTCGGTACGAAGAAAGCCTGGGATATCTGCGAGAAATACAATCTTCCTAGAATGATATTTGTTACGGAGATGGATATTGATAATGCAAGCTTCCGGCAGGTAGTAGAAGATTTACAGCAGTTATATGGCAAGCGGATTGCTCCATTCCATCTGCCGATTCGTGAAAACGAGAAATTTGTAGGCTATATCAATGTGGTTCGTAAGAGTGCCCAGAGATGGAATGATAAGGGTGAAGTAGTAGAATGTGAGATTCCGGAATACAGCCAGAATAACCTTGGAATCTGTACCGATGCCCTGATGGAAGCGGTAGCAGAAACCAGTGAAGAATTCATGGAGCGGTATTTTAATGGTGATGAGTTCTCAGAAAACGAAATACGTCAGGCACTTCGCGTTAATGTGGCGGATGCCAGCATGGTTCCGGTTTCCATGGGTTCCAGCATTCTTGCACAGGGTATGTATACCTTGTTAGATGACATTATAAAATACTTCCCAAGCCCGGATAAACGTTCCTGTACCGGAATTAATGCCAAGAGCAATGAAGTATATTCCGCAGATTATGATTTCTCAAAGCCAAAATCAGCATATATTTTTAAAACAATTGTAGATCCGTTTATTGGAAAATATTCTCTGATAAAAGTAAATTCCGGTGTGTTAAAAACCGATGATTTACTTTTTAATCATCATCGGGATACAGAAGGCAGGATTGGAAAGCTCTATGTAATGTGCGGCAGCAAACCACAGGAAGTACCGGAGCTTCATGCCGGAGATATCGGAGCATTAGCAAAGCTTTCCGGAGCTATGACAACCGATTCCCTGTCTACAAGAGCCAATCCGATACTCTTTATCCGGACAAGTATTTCAGAACCATATACCGGCATGAGGTATAAAGCAAAGAATAAAGGTGATGAAGATAAAATTTCCCAGGCATTGCAGAAAATCATGCAGGAAGACTTAACCATTAAGACAGTAAATGACAGTGCTAATCACCAGACACTGATTTATGGTATCGGGGAACAGCAGTTGGAGGTTCTGGTAGAAACCTTAAAGAATAAGTATAAAGTAGAGATTGAACTGAGCCGTCCGAAGGTTGCATTCCGTGAAACCATCCGAGGAACCTCAGATGTGGAATATAAATATAAGAAACAGTCTGGTGGACATGGCCAGTATGGACATGTAAAGATGCGTTTTTCACCATCGGGAAATCTTGAGGAAGCCTATGAGTTCTCGCAGGAAGTGGTTGGCGGAGCGGTTCCGAAGAATTTCTTCCCTGCAGTAGAAAAAGGGCTTCAGGAGGGCGTGCAGAAAGGACCTTTGGCGGCATATCCGGTACTTGGTATCAAGGCTGTGCTTTATGACGGTTCCTATCATGCAGTAGATTCTTCGGAAATGGCATTTAAGGTTGCTGCAAGAGAAGCCTTAAAGAAAGGAATCTTAGAAGCAAAGCCGGTGCTTTTAGAACCGATTGCCAGCCTTAAGATTACATTACCAGACATTTATACCGGAGATGTAATGGGAGATTTAAATAAGAAGCGGGCAAGAGTTCTTGGCATGACACCGGATAACAAAGGAACCACCGAGATTTTAGCGGATATTCCTTATATTGAATTATATGGTTATGGCACAAGACTTCGTTCCATGACACAGGGAAGCGGAGATTTTTCCTACCAGTTTGCCAGATACGAACAGGCACCGGAGGAAGTCGCAAGGGTACAGATGGAAGAACGGGCATCCAAGCTTGCTTCAGAAGAAGATAAATAGTGTAGTGAGATAAGTGTAATGAGAAAAAATATCTGTTAAGACAAACGGATGACGAAAGAGAGGTGGTGGTGACATGGGAAAGAAAAGAACTTTTTTTGCAATTGTTTTGATTATTGCGCTGTTTTTCGATAATTCGCAGTTTTCAGAAGCAAAAGCACTTCGTTCTCTGCCAATCACTACCTCTCTTTATTACAGCATGGAGCCGGAAGATGCCAATGTATTAAAGGAAGATTATGATATCACCTATTACTTAAATGGTGGAATCCCTTCTTCTGATTTGACTTATAACTATATTATAGAAGAACTTCCTCTAACCCTTGATATACCGGAAAAACCGGGATATAATTTCGCTGGCTGGTATACCGAAAGCAGTTATCAGAATAAGATTACAGAGATAAACATTGATAATTTCGGAGACGTATCTTTATACGCAAAATGGACCAAGAAGATTGATTCTTCTTACAGCGTGGAAATGTATCCATATTCCACGGCATCACAGATGAGCGGAAATGACCGGATGTTAAAGGATTGTGGATTCAGCTTTGCCTATGATGTAAATATTCCGGGAATGCCATCCACCAGGGAACAGGATTATGCACAGAATATGACATCCACGGACAACCAGTGTCCGCAGGGTATCTGTATTACCGAAGATTATTATATGATTACAGCGTATAATACGGATGATTCGGAAAGCCTTGGAGCCCTTTATATCTTTGACAAAGAGACCGGAGAATATATGGTTACTCTTGGCATGAAAAAGAACAGCCATCTTGGAGGACTTACCTACGATGGAAGAAATGTCTGGATCTGCCATTCGGATACGAGGTCTTTGGAGCGGCTTAGTTACAGTTATATAAAAAAGATTGCAGAGTCTAAACCGAAGATTTTTGTGGATGCCACCGGAATGTTTGAAGAATACCGTGTAGCGAATATGCCATCCTGCATTACCTGGCATGATGGAATTCTCTGGGTAGCAACACACAATGCCTTATTCAAATCCATTATGATTTCTTATAAATATCAGGATGGAGAACTGATGGAACAGCAGCGCTACCAGATACCGGAAAAGGTGCAGGGAATTGCTTTTGATGAACAGGACAGAGTGTATTTAAGCACATCCTATGGAAGAAGCAATTCATCCTATTTAAAGATTTACCAGAATGTAGATGTAATGGATACAAAGCCGCGGACACCGGAACTTAAGGTAGAAATGCCACCATGTTCCGAAGAAATTAATTATGCAGACGGCAATATCTATGTGCTGTTTGAATCGGCAAGCTCGAAATATTTTGAAGGCACAGACGGAAAAGGGAAGAGCATTTGTCCGATAGACCGGATTCTTACAATTGATACAAATACCATTTTTCCTTGACAAATTGAGGGCATGTGATAGAATTTTATGAGTATAAGTCTCTAAAAAGGCATTCTATCAGCATGTCCTTATTTTATGGACGAAAGCTGTTTAAATTAGGAGGAATTGAAGATGTCACAAACAACAGTACCGTATAATCATAGAGCGGTAGAGCAGAAATGGCGTAAAGTCTGGGAAGATAAGCCAATTAACGTAAATGATGGCAAGAAGCCGAAATACTATTGTCTGGATATGTTTCCATACCCATCCGGAAACGGACTCCATGTAGGTCACTGGAGAGGCTATGTAATATCTGATGTATGGAGCCGCTATAAGCTTATGCATGGATATTATGTCATTCACCCGATGGGATGGGATGCATTTGGTCTTCCGGCAGAGAACTACGCAATTAAGATGGGTGTTCATCCGGAAAAATCTACCGCTGAAAATATCAGGAATATCAAGCGTCAGATTCAGGAAATTGCTGCAATCTATGACTGGGATATGGAAGTAAATACTACAGATCCTGAATTCTACAAATGGACACAGTGGATTTTTGTAAAAATGTTTAAAGCCGGACTTGCTTATGAGAAAGAGATGCCAATTAACTGGTGTCCATCCTGTAAGACTGGTCTTGCCAATGAAGAAGTTGTAAATGGTAAATGTGAGCGTTGTGGTGCTGATGTTACCAAGAAGAACTTAAAGCAGTGGATGCTTAAGATTACCAAATATGCTGACCGTCTTCTTGCAGACCTTGATAAGCTTGACTGGCCGGAAAAGGTTAAGAAAATGCAGACTGACTGGATTGGTAAGAGTAATGGAGCAGAAGTCAACTTTAAGGTGGATGGAAGCGATAAAGAGATTACTGTTTATACCACAAGACCGGATACTCTTCACGGAGCAACCTTCATGGTACTTGCACCGGAGCATGCTTTGGCAAAAGAGCTTGCAACCGATGAGACAAGAGCTGCAGTAGAGGATTATATCTATCAGTCATCCCTGAAATCTTCTGTAGATCGTTTGCAGGATAAAGAAAAGACGGGTGTATTTACCGGTTCTTATGCAATTAATCCGCTGAATGGTGCAAAGGTTCCAATCTGGCTTTCTGATTATGTATTAGCTGATTATGGTACCGGAGCAATTATGTGTGTTCCTGCACATGATGACCGTGACTTTGAATTTGCAAAGAAATTCAATATTCCAATCATCCAGGTTATTGCCAAAGATGGTAAGGAAATTGAAAATATGACCGAAGCATATACCGAAGCAAAAGGTATTATGATTAATTCTGGTGACTGGAATGGAATGGAATCATCCGTTCTTAAAAAAGAAGCTCCGGAAATGATTGAAAAGATGGGCTTTGGTAAGAAGACAACCAACTATAAATTAAGAGACTGGGTATTCTCCCGCCAGCGTTACTGGGGCGAGCCAATTCCAATCGTACATTGTCCGGATTGTGGAGCAGTTCCGGTTCCGGAAGAAGAGCTTCCATTACTGTTACCGGAGGTTGAATCTTATCAGCCGACAGGTACCGGAGAATCACCGTTGGCAGATATTACGGAGTGGGTAAATACCACATGTCCTTGCTGTGGTAAGCCTGCAAAACGTGAGACCAATACCATGCCACAGTGGGCAGGTTCATCCTGGTATTTCTTACGTTATGTAGATAACAAGAACAAAGATGAATTAGTAAGCCGCGAGAAAGCAGATAAATATCTTCCGGTTGATATGTATATCGGTGGAGTAGAGCATGCAGTACTGCATCTTCTGTATTCCCGTTTCTATACCAAATTCTTATATGATATCGGAGTAATTGACTTTGATGAGCCATTTACCAAACTGTTTAATCAGGGTATGATTACCGGTAAGAATGGTATCAAGATGAGTAAATCTAAAGGAAATGTCGTCTCACCGGATGATCTGGTTCGTGACTACGGCTGTGATTCCTTAAGATTATATGAGCTGTTTGTTGGACCACCGGAATTGGATTCTGAGTGGGATGATCGTGGAATCGATGGTGTATACCGTTTCATCACCAGATTCTGGAATCTTGTAATGAGCCAGAAGGATGCAGATGTTGCTGAGACCAAAGAACTGGTTAAGATTCGTCATAAACTGGTATATGATATCACCCAGAGACTGGAAAGCTTCAGCTTAAATACTGTAATTTCAGGATTCATGGAATACAACAACAAACTGATCGACCTTTCCAAGAAGGGCGGCGTAGATAAGAAGACACTTGAAACTTATGTGCTTCTTCTTGCTCCGTTTGCACCACATATTGCAGAAGAACTGTGGAGCAAGCTTGGTCATGATACTTCTGTATTTGCAGAAAGATGGCCGGAGTATGATAAAGATGCAATGGAAGATGATGAAGTTGAAATTGCAGTACAGATTAACGGCAAGACAAAGGGTGTTGTCAGCATTGCAAAAGATGCTTCCAAAGAGGATGCTCTTGCTGCAGGAAAAGCTGCAATTGCAGATAAGCTTACCGGCAACGTAATCAAAGAGATTTATGTACCGGGTAAAATCATTAATATTGTAATGAAATAAGCAATGATAAAATCATAATAAATATTTCGCAAACGAGGATGTGCATTTTGCATATCCTCGCTTGTGTTATAAGAGACTATTTTTTCTTTTTCTGTAACATCTGCATCATCTGCAGCATTTTATCCGCTTTTACACGTTCTGCTTCGGACATATTCTGCTTTAATAATTCAATTAATAAAGTTGTTTCGGTATTGGAAAAAGTCATGCCGTTCTGCTTGGCATTGTTGGCAGCATTCATGACCGTGGAAGCCATGGATTTGGCATCCTTTGTATCAGCATTATTAGAAGCAAAATCCATAAGAAACTGCAGCTTTTCCGGTGAAATATCATTTAAGGCAGGATTGCCTTTTAAAAAGTCTAAATTCATAAAATCCTCCGTTCTTAACAAGTTGACAGGGAACCATAAAATAACAAATGATAAAGTGATGAAATCAGGAAAACAGGGTATCATAAGCAGACAGCATCTGATACATATTTAAAAAGTTTTCAATATTTTCTTTCTCGCCGGGTGTACACTGTTCGCTGATATCGGTAAGCATCTGAAACATCCGCTCCTGTGGAGACTGGTTGCTGACTTCCTGAATGGTAAGTGTATCATTGGAAAAAAGCTGGGCTGTTTTTTGTAGTTCCATATATTTGATGAGAAGCGCAAAGGGACGCTGCTGACCGGCGGAAAGATATGGAATCATGGTTTTCATAATCTGTAACTGGTGGGTTTGTAACTGCGAGTCAAAGAAGGTTGGTTTATACTCAGAATCCATAAAATAATCCTTTTTCTTTTAAATTATGATGGAACAGCGGAAAATATAACTTTGATGCATATAATAAAATGTAGAACTTTTTTATAGAAAACGGAAAGGATTTGATGCCAGCATGGGAAAATTAATTATTGATGGAAATGAAGTATATGAAATAGATGAAGAATGTATGAAGAAAAAGGAAGCGGAAAAGAAGAAGCGGACCGCACCGGAAAAAGGCGGTCAAAGATATGACACAAGAAAGAATCCTGGTTGCAGGATTCTCCGCCTGCGGCGGGTCGCTTCAGCGACATAATTCCTCTCGGCCGCAGTGCGACCCTGCCCGGAGGGCTTTTTGTTCTATAGGAAACGTAACATTAACACTTTAATGTAACACGGTGTTTCCTATAGAATAAAAAAGGGACCTCGTTGAGAGGCCCCCGCTTTGCAGATGAATTAGCATCCACAACCGTTGTTGTTAAATCCGAAGCTGTCACCACAGCCGCCGCAGAAGAGCAACAGTAAAATAATCCAGATACAGCTGTCGTTGCCGCATCCATTGCCACATCCTCCAAATCCATTGTTGCCACAGCAGGAGAGCAACAGGATAATCCAGATTAAAGAACAGCAGTTATTTCCTTCGTTACATCCACATCCGCAGCCAGTAGCAGCTAAATCACTCATTTTCAAATCCTCCAAAATTTATCTTACACTTCATAATATGGAAGAAGTAAAAATGTGTGACTAAATTATTCTGAAATTTTTTCGATGCCGGAAATGTCCGGGTGAATTGTCAGGGAATAATTCGTATAGTAAATGACATAACCGGCAACAGCACCGTTGGGTTTCTTTACATTTTTACGCTGTAAATAATCGATTTCAATTTTTTCGTTATCACGGCCGGAAGAATAGTAGCCTGCCAGTCTGCCGGCCTCTTCGAAAGTCCGATCCGGCAGCTCCCTGCCTTCAGTTTTTACAATAACATGGGAGCCGGGCATTCCTTTGGCGTGGAACCACCAGTCATTTCCATTGGCAACCTTAAAAGTAAGTTCGTCATTCTGGAAATTATTTTTTCCAACATAAATATCAAAGCCATCACTGGAACGATAATGGAATGGTTTACTTTTGGATTTTTGTTTTTTCTTACCGTTCATTTTCCGGCGGATATAGCCATAGGTTTCCAGCTCGTCCCGGATCTGGGCAAGGTCATTTTCGGATTCTGCAATGGCAAGCGCAGCCTGAATGGTCTGTAAGTGTGCCATTTCTGTCCTGGTTTCTTCGGTCTGGGTATTTAATGCTTCAAAGGTACGCTTTAATTTATTGTACCGGGCAAAATATTTTTTTGCATTGTCCAGTGGAGAAAGTGTTTCGTCCAGAGGAATGGTAAGCATTTCACCGGTATAGTAATTTGGCACCTCTACTGATTTGGCTCCTTCGGTAACCTGATAGCCGTAGGTATTTAATAATTCGCCGTATACTTTAAATTTATCACGTTTTTCCGTATCTTTTAACTGTTTTAACTGTAAATCCAGTTTTTTACTGCTTCGCTCTAAGTGAGTGGATACAATTTTACGCAAATCCACAGATTTCTGACGCATACGGGTGTAGAGGCTGCGGCTGGCATAAAATTGCTCTAATACGGCGGAAATAGAATCTGCCGGTTCAATGTGATAGCCTTCCGTATGTTCATAGCGGGTTGGTAAGATGGCAGCATATTCTGCCGGTTCTTCTCCTTTATAAAGAATACATGGCTTGAAGTTGGCGTTTCCGACATCCTCCATCAGCCAGCTGAAATTATGATAAAGGTGCAGCAGTGCGTCTTCTTCTAAGGTATTAATCGGTGTATCTGCATCTAAAGAAGCACGGTAACAGATTTCTGCTGCAACCTGTCCACTGATTCCGGTAAAAGCAGAAGTAAGTGCTTTGGCAAGTGGCAGTGGAAGAGAAGACGCCTTTTCACAGAACTGTTCATAGGAACAGTCAAGGGGATTCCGCTTGTCCTGGGTCTCCGGGATAAAATATTCTCTTCCCGGCAGAACTTCACGGACGGAACTCATCTGGGATGGAACCCGTTTGATGCTGTCAATGATGCGTTCGTTTTCATCACAGAAAATAATATTGCTGTATTTCCCCATTAATTCTATAATCAGGTTTTTCTTTTTCAGGTCACCCATTTCATCCAAATGCTCGACCGTAATCCGGATGATTCGTTCTAATCCGGGCTGACTGATGGCAATAATCCGGCCGTTGGCAATATGTTTTCGTAATACCATGCAGAAATTCGGTGCAGTCATGGGACTGACTTTATTCTGTGCTGTAAGATAGATATAAGGCAGGGAAGCACTTGCACTTAAAGAAAGCCGGTACTGGCCGGATGGTGCCTTTATGGTAAGCAGCAGCTCGTCCGCCTCAGGCTGGGCTATTTTGCTGATTCGTCCATTTAAAATTGTCTGATTTAATTCTGCAGTAAGTGCAGCTACGGTAATTCCGTCTAGTGCCATATAATATGACCTCCTTTGGAAAGAATAGATTCTTTTACAGGATTTTATTATAAAGAAATCTTTCTAAAATTTCAATAAATACGGCATTTTGAATTTGACTAATAAAGAAAATTCTACTATAATATATATATCTATGCATTAGGAGGCAGCTATGATTAAAAGTATGACCGGCTTCGGCAGGTGTGAGATAGAGGAAGACAACCGTAAGATAACGGTAGAGATTAAATCAGTAAATCACCGCTATCTGGATGTAAATGTTAAGCTTCCTAAAAAATTAAGTTTCTTTGAAAGTGCCGTGCGTAACTTAATCAAAGAATACATACAGCGTGGAAAAGTAGATATCTTCATTACCTGTGAAGATTTCAACGAAGCCAACTTCTCACTGAAATACAACGAAGAACTTGCTGGCGAATATTTAAAATATTTACAGCAGATGGCAGAGCATTTCCAGCTGGAAAATGATATTCGTGTCAGCACATTGTCACGTTATCCGGATGTTTTTATAATGGAAGAACAGGATAATGACGAAGAAGAACTTTGGGCACTTCTTGAGAAGACATTGCGTAATGCATGTGAGGCATTTGTTGAAACCAGAGAAAAAGAAGGCGAGAATTTAAAAACAGACCTTCTGAATAAATTAGATGAAATGATTGGTTATGTGGATTTTATTGAGGATCGTTCTCCAATCGTTATGAAAGAATACCGTGAGCGATTAGAAACCAAGGTAAAAGAAATCTTAGAAGATAAGCAGATGGATGATGCAAGAATTGCAACGGAGGTTACAATATTTGCTGATAAAATATGTGTGGATGAAGAGACTGTCCGCTTAAAGAGCCATATCGAAGCGATGAAAGCTGCCTTAACAGGCGGTGGAACCGTTGGAAGGAAGCTTGACTTTATTGCCCAGGAGATGAACCGGGAAGCAAATACGATTCTTTCCAAGGCAAGTGATCTTGCAATTTCAGATACCGGTATTAATCTGAAAACGGATATTGAAAAAGTCCGCGAACAGATTCAGAATATTGAATAAATGATTTCCGTAAACCCTGTAGTAAGAATGGAATGGTGAAAAATGGCAGCACTTATGAATATTGGATTTGGAAATGTAGTAAATACAGATAAGATTGTTGCTGTGATTCAGCCGGATTCTGCACCTGCCAAGCGCATGATTCAGAAAGCCAAAGAAGAAGAGTGCGTGGTGGATGCAACCCAGGGAAGACGTACCCGTGCAGTGATTATTACAAATGCCGGATATATCGTTCTTTCTGCATTACAGCCGGATACACTGACTGGCAGATTTAACGAGATTAGTGGAAATAAACTGAGTGAGGAATAGTAAATGAAAAGAAAAGGTATATTAACCGTAGTATCCGGTTTCTCCGGTGCCGGCAAAGGCACTGTGATGAAAGCTCTGATGGCGGAGTACAAGGATACGTATGCATTATCTGTTTCAGCTACCACGAGAAATCCGAGACCCGGAGAAGTGGATGGTGTTGATTATTTCTTTCGTACCAGAGAAGAATTTGAACAGATGATAGCAGACAATGCGTTAATTGAGCATGCCTGTTATGTGGGAAATTATTATGGTACACCAAAAGCCTATGTAGATGAACAGTTAGAGGCTGGAAAAGATGTAATTCTTGAGATAGAGATTCAGGGAGCACTTGACGTAAAGAAACGTTTTCCGGACACCATCTTAATCTTTGTAACACCACCGGATGCGGATGAATTAAAGAACCGCCTGGTGAACCGTGGAACTGAAGATATGGCAACCATCAATGCAAGATTAAACAGAGCATCCCAGGAAGCAGAGTTTATGAATCAGTATGATTACATTGTGGTGAACGATACCGTCCCTGCATGTGTGGAGAATATCCATAGCATCATTGAGAACGAGCATGATTGTGCATCACGTAATATAAATTTCATCAATAAAATCAGAGAAGAGCTGAAGTGCTTTTCGAAAGGAGAATAAATTATGATACATCCATCTTATGTTGAGTTAATGAAGGTCGTAAATAACGACGTTGAAATCGGAGAAGAACCGGTCGTAAACAGCAGATATTCTATTGTAATTGCTACTGCAAAGAGAGCAAGACAGATTATCGGTGGAGATGAACCATTGGTTGAAAATGCCAAAGGAAAGAAACCGCTTTCTATCGCAGTAGAAGAGCTTTATACCGGAAAGGTAAAAATCATGGGAGAAGATGCTGTTTCAGAAGATAACGAGTAGCATAGCGGGGTTGCCAACATGGTTTGGTAACCCTTTCGTCATGTAAGAGAAAAATATATACAGGACTCTTTCCTGTTACGGAGGAATGAATGAATATTTTCTTTGTATCGCTGGGGTGTGATAAGAACCTGGTAGATTCAGAATATATGCTTGGTATGATCCGTGATGCCGGATATACCATTATTGATGATGAAACGCAGGCAGATGTGATAGTAATTAATACCTGTTGTTTTATCAATGATGCCAAAGAAGAGAGTATTAACACAATACTTGAAATGGCAGAATATAAGAAAACCGGACATGCAAAGGCATTGATTGTAACCGGGTGCCTTGCCCAGCGTTACCGGAGTGAGATTGAGGAAGAAATACCGGAAGTAGATGCAATTCTTGGAACCAATTCCTATGATAATATTGTTTCTGCTGTGAAAGAAGTTATGGCAGGAAAACATTATACCAATTTAAATTCACTGGAAGGACTTCCGACCTTGCATACCAAACGATGTGTTACCACCGGTGGACATTATGCCCATTTAAAAATTGCAGAAGGCTGTAACAAACGCTGTACTTACTGCATCATTCCATATATCAGAGGTAACTACCGCAGTATTCCGATAGAAGAACTGGTAGCAACAGCCAGAGAACTGGTAGAGGGCGGTGTAAAGGAACTGATTCTGGTAGCCCAGGAGACCACTCTTTACGGAATTGACCTCTATGGAAAAAAATCCCTGCACCGGCTTTTAGATGAATTAAACAAGATTCCGGGATTGTACTGGATTCGTATTCTTTACTGTTATCCGGAAGAAATTGATGATGAACTGATTGAAGCGATCAAACGAAATGATAAAGTCTGCCATTATCTGGATATTCCGATTCAGCATGCAAATTCAGATGTATTAAAGAGAATGGGAAGAAAGACCAATAAGGATGACCTGGTTCGTATTATTCATCATCTGCGGAAAGAAATTCCGGATATTACGCTCCGGACCACTTTAATCTGTGGCTTCCCGGGAGAGACAGAAGAGCAGCATAAAGAGCTGTTGGAATTCGTACAGGAAATGAAATTTGACCGTCTGGGCGCATTTACCTATTCTCCGGAAGAAGGAACGAAAGCAGCTGAGATGGAAAATCAGATTCCGGAAGAGACGAAGAAGCTGTGGCAACAGGAAGTCATGGAGCTTCAGGAAGAAATTATTTTTGAGAAAAATGAAGATATGGTTGACCGTGAACTTTATGCTTTTATCGAAGGAAAAGTTGCAGATGAGAATGCTTATGTAGGAAGAACCTACCGTGATGCGCCATCTATTGACGGATATATTTTTGTAAATACAGAGGAAACCTTAATGACCGGAGACTTTGCCAAAGTAAAAGTAACCGGAGCTTATGAATATGATTTGATAGGAGAATTAGCATGAATTTACCAAACAAATTAACAATTTTCAGAGTGATTTTGATTCCGTTTTTTGTAGTGTTTATGTTGGCACCGATTTGTCCGGGTTATGCAAATTATATTGCTGTAGCAATCTTTATTGTAGCAAGTCTTACAGACCTTTTGGATGGGAAGATTGCAAGAAAGTATAATCTTGTGACAGATTTCGGCAAATTTATGGACCCGCTTGCGGATAAACTGCTGGTATGTGCCGCAATGATCTGCCTGATTGAAACCGGACAGCTTGCAGCCTGGATTGTAATCGTAATTATCAGCCGTGAGTTTATCATCAGTGGTTTCCGTCTGGTAGCAGCTGATAACGGCGTTGTAATTGCAGCCAGCTACTGGGGCAAATTTAAGACCACATTCCAGATGCTTATGGTCATTGTATTGATTCTTAATTTTGATAACTGTTACTTCCAGTTATTAGGAACCGTACTTACTTATATTGCACTGGTATTAACGGTTGTATCTCTAATTGATTATCTCTGGAAAAACAGAGCTGTTTTAAAAGAACAGAAATAAAGAGGATTCCCATGGAAAAAAGACAGGAAAATCTGGAAGATAAAATTGTAAAACGGCTGACGGAGAATCATTTATCCATTGCTACCGCAGAATCCTGTACCGGAGGACTTGTAGCCGCAACTTTGATTAATGTGCCGGGTGCTTCGGATGTGCTGGAAGAATCTTATATCACTTACTCGGATGCGGTAAAGCATAAAGTACTAGGTGTATCGGAAGAGACCTTGCAAAAACACACTGCAGTAAGTAAAGAAGTAGCAGAAGAAATGGTTCGTGGCGTAACAAAAGTTGCCGGTACGAATGTCGGAATCTCAGTAACCGGTATTGCAGGTCCAGGTGGTGGAAGTGAAAAGTTCCCGGTAGGACTGGTATACATTGGTTATAAAATAAATGATTTTGTGAAAGTTATACGTTATGTATTTTCCGGAGACCGTAGTGAAGTGCGTATGCATGCGGTGGAGACGGCATTGCAGGAACTGAATGATTTACTGATAAAAGAGGGATTTTAATGAGAATAATAGCCGGAAAAGGAAGAAGCCTTCCATTGAAAACAATTGAAGGAATAGACACAAGACCGACAACAGACCGTATTAAAGAAACACTTTTTAATATGCTGCAATACGAGATTGCGGACTGCCGGTTCTTAGATTTGTTTGCAGGAAGCGGACAGATTGGATTGGAAGCTGTCAGTCGTGGAGCGAAAGAAGCTGTTTTTGTGGAAAGTGGGAAAAAAGCAGCAGCATGTATACAGGATAATATTAACTTTACCCAATTTAATGACCAGTGTCGTTTACTGCAGATGGATGTTATGGCAGCTATCCGGAGTCTGGAAGGAAAAGGGACATTCCAGATTATTTTCATGGATCCGCCTTACAATCAGGAACTGGAAAAGGATGTGCTGATGCTGCTTTCGAAATCGACCCTGGTAGATGAAGATACGGTAATTATTGTAGAAGCGTCCCTAAAGACTGGTTTTGAGTATCTTGAGGAGCTTGGTTTTACACTTGATAAATGCAAAAAATATAAGACAAATTTACATGCCTTTATATCCAGAAAGGAATAACCTATGATGAAAAAAGCAATCTATCCGGGCAGCTTTGACCCGGTCACAAATGGTCATGTTGACATGATTGAACGTGCTTCGAAAATAGTGGACGAGCTGGTTGTGGGAGTTTTAAATAACAGTGCAAAAAACTCGTTGTTTTCTTTAGATGAACGTGTTAGTATGTTAAAAGAGATAACAAAAGATATGCCGAATGTAACAGTTGCTTCTTTTGATGGTCTTTTAGTTGACTTTATGGAAAAAATTGATGCAACCATTATCGTCAGAGGATTGCGTGCGGTAACGGACTTTGAATATGAACTTCAGATTGCACAGTCGAACCATCGTGTAAATCCAAAGATAGATACGGTATTTCTTACAACGAATGTAAAATATTCCTATCTCAGCTCTACAATTGTAAAGGAATATGCTTCTTATGGTGGCGATATTTCTCATTTTGTCCCACCACAGTTTATAGAGCGGATTTATGATAAATATAATATCAAAAAATAAGGAGTGTGGACGATGAGTAGCAGAATGGAACAAATCATAGAAGAAATCGAAGAATATATTGATAATTGCAAATATCAGCCATTATCCAGTACAAAAATTGTTGTTAATAAGGATGAGTTAGAAGAACTCCTGACGGAATTAAAAATGAAAACGCCGGAAGAAATCAAGCGTTATCAGAAGATTATCAGCAACAAAGAAGCTATTCTGGCAGATGCCCAGGCAAAAGCAGATGCCATCATTGCTCAGGCACAGGTACAGACCAGCGAGCTTGTCAGTGAACACCAGATTATGCAACAGGCTTATGCCCAGGCAAATGAGGTTGTTATGATTGCTACCAAGCAGGCACAGGAGATTCTTGATAAAGCAACCAATGATGCCAATAATATCCGTATGGGTGCAATTCAGTATACGGACAGCAGTCTTAAGAATATTGAAGAAATTTTAAGTCATGCCATTGAAGGTTCACAGGCAAGATATGATAATCTGATTCATACCCTTCAGGGTTGTCTGGATGTTGTAACGGCAAACCGGAATGAACTGCTTCCAGAGGAAGAAGATGCTTCTTCCGGACAGGCAAAACAGGAAACAACAGCAGAGCCTGCCACACAGGAAGCTCCGGCAAATGAGACTCCGGAAGAGTAATATATATTTATCCTGCCGGATATATCATGTACCCCAGAAGGAAAGCACAGAATGCAAGACTGATTCGGACCAGCAGATAATATTTCATGGAGAGCTTCTGGCTTGCAACCATGGAATAGGTCTGGGCGAAGCCACATAATCCGCCAAAAGAGGTAAGACTTAAAATCAACGCATAATCAAGCTGCGGCGAGAAAGCTTCTTCAGAAATCTGCCGGATTCCATTCGTAACTTCTAATGGAATACAAAGTGGTAATTGTAAGAGCTTTTGTGGCACATAAAAGGTAATCTGTTCTAACAGAATAGAAAAGAGCATGATATATCCACCGAGTTTACAAAGAATTTCAAAACCGTTCATGATACCGGCATCTATGATTGAAAAGTTTAATTTTAATCGTGGTGCCGTTTCTTTTTGCGTTAGACTTTTTCGTTGAAAGGCATAAAGAATGCGGCAGAGAATCAGTGGCGGCAGATAGAGAATCCCAAATGTTGGCAATAAAAGACTGTCCTGCCGAAGCGTGTCATGAACAATGTAGCTTGCAATAAACATAGGACTGATATTGTTACAGATTGCGAAGAGAATGGTTGCTTCTTCCTTTGATAATTGATTTTCCTCTAACATCTGGGCACAGATACGGCTTCCCATAGGAAAACCAAATAGAAATCCTGACAGAAGTGGAAAACAGGCATTTCTGCTGCAGGGAATCAGGAGATGGATGAATGGATAGAGGATTCCTGAAATATGATAAAAAACTCCGGATGAAATCAGAATATTGGATAGAATGGCAAAAGGAAGCAATGCAGGCAGAATATTCTGGTACCAGAGCATTAGGCCATTTGCTGCTGCAGATACCGTAAGCATTGGATGCAAAAATAATAATATTAAGCACAAAAAAAGAATCAGAAGAGAAATAGTTTTTTTCATAGTTCAATATATTGTATAAAATAACTTTTATGCGAATTATTATGAAGAAGAAAATTTGTGTCATTATTCTCTTTTTTTTGCTGGTTGTCATAGACTGCAGCCTGTTACAGCAGATTCAAAAGCGGGCAGCCTTTTATATAGCATTTGAACAACAGGAGTTCTTTCAGAAACTTCGGAATCAGGAAGTCTCTCCGGAAACGGTGTTAAAATTCAGGGAATATGAGTCTGAAGAAGATAAGTCTCAGGACGATATGACATTTACCCGATATCTTCTGGCATATTATGCTTCAGATTTAACAGAAAAAAACGAGCTGAAAGATGTATACAAAAGATTGCTGCATTTTCATAAAAAAGAAATTGAAAAGCAGGAAGCCTATTTAGAAAGTATCTGGTCTGACATTGTCTATTTTCCGGTTCCGGATACCATCTGGGACGAAGAGAAAAAAGTGACTTTTGGAGATACCTGGATGCAGAGCCGCACTTATGGCGGAGACAGAGGACATGAAGGCTGTGATATTATGGCAGATATCAATGAGCGGGGGAATTACCCGGTAATCAGTGTCAGTGATGGAACCATAGAGCAGATGGGCTGGCTGGAACTTGGGGGTTACCGTATCGGAATCCGGAGTCCTCATGGAGCATATTTCTACTATGCACATCTGTCGGATTATGCAGAGGGACTTTCCATCGGAGACGAGGTTCATGCCGGAGAGCTGATTGCATTTATGGGAGATACCGGATATTCTAAGACAGAAGGAACCGCAGGTAATTTTGATGTGCATCTTCATTTTGGAATTTATTTAAATGATGAAAATAAACGGGAGTTTAGTGTAAATTCCTATTCCATCCTGCAATATCTCTATCAGGAGAAGAAAATATTACATTATCAATATTAAGATTTAAATTAGAATTTGAACGATGAGAAACACGCTTGGCGAGCTTCTGGAGTTATCTCGGTGTCTGCCAAATCAGAGTAGTAAAGGAACGTATCAGAATGAAAGATTTGAGATTAGATAAATTTTTAACAGAAATGGGCAAGGGAAGCAGGAGTCAGGTGAAAACATATATTTCCAAGGGACGTGTTACCGTAAATGGAGAAATCATCAAACGTCCGGAATATAAGATTTCACCGGAAAAGGATATTGTTAACCTCGAAGGTGAAAAGGTTAATTATTCCCAGTGGGAATATTATATGCTAAATAAGCCTGCCGGCTGTGTCAGTGCCACGGAAGATAAGCATTTTCCGACTGTAGTTTCTTTCATAGAAGATGCTGTAAGAAAAGATTTGTTTCCGGTAGGCAGACTGGATAAGGATACGGAAGGACTGCTCCTTATCACCAATGACGGTGCGTTGGCTCATGAGCTTTTATCTCCGAAGAAACATGTGGCAAAAACTTATTATGCCAGAATAGAAGGAAAAGTGACTGCTGAAGATGTTGCGGCTTTTCGGAAGGGTCTTGATATCGGAGAGAAAAACCTCACAAAGCCTGCTGAACTTGTGATTTTAAAAAGTGATTCAGAATCAGAAATTGAAGTTACTATTACCGAAGGAAAATATCATCAGATTAAGCGGATGTTTGAAAAAACAGGAAAAAAAGTTATTTATTTAAAACGGCTTTCCATGGGAAGCTTAAAGCTGGATGAAACTCTGGCAACAGGAGCGTATCGCCCATTGACGGAGTCAGAATTACAGGCATTAAAGGAAGGATAAGAGGATGCAGAACGGTTTTTTACCAATTTCAAGAAAAGACATGGAAGAAGCAGGGATAAAGCAGCTGGATTTCGTTTATGTATGCGGAGATGCATATGTAGACCATCCTTCCTTTGGACATGCTATTATCAGCAGAATATTGCAGGCACATGGTTATACCGTGGGTATCATTGCACAGCCGGATTACCGTGACAAGGAAAGCGTAACCATATTAGGAGAGCCACGGCTTGGCTTTTTGGTTTCCGGAGGTAATATGGATTCCATGGTAAACCATTATTCCGTATCGAAAAAGAGACGTGCCCATGATGCATTTACACCGGGTGGCGTTATGGGAAAACGCCCGGATTATGCAGTGGTAAGTTACTGCAATCTGATCCGTCAGACCTATAAACATAATCCAATCATTATCGGTGGTATTGAAGCAAGCCTCAGAAGACTGGGGCATTATGATTACTGGTCTAATAAGGTAAAACGTTCCATTCTTTTGGACTCCGGTGCTGATTTGATTTCTTATGGAATGGGCGAGCACAGCATTGTTGAAATTGCAGATGCATTAGCTTCCGGTCTTGCAGTAAAGGATATTACTTATATCGATGGAACTGTTTTTAAGACCAGAAATAAAGAAGATATTTATGATGCCTTGGAATTGCCGTCTTTTAATAAAATCAAAGAGGACAAGACAGCGTATGCCAAGAGTTTTTACCTGCAGTATCAGAATACAGACCCTTTTACGGCAAGAAGAATTTATGAAACCTATGATGAGAAAATGTTTGTCGTACAGAACCCTCCGGCAAAGCCATTGACCCAGATGGAAATGGATGATATCTACGCACTGCCATATATGAGAACCTATCATCCAATCTATGAAAAGGATGGTGGTGTACCGGCTATTGAAGAAGTAAAATTTTCACTGGTCAGTAACCGTGGCTGCTTTGGTGGCTGCAGTTTTTGTGCTTTAACTTTTCATCAGGGTAGAATTATTCAGACCAGAAGTCATGAATCCATTCTTGCAGAAGCAAAGAAGATGACACAGGATAAGGATTTTAAAGGATATATTCATGATGTAGGTGGTCCGACTGCTAATTTCAGGGCACCGGCATGTACGAAGCAGCTCACAAAGGGAGTTTGCAAGAACCGGCAATGTCTGTTCCCGACACCATGTAAAAATCTTGTTGCTGACCATAGTGATTATATCAGTCTTCTTCGTAAATTACGGAATATCAAAGGCGTGAAAAAAGTATTTGTCCGTTCCGGTATCCGATTTGACTATCTTTTATGTGATACGAAAAATAATTTTCTGGAAGAACTTTGTAAATATCATGTCAGCGGACAGCTAAAGGTGGCACCGGAGCATATTTCAGACCCGGTATTACAGAAAATGGGAAAACCTCCGGTTTCCGTTTATAATGAATTTGTCCGCAAGTATCATGATATGAATGAACGGTTAGGATTAAAACAGTATCTGGTACCATATCTGATGTCCTCCCATCCTGGTTCGACCCTGCAGGAGGCAGTAGATTTGGCTGAGTATTTAAGAGATTTAGGTTATATGCCTCAGCAGGTACAGGATTTCTATCCGACCCCATCCACCATATCGACCTGTATGTACTATACGGGTTTAGATCCGCGGACCATGGAGCCGGTATATGTAGCAACCAATCCGCATGAGAAAGCCATGCAGCGTGCACTGATACAGTATCGTAATCCGGAAAATTATGATTTGGTGCATGAAGCGTTGGTTAAGACGAACCGGACGGATTTAATCGGCTTTGATGCCCATTGCCTCATCCGTCCAAGAAAGCTTGCCAAAGAAGAAGCATTTTCGGATAAGAAAAAGACGAAGCGGACACTGAATCAAAATCAGACAAAGTATAAAACTGGAAATTCCAGAAATACAGAAAAATATTCGGGAAAGACTTCCAGTCAGAATACGAAGAAGAAGCATACGATTCGAACCGTTCATAAAAAGAAATAGTAAGGATATGTTATGAAAACATTTATCATTAAAGAAAATGAAGCAGGACAACGATTTGATAAATATTTAAAAAAGCTTTTAAAAGAAGCACCGTCAAGCTTTGTCTATAAAATGCTACGGAAGAAGAATATTGTATTAAATGGAAAAAAGGCAGATGGATCCGAAAAACTGAATGCCAGAGATGAGGTAAAGCTGTTTTTAGCAGATGAAACTTATGATAAGTTTGCAGGAGCAGAGGTAAAAGAAAGTTTTCCAACCACAGCATTGGATATCGTTTATGAAGATGAAGATATTTTAATCATCAATAAACCTGCAGGAATGCTGTCACAGAAGGCACAGCCATCCGATATTTCTGCCAACGAATATATTATCGGATATCTTCTTCAAAGCAGAGCTCTTAAGGAAACGGATTTGCGGACCTTCCGGCCGTCCGTCTGCAACCGTCTTGACCGCAATACTTCAGGACTTCTGACAGCCGGAAAAACGTTAAAGGGATTGCAGGATTTATCCGAGACATTGAAAAAAAGAACCGTAAAGAAATATTATCTCTGCCTGGTAGCCGGATGCATTACAGCACCGCAGCATTTAAAGGGTTATCTTATGAAGGATGAAAGGCAGAATCGGGTATTTATTTCAAAGGAAAAAACAGCGGATGCACTCTGTATCGAGACAGAGTATGAGCCACTGGAAGTATATCAGGATGTCACACTGCTGCAGGTGCATCTGATTACCGGACGCAGCCATCAGATCCGTGCCCATTTAGCATCCATTGGTCATCCGATTATCGGAGACAGTAAATATGGTAATGAAAAAATCAATCATTTTTACCGGGAACGCACCGGCGTAAAACATCAGCTTTTACATGCTTACCGGATGATATTTGCAGATGGCAGATGTGTAGAAGCAGCTCCACCGGATGATTTTAATAAGGCTATTTGTTATGCAAATCAGAATGTCACAGAGCAGTAATTATTTTTAATGAAAGACTGCGGATGTTACAGGAAGGATGAATAAGTAAGATGAAAGTATATCTGATGCGGCATGGAGAAACCGATTACAATAAAAAAGGACTGATACAGGGAACCCTTGATATTCCATTAAATGAATTCGGACTGGAATTAGCCGAAAAGACCAAAGAGGGATTCGAAAAAGAAGGACTGACTTTTGACTACTGTTATTGCAGTCCGTTAATTCGTGCCAGACAGACGGCAGAGATTATTCTGCGAGGAACGGATACCCCGCTTTCCTATGATGAACGTATCCGTGAAATGAACTTCGGAGAAGGGGAAGGGCAGAAGCTTGCTGATCTCAGCTGGAATCCGGCCCTTAAAAATATTGATGCTTTATTTCATGCACCGGAACAGTATCGTGCCACGGAACAGGGCGAAAGCTACGAAGCGTTACTTGCCCGTGTGGAAGACTTTTTAAAGCATGAAATTCTTCCGCTGGAAGAAAAAATGAAGCGTGTGCTCATCTGCTGTCATGGTGGAATCATCCGGGCATTTCTTGCATACATAAAAGGACTTGAAATCAAGGATTTCTGGAACAGCCACCAGCCAAACTGCAGTGTAAATATATTAGAAGTAAAGAATCAGAAAATAAGGATTCTCGAAGAACATAAAATTTATTACACACTGCCGGAAGAAAAGAAAGGAAGTATACTCTGATGCCAACTTGGAATTCCAGAGGATTAAGAGGTTCTACGTTAGAGGAATTTATCAACCGGACCAATGAAAAATATGCAGAGCATAATTTAGCAATGATACAGAAAATTCCGACACCGATTACACCAATTAATATTGATAAAGAAACAAGACATATTACCCTTGCCTATTTTGACCAGAAAAGTACCGTAGATTATATCGGGGCAGTACAGGGCATTCCGGTCTGCTTTGATGCCAAGGAATGTCACACCGATACGTTTCCTCTTGCCAATGTGCATGCTCACCAGATTCAGTTTATGCAGGATTTTGAAAATCAGCAGGGTATTTCCTTTATTCTGATATTTTATACCCAACGGGATGAATTTTACTATATGCCATTCCGACAGCTTTATGAATTCTGGGAGAGAGCCCAGAATGGCGGACGGAAGAGCTTCCGGTTAGAAGAATTAAATCCGGAATTTTTCCTGCCAAAGAAGTCAGGAATCCTGGTTCCTTATCTGGAAGGCTTGAAAAAAGATTTGGAGCTAAGGGATTGACAATTATTTCCAGGTAATATATACTAGGAAAAGCAATTCACTGTGGTAGCATGGTAGCACGCTAAAGTGTTTTGAGAAAAACTGGAGGTTTATATGAAAAATCAATTGTTACATACACCAGAGGGTGTCCGGGATATTTATAATGAAGAGTGTGAAAAAAAATTAGAGCTGCAGGATCGGCTGCATAAGGCTTTAAAACGACACGGATACCACAGTATTCAGACACCAACCTTTGAATTTTTCGATATATTTGGAAAAGAAGTTGGAACCATTCCATCCAACGAATTATATAAATTTTTTGACCGGGAAGGAAATACCCTTGTATTAAGACCGGATATAACACCATCTATTGCACGGTCTGCCGCAAAATATTTTATGGATGAGGATATGCCAATCCGCCTTTCTTATATGGGAAATACCTTTATCAATAACCATAGCTATCAGGGAAGATTAAAGGAATCCACCCAGCTTGGTGCAGAGTTAATCGGCGATGATACCGTAGATGGCGATGCAGAGATGATTGCTATGGCAATTGATGCATTAAAGAGCAGTGGTTTAAAGGATTTCCAGATTAGTGTGGGACATGTGGAATTCTTCCGTGGCTTAATGGAAGCGGCAGGGCTTTCCGAAGAACAGGAAGAAGTTATCCGGGAACTGATTGCTAATAAGAATTTCTTTGGCGTGGAAGAAGAGATTTCCGACTGTTCCATGAATCAGAATTTAAAAGAATTATTCGGAATGCTTGGAACCATTTATGATAATGCAGCTTCCTTTGAAGAAGCAAAGACCTATGCGGCTGATTATCCAAAGGTTTATAAAGCAATACGCAGATTGGAAGACTTAGATGCGGTGCTTAAAGTATATGACGTAGACAAATATGTGACCTATGAATTTGGTATGTTAAGCAGCTATCATTATTATACCGGAGTAATTTTTGCCGGTTATACTTATGGAAGCGGTGAACCGATTGTAAAGGGTGGCCGTTATGACAAGCTTCTTACTTATTTTGGAAAAGATGCAGCTTCCATTGGATTTGCGATTGTAGTAGACCAGTTAATGGCAGCAATTTCAAGACAGAAAATTGAGATTACCGTAAAACATGACAATCAGCTGATTGTATACAAACCGGAATACCGCAGGGAAGCAGTAAAGAAAGCCATTGCACTGAGGGCAAAGGACTGCAATGTGGAACTGATTGCCTGGGCAATGGATAAATCAAAAGCAGATTATGAAGCATATGCATTGCGAAATCAGATTGCAGAACTGACATTTATGGATGGAGAATAGAAATGGAAGATATGAGATATTTAACCTTTGCATTAGGTAAGGGAAGACTGGCAAATAAAACCTTAGAGACTTTTGAAAAAATCGGCATTACCTGTGAAGAAATGAAAGACAAGAATACCAGAAAACTTATTTTTGTCAATGAAGAATTAAAGCTTCGTTTCTTCCTTGCCAAGGGACCGGATGTACCAACTTATGTAGAATATGGTGCGGCAGATATCGGTATTGTGGGAAAGGATACAATTTTAGAGGAAGCAAGAAATATTTATGAAGTATTGGATTTGGGCTTTGGAAAATGCAGAATGTGTATCTGCGGTCCCAAAGAATCCAAAGAATTATTACAGCATCACGAACTGATCCGTGTGGCAACCAAATATCCGCGCATTGCAAAAGACTATTTTTATAATAAGAAACATCAGACTGTAGAAATTATCAAATTAAACGGTTCCATCGAACTTGCCCCGATTGTTGGACTTGCTGAGGTAATATGTGATATTGTAGAGACAGGCTCAACCTTACGTGAAAACGGACTTGAAGTATTAGAAGAAGTTTGTCCGCTTTCTGCCCGGATGGTCGTAAATCAGGTTAGTATGAAAATGGAACATGAGCGGATTACGAAATTAATTACAGATTTAAAATCGGTATTAAAGGAGGCATAAGCATGCGTATTTTAGAGTTGACAGAAGAGACAAAGGGTAATATATTAGAGAATCTTTTAAAGAGAAGCCCCAACAGCTACGGCAAATTTGAAGCCAGCGTACAGGAAATCATTGAAACGGTACGTGCCAACAGAGATGCTGCATTATTTGACTATACAGCGAGATTTGATGGCGCAACGATTAATAAAGATAATATTTTTGTAACAGAAGAAGAGATTAAGGAGGCTTATGATGCAGTAGATCCGAAGCTCCTTGAAGTCATCCGGAAATCTCTTGTAAATATCCGCACCTATCATGAAAAACAGCGTCAGAACAGTTGGTTTGACAGCCAGGATAAAGGTATTATCTTAGGTCAGAAGGTAACCGCATTAGCCCGTGTCGGTGTTTATGTACCGGGTGGAAAAGCCGTTTATCCTTCTTCCGTACTGATGAATATTGTTCCGGCCAAGGTTGCCGGAGTTGATGAAATTATTATGACAACACCGCCTGGAAAAGATGGTAAGGTAAATCCTTCTACCCTGGTTGCAGCAAGAGAAGCCGGTGCAGACCGCATCTATAAAGTAGGAGGCGCACAGGCAATTGCAGCTCTCGCCTTTGGTACCGAAAGCATTCCAAAAGTAGATAAAATTGTTGGCCCTGGAAATATTTATGTAGCTTTAGCAAAAAAAGCCGTATTCGGTTATGTCAGCATAGACTCCATCGCCGGACCAAGCGAGATTTTAGTATTAGCAGATGAAACAGCCAATCCAAGATATGTTGCAGCCGACCTTTTATCCCAGGCAGAGCATGATGAAATGGCTTCCGCAATTTTGATTACCACAAGCCGTGAACTGGCAGAGCGTGTTTCTGAGGAAGCGGCAAAATTTACTGCACAGCTTTCCAGAAAAGAAATCATCCAGAAATCCTTAGATAACTATGGATATATTTTAATTGCAGATAATATGGAGGAAGCCATTGCTGCAGTAAATGAAATTGCATCCGAACATATGGAAATTGTAACAAAGAATCCGTTTGAAGTTATGACCAAGGTAAGAAATGCCGGAGCAATTTTCATCGGTGAATACAGCAGTGAACCGCTTGGAGATTATTTTGCAGGACCAAACCATGTTCTTCCAACCAATGGAACCGCAAAATTCTTCTCTGCATTATCCGTAGATGATTTCATTAAGAAATCCAGCATTATTTCCTATTCCAGGGAAGCATTAGAGGAAGTATATAAAGATATTGCCCAGTTTGCAGAGTGCGAACAGTTGACGGCACATGCAAATTCCGTTAAAGTAAGATTTGAAGACGAAAACTAAACGGAGGTTTGTTTCATGGAACAAAGACGTATTGCAGAATATACAAGAAAAACAAAAGAAACAGATATTTACCTTTCCTTTGACTTGGACGGCAGAGGGGATGCAAAGGTAGATACCGGAATTGGATTTTTCGACCATATGTTAGATGGCTTTGCAAGACATGGATTATTTGATTTAAATGTCAAAGTGACCGGAGATCTGGTGGTGGACTGTCATCATACCATTGAAGATACCGGAATCGTCCTTGGCAATGCCATTAAAAAAGCAGTCGGTGACAAAAAGGGTATCAAACGTTTTGGAAGCTGTATGCTTCCCATGGATGAGACACTGGTGCTTTGTGCGGTGGATTTATCCGGAAGACCGTATCTATCCTTTGATGCAGAATTTACCACAGACCGCGTAGGTTATATGGATACCGAAATGGTAAAAGAATTCTTTTATGCCATTTCCTATAGCGCCGGAATGAATTTACATCTTAAGGTCATTACAGGCGGAAATAACCATCATATGATTGAAGCCATGTTTAAGGCATTTGCAAAGGCATTGGATGAGGCAACCATCATTGACCCGCGTATTACCGACATATTATCAACGAAAGGCAGTTTATAGGTGAGCGTATGAAACACAAGAATATAGTAGCAACCATTTATCTGAAAAACGGAGAGGCAGTAAAGAGCCCGAGTGACCTTAGTTCTGCAGGGGATTTAAAGGAACTTACCAAGCTTTATAATGACAGTGGAATTGATAAGATTTTAATCTATGACTTATCAACCGGTGATGAAGAGCATGAGAAAAATATTCATACGGTAAAAGATATTTTCCGTACTGTAGAGATTCCGATTTATGCAGGTGGAAATATCAACCGTCTGGAAGACATTAAGAAATTTATCTATGCCGGATGTAAACAGGTTGTTTTAAACGGTGCCAAATCTGTCAGCATGTCTTTGGCGGAAGAAGGTGCAAAACGATTCGGAAAAGACCGTATGATAGTTTCTGTAAAGAATATTGATTTCTTATTCAAACACAAAGATGAACTGGATGAATATTTCCATGAAATGATTGTTCTTGATCCATCCATGATGGACGGAGTAGAAAATATTACAAATCTGCCATATGTCGTTCAGTATGATAATTATGACAAGGATGCACTGGTGGATGTATTAAAACGTGAAAATGTCAGAGGAATCTGTGGTGCATTTATTAATGATACCAGGACAGATATCATGAAATTAAAGACTGAATTTGCAGCCAGCGGAATTCGTATGGACAATTTTGCTCCGGCATTAAAATGGAGTGATTTCAAATTGAATTCGGATGGAATGGTACCTGTTGTAGTACAGGATTACCGTACCGATGAAGTACTTATGGTAGCTTATATGAATGAAGAAGCGTTCAATACCACCATTTCCAGCGGAAAGATGACTTATTACAGCCGCAGCCGTAAGGCGTTGTGGATGAAGGGTGAGACCAGTGGTCATATCCAGTATGTGAAATCTTTAACGGCAGACTGTGACTTTGATACCATTCTTGCAAAGGTATCCCAGATTGGCGTGGCATGTCATACCGGAGCACCAAGCTGCTTCTTTAATGAAATTGTCAAGAAAGAATATGCTGAGAAAAATCCGCTTCAGGTATTTGAGGATGTCTACTCCATTATTGCGGATCGTAAGATTCATCCAAAGGAAGGCTCTTATACCAACTACCTTTTCGATAAGGGAATTGATAAGATTTTAAAGAAGGTCGGCGAAGAAGCAACCGAGATTGTCATTGCCGCAAAGAATCCGGAACCGGAAGAGATTATTTATGAAATTTCAGATTTCCTTTATCATGCAATGGTATTGATGGTAGAAAAAGGCGTAACATGGGAGGATGTTACCCAGGAACTTGCCCAGAGATAACATACATAGTTCCTGCACTTTCTGCATAGATTACAGCAGAACAACAATCAGGCGATGATATGCAGAAAGGTGCGATTTATTTGGAACAGGATTATATTGCAAACAGACGGGAATATATTCTTCGTGCCAGAAATTCTTTTTCGGAATCACGGAAAGACATGGACGAGGAGTTAATAAACACAGGAAAAGCAGCCATTTGGAAAGTAAAATGGCTGCTTTGTATTTGCCTTTTTGTGGTGTTTGTTTTATGTGATAAAGGAAAGCTTCCTTTTCCGGGAACTGCCGGTGAAAAAGATACCAAATGGATGTACCGGCAATTAGAAGAAAACTATGATTATACAAAACTGCAAAAGTATGTTATGATGATTTCGGATTTTGCAAAAAATAAATAAGCGTTATTTTTTTCACAAATCGGATTATGATATTTAAGAATGATTGAGGTACCAGATGAACACTTTAGCATTAAGTGATGAAATACTTTTAACAATTGATAAACCGGCCCGTTATATCGGAAACGAGCTGAACATGGTAAAGAAGAATCCGAAGGATGTTGACATCCGTTTTGCAATGTGCTTTCCGGATGTCTATGAAATCGGAATGTCTCACCTGGGCATTCAGATTTTATATGATATGTTTAATAAACGGGATGATGTATACTGCGAACGGGTTTATTCTCCGTGGCCGGATTTACACAAGATTATGAAAGAAAAAAATATTCCTTTATTTGCACTGGAAAGTCAGGAGCCGATTAAGGATTTTGATTTCCTTGGTATTACCATCCAGTATGAGATGTGCTATACCAATATTTTACAGATTCTTGATTTATCCCAGATTGCCATGCTGTCTTCTGAGCGAAAAGAAGATGACCCGATTGTAATCGGTGGCGGTCCTTGCAGCTATAATCCGGAGCCGATTGCAGATTTCTTTGATTTGTTCTATATCGGAGAAGGCGAAATTTCTTATACGGAATTATTTACGCTGTATAAGCAGTGCAGGAAAGAAAAGGTCAGCAGAAAGGAATTCTTACGCCGTGCAGCGTCTATTCCTGGAATCTATGTGCCTTCCATGTATGAGGTAGCTTATAAAGAAGATGGAACGATTGCATCCTTTACACCAAAATATGAGGATGTGCCGGCAACGGTAAAGAAACAGATTCAGATGGATATGTCCCATTCTGTTTACCCGGAGAAACCGGTTGTTCCTTTTATTAAAGCAACCCAGGATCGTGTGGTATTAGAGATTCAGCGTGGCTGTATCCGCGGCTGCCGTTTCTGTCAGGCAGGAATGATTTACCGTCCGGTCCGTGAAAAAGATGTAGAAGTCTTAAAACATTATGCTTATGAAATGTTAAAGAATACCGGACACGAAGAGATTTCTTTAAGTTCTTTAAGTTCCAGTGATTATTCGCAACTGGAAGAACTGGTTAATTTCCTGATTGATAACTTTAAGGATAAAGGCGTAAATATTTCTCTGCCATCTCTTCGTATCGATGCATTTTCCTTAGATGTTATGGGAAAAGTGCAGGATATCAGAAAGAGCAGCCTTACCTTTGCTCCGGAAGCCGGTTCCCAGCGTCTTCGTAATGTTATTAATAAAGGACTGACGGAAGAGGTGATTTTAAATGGTGCCGGAATGGCGTTTGAAGGCGGCTGGAATAAAGTAAAGCTTTATTTCATGCTAGGACTTCCGACCGAGACGGAAGATGATATGCGTGCCATAGCAGAACTTGCCAATAAAATTGCAGTCCGTTATTATGAGATTCCAAAGGAAGAGCGGAATGGAAAATGTCAGATTACTATCAGCACCTCTTTCTTTGTACCAAAGCCATTTACTCCATTCCAGTGGGCGAGAATGTATGATAAGGACAGCTATCTTGGCAGAGCCAAGGTGGTAAATGATGCTGTAAAAGAACAGTTAAACCGCAAGAGCATCAAGTATAACTGGCATGAAGCAGATGTTACGGTATTAGAGGGTATTCTTGCAAGAGGAGACCGCCGGATTGCCCCTGCCTTGCTTAAGGTTTATGAAAAAGGTGGTATCTTTGATGCCTGGACGGAATTTTTTGATAATAACCGCTGGGTAGAGGCTTTTGCGGAATGTGGCATTGATACCGATTTCTATACCATGCGGGAACGTCCTCTGGATGAAATTTTTCCATGGGATTTTATTGATGATGGCGTTTCAAAAAAGTTCTTAATCCGCGAATGGGAACGTGCCAGAAAAGAAGAAGTAACTCCAAACTGCCGGATGCAGTGTCAGGGCTGTGGAGCTGCTCAGTTTAAGGGAGGTGTCTGCTTTGAAAATAAGAATTAAATTTCGAAAATATGGTGTAATGAAATTTATCGGACACCTTGATATGATGCGTTATTTCCAGAAAGCAATGCGTCGTGCTGAGATTGATATTGCATATTCTGAGGGATTTTCCCCGCATCAGATTATGTCTTTTGCGGCACCGCTGGGAGTTGGAATCACCAGTGATGGAGAATATCTTGATATTGAAGTACATTCTACCAGAAGTTCAATTGAATCCGTTAAGGCTTTAAATGATACCATGGTGGAAGGTGTTGAAATTGTATCTTACCGGATGCTGCCAGAGCATGCAAAAACAGCGATGTCCATTGTTGCAGCAGCGGACTATAACGTATTTTATAAGGATAAAGGAAATTGTCCATTCACTTTGGATGAACTGAAAGGTAAAGTAAAAGCATTTTATGAAGATGCTCCGGAGATTCTGGTTACGAAAAAGACGAAAAAAAGCGAAAAAGTCATGGACTTAAAGCAGCTGGTATATGATTTTCAGGTTGAGGAAGCAGATGGCTGTCCATTCTTTTCTCTTAAAGTATCTACAGGAAGCGTAGATAATGTAAAACCAGAGCTTTTGTTAGAAGCCTTTTACCGGTATCTGGAACTTCCTTATAACGAAATGCAGTTTCAGATTCATCGTGTGGACGTATATGCCCGAAAAGAAGACGGCACTCTGATTGCATTGGATGAAATGGGAGATGACATTCTTGAATAAATTTATCATTACAAGGCAGCATTATGTAGGCGACTCCTATTTTACGGCACTGTTAGATGAAAAGGACAAGTTTAGGGAAATTGCATTTCATCCGTTATCCGAAGAAAATCAGGTTGTACCGGGAATAATTTATATTGCCAGGGTAAAAAAGATTGCCGCGAACTTAGATGCCGCTTTTGTGGACATTGCAAAGGGAGTAACCTGTTATCTGGAAACAGCACATATAAAAGATGCCTGGTTTTCGAAACAGTGCAGAAGCGGAAAGCTGACCGAAGGGGATGAACTTGTGGTGCAGATTACCAAAGAGGCAATCAAGACCAAGTATCCTATTGCAGATACCAAGCTTTCCCTTGCCGGAAAATATTTTGTCCTGACAAATGAAAAACGTCCCCTTGCCATTTCTTCTAAATTAAGTGCGGATGAAAAAGAAAGGTTAAGCAGTCAGGTACAGCTTTTCGAACAGATGAGGCTTTTTGAAAAAGAAGCAGTTACCGATACAAAGCAGAATGCCGGACAGGAAGAAAAAAGAAAGCCGCATAGTCTTATCGTAAGAACCAATGCGGCAGGAGCTTCTCCGGAAGAATTAGAAACAGAATACCGGAAACTTTTATCTGACTATCAGAAGTTAGCTGCAACTTTTCATTTCCGTACCTGTTACAGCATTCTGATGCCGCCAAAGAAATTTTATGAAAATGCCATTAATCACCTTTACCAGGAAGAGCTTGGTGAAATTATTACGGATGAAAAGAATATCTTTGAAGAGCTTCAACAGCTTTATGCCGGAAATCCTGATATTTTATCTAAGATACGGTTCTATGAAAATGATGCCATTTCATTAGGAACCCTTTATTCCTTTGAGACGCAGATACAGCGTGCAATATCGGAACGGGTCTGGATGAAGTCTGGTGCTTATCTTATCATTCAGCCAACGGAAGCTCTGACAGTTATCGATGTAAACAGTGGAAAGAATACTTCCGGAAAAAATGCAGAAGAATATTATTATAAGATTAATTTAGAAGCTGCAGCAGAGATTTCAAGACAGCTCCGGCTTCGTAATATTTCAGGAATTGTCATTGTGGATTTCATCAATATGGCAAAAGAAGAGCAAAGAAAAGAGCTGATGCACCAGTTCCGGTTATCCTTAAAAGAAGACCCGGTTCCGGTACGGCTTGTGGATATTACAAAGCTTGGCTTAGTGGAGCTGACCCGGAAGAAGGAGCGTAAGACCCTTTTGGAGCAGGTGGCTCAGCTAAGATGATAGCAGCTGTAAAAGCCACATCAAGGTATCTATCAAGATATGCAAAGAAATATCTGAATACAATACCCGGAAAGCACCTGAAAAATAATTAAAATTATAGCGTGAAATAGTTGACGAATCGTAATTCGTGTGCTATGATACAACAGTATGCCGCACAGTGAGGTATAAGTCTATCGTAAGGATAGCACCACAACTGGCGAGTAATGATAATAGGAGGTGCCATATGTACGCAATTATAGCAACAGGTGGTAAACAGTACAAAGTATCTGAAGGCGATATCATTACCATTGAAAAGCTTGGTGTTGAGGCTGGTGAGAAAGTAACTTTCGATCAGGTTTTAGCAGTATCTGACAACGGATTAAAAGTTGGTGCAGACGCAGCTAACGCAACTGTAGAAGCTTCTGTAGTAAAAGAAGGCAGAGCTAAGAAAGTTATCGTTTACAAGTATAAGAGAAAAACCGGCTATCACAAGAAGAACGGTCATAGACAGGCGTTCACACAGGTGAAAATCGAAAAAATTAATGCGTAATCGATAGGAAATTGTTATGACAAAGATAACGATTTTTCGAAACCAGAAACAAGAGTATCTTGCTTTTTCCTGTGTCGGACATGCTGAATATGCAGATGCCGGAGAGGATATTGTATGTGCAGGAATTTCGGTTCTTGTGATTAATACAATCAATGCCCTTGGAATGTTCACGAAAGAACAGTTCAAGACCAATCAGGACGAAGAGACCGGATTGATTTCCGTATCTTTTGAGCAGCCGGCAGGACATGATGCAAAGTTACTTTTGGACACAATGGTTTTAGGCTTACAGGGAATACAAAACAATTATGGAAATGATTACATCATTTTAAACTTCAAGGAGGTGTAGAACATGTTGAATATGAACCTTCAGTTTTTTGCTCATAAAAAGGGAGTTGGTTCTACTAAGAACGGTAGAGATTCTGAATCCAAGAGATTAGGTGCAAAAAGAGCAGACGGACAGTTCGTTAAGGCTGGTAACATTTTATACAGACAGCGTGGAACAAAGATTCATCCAGGCGTTAACGTTGGTATCGGCGGAGATGATACTTTATTCGCATTAACAGACGGTGTTCTTAGATTTGAAAGAAAAGGCAGAGATAAGAAACAGGCTTCTGTTTATCCAGTAGCAACAAACGAATAAGATGCATGATAGACCCGACACGAAAGCGCCGGGTCTATTTTCACTTATGGGAAACTATATTTTAACTTGAAGTAATTTAGAAACAATTAAAGTTATCATTTGATTACAGTAACTGATATTTAATCACAATCAATAATGAGGTAGAAAATTATGTTTGCCGATAGTGCAAAAATTATTATAAAATCAGGAAAAGGCGGCAACGGTCATGTGAGCTTCCGCCGTGAAAAATATGTTCCGGATGGCGGCCCGGACGGTGGCGATGGTGGAAAAGGTGGCGATATCATCTTTGAAGTAGATGACAGCATGAATACATTAAATGATTTCCGTCATAAACACAAATGGGCTGCAGAAAACGGAGAAGAAGGAAAAAAACGAAACTGCCACGGAAAAAAGGGTGAAGACCTTGTCATCCATGTTCCTGCCGGAACCATTATCCGTGATGCAGCTACCGATAAGGTAATTGCAGATATGTCCGGTGAGAATAAAAGACAGATTATTTTAACCGGTGGAAAGGGTGGACTTGGCAATCAGCATTTTGCAACCTCTTCCATGCAGGCACCGAAATATGCACAGCCGGGGCAGGAAGCATTGGAACTTGAAGTTCGACTGGAACTTAAAGTAATTGCTGATGTTGGTTTAGTCGGCTTCCCAAATGTGGGAAAATCAACTTTATTATCCTGTTCCACCAATGCAACACCAAAGATTGCAAATTATCATTTTACAACTTTAAATCCGATTCTTGGTGTCGTTGATTTAGGCGAAGGTGCCGGATTTGTCATGGCTGATATTCCGGGGCTGATTGAAGGGGCATCCGAAGGAATCGGTCTTGGACATGAATTCTTAAAGCATATAGAGCGAACCAAGGTTATCATTCATGTTGTGGATGCTGCCGGAACAGAAGGCAGAGATCCGATTGCAGATATTCATGCCATCAATCAGGAGCTGGAATCCTTTAACCCTGAATTGTTAAAGAAACCTCAGGTTATTGCAGCCAATAAAATTGATGCTATTTATGAAGGCAATAATGAAATAATTGAGAAATTAAAAGAAACCTTTGAACCATCCGGCATTAAAGTATTTCCAATTTCTGCGGTCAGCCGTCAGGGTGTACGTGAGTTAATGTTTTATGTGAAGAGTCTTTTAGATGAAATGGACGATACACCGGTTATCTATGAGCAGGAATTCTTCCCGGATTCGAGAGCATTAGAGGGTGAACCTTATACCATTGAGGTTGATCCGGAAGATGGTGCTTATGTTGTAGAAGGTCCTAAGATTGATAAAATGCTGGGTTACACCAATATTGATTCTGAGAAAGGTTTCCTTTTCTTCCAGAAATTCTTAAAAGAACAGGGTATCTTAAAGGAATTAGAGGCAAAGGGTATTCAGGAAGGTGATACAGTCCGTATGTATGGACTTGAATTCGATTATTATAAGGAGTAAATCATTATGGAATTAACGAGTAAGCAGCGTTCCCATTTAAGAGGAATGGCAAGTACGATAAATCCAATTTTCCAGATTGGAAAGGCATCTCTTACACCGGAAATTATTTCAGCAGTAGATGATGCCATTGAAAAACGTGAATTAATCAAGATTTCTGTATTAAAAAACTGTGCAGATGATCCTCGCGAATTAGGCGAAATGATTGCAGAGCGTACGCATGCACAGGTGGTTGCGGTAACTGGTAAAAAAATCGTTCTTTACCGTAAATCAAAGAAACATCCAAAGATTGAATTGTTATAAACGAAAGCTTTTATACCTTGGAAGGGTGGTAGAAGATTGAAGAAAGTGCGTATTGGAATTATTGGCGGAACCTTTGATCCGATTCATATCGGGCATCTGATTATTGCACAGAATGCGGTAACACAATATCATTTAGACCAGATTCTTTTTATTCCAACGGGACATTCGCCTCATAAGGATGATAAAGAGATTGAACAGTCTGCCCACCGGCTGGAAATGATTCGCCTGTCGATTAAAAATAATCCGGATTTTTATTTTTCGGCCATGGAGATTAATGCAGCCCGCACCAGTTATACGTATCTGACGCTGCAGGAGCTTCATCGGACCTATCCGGACTGGGAACTCTATTTCATTATGGGAGCAGATTCCCTTGATTATCTGGATAAATGGATGGAGCCGGCAGAAATTTGCCGTCTTGCAACGCTTTTAGTTGCCATCAGAGACGATTTGGATATGAACCGGATAAAGAATAAGGCTGCAGAGTTAAAGCGGCTCTATGAGGCAGATATAAGGCCGATTATCACACCAAATGTTTCCGTTTCTTCTCATAATATCCGGGAGCGGGTAGCAAAAGGGGAACCGATACGTTACCTTGTCACACCGGAAGTGGAAGAATATATTGCCCATCAGTGTTTATATCAGGAGGATGAAGGTCAGACACCAATGAACGAAAGATTAAATAAGATAAAAAAAACATTAAAAAAGGAATTGGATAAAGACCGTTACGAGCATACTTTAGGGGTCATGTATACTTCAGCCTGTCTTGCCATGGCAAATGGTTATGATATGGAAAAGGCTCAGCTTGCAGGTCTGCTTCACGATTGTGCCAAATGTATTCCAAACGAAAAGAAATTAAAAATCTGTGTGAAGAATAACATTCCTGTCACGCAGGTGGAAAAGGATAATCCTTTTTTACTTCATGCTAAAGTCGGTGCATTTCTTGCCAGAGTATTATATGAAGTAGAGGACGAAGAGATTCTTCATGCAATTTCTGTTCATACCACTGGGGCACCGGCAATGAATACACTGGATAAAATCGTATTTATTGCTGATTATATCGAACCAAAACGGGATAAAGCAGCAAACCTAAAAGAAATCAGAAAAACAGCCTTTGAAGATTTAGATGAAGCACTGAAAATGATTTTATGTGATACTATTCATTATCTCAATGGCAGTAAAAATGATAAAAATATCGATCCAATGACACTTGAAACATATCATTACTATACAGGAGGTTCTCATGAATAAACAGTCGAAAGAAATGGCGAAACTTGCATATCAGGCTTTATCGGAAAAGAAGGCAGAAGATATCCGTATTATTGATATCAGTGAAATATCTGTTATCGCAGATTATTTTATTATCGCCAGTGGAAGCAATGCCAACCAGTTACAGGCTATGCAGGACAGCGTAGATGAACAGTTATATAAAGCCGGTTATCATGCAAAACAGATTGAAGGAAATCAGCGTTCCAGCTGGATTCTGATGGACTACAGTGATATTATCGTTCATATCTTCTCAAAAGAAGATCGTCTCTTCTACGATTTAGAGCGCATCTGGAGAGATGGAAAAGATATTGACCCGGAAGAACTTTAAGAAATATATAGTTAAGAAGTATATTATGAAAAGGGATATATAAAAAGTTATATAATAAGATGTTCATATCAGGAAGGCACTATCGTACAAACACAGTCTGTATGGTAGCGCCTTCTTTCTAAAATATACTTACTTAATAAGCTTGAAATTATTACTAAGCCAGGAAACGGAATACGCCGAATACCTTTCCGAGAATAGAACATTCTTTCACAATAATTGGATCCATGGAATCATTTTCTGGCTGCAGACGATAATAACCATCCTCCTTATAAAAGGTCTTAACCGTTGCAGAATCATCTACAAGAGCAACCACAATATCACCATTAGATGCAGTAGACTGACGCTTTACAAGAACATTATCCCCATCGAAAATACCTGCATTAATCATACTTTCTCCCTTAACTCGAAGCATAAAGCTTTCTGCATTTGGCATAAACTCTGCCGGAATAGGAAAATAGCTGGTAATATTTTCTACTGCAAGAATCGGCTGTCCTGCAGCAACACTTCCTACCATAGGAACATTAACAACCTCACGTCTGGTTAAATTAAAGCTGTCATCAATGATCTCAATTGCTCTTGGCTTCGTAGGGTCACGTCTGATATATCCATTCTTCTCAAGAGTTTCCAGATGAGAATGAACCGAAGAAGTTGATTTCAGATTAACTGCTTCACAAATTTCACGAACAGCAGGTGGGTATCCTTTATTTAAAATTTCCTGTTTAATATATTCAAGAATTTCCTTTTGTTTTGAACTGATTTTTCCGTATGCCATCTCATTACCTCCTTTTTATGTTCTAAGTCTAACATATGTTCACAGAAAAAGCAAACACATATTCCGAAAATTTGTTCGCTTTTCTTCTTGACAAACGAATGTTCCCTATATATAATGCATATATAAACAAATGTTCGCAACAGACGTTCGAAAGGAGATAGAACAATGAATCGTGATAATAGAGTATATGGATACAACGAATATAAAAAATACTACGGAAGGGGAAATAAAATAGACAACAGACGCAGAGATATGGATGGAACTCAGTATACATCGAATCGTACGATGGCAATTCGTGCAAACGGAAGAAGAAACAGAGCATATGTGTGCCAGATTCAAAGATATCTTATTATTTCTTTTCTGGCAGTGCTTTTAACCATCCTTGGTGTTATTTTAGGAAGCAACCTGCTTGCTTCTTCACAGAGCAAAGCTTCCAATGAGGTAAATACCTATAAATATTATACCAGCATTGAAGTACAGAAAGGGGATACTCTCTGGACTATTGCCCAGCAATATGCCGGTGATGACGCCGATTATGCATCCTATATCGAAGAAGTAAAAGATATGAACCAGTTGACCAGTGATACCATCCATGCGGGAGAGTACCTTACTGTTTCTTATTCTTCCAGTGAATTTAAATAGGATTTCAGATATGACAGAACACAGACCGCTTTTAGATAAATTAGATACCTTTCTGGATAAATAAGATATGCAAGAAGAGATTTTGTTTTAATGCTATTTTAAATATTATTTTTAATTTTATATTGACTTTTCATAGTAACCATATTAATATAGTAGGAAATTAGAAAAAGTATTATTTTAAACTACATATATCAAATTACATTATTTTAGACAAATGGAGGTTTACTATGAAAGAAATATTATGCTTTGGCGATTCAAATACTTACGGTTTAATTCCTGGCACAAAAGAGAGATATGGACGTGATACCAGATGGACAGGTCTTTTAGAACAACATTTATATGAAAAAGGTTATCGCATTATAGAAGAAGGTTTATGCGGTAGAACCACCGTCTTTGAAGATGAGCTAAGAGAGGGACGGAAGGGGGCTGCCTTACTTCCGACACTGTTAGAAAGCCACGCTCCAATTGACCGGGTTGTTCTTATGTTAGGAACGAATGACTGCAAAAGCTTATATAATGCATCAGCAGAAGTAATTGGACTTGGAATAGAACAATTATTAAAACAGATTCGGAAAATTGATTCAGATACCCGTATTTTGTTAATTTCTCCAATCCAATTAGGTGAAGGAGTTTGGGAGCCGGAGTTTGATCCTGAATTTAATCAAAAATCTGTTGAAGTATCTAAAAAATTAAAATCCGTTTATCAAAGAATTGCCCTAAAATATAACTGCGATTTTCTCGCTGCATCTGATATTGCAGCACCAAGCAGTGCTGATAGAGAACATTTAAATGAAGAGGGACATCAGAAGCTGGCAGAAGCAGTCCTTAAAGTGATTGCAGCATAATATGCTAAGAAATTTAAAATAAAATTTATCAGAAAAGAAAGAATAGTTGTCGAATTTTCGGAATGTGGTATAATAGCTATGTATTATTTTACGCATAGTACAAGATTAAAATATCAAGGAGTTAGAAAATGTTACGTTTTATATATGTTATTATAATGAATCTTTTTCGAGCCCCATATATTATACCGAAAATGAGAAAGTGGGCAGATCATCCGGAAAAATATTCGGAAGAGGAACGATATAAACTGGTTCGTCATGTCATTTATTTAATGAAGCGTTCAGGTAAAATCAAGACTGTAGCCTATGGCGAAGAAAATCTTCCAAAAGAAGGTGGATATGTTATGTATCCGAATCATCAGGGTAAATATGATGCTCTTGGTATCATAAGCACTCATAAGGAACCATGTTCCCTTGTTATGGACGAAGCAAAATCCCATACCATTCTGGTAAGTGAATTTGTTGACTTACTTCAGGGTAAGCGTTTAATAAAAGATAATGTCCGTCAGGCTTTGAAAATTATTACCGAAGTTTCAGAAGATGTAAAGAACGGAAAGAAATACATTCTTTTTCCAGAAGGTGGTTACGAATTCAATAACCGTAATCGTGTCTGTGATTTCAAAGCGGGTAGTTTTAAATCTGCAATCAAAGCACATGTACCAATTGTACCAATTGCGCTGATTGATTCCTACAAAGTCTTTAACAGTTTTTATCTGTGGCCGATTACTACACAGGTTCATTATTTGGAGCCGATTTATTACGAAGAGTATAAAGATATGAAATCCAAAGAAATTGCCGAATTAGTAAAACAGCGGATTCAGGATAAGATATCAAGTATTTTATAAGATTCCTTTTATTATCTTATATTAAAACAGTTTCCCTTCTGGTGATTATAAATATATTTCTACTTTTATAATACCGGAAGGGAAACTGTTTTTCTTATAAAATATTAATTATAATATAATGATAAGAATGCTTATTTTTATTCATCCCGCAAATGAATATATTTTGGAGCAGTTCTTCGACGTTCATCCTCTAAGGCCGCATAATGCTTTTTCGTGGTATTTACATCTTTATGGCCTAAGACATCAGCCACCAGGTAAATATCGCCTGTTTCGCGATATAGTGACGTTCCATAGGTACTTCTCAGTTTATGCGGTGTAATATTCTTCATCGTGGTAATTAATTTCGAGTATTTTTTTACCAGATTTTCTACTGCCCGGACACCGATTCGTTTCTTCTGCAGGGAAAGGAAGAGGGCATTGGTGCTTCCTTCCACAGCTTCAATGGTATTTCTTTCTTCCAGATAATTCAAAAGAGCAGTGCGAACCTCATCACCGAAGTATACAACGACTTCTGCTCCACCTTTTCGATGTACTTTGATTCCGTTGTTACGAAAGTCTACATCTGTGATATCAAGTCCCACACATTCAGAAACACGGATTCCTGTTCCTAAAAGCAATGTCATAATTGCAAGGTCACGACATTTGGTCTGTTCATGAAACTTTTGCTGGCGTTCGGTTAATTTTTCACCAGATTCAACTTCATCTAACAGCATAGCAACTTCATCTACATCAAGTCTCGTTATGGTTTTTTCGTGTTTTTTTGGCATCCGGACAAGCTGGGCAGGATTTTTTGTTATCATTTCTTTACAGAAATAGTAATTATAAAAGCTTCGTAAGCTTGCCAGTTTACGTGAAATGCCTCTTTCATCATTGGTATGCGCAACACCATCTTTTTCATAAACCCTTAAATAATCAAGATATTCCTCAATATCCATAGGCGAAATCTGGTCTAACAAATCGATAGTGAATTCATTTACCGGCTTTTTCGCACAAATGGGATTATTCTGATGTATAAAATCAAAAAATATACCTAAATCATATGCATAAGCCAATAAGGTCCGGGACGAAACAGACGCCTTCATTCCGATAAAAAACTCTCGGCAGAAGGGGGGCAGCTCCTTCTGAAGTTCACGTAACTTTAATTCATTTTTTGTATTTACTGATTCATAATATGCCTTTTCATTCATTGGATAATTGCCTCCAGTCTGGAATATTCCCATTTATAATTGCTGTAAATAAACGGTTCTTTACACCAGGATGATCTTTATTAAGCTGTTGTAATAAATCCTTGGCATACTGACGCTTTGTTTTTCCATCAAATGTACATGGATTTTTAACAACAGGAAGATTGTAATGATTTTTAAAACCAATTACATCGACTTCCGGAACATACATCAGTGGCCGGATAACATCGAGATTGCTACGGTCGAGATGTGTAACAGGAGGAAATGTATAAAATCTTCCCTCGAACATAAGCGAAAGTAACATAGTTTCTATGATATCATCCTTATGATGCGCATAAGCAACTTTGTTGCAGCCAAGCTCAATGACCGCCTGATTCAATGCTCCTTTACGAAGCTTTGCACAAAGAGAGCAGGGGCTATTCTTTTTGTTCTGCTCTTTTATAATTGCCCCAATCTGTGTTGGAATAATATGATATGGCACATCCAGCTTCTGACACAATGCTTTGATTTCTGTTAAATCAAAATCCGGATATCCCAAATCAACTGTTATGGCAGTAAGAGAGTAGTGCACCGGATAAAATCTGCGTAGACCAGCCAGGGCATATAGCAGCGTAAGACTGTCTTTTCCTCCGGAAATACCAACCGCAATAGAATCATTTTCTTTAATCATCTGAAAATCATCAATTGCCTTTCTGGTATAACTATATAATTTTTGAAGTTTCATGAATAGCCTCCAAGTTTTGTGTTTTACGAATACATTATACATGAAAACTACTGGAAAATCCATGTCTTTACATATATAATAGGATAAGAATATGTAATGAAAGGAATTTTAGAAGAATGAAATTCGTAATACAGCGTGTTACACATGCCAAAGTTGAAGTTGAACAGAAAATTATTGGTTCCATTCAGAATGGCTACCTGGTATTAATCGGAATTGCTGAGGATGATAATGAAGAAATTGCAGATAAATTAGTTAAAAAGCTATTGGGATTAAGGATTTTTGCAGATGAGAATGGCAAGACAAATTTAAGTCTAAAGGATGTAAATGGATCCCTCTTGTTAGTTTCACAATTTACATTATATGCAGATTGTCGTAAGGGAAATCGACCGTCCTTTGTAAATGCAGGTAATCCAGAAAAAGCTAACGAATTATATGAATATATCATTGGAAAATGTCGTGACGAAGTTCCGGATGTACAAACTGGGTCCTTTGGAGCTGATATGAAGATAACTTTGCTGAATGACGGTCCATTTACAATTATATTAGATTCAAAAGACTTGATGTAAAGTCTGCTTTGTGCGTTAGTATGGTATATATAGGGTGTGAGTTATCTATTCGCAAAACACAGCTTTTACGAATAATTGTTGCCATTTTAAGCCGGTTAGCACCGACGCACGCATAAATGCCTTTGACCTACACAGGCATTCCCTTATGGCTGTTTCAGAGCTTTTTATAGCCCCTTTGGCAGTCCGACTACTTTATAGCAAGAGGGAAAATATGAATGAAAAATAAAAAGTGCATGAACTCTAAAGTTTCTTTTGAAATACTTTAAAAGTTCATGCGCTTTTTGGTTCTTATTTCATAAGATATAATGCACGATACTGTAAAATCATTTCTACACATTTATCAATGCCAAGAGCGCTGCTGTCTAAGGTCAGATGATAGCTTCTTGAGTCGCCCCATTTCTTGCTGGTATAGTAATTGTAGTAGCTGGCACGCTGTTTGTCCTTTTTCTGGATTGCATCCTTTGCTTTGGATTCATTTACCTGCAATTCCGCAGCTACACGTTTCGTCCGGAATTCCTTGTCAGCATGAATAAATACATTGATGCAGTTTGGATTTTCTGCCAGTGCATAGTCGGCGCAGCGACCAACAATGACACAGGATTCTTTTTCAGCAATTTTCTTAATGGTTTCAAACTGTGCTAAAAATACTTTGTGATTTAACGGCATATCTAAAAACGGTGCGGATGAATAGCCATTTATGGAATATGTATCCATAACTAAAGAATATAAGAAACTGTTCGTTGGCTTTTCGTCCTGATTTTCAAAAATTTCACGGCAGAAACCGCTTTCTTTTGCAGCTTCCTGTAAAAGCTCTTTATCATAAAACTTTATGCCGAGACGATCTGCAACTTTCTTGCCAATTTCTCTTCCACCACTTCCAAATTCACGTCCGATGGTTATAACAACATTATTTCCCATAGTAATCACCTCTTTATGCAAAATATATAACTTGATAAATGAATTATAACATATTTAGTGCACTATTCCTAGTATTTTCTGAAAATAAATAAAATTTTTAAAAATTGAAAACAGCCAATCACTAAATATTACCGAAAATAATACCGGAGAAAGCATAAAAAATTGAAGAAGAATCCTGAATTAATTCTTCCTCAATTTATTTAAAAGTTCTTCAAAATATTCCGGAATCGGTGCTTTAAACTCAACATATTCTCCGGTTGTCGGATGCACAAATCCAATGATATAAGCATGAAGGGTCTGTCCTTGCAGATGATATGGATCCTTCAGACTGCCATATACGGTATCGCCCAGTAAGGGATGACCAATACTTGCCATGTGAACACGAATCTGATGGGTACGTCCCGTTTCCAGTTTGAATTCCATATAAGTTGCATCTTTTAGACGCTCTATAACACGGTAATGGGTAATTGCGGTTTTTCCATTTCGTTCATTAATTGCCATTTTCTTACGGTCTTTTGGATGACGTCCGATTGCGCCTTCAATGGTGCCGGAATCTTCTTTTACAATTCCTTTTACAATGCCACGATACAGCCGGTTAACGGAATGCACTTTAATCTGTTCTGCAATCAGACGATGGCTCTGGTCATTTTTGCAGATAATCAGTGAACCGGTGGTATCCTTATCAATTCGATGAACGATGCCTGGCCGGATTTCACCATTGATTCCGGAAAGATTTTCCCTGCAATGGTACATGATTGCATTTACAAGCGTTCCGCTGTAATGTCCGGGACATGGATGTACAACCATATCTTTGGGTTTATTAATGATAATTACATCATCATCTTCATACAAGATGTCTAATGGAATAGCTTCTGGTAAAATGGTTGTCTTTACCGCATCTGGTATGGTCACAGAAACCATATCTTCTATATGCATCCGATAATTTGCTTTTGATTGCGGCACATCATTAACTGATACCAAACCATCCTTTATCAATTTCTGAAAGAAACTTCTGGACTGTTCCGGGTAGATAGCAGCCAGAAACTTATCCAGACGTTCCTCTTCATATTCATCCGTAACTTCAAAAGTTTCATTATGCATAAAAGAATTTCCCCCCTACTCTTCCGCTTTTTTGCTCTTCATAAATGGGAAAATCTGACCTAATTCCTCTTCCTTATAATAAAACAGCATCAGCAGAATAAAGAGAATACATGCTACCACCACATAAATATCTGCAACATTAAAAATTGGAAAATTAATTAGCTTAAAATAAAAGAAATCAATGACATACTGGTGTACAACACGGTCAATCATATTTCCAATAGCACCGGCAACAATCAGTACAGCAACAATGCGGATTGGTGTAAATCTTTTCGTCAGTGGAATATTATGATAAAGAATTACCACTATTACAAGGAAAATCAATGTCCCAATCACAAAAAAAGTTTTCTTTCCCTGCATAATACCAAAGGCTGCCCCCTGATTTTCAAGATACTGCAATTCAAAAACGTTCTTAATAATTGGAATTGCAGCCTGTCCTTTGAGATGAAGAACGGCTAAATATTTTGCTATCTGGTCGAGAAAAAGCAATACTGCTGTACTCAATATAGTAATTATATACATAATTTTCTTATTCATAAATCTATCGCCTTTCGTCTTTTTTATGAAACATACTGCCGGAAGTGAATTTTCATCATTAATCAAACATACTGCCGGAAACGGATTTTCATCTTACTTTTCTTTGTGGTGCCAATTTCCCCATCAAAAATAAATTTTCCGGTGCCGCGGATGGAAATCACATCATTTTGTTTACATAAGTATGTGTTATGTAAACACTCTGCACCATTGATAAAAATTTTACCGGATTGTATCAGCACAACCGACTGGCTTCTTGATTTTCCGCTCATGGCAGCTATCACACTATCTAAGCGATTCGATGCCACAATTTTTTCGAATTCTTTTAATTCTGGCTCCACTGCCATAGCTGATGGTTCTTCTAAAACACAATGTACTATAGTATGACATACCTGTTGAAGTTCCTCGGCTATGTAATCGGCAATTTCCCTTTTTACAAAAAGGTAAGCCTTATTATCCTTTATCAGAATGTCTCCAAGCTTCTCTCTTGCAATGCCAAGATTCATCAATGCTCCCAATACATCCCGGTGGGAAATTGTATCTGCAAATTTCGGATAAGCCGGTGCAATTTCAATACATTTAATCGGATAACTCCATTCATAATAAAGAGCATCAGGAAGAAAAGCTGCTATCTGACGCTCTGCATAAAAACAGCCGCCCGATAATTCATAGGTAATTCCCAATGATCCGGCACAGCTATTTAAGATATTCTGTTCATTCAGGGTAAGAAAATCGCTGAAACAGACAATCCCCTTGCGTTGTGCCTGCTGAAACAAGTCCAGGAAGCGTTTTTTTATTAATTGTTCATCCTGCATCATAGCTATATCACATCATATATTTTGATTGTAATACTATTAACGAAAATCTGTCTGAATGGACGAACCGGAGAAGCTGTCTAAAATCTCCTGGAAGTCACCTGAAATATCAACAGATTCCGGTGTAATAATAAAGATATAATTGGATATCTTCTGCAAATTTCCATTGATTGCATAACAGGAACCAGAGGTAAAGTCAATAATTCTCTGGGCAATCTCAACATCCAGACCCTCTACATTCAATACAACGGTACGGTTCATAAGAAGAGTCTCAGTAATCTCTCTTGCATCCTCAAAAGAGGTTGGCTTAATCACACAGACTGCCATATTACCATTCTGCTTCCGGCTGCTGCGCATTGGAGTAATCTTGCTGACTGCCTTTGGTTTATCCTTTACAACAGGCTCATCGAAATCGTCATCCTCTTCCTCATGCTTATGGAAAAGCTTTTTCTTTGGCTTTTCTTCTTCCTCATCATCATAATAATCGTCATCATAGAAATCATCATCGTCATCATCTGAGTTCAAACGCATAACATCCATAAATTTATCAAAAAGACCCATTGTTCATTCTCCTAACTACTTATTTATTATAATTTCTTTCGCCAAAAATTCCGGTACCGACACGAACCATTGTAGCACCTTCCTCAATGGCAACCATATAATCTCCTGTCATACCCATGGACAGGACATTCATAGATACATTATCAATGTTTTTTGCGGCTATGTCAACAGATAATTGGCGGATATTCCGAAAATATTGACGGTTATCTTCTGGATTTTCTACCAACGGAGCAATGGTCATAAGTCCTTTTATTCGTACGTTTTCAAGCTGTGCAATCTGTTCTACCAGTGCAATGGCATCCTCTGCATGAATACCAAATTTGCTGCTTTCTTCAGCAATATTGACTTCCACAAGAATCGGAACTGTGATATTTTTCTTCTTTGCCTGAATATTAATTTCTTCAGCGAGACGGTAAGAATCTACAGAATGAATCAGGCAGACCTTATCAACGATATATTTCACTTTATTTCTCTGTAAATGACCAATCATATGCCATTTGATATCCTGTGGAAGCTCATCATATTTTTCTACCAGCTCCTGCACTTTATTTTCCCCAAAGTCACGGATGTTTTCATCGTAAATTTCCTGCAGCATTGGTACCGGCTTGGTCTTGCTGACAGCAATCAATGTTACATCTTCCGGATTCCTTCCGGACTTTTCACATGCCTTTAAAATATTTTCCTGCACTTCTTTTAAGTTTTCTTTCAGCATTTTATACACCTCTTAATCTCATGATATCATTTTATGATAATGTTACTTTTTTAACAATATTAATTAATCAAATCATCCTCGGAAACAGCATCGCCCTCTAATGCAATGTGATCATAAATGGAGATTCCAAAATCTGTTCCAGCCTTTACAATGGTATATTCTTCATTCTGATACAAAATATCAATCTGCTTGAATACAGCATATCCCTTGTTGATATTGTATACACCCTGAAGTGTGGACTGCGCCTGCACCTCAAAAGTATCGTTGGAATCCGGCTTTTGAATGATACTGCCGGCAGTAATTTCTTCTTCGTCAATATAATAATCCGTTTCGGATTCCTGGAAAATAGCTGTTGCAATGAAATTAACAGCATTGGTCTTACTGTCCCTTACATATAAGCCTAAGGAGTTAGAGTCGCCTCCACGGGTAAAATATTCCTTCGGAACAGTATAGAACGCCTTTTCCGTGATGGAAGAATTTGGAATCTTAAGTCCACTCCGCTCTGTCAGCAGTAATTCCACATCAGTAAAACGGTCTCCTGCAAAGCGAACCATGTTATTATGCAGAGATAATATCACATAATAATCATTCCCCTGGGCTTTTAATTCATAATTCACCCAGCAGCTCGTATTGTCTTTTTTAAATTTGATTTCAATAACATTGCTGTCTGTTAACCGGTCATAGGTTGCTTTCTGGACCGGAAGAATGATATTCCAGTTTTCACTGGTAATCTGCTTATAAATCGGGTCACCTGCAGCAATCGTACTGTTATTTTTAATGGTTGTCTTCTTATAATCCAGCGGCTGAATATCATCAGCCGTAAAATTATCTGTCGTGATATTTTCATAGCCATCGGTATAATAAGCAATCAGCCCCGGAGTCTGGGCATAACTGATATGGAAGGTATCACTTGCCGTTGCCCCGGATGCTGTCAAATCGGATAATGCGCTCATATTTACCGATTCCATGACCTGGGAGCTTACATTTTCTTTAAAATCATATACATGATAAAAAGACAATGAATCATAGGACTGGGTAAACTGTGATACATTGGACTTCAGATTTTTAAAATAATCACTGTCAAGCCCCGTGGTATCTGAAGCAGCTGCAGCCGCCAACTGATCACTGACGGAGCCTGTCTCATCCACAGAACAGATAATATTGTTCCAGCCGGCCTGGGCATTGTCTGCAATGTAATAATTAAAGGTACCGCTATAGTCGGAAGTATAAACACTTTCCGACCTTACAATCAAACCGGTATAAGTATTATTCTCTGCGATTGTGCCCTGGGTCACTTCATATATTCCAATGTGTTTTTCTGTGAAATAGGAAAATACATAGAAAAGAATATATACAAGAATAATAACAAAAATGACAATCTCTATATTTAAATGAAATGGTTTTCGATACTTTACAATCTTTTTTGTTTCAGCCACAATCGTTCCGCCTTTATAAAGAATAAATAGAAATTAATGTATAATGTCATCCCCTTTGCACCATACTACATAGCAAAGGAGGACTTTGGCTATGAGTTCAAAAGGATTAGATTATACATTACTAACACTTGTAATCATTGGAGCCATCAACTGGGGACTCATCGGATTCTTCCGATTTGACCTGGTGGCATTTCTGTTTGGTAATATGAGCTGGCTTTCCCGCATTATTTATGCACTTGTCGGAATCAGCGGTCTTTATCTGCTTTCTGCCTACGGACGAATCCGCTCTATCGAACAGGCTTAGTAAAAAAGGTGTCTTAAGCATTTTAAGGACTTAAGACACCGCTTTTACTGCCAATTCAGGCATTTTTAAAGTGCTGCAACTACTTTTGCTTTTGCACATTCTGGAAGTTTTGAAGCATCCATAGAAATACTTAAAATAAATTTAACTTTATACTTCTCACTGATGACATCAAGTTTTTCAATAGCATGGGTAAATTCTTCGTCCTTCATACCGGAAATCGTAAGAAAACTATCCAGATACATTTCATGTAAATCATGATCAGATGAAACGATACCACATATAAAACCTAAAAACTCATCACAATTGGATATTGGAAAATCTGCAACATTGACAAGTCTGACTTTATTGTCCAGCTCATACATATGTTTCTGGCTCTTATCCAGATATACAATGCTGCCACCGACTGTTTTTACAGCTTCATTTACCTTATCCAGTAATACTTTTGTCTTTCCTTTACCCTTTTCTCCTGCAATTATTTCAATCATCGCATTTCCTCCCAGACATTATTTTCTTCAATGAAGAACTATATAAATTCATTATATAATATGTTGCTGCTTTATACAATGCCTAGTTACCACATCCGGCAAGTATTTCATTCATCATAAGATACAGATTGGATTTACAGTCTGCTTTTAATACAATGGATATCACCGGTTGGCCACCTGTGTTATCGGTAAGAAGAACCAGACAAAAGCCTGCCTCACCGGTAGTCCCCGTCTTACCGCCCACCAGTGTAAATCCATCCGGTAATTTGGATTCACCGGTTTTATACTGATTGGTACTGCTCCAGTCCTGTGTTTTTGCACTGCCATCTGCACCTGTATAATTGGTGGTATAGGAGCTGGTGGAAATCAGCTGGTAAAAGGTCTCGTCCTGTATTGCCTTCTGGAAAATCAGATATAAATCATAAACGGTTGTATAATGATTCTCATCCGGCAGACCATTTGGATTCATAAAGTGAGAACCGGTTGCGCCAAGCTGCTGTGCTTCCTGATTCATCAAATCCACAAAAGCTTCTACGGAACCAGAAATATGTTCTGCAATTGCAATGGCTGCATCATTTCCGCTTCGCAGTATCAGACCATAAAGTAAATCCTGTAAAGTCATCTGGTCTCCTGCCTGCAATCCGCATTTGGAAGAATCTGATGCAAGATTTACCGCATTATCACTGATTGTTACCACATCACTGAGATTTCCATATTTGATAGCAAGATAAGCGGTCAGTATCTTTGTTGTACTGGCCGGATACATCCGCTCATAAATATTCTGAGCATATGTAATTGTATTAGTTGCCGTGTTAAATACCCCGGCGGCCTCTGCCACACTGTTGTGTTCTACGGATTCCTGACCAATATTTTCAGTTCCGCCAACGCATAAATTGGCACCAAAATAAGAGCTGACCGTATCTTCTGCACCGGATAACACATTTACGCTGCTGCTTTCTCCATATACAGGATAAGCATTTTCTACAACGCTTTTGGCTTTCCCACAACCCGTTACAGATAGGAACACACTTACAATAAGCAGACCTGCCAGCGCACGTTTATTTATACATTTCACGCCACTCAAGGTCTCCTCTGTCTAATGATTTAATCAAAAGCTCTGCAGTAGCAAGATTGGTTGCCAGTGGAATATTGTGTATATCGCATAAACGGACTACACTGTTTACATCCGGCTCATGTGACTTCTGTGATAATGGATCACGCAGGAAAATCACAAGGTCAATCTCGTTATGCTCAATCTGTGCACCAAGCTGCTGTGCACCGCCTAAATGGCCTGCAAGATATTTGTGGACATTCAGATTTGCTACTTCCTCAATTAGTCTTCCGGTAGTTCCCGTTGCAAAAAGTTCATTTTTACAAAGAATTCCCCGGTATGCAATACAAAAATTCTGCATAAGCTTTTTCTTCGCGTCGTGTGCAATCAAACCGATATTCATTCGTTTAGTCCCCCTGTCCATATTTTCTAGGCTGAAGCCCTACATTCAGTACCAGACCAATTCCCACAAACAGCGTGACTAACGATGTTAATCCATAGCTTACAAAAGGAAGTGGAAGTCCGGTGTTTGGCATCAAACCTGTGACAACGCATATATTTACAAAACTCTGGAAACCAATCAATGCAGCAATTCCGCTGGCAATCAACCGGCCTGCCATGTCTTTTGCACGTCTTGCAACCAACAGACATTCTATGGTAATAAGAAACAGCAATACGATAATAATAACACTGCCGATAAAGCCCATCTCTTCACCTACTATAGAAAAAATAAAGTCTGTCTGTGGTTCTGATATAAAGTTACCATTTTTAACAGAAACAATATTCGTATTATTAAGTCCCTTGCCCCAGAGTTGTCCGGAGCCCACTGCCATAATCGAGTTCTGCTGCTGATATGCAATGTTAGGATATTTATCGGGTTCCAGCCAGCCTAAAATACGAAGTGCCTGATTTCCCGTCAATAGTTTCTGTCCCGGCTGTAATACCAGCGTCAAGACCACAACCAGTGACGGAACTGCCACTGCCAGCACACCCACTACTATTTTATAACTTAATCCGGCAATAAACAAGAGGGATGCAAAAATTAATGCTGTAACAATTGTGGTAGAAAGGTCCGGCTCCTTAAAAATCAGAAGAAGCGGCACTGCTGCCAATACCAGCGTGCAAAACAGCGTCCGGATATTATTCAGTTTATCTTTATTTTTGCTTAGATAATAGGCAAAAAACAGAACTAACAGGATTTTGCCTAATTCGGAAGGCTGGAAACGGATTCCAATCTTCAGCCAGCGCGTTGCTCCTTTTGTCTCTTCTCCAATGACAAAGATAGCTGCCAATAAAGCTACATTAATAAAATAGAATATCCAACTGAATTTCAATATAAAATTGTAATCAATCAGCGATACACCAACCATTACAATCAGACCTAAGATTAATCCTGCAATCTGCTTATTCTGTACGGAAGGCTTTGCACTGCCAACTACCATAATTCCAATGATGGTCAGTGCCACCACATAAAATACCAGTCGGAAACGGTAGTCTCTTAAGCGGTATTGTTTTAACATAAATCACTACATCCAATCTGAAGTCTGTTATTTTCCGGAATGCTTCAAATCCTTAATCGGAATATTTGCAAACAATGCCGGAACAGTTCCGTTGTTACCATCTGATTCGGTCTGGGTAATCTGAATATCAAGCCCTTCCGCATCAATTTCCATATACTTTGATATTACCTGGATAATATCGTTTTTGATATTTTCCATTACATCCGGTGAGCAGTCAGCACGGTCTGAAATCAACAATAATTTCAGACGGTCTTTCGCTACATTACCGGAATTCTTTTTCTTAAAAAAATCCATGAATCCCATAATTATTATCCCCCTAGTTTTTCTTAAATAAACTTACGAATTTAGACCATACGCCATTTTTAGACTCTAAGTCAAGAAGCGGTACTTCTTCTCCCATGATACGTTTACAGATATTTAAATATGCCTGTCCTGCAAGGCTGTCAGAGCCTACTAACGGCTCACCCTGGTTGGTTGAGATTACAATCTGTTCGTCATCCGGAACTGCACCGATTAAATCGATAGCAAGAATCTCATGAACATCTTCAATGGACATCATATCGCCACGCTTTACCATATCCATACGCAGTCGATTTACGATTAACTCGATTTTCTTAATCTCATTTGCCTCTAAAAGACCAATGATACGGTCTGCATCACGGATTGCAGATACCTCCGGTGTGGTAACAACCAGTGCACGGTCTGCTCCTGCAATTGCATTTTTAAATCCCTGTTCGATTCCAGCCGGGCAGTCTAATAATATGTAATCAAATTCTTCTCTTAATTCTTCTACTAATTTCTGCATCTGCTCCGGTGTAACAGAGGTTTTATCTCTGGTCTGGGCAGACGGTAATAAGAAAAGGTTCGGATATTTCTTATCTTTGATTAATGCCTGTTTGATTCTGCAGTTGCCTTCTACAACATCTACCAGATTGTATACAATACGGTTCTCAAGACCCATAACTACATCAAGGTTACGTAATCCGATATCGGTATCAATCAATACTACTTTTTTATTTAACTGTGCAAGACCGGTTCCTACATTTGCAGTAGTTGTTGTCTTACCAACACCGCCTTTTCCTGATGTAATAACAATTACTTCGCTCATGATTTATTCTTCCTCCTAAATCTTATATATTCATTAATAATCCACTTGTAATCGGTTCGATTAGTATGGAATCATCCATAACAACAGCTACCTGCGGTTCTAAAGTCTTCCGCCGGTTCTTAATGGCACTCAGTGGTCCGCGGTCAGAGCTTCTTCCAATTACATTACCTATTTTAATCTGTACCGGGTCCATATCAAGGGCAGCTACAAAGGTATGCTCATCTCCTGCCGCTCCAGCATAGGCATTGCCACGAAGCGAGCCTAATACCACAATATTTCCTTTTGCAATAATTTTTGCACCTGGGTTCACATCGCCAAGTACAACAATGCTTGTCTTACATTCAATGACCTGTCCACTTCGCAGTGTTCCCTTATAGAATTCACCGGTTCTTCCAGACTGACTTTCATCAAATTCCTGAATCTTTCGGGCACAGATTTCATCCCGCAGGGAATTATTATCTAAAATACATACCACATCAATGCTGGTATTTCGACTGATCAAATCAACGATTGCAAGTTCTTCTTCCTGACTTAATTCCCTGCCCTCAAAAGACAAGGCAATTCTGGCATTTTTAAAGAATTTGTCGGATTCTTTAAATTTATGAAGTATCTCGTCTAATAGCTCCTGAAATGGAATTCTATCATCTAAAATCAGATTGATTCCATGGGGATTACTCTTTAAAACAACTGGTTGCGACATATACTTCCCTCCTGACATTTAATCATTAAAGGCATTGGCAGCAGCTCCAACATCTTCTGCCTGACCATCTAACAAGGTAGATGTATCCTCCAAATGGAAATAATATTTATATACTGATGCAGCAAGTTCTGCAGTATTGGCTGATGTATATCCGTATGCAATACGGGTTGCAATGGAAATCTCAGGATCATTATATGGTGCATATCCTACATATAACGCATGGTTTGGTCTGGTTGGTACCTGCTGTGCGGTACCCGTTTTACCGGCAGAATCCACAGTAAGTCCATCAAACTGCTCATGGGTTTCTACCACCATCTTCATACCGGAATGAATGGCATCCCAGGTACTCTCTGAAATGTTGTCCATCGTGTTCTTTACGGTCGGTTCATAGGTTTCTAATACGTTACCATTGGAATCTGTAACCTGTTTTAACAGGGTATAATTATATACGGTTCCACTGTTTGCAACTGCGGTTACATAACGGGATAACTGTACCGTAGTAAAACTGTTGTTACTCTGTCCGATTGCAGAAGTAATCGGGAACTCTGTGGTCTGCTTCGGTTTACTTTCTGCAATTTCAATTCCGGTTTTAGAATCAAGACCATACATGGATGAGTATTTATTAATCATTTCCACACCATGGTCTTCATTATAAGTTCCATTTACCATACTTAAATCGTAACCAACTTTATAAAAGAAATAGTTACAGGAATCTCTTAATGCCTCTGAAACATTGATGGAACCGTGACTGCTTGGATAAATCCAACATTTTGGTCCATTTGCCACTTCTTCAAACTGTCCTTTATCCAAAATAGTTGTACCAAGTGAAATAATACCCTCAGTAAGTCCTGCTGATGCAGTAACCATCTTAAAGGTAGAACCAGGTGCTGTCGTCTGCTGTGTTGCATTATTATAGAACGGATTTGATAAATCCTGATACAGCAAATTATAATAATTACTGTCTACTGTATTTGCCAGACGGTTGGTATCATAGCCCGGATAAGTAACACAGGCTAACAGTTCGCCGGTCTTTACATCTGTAATGACACAGGAGCCGGAACAAGGATCCAGTGCAAGCTGTGCCGGTGTAATCTCAAGATTCTTCACCTTTTCTTTTATAAAATTAAAGGCACTGATGCTGCCGGACTGTAACCCGCTTACTGCCGTGTCATCATAGTTTAACACTTTTTGGTCAAAAAGTGCAAGACAAAGCTGCGTTCCATTAATCAGGTCATCGTGAATCATGTACTTATACATAATCTTTGAAAATCCCTTATCTGATGCCAGTTCTTCTACAATATAGCTGACCAGTGCATCATAGATTTCGGAAGAATCAGAATACTTCTCGTCTACGGAAAATTTCGTGATATCAATCCATTTCTGGCTGATGGCATAATTTAAATATTCATTTACACTGATTTTATTACCTGCATAATTTTTATAGGTTTCATCCGATTTGTCAATGGAATCTGTAAGCAAAATTTTATTATTGACCAGCATTTTCGGAATATAGGTCATATAATCCTGCATTTCCTCAGGCAACTCATCCACTGGAGTTGCTGCTGAACTGCTAAGGCTGCTTTCCACCTGGGATAATACCGTTTGCTGTTTACTTCCAAAGGCACTGAAAATCTGTTTTTCCACATCGGAAGCATCTTCAGCACTAAAGTGGTTTAAATCCAATACATTATTATTAATCAATGCAAAATACACATCATCAATTGGAATCAGAATATCGGACGCTGTTCCGGCTGCGGTATTATATTCTTTGATATTCACAATTTTAGAATATAAAATTCCGGCAATTTCCTGTTCCAAAAGATTATAAACCGCTTCCTGCAAATCTTTATCAATAGAAAGGTAAACATCATTTCCGGCCTGTGGCTCAATCCGCTCGGTTGTCTCCATTACTTTTCCAAGGCTGTCTACATAAACGGTTTCACTGCCCTTTTTACCCTGCAGTGTTTCGTCCATAACCTGCTCAATTCCGGATTTTCCAATGACATCATTTAAAGAATACTCATCATTATCAGCAGATAATTCATCATATTCTTCCTGGGAAATCTTTCCGGTATATCCGATAATATGGGAAAAATACTCGCTGTCTACATATTTTCGGATGGTATCTTCTGAGATATCCACACCCTGCAATGCATTCATATTTTCTGTAATATATGCTACGGTTTCATCACTAACATTTTGGGCAATGGTTGTGGAAATGTATTTCTGATAGCTGTTTTCTGCAATGGCACAACGCAATACCACAATCCGGTATAAGTCTTCTCTGGCATAATCATCTTCTGATAAATCATAGCCATTCTGTTTGCTGGATCTGCAAAGGTAATCCATTACCTGCTTTGGGGTTGCTTCTGCTTCGTTATATTTCAGCTTCTTATTATAGGCTAAATCATCCGCAGAAGAATGTCCATAAGTGTCAGCAAGGAAACGCTTTAATGTGGTTCCCTCTACCGTATAATAATAGTTCCCGTCATCATCCAGTCCGATTTCAAAATCATTTTCAATGACATCGCCGTTTTTATCCAGCTCTTTGATAATATTGTAAAGTTCTGTATTAAGAGCCTCATTCTTTTCTGAAGTCTTGTCATAAGAACCATTATCCTCAATGGTTACGCTGTTTGCCAGTTCGTTGTAGGCTAAAAGATTACCATTACGGTCATAAATATTGCCACGGGAACCATTTAAGATACGTGGTTTCTGGATTTTTAAACTGTAATTATCCTGATACTCTTCACCTTTGATAATCTGAAGGTAAAATAGTCTGCCTATCAGAGTCGATGACAAAAGAATCATGACAACGCAGAGTACAAATATTCTTGATTTTGCAACTTTATGAAGTATTTCTTTCAGTGTATCAAACAAATTTCGCTGCACTCCTTTTTTCAATACGCTCTAACCGCTGGTTAATTTTCAAAATAATGAAATATAAAACTACAGAAATCAAAAGCGTGTATACAAGTTCCGGTATGATAATGTGTAACATATAATATCCAATTGCAAACTGCTTGCGGAATAAAAACCGGAAAAAGTAGATAAACAGATTATAAGATAAATCACTTCCGGCAATCAAAAGCATTGGAAGCTTAATATCGTCCGGGTAAAACATCTTCTTAAAGCATCCGTTTAAGAAGCCTGCATACATATATAAAAGGGCATAAAATCCAATCATCTCCCCAAAAAAGATATCTATCAGCAGTCCACTGAAGAAACCGATAAATATCCCTTCTTTTCTTCCGCGCATAAATCCAAAAGATGCACAGACCACAATCAAAAGATTCGGGGAAATAGACGCAAAGGATAACGCCTTAAATAATGTGCTTTGCAATAAAAAGCATACAATAATAATTAATGTAACGGTGATTTTTCTTCTCATCAATCAGACCCCGTTTCCTTTTTGTCAAGTATAACCAAAACCTGCTGAAGATGTTCAAAGTCAACTGCCGGAGTAATGGTTCCTGATTTGGTCAGGTGGTTGGAATCTTCCGAAATACTGCTGACATATCCAACCAGAATGCCCTGCAGATATTTGTCACTGACATTGGAAGTTACAATCTGATCTCCTATCTGAACCTTGTTCTCACTGTCGTTTAATCCGGAAAACTCGATTACCTGGTCTTCATTCATACTCTGAAGATTACCATTTATGATACAGTTATCTGACGTATTTAATATCATGCCGTATACCTTGGCAGAATCATCAATCACAGAACGCACCTTTGCATAATGTGGTCCCACATCAATAACAATTCCTACCAGTCCGTTTCCGGCAATAACATTCATATCTACTTCAATTCCATCTTTGGAGCCTTTGTCAATGGTGAAGACAGAAAACCAGTTGCCCGGGTCCTTTCCGATAACATTTGCTCCGGTTTTCTTGTAATCCGAATACTGCTGGTCTAAAGCTAACAGTTCCCTTAAATTATCCAGTTCATACTGTTCTAATTTAATGGTGTTTAATTCGTTGGTCAGTTCTTCTACCTGTTCCTTCAACTGTTCGTTTTCTTCCATGACGTCATTCAGATTTTTTAAATTATCTGCCTTGTCAGAAAGCCATGTACCAGCATAATTGATTCCCTTCTGCATTGGTTCAAAAATTGCACCGGCAATCGAATTCAACGGTCCGCCACCAAGATTCAATGAAAAACTGACATACATTGCCAGAATACATAATGCGGTCATGGACAATAATATATACTTTGTTGGAATTTGATGTTTTGGTCTACGTCTCATTTTATGCCTCTATTTATATATTTTGGACTTCATACTGAATCCTAAATGTTTATATTTTTCATCTGAAACAATCTTATTCAATCCACGAACTGCACATTCTTCCGGATTCTCGCAGGAATTTACCTTTATATTGGTAATCTCAGTAAATAATTTATCCAGATTATGTATTTTAGAACCGCCACCGGTAATATAAATACCGGAATGAATAATATCTTTTGCAAGTTCAGGCGGAGTCTTCTCCAAAATCATTTTAATAGAGTTACAGATAGAATTAAGATTATCCTTAATTGCAGCATAAATGACTTCTGCAGTAATCTCCATCTCAATCGGCAGACCACTGACTACGTCACGGCCAACTATAACCATACTCTTTTCCATGCCAGGTGTACCGGAACCAAGTTCTTCTTTTAAAGTCTTAGCAGTTTTGCGTCCAATCACAAGATTAAAGTTCTTTTTGATGTAACTGCTGATGGAGTCATCAATGCGGTTTCCACCAAAATGCAGTAAGTCACTTAATACAAGTCCACCCAGGGAAATTACTGAAATTTCTGTGGTATCTGCTCCGATATCTACAATCATGGCTCCGGTCGGCTCATTGACATCAAGTCCCAAACCAACAGCATCAGCCAATGGCTTCTCACATAAAAGGACAGACTTCGGTTTCATTTTGCTCTTATAAAAGATATCAAAGAAAGCTTTTTTCTCAACTTCCGTAATATCTGTTGGTACCGCAACGATAAATTCTGCACCACGGGTCTTGCCCTTTGCGTGTTTTTCTAAAAATTCCTGTATCATGGTCTGCATATTATTAAAATCTGCAATAACACCACAGATAATCGGAAAAGAAACCTGAATCTGCTCCGGTGCCTTCTCATACATTGCATACGCTGCATCACCATAAGCATACATCTGATTCTTATTTATGATGGCAATCGTATTTTTTTCATTTAGTATTTTCCCAGTTGCCTTGCAATATACCTTCATATTAGAGGTTCCAAGATCAATTCCATAAATGTTATTCGACATTTCTTTCTCCCTCCGGAAATCATAGCATTTCCTGTTCTTTAAAACTAAAATATTTTTTATCACCAATAATAATATGATCAGCAAGCTCAATTTCAAGAAGCCTGCCGCCTTCCACTATCTTTCTGGTAACTTCAATGTCCTGCCTGCTTGGTAGCGGATTTCCGCTGGGATGATTATGCACTAAAATCATATGTACTGCATGATATTCAAATGCTTTCAAGAAAATCTCCCTCGGGGAAATCAGTGAGGCATTTACTGTGCCAATTGAAAGAATGGAATCTGCAATCAGATGACACTTCGTATCAAACATGCAAAGCATCAGATGTTCTTTTTCTTCATGCCGAAGCTGCTCCATATAATAGTCTGCTACGGAAAAAGCATTCTGCATTACAACTGCCTGCTGGCGTCCGGTCTGTGCAATCCGTTTTGAAAGCTCTGCAATACACTTTAACTGGATTGCTTTTACTTTCCCGATACCCGGAACCTCCTGTAATTCCTTAAGACTCATCTGATAAAGCCCTAAAAGATTTCCGGTGCGTTTGCTCAATACATGCTTTGCTACTTCTGTTGAAGAACTTCCATTTGTGCCACAGCGGATAATTACCGCTAAAAGCTCTGCATCCGATAGGGATGCCGCCCCGGATTTCAAGCACTTTTCATAGGGCTGTTCGGAGACTGGCAGATTTTTTGCTGTCATATTATAACCTCTTTCTACTCTCACCGGTAACCCATTTCTTCCAAAAAGGCATATACTTTATATTAACACATCATATCTTCATTAACAAGTTTCTGTTCATAAAGTTTTTGTAAAGACATCAGGATTCCAAGTTTTGCATGATACCAGGTCAGTCCACCCTGAAAATATACGGCATACGGCTCTCTTAATGGACCATCGGCACTTAATTCAATGGAGGAACCCTGTACAAATGCCCCGGCAGCCATAATGACATCACTGTCATAGCCCGGCATTGCCCATGGCTCCGGTGTTACATAGCTGTCCACCGGCGCTGCAGCCTGAATTCCTTTGCAGAATGCAATCAGACCTTCCGGGCTGTTTAAGGTAACTGCCTGAATAATATCGTGACGGCTCTCTGTGCCATTCGGTACAACGGCAAAGCCCAGTCTTTCGTAGATATTTGCAGCAAAAATTGCACCCTTTAATGCACCTGCTGTAACTACCGGTGCCTGAAACAGTCCCTGATAGAAAGAAGAAATTACATTTAAGGAAGCACCCACTTCTTTGCCGAGACCCGGAGAAGTCAGGCGGTATGCTGCATTTTCCACACATTCTTTTTTGCCGACAATATAGCCGCCGATTGGTGCCAGTCCGCCCCCCGGATTCTTAATCAAGGAACCTACAATCATGTCTGCTCCTACATCCAGTGGTTCTCTTTCTTCTACAAATTCACCGTAGCAGTTATCTACCATACAGATAACGTCCGGTTTTATGGATTTGATAAAGGAAATCAGTTCTCCAATCCGCTCTACGGATAAGGTAGGTCTTGTCTGGTATCCCTTGGAACGCTGAATGGTCACAAGATGTGTTTTCTCATTGATTGCTTTTTTGATATTCTCATAATCAAAGCTGCCATCGGAAAGTAAATCTACCTGGCGATAAGTAATGCCATATTCTGCCAGTGAGCCTTTGGATGGTCGGATACCGATAACTTCCTCTAAAGTATCGTACGGTTTTCCTACCGGTGATAATAATTCGTCCCCCGGTCTTAAATTTGACATCAATGCCAGTGCCAGTGCATGGGTTCCGCAGGTAATCTGCGGACGGACCAGAGCATCTTCTCCATGGAAACAGCTTGCGTATACTTTTTCCAGTGTATCTCTTCCCAGATCGTTATATCCATATCCATTGGACATGGCAAAGCATTCTGCGGAAACTCTGTTTTTCTGCATGGCATCAATTACTTTCATCTGATTATATTCTGCTGTTGCATCAATTGCTGCAAAACGTTCTTTTAATTCATCCTCTATCTTTTTCCCAAAAAGGTATACTTCTTTGCTGATACCCATTTCTTCATATTTCTTTTCAATCATTTCTTCTCTCATCATTTTCCTCGTCTTTCCGGCTGCAATTCCTTCCTAAATTACAGCAAGTCTATCATATAATGTTCTCTTTCTTTTTGTATGAATAAAAACTTAAGAAATAATAGCTTTTTCCTTAAGTATCTTTATCATGTATGCAAGAATTGCCTCATTTTTATAATCAAACTCATTTTTGTTAAGCCAGATGACATCCCGTTCCCGTTTAAACCATGTAATCTGCCGTTTTGCGAAATGTCTTGTTTCCCGCTTGATAATATAAACTGCTTCTTCCAAAGAATAACTGCCATCAAGATAGGATAACATTTCTTTATAGCCAATTCCCTGCATTGCCACCATATCTTTGGTGCAGCCCATTTCCTTTAAGCGGCGGACTTCTGCTTCCAGTCCATCTTCTATCATTTTATCTACTCTGGCATCGATTCTTTTGTATAAGTGGCTGCGCTCATCATTTAATACAAAATAGGCAAAATTATAAGGTGAAGTCCGCATCTGCTCTTTTGCATTATGCTCAGAAATTTTTCTACCGGTCTCCTGATAGAATTCCAACGCACGGATGACGCGTTTTCTGTTATTCGGATGGATGGCTTCGGCAGATTCCGGGTCCACTTCCTTTAACCGGTCATGAAGATACTGATTGCCATGTTCTTCTGCCAGCGCTTCCAACTCTTTCCGGTATGCACTGTCACTTTCCTGTTCCGTAAAATCAATATCATTTAACAGCGCCTGGATATAAAATCCGGTGCCGCCGGCAATAATCGGAATTTTTCCGTGGGCATATATTTCATTTAAATATTTTTTGGCATATTCCTGAAATTTTACCACATGAAATTCATCGAAAGGCTCTAATTCATCCACCAGATAATGACGTACACCATCCATTTCTTCCGGTGTGATTTTTGCGGAACCTACATCCATATGTTTATACACCTGCATGGAATCGGCGGAGATAATCTCTCCGCCAATGACCTTTGCAAGCTGAATGGATAATTCTGTTTTTCCTACCGCAGTAGGACCTGTCAGTACTACAATTGGTTTCTTCATCATCTTTTCCTACACAATCCGCTTGAATTTTTTCTCAATTTCATATTTTGACATGGCAATAATCGTTGGTCTTCCATGTGGACAATTATATGGATTATCAAGCTTCATCAAATCTTTCATAAGCTGTTCCATTTCCGGCAGGCTCAGTCTCTGGCTTCCCTTTACTGCAGCTTTGCAGGACATGGATGCGATTTTGTCTAAAATAACATCCGTCGTTGCCCGCTCGGATATGCCATCGGTAAGCTCGTCTAACATGTCAATCAATACATCCCTGGTATTCAGCCGGTAAAGATTACCCGGAACTCCGCAGATACTGTATTCTGCACCACCAAAGTGCTCAATTTCGAAACCTAGCTTCGTAAACTGTTCTTTGAATCGCTCCAGTACTTCTGCCTCACGCATGGATAATGTTATGACAATCGGCGGGCTGATAGCCTGAGAAGTAAACTCTTTCTTCTCAAACTGCTTTTTTAATTTTTCATACATGACTTTCTCATGGGCAGCATGCTGGTCTACAATAAACAGTCTGTCATTATATTCTACCAGCCAGTAGGTATCAAAAAGCTGTCCGATAATCTTCTGCTTTGCCATCTCCTCTTCTTTTAAGAAAGAACCCTGTTCATAGCTTCCTTCCGGCTTTGCTCCGTAGGTTTCTTCCTCCCGGAGGACATAGGCTTCTTTTGCCAGTTCTTTTTCCGTTTCTTTTTTCGATTGTTCCGGAAGCGGCTCTTTCTGAATCCGTTCTTCCATCATATCTTCCGGTGGCATTGATTTTATCGTATCAAGAAGCTTTTCCTGTGCCGCAGAGCTGACTGATCCGGTTCCCATTGGTCTGCTGACAGGATATTTTATTTCGTAAGGACTGTCTTTTCGTACTGCCTTCCGGATTTCTTCCAAACGTTTCTGCTCAAATGGCTCCGGCATTACCTTCTCTATCTTAGGAACTTCCATCTCGTTTTTCTTTGGTGTATCCACCGGAACTTCCGGTATAATATCACGGTGCACTAGCGCTGCCGATAAAATACTCTGCACTTCCCGGTACAGCTCCTGCTGGTTGGAAAAGCGAAGTTCCATCTTGGTGGGATGCACATTTACATCCAAAAGACTGCTGTCAATCTCAAAATAAAGTACCGTAAAGGGATACTGATGCTGCATCAGAAACGGTTTAAAGGCATCCTCTATAGCCTTGGATAAAATCTGGCTCCGGATAAATCTGCCATTGACAAAATATAATTCGTAGCCCCGGTTTCCTCTGGAAATCATCGGCTTTCCAATAAATCCACTGACTTTAAAAAGCTCGCTTTCATGTGCAATCGGAAGCAGCGCTTTTGTAATATCCCTTCCGTATAAATGGTAGATAATATCCTTGATATTTCCATTTCCGGAAGACTGCAGTTTTACCTGATTATTCATAATAAATTTGAAAGCTACATCTGGATGGGATAAAATCATCCGCTGCATCAGTTCATGAATATAGGTGCCTTCTGTCTGGGCGGATTTTAAGAATTTCTTTCTTGCCGGTGTATTATAAAAAAGATTCCGTATAATAAAAGTGGTTCCATCCGGCGCACCGATTTCTTCCAAAGAAACTTCCTTTGAGCCTTCAATGAGATAACGGGATCCGGTAAAATCACCGTTCGTCTTTGTAATGAGTTCCACCTGACTTACTGCTGCGATACTTGATAATGCTTCACCTCGGAACCCTAAGGATGTAACGGTAAACAAATCTTCTACGGATTTAATCTTACTGGTGGAATGACGCAAAAATGCCAAAGGAATCTGTTCCCTTTCGATTCCGCAACCATTGTCCGAAATACGGATAAAGGATATTCCACCTTCTTTGATTTCAACCGTTACTGCACTGGAACCAGCATCTATCGCATTTTCCACTAACTCCTTTACCACCGAGCTTGGTCGTTCGATGACTTCTCCTGCCGCAATTTTATCAATTGTTTCCTGACTTAACAGTGCAATCTGTGGCATAACGCCATCCACCTCCTTTACCATCTGTTTTTCACTTTATTCTGTAATTCGTATAACTTATTCATTGCTTCGATTGGTGTCATCTGACCCAAATCCAGTTCTTTTAATTCGTTTAATATCGTATCGTTGTCCATGGTATCAAGCAGTGATATCTGTTCTAAATCCACCTCGTCTAACTTCGGTTTGCTGCGTTTACTGCTTCCCTCCGCACTGATATTCTGAACGATTTCCGTGATATCATTATTACTTAATTCTTCTACAATTTCTTTGGCACGCTCAATGACATTATCCGGCACTCCCGCAAGCTTTGCTACCTGGATACCGTAACTCTTATCAGCTCCGCCTTTTACAATCTTGCGCAGGAAAACGATATCATCACCCTTTTCTTTTACTGCAATGCAGTAGTTATTTACGCTGTTTAATTTGCCTTCCAGCTCCGTCAGTTCATGATAATGGGTTGCAAATAATGTCTTTGCGCCAAGAAGCCTTGGATTACTGATATGCTCTACCACTGCCCAGGCAATACTCAATCCATCAAAGGTACTGGTTCCACGTCCGATTTCATCTAAAATCAAAAGACTGTTGGAAGTGGCATTCCGTAATATGTTTGCCACTTCTGACATTTCAACCATAAAGGTACTCTGTCCGCTGGCGAGGTCATCAGAAGCCCCTACTCTGGTAAAAATACGGTCTACAATTCCAATTTTGGCTGATTTTGCCGGAACAAAGCTTCCGATTTGAGCCATCAGTACAATCAACGCACTCTGTCGCATATAGGTAGACTTTCCTGCCATATTCGGACCGGTAATAATGGACACACGGTTGCTGCCATTATCAAGATAAGTATCATTTGCCACAAACATTTCATTCTGAATCATCCGTTCTACTACCGGATGTCTGCCGTCTTTGATGTCGATAAGACCTTTTTCGTTTAATTTCGGACGGCAGTAATTATTCTGTTCCGCTACCGTTGCAAGAGATGCAAATACATCAATCTGCGCCACTGCTTTGGCGGTCTTCTGGATACGGACCACTTCATCCGCCACTTTCTGGCGGACTTCCCGGAACAGTTCATATTCTAAGACAATCAGCTTGTCTTCCGCACCTAGGATAACATCCTCTAATTCTTTTAATTCCGGTGTGATAAAACGCTCAGCATTTGCCAGAGTCTGCTTTCTGGTGAAATAGTCCGGCACCATGTCTTTAAAGGAATTGGTTACTTCAAGATAATAGCCAAATACTTTGTTATATTTGATTTTCAGATTCTTGATTCCGGTTTTCTCACGCTCTTTTGCCTCCAAATCAGCAAGCCAGCTCTTTCCATCTGTCTTGGCTTTCCGTAGGCGGTCCACCTCTTCGTTATAGCCCTCTTTTAAGATGCCGCCGTCATGAAGGGTAAGTGGCGGTTCTTCCGTAATGGAGCGTTCGATTAATTCATATAATTCATCCAACGTATCCAGCTGCTCATATAAACGTTTTAAAAGTGGTGACTGAAAATCACTCATCAGTGTCTTAATCGGTGGCAGCATATGTATGGAATTGCGAAATGCAATCAAATCCCTTGGATTTGCGGTCTGATAAGTAACACGGGTAATCAACCGTTCCAGATCATAGACCGGATTTAAATATTCCCGGATTTCTTCTCTTGTGATGGCATTGGTATTAAATTCGTCAATGGCATCATAACGTTCTTCTATTTCCGTACGCTCAATTAATGGCTGTTCCACAAAGCTTCTTAAGGTTCTTGCTCCCATGGCTGTCCTGGTCTTATCCAATACCCAAAGGAGAGAACCACGCTTTTGCTTTTCCCGGAGGGTTTCAACCAGCTCTAAGTTTCGTCTGGTAGAACTGTCAATAATCATGAATTTTCCGGTGGTATACGGATGAATTGCCACCAGATTGGAAAGGGTTGTTTTCTGTGTCTCGTAAAGGTATTTTAATAATGCACCGGCTGCAACGACGCCGCTGTCATAATCTGCAAGACCAAGTCCTTCTAAATCCCTGACTTTAAAATGATCCTTTAAAGTCATCTGTGCTGTCTCATCAGAAAAATACCATGCATCCAGAGAATAAATTACGATTCCCATACGGTTTTTCATATCATCGATATCAATTCCGCTGATATAAAATGCTTCATTACAGATGATTTCTGTCGGCTGGTATTTATTGACTTCGTCCAATAATTTCCGTTCCGAATCCACTTCTGTCACATAGTAATCTCCGGTGGTAATATCTGCAGAAGAAATACCATAATGGTCACCGATATATGCGATGCACATGATATAATTATTTTTCGTTTCATCCAGTGCCTGTGCATTTAAGGTAGTTCCCGGCGTTACAACTCTTGTTACTTCACGCTTTACCATTCCCTTGGCAAGCTTCGGGTCTTCCACCTGCTCACAGATAGCAACCTTATAACCTTTTTTCACCAGTCTGGTCAGATAAGTTTCTGCTGCATGATATGGGATTCCGCACATGGGTGCCCGTTCCTCTGCACCACAGCTCTTTCCGGTTAAGGTAAGCTCTAATTCTTTTGATACAACCTTTGCATCATCAAAAAACATTTCATAAAAGTCACCCAGACGATAAAATAAAATACAGTCCTTGTATTCTTCATGTGTTTTTAAATAATGCTGCATCATTGGTGTATATTCCGTCAATGTTCTGTATCTCCTTTTCTATTTCAAAACACCTGTTGTTTTAATCTATTTTAAGTCTTGCATATTTTCCTGCAATTGCTTCCGCTACTTTCAATCCGTCCATGGCTGCTGACATAATACCGCCGGCATAACCGGCACCTTCTCCGCAAGGGTAAATGCCTGCAATATTACTTTCAAAGGATTCATCCCTTGTAATCCGCACCGGAGAGGAAGTTCGGCTCTCCACGCCGGATAAAATGGCATCCTCCCTGTTATAGTCCGGAATGTATTTCGGAAAGAGCTCCATTCCTGCCTGAAAAGATGCTGCTAATTCTTTTGGAAAAATTTCCCTGAGATTTGCAAATGTATGTGCACCCTTTGTGGTACTTTCAAAAGCCCCATATCCTGTAGATATGCGATTCTCTTTAAAATCTCCGTAAAGCTGCTGCGGAATTGCTCCGTTTCCAATGCGATAGGCATTTTTTTCCAATTTCCGCTGAAACTCAATTCCAGCTAACGGTCCATCCCCTTCAAAATCATCCGGTCGAACCGATATGATAATGGCACTGTTGGCATTCTGCCCGGCTCTTGCATGATAGCTCATGCCATTGACTGCCAGCATACCTTCCTCCGAAGAAGCATTTACTACATAACCACCCGGACACATACAGAAAGAATATACCCCGCGGTGATTCTCAAGATTTGCGGTCAGCTTATAGGATGCAGCAGGCAGCAGGGCATTTTTATGTCCGTTATACTGGCATGCATCAATCATCGCCTGCGGATGCTCTACACGAAATCCCACCGCAAATGCTTTGGCTTCCATCATAAGTCCCGCTTCCTGTAACATTGGGAAAGTATCTCTGGCGGAATGTCCGATTGCCAGCACCAGAACGTCTGTTGCTACTTCCTTTTCTCTGTTAATCCGGATGGCTTCTACTTTATCTTTCTTCCCATTCAGCGTAATGTCTGTAAGCTGGCTGAAAAAGCAGTAAGTTCCACCCATTCTTTCAATTTCCAGCCGGATGTTTTTTACGACTGTTTTTAAAATATCAGTTCCGATATGAGGCTTATTTATATATAAAATTTCTTCCGGAGCGCCCATTTTCACAAAGATATCTAACACTTCCCGGTTTCTTCCTGCCACATCTTTTACCAGCGTATTTAATTTCCCATCGGAAAAAGTACCTGCTCCGCCTTCTCCAAACTGTACATTCGTCTTTGGATTTAAGATGCCGTCCTTCCAGAAACGTTCTACTTCAGCAGTCCTCTCTTCCACACTGCTTCCACGCTCCAAAATAATTGGGCAATAGCCATGCTTTGCCAGTTCATAGGCACAGAACATTCCTGCCGGACCGCTTCCTACAATAACCGGTCTGTGGGACAGCTGTTTCTCTCCGGCATCCGGGAAATGATAATGTATATCCTTTGCTTTACTGATATTGGAATTTTTATTCTTATGTAAAATCATACCTTCCTGCTTCAATTCCACATCCACTGTGTATACAAAGGAAAGTTCATTTTTTCTTCTTGCATCAATGGATTGCTTTCGAATCTGATAACGGATCAGATCCTTTTCATTTTTTAGATGAAGTGTTTTGATAATCTGTCTTCTTAACATCTCTTCCGAATGTTCAATCGGAAGCTTTAACTGATTTACTCGTATCATGATAACTCCCTTGCCACATGTATCCCGGCTACTGCGCCGCTGCTCCATGCCCATTGCAAATTATAACCACCGCAGATTCCGTCAATATCCACCATTTCTCCGGCAAAATAAAGTCCCGGACAAAGCTTTGACTCCATGGTTTCTGCATCTATTTCATCAGTGTCTACGCCACCGGCAGTCACCTGTGCCGTATCAAAGGTATTCCAGTCAGTAATATCCACCCGGAGTCCCTGCACCGTATCTATAAATCTCTCTAATTCTTCTGTCTGCAGCCGGTTGGCATATTTTGCAGCTTTTATATGTGACTCTTCTAATAATACCGGAATTAATTTTTCCGGGAAAAAGCCGATTAAGGCTTCCCCGATGCGTTTTTCATCTGCTTTCTTAAATCTTTCCTTGAAATAGGTTAAGCACTGTTCTTTCTCCCATAATGGCACAAAATTAAGTGTCGCATAGACTTTTTTCTGTTCTGATAACGCTCTTGCGGCAACTCTTGAAAGCTGAAATACCGGAATGCCGGATATTCCATAATTCGTAAGCTGCAATTCTCCCTGTTCGCTGCATACATGCGTGCTTTCTATGTATAAATCTACCTTTACATCTGCACGAATTCCTGCAATATCAGCAAAAAATGACTGTTTTCCCTTCAATCCGATAAGCCCCGGTACTAAATCTATGATATGATGTCCAAGACTTTCAAGATATAGGAAACCGCTTCCGTCACTGCCACTTTTCTTTAAGGTCTTACCACCGGTTGCCATTATGCATTTTGTTGCATAAAAATCACCGCCCTTGGTATGAAAAGTGAAGCCCTTTGCGGTCTTTTCTATGCCTCTTATGCCACAGCCACAGACCACTCCAACGTTCTGTTTCTTTAATTCCATCAGCAACACATCCCTGATTGCAGTTGCCTGCTCGCTCTGAGGATAATATCCGCCGTTACGCTCCTTTGGATATATGCCAAGTTCTTTAAAGAACTGCAGTGTCTCTTCCAGTCCAAACTGCTCAAATACAGGTGCAACAAAAGCAGGGTTCTGTCCGTAATATTTGTCCACACCCTGCACTTTATTTGTATAATTACATTTACCGTTTCCGGTTGCTAAAATCTTCTTACCAGGTACTTCGTTGTGCTCTAAAATAAGAACTTTTGCACCGTTTCGTGCCGCCATAATGGCTGCCACCAATCCGGCAGCACCTCCACCGACCACAACGACACCTATGCGTTCTGTATGCTTACTCATGCCAGTTATTTACTCTTCTCTCTATTTCTTTTGGACTGCTATGCAATCAGACCTATTCAGCCTTTTAGATTGTATCATAACAGTCTGAAACAATCAACTTTTTAACTGGAATAGCTTTCTAAGAAACGGTATAAATCTTCCAGTGTATCAAAGGTTTTCCCATTGCTGATTTCTTTTTTCAATTCTTCCGGCAGTCCCTGATACGCAATTCCAGTATACATGTATAAGGCATCCTCTTCGCCGAAATAGACATTCAGGTACCCGTCCTCTTCCCGGATAACAAATGCTTTTTTATTCTGAATGTTTGCACTTTCCACGCTATCCTCGAATTGCTCCGTTTCAGCTTCCTGAATCTCTATTATTTTTTCCTGTTCTTTTTCATTCAGTTTCAGATAATACTGTCTTCCACCAATCCATGCAGAGATAGATAATACCAGTGCTCCAAGGAAAAAAGTGCGCATACGTTTTGTGTTTTTCATATTCATCACCACAAACAGTATGCGCAGATTTTTTCTTTTTATACAATTTTTTCAAGAATTCTATGTTTTGCCCTTTTATTGCATTTTTATAATAAATGTAATTTCTTGGCAATACGGACAAAAAGGTGTCCCTTCGGGAATTTCTTTAATTCTTCCTCACTTAAGCCTTTTAATAATAAAAGCATTGCACCGTATACAACAGCTCCGATTACAATCGCAAGTATAGCTGCAATGGCATTTACCTTAATAACAGCAAAAATACCTTTGTAAACGCCAAAGACTACAACACCCATAATGGCAGAAGCTGCCACCGGGATTAAGAAAGTTTTCACAACTTCCTGACGATAACCACTGTATTTCCGTAAAGACATTGCGTTAAAGAGGCACATAAAGAATGCAAATAAAGCATTCGAATATACCACTGCATAAATACCAAGATGTAAACCAAACATCATCACTAATAGTGCAATCAGATGCAGTCCCAATGCGATAGCCGCATTTTTAACAGGCTCTCTCATCCGGTTAATTCCCTGTAACAGTCCATTGGATAATGTAGAAAGGGAATAGAATAAAATTGCCACTGCTCCCGTTGTCAACATGGTTGCTGCGGTAGTTCCTGTACTGCCATAAAGATGAAGCAGCTTTAATATCGGTCCTGACAGCACTGCAATTCCAATGGTACAAGGGAATGCAATCACCATAATAAAGCGGATTGCAATATTAATCTGGCTTCGTACGGACTCTCTGTCCTTTCTCGCATACGCACCGGTAAGATTTGGTACACAGGAAGCCGCCATCGCAGAAGCAATGGAAATCGGAATATTGATAATGGTCTTATATTTTCCGGAAAAGATTCCCCACCAGACATCAATATCATCCGGCTTATAGCCCTGTAGTTCCGCTACGTTCTTATAGATACCCTGATCTAAAATTGCACTGATATTATAAATTGTGGTACTTAAAAGTACCGGAACAATGGTCATAATCAGTACACGAAAGACATTCTGATAGGATTCTGTTTTGCTGCTGGTATCCCGGCGCATCTGTCGTTTAAAAATACGTTTGTATGCCAGAAACAACATTCCAAGGAATAAAAGTGCAAATACTGCTCCCATATTGGTACCCAGTGTTCCACCTGCAGCACCGTAAGCAGAGCCATACTTTTCTTTATTTCCAAGCACTGCTCCGATTCTTGCCCCATATCCATAGAGGATATAGGCAGCTGCAATACTGACAATCGCATTGACAATCTGTTCGATAATCTGTGAAATGGCACTCGGCATCATGGTACCAAGTCCCTGGAAAAATCCACGTAAGACTCCTAATACAGCAACTACCAGTATCGTCGGTGCCAGAACCTTCAATGCAAAAATACTAAGGGGCGTATTCAGCATGTTTGTGAAGAATGACGCACCAAAGAAAAGAATCAAACTTGCAGTAAGTCCGGTACCGGTTGCTAAAAGCAGGGCCCCTTTTACAATTCGATATGCATTTTTTCTTTGCCCCTTCGAGACACGGGCAGATACCAGCTTGGATACCGCCAATGGCAGGCTGTATGCAGAAATAATCAGCAGGATATTATAAATTTCAAAGGCTGCACTGTAATAACTGTTACCGGTATCTCCAATGATATTGGTCATCGGGATACGATAGAGCAGACCGATTATCCTGCTGACTATAGAGGCAATTGCAAGAATGGAACCCTGTACTAAAAAGTTGGAGTCACTCTTTTTTCCTGAACTCATAAATTTACCTCAAGTAATTTTTGAAATAATTATTTTGCGGAAGGTGGTGTAAACTCATCTTCTGTTGCATAGATATTTAATTTCTTCTCCATATCATTTAACAATACACATACCATGGTTTTACCCTGGTTTAATGTGATTTCATTTCCGGAAGCGTCATAGTATCTGGTTGGCTCGTTTTCGCTTGCTTTCTTCCATGTCACATCAATTACTTTACCGTTAGTAATATATTTTCCGGTTCCTTCACCGGTGCTCTCAACATCCAGATAACCGTGTGCATCATCTAACTTGGTATAATCGCAGTACTGAAGCAGAATGTTCTTAAAAGCAAGCTGTGTGCCTGTATTTTCATCCATATGCTCTTTTTTATACTGGAAACGATAGTATAAACCATCTTCACTGTTATATACAAACCAAGGATTGTTTATATAATATCCCGGCTGAACCACTGCTGCATCTGCTCCGTCTGTAAGTTCAATTTCTTTTTCATCATCTTCATTAAACTGATAATGTCCTTCATAATCGGAAGGCAGCTCGGTATCATAACCTTTTAATTCAATTCCGGCATCAAGACCATCTGTGCTTACAAATGCATTGTGTGGAGCCTTTCTTGACTTGTCACGATAGAAAGTAGCAGAATCAATGGCACCCTCTAAACCGTTTAAGTCCTCAACTTTGCCACTCTCTAACAGCTCAGTTGCGTAAATTGCCTGTCCGTAATGAACATAAATTGCATCAAATTCCATTGCATAATATGCATAGTAGTGACGACAGCTTCTTACAGAACCAATCTTGTCTAATCCGGAGTAATCCTGGAAAATTGGCATCAGACGGGTAATTCCGCCTTCAGCAGGAGCTTCGTAAAGTACGTCTGCCTGCGACAGCCCATACTGTGGCAATGCATCATTGGTATTTCCAATCATGATTGCAACCGGTTTCTTCTTTGCTAAATCTGCATCAATCCATTTACCGGTCAGGTAACTTCTTGCCATACCATCTTTGCCGGTTTCGGTTTCGGTTTCCTCTGCTTCAGAAACGGTTTCTTTCGGTTCCGGAGCTTCCTCTTTTTTCTTACATCCAGCTAAAAGACTGGTTGCCATCAGTGTCATGCATAAAACAATACTTAATCTCTTTTTCATGATGTTCCTCCATTTTTATCTTAAAATATTTAAGCATTCTAAAATCTCGCGCTGCTTTCCTTCCATCACTGCAGCTTCCTGCTCTTCCATGTGGTCGTAACCAAACAAATGCAACATACTATGTACAATCAGAAATGCAAATTCTCTTTGCATGCTGTGACCATATTCCTCTGCCTGTTCCCTGACCTTGTCCACAGAAATAATAATATCCCCCAGCAGAATTTCCCCTGTATCCGGATTAAAGCAATCCTCCGTCTGATTCTCTATCTGGGAAAAATCTCCCGGTACATCATATTCTAACATTGGAAAGGATAAAACGTCCGTCGGGCGGTCTATCTCCCGGAACTCTTTATTAACCTTCCAGATACCTTCGTTATCTGTCAGCGTAAGGCTGATTTCTGCTTCAAAAGGAAAATGCTCATGTTCCATTGTAAACGATATTACATCTTTTGCAAGTGTTTCATAATCAAAATCGAAGGTAACCTCCGCTTCTTTTTCTATCGCAAGGCTCAAAATAAATCCGCTCCTTTCGTTAAAAACTCTCTGATTTTAATAAACTGGTTCATGCCAAGATTCGCTTCATCATATAATCCGGCAGCCGATTTTTCGTTTAATGTCTGATAAATAATAATATCATGATTCCAGCTGTTCTTCACGGTTTCCTTGTCCAAAAGTTCAAATTTGGTAACAATACTGTCCACAATATGTACGATTGCGGACTCTATGGAACTAATAGCATTTAATTCACCATTGTATTCACTTAGAATCTTAACCACGTTTTTCGGGAAACAGTTAATCTCAGCAAGACGAACTCCATTTTCTACAAACGGTTCTCCCTCCAGCTTGCCAATCCGGTAGTAAAATCCTGCCGCAGCTACCGTTTTATCATCTGCCCCAAGCTCCTTTGCACATTCTTCTGCCACACTCGAAACTTTACGGGCATGTGCATAATCAATTTCCGAATAGTTTTTAATCTCCTGTACCAGTGGAAAATTTTCTGCAATAATTTCAGCTAAAGTACGTTCTTTTTCATGCTTCGTATAATAATACAGCTTGTCTGCAAAAAAGTACGAAAAAACTGCAGTCAGTATCATGCTGCATCCTGCGGATAAGTACTGATGATAATTGATTTCAAAGCTGCTGATGTAATAGAAGATACTCGGAACAGCAAACGACAATGCAACGGTCATGATGCATCCATAAATTTTATATTTTTTCTGGCTGATTACCATAAGCAGAATTCCGGAAAGTACCGTCAGCATAGTATATGCCGCATATTCATAAAAACTGCCGCTGGAACACATGCAAAGCAGTGTATTAAAATAAATTCCGCCTAAAATACCAATCAGCTCATTTCCGCCACAGGAAAGAATCATGACCGGAATCATGACCGGTGCCATATATGCCGGCATAAAAAAGAAACCCACATAACAGGCTGCTGCTGCAAGAAAACAAAGAAACAGCTGATGAAAATCACTTTTTTCATTCCGGTTCAGATGCCCTCTGATACGTTCCATTTCAATCACTGCAATCAGCAATGGCAGATATAAAGCATTTATAAAAACAAGCACCAGTACACGGTCTATGGTAAACTTGCAGATTATTGCCAGAAAAACAGAATAAATCGCAACGGAAATAAGGATTCCCAGCATACGAATCATTCTTTTGGGTGAAAATCTATCTTCCTTCATTTTTCGTTACTCTTTTCGTTCTTTTATTTGCTTTTGATTCATAATCGTCATAGGCTTTTACAATCTTCTGTACCAAAGGATGTCTTACTACGTCAGCGCTGGTCAATTTGCAGACGGATATCTCATCTACATTGCGAAGTACACGTAATGCCACATCCAGTCCCGACTTCGTTCCCGGAGCCAGATCCTTCTGGGTAGCATCTCCGGTCACCACAACCTTGGAGCCAAATCCAATACGTGTTAAAAACATCTTCATCTGTGCCGGTGTAGTATTCTGTGCCTCATCCAAGATAATAAATGCATTATCTAAGGTACGGCCTCTCATATAAGCCAATGGTGCGACCTCAATAAGCCCCTTTTCCATATTCCGCTGAAAGCTTTCTGCTCCCATAATCTGATACAGTGCATCATACAGCGGGCGAAGATACGGATCTACCTTGCTCTGTAAATCTCCCGGAAGAAATCCTAATTTCTCACCGGCTTCAATTGCAGGACGGGTTAAAATAATACGATTTACTTCCTCATTCTTAAATGCAGTAATTGCCATTGCCATGGCAAGATAAGTCTTTCCGGTTCCGGCAGGCCCGATTCCAAATACAATCATCTGCTTACGGATGGCATCCACATAAGCCTTCTGGCCTAAAGTCTTTGGTTTCACCGGTTTGCCGTTTATCGTATGGCAGATGCAGTCCTTATCGATTTCTACCAACGAGCCTTCTTTATGTTCTCCCAAAAGAGAAAGTGTATATGCAACCTTCTGCTCATCAATCATGTTTCCTCTCTCTGCCAGTTGTAAAAGTTCTGCAAACACCTTGCATGCACCCTCTACATTTGCGGTATCTCCAATGACTTTGATTCCTTCATTGCGGGGCACTACCGTAACATTTAAGGTCCGTTCAATCAATTTTATATTATGGTCAAATTGTCCGAAAATATTGGAAACATGCTCTGCCGGTATATCAATTCTTGTTTCATTCAAGCTCATTTAATACTAGCCCTTCCTCTGTGTCTTCTGTATCAGGTGCTGTAAGCTGTTCCGTTTCGTGCCTTAAAGCAGCTTTTGTGCGCACTTTGATGATTCCTTCCATGATACAGTTTTTATCGTCCATATCTATAATAACATTTTTTTCTAAAATTTGAATATTTTTTTCTGCTAAATGTGACAAATAAATATTAAAATTTTCTGTAGCAACCGCTTCTGCCTGCTCTTTCGTATAAATTGCCTGTTCTGTCCGATACTCTTTTAAAGTACTATAATAGATTCCAAGTGGCAGATAAAAGTCCCCGTGGAGGCAAAGCTGCTTATAATCCGTGGTTTTGTCTGCACATTCAAATTCATCGCTTAATGCCGGAAGTGTTATTACTTTTCCAAAGAAATCAATAGCATACCGTTTCTTTTCTGCACCGGTCATTCTTTTTTCTTCATGGACAAGGGAAAATTTATCATGGTAGGAATATTCCGTCAGCAGATATATATCCGCATCCGCATTGCAATATTCATAGGCATACTGTTCCCCGCTGTCATTGATCAAATCAATCCTGCCACTTACTAATATATCTCCTGCCTTTACTGCATCGCCGTTCTTTACTAGTGGGGTTCCATTTCTTGTAACAATGGATTCCACTGTCGCATCCTCTTCTGCTATCAGGTCTGAAGCTTCATACGGCAATTCTTCCATTGCTTCCTGCTGTACCAGATTTTCCTTGATTAATACCGTCATTTTCGTTCCGTAAATCTGTACCGATGCCCAGATGATTTCCGGAAACTGTGCCCGCAGATCCCGTTCTAACTGTTCGCAGTCAATTGTACGAATCCGGTCTCCGTAACCACAATCCTCCTCATCAAGAAATGTTAAAACGGTTTCTGTCGTAACAGATGAATTACCATCTACCTCCACATTCCAGAGAAATCGTGATAAAAACCACACCAGACCAGCTGCAAGAATTACTCCCATCAGGAGGCATTTTCGTTTCCGGTAACGGTTCATCCAGAACGGAAATCCTATTTTGCGCAGAATCCGAATCCTGCATCCGGTCTTGCTTACGAACGGACGGATACTCCAAAATGCACGAATGCTGATAAAAAAGCGATAAACATCTTCCTCTTTTCGAAGATTCCAGATTAAAATATTGTGATTGCCACACAGATTTAAAAATCGTTCCGGGGCATAACCACTTAAGACTACCTCAAGGTAACCGCCTATATATTTAAACAGGGAAAGTGTTGTCATAGAAAACCTCTATTCATACTCAATACTTTGGATGATTCCTGTTATTTTCATCTCTTCATTCGTATAATAGGAAATGTTGAGATTTTTCCCACGAACAAGAATCCGGCAGCTTTTCGCCTGAATCCTGATATATTCTTTCTCGTATTCTAAGATTCCCTTATAATTTTCCAACAGCAGTTCCCTGTTACCCATAACGGTTACAATTGCTGCCCGGTAGACTAAGTCTTTCGGCAGTTCTAAGGATTCCACCATATGATTTTTAAAATCTTTTTTTAACTCTTTCTTATTGTTTTTCCTCATATATAACTATATGAGTTTTTTTCTTTTCTATGCGGTAATATATTTTAAAACTGTTTCCGGTGCATCCAGTGGCTCTTTACTGAAAAGAAATGCATTTTGAACCAGTTCCTTTGCATCGTTGCATTTTGCTGCATCATTACCATATAATTCAGCTAGACATTCTCCTTTTTTTACGCTGTCTCCTATTTTTTTCTTAAGGCGGATACCGGCAGTTAAATCAATCTGACTCTCCTTTGTCTCTCTGCCGCCGCCAAGGCTCATGCAGGCAGTTCCAATTGCCATAGCATTTAAAGCTTCTACATATCCATCTTCCGGTGCGGTGATGGTCTCTGTAATTGCTGCTTTTGCCAATAACTGCGGATGATAAACCTGTTCCTTTCTGCCACCCTGTGCTTCTACAAAGTCTGCAAATTTATCCAGTGCTTTTCCGTTTGCAATGACTTTCTCCATCATTGTTCTTGCTTCTTTTTCATCTTCTGCCACGCCGGCAGCCTTTAACATGAGATACCCTAATGCATAGACAACATCCATCAGATCCTTTGGCCCTTTTCCATGCAATGCTTCAATGGCTTCCTGCACTTCCACAATATTGCCTACTGTATTGCCAAGGGGCTGTGACATATCTGTAATAACCGCATAAGTTTTCTTTCCAGCACCATTTCCGATGGCCACCATAATCCGGGCAAGTTCCTCTGCCTTTTCCACAGTCTGCATGAATGCACCGTTTCCGGTCTTTACGTCAAGGACAATAGCATCCGATCCGCTGGCTAATTTCTTACTCATAATGCTGCTGGCAATTAAGGATTTCTCCGCTACCGTAGCAGTGACATCCCGGAGTGCATACAGCTTCTTATCTGCGGGTGCAAGATTAGCAGTCTGTCCCGCAATTGCAACGCCAACCTCTGATACCTGCTTTAAAAAGGCTTCTTCTGATATGGAAGTACTGAATCCTTCAAAGCATTCTAACTTATCAATGGTTCCGCCGGTATGACCCAATCCTCTTCCGGACATTTTTACTACCGGAACACCAAGTGCAGCAATGATTGGTGTCAGAATCAGAGAGGTCTTATCTCCTACACCACCGGTGCTGTGTTTATCCACCTTTACGCCTTTAATACCGGATAAATCAAGCACATCTCCGCTATCCCGCATAGCAAGTGTTAATGCCAGTGTCTCATCGTGATTCATTCCCTGAAAACAGATTGCCATCAGCATGGCTGACATCTGATAATCCGGAATTTCACCGGTTGTAAATGCATTTATCATCCACTGGATTTCTTCTTTGCTTAAAGCAGCTCCTTCCTTTTTCTTTAAAATGAGGTCGTACATCCTCATAAAATCTCCTCCTTTTATCCGTTTCTTCTATTTATGATACGGTTGCTTATTTGTGATACGGTTCATGATTGATAATCCGATAGCTCCGGTATAACTGCTCCAATAAAATAACACGCATCAGCTGGTGCGGAAATGTCATCTTCGAAAAGCTTATTTTTTCATCTGCACGTTTTAATACTTCATCCGCAATTCCAAGGGAGCCTCCGATCACAAGAACGATATGGCTGTTGCCCTTTACCATCAAGTCACTGACTTTTTCCGATAAAGCAACAGAATCCAGCATTTTTCCGTTGATTGCAAGGGCAATGACGTAGCAGTTCTTTCCCTCTAAATATTTTAAAAGACGTTCCCCCTCTTTACGACGAATCTGCTGTTCCTCTGCCTCGGATGCTCCATCCGGTGTCTTCTCATCTGCCACTTCCACAATTTCAAGCTTACAGTATCTGCCCAGTCTTTTTTCGTACTCGGCAATGGCATCCCTGAAATATTTTTCTTTGATTTTTCCTACGCATAATATTGTTATCTTCATACTTGCAGTATACCTTATTTCAGAAATACAGACAAGGTTATTGTATCGTCGGATAAAATCACTTATAATAGTATTATTATAACGAAAGGTCAGGTACATAACATGGTATACAAGGAGAAAGATGCCCAGCTGGAAGATAATCGTTCTACCGCTTATACATTCCTTGGAGTTGGAATTGCCGGTCTGATTTTTGTCATTCTTTTTGCTCTGGACATCATCAAATTACCAATGGCTGATTATATGCGTGTTATTATGATTGTTGTAATGTCTGTTCTGTTTGTTATTTTTCTTGGAATCGGAATTACACATTTCCGTAAAATCAACCAGATGTCTGCGGATGCAGATATGGAAAGCAGACGCACCAGCGAAATTATGGAATGGTTCTCTTCAAACTATACTGCAGAAGAAATCGATCATGTCAGTGGTGCTGACAGCGAGCCTTCCATGGAGCAGCGTTACTTTATCCGTTCCGACAAAATTGCCGCACTTCTTCATGCTAAATTTGCCGGTCTGCCGGAGGATTATGAAGAACATATCTTAGAAAAGATTTATGCCGCTTACTATTCAGACAACAATGAATAAACAGCAGATTTCTGCTTAAATATAATACAATCAAAGGAGTAACAAAATGAAATTATTAGAAGACAAAATTCTTGCAGAAGGAATTGCAGAAAGCGAAAACATTTTAAAGGTTGACAGCTTTATTAATCATCAGGTGGATCCTGAATTAATGAAGAAAATGGGCAAAGATATTGCAGAACATTATAAAGGAAAAGGTATCACACGTATTGCTACCATCGAAAGCTCCGGTATTGCTCCGGCTCTTATGGCTGCAGAAGCATTAGGCGTTCCACTTGTTATTTTAAAGAAACAGCCTTCTAAAATTTTAAATCATGATTTATATCAGACTGTTGTAACTTCTTATACCAAAGGAACCAGCTATGAATTAACCATTTCCGCAAAATACATCAGCGAAAATGACCACATTCTTATCGTGGATGATTTCCTTGCCAACGGCGAAGCTGCTACCGGTGCTATCCGCCTAATCCGTAAAGCACATGCCACTATCGCAGGTGTCAGTGTCTTAATTGAAAAAGCATTCCAGCCTGGTCGTGAAAAATTAGAGGAACAGGGCATCGATGTTTATTCTTTAGCAAGAGTATCCAGACTTGACAAGGGTGTCATTGAATTTGTAAAAGAAGACTAATTTTAAAAGCTCCGCGAGGATGCGCACTGCGGCGTATAAGGTAGATGTCGCAAGCGACCGCCGCAGGCGCAAGAATGTGTCAAGACACATTCTTTGTTCATCCGCCATAGCTTATTCCGGGAGATAAATGTAATTATATCTTATCACCGGGCTTGCCAGTCCATGGTCATCTACCACAAGAACAGACAACACATTATTGCCCTGTGGCATTTCAAGTGGTTCACTGTATACATCAGAATCCTGTGTTGGTGTTGAGCCATCCCAGGTATAGTAAGCAGTGGAACCGGCGGGAACCTGTATACTGATGCTCTGCGCATCATAATATGTTCCGGCAGCAGGTGTTACATTAGCAGAATCCGGAGCTTCAAAAGTAATTTCATAATCTGCTTCTGCAATCTCACTATAAAAGCCTCTTGCGTCCTTTGCTACTGCTTTGATGGTATATTCTTTCTCATCCTCTAAAGAAATCGGTTCTGTATATTCCATTCCCTTTTCAATCGGAGAATCACCATTTAACGTATAATAAATGGTACAGTCTGAGTCTGCCATCAGTTCAATTTCAATCGTATCATTGTATTCCCCGGCTTCTTCCGAAAACTCCGGAGCCTTTACTTCATAATTATCAAACAGCGCTTTTATTTTATCAGAGTCTGATTGTTCATATAAATCCTGTAGTTTATCATATTCCTTTTGCTTATCATATAAGGCAATCAGCATCTGATACGCTTCTTCATTGTTCTTATCAAGGGTAAGTATCTGTAACAAATACGCTTCTTCTGATGTTTCATCTTTTCGGAGACGGTACAAATCAGCCATCCGGAGTAATACATCCACATTATCCGGCTGCAATTTCTCAGCCTGTTCAAAATAGGTCAATGCCTTGGTATAATTCTTCTCTTCCGTGTAACTGATTCCCTTCTGATACTGATAATCAAAAGATTTCTTATGGCTGTTCTGCACCAGAAGAACAATGATAACACCAATGATTGCAATAGCAATCAGAACTGATACTGTAATCAGAAGCTTCTGCTGTTTCTTTTTCCGTTCTGCCTCTTTCTTTTTCTTCTGGCTGTTTTTCAAAGATTTTTTCTTCTTTCCGTTGGAAGAGGCATTCTTATTCGTTTTATCGTCTTCTTCTAATAATTCTTTTAAAATATCCTCTTCCACATTATAATCCGGAACAATCTGTGCTTCTTTTCCACATACAGAACAGTACACACAGCCTAATTTTATTTCTGCTCCACAATTTGCACACTTCATAGCCTTCTCCTATTCATGTCTCATAGCTTCCACACAATTGTTCATTAACATTGCAATGGTCATTGGTCCGACTCCACCCGGAACCGGTGTAATCGCACTACAAAGCAGCTCTACTTCATCAAATTTTACATCACCGGAAAGTTTATTGTTCTCATCACGATGAATTCCTACATCAATGACAACTGCACCATCTTTTACATAGGATGCATCAATAAATTCTTTTTTCCCAATTGCAACAATCAGAATATCTGCCTCTTTACAGATTTCCTTTAAATTACGGGTTTTTGAATGCGTTACTGTAACAGTTGCATTCTCACGCAGCATTAAGATTGCCATCGGTTTTCCAACAATATTGCTTCTTCCAACGATAACACAGTGTTTTCCCTCAATATCAATATCAGAACGCTTCAGAAGCTGGATGATTCCGGCAGGTGTGCAGGAAATATATCCTTTCTGTCCAATCATCAATGCGCCGACATTTTCCGGATGGAAACCATCTACATCCTTCTTCGGAGAAATGGCACGGATTACCGCATCCTCATCAATGCCCTCTGGCAATGGAAGCTGTACCAGAATGCCTTTTACATGTTCTTCTTTATTCAATTTATCGATTAAAGCCAGTAATTCATCCTGGGAAGTCTCTTCCGGAAGCTCATAAGAAAGAGAATCTATCCCAATATATTCACAGGCACGTTTTTTGTTTCTGACATATACACTGGATGCCGGGTCATTTCCTACCTGGATTACAGCAAGTGCACCTGTGATTCCCTGTTCCTTTAACTGTACTACTTCTTCTTTTAATTCATCTTTTATTTCAGCAGAAATTCTTTTTCCATCAATTAATAATGCCATGATACCTCCTAAAATAATCCTGTAATTACGCCGTCATTAGTTACATCAATATTATTTGCAGCCGGTACTTTCGGAAGTCCAGGCATGGTCATAATAGAGCCGGTAATAGCTACTACAAAGCCTGCTCCGGCAGATACATATACTTCACGGACATTTACGGTAAAGCCAGTCGGTCTGCCAAGCTTTGATGCATCATCAGAAAGAGAATACTGGGTCTTTGCCATACATACAGGGAAATTGCCCATTCCCATTTCTTCAATATGTTTTAATTCTTTTAATGCAGCCTTACTGTAAGTTACATCATCTGCTCCATAAATCTCAGTTGCAATCGTCTTAATCTTATCCATAAGAGACATCTCATCGTCATACAGAGGTTTGAAATGTGCTTCTTTATGATCTAAAGTATCCAGTACTTTCTTTGCAAGTTCGATTCCGCCTTCGCCACCTTTTTCCCATACTTCAGATAATGCGAATTCACAGTTTCTTTCCTTGCAGAAGTTTTCTACAAATGCAATTTCTTCTTTGGTATCGGTTACAAAGGAGTTTAAGGTAACGACTACCGGTACACCAAATTTTTGAAGGTTCTCGATATGTTTCTCTAAGTTTACAATTCCCTTCTTTAAGCTTTCCAAATCTTCTTTTGCAAGGTCTGCCTTTGGAACCCCACCGTTATATTTTAATGCGCGGATGGTTGCTACCAGTACCACTGCGTCCGGTTTAAGTCCCGCCTTACGGCACTTGATATCAAAGAATTTCTCAGCACCAAGGTCAGCACCAAAACCAGCCTCTGTAATTGCAATATCACCTAATTTTAAAGCTGTCTTAGTAGCACGGACACTGTTGCATCCATGCGCAATATTTGCAAATGGTCCACCATGAACGATGGCTGGATTGTGCTCTAATGTCTGAATCAGATTTGGTTTGATGGCATCTTTTAAGAGTGCTGCCATGGAACCGGTTGCATGTAAATCATCTGCCGTAATCGGAGTTCCGTCAAAGGAATAGGCAACAATGATTCTGCCCAGACGGCGTTTCAAATCTTCCATATTGTCCGCCAGACATAAAACAGCCATAATTTCAGATGCCACTGTAATGATGAAATGGTCTTCACGTACCATACCATCCATCTTGCTTCCAAGACCGATTACAATATTTCTAAGTGCACGGTCATTCATATCCATACAACGTTTCCATACTACCTGACGTGGGTCAATTCCAAGCTGGTTGCCCTGCTGGATATGATTATCTAATAATGCTGCCAACAGGTTATTTGCGGATGTAATTGCATGGAAATCTCCGGTAAAATGCAGATTTAAATCTTCCATCGGAACTACCTGCGCATATCCACCACCTGCAGCTCCACCTTTGATTCCAAAGCACGGTCCTAAAGACGGCTCACGAAGTGCAAGTACCGCTTTTTTACCAAGTAAAGCCATCGCCTCACCAAGTCCGATACTTGTTGTGGTCTTTCCTTCGCCGGCAGGTGTCGGGTTAATAGCTGTTACAAGAACCAGTTTGCCATCTTCCCTGTCTTTTACAGACTCCCATAATTCATCGGAAATCTTTGCTTTGTATTTTCCGTAAAATTCCAGCTCATCCTCGTTTATTCCGAGCTTCTCAGCCACTTCCTTAATATGTACCAGTTCTGCTTCCTGTGCAATTTCAATATCTGACTTCATCTTCATTTCCTCCTCATGGATTGTATTCTATAAATCTTTCTTAATTACCCTCTTCAATAAATGCTTCCAGCTGTTCCGGAGACATTAACACCTGTCGCGGCTTGGTTCCTTCATCCGGTCCTACTACACCAGCTTCTTCCAGCTGATCCATAATTCTTGCCGCCCGGTTAAAACCAACTTTAAAATAACGCTGAATCATTCCGATGGAACCTTTATCTTTATCAATCAAAAGCTTTGCAGCATCCAAGAAATAAGCATCTCTGTCATTTCCATCACCAGATGCCGCATCAGCACCAGTGCTTGCGGATACAGAAATATTGTTCATCCGCTCTTCAATATCACTACTGTAGCCTTCCCCCTCATTGTGTTCCTTTAAGAATTCAACCACATCTGATACCTCTTTATCGGATACAAACGCACCCTGTACACGAAGCGGTTTCTGTAAGCCCTGCGGATAATAAAGCATATCGCCTTTTCCTAAAAGCTTTTCCGCACCGTTCATATCAAGAATGGTTCTTGAATCCACACCGGACGTTACAGAAAATGCGATTCGGGATGGCATATTTGCTTTAATCAGTCCGGTAATGACATTTACGGAAGGACGCTGCGTTGCAATGACAAGATGGATTCCTGCGGCTCTTGCAAGCTGCGCCAACCGGCAGATAGCATCTTCCACATCCCCCGGTGCAACCATCATCAAATCCGCTAACTCGTCCACAATAATTACAATCTGCGGCATCTTCTTTGGCTTATCCGGGTCATCAATATCTTTGATTCCTTCTATTTTCTGGTTATAGCCCTTCAAATCACGAACACCGTATTCTGCAAATTTCTGATAACGGTCTGTCATTTCAGCTACCGCCCAGTGCAATGCACCTGCCGCCTTCTTCGGATCTGTAACAACCGGAATAAACAGATGTGGGATTCCATTGTATACACTTAACTCAACCACCTTCGGGTCAATCATGATAAGCTTTACATCCTCCGGATCTGCCCGGTACAAAATACTCATAATAATTGTATTGATACAGACAGATTTACCGGAACCGGTAGCTCCTGCAATCAATAGATGCGGCATCTTTGCAATGTCCGCAATCATGACTTTTCCGGCAATATCTTTTCCGGCTGCAAAAGCAATCGGTGATTTATTGGCATGAAATTCCTCTGACTCTACCAGATCACGGAACATAACCGGAATACTTTCTTTATTCGGCACCTCGATACCAATGGCTGCTTTACCCGGAATCGGTGCTTCAATCCGGATATCCGCCGCCGCAAGATTCATCTTGATATCATCGGACAAATTTACGATTTTGCTGACCTTTACACCCATTTCCGGCTGGAATTCATATCTCGTTACTGCTGGTCCGCAGTTGATAGCCGTAATTGTAATATTAATCCCAAAATTCTTTAAGGTCTCTTTTAATTTTGCTGCTGTCTGATTGAGATAATCTCTGGTATCACCGGAAGCACCTGCACTTCCCTTTTTCAGTAGATTCACCGGAGGGAATACATATCTGCCACCGGAATTTTCCTGTTTTACGATAGATTCTTCTACAGCCGCCACTTCATCTTCGATTTCTATCTTGTCCTGCTTCTTATTCTTCCTTGGCTTTTCTTCTTCCATTACAGGATGCGCCGGTTCTTTTTGCAGATTGCTTTCTGCATTTGGCTCTGCAATTGCTTCCGGCTCAAACACAGGTTCAGATGCAGGCTGAATGATCGGTTCTACCGGTTTTACCTCTGCTCTGTGTATCGTTGCCACCGGCTCATTCATCGTATGAATTACCGGCTGTTCCATTTTCTGGCTGCCGTTGGTTGCCGTAAGCACAACTTTATTTTCTTCCTGTACCACCGGCATATCTTCGATATCACTCAAAGTAATTTCATTAATATCATCTGATTTGACTTTCTTTTTATCCGGGGATGGTAATTTGGTATCCAATGCCACACCGCTTACCTTCTTTTCCATCCGTCGTCTTGCCTGCTCTTTTTCTCTTTCTTTCTCCCGCTCTTCCCGGCGTTCCCTGGCAGCATCCATACGACGGATTGCATCATCCTTCGCTGAATCGTAAATGACTTTTCCACCTTTTTGCATACCCTTCATAATAGAGCGTTCTGTAATCAGCACCAGCGATATTATCAAAACAATAATATCAATGACATAAGTACCCGGCACACCAAAATTCGGACACAAAAGCTGTTCTAATAATCCGCCGATAATACCGCCACCGGCTTTATTGTCAAAGCCATATTGGAACGCAGATATTGCTCCGGCTTCCTTGCTGCTGTCTGTTACCATCTGCACAAACAGGCATAAAAAGGATACAAATAATACCGCCGCTACAATTTTGACTGCTGCTACTTTATTTTCCCGGTTAGACACTGCGAACACCACTGCTAAAAAGAGACAGATTGGGAATACATATGCCATTAATCCAAATATTCCAAAGAAAAAGGAACTGACTCCGCTTCCGATTTTTCCGCCGATTCCAAAATTGGCAAGCAGCAAAACAATACAGACTGCCAGTGTAATCCAAAGAATCACTTCATTCCGGAAGGATTCCTGCTGTTCCCGCTGTTTTCTTGCCTTTGATGCTGTTGTTCCCATTGTTTTCTTCTTCTGAGTTGTCTTTTTTCTAGTTCCAGTTGCCATTTCAATCTCCCGTTTACATATAAAAATATCCTCCAATTGATACCAGTCCCATTATGAGACAGTAGATGGAAAATATCGTGAATTTCTTTTTGCGCACTACTACCAGCATGGTCTTAATGCAGATATAACCGACTACGGCTGCCACCAGCGTTCCAACTATGTAATTCAAAACATCTGCAGACTGTAATGCTGCAAATTCAACATCCTTAATCTCTACTACCAGTGCTCCAAGTATTGCCGGAATAGACATGATAAAAGAATATTTTACCGCAAATTTGCGGGTCATTCCGGTAGAAAGACATGCTGTGATTGTGGTTCCTGACCGCGATAAGCCCGGCATGGTTGCGATTCCCTGACTGATACCGATTAAAAATGCATTGGTATAAGTTACCTGCTTTGGTGTCTTGCCGCCATCCGGAATCCGGTCTGCAATAAATAAAAGCACTGCCGTAATAATAAGGCAGATTCCAGGAACCAGTAAAATCTGCTCTGCCGCAGACACCAGATCTTTCGCTGCAATTCCAATAATTCCGGTTGGAATCGTGGAAACAATGACAAGCATCACAAATTTCCGGTAACTATTATGCACGATTTTACGGTATGGTAAATCTTCTTTTGTTATCACACGTTTAAAAAAGGTTGCCACATTTACAAAAGAATCACCAATAATGGCAAAGCCTTCTTTAATCATGCGGAATATATCCTTATAATATACAATAAATACGGCAATCAGTGTTCCGATGTGAAGCAGAATATCAAAAAACATTCCGCCGGTTTCTATTTGAAAAAACTGTTTAAATATTGCAAGATGACCGGAACTGCTTACCGGCAGAAATTCGGTTAATCCCTGTATCAGACCTAATAAAACAGACTGTAATAATGACATAGCTGCCTCCTTGGTATCTCTCACTACAGTTACTTGTATAAAATTATCAACACTGTGCATTAGTATACCATATTTTGATGCGTTTGTCATTACAGGCATTCGTTTTTCTGTTCTCGTATAATCTCATGCAATTTATGAAGTGCCTGGTCGATTCCCCCCACTTCGTCAATCAGTCCTTCTTTTACTGCATCCGCTCCTACAAGAATGGTTCCCAGATCCTTTGTCAGCATGGTGGTATTCATCATGAGCTGCTCTAATCTTTTTTCATCCGCTCTGCTGTGAGATGCTATAAAATGAATAATCCGATTCTGCATCTGCTGGAAATAATCATAAGTTGGCGGTGCTCCGATTACTGTCCCGCTCATACGCACCGGATGGATGACCATGGTTCCCGATGGCACAATAAAAGAATAGTCCGTTGAAACCGCCAGCGGCACACCAATGGAATGACTTCCGCCTAAGACAAGGGACACTGTCGGTTTACTTAAGGAAGATAGCATTTCTGCAATGGCAAGTCCGGATTCCACATCACCGCCTACTGTATTCAAAAGCACAAGAACACCATCCACCTGGTCAGAATCTTCTATTTCTGCAAGCTTCGGCAGTACATGCTCATATTTCGTTGTCTTGGTATTGGAAGAAAGACATTCATGACCTTCAATCTCACCAATCACCGATAATAAATGAATCTTCTGATGCCATCGGCTGTCAGATAAGGAAATCTGCCCGGATTCCCTGATCAGTTCTTGTTCGTCTAACTGTTCCTTTTTCGATTCATCTTTTTTCTGTTCTTTGTTTTCTGCTTTTTCTATTTTTGATTCTGTATTTTGTAATTCTGCATTTTTGATTTCTTCATTTTTCAATTCCACATTTGGGACTTTTTTCTTTAGCAGCACTTGGTTTTCTTTCTGCTCCATATCAGATGCTCCCTTCTTTCTGTCTGGATTATTTCTCGCTACTCGCGAAAAAAATAAGACAGGCAGTTTTACACTGTCTGTCTTATTATCTACATGATATTCTTTTTTATACCGGCCAGCCCTTTAAATAATTGTAAAGGTTCTCATAACGGCACTTGGAGCTCTTCCAGGAGAAGTCTTTTGCCATGCCACGGTCAATAATCTGGTTCCACTGTTTCTTCTTGTCAAAGAAAATGTGTTTGGAATAATTAATGACAGAAAGCATTTCCTCCCCATTGTAATTACTGAATGAGAATCCGTCTCCGGTATTCTCATATTCATTATATGGAACAACAGTATCTTTTAATCCACCAGTCTCGCGGACGATTGGCACTGTTCCGTAGCGGAATGAAATAAGCTGTGTCAGTCCACATGGCTCAAACCGGGATGGCATTAAGAAGGCATCGGCAGATGCATATAACTTATGTGCCAGGTCATCGGAGTAACAGATATTTGCAGACACACGATCCGGATATTTCCATGCATAATAACGGAACATGTTCTCATACTGGCCTTCACCGGTTCCAATTACTACAAGCTGTGTAAAGTCATCTACGATACGGTCGATAACGAAGTTAATCAAATCTAAACCCTTCTGGTCTGTCAGACGCGAAATAAGACCAATCATATATTTCTTCTTATCTACGGTCAGTCCTAAGTCTTCCTGCAATTTCAGCTTGTTATTGACTTTCTTCTTGCGGAATGACTCAGCATCATAGTTACAGTAAATCTTATTATCTGTTGCCGGGTTGTAAACCTGATAATCGATACCGTTTACAATTCCCTGCATATCATAATGACGGGCGGAAAGCAGACCATTTAAACCTTCCCCATAATTTTCTGTCTGAATCTCATTGGCATAAGAATCACTGACTGTGGTAATGTAGTCTGCATAAACCAGACCACCCTTTAACATATTAGCATCTTTCTTATATTCCAGCTTATCCGGTGTAAAAAGTGATGCCGGAAGTCCGGTTAACCCCTGCATGGTCTTAATATCCCATACACCCTGGAATTTTAAGTTATGAATAGTCATAACAGATTTCATACCCCAGAAGAACATATCTCCCTGAAACTCATTTTTCAGATATACCGGAATGAGACCTGTTTCCCAGTCATGACAATGGATAATATCCGGCTGGAAGCCGATAACAGGAAGCATAGATAATACTGCCTTATCAAAGAAACAGAATTTTTCGATATCCTGTCTGATATTTCCATAAGGTGAGAAACAGTCAAAATACTCTTTATTATCGATAAAGTAATATGTAATTCCATCTAATTCATATTTTAATACACCCACATATTTGCTTGGGATATAAGAACCTGTTCCCATGTAAAAATGTGTTACATATTCAAACTGGCTCCGGAAATGTTCCGGTATACAACTATAGTTTGGAATTACCACACGAATATCCCAATACTGAGGGTCAAATTCCTTTGGCAGTGCACCACACACGTCCGCAAGCCCTCCGGTTTTAATAAATGGTACACATTCTGATGCTGCAAATAGAATTTTCTTCATTTTGCTACCCCTTTCTGCTTAAACATTCTCCAATGCCTGTTCCAGGTCTGCAATGATGTCTTTTACATTTTCTGTTCCAACGGAAAGCCGGATTAAATCCGGTGCTACACCTGCTTCAATTAACTGCTCATCTGTCATCTGACGATGTGTATGGCTGGCAGGATGCAGGACACAGGTTCTGGAATCTGCTACATGTGTTACAATTGCAGCTAATTTCAGATGATCCATAAAGGATACGGATACTTCCCTACCACCCTTTAAGCCAAATGCAATAACACCACAGGTGCCATTTGGCATATATTTTTCTGCCAGTGCATGATATTTGTTATCCCTTAAGCCCGGATAGTCTACCCATGCCACTTTATCATTTGCATTTAAATATTCTGCTACCTTCTGGGCATTTTCACAATGTCTTGGCACTCTTAAATGTAAAGTTTCCAGCCCGACATTCAGTAAGAAGGAATTCATTGGGGATGGAATGGAACCAAGGTCACGCATAAGCTGTGCTGTTGCTTTTTCGATATAAGCCAGCTTACCAAATTTCTGAGTGTATACAATTCCATGATAAGATTCATCCGGTTGTGTCAGTCCCGGATATTTATCCTTATATTTCTCCCAATCAAAATTACCACTGTCAACGATACATCCACCCACTGCCATGGCATGTCCGTCCATATACTTGGTAGTAGAATGAGTTACGATATCTGCTCCCCATTCAAAAGGTCTGCAGTTAATCGGTGTTGCAAATGTATTATCTACGATAAGTGGTACCCCATGTGCATGGGCAACACGTGCAAACTTTTCAATATCAAGTACTACAAGGGATGGATTAGATAAGGTCTCCGCAATCACCGCCTTGGTATTTGGTAAAAATGCCGCTGAAAGCTCTTCTTCCGATGCATCCGGATCCACAAAGGTACAGGAAATTCCCTGTTTCTTAAGTGTGGTTCCCAGCAGATTAAAGGTTCCACCATATAAGGAGCTGGATGCCACAATATGGTCTCCTGCTTCACAGATATTAAATACTGCAAAATAGTTGGCTGCCTGTCCGGATGAGGTCAGCATTGCTGCTATACCGCCCTCTAAATCTGCAATCTTTGCAGCTACTGCATCATTGGTCGGATTCTGAAGTCTCGTATAAAAATATCCGGCTTCCTCTAAATCAAATAACCGTCCCATCTGGTCACTGGTATCATACTTAAATGTAGTGCTCTGGTAAATCGGTAATACTCTCGGTTCCCCCTTGGTTGGTTTCCAGCCAGACTGAATACATTTTGTCTCAATCTGATAATTCTCTTCCATCTTTCCTTCTCCTTTATACCATATGTAATATATTATTAGAAAATACCTGCATCTATCTATCATTGTCTCTGATAAATGCAGGTATCAGTTTTATTCCTCCCAGTTGTGATATACTTCCTGTACATCATCATCTTCATCCAGAAGATCTAGGATTCTCTGGATATTGGTAATATCTTTCTCGTCTGTTAAAGAAACATAAGTCTGAGGAATCATGGTAACCTCAGCACTTGCCATTGGAATATTTTCTGCTTCCAAAGCTTCACGTACTGCACTGAAATCATCCGGTGCTGTAATTACTTCAAAGCTGTCTTCCTCTTCTGAGAAATCCTCTGCTCCGGCATCCAATGCCATCATCATCAAATCGTCTGCATCCATATCGCAGTCTTCCTTGGCAATGATAATCTGACCCTTCTGGTCAAAAAGGTAAGATACACAGCCCTGTGTTCCAATATTTCCCTGTCCCTTTGTAAATGCATTCCTTACATTTGCAGCGGTACGGTTCTTGTTATCGGTTAATGCGTCTACAATAATTGCAGTTCCGCTTGGACCGTATCCTTCATAAGTAACCTGTACATAATTTACGGAATCACCGTCTCCGGCTGCTTTTTTAATACCACGCTCGATGGTATCGTTTGGCATATTATTCGCCTTTGCTTTTGCAATTACATCTCTTAATTTACTGTTGTTAGCAGGGTCTGCTCCACCCTCTTTTACCGCAATTGCAATTTCACGTCCTATAATTGTAAATATTTTTCCTTTTGCCGCATCATTTTTCTCTTTCTTATGTTTGATATTGGCAAACTTGGAATGTCCTGACATAATAAATCCTCTTTTCTATCCGTATTTCGTGTATTATTCTACCATTTTTTCATCCTGCTGACAAGTCGCAGTGTCAGACTCGGCAGATTCTTCCGTTTCTGGAACAACATGTACATATTTTATCATCTTATCTTCCACGGAAAGTACTTCGAAAATATAGCCTTTGTATTTTACTTCAAAGACTTCGTGCTCTGATGGAATTTTATCAATAAGCGAAATCAGAAGGCCATTTAAGGTGTCATAATCTTCATCTTCAAAATCAAGATTCAGCGCTTCCCCTACTTCCTCTAACGGTGTCATTCCATTCATTACAAATGTTCCGTCCGGTTTCTTCTCTATATAGGTATCTTCCTCATCATGTTCATCTAAAATATTTCCGACGATTTCCTCTAAGATATCCTCCATGGTGACCAGTCCGGCTGTCTGACCATATTCATCCACAACAATTACCATATGCTCTTTTGCCGACTGCATCTCCTGAAACAATGCATTGATGTTGCGTGTCTCCGGTATAAAATCCACCGGACGGATTAACCCGTCAATTTCCTTAATCGGCTTCTTTAAAAGCTCCGGTTGTCTGCTGTAGGATAAGGTCTCTTTGATATGTAATACTCCGATAATATTGTCTATGGTATCAGAGTATACCGGCATTCTCGAATAATGGCTGTCTATCACCAGAGTGATTACATCTTCAAAAATATCATTTCCATCCAGTGCAGAAATATTTTTACGGTGTGTCATAATATCACCGGCTTCTTTATCACCAAATTCAAAGATATTATGTATCATCTCCGCTTCATTTTCCCGAAGGACTCCCTGCTCATGGCCTTCATTTACCATGGAAATAATTTCTTCCTCTGTTACATCCTCGGAATCTTTGAATGGAAGTTTATGAAAAATTTTTTTAAAAAATCCTGTATTCGGACTCCCTCCGTCATCCATTTTTGAATACTCTCCTTTTTATACATATTTCTGAAAAATATAACATTTTAGGCAAAAATAGTCAAGTTATGTATATAATTCCAGACTAATCTTCAGTGCTTTGTCGATTTTCGACAGAATTTTTCCATCCAGATGACACACCTTATCTTTTAATCGTGTCTTGTCAATGGTACGAAGCTGTTCCAATAAAATAACCGAATCTTTTACAATGTCATATTCATGACAGGACAGCTCCACATGGGTCGGCAGCTTCGCTTTATTCATCTGTGATGTGATTGCGGCACAGATAACCGTAGGACTGTGCCGGTTTCCTACATCATTCTGTATAATCAGAACCGGTCTGATTCCGCCCTGTTCCGAGCCTACTACCGGTCTTAAATCCGCATAATAGATATCTCCTCGTCTGATAATCATAATATACACTCCATAGAATAGGTTTTACTGAAAGTATTACCAATTTTATCGAGTGTATACTGTTCTAATCCTGAAAATAATCTTTCTGTTCTACTTCTTTGTTGTTTTCGAAATAGATTCTTGGAATACGTTTACCAAGACAGCAGACAAATTCATAATTGAATCTGCCGGATAAATCCCCGATTTCTTCCGCTGTAATGATTTCATCGCCGTCTCTGCCAAGAAGTGTTACCTCTGTTCCAACGACAACATCCGGCACATCAGTAACATCCACCATAAACTGATCCATGCAGACTCTGCCAAGAATCGGTACTCTTTTTCCCTGAATCAGTACAGAACCTTTGTTAGATAAAGTTCTCGGATAACCGTCTCCATAACCGACCGGAATCGTTGCCACCTTCGTCTCTCTGGTTGTGGTATAGGTTCCACCATAGCTGATTTCCCTTCCAGCCGGCAGTGTCTTTACATAAGAAACATGACTCTTTAATTCCATTAACGGGTGCATTGGCAGTCTGTCTTTTTGCACTTCATCCGATGGCCAGAGTCCGTATAATGTAATTCCCGCTCTTACAATGTCCATATTTGCTTCCGGCAAATCAATAATTCCTGCACTGTTTGAACAGTGTGCATGATGGAAAATAACGCCTTCTTCTTTGCACATTGCAATCATTTTCTGAAACAGTTCAAGCTGCTTATGGGCACCCGTTTTGTCTTTTTCATCTGCCCTTGCAAAGTGGGTAAAAATCCCCTCCATTATTATATGTGGCAGCTTACTGATTTGCGCTATCTCTCCTGCATTTTCTTTTTCCACCTGATAACCAATCCGGCTCATTCCAGTATCCACTGCAATGTGAATTGCCACATCCTGATTTTTCTTTGTTGCAGCTTCAGAAAGTGCAACTGCCATATCATACGTAAATACGGCAGGCTCTAATTTCTGTTCTACAATAATCTCATATTCATCCGGGAATGCAAAACCAAGAATCAGAATCGGCTTCTTAATTCCATGATTTCTTAAAATTACGCCTTCTTCCACTGTGGCCACACAGAAGCCATGGAGATACGGAAGCGGCTCTAATACACGGGCAAGTTCCGTTGCACCATGTCCGTATCCATCTGTTTTAATTACCGCAAACATGCTGGTATCTTTCTTTAAAAGCCGGTGCATTGCCTCCATATTCTCAATGGCCGCATCCAGATTCACGCTGGCATATACCCTGCTATATCTTTTCATTTCATTCACCTCAAATTATTATTATGACAACACATCGGATAATCCGTTTATAATTTCGCCTGCAGTCAGTCCATGCTTTGAAACTGTTTTGCTCCGTTCATCTGCTGCCGCCGCATGTACATATACCCCAAGCGGTGCCGCCTGCTCTGCAGATAAGCCCTGCGCCATCAGACTTCCAATAATTCCGCTCAGTACATCACCACTTCCCGCAGTAGCCATTCCGCTGTTACCGTTCCGGTTAATAAATGTTTTCCCATAAGGAATTGCCGTTACCGTTCTGCTGTCTTTCAAAACACAGATTACATTATATTCCCTTGCAAAATCTTCCGCAACCTGCTCAATATTTTCTTTGATATAGGAAACGGCAAGCTGTTTTAACCGGGACATTTCCCCCAGATGTGGCGTTAATACCAGTTCTGTATGCGGGCGAAGAAGCTGTTCGGTCTGCTCTGCTATGATATTTAATGCATCGGCATCTACTACCATTGGTACTGCCGCATTCTTAAGTACCGTCTTTACAATACTGTGTGCCACATCACTTTTGCCAATTCCAGGTCCTAAAATAATAACATCTGCCCAGGACAGACATTCTATCAGCTGCTGTGTATCAGCCTTTTTTGCAGAATAGGTAGTAAGAATTGCCTCCGGCACTGCTGTCTGTAAGATAATACGGTTTTCTTCCGGTGTATATATTCTCACCAGACCACAGCCACTGCGATAAGCTGCCTTTGCTGCAAGAACCGCCGCACCTGCCATATTCACGCTTCCGGCAACCAGAAGGACTTTTCCAAAGGTTCCCTTGTTCGAATCAGCAGCACGATTATTTAAAAAATTTAAATCTTCCTTTGTGATTGCATAAGCTGCAGGTCTTTTATCTAACCAGCTTTCTTCTCCAATTCCGATATCCTTAACCGTAATATTTCCGCAGTATTCTGCACCAGGAAATAACACCATTCCGGTCTTGCAGTAAGCAAAGGTTACAGTATCATCTGCTTTGAATGCACCACCTAATACAACTCCATTATCTGCCGAGACACCGGATGGTATATCCACTGCCAGCCGGTGGGCACTGCTCTGGTTTAGCCGTTCCATCAAGTGCACCAGTTCATCATCTAATTTTCGTGATAATCCTATACCAAATAACGCATCAATAATCAGGCTGTAGGAATTTGCATCCTCCATTTCATCAATAAATGGTACACCATATGATGCCAGGATTTCATACTGTTCTTTTGCCTGCTTTGAAAAATGTGTTTTATTTCCATAGAGATATACTTCAACCGGAATGTGGGATAAGTATAACAATCTTGCAATTGCCATACCATCGCCGCCGTTATTTCCGGTTCCACACACTACCAGCACGCGGTTACATGAAATTTCTTTTTCCTGTATTACTTCTATCGCAGAAAGTGCTGCCCGCTCCATCAGAACCATGGATGGCACTTTAAAATGTTCGATTGTATTGGTATCACATGTTTTCATTTCCCGGGAATTTACAAGATATTCCATAAATTAATTCCTTTCGTCCGCATTTTCCACCGCTTTTTTTCCCTGCAGCCGGTCTTCATCTTCCTGCCGCAGATCAAATATATTTAAAATATCCACACCAAAAATATCATGCATATAAGAATAAATCTGCCGGTTGTTGATTTCACGGTTCTGTTTTTTGATGATATTTTTCTTAAGTTCTACCCTTACCTTATCAATCCAGGCCGTAATTTCATCTGCTTCTTTGCTGTTCTGTCTTAGTCTCTCATAGCAGTAACGCATGCTTTCTAACATAAGTTCCTGATTTGCACTGTTTATATTTCGTGGAAGTTCAATTAATTCATCCTCAATTTCTTCCATTTTGACATTGACTTCATCAATCAGTCTCTTGTCTTCATCTAATTTTCTGGAAGAAATATCCCCCTCATTTTCCTCATGAGTTCCTTCCATGTTGACAACAATGCTTTTCATCAACCGATTCTTTGTCTTTTTCAGTTCTTTCAAATCATTATTAAGCTTTCCCTGCTGTTCTAACAACTGATTTAACTTTTCTTCCAGCTGCTTGATTTCACTGGTTTTTCCGCTTAAAGCAAAAAGCCTGTGCCATTTCTGATCCAATACAAGTATTGGTACTTTTCTGCTTTCTAATGCTTCCAGAAATTCCTTGTCATCTTTCATGCAAAACACCTCTATTCCAGCGTTTCCTTTTTCCTTTTGTTCTTTGTCATATTATAGGATAACTGCATCAGGCTGTCTGATAAATGTACATTTTCCACTACAACATTTTCATCCAACACTTCCAGATCCACATGGGCAAAATTCCAGATTGCATGTACACCAAGGCTTACCAGCTGGTTTGCCACAGCATCTGCCTTTTCTTTCGGCATAGTCAGTGTAGCAATATCTACCTTATGTGTCTTTACAAATTCTTCCAGTTTATCAATCATTTCGATTTTATTGCCACGAATGGATTTTCCGCATAACTCCGGATTCACGTCAAACAATCCTACTATGACGAAGCCGAGTTTTTCAAACTTCACATAATTGGCAAGTGCCTGTCCTAAGTTACCAGCTCCAATAATAATAATATTATGCTGTTCATTTAATCCCATAATCTTTCCGATTTCTTCATACAGAAATTGTACATTGTACCCATATCCCTGCTGTCCAAAACCACCAAAATTATTTAAATCCTGTCTGATCTGTGATGCGGTCACTTTCATTCTTGCACTCAGTTCATTCGATGAAATACGTTCTACCCCTTCATCTAAAAGTTCCCCCAGATATCGGTAATATCTTGGCATTCTACGAATTACTGCCTGTGATATTTCTTTGCTCATTCTGCCAGTTCCTCCTGCTCTCAATACCCTACAATAATTATAGTTTCTTGCCGAAAGGATGTCAATGTGTTACAACTTTAACAATCTTTCTGTAAACTTAATTCTTCCCATTTTGCATAGAGTTCTTCCAGCGCTGCCTCTTCCTGCATCTGCTCCTCATGGATTTTGTTTAATTCATAGGAATTTGATGCTACCTCCGGCTTTGACAATTCATCATTTAATGCTTCTATCTTTGCCTCTCTCTTAGCAATTTCATCTTCTGTACGCTTTAATTCGTTTTCCAGCTTACGTTTTGCTGCCTGCTGTTTCTTCATTTCTTCCCAGCTTAACTTCTGTTTTCCTCCGCCGGATATCTGCTCTGTTCCCTTATTTTCTCCAGTTCCATCGGAAACAATGACATTTCCTTTTGCTGCTGAATTGTCTGCACGATCCTGTGTAGCTGTGCCAAACGCCGCTAACTCCTGAACTTCCTTTTTCTCCAGATAATAATCATAATTTCCAATATAATTTAGAATTGTTTCATTCTTTAAATCAAGAATTCTGCTGGCAGTTTTATTAATAAAATAACGGTCATGGGATACATAAAGCACCGTTCCGGTATAGGAATTGATGGCTGACTCTAAAATTTCCTTTGACATAATATCAAGGTGGTTGGTCGGCTCGTCTAAAATTAAGAAGTTCGCATTGGATAACATCAGTTTTGCCAGTGAAACACGACCTCTTTCTCCACCACTGATATCACGAATCCGCTTAAACACATCATCATCCGTAAATAAAAATGCCGCTAACACATTTCGAATCTTCGTTGCCTTCAGATTCGGATAAGCATCTGCAATTTCATCAAATAACGTCTTATCCGGGTCTAAGTTCTGATGCTCCTGATCGTAATATCCGATTTCCACATTGCTTCCAAGCTTTATCTCCCCGGCATCTGCGTCTACAATTCCATTGATTATCTTTAAAATGGTGGTTTTCCCGGTACCGTTATTTCCGATTAAGGCAACTTTTTCCCCTCGCTTAATCTGAAAATCAATGTTTGAAAACAGTTTATGCTCATAAGATTTTGAAAGTCCTTTCACCGAAAGTACATCATTTCCACTGGTAATTTCCGGCTCCAATGTAATATGCATATCTGTTTTTTCATCGATTGGCTTCTCAATACGTTCTATTTTATCCAATGCCTTCTCACGGCTTTCCGCACGCTTAATGGACTTTTCCCGGTTAAAGGATTTTAACTTGGATATTACTTCTTCCTGGTGCTTGATTTCCCGCTGCTGGTTATAATACTGTCGCAAAAGACTTTCCCGCTGTATTTCCTTCTGCCTCGCATATGCGGTATAATTTCCCGGAAATACCGTTGCCGTATGGCGGGATATTTCCACTACCTTCGTAACAATCCGGTCTAAGAAATAACGGTCATGGGCTACGATAATTACGGCTCCTTTATAATTCAAAAGATAGTTTTCAAGCCATGCAATCGATGCCATATCAAGGTGGTTGGTCGGCTCGTCGAGCATGATAATGTCAGGCTTGGTTACCAGAAGTCTGCCTAATGCCACTCTGGTCTTCTGTCCTCCGGATAACTCTGACATTTTCTTTCCGAAATCATTTTCCGAAAAACCAAGTCCCTTTAACACACCGTTTATCTCACTGCGAAAAGTCAGTCCGCCCTCTAATTCAAAGGCATGGCTGAAACGGTTATACTGCTCCATATATTTCTCTAATTCATCTGCGCTTACATGCTGCATGTCTTCTTCCATTTTACGAAGCTTTTCTTCTTTTTCGATTAATGCATCGCAGGCATGAAGCACTTCATTATAAATGGTCTCGTTGCTGTCTTTATCCTGATACTGGGCAAGATAACCGATGGTTTTTCCTTTTGCAACGGTTACCTCGCCACTGTCCGGTGCCAGCTCTCCCACTATAATTTTCAATAACGTAGATTTGCCGGCACCATTGATGCCGACAATTGCTGTTTTCTCATTATCTTCTACATGAAAAGAAACATTCTGTATTATGGTGTCTGTCCCAAAGGATTTACTGATATTCTGACAGGCTAAAATCATGGAAGTCTCCTCACTTTTTCTCTTCTCCCCATAAGTAAAGCATTCTTTACAAGGGCTTTTTATAGCTGAAAATTCCGGGACGGCACACTATTCTGCCCTCCCGGAGTATAAAATTTATAACATTTTCTCTAATGTAGCACGGATTGCCTTGATAAAGTCTTCACTGTTTAATACAGTCGGATTTTCAATTGTAGTAATCAGTGCAAGGTCTTTGGTCATCTTTCCGGATTCAATCGTATCTACACAGGCTTTTTCCAGTTTATCGGCAAATGTGCTTAACTCCTGGTTGCCATCTAATTCACCTCTCTTACGGAGTGCTCCGGTCCATGCAAAAATAGTTGCTACGGAGTTGGTTGATGTTTCTTCTCCCTTGAGGTGTTTATAATAGTGACGCTGAACTGTTCCGTGTGCAGCTTCATATTCATAATATCCTGCCGGTGATACCAGTACGGAAGTCATCATGGCAAGGGAACCAAATGCAGATGATACCATATCACTCATAACATCTCCATCATAGTTCTTACATGCCCAGATAAAGCCGCCCTCTGCTTTCATCACACGGGCTACCGCATCATCGATTAAGGTATAGAAGTAGGTAATTCCTGCTTCTTCGAATTTTTCTTTATATTCTGCATCAAAGATTTCCTGGAAAATATCTTTGAAAGTATGGTCATATTTTTTGGAAATGGTATCCTTGGTTGCAAACCATAAATCCTGTCTGGTAGAAAGTGCATAGCTAAAGCAGCTTCTTGCAAAGCTTTCGATAGAATCATTTAAGTTATGCTGTCCCTGGACAACACCTGCTCCGGTAAAGTTATGAATCAGCTCTCTTGTTTCTGTTCCGTCCTCTGCTGTATAAACCAGTTCACATTTTCCCGGTCCCGGAATCTTCATTTCAGAAGCCTTGTATACATCACCGTAAGCATGTCTTGCAATGGTAATCGGTTTCTTCCAGTTCTTAACACATGGCTCAATTCCCTTTACAACGATTGGTGCACGGAATACCGTTCCATCTAACATTGCACGGATAGTTCCATTCGGACTCTTCCACATTTCCTTTAAGTTGTACTCCGTCATACGTGCTGCATTTGGTGTAATGGTAGCGCATTTTACTGCAACACCGTATTTCTTTGTTGCATTTGCAGAATCTACAGTTACCTGGTCATCCGTTTCATTACGATGTTCGAGACCCAGGTCATAATATTCTGTGTTCAAATCAATAAATGGTAATAACAGTTCATCCTTAATTATTTTCCAAAGGATTCTTGTCATTTCGTCTCCGTCCATTTCAACCAAAGGGGTAGTCATTTTAATTTTGTCCATCTTTCTATCCTCCATTTACTATTTCAGCAGATTGTCCCAGCCATAATTATCCATATTTTCAATAGTATTTAACATATGACTTGTCGCAAGCAGTTCTGCTTCTTTTGCATTGTGCTGTTTCAATGCTTCTACAATCTTTTTATGTTCATCATTTGATTTTACCACACGATCCGGCATTGACAAAGTGATTTTTCGAACTCTTTCCACATAATGATGAAATGCAGACAATTCATGCTTTAACATTTTGCTTCCGGAAGCTTCATAAAGCACCTCATGAAACTTATTATCCAGCTCCAATATCTGTGCATAATTTTCCTTCTTAGCATGAAATTCCACCAGAAAAATGTTTTCTTCCAGTTCCGCTATCTGCTCCTTGGTAATTCTGTCTGCCGCCCACTTTGTGCAAAGTCCCTCCAGCCGTGCACGGATTTCATAGATATCTTTTACGTCTTCTTTCGTAATTCCCTCTACGAATGCTCCGCGGTTTGGAATGATTCTGACAAGACCTTCCAGTTCAAGCTGCCTTAAGGCTTCTCTTACCGGCGTACGGCTGACACCAAGTTCATCACCCAGGGTTTTTTCTTTCAATTCTTCATCGCACTTGTATTTTCCGGATAAAATATTTTCACGAATCGTATGAAATACTCTTCCGCTTAAAGAATATCCTTCTTCACCCACGATAAAGCCTCCTTAATTTATAATACAATTCCGAGTTTTTTACAACAGTCAGTTATCTGTACTACAAGTTCGTTATCTGTAATTACAGTTACACGTCCCTCATCATACTGCTCGTCTACCCACTGTTTGATGGTCTTTACCAGTTCCGAATTCTTATCTACTTTACGGTCACCACTGAGACGGTAATAGGTATTAATCCAGTGTGCAATTCCAGCAAGTCCTGATGTATTGGAAACAGATACCAGTGCCGGACGATTTAAGAATTTTTCGGTATCAAAAATGTTATAAATTTCTTCATTTTTCAAAAGTCCGTCTGCATGGATACCTGCTCTTGTAACGTTAAAATTACTTCCGACAAACGGTGTACGGCTTGGAACCTTATAATTCAATTCCTTCTCATAATATTCTGCCAGTTCTGTGATAACTCTGGTATCCATTCCATCCAGGGTACCCTTTAACTGCGCATATTCAAATACCATTGCTTCCAGAGGTGTGTTACCGGTTCTCTCACCAATACCAAATAAGGAACAGTTTACGCCGGATGCACCGTAAAGCCATGCTGTGGTCGAGTTATTGACTGCTTTATAGAAATCATTGTGTCCATGCCATTCAATCAATTCAGAAGGAACTCCTGCATGTGTGGTAAGTCCGTAAATGATACCCGGTACACTTCGCGGAATTACTGCTCCCGGGAAGTTTACACCATATCCCATGGTATCGCAGGCACGAATCTTAATCGGAATATTGTATTCTTTCATTAACTTCATCAGCTCTAAGCAGAACGGAATTACAAATCCGTAAATATCAGAACGTGTAATATCCTCCAAATGACATCTTGGACTGATTCCAGTCTCTAAGCATTCACGAATCACACTTAAGTAAAGATTCATAACTTCGCTTCTGGTCATTTTCATTTTATAGAAAATATGATAATCGGAGCAGCTTACCAAAATACCGGTTTCACGCAGTCCCAAATCTTTTACCAGCTGGAAATCCTGTTTGCTGGCACGGATCCAGCTGGTGACTTCCGGGAATTTATAACCACGCTCTAAGCATTTATATACGGCATCACGATCCTTCTTGCTATATAAGAAGAACTCGCTCTGACGAATTTTACCCTTGGGTCCGCCTAATTTATGTAAGTAATCATAGATGGTTACAATCTGTTCTGTGGTATATGGTGCTCTTGACTGCTGACCATCACGGAATGTTGTATCAGTAATCCAGATATCCTCCGGCATATTATGCGGAACGATTCTGTCATTAAATGCAATTTTCGGAATTTCCTCATATGGAAAAAGATTGCGGAATACATTTGGTTCCTCAACATCTACAAGCTGATAAAAATGCTCTTCCAACTGTAATAGATTAGTTTTTTCATTCATAACGACTTCTCTCATGGAACACACTCCTTTTGATTCACAAATATTCTTGAATAATTGTATACAATTATACTTGTATGTGTCAAGAGCTTTTTCAAGATTATTCCAAAAAAGTGAATATTTATTAGTATTATCCTTTTTTATCGGTAGATAATAGTATTGTAACCATTCGGTTATATACAAATGCTAAGGAGGAAATTTACTATGTCTAATCGTTCGAAAAAATCTTCTGTTCCAGAAGCACAAAGTGCATTAAACCGTTTCAAATTCGAAGTTGCAAGTGAGTTAGGTGTACCACTGTCTGAGGGATATAATGGGGATTTAACTTCCCGTCAGAATGGTTCCGTAGGCGGTTATATGGTAAAGAAAATGATTGAGGCGCAGGAAAAGCAGATGGCTGAACGTTAACGCATCTTTTTCATTGCCCGCTTAGATGTCAAAAGAGGCTGTCCACCGGAATCGGTGAACAGCCCCTTTCTCAGGTTCTCCCTTTTCTTTCTATATCATTTTTCTATCATGACACATGCAGTAACACTTATTACAATACGAATTTTCCGACAACCTCTTTTAATTCTCCGGCAATCTTTTCCTGCTGGGAAGACATTTCAGACACTTCTCCAACAACTGCAAATCCCTTTCCCTGTTCTCCTGCCTGGGCGGCCTCAATGGAAGCATTTCACTTAACATTTTCGTAAATTTTTCACAAATCGTTCCTTAATTTTTCGAAACTATCTAAATATTTATGTTGTATTCTGCCATTTTGTACGCATTTTTCAGTGTTTTTTCGAGTCTCATGTCTTTTTCGCAATCGTTTAAGTTACACTTTTCGACATATTCTTTTGCTTCTTCGGATGCAATAGAAAGCATATCGGCATCCGAAAAGACATCTGCAATTTTAAATTCCATCAAACCACTCTGACGTACCCCAAAGAAATCTCCTGGTCCACGCATTTTCAAATCTTCACTGGCAATATAGAATCCATCATTAGAGCCCGCCAGAATATTCAATCTCTCTTTGGCATTCTTTCCATTGGAAGAATTCATAAGAATACAATAGGATTGTGTATTTCCTCTTCCAACACGTCCCCGCAGCTGATGGAGCTGCGCCAGCCCGAAACGCTGTGCATCCTCAATCATCATAACAGTGGCATTCGGCACATTCACACCTACTTCCACTACCGTTGTAGAAACCAGAACCTGGATTTCACCAGTGACAAAGGCTTCCATTACTTTATTCTTCTCTACCGGGCGCATTTTTCCATGAAGTAATCCTACGCTGATTCTGTCTCCATAATATTGTTCTAATTTCTTTACATATGAAGTAACATCCTGCAATTCCAATTCCTCATTGGCTTCTACCAGAGGACAGATAATATATGCCTGATGTCCTTTTTGAACTTCATCTAAAATAAAATTCCAGGATTTCTCCCGCATTTTCGGTCCAACGACACAATTTTTGACCGGAAGACGTTCTGCCGGAAGCTCATCTACTACCGAGATGTCCAGATCTCCGTAAAGAATTATTGCAAGGGTTCGCGGAATCGGAGTCGCACTCATAACCAGTACATGTGGCAGCCGGCAGCTCTTATCTGCCAGTGTCTCCCTCTGTCTTACCCCGAAACGATGCTGTTCATCCGTTACTACCAACGCCAGCTTCTGATAAAGTGCCTTTTCCTGTATCAATGCATGGGTTCCAATTATCATGGCATTCTGTTCTGTTTCCATTCTCGCATATGCTTCACGTTTTTCCTTTGTGGTCAACGAACCGGTAAGAAGAATAACAGGAAAGTCCAGTTCAAACATGGCAATCCATTTCTGAAAAGTGTCATAATGTTGTCTTGCCAGAACCTCAGTTGGTGCCATAATAGCAGTCTGATAACCTTCATGAGCAAATTTTGCCATAATAAGGAATGCAAGAATAGTCTTACCGGAGCCTACATCCCCCTGTATCAACCGCTGCATGGCATAAGGACTGTATATATCTTTTTCCAGATCTTCCAGTGTTTTCTTCTGGGCATTTGTCAGTGGAAACGGAAGCTGTTCTGCCACCACTTCAATAAATTCATCCCTTACTACCGGAAATCCATTTGGCGTCTGCTCATGATGTTCCTTAAACCGCTGTATCTGTAGCAGAAATAAGAAAAATTCGTCAAAAGCAAGACGTTTTCTTGCTCCGGTCAGTTCTTCTAAATCTGTTGGAAAATGCACTTTTTCCAATGCCTCTCTCAATCCCATAAACTGATGGCGGGCTAAGATTTCTTCCGGAATATATTCACCATCTTCTTTTACACTGTCAAGGGCTGTACGTACAAGTTTACCAAACTGCTTGCTGGATATTCCCTTAGTCAGAGGATATACCGGTTGCAGGGATATCTGCATTTTCCTGTATTCATCCGGCTTCCACACTGCCGGCTGTTCCATGACATATTTCTTATTTTTTAAGGTCAGCTTTCCATATAATATTACTTCCGGTTCCCGGTTCAGCTGATTACAGATATAGGGCATCCGAAACCAGACCGCCTCTACTTTCCCTGTTCCATCGCTAAACTGTGCAGTAGATATCTGCATGGCTCTGGTACTTCTTGTTACCGGAGAAGAACACAGCCGTACCTGAAAAGCATAGACTTTCTCCGGCTCTGCCACACTGATATGCTCCGGCTCCGGCATCTGCTTATAATCCCTTGGAAAAGCAAGGAGTATATCCCCAACGGTATATACTCCAAGTTTTTGCAATATTTTTTCAGTTTTCGGTCCAACTCCATTCAATTCCTGAATGGGTGCATTTCTGTCCATAAACACTCCTGTTACTCTACTGATATTACATAATAGTAAATTGGCTGTCCGCCAAAGTGAATCTCCACTTCTACCTCAGGATACTTCTCTTCTAAAGCAGCACCTAATGCATTGGCATCTTCTTCTGTTACTTCTTCACCATAATAGATACAGATAATCGCAGATTCTTCATCTACCATCTCAGCAACCATATCTTCTGTAGTGCTCTTGATATCCTTACCAACAGCAAGGATGCTCTTGTCGCCAATTCCCATATAATCGCCCTGTTTAATCTCTTTGTCATCGATTACGGTATCACGGACTGCATAAGTTACCTGACCGGTCTTTACATTTTCTAATTCCTCGGTCATACGTTCTGCATTTTCCTCTGCCGACTGATCCGGAATAAAGTTAATCAGTGCTGTAATTCCCTGTGGAATTGTCTTGGTTGGAATAACAATAATCTTCTTATCTTCTACTAAAGATGCTGCCTGATTTGCAGCCAGTACAATATTCTTATTATTCGGAAGAATAAAGATGTTATCTGCATTCACATGGTCGATGGCATTTAACATATCCTCGGTACTTGGGTTCATGGTCTGACCACCTTCGATGATATAATCCACGCCAAGTCCGTTGAAGATTTCATTGACACCGGCACCAATGGATACGGAAATGAAGCCCATTTCTTTTCTTGGTTCCTCTGTCTTTTCTTCTTTGGTTTCTTCCTCTTTCTGCTCTTTTGCGAGTTTCTCAGCATCCTTGATTAGTTTTTCCTGATGCTCTTCACGCATATTATCAATCTTGATTTTGCTTAATGAACCATGTTTCAATGCTTCCTGGATGGCAAGACCAGGGTCATTGGTATGTACATGGGTTTTCACAATCTCATCATCTGCCACAACAACGATAGAATCACCAATGGACTCTAAGAAGTTTTTATATTCATGCTCCTGCTTCTCTGTTAATGGCTGATTTAATACAATGATAAATTCGGTACAATAACCAAACTTAATATCAGCTTCTGTCTCAGCAGTAATCTTCATAACACCTGCAGATGCTGCAGAACCTTCAATGCTGTAATCAATTTCTTTGCCAATCAGGGAATCATAACCGCCCTTTAATACCTGAACCAGTCCCTGTCCGCCGGAATCTACTACGCCAGCCTGTTTTAATACAGGAAGCATATCCGGTGTCTTGCTTAACACATGGTCTGCTTCTTTAATAACTTCATCTACAAAGAATACAATATCATCGGTATCATCACAAAGTTCTAATGCTTTGTTGGCTGCCCCCTTAGCAACAGTAAGAATCGTTCCTTCCTTTGGTTTCATAACTGCCTTATATGCAGTCTCAACAGCCTTCTGCATAGCTTCTGTCAGAATCACTACATCAAGCTCATCATATTCTGCAATCACCTTGGTAAATCCACGGAATAACTGGGAAAGGATAACTCCTGAATTTCCTCTTGCTCCTCTTAATGAACCCGAGGAAATTGCCTTTGCAAGTTCCTTCATGGTCGGATTTTCAAGCTCGCTTACTGCCTTTGCTGCTGACATAATTGTCATAGACATATTGGTTCCTGTATCTCCATCCGGTACAGGGAAAACATTCAGTTCGTTAATCCACTCTTTTTTTGCTTCGAGATTCTTTGCTCCGGCCAAAAACATTTTAGCAAATACCGCAGCGTTTATTGTACTTACTTCCACTTCAACAGTTCCTCCTTAATCAATCACTCTGACGCCTTCAACTAAAATGTTGACTTTCTTAATCTGCATTCCGGTAAACTCTTCCACTTTATATTTTACCGTATGAATCAGATTGTCTGCTACTGTCTCAATACTTACGCCATAGGCAACAATTACATGGAAATCAATTGTAATTTTATTATTTTCATCCACATCCACATTTATACCATGTGTCAGATAATCTCTCTTTAATAATTTAACCAGGCCATCTTTCATATTAACTGCAGCCATTCCCACAATGCCAAAGCACTCAACTGCAACAGAACCGGCATAGGTTGCAATTACTTCATTATCAATTACGACTTTACCTAATTCGTTTTCCATTTTACCTGTCATTCTATAACCTCCAATTAAAATTAATCTTCTCGCATTTCCGCCAGTATATACATAACATGAACTATATTATAACCTCTTTTTCTGAAAAAAGAAACAGTATTTTTCTTTATTTTCAAAAAATGCAATTTTTTTCTTGCATTCTGTCTGTATTTCTGTTAAGATAGCTTTGTTGTGAGCTTGTGTCATAACAGGCTTAGTGAAGAATTTAAAGGAGGTGCTATCATGGCAAAATGTGCAGTTTGTGGAAAAGGCGCTCATTTCGGTAACAATGTGAGCCATTCTCATAGAAGATCTAATAGAATGTGGAAATCAAACATCAAATCTGTAAAATGTAAAGTAAACGGAACTCCAAAAAGAATGTACGTATGTACTTCCTGTTTAAGATCCGGATCCGTTGAAAGAGCTTAATTAGCATTTTCTATCTGGACTGTCCTTCTGGACAGTCCTTTTTTTACTTTACAGGAAATTGCTTTCCTGTAAAGTAAAAACGCTCCGCGAGGATGCACACTGCGGCGTATAAGGTAGTTGTCGCAAGCGACCGCCGCAGGCGCGAGAATGTGCCAAGGCACATTCTTTGTTCTTTTACAGGAAATTGCTTTCCTATTACTTACAGCAGAAAAGATTATACCCTATCAACAGCAATATCAATATAATAATAATCCCAATCACGTCACTTGGAATAATAAACATAAAAAACATACCAAATCCCACCATGAAAAAGGAATACCCCATCAAGCGTTTCATGTTTTTTCTCCAATCAAAAAGACATATACCATTATAGTATATGCCCTTCTTTTTCACTTAGCACGCTGTACGTTCTTCTGTTACTATTCTATACTGTTCTTATTCTTCATCCTTATTTACTGCATCAGATAAAATTTCATTCATCTCAGACTCTGCTGCTTTCTTGGATTCTTCATCTAACTTTGCAGTTGCTGCCTCATCCTTCTTTCCCCTGGATGCAAACTTATTTACGAAATCTGGTACCATATCAAGAATCTTGGTCACTCCATCCTGATTCTTAATATTTACAAGCTTGGTGGTGCCATTCTGAATGACAAGAACTGCACTCGGTGTAATCTTTCCACCCATTCCTCCTGCTCCGTTGTTCTTCTTCTCCTGGGAAAATGCACCTGCGCCTACACCAAAGGATACATCCACTAATGGAAGAATGATGGTATCTCCAATATGAATGGCATCTCCTACAACCGTCTTGGTTGTAATGAAGCTGTCCATTCCTTTGAATAAAGATTCTACCGTATTGCGAAATGTGTTATTACTGTCTGACATAATAATTCCTCCTGATTCTACTTCATATTGATTCTGTTAAAATTGCTTTATAAAGTGTTTCACATCCGGATTTCTCCAGATTTGAATTGCAGCCTTTAATAAATGAATCACCTGTATCCGTCCCCTTATATCCCAGCTGCCTTCGATATAAAAACGTTCTGCCTCAAAATCCGGCATAATAGATACCTTATCATAATACAAAAATGGTAATACGCTGAGCACTGCTAAAACCTGCCCTGTGGCTGCCGGATCTTCCATACCATAAGCAACATCTGCCTTCATATGCTTTGGTCCGTATTTTTTTAACAGCCCTATTACAGCACCCAGGACAAAACGGACGGCACTTCTATTCTGCTCATCCTGTATCCACTGATTCACTTTTTTTATTTTACTGCCGATATTTTTAAATTTCTGCGGAATTGCTTTTATCTTTTCTACTATCGAGCGTATTGTCTTCCTGATTTTACCAAATACGGAAACAAACTTTTTCTTATGTGTCTTCTTATGGTGTTTCTGTTCATGCTGTTTTTCCGTCTGTTCTTCTTGCACTGCAGCCGGTGAATTCTGCACTAAGTCTTTTTCCGGTTCCTTATGGGATTTTTCCCCGGATTTCTTTTTCGGCTTTTTCTTTACTTTCTTTTTCTCTAATTTCTTTTTGGATTTTTCATCCGATGGATACTTCCATGCTTTTATGCCAAAAATCTTTAAAACTGCAAGCTGCTTTCCCTGCTCCATCAGAAAGGAAAAACGCAAAGCCATAAGACACCATGCTCCATGCACTTTTAACGTAGTCTGTCCCTGCCTTGTCTCTCCACGAATCCGGTAAGATACCGGAGCAAACAGCAAAAGCATGATAAGTAAAACCAGTAAACCTAATATGCATAATAATATTATGCCCAGGATTTTCAAAATAGATAACAGCACTGTCATCCTCATGTCTCCATTTCAGTATTTTTACGAGTCTGCTGTTTCAGTACAAATTTACGCACTTCAAATGTTCCTGTTTTATGATAAATATCATTCACAATTGCTGCTGACATCTCTAATGCTGCGTCATATCCTTTTTCCAGACCGATAATAAAAAGTTCTTTCTTCGGATATGCCTTTTGTAATAAATCTGTTGCCGGTATAATATCCAGAAGATTCTCTTCATTTGACGGAAGGGTCAGAAGATAAAGCGACGGCTGTGGCACATTCCGCTCCACTCTGCTTTTTACCTTTGCTTCCTGATTTTTCAACCTTTCTCCCAGATATAAATTAGAATACCAATGCATGCTACACCTCATATCTGATTTAAAAAAGCAGTCAGATGGCTGCTCTAATAATATTTGTGGGTTCCCCACAGATTACACTTTTTCAAATCCAGATATTCATTATAAGCTTTTTCCAAAATCTGCTTCTCATTGGCAAATTTTAAAAGATGATAGGCTTCATGATATTTATAATATCCGGAATCTACAAAGAACTCTTCACGTTGTGGCTTACTGTAATAACTGTCTGCCATCATCAGATACCAATGTACCTGTTTCTCCACCGTATCTTCTGGCACAGTAAAGCTATACTGGCTCTTCCCGACATATTTGATTATGGATGCATCTACGCCCGTTTCCTCCAATACCTCTCTTGCTGCGGTATCTTTGAATTCTTCCCCGGGTTCTACTGTTCCCTTTGGAAGCACCCAGCCTTCGTACTTATTCTTATAATTCTTATAAAGGACAAGCACCTTACCCCGAAATATTACCACACCACCACAACTTGTTGCTTCAATCATTGCAATACCTCCTGATGTGGTCACTACCTTTTGTTTAACAAACAGTATACCCCTTTTTTCATAAGGATGCAACAATCCATTTCAGAAGTCCCGGATGATTCCTGACGCAACATGTCATCCTATCTGTTTTCATTTATCTGTAATATACATCAAAAACCTGTTTTGCTGCTGGAACTGCAACGGTACTGCCTGCACCTGCGCCTTCTGCAATTACAACAACTGCAATATCTTCCTTATCCTCCCGGTGTGCATATCCAACAAACCAGGAATGGCTTTCTCCCTTATTGTTATTAAACTCTGCGGAGCCGGTCTTGCCGTATGCAGTATAACTCTGCCCATTTAACTTGGATGCAGTACCATCTGCAACTACACCTGCCATAAATTCCTGCATGGTCTTTGCTTCTTTTTCCGAAAGAAGCTGCTTGCTTGCAGCCGGCTCATATTTCTTTACTTCTATACCATTTTCATTTTCCGTATGGTCTACCACATAAGGTTTCATCAGAATACCATCGTTGGCAATTGCACTGGTAATCAATAACATATGGAGTGGTGTTACCAGCGTCTCTCCCTGTCCGATTGCCGTCTGCATTTTCATACTTTCCGGGGATTCATCTGTTAATTTAAACTGACTTTTACTTGTTTCAAAGTTTCCCGGCAGTGTCTTATCAAACATCAGATCTGAACAAAGATCCGAAAGAGAATCTGTGTCCAAAGATAATCCGATATTGGCATAAGATGAATTACAGGAATTTGCAAAGGACTGCTTCAAATCCTGCGTTCCATGCACGGCATTATTATAACAGTGTATTGTAAAATCATTCTCTGTAATACTTCCGTTACAGCTATAGCTGTAATTCTCATAATCCGGATTTTCCCGGATATATTCTAAAGTTGTAATTATTTTAAAAGTAGAGCCAGGCGGATATAATCCCTGGGTCGCCCGGTTTAAAAGAACCGAGTTATTATTATCTTCTGAAATAATGGAATCCCAGTCTGCCGCAATAGTATTCGGGTCAAAATCCGGTTTGGACACCATGGCAAGCACTTTTCCGGTGGAAGGCTCCATCACAACAACTGCACCATCATAATTACCCAATGCCTGATATGCAGTTTCCTGCAAAGTGGAATCCAACGTGGTAACCACATTGTCTCCCATGCTTTTTTCATCTTTAATCTCGTTAAACATACGCTCTAATACAAAAGAATGGGAACGTAAAAGATTAAAGTTCATATTGGATTCAATACCTGACTTTCCATTGGTGGAAAAACCGACCACATGCGCATACATATTACCATAAGGATATTTCCGGGTTTCATTACCAGCAGCATCCACTACGGTCTCGGCCAAAACTTTGCCATCTGCTGACATAATCTTTCCTCTGACCACACGGTCTGCAAAAGTATCCTGTCTGCTATTATATGGACTATTGATAAAATCTTCGCTTTTTACCATCTGAAAATATACCATATATCCCATCAGGCAGATAAAGATAGCAAGGAAAAGATAAGTAATCAATGCAAATTCTTTATTCTTACTAACTGAGGTCCCTGACTTCTGTTTCGAATCCCGATTTTGCTTTCTTTTTTGCTGATTTATATTCTCCTTTTTCATTATGTGACACTCCTTCGTCTTCCCGCAAAATATATAATCCCTGAATAATGCCAAATATAATCAATGTACTTAACATGGAGCTTCCTCCATAGCTGACTAACGGAAGGGTTACTCCGGTGGATGGAATAAATTTTGTTACTCCGCCAATGGTTAAGAATACCTGAAATCCGTAAATCGTTCCGAGTCCAAGTGCCACCAGCTTATAAAAGGAATCCTTTAACTGCATGGCAATATTTAAAAACATCAGGAAACAGCTTACACAGACCAGAATCAGACACAGAGCAAACATTCCACCCAGTTCTTCTGAAATTGCTGCAAAAATAAAATCCTGCTCTACTACCGGAATTTTATTTGGCATGCCCTGATATAACCCCAGACCGAAAAAGCCTCCGGTCCCGATTGCAAAAAGCGACTGGCAGATCTGATAGCCCTCTTTGTCAATTACTTTTAGTGGTGTTTTCCATGCCACCACACGGACTCTGACATGATTAAATAATTTATAGGCAATTACTGCCGCTACACTTCCCGCCAGCAGTCCACCGGCAAAATAGAGTGGTTTTCTCGTTGCCACATAAAGCATTGCCATATAAGCCACAAAGAAAATCAATGCGCCACCTAAATCCCGGGATAATACCAGAATCAATACATGCAGTGCTGCAATCAAAGTGGTAATTACCGCCTGACGGAATTCCGTTGATTTATGATACATGGCAGCCACAAAAAACACAAAAAGAATCTTAATAAATTCAGACGGCTGTACCGTAATTCCTGCTATGGTAAAGGAAATCTTTGCTCCATAGCTGGTGCTTCCTGCGATACATACAATACCAAGTCCCACAATACCGATTGCCGCATAAATCCAGGTAAGATTCCGGAAAAATCCCATCCTCCGTATCATCACCGGAATCACAAGGGAAATCACACAGGATACCGCTGCAATCGCAAACTGCTTGATAGCATGTCCAAAATTCAGGCGGGTCAGAATAATAAACCCGATAATCATAAGCATACACATATTATTAACCAAAAGTCTTGAAGCCTTCGGATAACATAATTTGTACACATTCCGTACCACAACAAGAAGAATTATCTGCGCCAGATAAAAAATAAAAGTATATGCATCCTCTGTCACCGCAAATATAACTAAATATGCCGTAAAATGAATCGCATACAAAATCCTTGCCTGCTGTTTAAATTTCTTTTCCTGTTTTCGTTCTGATATATTCCGGAATACCGCAAAACATTCATATGTATACACAGAAAACAGAATAATAAGTGCATATTTTGATAATTCCACAATCAAATGAACCATAAATACCTCTGCTTTATTCTACGCCTCGTTTAAAATGTCCATTGGTGCATTCCATTGGCATCTGCCCCAAAATGCCACCATTTTTATAAATATCGCCATAAATTGTTAAAATCTGTTCTGTCTCTTCTTCAGTTTCTGTCGTAAAGGAAAGCCTTACGGCAGCCGGTGCAATCTTTTTCACGGTTACGTCTTCCTTAAAGAGACAGACCGGAAGCGAATTATAAATTACGTTATAACATTCCGAGCAGAAATTTTTCACCGGAAAATGTACAGAATAACGATCTTTTAAGTTCAGCACCTTGGGCTGATGCATACAGCCTAACGTGTTCTTATGAATACACTGTGCCGTTATCATAAGCGGAAGTCTTCCATAGATAATCATTTCAGACCGGCTGTTTTCTCTTCTTAAAATCTCCTTCCGGTTCAATTCCACCGGAATTGTATCCTGCATCATTCCAAGACGATAAAAATATTCTGACGCTTCATTGGAATAGGTATATAAATTACTGTCGGATACCATCTGCCAGTTTTCATTGCCCCATTCCTTTATAAACGCAATCTCATCAAGACTCCGCACCATAATACCATCTAATGGAAGCTTTTTTAGCTCCGGCATGATTTTTTCATAAAAAAGACTGGTCTGCTGCCGGAAAATAAACGGGAATACATAAAATGCTTTCTTACCGGATGCATGTACCCTGTCTATATCCTCACTTAACTTGCGGATCAGATTTTCTCTTGTATACAACATACAATCAAGATAAACCGTATCCACGAAATCGGCTTTTAATACTGCCGGAAGCTGTTCTGCGTCTTCAATCAGTACCCGGACTTCTGTGGATGAATCGGCGGATTGTTGTCCAGAAGTCTGTGATAATGACTGTCCGGAAATCTGCTTTTCTTTTATGGCATTTCCTGTTGTCTGCCTATCTGTTTCAGCGGAAGAAGTTTCCACCAATTCTGGAAGCGTTCTTTCATAAGGTTTCAACAACGCTTCTTCTAATGCTTCCAACGCACCTCTTCGCAACTGGTTCAACTGGTTTACCGGCATAAAAATATCATCATCCATTGTAACTTCAAGATTTTCAAAAACAAATGGTGTATTCCCGGTCTTTGTAATCTTTTCTGTTACAACTTCTTTCGTCAACGGACGATTCTGCGCTACAAGAACCATATCTCCCTGATAAGAAACTTTTATTTTTCCATATTGCACTTCTATCTTAGCAGGGCATTCTTTATTTAATATTAACTTTCCTTTAATCTTTTCTTTTAATTCGGTGTCTACATATTCTCTACGGATGTTATCCTGAAGAACACCTTCGCTCTTATTATGGGAAGCACTCTCTCCGCTTAGCATATCACTGTCATTATGATGATAGTAATATCCGTTGGTAAAGCCACCTCGGTTTCCAAGTTCTAAAAGTGCCCTGATATCCTTTTTTTCCACCGGAATGCGGCTTCCATCCAGATAGGAATCCATATATTTCCGGTAAATACTTACTACACCGGCAGCATACTCCGGTGTCTTCATCCGTCCTTCTATCTTAAAGGAATATACCCCATGGTCAGCCAGTTCATACAAAAATGGCAGTGTACACATATCCTTAAGGCTCAAAATCGGTGTTGCATGATGTCCGGTAAGACTTTTTTCTCCCTGCAATACTTCATAGGAAAGGCGGCATGGCTGTGCACATCTGCCACGGTTTCCGCTTCTTCCGCCGATGATACTACTGAAAAGGCACTGTCCGGAATAACAGTAACACAATGCGCCATGAATAAAGCTTTCCAGTTCCACGCCTACTTCATCATGGATTCTTTGAATTTCTTCTAAGGACATTTCTCTCGCTGTCACCACACGCTCAACGCCCTGTTCCTTTAAAAGCCTGGCTCCCTCTACATTGGTAATGGTCATCTGGGTACTGGTATGTATCGGAAGATTTGGAAAATGAGTTTTGATAAACTCCATAACGCCCATATCCTGCACGATGACAGCATCTAATCCCGCTTCATAATAAGGGTGCAGATAATCATAGAGCTGTCCTAATTCATATTCTTTTAACAGGGTATTCACCGCAAGAATAATTTTGCGTCCATGAATATGTCCGAAACGGATAGCTTCTAATAATTCTTCTTCGTTAAAATTATTGGCATATGCTCTTGCACCGAACATACTTCCGCCAAGATATACGGCATCTGCTCCGGCATGAATGACTGCCTTTAATGTTTTCAAGGAACCTGCCGGTGCTAAAAGTTCTAACTCTTTCATCTTTCCTCATCTCCTATGGCAACAAAAGGGACAGATAAATGTCTGCCCCCTTTCATAGTTTTTATTCTCTATTACGCTTTCTTTCCGGAAGGCTTTTCCTCTTTCTTTTCTTCCGTATGGACTGCTTTCTTTTCCTCTGGTTTTTCAGTTTTTTCCGGTTTTTCAAGTTTATCTACTTTACCAAGCAAAGCATCTTCTAAGGTTGCTTCTAATCTGGTCTTATTTAAAAGCAGCTCTTTATTTTCTTTTTCCAGATCCTTTAAAGATTTGGCATCACTTTCCATGCGGATCTGGTTGGAAATCAGTTCATGCTTTAAATCATAGATTTCACGGTCTTTTACCTCTAAATCCTGCTCTAATTTTTCAACCTGATTTTTCGCTTTGAAGTAATCATCTGCAATGTTCAATGCCAGCAATGTGGAACGCATATCACTTGGAATTCTCTTATATTCATCCAGCATTTTAAATTCTGCAATCTTATCATTGATATAAGTTGCTACCTTCTGTAAATACTCCTGACTCTCATATCCGCTTAAAGTATATACTTTTCCATCAATAATCACTTCTGTATTATTTTTTGCTGCCATTTTCATTTCCTCTCTGCGTATCTGCCTAAAAATATTCTCTGACTACTACATATAGCATATTATAGCTATAAATCTGTCGAAAAACAACTATTTTCTTAGTCCTCTATTCCAAAGTGATGATATGCAAATTCTGTTGCGACCCTTCCCTTTGGTGTCCGGTTGATAAATCCATTCTTTACAAGATATGGTTCATAAACATCCTCTATGGTTCCGGCATCTTCCCCAATCGCTGCCGCAAGGGTATCCAGCCCTACCGGGCCACCCTGGAATTTTTCAATAATCGTAAGCAAAATGTTCCTGTCATTCTGGTCTAAGCCCATCTTGTCTACTTCCAGTAAATCCAGTGCAAAGGATGCTACTTCTTTGGTAATTTCACCATTGTACTGCACCTGTGCAAAATCACGCACCCTCTTTAAAAGGCGGTTGGCAAGACGCGGCGTTCCTCTGGAACGGCGTGCCAATTCGATTGCACCTTCCTCATCAATCTTTACCTCTAACTTTTTTGCAGAATGGACAATAATTGTCTTAAGTTCCTCCACATTATAAAATTCCAGATGATGTACCACTCCAAAACGGTCTCTTAAGGGTGCCGATAAAAGTCCGGCTCTGGTAGTGGCACCAACCAGCGTAAAATGCGGTAAATCAAGGCGGATTGAACGGGCAGTTGCGCCTTTTCCCACCATAATGTCAATGACATAATCCTCCATGGCAGGATATAATACTTCCTCTACCTGCCGGTTCAGACGATGAATCTCATCTACAAATAAAATGTCACCTTCTGCAAGATTACTCAAAATAGCTGCCATTTCTCCCGGCTTTCCAATTGCCGGACCGGAAGTGACTTTCATATGTACGCCCATTTCATTGGCAATAATGCCGGCAAGAGTAGTCTTACCAAGTCCCGGAGGGCCATAAAACAATACATGGTCTAAGGACTCTCCACGCTGTTTTGCAGCCTCTATATACACTTTAAGATTTGCTTTTGCTTTCTCCTGACCAATATATTCATCCAAGGTCATCGGACGCAGTGTTTTTTCGATTTTGATATCTTCATCCTGCATCTGCGTTGAAATTACACGTTTTTCCATTTTCTGCTCCTCTTATAAGAATGCCATCTGCTTCAAAGCCAGTTTTAAAATATCTTCTACCGAACTGTCTTCCGTAATTTCGATATCCCGCAGCACCTTCAAAGCCTCTGTGGAAGAATAACCCAGTGAAACCAGTGCCTCTACTGCTTCATTGCGGATTCCTTTTAAGCCGTTACCAGAAACAGCTTCCTGTGTATGGCTTAATTTCTGTTCAAAGGCATCCTCTAAACTAAGCTTGTCTTTTAATTCTATAATCAACCGCTGTGCCGTCTTATTTCCAACACCCGGAGCTTTTGCAATTGCTTTTGCATCATCAGATAATACTGCAAAACGCAAATCATCCGTTGACATGACAGAAAGAATTGCCAGTGCACCCTTTGGTCCGATTCCGGATACACCAATCAGCAATTTAAATACATTCAAATCATCTCTGGTAAGAAAGCCATATAAAATAAATGCATCCTCTCTGACACAAAGATAAGTATAGATTTTTACTTCTTCGCCAACTCCCGGTAGCAGAGATAATACCTGTCCCGGAATATAAATATTATAGCCGATTCCGCCATTTTCAACGACAATATGATTCTCTGCCACTATTTCGGATAATTCGCCTTTGATATATGAATACATAATCTTCCTCCTACTTCCTTTGCCACAATTCCAATCAGGGCACCTGTCACAAAGCCTGCAATCAATAAAACCGGCATATAGTAAATGACATAGTATGAGCTTACCAGAAATCCTGCTACGATAAGTTGTCCCATATTATGTATGATTCCGCCACAGATACTGACCGTAACTACATGAAAACAGTTCATCCGAATCAGAATAAACATAAGTACAAAGCTTAATAATCCGCCGGCAAGTCCATAACAGATGCTGACCAAATTTCCAAATAAAATTCCGGTAAGCACAATACGAAGCACCGATACACAAAGAGCCTCTCTCCAGCCAATCAGATACAGCATCAGCACCGTAACAAGGTTGGCAAGTCCAAGCTTTACTCCCGGTATTCCAATGGCAAAGGGCAATATTGCTTCCACATAACTTAATATCATGGCCAGTGCCAAAAACACGCCAAGATATGCTACACTTTTCTTCATGCTTTCACCTACCCTGCCACATCATCCAATGTATTTTTCTGCTCACTTTCTACGGTTACTACAACCCGGTTTGGCAGACAGATAATGGATTCTTTATCTTTGGAAATTGCTTTCTGATGCATACACAACTGATCCGGGCAGTCCGCCTCAAGCATATAGGCAGTCCCATTTTCAATCGTTACGATATTGGTAACTTTTCCATCTATTTTAATTGGAATCTCTTTATTTTCTGTCAGGGAATATCTGCCATATTCGCTGCCATTTACCGTAATGATAATACTGTCACCGCTTTGTAATGCAGAGGTCATTCCTACATAGAAAACTAAAATAACTACTGCAAGCATTCCCAGCAACAGGATATCATTTTTTCCAAAACGACGGTTCATTTACTCTGCAACCTCTCCCATATAATAAAAGCCTTTGCATTCTTTTAAATGTACCGGTACGATAGTTCCAATCATGGATACATCACCCGGCAGATGTACCACTGAGTTATTGGATAATCTTCCGGTTACAAGACCTTCCTGCTGTTCATCTAATTCTTCGACTAATACATCCTGCACGCTTCCGGTTAATGCTCCGGCTTTCTTTGCGGAAATATCCTGTACCAGTTTTAACAGCCGGTCAAAACGGTCTTTTATCACATCTTCCGGAATCTGATTTTCCATTTTGGCAGCAGGCGTTCCGGTACGTTTTGAATAAATAAAAGTAAACGCGCTGTCATACTCTACCTGTCTTACCACATCCATGGTCTCTAAGAAATCTTCTTCCGTTTCTCCCGGAAATCCTACAATAATATCTGTTGTAATTGCCAGATCCGGCATTGCTTTTTTGATTTTTTCAACCAGTGCAAGATAATGCTCCTTGTCATAGTGACGGTTCATTTCTTTTAACACTCTGCTGCTGCCGGACTGAAGTGGCAGATGAAGATGTCTGCAGATTTTTTTAGAATTCTTCATTACTTCAATCAGTTCATCGGATAAATCCTTTGGATGGGATGTCATGAACCGGATTCTTTCCAGACCTTCAATCTTTTCTACTTCCTGTAAGAGCTGTGCAAAGGTCACTGGTGTATCTAAGTTCTTTCCATAGGAATTGACATTCTGTCCTAAGAGCATAACCTCTACTACACCATCTGCTACCAATTTTTCAATTTCTCTTATGATATCCTGCGGTTTTCTGCTGCGTTCTCTTCCTCTTACATATGGCACAATACAGTAGCTGCAGAAATTATTGCAGCCAAACATAATATTAACACCGGACTTAAAGCTGTATTTCCGTTCTACCGGAAGTTCTTCTACAATTTCTTTCGTATCATCCCAGATGTCAATCACCATTTTCTGCTCTTCAAAGCAGCGTACCAGAAGTTCTGCAAATTTAAAGATATTATGGGTTCCAAAAACCAGGTCTACAAAACGATAGCTCTGTTTTAATTTTTCCACAACCTCCGGTTCCTGCATCATACAGCCGCATAATGCAATCATCATATCTTTATTCTTTTTCTTAAAACCGCTTAAATATCCCAGACGTCCGTAAACCTTATTGTTGGCATTTTCACGTACGGTACAGGTATTATAAATGACAAAATCTGCTTCCTCGGAATCGGTCTCTTCAAAACCTACGGTCTCTAAAATTCCACATAACTTTTCGGAATCTCTGGCATTCATCTGGCACCCAAAAGTTGTCACATGAAAGGTGAGCGGTCTGCCTTTCTTCCTGGAAATCTGCGTCACATACTGCTTTGCAAGGTCCATAAAATAAAATTGTCTCTGCGGTTCCATTACCGGAACTTCACCGGTGTGATTTATCTTTTCTATTTCTCTCATTTCTTTTCCTGTTTTCTTAATATTTTTCTTATTATTCTCTGATCTGGCCATCCCCATAAATGATATATTTGGTGGTCGTCAGTGCTTCTAAGCCCATCGGTCCTCTGGCATGAAGCTTCTGGGTACTGATTCCGATTTCTGCCCCAAAGCCAAACTCAAATCCGTCGGTAAAACGTGTGGATGCATTCACATAAACAGCCGCAGCATCAATCTCATTTAAGAACTTCTGCGCATGCTCATAATTATTGGTAATGATTGCTTCCGAATGTCCGGTATTATATTTATTGATATGTGTAATGGCTTCATCAATATCTGAAACTGTCTTTGCAGAAATAATATAATCCAAATATTCGGTGCCCCAGTCTTTTTCTGTTGCAGCCACTGCATCTTTTGTAGCTTTCTGAACCCGCTCATCCCCACGGATTTCTACATGGCTTTCGGATAATTTTGCAGAAAGGCGTGGCATCAGTTCATCTACGATGCTCTCATGCAGCACTAAAGATTCACAGGCATTGCATACACCGATGCGCTGTGTTTTGGCATTATTAATGATATTCACCGCCATATCAAGGTCTGCGGTTTCATCCACATAAATGTGGCAGTTACCGGTACCGGTCTCAATCACCGGAATTGTAGCATTGGCTACCACAGCACGAATCAGTCCGGAGCCACCTCTTGGAATCAGTACATCCACATACTCATTCATTTTCATAAATGCAGTAGCAGTTTCCCGGCTGGTATCTTCGATTAAAGAAAGCACTCCTTCCGGCAGCTGGTTATTACTTAAAGTTTCATTGATGCTCTTTACGATTGCCATATTGGAATGAATGGCATCACTTCCACCTTTTAAAATCACGGTATTTCCAGTTTTAAAGCACAAAGCAAAGGCATCTGCTGTTACATTTGGACGTGATTCATAAATAATTCCAATGACACCTAATGGTACGCGCTTCTTTCCAATCATAAGTCCATTCGGGCGCTGTTTCATGGAAAGGACTTCTCCTACCGGATCTTCTAATTCTGCTACCTGGCGGATTCCTTCTGCCATCTGTGCAATACGCTCTTTATTTAACATCAGACGGTCTAAAAGTCCCTGATGCATTCCGGCTTCTCTTCCTGCATCCATATCCTTCTGGTTTGCTGCTAAAATAGCATCGGTATCTTCTACTAAATGTTCTGCAACTTCAAGCAAAATCTTTTCTTTTTCTTTCATGCCCATATTCCGCATGATGACTTCTGCTGCTTTTGCTCTCTTACCTAATTCCTGTAATTCCATAATTCCCTCCTGCTACTTATTTTCGTCTCTGTTATCCGTTACTTTATAAATCTTCTCCGGTGTTACAAGATAATCCATCGGAATATCATAAGCCTCCATAGGTACCTGTTCTGCAAGCTGACAGGATAATGCAATTCCAACCCGGATTACTTTCTTATATTTCTGAAAAAAACGATCATAAAAGCCCTTACCATATCCGCTTCTTCCACCGTTAATATCAAAGACCAGTCCCGGTGTGAATACAATTGTTTTCTCCTGCTCAAGTTCTGCTAAATCCATCGCCGGTATCTCATCCTTTGGCTCCATCACATGAAAATACCCTTCCTGAAAATCATCTGTACTATTGACTTCACAAAAGTCCATTTCTTCTCCACGTACCCGGGGAAAAGCTGCTCTTTTTTGAATACTTTCTTTAAAAAAAGGCAATAAAGAAGCTTCTTTCCCAAGGGGATAATAAAAGAAACAATTTTGTGCTTTCTGAAAGATTTCCCAGGTACTGATATTCTGACAAATCCTTTGGGATTCTTCTCTTACAATATTCTCCGGCATTGCATTTCGCAGTATCTTATACTTAGTTCTGATGCTTGCCTTTGTTTCCATATTTTTCTCCCAGATTGGTTACCGTTCCATCTGCATTTACCATATCAATATTATCTAACTGTCCCTTCAGATTCCGCTTTACACTTGCTATGTATTCCTTGCGAAGTGCTGCCTGTTCTTCCTTTTCTTCTGGTGTCAGTCCTTCTTTCTGGGATTTATGATATAATTCATTGATTCTTGCTATTATATTTTCAATCATCTTTTTACTCCATGCTTTCTTCTACATAATCTGCAATATAGAAATCATCATTTTTATTGGCTTTGAAAAAGGTTCCCACCTGTTTTCCTTCGAAAATCTGATGCAGAACTCCCACATCCTTTGCATTGGCAATAATCATATCTGCTCCGGATAAGGTTGCAATCCTTGCTGCCGTTAATTTGGTGGTCATTCCACCGGTACCAACATCACTACCTACTGTATCTCCTGCCATGTTTTCAATCCGATTATCAATTTTTTCTACTACCGGTATCAATTCTGCTTTTGGATTCTTTCTCGGATCATCCGTATACAACCCATCAATATCAGATAAAAGAATCAACAAATCTGCTCCTACCAATGAGGCTACAATAGCCGACAGGGAATCGTTATCACCAAACTGCATCTCATAAGTAGATACGGTATCATTTTCATTTACAATTGGTATAATTCCCATTTCAAACAATTCTTCAAAAGTATTCTGGGCATTTTTTCTCGACACGTTATCAACCATAGTTTTTTTTGTCATAAGAACCTGTCCCACATTCTGGTGATACTCTGAAAAAAGCTTTTGATAAGTCATCATAAGTCTCGCCTGTCCCACTGCCGCACATGCCTGTTTTACAGCTATTTTCTCCGGTCTTTCTTTGAATCCCATGGACTGTCTTCCTACTGCAATAGCCCCGGAGCTGACCAGACATACATCCATGCCCTGATTCTTAATATCACACAATTCTCTTACCAAACGTTCCAGTTTTAAAAGATTTAATTTTCCGGTCTCTTCATGTAAAAGAGATGAAGAACCGATTTTTACAATTACACGCTTCTTATTCTTTAATGTTTCACGCAACTGTGTATCCATTTTTCCGCCTCTTAATCATCTACGGCATATTCACTATCTGAATGCCGGTTATAATTTTTTATTCATATGCATACATTTTATACTTTATCATACCTTTCGAAAAAAATCATCTGTAAATTTTATCTTCCTTGTGCTATGCTTGTGCTATATGATTTTAAAAGAACCGGAGTATACATGATGAAAACAAAAAAGACGATATTTTCTTATAAATTAACCTGCAGTTTACTTGCTTTCTTTCTCTTCTTCTGTTCCTTCTCCTTCGTGGGATGTGGACGCAGCAAAGAACCCGTTTCCAAATCTGATTTTTATTTTAATACAGTCATTACCATTACACTATATGGAGAAGAAAATGCTTCTTATATTGATGACTGCTTCAAGCTTGCTTCCCATTATGAGAACCTTTTCAGCAATACCATCGCAGACAGCGATATCAGTAAAATAAACAATGCTGGTGGCACACCGGTTACTGTGGATGATGATACGATTGAATTATTACAAAAAGGTATTTATTATGGTGATTTAAGCCTGGGACAGTTTGATATCACCATTGGTAAATTGTCTTCCCTCTGGGACTTTCCAAATAACAGCGGTACGGTTCCATCTGAATCTGATATTGAAGCCACACTTTCCACCATCGACTATCATGCGATTGTTATTAATGGAAACGAAGTTAGTCTTTCCAATCCGGATGCCATGATTGACTTGGGAGGCATCGCCAAAGGTTATATTGCTGATAAAATGAAAGATTATTTAAATGAAAAAGACATTACCTCCGGCATGATTAACCTTGGAGGCAATGTCCTTACGCTGGGTGATAAACCAGATGGAAGCAACTATAATATCGGTATCCAGAAACCATTTTCCGATGACGGCACTGCCATTGCCAGTGTTGAAGTCTCTGATGAAACGGTAGTAAGTTCCGGTGTTTATGAACGTTATTTCTATGTGGGTGATAACTTCTATCACCACATTTTAAATCCGAAAACCGGTTATCCTTATGACAATAACCTGCTGGGTGTCACCATTATCTGTCCGAAATCCGTAGATGGTGACGGACTTTCCACCACCTGTTTTGCTTTAGGATTAGAGGACGGCATGAAGCTGATAGAATCCTTGGATGACACGGAAGCCATTTTTATCACCGACGATTACGAACTTCATACCACTTCCGGCATCGGCAGCAATATTCCATTTCATGAAATGTAAACATAATCCTATTGCTGCTCCATAACCATATTGTTGACCCAGATTTTCTTCTTTACCATAACATATCCGATGATGCATTTTATAATCTCTATCAACTGACAGGATAAATAAATAGATACAATCGGAACTCCTGTAAATCTGGTTAACACAAATGCCAGTGGAATATCTACCACCCAGATATAGACACTGTCAAAAAGAAAGGTAATGACTGTCCTGCCACCGGAACGCAGTGTGAAATAGGTTGCATGCATAAATCCATATAACGGCATGCAGGCTGATGCAATCCGGATAAATTGTTTTGCTAGTCCACGCACTTCTTCTGTCGTATTGTATATTCTTGGAAAGAACGGAGCAATCGCAAACATGCAGGCTCCTATAACAAAACAACAAAATACAGAAAATACAATCATCTTGCGGTCCGTATCCACCGCCTCTTCCAATTTACCAGCACCAAGCTGCTGTCCTACAATGATGGATATCGCACTTCCCAACGCAATAAATACAACATTAAAAAGATTGGCTACTGTATTTGATATATTAAATCCAGCTACAACAGCAAGACCTCTTGTGGAATAACACTGCATCAGGACTGTCATTCCTCCAGCCCATAAAGTCTCATTTAAAAGCAATGGCGTTCCTTTTATGATAATCTGTCGTACCAGTGTTCCCGGTATTTTAAAATCACGGTAAGCTCCTACAATAAAATGATTCTTATCTGCTCTCGCATGGGTCCACAAGACAACAATAATGCATTCCACAACTCTTGCCAATACGGTTGCTGCCGCTGCACCTCTTACTCCTAATGCAGGCAGTCCAAATGCACCAAATATTAATACATAGTCAAACATCAGATTTACTGCTACAGAAGCAATTCCGGCTTTCATCGGAAGAACCGTTTCTCCTGTTTCACGTAATGTCTGGGCATATGCCTGAATCAATGCAAAAGGAACCATGGATGGCATTACCGTCTGTAAATACTGTTTTGCATACAATAATGTAGCTTCAATATCTCCCGTGCTTCCTCCTTCATGCAAAAACAGCCGAATTAACGGTTCATTTGCAAAGCCCAATATCAGCATCCATATGACTGCTAAGAAACCACAGGCTACAATTTTAAAACGGAAGGCATCCCGCACTCCTTTATGGTCCCCTTTTCCATAAAACTGTGCCCCAAAAATGCCTGCACCGGATACTGCTCCAAAAATACAGATATTGTAAACCAGCATCAACTGATTGATGATTGCGACACCGGACATCTGCTCCGTTCCAACCAGTCCTACCATGATATTGTCCAAAAGACTCACAAAGTTAGTGATGGCATTCTGTATCATAATTGGAATAGCTACCAGCAGAACCGTTTTATAAAAATCTTTATTTCCAATATACTTTTCTCTAAATTTTCTCATATCCAATCCTCATATAACATCAACTACGCAAAACGGGACTGCCAAATCAATGACAATCCCGTTCTTTCTATCACAGAAACGATTATAAAATAATCTTCTTCGGACATTTCTCGGCACAAATGCCACATCCGGTACATTTCTCCTGGTCGATATAAGCCACATTATCTACGACATGAACTGCATCATTTGGACAGTTCTTCTCACAGAGATGACAGCCAATACAACCTACGGAGCAGGCTTTCATAACGTCTTTGCCTTTATCCTTGGAACTGCACTGTACCAGATGCTTTGCTTCATATGGTACCAGCTCAATCAAGTGCTTCGGACAAGCTGCAACACATTTTCCACATGCCTTACATACTTCCTTATCCACCTTTGCAATACCATCTACAACATGGATTGCATCAAACGGACATGCCTTTACACAGTTTCCAAAGCCAAGGCAGCCATAGCTACAGCTCTTTGCTCCGCCGCCCGGAACAAATGCCATAGCAGCACAATCTTCTACTCCGGTATATTCATAATCATGACCGGCTTTTTCACAGGTTCCTGCACATTTTACAAAGGCAACCTGCTTTGTGCCTTCTTCTGCAGCAACACCCATGATTTCACCGACTTTTGCTGCAACCGGCGCACCACCAACAGGACATCCATTGACCGGGGCATCACCTTTTACAATAGCAGCTGCAAGACCGGAACATCCGGCATAACCACAACCACCACAGTTATTTCCAGGAAGAACACCAACAATTGCTTCTTCCCTTTCATCTACTTCTACTTTGAACTTTTCTCCGGAAACGCCGAGGAAAAATCCAATAAAAAGTCCTACGCCGCCTACAATAACGGCTGCAATAATAATTGCCTGTACACTCATCTTTTCTTTCCTCCTAAATCATTCCTGAGAAGCCCATAAATGCAATGGACATCAGACATGCTGTAATTAATACAATTGCTGTTCCTTTAAATGGCTTAGGGATATCATTATATTCAATTTTCTCACGAATTCCTGCCATAATTGTAATAGCAATAAAGAATCCAAATGCGGTTGCAAAACCGTTTACAACGCCCTCTAAGATACCATACTCTTTGGTTACGTTGGTAAGTGCTACACCTAATACTGCACAGTTGGTTGTAATCAAAGGAAGATACACTCCAAGGCTCTTATAAAGAGCAGGCATGGATTTCTTTAAGAACATTTCTACAAACTGTACCAGCGCTGCGATTACAAGAATAAATACAATAGTCTGTAAATACTGTGTTCCCGTCGGAATCAGTATAAACTTATAAATCAATGAGGTAACAAAGGAGGATATCGTTATGACAAAGATAACGGCTCCACCCATTCCAGCAGCGGTCTCTGTTTTCTTTGATACACCCAAGAAAGGACAGATACCAAGGAACTGGCTTAATACTACGTTATTTACAATGGCTGAACCAATTGCAATCAATAATAATGTCTGCATCTGTCATATTCCTCCTATTCACTTTTTTCCTCTGCATCTGCAGCTTTCTTCTCTTTTTCGCTGCAGGTTGCAGACATGCTGCATCCGGCACAGTCTCCACTGATACAGCCGGCAGGCTCTGCCAGTGGTTTGCCTTTTGCTTCCATCTTCTGACGAACAATACTCATTAAAGCAACTAAGAATGCCAGTACCAAGAATGCACCCGGTGCCATAACAAAGATATTGATTGGTGTATACCATTTCAGTGAAAGAATCTGGAATCCAAACAACTGTCCTGCACCTAAAATCTCACGGACAATACCGATACAGGTTAATCCGAAGGTAAATCCAAGTCCCATACCAACACCGTCTAAGATAGACAATACAGGTGGATTTTTAGATGCATAGCTTTCTGCTCGTCCAAGGATAATACAGTTAACAACAATAAGAGGGATATATACACCAAGCTGTTTAGCCAGTGCCGGTGTATAAGCCTTCATAATAAATTCTACAATGGTTACCAAAGATGCTACGATAACAATGTATGCCGGCATTCTGACACCATTTGGAATTGCTTTACGGAATAAGGAAATCAACAGGTTAGAGAAAATCAATACCACTGTTGTAGATAATCCCATTCCCAGTGCATTCATTGCTGATGTGGTTACTGCCAGTGTCGGACACATACCAAGCATCAGTACAAAGGTAGGATTTTCTTTAATCAATCCGTTATATACGCGTTCTAAATACTTATTCATTATTCAACGCCTCCTTCCAATTCATTCTGGAAGTATGTAATGCAGGCATTTACACCATTGGTCATTGCTTTTGATGTAATGGTTGCACCGGAAATTGCTTCAATCTCGTTATCAGCAGATGGTGCCTGTTTCACAACGGTAAAGCTGTCTACATTCTTATTCTTATACTGTTTGGAGAAGTCTTCTGTCTTTGCCTTGTCTCCAAGTCCAGGTGTCTCTGACATACTGGTAACGGAATAGCCGTTTACGGTTCCATCATTCTTTATGCCAACAGAAAATGTGATATTACCCTGGCTTCCGTCTTTAGCTGTTACAGTAATCACATAGCCTAATACATTGCCATCTTTATCTAATGCTTCCTGCACACCATTGATTTCATCACTGTAACCATTCTGCTCTAACAGGCTGGCTGCGGCTTCTGCATCAAAATCATAGGTGGAAAAAGAATCTGCATCTTCAAACACTGCTTTGTATGCAGCCTGTGCAGTTGCCTCTTCTGCCTTTGCAATCGGATCCTTGGTAATCTCATATACCAGTCCAAGAATAAATCCGATTACTACGGTAAATACGGTTAAAATCAACGCGTCATGTACAATCTTCTTATTCATGCTGCTTTGCCTCCTTTACCTGTCCAAAGGCCTTTGGAATTGTAATCCTTTCAATCATTGGAACCAGAAGGTTGCTTAAAATAATTGCAAAGGATACACCTTCTGCGTTTGCTCCAAAGATACGGAATAATCCGGTAAGAATACCTAAAAGAATTCCATATAAAATCTGTCCCTTCGGTGTGATCGGTGATGTTACATAGTCGGTTGCCATAAAGAATGCACCAAGCATTAATCCACCACCACAAAGCTCAGCAACGATATAGTCGATGTCAAAGCCATGTCCGCCAAACAAGCTGATAAATATTACAAATGTAATGATATAGGTTCCCGGAATCCGAAGTGTAATGACACCCATCAGGATTAAGAACATTGCTCCAATTAAGATAGCAATAGCGGATGTCTCTCCGATGGTTCCGGCGGTCTTACCAATTAACATATTCATGGTATTAACAGCTCCAACGCCCTGTTCTCTGATCAGAGCCAGTGGAGTTGCTCCTGAATATCCATCTACGGTAAAGTTTGTCATGTCTGCGGCAAATGCTATCAGTAAAAAGCATCTTGCACCCAGTGCCGGGTTCATAAAGTTCTGTCCCAGTCCGCCAAACATCATTTTAACAATAACGATTGCAAATACACCGCCGATTACAGCTTCCCACCATGGAAGGGATGCCGGCAGGTTTAATGCAAGTAACAGTCCGGTAACTACCGCACTTAAATCACTGACGGTATTCTTCTTATGTACAATCAGATTGAAAATCCACTCTGATGCAATACAGCTTGCAACAGATACCAAAATCAATACTGCTGCTTTATATCCAAAATTAACAATACCAAATATACTTGTTGGAAGCAGAGCTATAATTACATAAAGCATGATTCTGCTTGTTGTATCTTTGGCTCGTACATGTGGTGATGATGATACATGATATAACTCACTCACAATAGTCCACCTCTTTCTTTGTTATTTATTTTTTTTCTTTTCAGCAAGAACCTGTTTTTTCATTGTCTTAATAAGCTGTGCTAACGGACGTTTTGCCGGGCAGATAAAACTGCAGCTTCCACATTCCACGCACTCAAGACCATGCCATTTTTCAAATCCTGCCATATCTCCATGCTCTGAGAATTTAGATAATCTGGATGGAACAATCTGTTCCGGACATGCTTCTACGCAACGGCCACAATTGATGCATGCTGTTGCATCTGCATCTGCTTCTGCCACTTCATCTTTGGTCATACAAAGGAGTGCCGAGGTAGTCTTGGTTGTCGGCACATCTAATCCGAACATGGAAAAGCCCATCATTGGTCCACCGGAAATAATTTTCTCCGGCTGCTCTTTAAATCCACCGGCAGCATCTAAAAGTTCCTGGAAACTGGTTCCGATTAAGAACTCAAAGTTACCCGGCTCTTCTACTGCATCACCGGTAACTGTAAAGATTCTGCTTGTAACAGGTTTTCCTTCCTTTACTGCATGGTATACGGCAACCATGGTTGCAACATTATCTACGATACATCCTGCATCTGCCGGAAGCATCTTGGAATTAATTGCACGTTTGGTTACTGCATAAATAAGCTGACGTTCACCACCCTGCGGGTATTTTGTCATAAGAGGTGCGACCTCCATACGAGGCTCATCTTTCGTTAATTCTAATAATTTTGCGATACAATCCGGTTTATTATTCTCGACTGCAAATACACCCTTGGCATGTTCAAACATACTAAGAATGATACGCATGCCTTCTACCAGTTCTTCTGTGTGGTCTAACATGATGCGGTAATCAGATGTCAGATATGGTTCACACTCTGCACAGTTGGCAATAATATAGTCGATTTTTTCCGGTTCCTTCGGAGATAATTTTACGTGGGTTGGGAATCCTGCTCCACCCATACCAACAACTCCCGCTTCTTTTATACGGTTAATAATTTCTTCTTTGGAAAGAGCACTGACGTCTTCTACTGCCTGATACTCTACCTCCTTAAATTCACCATCGCTTTCAATTACAATGGAGTTCACCATATCACCTGTTGGAACTCTTCTTGGCTCAATTTTCTTAACAGTTCCGGATACGGACGCATGGATTGGTGCAGATACGAAGCCGCCTGCTTCTGCTATCTTCTGCCCTTTCAAAACGGAATCTCCTACCGCTACGATTGGTGTTGCCGGTGCTCCAATATGCTGCGATAACGGATATACCAGTTCACCTTTGGGTAATAATTCACGTATTGGCTTATCTTTTGATAAATCCTTTCCTTCGAAAGGATGGACGCCACCTTTAAATGTCATTAAACCCATCTTATGTGCCCTTCTTTCTATGATAGTATTACACTGCATATGCAATGCATTTAACATAAAATGTATTATAACACAAATTAGAATTTTTTGACACACTAAAAAGATTTTTTCTCAATATTTTTGTCGATTTTTAACAAGGAATAATTACTTTTTGCCCATACATCGTGTATAATAAAAAAATAACAGGAGGACAGATATGAAAACAATTGTACATGAAATTCCATATAGTCCGGCTTCGAATTTAGATGAGGAAATATTCACTGCTTCCTCTGTCTTTTTCGATATCGAAACTACCGGATTTTCCCCGGCTCATACCAGTCTTTATCTGATTGGATGTGCCTATCACATAGAACAGATGCTTTATATCAAACAGTATTTTGCCGAAACACCGGAAGAAGAAAAAGAAGTACTTGAGCAGTTTCTTTTGCTATTAGACGGTTTTGATACAATTATCACTTTCAATGGAATCGGCTTTGATATTCCTTATCTGAAAGCAAAATGCAATACTTATGAATGTAACGAGCACTTTGCTGATTTTACTTATGTGGATATTTTCAAATCCATTTCCCAGATAAAGCATATTCTCCAGCTGCCAAATTACAAGCAGAAGACCATCGAAGCTTTTCTTGGCATTGGCAGGAATGACTTATATTCCGGCGGTGAATTGATTGAAATCTATCATTCGTATACCAAGGAACCACGTCCGGATAAATTGGAGATTCTTCTGCTCCACAACTACGAAGATGTTCTGGATATGCCTGCATTACTTCCCGTCTTATCCTATGTCCATCTGTTTTACGGACAGTATTTATCCTGCAGTGCTTCTGTTTCTGAATATACAAATTATAAGCAGCAGGAAAAGAAAGAACTGATTCTTTCTATTGAGCCGGAATTTCCATTTCCAAAGCATATTTCCTGCCGCATGGGTTCTGTTTATTTCTATGCAAAGGGCAAAAAATGCACCCTCTCCGTCCGTTTAGAAGAGGATGCCCTGAAATATTTCTTTCCAAATTATAAGGATTATTATTATCTTCCAGCTGAAGATACTGCAATGCACAAAAGTGTAGCATCATATGTCGATAAAGAACACCGCAGACAGGCTACCGCTGCCACCTGCTATACCCGGCATGAAGGAAGCTTTCTTCCACAGTACGAAGAGCTTATTTCTCCTTCTTTTAAACACGACTATAAGGAAAAAATATCTTACTTTGAACTTACGGAAAAATTTCTTTCATCGCCGGAGCTTATCAAAAGTTATGTAAACCACTTGTTAGAAGCTATAAAAAACAAGAAAATTAAGTGATACCTACATTATACGCCGTAGTGTGCATCCTCGCAGAGCGTTTTTTACTTTACAGGAAAGCAATTTCCTGTAAAAAAAGACCTCTTTCCCAATTTTGAGAATGAGGTCTTTACTATGTCATCATTATTTCTGAAAGAAAAATGACTGATGCCTTTTTAAATTCAACTCACGATAATTCATAATCTGCTCTGTACTTCCGATAAATAACATTCCATCTTTTGCCAAAGAATCATAGAACTTGCGATAAATCTCGTCTTTTGCTTCTTCTGTAAAATAAATTACTACATTTCTGCAGACAATCAAATGACAACCTGATGGATATGGATCCCGCAAAAGATTATGTTCCCGAAATTCTACATGCTTTTTGATTTCATCGGAAATCTTATAGGATTTTCCTACCTGTGTAAAATACTTACGCTTCAAATCATCCGGTACAGATTCAATGCTCTTTTCGTTATAAAGTCCAACTCTTGCTTTCTCAAGTACCTGTTTATCAATATCAGTAGCAATTATATGTATCTGGTTCAGCGGAACATGCTTTGATAAAGCCATTACAAGAGAGTATGGCTCATCTCCGGTAGAACACGCTGCACTCCAGATTTTCAAATTGCTGCCAAACTGTTTTATAAGTGCCGGGAAAACCTCTTCGTCCAAAAACTTCCACTGTTCCGGGTTCCGGTAAAATTCCGAAACATTAATAGTCAGGAAATTAATAAACTGGTCAAATTTCTCTTTATCTGTATGAAGCAGATGTACATACTCATCATAGGACTGAGCCTTATTCTTTACCAAAAGGCTGTCAATCCTACGACGCATCTGTTTCTCTTTGTAAGCATTTAAGTCAATCGTGGTCATTGCATATATATCTTTTTTAAACTTTTCATAGCCTTCAAACATATATGCTACCTCCTACCTTATTATTCTTCTGTAGGAACTTCTTCTGTATCAGCTTCCTCTTCTGGCAGAAGTGCTTTCATGCTTAAGCTGATTTTCTTGTCTTCTTCATTAAAGTCAACTACTTTAGCTTCTACTTTCTGACCTACTTTTAATACATCAGAAGGTTTCTCAACATGCTCTTTAGAAATCTGGGATACATGAAGTAATGCATCTACTCCAGGAGCTAATTCTACGAATGCACCAAAGTCTGTCATTCTTGCAACAACACCTGTTACCACATTACCTACTGCATATTTCTCTGCAGCATTATTCCAAGGATTCTCATCCTCAAATTTCATGCTCAGTGCAATCTTACTCTCATTGATATCTTTGATGAATACTTTTACAGTATCGCCAACTTTGAATACTTTCTTAGGACTTTCAACACGTCCCCAGGACATTTCAGAAATATGTAACAGTCCGTCTGCTCCACCAAGGTCAATGAATGCGCCAAAGTCTGTTACGTTCTTTACTGTACCTTCTACAACATCACCAACATGGATTCTCTCCATGAGTTCTTTCTGTTTTTCAGCTTTCTCTGCTACTAAAAGCTGTTTTCTGTCACCGATAATTCTTCTCTTTCTTGGGTTGAACTCAGTGATTACAAATGAAATTTCCTGTCCTTCATACTTAGATAAATCTTTCTCGTAAGTATCTGATACAAGGCTTGCAGGAATAAATACTCTTGCTTCGTCAACTACAACACTTAATCCACCGGATAATACCTGTGTAACCTTTGCGGTAAGCACTTCCTGATTGTTGAATGCTTCCTCTAAACGCTTGCTTCCTTTTTCAGCAGCAAGACGTTTGTAAGTAAGAAGTACCTGTCCCTCTCCATCATTTACCTTTAAAACTTTGGCTTCCATAGTGTCACCTACGGATACAACGGTGGTCAGGTCTACATTTGCTTCGTTCGTATATTCATTACGTGTAATAATTCCGTCTGACTTATATCCAATATTAAGGATGATCTCATCTGGCTTAACACCGATAACGACGCCTTCGACTACCTCTCCATTTCTTATTGTTTTAAAAGATTCTTCCAACATTTGTTCAAAACTCATTTCTGACATTATTTTGAACCTCCTCAATAATTTTATTTGGGGTAGATGCCCCTGCGGTAATACCTACGTTATCAATGGTCCGAAGTACTGCCGGATCCAAATCATCTATGGTTTGTATATAGTAAGTATTTGCACATTCGTTTTTACATATTTCAAATAACTTCTGTGTGTTGGAACTGCTCTTCCCACCAACCACAATCATCGCTTCAACTTCTTTTGCCAAAGCCCTCGACTGGGTCTGCCGCTCTTCCGTTGCATTACAGATTGTATTTAAAACAATTATATCATAACCTTTTTTATTTATAATTTCAACTAATTCTTGAAATTTATTGTAGTTAAATGTCGTTTGTGATACAATACAAACCTTTTTTCCTGCTGAAACCCGGAAATTTTCTGCTGCTTCCCTCGTTCCAATTACCGTAATTTCCTCTTCATTTCCCCATCCACGGATTCCTTCTACCTCCGGATGGCTGGCATTTCCGATAATTACAACATGATAACCGGCATCTCCATATTCCCGTACATGACGATGTATCTTCTTTACAAAAGGACAGGTGGCATCCACGATATGGTAACCGGCATTTTCTAATGTCTGATATATTTTTTCGCCTACACCATGGGAACGGATGACGATGGTTCCCTTTTCTGATTCTTCTATTTCTGAAATATCATGGATTACGGTTACGCCCTTTGCCTCTAAATCCTTTACCACTTCTTCATTATGAATAATCGGTCCGTAAGTATAAATCGGGTCTTTTATTCCATCCTTTGTTTCATCGTTTGTTTCAAGCTGTGCATAAACCATATCTACTGCACGCTTCACGCCAAAGCAGAAACCTGCACTTTTTGCAACTCTGACATTTTTCATATTAACATTTTTCCCTATAAATATTTTTGATGGTTTCTACCACTTCTTCAATTCCCATATCCGAAGAATCTACAAGAATGGCATCTTCTGCCTGCTTTAATGGTGAAATCTCCCGATGCATATCCTGATAATCACGGTCCGCAATATCTTTTTTAATCACTTCCAAGTCACAGGCAGCACCTTTTTCCAGCAATTCCTGATATCTTCTCTCGGCTCTTGTTTCAACACTTGCAGTAAGATAAATCTTTACCTGGGCATTCGGCAGCACACAGGTTCCGATATCTCTTCCATCCATGATAACATCTTTATCTGCTGCAAGCTTCTGCTGTAATTCAACCAGTTTTTTGCGGACTTCCTTATAAACACTGGTGGCAGATGCCATTTTCCCAACTTCTTCTTTCCGGATTTCTTTGCTGACATTCTCACCGTTTAAAAGCACCTGCTGTTCTCCGTTCTCATAGGCAATAGATACTTCCACGGTTTTACAGGCATCTGAAATTGCTGCCTCATCTTCCTTTGCAATGCCATTTCTCATAAAATACAATGCCATACTCCGATACATGGCTCCTGTATCTACATATATAAAAGAAAGTTCCTTTGCAAGCTGTTTTGCTATAGTGCTTTTTCCGGCTCCTGCCGGTCCGTCGATTGCTATATTAAAGCTCATTTCTCATCCTCCGATTTTTCTGCTTTTTTATTCTCTTTATTCATTTCCAATGCTGCTTCCTGCCAGATATCCGGTAGACCAGGCAATCTGCAGATTAAAGCCGCCGGTAAATGCATCCAAATCCAATACCTCTCCGGCAAAATAAAGATGCTTTGTTAATTTTGATTCCATGGTCGATGGATTTACTTCTTTTACAGAAACACCGCCCTTTGTAATAATGGCTTCCGAAAAGCCCCGTAAACCAGTCAGTGTAACCGGGAACTTCTTTGTCAAGTCCACCAGTCGCTGTCGTTCCTCTTTGGTTACTTCATTGACACGCTTTTCTGCTGGAATCTTAGCAAGTTTTAAAATAATCGGCAGGAATTTGGACGGATATAATTTTTCAATTCCATGAATCACCTGCCGGTTCTTTGCCTCTTCAAAGTCCCTTAAAATTCTGTGATCTAACTGTTCTTCCGAGAGTGCCGGTTTCCAGTCAATGTATAATTGCAGCGGCTGTTTTCTTACCGCATCATTTACCACACTGCTGGCGCTTAACATCAGAGGTCCACTTACGCCAAAATGGGTAAATAACATTTCTCCAAAAGCTTCATACAAAAGCTTTTTGCCCTGATAAATGCTCGCCTTTACATTTTTCAACGATAGCCCCTGCAATTCTTTGACATATTCCTCTTCTGCGTTAAAAGGCACAAGGGATGGACTGCAGGTTTTTATGGTATGTCCGCAAGCTTCTGCGAAACGATAACCATCCCCGGTAGAACCGGTAGATGCATAAGAACAGCCGCCTGTTGCAATAACTACTGCATCTGCCGGCATTTTCTTTCCCTCTGCAGTAATTACTCCATGTACACAATTCTCCGATACCATAAGCTTTTCTACCGCTGTATGATACATAATCTTTACTTTATGTGCATCCAGGGAGCGTTTTAAGGCTGCAATGACATCCGATGAATGGTCTGATACCGGAAATACACGGTTTCCCCGTTCCACCTTTACCGGTGTTCCATTCTGTTCAAAGAAATCCATGACCCGGAAATTGTCATAAGAATAGACTGCACTGTATAAGAACTTGGAATTCCTTGGAATGTTTGAAAATAGTTCTTCCGTATCACATGCATTGGTAAGGTTACATCTTCCTTTTCCGGTAATGAATAATTTTTTCCCGATTTTCTCATTGCGTTCTAACAATACGACCTGATGTCCCTGCTCTGCCGCAGCAATTGCTGCAAAACAGCCCGCCGGTCCACCGCCGATTACAAGTACCTTACTCATCTGCATCTCCTAATTTGGCATATCTCATTTTGATTTTATCATCAATATAATTAATTTCATCATTTTCATATACCTGGTATTCATTCCAGATATCCTCCAGGTTCTCCAATGTCTTGGCAACCTCACCCTGCTTCTTCATACACAGAGCAACAATCAGTGCGTTGATAACACTAAGCGGTGCCACCAGAGAATCCACAATAGATGCCATATCACTTCTTGCAATCAGATTACAGGAAGAATATAAATTCATTGGGGAATGCACACTATCTGTTAATGTAATTACTTTTGCATTCCGGTTATTGGCAAATTCCATTGCCTTTAAGGTACGCATGGAATATCTTGGAAAACTGATTCCGATAATGACATCATCCTTACTGATTCGCACCATCTGTTCAAATAATTCACTGGAATTATTGGTCTGAAGCAATGTCACATTTTCAAACATCAGATTAAAGTAAAACGCCATAAAAGCTGCCAGTGGAGCGCAGCTTCGTATTCCAACAATATAAATATGTTTTGCTTTGATAATGGTATCTACTGCCAGTTCAAAAGCATGCTCATCAATATGTTCCAAGGTATCCTTAATTTTCTCCTGATCCGACTGCAATACCGTTTCTAATATATGCGACTGGCTGATTCTTCCATAAGTCACTTCCATACGCTGAATGGAGTTGAGCTTATTCCGAACCATCTCCTCTAAAGCCTTTTGAAATTCCGGATAACCCTTATAGCCTAAATGTGTAGCAAATCGTACTACAGTCGATTCGCTCACACCCACTACCTGTCCCATTTTTGCTGCCGTAAGAAATACAGCCTTATCATAATTATCCGTAATATAGGTTGCTAATATTTTCTGTCCTTTGCTTAAACTTCCATAACATTCGTTGATTCGACTGGTCAAATCATTGGTATTCCCATTCATAGTTCCTTCTTCTCGATTCTACAAATATTTTGCATTTTTTATGTCGTTTTAACATTTTTTTGCAGGATTTTCGTCAGTTTCCATGTCGTCTGGCAATTTCCTGCTTCTGCTTGGAGGCGACATAAGTCCCCAAGTCGAGATTTGCCTGCTTTACCGTACATCCTACAATCACTTTCGTTTCATCTACCGGCTCCTGACGAACAGCCATACCAGATAACTGCACTTTAAGCCTGCTTGCTTTATCTTCAAACGTCAAATGAAACGGTCCCATGGAAAGATAATTCATATCCGGCATCCCCACAAATGACACTCCGGTAGCACTGATATCCTTCACAACCACAGAACGATTTGCTCTTGTACTGTCAATGGACAACATTCCATCCAGTCCAAGATACTGGCGGTACGCCTGTCTGCGGTTCCATTTTATTCCATCACGCTTGCATACAATTGCATGATATTTTTCTTTTCCTGCCTGGACGGTCTGCATTCTGCACCCCTCCCATATCAGCGGTTTGATTCCATCTTCCATATAAATCACACTGATATGTACCTTATCTCCGGAAAAATTAATAATTTTTCCATCATAACGTATTGGCTCGATTAATAAAATACCTTCTTTTCCAAAAGCAACTGTACTATCATATTCTGCTGAAGCATTCTCCACTTTCACCAGCACCTGCACCGGCTCCCCTGTCCCCAATTCATACAGTTTCATTGTCCTTCACCTTTTCCCTCTCCAAATACCGTGAAAGAACTGCCACAATATTTTCAAATGCTTTGCAATTAAATTTGTCTACCCCATGACAAATCATGACTTCATCATAGCAATCTTTTGTCCTCTTGTCCATAGAATTTTTATGTAATTCTGATATTCCATTATACCCATCAAAAGGAAAACAGCTACAGACATATTTGTCTGTAGCCGCCTCTTTACTGCTATAGATAGCAAGGTATCCTATACCGGATATGCTCCGTTCTTTGTATCTGCAATTGTTGTATCAACTTTTGTCTGCTGTGCCTGACGATATTTGAAGAACTCAGTAGCAACCTGCGGGAATAATGCATAGGATAATACATCTTCATCCTGCTGTTTGTACTGTTTCATTTCAGCTTCAATCTTATCTAATTCAGGCTCAAGTAAGTCTGCCGGACGGCAGGTAATTGCCTTATCTTTGTCAGCACCGAGAACCTTATCCACAACTTCCGGATTGAAAGGTTTTACAGTCTGACCATATTTTCCAAGAAGAATATCCTTGGTCTCTTTGGTAGCAACTTTGTAACGTTCTCCCATTAATACGTTAAATACAGCCTGTGTACCAACAATCTGGGAAGAAGGTGTAACAAGTGGTGGCTCACCAAGGTCTTTACGAACACGAGGTACTTCAGCCAGTACTTCTTCGTATTTATCTTCCTGTCCCTGCTCTTTTAACTGGGAAATCAGGTTGGATAACATTCCACCCGGTACCTGATATAATAAAGTCTTGATATTAACACCAAGTACCTTTGGATTCATCAGACCGCTGTCTAATGCTTCCTCACGCATTGGGCGGAAGTAATCAGCAATTTCAGCCAGTTTGTTCTGGTCAAGACCGGTATCATACTGTGTTCCCTTGAATGCTTCTACCATAACTTCGGTTGCAGGCTGGCTGGTACCAAGTGCAAATGGTGACATTGCGGTATCGATAATGTCACATCCAGCTTCTACTGCTTTCATGTATGTCATGGAAGCAACACCGGAAGTATAATGTGTATGCAGTTCGATTGGAAGGCTGGTTGAAGATTTCAGAGCCTGAATCAGTTCGGTTGCTTTCTGAGGAACTAAAAGTCCTGCCATATCCTTAATACATAAGGAATCAGCACCCATGTCTTCTACTCTCTTTGCCATTTCCATCCAGTAATCCAAGGTATAAGCATCTCCTAATGTATAGGATAATGCAACCTGAGCATGTCCTTTTTCTTTGTTACATGCTGTTACTGCTGTCTGAAGGTTACGAACATCATTTAAGCAGTCAAAAATACGGATAATATCAATTCCGTTTGCAATAGATTTCTGTACGAAATACTCAACCACATCATCTGCATATGGACGATATCCTAAGATATTCTGTCCACGGAACAGCATCTGAAGTTTAGTTTTCTTAAATCCATCTCTTAATTTACGAAGTCTCTCCCATGGATCTTCTTTTAAGAAACGAAGGCAGGCATCAAATGTTGCTCCACCCCAGCACTCTACTGCATAATATCCAACTTCATCCATTTTCGGGATAATTGGAAGCATCTGTTCTGTTGTCATTCTGGTTGCAATCAGAGACTGATGTGCATCACGAAGAACAGTTTCTGTGATTTTTAAAGGTTTTTTCATTTCTTCTGACATTTCTATCCTCCTATATACCAAAGATTGCCATAAATACACCGGCAGCTACTGCTGTACCGATAACGCCGGCAACGTTTGGTCCCATTGCATGCATAAGTAAAAAGTTTGTCGGGTCTTCTTCTGCACCAACCTTCTGCGATACACGCGCAGCCATAGGCACGGCGGAAACTCCGGCAGAACCAATCAACGGATTAATTTTTCCTTTGGTAATCCAGCAAAGCAGTTTTCCAAAGAGGACTCCGGCTGCAGTACCAAACATAAATGCAATCAGTCCAAGAGCAACAATCTTAAGTGTGCTGACATTTAAGAATGCTTCTGCACTGGTAGATGCACCAACGGAAGTACCCAGAAGAATAACTACGATATACATCAAAGCATTGGATGCTGTATCTGTAAGCTGTCTGACTACACCAGACTCACGGAAGAGGTTACCAAGCATAAGCATACCAACCAACGGAGCGGTTGTCGGAAGAATCAGACATACAATTGTAGTAACTACGATTGGGAACAAAATCTTCTCCAGTTTGGATACCGGACGAAGGTTCTCCATCTTGATTGCACGTTCTTTCTTTGTTGTAAACAGTTTCATAATTGGCGGCTGAATAATCGGAACCAGAGACATATAAGAATATGCTGCCACCGCAATCGGTCCCATCAATGCAGCCTGTCCTAATTTACCGGCAAGGAAGATAGAGGTCGGACCATCTGCTCCACCGATAATAGATACGGCTGCTGCTCCCTTGTCATTGAATCCCATCAGAATTGCAAGCAGGTAAGCTCCGAAAATACCGAACTGTGCTGCTGCTCCTAAAAGGAAGCTGATTGGGTTTGCAATCAAAGGGCCAAAGTCTGTCATCGCACCAACTCCAAGGAAAATCAGAGAAGGTAAGATTGACCACTCATCCAGAGTATAGAAATAATAAAGTAAACCACCGACACCATTGCTGGTCTCTTCCGGACTTGCAATAATGTCCGGATAAATGTTAACCAGAAGCATACCAAATGCAATCGGAACCAGAAGAAGAGGTTCATAACCTTTCTTGATTGCCAGATATAAGAATACGCAGGCAATTACAATCATAAGGTAGTTACCCCAGGTCAGGTTAAAGAATGCAGTCTGATGCAGGAGGTTACTCATTGTGTCTCCAACATAACTTAACATAATTTTCCTCCTAGTTGTTCATTGTAGCAAGTAATGCTCCTGCTTCTACGCTGTCACCAACTGCAACTTCGATGCTTGCAACTGTTCCGTCTTCCGGTGCAACAACAGGAGTCTCCATTTTCATAATTTCAAGAATCAGAACTGCATCACCTTTCTTTACTGCTGTTCCAGGCTGAGCCTCAATCTTGAATACTTTTCCGGCTGCTCCGGCTTCAATCTTAATGCTTCCTGCTCCGGCTGCTGCCTTAGGTGCTGCTGCTTTTGCTGCAGGAGCTGCTGCCTTTCTTGGTGCAGCTACAGGTGCAGATGCTCCGTTCTCTTCTACGGTAACATCATAAACATTTCCATTTACTGTAATTGTATAGTTTTTCATCTTTATATCCTCCTAATTATTCTTCAAACTATCTTCTCTTAATGGAACGTACTACAAATCCATCTGTAGAACTTCCTGTTGCTGCCGCAATTGCAGCAGAGATAACTGCAACAAGTTCCAAATCATCCTGAACCAGCTCTTCTTTCTGAGCAATCTGTTCTACTACTTTATCTTCTTTTGCAGCAGTTACATCAGCCGCATTCTTTTTCTTATTCTGTAAATAAGGAATGATACGGAATGCATAAATAATAATACTGATTAAAATTAAGATTACAAATACGGTACCCATGCCCATAAGTGTATTCATTCCGGCTTTGCCCATTTTCTCGCCAAGTGAATATACCTTGTCAAATGTCATACTGGTAAGTTCCGGTGTGTCTGTAGTTGTATCAAATACAACAGTAAAACTCAAATCACGGTTGGTATAATTCAATGTCTGTTCCATTACCATTGTCTTATTTGACTCTGTCATGGTAAAGTCACCAAATCCCTGGAAGTCTCCTTCGTCAGCAACAGCTTCTTTCCAACTGCTATAGAAGTTGTAGTTTACTGCATCGCTCTTCTCTGAAACGGAAGAAAGAGCATTATCAATATCAGCTTCTGACACAGTAGTTATCTGCTGTACTGTCTGTTGTACTGTATCCTTCCACTGGTCATAGGTGCCTCCATTGAATGTTATTGAAGTCTGATCTGTCTTACCACAGGCCGTTATAGAAAATGCAAGCAGACAAACACATACAAGCATCCACAATTTTTTCTTCATAAGATTCACCTTTCTATTTTGTTCCATGTTTCTTATATGGAGTATCCATACGTTTTGTAAACAGCATTTCAAAAGCTGCTACAAGATATTTTCTGGTATCAGCAGGCTCAATAATCAAGTCTACATATCCTCTCTTAGCTGCAGTTACAACGTTAGACTGTAATGCCTCATATTCTTTTGCTTTCTCAGCAAGCTTGTCCGCATCAGCGTCTGCATACATAATCTCTGCTGCAAGACGTGCATCCATCATACCGGTCTTAACATCCGGCCATGCGTATACAAGGTCAGCACCGATTGCTTTGGAGTTCATCATTACTGCTGCACTTCCGTAAGCATTACCGGTAAGCAGGCTAACCTTAGGAACGGTAGCATTTGCAAATGCATATGTAAGTTTAGCCAGAGCTTTTGCAAGTCTTCTTTCGCTGCATTTTGTTGCTGTAAATCCAGCCACATTGGTAAGAGATAATACAGGAATATCAAATGCATCACAGAACTGGATGAATTCAGAAGCTTTTTCACAGCCTTTTGCACAAAGTGCTGCATCATGCTCTGCGACTTTCTTTCCTTCTTCATCATATTCTTCTGTGCAGTTAGCAACAGCACCGACCGTCAGTCCGTTTAACTGGATGAATCCGGTTACCATGCTCTTTGCATAATCCTTCTTTGTCTCTAAGAAATTATGATTATCAGAAATCTCGCTTAATACGAAACGAGGATCGCCTTTCATGGTATCTACATTTTCGCATGCACGGTTCAAATCATCTTCACAGTCTTCCATATAACCATTCTCTGTGTTATCTGCCGGAAGCATGCAGACCAGTTCACGAATCTGTGCAAAGATTTCTTCTTCGGAACCTGCCATATCAATGACGCCGGTCTCTGTGCTCTGGAAATCTGCAGAAGAAGTATCACATTTTCCAACGTAATTTCCTTCGATTGCGTTTGGTGCATTTACAAACATTTTTGCTTTATCAGCTTCCATATATGCAAAATCACATAATCCAGGTACTACGGTAAGTCCGCCGCCACAGTTGCCAAATACAGCACAAATCTGTGGAATTACTCCGGATGCCATAACCTGTTTTTCATAAATCATTCCTAATGCATTCAAAGCATCTACTGATTCCTGAAGACGAACTCCGGCACAATCCAAAAGTCCGATTACCGGTGCACCCATCTTCATTGCTCTGTCATAAACAGCTGCAATTTTCTTTGCATGCATCTCGCCAATTGTTCCATTTAATACGGAAGAATCCTGACTGTAGACAAATACCAGATTACCATCAATCAGACCATGTCCGGTAATGACACCATCTGATGGCGTAGCTTCATCTGCCAGATTAAAATCCGTATTTCTTGCGGTTACCAGAGAACCGATTTCCATAAAGCTGTTTTCATCCAGCAAACGGCAAATTCTCTGTTCTGCTAAGTTATTACTTCTGTTGCTCATCTCTTAGTCCTCCATCTATTTTAGAAAAATAAAATTTTTCGCTAGGGTAATTGTAGTACATTGACCAAAACTTTTCAATAGCAAATTGTTAATTTTTTCACAGATTTTACATATCGCATTTTATGGCTGATTTTCTGACTTTATAAAGAAAAAAGGTCAACCATTCTGAGGCAGCTGTAGCGGTAATCCCATGCCTTAACACTGTCTTTTAAGACAAGTTCTTCCTCTCTCACCACCTGCCCGTTCAGTATATACTTAAGGGTTCCAACAGTAGTTCCTGCTTCCACCGGAGCCTCAAGTCTCTGCTTTCTCTCCAATTTAAATTCAATGGATTCATCCTTATGAAGCAGTATATTTTCTATCTGTTTTTCCTCTGTCCTGTTCTGAACCTCTGTCATCTTAATTCTGCTATAGCCTTCTGTCTTTGCCCCACTTATCTCAAGGGGACATTCTGCTTCCTTGGGGATTTCCAACTCCAGAAGATTTACCTTTTCAAATGAATCAATTCCATACTGCATCAACTGTTTTGTGTCTGACCATTTATAGTTCTTATTGTTTGGCCAGCCGCAGCCCAAAAGTGCCACCACATAGGTACGGTCATCCCGCCGCAATGCTCCCACATAACAGTATCCGGCATTGCCCGTAAAACCGGTTTTACCACTGATTGCTCCGTCCATCATCGTAAGGAAACGGTTGTGATTATTGCAGCTGTAGTTTCGTGTTCCTTCTATATTAGAAAAGGAATAGGACGGTGTCTGCGTAATATCAAGAAAAGTCTCTTTCATGGGAGACTCCTTGATGCAATAGCTCATAATCCGTGCAAGGTCGGCTGCTGTCGTTCCATGGAATCCGTTTTCATCTTCCTTATCCAGTCCGTTTGGCGTAATGAAATAGGTATCCATGCAGCCAAGCTCCGCCGCCTTCTCATTCATCAAGCCAGCAAATGCCTCCACACTTCCTGCCACATGTTCCGCAATTGCCACTGCCGAATCATTGTGGGATTCTAACATCAGAGAGAAACAAAGGTCTTTTAATAAAAACTGTTCCCCACTTGCTCCATTTAGCTGCACATCCGGCTGGGAGGCTGCATAATCAGAAAATGTAACCACGTCATTTAAATCTGCACGCTCTAAGGTTACAATCAATGTCATAATCTTTGTCGTACTGGCATTTGCCCGGCGCACATCCTCTTCTTTTCCAAATAAAATACGCCCTGAATCCGCATCCATTAAGCATGCAGACAGCGCGTACAAATTCTTTGGTTCTTCGATTTCTATTTCATTTTCTTCCTGCGTTTCATCCGGATTATCCTGTGGCAGCGGTTCTGCCGGAATATGATTGGAACTAAAAAATATAAAAAGCAGAGATAATGCTGTCATTTTCTTCCACCGTCTCTTTTTCATGACCGCTCCGAAATACATTTTCTCTGCATTCTATTCATTTCTTTCTATGATTATACTTCCGCTTACTACATTCCCTGTTGCTATACTTCAAGCTTCATTTCTGCTTCCTGTTCAGCCTGATGCTTGAATTCTTCCACCTGGTCTTCATTCAGCACCGGGAGTTCATCGATGGAATGCACACCAAAGCTCCGTAAGAATTCCTCTGTTGTGCCAAATAGCATCGGTCTGCCCGGAGCATCCAATCTTCCCACTTCATTGACCAGATTATATTCCACCAGTTTGCTTACTGCATGGTCGCAGGATACGCCACGGATTTTTTCAATCTCCGCCTTGGTGATCGGCTGCTTATAAGCAATGATGGATAAGGTCTCTAACAGTACGTCTGTAAGGACACGCTTCTTCGGCTGTTTTGCAATCCGAATCAGATATTCATACATTTCATTCTTCGTACACATCTGATAAGCGCCGTCCAGTTCGATAATCTGGATACCTCTTTCTTCCTGCTCATATTTCTGCCGGAGTGCTTCTATTTTCTTTTTGGTTTCCTGTTTGTCTAATTCAATTGCATTAGCAATTTTATCCAATTCTACCGATTCCCCCATGGTAAATAAAATTGCTTCTATAATTGCTTCATAATTCTTTTCTTCCATTACTACCCTCATATAATAAGAGCCTAGGCTGCAACCTTGGACTCTATTCTGATATCATCAAATATTTTATCCTGATAAATGGTTATCTTGCCCATCTTCATCAACTCAAGCACTGCAAGGAAGGTCACGATAATCTCCATCTTGCCACACTGTGCTTCTAAAAGACTGCGGAAGCTGAAATGTGGATGTGTCATTGCATACTGCTCTAAATATACCATTTTATCGGACAGTGATACTTCTTCTTTCTCAATCTTGCCAAATTTGGAACGAACCGGGTCAATCTTATCTTCCTGCTTACGCATGATGGATTTGAAAATATCATTCAATTTCTTCAATGTGACATCTGCCATCAGTTCCTCTAAATCCACCGGCTCTTCATAGGCAGCTACCTCGTCCGGAATCGTCGGCTCCTTAAACATCACCTTTTCCGCATCCATCTGACGGTCTTTTAATTCATAGGAAATGCATTTATACATCTTATATTCCAAAAGCTGTTCTACCAGTTCTGCTCTCGGGTCTTCTGCTTCCTCTTCTTCTGTCTCTTTTGCCGGAAGAAGCATCTTTGATTTAATATCAATCAGTGTGGCTGCCATGACTAAGAACTCACTCATAACATTTAAATCCTGCCGCTTCATTTCCCGGATATATTCCATATACTGATTGGTTATCTCCACAATTGGGATATCATAGATATTTACTTTATTCTTATCCAGCAGATGAAGGAGCAAATCTAACGGTCCTTCGAACACCTGCAGCTTTACTGTTAATTCCATTTCAAAACCTCTCCATTCTTTCCTAGCACATCTATTTTAACGGTATCTAAGAAAAAACGCAAGTGTTTTCACAAGATTTAGTGTTTTTCACAACTTTATACCACAAATCAAGCAATATCTTGTGGTTTTATAACCATAAACACAAGTTCCGCCCGGTTAAAGATTCTGATATGAAAGGTATGGGTTCCAAGTCCCCGGCTTACGATTACTTTCTTTTCCTCAAAATCAAAGGCTCCTGCATCATATTTCGGGAACCACTGAAACTGCGGAGAAATCAGGCTTCCAACGCCCGGAATCCGTATCAGTCCTCCATGATTATGTCCGCAAAAAGTCAAATCCGCTCCCCAGTCTGCATATTCCTTCGCATATCTTGGATTGTGTGCTAACAGCACCTGAAATGTATCTTCCGTCTGCTCCGGAAGCGTTTTCTCAAGATAATCCTGTGGAAGTGGCACATCCACTCCTTTTTTATAACAGGACAATGGAATTTCAAGCCCGGTAACTGCCAGTTCTCCAAAAGCTTCTGTTTCATTATGCAGTACATGGATGCCAAGCTCTTTTACCTTATTTTCAAAAGCGAAAAATTTCTCCTGATACTCACTTTTTCTTATGTGGGCACGGGATTCATGATTTCCGTAAGAATAATAAACCGGTGCAATCCTGCACAGCTCTTCCAATATCTTTAACGCTGTCTCATAGGTGTCACTTTTCCTGCTGACCACCATATCTCCTGGAATCAGAATCAGATCCGGCTGTCCGTTTCTAATTGCATCCAAAAGCCGGGCATTGTCTTTCCCGTATTGAAATCCATGTAAATCAGCCAAGACTGCCGCCTTATATTCTCTTTGCACTTTACCACTTTTTATCTCATAATCCGTTCTTGCAAATTTTTTTAATTCCTGCCACTGCCAGATTATGTAAACCAAAATCACACATGCTATTACAATAATGATTTTTAATAACATCTTTCACCTCTTTGCGTCAACAAAATAAACCATGCTTTATCTGCATATTTCTTTCTCTTCTCTATTAAAATGTAATAGAACATACCGGAGGTATTCTTATGCATACCATTCTTTCCATTTTCATAAGCCTGTCTCTTCTCAGCCCGGCCTTTTTACCAATGGCATCACAATTTTCTGTTCTTGCAGAAAACGAAACTCCTGCAGAATCCGACAATCCATCCCCTGATGCTTCCATGCCAGATGCTTCCAATCCGGATGCTGCTTCCGATGCATCTGCTCCGGTCACATTGTCCGCTCCCAGCGCTCTTTTAATGGAAGCATCTACCGGAACCATCATCTATGAAAAGGATGCTCATTCCATCCTGCATCCTGCCAGTATTACGAAAATCATGACGCTGATTCTGATTTTCGATGCTCTGGACACACAAAAAATTTCCCTGGATGATGTTGTCACAGTTTCGGAACATGCTGCAAGTATGGGCGGTTCCCAGGTCTTCTTAGAGCCGGGTGAAACCCAGACCGTTGATACCATGATAAAGTGTATCAGTGTTGCCAGTGCCAATGACGCCTGCGTTGCCATGGCAGAATTCATTGCCGGTTCGGAAGATGCCTTCGTTGCCCAGATGAATGAGCGGGCTGCCGGACTTGGTATGAAGGATACCAACTTTGTTAACTGCTGCGGTCTTGACGTTGACAATCATATGACCAGTGCCTATGATGTTGCTCTAATGTCCCGGGAATTAATCACAAAATATCCGCAGATACATAATTATTCCACCATCTGGATGGAAAATATTACCCATGTCACGAAAAAAGGGTCTTCCGAATTTGGTCTAACCAACACCAATAAGCTCATCAAACAATACGCCTATGCCACTGGATTAAAAACCGGTTCCACCGGTCTTGCCAAATACTGTGTCTCAGCCACTGCTGAAAAAGATAACATTAAACTCATCGCAGTCATTATGGCTGCACCGGATTATAAAGTGCGTTTTGCTGATGCGTCCGCCCTTTTAGACTATGGTTTTTCCGTATGCCGGCTCTATCAGGATACCACACCGCCCGCTCTGCCGGAATTATCAGTACGGGGTGGCACTGATAAAAAGGTCAGTCTTTCCTATGAAGGAACCTTTTCATATCTTGATACTGCAGGAAATGACTTAAATCTTATTGAAAAAAAGCTTTCTCTTCCAGAAGAAATAAAAGCTCCGGTAACACAGGGAAAAGAAGCCGGCACACTTTACTATACATTAAATGAAAAAGAAATCGGCTCCATCCGGGTCTTATATGATACTACGATTCCAAAAGCTACCTATCAGGATTATTTTCGTAAGACGCTTACTTATTTCTTCTCCCTGTAAAAACTTTTCTACAAAAGCGGGGCCAGCAGACGCAGACAGGTCTGTATCATCCGTACTCCTACAAATCTGTGTTTGCAGAATTCCAGATCAATCTGCTGTGACTGTCTGATTACCGCAAGTGCATCTTCTTTTAACTGCAGCACTGCCTCGGTCTTATAGCACCAGACTCCGCATTCAAAATGCAGATACATACTGCGGTAATCCAGATTGATACTGCCTACGGTAGCAATTTTATCATCACAGACAAAACTCTTTGCATGAATAAATCCCGGTATATACTGATAAATCTTTACACCACTTTCAATAAGAACACCATAATCTGCCTGTGTCAGAAGATAAACAAATTTCTTATCCGGAATTCCAGGTGTTACAATCCGCACATCCACACCACGTTTTGCCGCATTCTGAAGGCTTACCAGCATTTCATGGTCAATAATCAGATACGGGGTGAAAATGTAGACATACTTCTGTGCTGAATTAATAATGTTCATGTATACATTCTCGCCGGTATTTTCGTGATCTAACGGTGTATCACTATACGGCTGCACATATCCAACGGATGGAATCTTTGCCACATAGTCTGCATCCGGCCGGAACTTCTCATAATCCTCCGTGGAATTTATTATATAATTCCACATTTCAAGAAACATACAGGTAAAGCTCCATACCGCTGCACCTTTCATACGGATTCCGGTATCCTTCCAGTATCCAAACCGCTCAATTTCATTGATATATTCATCTGCAATATTGATTCCGCCAGTAAATGCAACATTTCCATCAATAACGAGGATTTTTCTGTGGTCACGGTTATTCATAATGACAGCCAGTCTCGCCCGCAACGGATTAAACGCCGCACATTTAATTCCGATTTTCTGTAATTCCTTATAGAAATTATTCGGCAGTGTCGTAATGCAGCCAACATCATCATAAATCAGACGTACTTCTACGCCCTCTTCCACTTTTTCCTTCAAAAGCTGAATCAGCTCCCGGAACATCTTTCCATCATCTAAAATAAAATATTCCAGGAAAACAAACTTTTTCGCTTTCCGGATTTCTTCTAACATAACCGGAAACATTTCTTCTCCGGACGGATAATAATTTGTTGCTGTATGTTCATAAACCGGGAAATGCGCCCAGTCACTGATATATGCAGACTGTCCAGCGGCAACCGGATCTTCTTCTGCCAGCCGTTCTCTGCACGCTCTATCTTCTGTAAGAAGCGGTTCTACTTCCTCATTTACACGGTTCATTTTCTCTCTTGCCTTTCTGGTGAGTTCCGGTCTTCCAAATACCACGTACAGCAACAAGCCGAGCAATGGAAACATCAGAATAATAAATACCCATGCCAGCCGGTATGCCGGATTCATTCTTCGATTTACAACGAATAAAGCTACGATAAATGCAAGTATATTGAGAATCAGGTTGATATAAGTAGACATTTTACCAACTTCCAGCAGCAGATAAAATAAATATCCAAACTGAAGTAAAATAAGTAAAACTGTGATAAAAAGTCTGCTGATTAAAACTTTAAATATTTTCTTCACCTTATTCCCTCCTCTTTCTTTTCACCCCTTATTTTATGCGTATTCTTCATTCTACCGCATTTTCTCCCAGAAATCAAATGTCCGGCGTATTCCTTTCCCTCTGTCTCTTTCCCTCTGTCTCTTTCTCTCTGTTTTTTATCTCTTCCATGTTCTTTTATTTTATCGAATCAGCTGCATGACATCCAGCCTCCCCCAGCCCTGTGCATGCTTGGATTTTCCGGTATCTACACTCGTCTCATAAAGCCGCAGTTTTACTTCTGCCGGTTTTAGATTTGAATAACGGCTTAAAAGCACCGCGACCGCCCCCGCCACCACCGGTGTTGCCATAGAGGTTCCACTTTTCATCTCATAACCATTTCCCATCCGCTTACAGCTGACAATCGCTGTTCCAGGAGCCACTACTTCCGGTTTCATAATGCAGGCCTCCGTCGGACCTCTCCCACTATACCCACGCATCAGGCCCAGATTTTTTGCTTCTCCTTCCTCATCATCACTGCTGCCTACCGTTATAATCTTCCGGCATAGCCCCGGTATCGTAATACTCTTATCCTTTGGCCCGTTATTTCCTGCAGCAGCAACCACTACGATTCCTGCATCCCAGACTGCTTCAATTGCTGCTAACAATTCCTCCTGTTCTTCCCTTCTGGCCGAAGCAAGCATTCCTACGGAAATATTTAAGATTCTGATATTCATTTTCTCATAATTAGAAATCAGCCATTTTAATGCTGATACCACCAGTCTGGTATTTCCCTTTCCCATACGGTCTAATACTTTTATCGCATATATCGCTGCTCCCGGTGCCATCCCCCGGTAACGTCCATGAGAAGCAAAACCGGAACCTGCAATAATTCCTGAAACATGGGTTCCATGACCATTATCATCATAAAGTATCTTCTTATCACCTACATAATCACGAAATCCTCTGATTCTTTGTCCAAAATCAATATGAGTTCCAATTCCTGTATCCATCACGGCTACAGTGACATTATTTCCAATATATCCTAGTTTATGAGCTTCATTCACCCTTGTAATCTGTCTGACCCGTTCCATACTGCACCATTTTATGTTTTCTTATAATATATGCAGTGCAGCATTTTTGACCACCGGCAGAGCTTTTTGGATACCCGAAAAAGAAGTTTACTCAGCAAACCCGGCTCTTTTTTTCTGCCAGACTTTTTCTTCGCTGCTTACGTAAAAAGGCGTATACCCTTTTGGATTTTCATCCGCAAAAGCATACGCCTTATTTTATTTATGTGAGTATTGAAAAATCACATGCCACGAATCTGCAATTAGTTCTGAGCAGGAACATCCTTGATGGAGAAGCTGATTCTTCCCATTCTGTCTTTGCCCATGCAGATACAGGTTACTGTATCACCAAGAGTCAGAACATCTTCTACATGTTCGATTCTCTCTTTTGCAATCTTGGAAATGTGAACCATTCCCTCTTTGCCCGGTGCAAATTCGATGAATGCACCAAATTCTTTGATGCCTACTACTTTACCAGTGAAAATCTGACCTTCTTCGAAATCAGTTGTAATGATACGGATCATGTCAGCAGCTTTCTCAAGCATTGCTTTATCGGTACCACAGATGCTTACTGCACCTTCATCATTGATGTCAATCTTAACACCAGTGCGGTCGATAATCTCGTTGATTGTCTTACCCTTCTGTCCTACTACATCACCAATCTTAGCCGGGTCAATCTGAACCTGAAGAATCTTTGGAGCATACTGTCCAACTTCTTTTCTTGGCTCAGCAATTGCTTTGGACATAACTTCGTCCATGATATAAAGTCTTGCTTCCCTGGTTCTTCTGATTGCTTCTTCTACGATAGGTCTTGTTAATCCGTGAATCTTAATATCCATCTGGATTGCAGTAATACCGTCATGTGTACCGGTTACCTTGAAGTCCATATCTCCGAAGAAGTCCTCAAGTCCCTGAATATCGGTTAATACGATGTAATCATCATCTGTCTCACCAGTTACCAGACCACAGGAAATACCTGCAACCATTTTCTTAATCGGAACACCTGCAGCCATAAGTGCCATACAGGATGCACAGGTAGATGCCATAGAGGTAGAACCATTAGATTCAAAGGTCTCGGATACGGCACGGATTGCATATGGGAATTCTTCTTCAGAAGGAAGAACCGGAACCAATGCTTTCTCAGCCAGTGCTCCATGTCCGATTTCACGACGTCCCGGTCCTCTGGAAGGTTTTGTTTCTCCAACAGAGTAGGATGGGAAATTGTAATGGTGCATATATCTCTTGGTTGTAATATTCTCATCTAATCCATCGATTTTCTGAACTTCAGATAATGGCGCTAATGTTACAACATCACAGATCTGAGTCTGTCCACGGGTAAACATAGCAGAACCATGTACTCTAGGAATAATATCAACCTCAGATGCCAGCGGACGAATCTGGTTGATTGCTCTTCCATCCGGACGTTTGTGGTCTTTTAAAATCATCTTACGAACGGTCTTCTTCTGATACTGATATACAGCCTCACCAACTAATGGAAGCCACTCTTCGTTATCTGCAAATGCCTCTTCCATTTTCTCTGTTACTTTACGGATATTTTCTTCTCTGGTCTGTTTGTCGTCAGAGAATACTGCTACTTCCATCTCATCCGGTGTAACAATCTCACGCATAGCTGCAAACATTTCCTCTGGAACTGCACAGCTTGTATATTCATGTTTTGGTTTACCAACTTCGTTTACCAGTTTCATAATGAAATCATTAATGGTCTGGTTGATGTCGTGTGCCATGTAAATTGCTTCAATCATTTTATCTTCCGGAATCTCATTTGCTCCGGCTTCAATCATGATTACTTTCTCTCTTGTAGAAGCAACCGTCAACTGTAAATCACCATTGTCCCAAACTTCCTGGGATGGGTTGATTACAAATTCACCATCTTTCATTCCGACCTGTGTCATAGCACATGGTCCGTCAAATGGGATGTCCGAAATGCAGGTTGCAATCGCAGAACCAAGCATTGCTACGATTTCCGGACGGCATTCCGGGTCAACGCTCATAACGAGGTTGTTTAATGTTACATCATTACGATAATCCTTTGGGAATAACGGACGCATAGGTCTGTCAATTACACGGGAAGTAAGGATTGCATTCTCAGATGCTTTTCCTTCTCTCTTATTAAATCCGCCAGGGATTTTTCCTACTGCATAAGATTTCTCTTCGAACTCTACGCTAAGAGGGAAAAAGTCGATTCCGTCTCTTGGCTTTTCAGATGCTGTTGCAGTAGATAATACAGTGGTATCACCGTAGTGCATGAATGCACATCCATTTGCCTGTTTACCCACACGGTTAATATCAACCGTAAGAGTTCTTCCGGCAAGTTCCATTGAATAACTCTGGTACATATCATTTCTCCTTTTTTGTATACAGGATATTCCTGCTTATTATGGCAGAAGTTCCGAAATGGTGCTGTTTGCAGCCATCCGGAGGTGTATCGACCGAAACTACTGATTAATACAATCTGTAATTGCACTAATCAGTGGTCTCGGAATCGTCCTTCTGCCGTTCTTACATTGTCATCCATAAGACTCTGCACTTGCAGTTCCTTACGGATATCCGGCAACCTGTGGAAGCCTGGCAACCGAAAAATAGAGCGGACAACTCCGCTCTATTCTATACGGTTTCCTTTTACAAGAAATTACTTTCTCAAACCTAAACGTTCGATTAAAGAACGATATCTTTCAATATCAACTTTCTTTAAGTAAGCCAGTAAACGACGTCTCTGACCAACCATCTTTAAAAGTCCTCTTCTGGAATGATGATCCTTCTGATTTACTTTTAAGTGCTCATTCAGCTCATTGATTCTGGCTGTTAAAAGTGCAACCTGTACCTCTGGTGAACCTGTGTCTGTAGCAGTTTTACCATATTCTGCGATGATTGCTTCTTTTCTTTCTTTTGATAACATTTACGTTTCCTCCTTATATTTTCTTATCGCCTGATAATCAGCAAAAGGTCGGAGTGTCCATCTACCGAATATCGGCTAAATCATACTTAACAAATATAACATACTACTTATTATTTGTAAACAAAATTCTGTTAGTTTCCTTATCTAGTTTCCTAATACACGGACAACACATACTGGTGAACGATAATATGCATTGGAAATCTTGATTCCGGTAGAAGGTGAACTTGCATGAACAATCTGACCATTTCCGATATAGATTGCCACATGGTTGATGCCCTTACCGCTACCATAGAAGAACAAATCTCCCGGCTGTGCTTCGGATGCACTGATTCTGGTTCCGCATCCTGCCTGTGCTCTGGATGAGTGTGGCAGATATACGCCATAATTTGCATATACGGATAATACGAATCCGGAACAGTCCGCTCCTCTGGTAAGGCTGGTTCCGCCCCATACATATGGATTACCGACAAACTGTGTTGCATAAGCCACCAGTGATACTCTTGTATCTGAAACACCCTGACCATATTTTAATTCTGTCATGGTCTGTGCCTTTGGCAGCTGCTGTGAAATCTCTACATAGTCGGTGCTTGCATATCCTACATCACCATCTAAGTCTACTTCCACCCAGCCATCATACTGATTTAAAACCTCTAATTCTTCTCCTTCCGGCATCAATGCCAGTTTGGTACAATCGGTATTCATCTCAGCACGTACATTTAAAGTCTGTGTTGTAACGGTTGCAATGGTCTTCATTACTTCCTGGGCTTTTGCTACAGCTGCCTCTCCGGTAATGATATATTCTGCTTTTACATATCCGGTTACCTGACCAGATTCAATTTTAAGCCACTCGCCATCGTCCTCTAATATTTCACATCCGGCATCGTTCTGCATCTTTCCTACGATATCAGAATTGGTATCCGGCTGTTCCCTTACATTTAAACTGCTGTCAACCTGTGCAATACCAAGATTGGTATATCCACAGATTGTTGTATCTGCAGGTACCGCTGTATCGGTTGCTGCTGTATCTGCAGGTACCGTTGTATCGGTTGCTGCCGCATCCTCAGACTGTCCTTCCATCGTTGTAACAGTATTGGTTGCTGAAACAACAATATCTGTATTATAATAGGAATCCATTGTAGCAAATATTCCTGCATTTAAGCCGGAACCTGCTGATGTCTGTGCAGCTGCGCCACCCTCAAGCGCCACTGTAAGTCCACAGGTAAGAATAAATGCTGTTGTCTTCCACTTTCTATTGTTCTTCATAAAAATATGCCTCCTGACATTGCAACGATGCAAAATGCACCCTGCATTTCCGCATCTGTTCGAATCAATATGCTTCTCCATATTTTAAGATTATAGCAACGTGATTTCATAATGTCAACATAAATATGTAACAATTATGTAACAATTGTTCGAAATTTTACGAAATTCATATATTTAATGCTGCTGTACATAAAATCTGCCATAGGCAATATCCTGTTCGAGCTGTTGCTTTAAAGCCTCTAAGGATTCAAACTTCATCTCGCTGCGCTCTCTGCTCCGGAAGCAGACACGCACTTTCTTTCCATAGAGATTCTCATTAAAATCAAAAATATTGGTTTCCACTGCCACCGGATTAACCCCTTCGATAGTCGGCTTACATCCAACATCTGCGATTCCATGATACGTCTTATCCCCTACTACAACATCACAAACATAGACGCCAAACGGCGGAAGCAGTTTGTTTTCCGGCGGTATGATATTTATGGTCGGGATTCCAAGTACCTTCGCGCCCATTTCTCTGCCATGTATTACAACACCTTCCACAAAATAATCATAACCAAGAAGGTATTTTACTTTTTCCATATTGCCCTTTTCTACTTCTTCCCGGATAAAGGTACTGCTGATATCCCGATTCTCATACTGAACCTTATCTATTACCTTAAGTTCATAATGCAGCTTCTTCGCATATATTTCCAGCAGATGGTAATCTCCGCGGCGGTTATGTCCGAAATGAAAATCTGTTCCAACCACAATGCCACGGATTTTCATGGAAGAAGCCAGCATTTCAATAAATGCTTCCGGTTCCATGGTCATGACTTCTTTGGTAAAAGGATATTCAATCAGATAATCAATGCCCTGCTCTTCACAGATTGCAACCTTCTCTTCATTCGTCGTAAGCACCTTCTGGACTTCATTTATCCTGCCCGGTCTCGGCGGAATGGCAAAGGTAAATAGTACCGTTGCACAGCCTTTATTCTTCTGCTCCATCATATGTTCTAATAAAGTCTCATGTCCTCTGTGCAGACCGTCAAATTTGCCAAGGGAAAGCACGCATTCTTCTTCAATATGAAATTCTGTTGTTCCATGTATATACTTCATTTTTTATACCTGCTTAAATGTCTTTTTCCTTCTCATTGCTGTGTAAAGAAAAGTTTTACCGGCTTAAACAGCCTGTCCGCTGTACGGTATTCATATATTCCAACAAAATGATTTGCATTGTCATACACTCTGACTTTTTTGCAGTCATCTTCTTTATAAAAAGAAGCAAGCGTATGCTCTATCGTCTCTGCCTCTGCTATCACAGGAAGCGGCAGCTTATTTCCATTATATAAAAGTGCAGTACTATCTTTGCGGCTGTGAATCTGTGGCAGATTTTTAAATACGGTATCAATGGGATATAAAATCTCTTCTATCTTACCACTTTTCATTATTGTCTCAATTTCCTGCAGTGTTTTTGCATCTTCTATTTGAAAATCTGAAACTCTTGTCCGTACCAGGTACTCCATACAGGCTCCACAACCTAATTTTTCTCCGATGTCATGGCACAATGTCCGGATATAAGTTCCTTTGGAACAGTGCACCCGCATGGTCACTCGCGGCAAGTCGATTGATAAAATTGCAATATCTAATATCTGAACCTTCCTTGCCTTGCGTTCTACTTCCACACCTTCTCTTGCTAAGTCACATAATTTCTTTCCATTGACCTTCAGTGCAGAATACATCGGCGGAATCTGTGCATATTCTCCCACAAAGCTTTCAATACACTGCTTTACTTCTTCTATGGAAAGATTTACCTCGGATTCCTTTAATATGGTTCCTGTCATATCCTGGGTATCCGTTTCTTTTCCCAAAAGCATGACTGCCTCGTATACCTTGTCCTTATCAGTTAAAAGGTCACAGACTCTGGTTGCTTTTCCTATACATACAGGAAGTACGCCCTCCGCATCCGGATCAAGCGTACCTGTATGTCCAATCTTTTTCATTTTTAAAATTCCACGCAGCTTTGCAACTACGTCAAAGGACGTAAATCCTTTTTCTTTTCTCACATTAATAATTCCGTCCATACGTTATCCTGTCTATTTCAAAAGCTGTTTTTCAACGTCCTTTACGATTCCCTCAAGAATCTCTTTAGCATTGCCTTCTATGGTTGCTCCGGCTGCCCGTATATGGCCGCCTCCACCATAGGACATCATAATAACTGCCACATCTACCTTACCACTGGAACGCATGCTTGCTTTAAAGCTTCCATCCTCATTTTCGTAAAGAAAGATTGCAGCTTCCACATCTTTGGTAGCACGAAGCTGCTGTACGATTCCTTCTAAATGTTTCGGAAGAACCTGGTATTTTTCCATTTCTTCTTTGGTTACGATAGATGCAATGCATTTTCCATCTAAAAAGAGCTGGCTGTCCACCAATGCCTGACCCAAAATCCGGTTCTGCTCGTAAGTTTTCTCATAATAAGTCTTATCCACGATACGGCTGAAATCAATTCCCATTTCCATCAGCCTGCCGGCAATGTTCATGGTCTTTGCGGAAGTACAGGAATACTGGAACACACCCGTATCATGCACAATTCCCACATAAATACATTCTGCAATTTCCTTTGTAATCTTCTCTTCATCTATGAGTTCATATACAAGCTCACAGGTTGAACTTGCCTCCGGGAAAATGTAGTTTGCATCTGCAAAGTTCTGATTGCTGATATGATGGTCAACACAGAAGGTGCGTTTTGCTGCATGAAAATATTTCACTGCATTTCCCAGTCGTTTCTCATCGCCGCAGTCCAATGCAATAAATAAATCGTATGGCTCTTTTTCTATATAAGAGCTGTCGATTTTATCTGCATTTGCAAGGAATTTGAAAATGTTTGGAATTGGTTCCAGATGGAGTTCCACTTCCATTTCCGGATGATATTTTCTGATATAGTTATATACTGCTAACGTGGAACCTACACAGTCTCCGTCAGGTTTTACATGACCGGCTATTGCTACACGCTTCACATCATAAAGCTGTTCCTCTAATTTCATTGGCAACACCTGCTCTCTTTCTCTTCGGATGAGGCTTAGGACTCTTCCTGTCCAATCACCTCATCAATTTTCTTTGACATGTTTACACCATACTCAATGGACTGATCCAGGATAAACCGAATCTCCGGAGTATTTCTTAAATTGATACTTTTTGCTAGGGCATGACGAATATACCCTTCTGCACTATTAAGACCTTTGATTGTATTATTCTGAGCTTCTTCGTCTCCGAATACACTGATATACGCCTTACAGGTTTTTAAATCCGGTGCCACTTCTACGGCGACCACACTGGTCATCGGCGCAATACGCGGGTCTTTTACTTCACTCCGGATAATGTTGGAGAGTTCTCTTTGAACTTCTCCATTTATCCGCATATTTTTCATACTATTTTTTTGCATAATTTTCCTGTCCTTCTATCAGATTATCTGGCAACCTCTACCATCTTATATGCCTCTACCTGATCCAGTTCTGCAATATCATTAAATCCTTCGAATACAAGACCACACTCATATCCGGCTTTTACTTCCTTCACATCGTCCTTGAAACGTTTCAGGGAAGCAAGATTTCCTTCAAATATCTGTGTTCCCTCACGGGTAATACGGACTTTACATCCACGCTCGAAGTTACCATCCAATACATAAGAACCTGCAATGTTACCAACACCGGATGCTTTGAAAATCTGACGGACTTCTGCATGGCCGATTACTTTTTCTTCGTATACAGGATCTAACATTCCCTTCATAGCAGCTTCTACGTCTTCAATTGCGTTATAGATAACTTTATAAAGACGGATATCTACACCTTCATTTTCAGCAGTAACCTTTGCTGTAGGGTCCGGTCTTACGTTAAATCCAATGATGATTGCGTTAGATGCAGATGCTAAAGTAACATCAGATTCGTTGATTGCACCAACACCACCATGGATAATCTTAACCACAACTTCGTCGTTGGAAAGTTTTACAAGACTCTGTTTTACGGCTTCTACAGAACCCTGGACGTCTGCTTTAACGATGATATCCAGCTCTTTTACATCTCCGGACTGAATCTGTGAGAACAGGTCATCTAAAGACATTCTGGAACGGGTCTCCTCTAACAGTTTTGCCTTTCCTTCGGAAATATATGTCTCTGCAAAGTTTCTTGCATCTTTTTCACTGTCACATGCTACGAATGTTTCTCCTGCATCCGGTACACTGGAAAGTCCTAAAATCTCTACCGGCATGGATGGTCCGGCTTCTTTTACTCTTCTTCCCTTATCGTCAATCATGGCACGTACTTTACCATATGCACTACCACAGGCAATCGGCTCACCAACTGTAAGGGTTCCCTTCTGTACTAAAACAGTTGCTACAGCTCCTCTTCCTTTATCCAGCTGTGCCTCAATGATAACACCACGGGCTTTACGTTTTGGATTTGCCTTTAACTCGCTGACTTCTGCTGTTAATAATAACATTTCCAATAACTGGTCAATACCTTCGTGGGTATGAGCAGATACCGGTACAAAAATGGTGCTTCCACCCCAGTCTTCCGGAATCAGTTCGTATTCGGATAACTCCTGTTTTACTCGGTCGATATTGGCATTTGGCTTATCAATCTTATTGATTGCTACTACGATTTCAATTCCGGCTGCTTTAGCATGGTTAATTGCTTCTACAGTCTGCGGCATGACACCATCATCTGCTGCAACTACAAGAATTGCAATGTCGGTAGATTTTGCTCCACGCAGACGCATTGCGGTAAATGCTTCATGTCCCGGTGTATCTAAGAAGGTAATCTTCTGTCCATTGATACTTACCACATAGGCTCCGATATGCTGTGTAATACCACCAGCCTCACGGTCTGTTACATGTGTATTACGGATTGCATCCAGAAGGGATGTTTTACCATGGTCAACGTGACCCATTACACAGACAACAGGTGGTCTTGGAACTAAATCTTCTTCTCTTTCTTCATCCTCTTTTAAGAGCTCTGCAATTACGTCTACCTTTTCTTCCGGCTCTGCAATACAGTTAAATTCCAGTGCAATTTCTTCTGCACTGTCATAGTCGATTTCCTGGTTTACGGTAACCATCTGTCCCTTCATAAAGAGCTTCTTGATGATTTCAGAAGCCTGAACCTTCATCTTATCTGCCAGTTCCTTAATCGTCATACGCTCCGGCAGGGATACGCTGCGGATGGTATCTTCTTCCTTTGGTTTCGGCTGTGCAGGACGTTTCTTCTTACCGCCGTTTTTCTCAAGATTTACATATCTTTCCTGTTTCTTGCTTCCTAACTTATCGTGCTCCTGCACCTGTTTCTTACGGGTATTGTCACGGTCACGGTTTTCACGGCTTTCTTTTCTTAAATCATCCGGTCCTGCCTGAATCGCTTCTTTATTGAAACGGTTTAATTCCTGATCGAATCTTCCACCATTTCTTCCGCCTCTTCCATTTCTGTCGCCTTGTGGACGGTTATTATTGTATGGTCTGTCTCCCTGTGGGCGGTTATTGTTGTACGGTCTGTCTCCCTGCGGGCGGTTGTTATTGTACGGTCTGTCTCCCTGCGGGCGGTTGTTATTATACGGTCTGTCTCCCTGCTGACGGTTATTATATGGTCTGTCCCCCTGCGGGCGGTTGTTATTGTACGGTCTGTCTCCCTGCTGACGGTTATTATACGGTCTGTCTCCCTGTGGGCGGTTGTTATTATACGGTCTGTCTCCCTGCGGGCGGTTGTTATTATACGGTCTGTCTCCCTGTTGACGGTTATTGTTAAAGTTTCTTGTCTCCGTCTTCTTCTCTTCTGTTTTCACTACCGGTTTCTCCTGAACAGTTTTTGTTTCCGTAGTCTTTACTTCTGCAGTTTTCGTTTCTGCTGGTTTTACTTCTGCAGCCTTAACTTCTGTTGCTTTTACCTCTGCCGGCTTAACTTCTGCAGCTTTTACCTCAGCAGGCTTTGGTGCTGCCGGTTTTGCAGGCTGAGCTGGTCTTGCAGCCGGTGCCGGTCTTCTTGCTTCTCCTGTCTTGGCATTGGTGTGATAAGCCTGACGTCTGCTTCCCGGATTGGTCTTGCTGTTCTGTGGGTTAAATACAGCAGAAATACTTGCTTTTTTCTTCGGTCGAGCCGGTGCCTCTGTTGATTTTGCCTCGCCTGCAGCTTTTGTTTCACCTGCTGGCTTTGCTTCTGTTGCAGCTTTTGCTTCACCTGCCGGCTTTGTCTCTGCTGCCGGCTTTTTCTCTGCTGCTGGTTTTGCTGCTCCGTTTACTTTAGAACGCACCAGCTTCTGTGCATCTTCATCTATACTATTGCTGGATGTCTTTACTTCATACTGGGTTCCTTGTAAGGAATCCAAAACATCCTGCGGCTTTATATTTAATTCTTTTGCGAGTTCATATACTCTGAGTTTTGACATATATAACTACCTCCGTTATTCAGTTGTTAACAGTTTCAATTGCTTTATGACGGCTTTGGCAAGACCTTCGTTGGTAACTGCCAATGATGCCCGAAATTCTTTTCCAATATGATGTCCGAGACTCTCCTTATCAGCATAAGCATAAAATGGCACTTCATAAAAGCTGCACATATCACGGAAATGTTTCTTCGTATTATCTGAAGCATCTCCTGCGACAATGACCAGATGAGCCTTTCCTTCTTTTACCGCTTTCTCTGTTGAAAATTCTCCGCTTGCAACATTTCCTGCCTTGGCAGAAAGTCCAAGCATGGATAACACCTTATCTTGTTTCAATATTCTGCATCTCCTTTTGCAACTCCTCATATATTTCTTCCGGAATCGCCATTTTCAAAGATCTTTCCAAGCCCTTTGTCTTTTTTGCTGCCAAAAAGCAATCCATATTCGGACAGATATATGCGCCTCTTCCATTCTTCCTTCCAGTGGAGTCCACTACAAGTTCATCTTCCGGCGTATGAATAATCCGAATCAATTCTTTCTTGCTTTTCATTTCCTGGCATCCTACACATTTCCGCATAGGAATCTTCTTATTCGTTGCCATCTATGAACTCACCATCTCCTGTGTTTTCTTCTTCATAACCTTCTTCATAACCTTCTTCATACTCCTCATCATAGTCCTCGTAATCATTTTCATAATCCATAAATTCACCGGACTCTCTTGCCTGTGTCTCACTCTTGATATCAATCTTGAATCCGGTCAGTCTTGCAGCAAGTCTTGCATTCTGTCCTTCTTTACCGATAGCAAGTGACAACTGATAATCCGGAACAACAACCTTTGCGCTCTTCTCTTCGCCATCTGCGATTACGGAAATAACTTTTGCTGGGCTTAATGCGTTCTCGATTAACATAGCAGGATTCTCATTCCAGTTAATGATATCAATTTTCTCACCGCGTAATTCACTTACGATAGCATTTACCCTGGCTCCGTTCATACCTACACAAGCTCCTACCGGATCCACATCAGGGTCATTGGAGTAAACAGCAATCTTGGTTCTGCTTCCTGCTTCACGGGCAATACTCTTAATTTCTACAATACCATCTTTTACTTCAGTAACTTCTGATTCAAACAGACGTTTTACTAATTCCGGATGGGTTCTTGAAACCATAATCTTTGGTCCCTTTGGTGTAGATTTTACTTCCAGGATATATACCTTGATACGTTCGGTCGGTTTGAATACCTCTCCCTTTACCTGCTCATTTTCAGTAAGAATGGCATCTGCTTTACCAAGATTAATGGAAATATTTTTTCCAACATATCTCTGTACAATTCCGGTTACAACGTCTTTTTCCATGCTGTAATATTCGCTGTAAATTGCTTTTCTTTCTTCCTCACGAATCTTCTGTAAAATTACGTTCTTTGCATTCTGTGTTGCAATACGTCCAAATTCTTTGGATTTAACTTCTACATTTACCACATCACCAAGATTGTACGCAGAATCAATCATGCGTGCATTTGCAAGACTGATTTCTGTTACATCATCTTCTACTTTTTCCACTACGGTCTTCTCAGCAAGCACATGGAACTCACATGTTTCCGGGTCAATATTTACTTTAATATTATCTGCCTTTCCAAAATGGTTTTTGCATGCAGTCAGCAGAGAATTCTCAATTGCCTCAAGTAAAGTCTCTTTGCTGATATTTTTTTCCTGCTCCAGTATTGTCAATGCTTCCAACAACTCGTTATTCATTTCTTTATCCTCCTATATACTTATTTTCTAAGTTGTATGCTATGTTAATGATTAAAAATCGATGGCAAGACGGATTAATGCAATATCCTTCTTATCAAATACTTTCTGTCCATAAGATTCGTCTTCAATTGTTACGGTATTCTCATCATATGCACTTAAGACTCCACAAAATTCCTTTTCATGGTCTATGGCACGATACAGACGTATCTCCACTTCTTTTCCCATAGAACGGACATAGTCCTTTTCTTTCTTCAACGGTCTGCCAAGTCCCGGCGAACTCACTTCAAAAATATAAGAGTCTTCCACATAATCTTCCCGATCCAGAATCTCATTCATTTCCCGTGCTACCATTTCACAGTCATTGACGGTAATTCCGCCTTCCTTATCAATGTAAGCCCGTAAGTACCAGTCGGAACCTTCCTTGACATATTCCACATCTACCAGTTCAAAATGATACTTATCAACGATTGGCTGAATGAAGCTTTCTGTCTTCTGTTCATAAATTTCTTTTCTGGACATGTAACCACCTTTCCATCTGTCTAAACTTTGTTCTAAACATGAATTGAGAGTGGACGCAACGCCCACTCTCAAAGCCTAAATCATCATGTACTGTATTATTATAGCACTATTTTCTTAAATTGCAAGATTTTATTTCCAAATTATCTACTTTCTGCCGGCTTTTCCTGCCTTTTTCTGTGACCAGACAGAACATGCTCCAATCACTACGGCAACCAGAATTGTAAATACATATGCCATCCATGCTGGTAATGTTCCTGCAGATGCTACTGCTGTGCTGCCGTTCCCATCACCTTTTACTAAAATCAACGCAGAAACCGGAGCTACTTCTGCTGTTCCAGAAATTGTTTCAATCGTATCTGTTCCTGCTAAGGTATCATTAATGCATGCATTCCAGTTTCCTTCCGGAAGAGTTACTTCTTTTTTCTCATTATTGGCATTGAAGATCACATACATTCCATCTGCTGTCTCTCCGTCAACATCACCGGTAATTGCAAACGCTACTACATTATCATCTAAATCTTCTACCGGAGTCACATGTGCTTTTACATCCTCTGCATTGTCAAGGCGAAGCACCGGATGTGCCTTACGGAATGCAATCAGTCCTTTATAATACTGGAAAACATTCTGATACTGTTCATCTTCCAGATTGCTCCATTTTAAGCTGTTTACTGAATCTGGTGAGGCATAGCTGTTTTCATCTAGACCACCATCTGCTTTCACTTTGCTTCTTAAGAATTCTTCTCCTGCCTGCATAAACGGAACACCCTCTGCCGTCATATAAATGGCTGCTGCAAGATTGTTCATGCGGATTCGCTCCTCCACGGAAGCTTCCGGAGTAGAACGGATAATACGATCCATCAGGGAAAGATTATCGTGACAGGATGCGTAGTTAATGGACTGGGAAGGTGTAGTACACCATTCCGGTGATAATCCCATAAAGCATTTTTGTAAGGTCTTCTCTTTGCCATTTGCTCCGGATACAAAACCTTTTTCTGTAGTTGAAAATGTATTTCCTTTTAACAAATCTCTTAAAGTATCACTGAAAAAAGCCATTTCCGGTACTTCTGTGGAATTGGTCTGTGTTGTCATGGAATATCCTTCTTTGGTAAGGCTTGTCTGCATCGACCACCCTTCTCCGTAGAAGATAACATCCGGGTGGTCTTTGTGCACTTCCTCGATTACCTCGTTCATGGTTTCCGTATCCAAAAGTCCTACCAGGTCAAAACGGAAGCCATCAATATGATATTCATCTGTCCAGTATTTCACAGAGTCCACAATATATTTCTTCACCATGGAACGCTCGGATGCTGTGTCATTTCCACAGCCGGAACCATTAGAATAAGTCCCATTCTCATTTACTCTTGAGAAATACTCCGGCACAATTACGTTAAAACAGAATTCTCCTGCATTGTATACATGATTGTAAACCACGTCCATAACGACACTGATATCGTTATCATGTAATGTCTTTACCATTTCTTTAGCTTCTTTCACCCGGACTTCTCCATGATATGGATCCGTGGAATAAGAGCCTTCCGGTACGTTGTAGTTGACCGGATCATATCCCCAGTTAAACTGCGGTGTATCCAGCTTTGTTTCATCTACGGAACCATAATCATAAAACGGAAGTAAATGTAAATGTGTGATTCCCAAATCCTTGATATGGTCAAGTCCGGTCGGAACACCATTTTCAGTTGTGGTTCCGGTCTCTGTCAGTCCTAAATATTTTCCAACGTTTTCAATTCCGGAACTGGAATCTGAAGAGACGTCACGGATATGCATTTCATAAATAACAGCATCATTAATACCCTCTCCGGCATGTGGGTTACTGTCACTGTCCCACCCTTCCGGATTGGTGGATTCCAAATCAATTATCATGGCACGTTTTCCGTTGACACCTGTGGTTCTTGCATATGGGTCATTGGCCTCTTTTTCCTCACCATTAATGGTAACGGTATAAGTATAATAGGTACCATTTAAATCTCCATCCTTTGATGCCACCCAGGTTCCGTTTATATCTGCAGTCATTGGAATGGCTTCGATTAAATCATCGGTTCCTTCTGTTCCTGATTCATAGAGATTTACAGAAACAGCCTGTGCGGTTGGTGCCCAGAGACGGAACGCTGTGCTGTCTTTTGTCCAGGTTGCACCAAGGTCATCTCCGTCATAAGTATACTCTTCTTCAAATTCTTTGGTGGAATATACGCTCGGCATCACTACTTTATATTCAGTTCCTTCGTATGTAATCTGATAGCTCTTATAAGCATCTAATGGTTCTTCCACAACTACCTGATATACGAAATCATCATCTTGTGTTACTTCTTTGATAGTAACCGCCACACCATCGGCACTCTTAATGGAAAATGCCTGCATCAGATTTCCTTCAATTGCTCCGGTCATCTGAACGGTTACTGCGCCTTCCCCATCATATTTGGCTCCGGATAATTTAGTTCCGGTTACGGCATCATCACCATATTCTTTGGTATATCCTTCCACACCAGACTCTACATAAATATCCACCGTGCCGGATACCATCTCGGAAATATCAATGAACTGGTCTTCATCAACATCCTTGGTCCAGTCTGCTGTACGCACAATAAATCCCACAGAGGTTGTACCCGGTGTTACTTCCATGGTTGCCACATGGTCACCATCTTCCTCTGCCAGTTCATAAGCTGCACCATCCGCACCTTCTCCCCACATCCAGACATCCCATCCATCGTAATTGTCGTCTGCTCTGTGGTAATGCAGCTTAATCAAAAGTTCGTCAGCCTTTACCATTGCCGCATCTGAGACTACTGAAAAAACAGTCATCATGATAAACAGCAATGCCATCCCCAATGCTTTTCCTCTTCTCTTCATGTCACCCTCCATCATACATTTGTTAGATTTGCTTATTTTTTCCTTGTTTATTACCGGAAACATAGTAAATTATAACATAATATATGCTGATTTGGAAGAAATATTTTCGCTAATTTTAGTAAATTAAGATATATCGAATTTTTACGCAAAAAATCACACAAACACGCCTAGCAAGCTTCTTACATAAAAGAACAAAGAATGTCGCGGTCGCTTGCGGCATTTACCTTATACACCGCAGTGTGCATCCTCGCGGAGCTTTTTTACTTTACAGGAAAACAATTTCCTGTAAAATAAAAAATGCTGTAAAACCATTATCTGGCTTTCAGCATCTTCTATGGGTTGGGCTATTAAATTATTAATAGTGAGCAGTTCATAGGGGAATCGAACCCCTGTTTCCGCCGTGAGAGGGCGGCGTCTTAACCGCTTGACCAATGAACCGGACAAGTGATACTATAACACGACGCCCTCTAAATTGCAAGCACTTTTTTTAATTTTTTTGCAATTTTTTTCTTCAGCTTCTTTCTAGTCCTCATATCCATTCGGATTATTCTTCTGCCATCTCCAAGAATCGGCACACATTTCACGAATGCCAAACTCTGCTTTCCAGCCAAGCTCCCGCTCTGCCTTTGAAGGGTCGCAATAACAGGTCGCAATGTCGCCAGCACGACGTGGCTTAATGGAATAAGGAATCTTTACGCCTGTTGCTTCTTCAAAATTCTTTACAATATCAAGTACACTATAACCATGTCCGGTACCAAGATTGTAAATACTTAAGCCTGCATTTTCCTCAATCTTCTTTAATGCCTTTACATGTCCCTTTGCCAGGTCTACTACATGAATGTAGTCTCTTACTCCGGTTCCGTCCGGTGTGTCATAATCATTTCCAAATACGCCAAGTTCTTTTAACTTTCCAACTGCCACCTGGGTAATATATGGCATCAGATTGTTCGGAATTCCATTCGGATTTTCTCCCATAGTTCCGCTCTGATGTGCTCCGATTGGGTTAAAATATCTTAATAAGATAACATTCCATTCCGGATCAGCTTTCTGCATATCCATAAGAATCTGCTCTAACATGGATTTCGTCCAGCCATATGGATTGGTACACTGTCCTTTCGGGCATTCCTCTGTGATTGGAATCTGTGCCGGATCACCATATACGGTCGCGGAGGAAGAAAAGATAATATTCTTGCAGCCGTGCTGGCGCATCACATCTACTAATGTCAATGTTCCTGCAATGTTGTTATTATAATATTCCCATGGCTTTACCACAGATTCTCCAACTGCTTTTAATCCTGCGAAATGAATGCAGCAGTCAATCTTCTCTTTTTCCATGATTTCATTTAAGATATCACGGTCTAATATATCTCCACGGTAAAATGTAACTTCTTTTCCAGTAAGCGCTTTTACACGCTCCAATGATTTTTCGCTGGCATTGGATAAATTATCCAGCACTACTACGTCATAGCCTGCCTGCTGTAATTCCACGCAGGTATGACTTCCGATATAACCTGCTCCACCTGTAACTAAAATAGACATATTCTCCACTCCTTTGTACTAAAATATGTATTTTCGTGTTCCTTACAAATAAGAGTATACCTTATATTCCTGTATTTGAACAGTATCTATTGTATAAACAATATGTATTTTTGTTGCATCTGCAAAGGACAGCCTCTATAATATATCTATATTCTATCTGCAAATTCCAGAAGGGAGGCATACGATGGACCCCAAATATAAGAATTCTTATAAAGTAAATAAAAAAGAACTGGTTTCCCTTTCCGTTTATAATGTCGGTTTCCAGAAATGTGAACCACTTTACCAGTGGGGACCGGGAATCCGGGACCATTATCTGATTCATCACATTCTATCCGGCAAAGGATATTATTCTGTTGGTGGTAAAGTTTATGCCCTTTCCACCGGAGATACCTTCCTTGTCTACCCTCAGACCGAAATCACCTATTATGCAGACGAAAAAGACCCGTGGGAATATGCCTGGGTAGGCTTTAATGGCAGTGACGCTGCCATTATTTTGAATGCCACAGATTTTTCCAGAGACTTTCCACTGATTCACCAGACGCCGCTTTCCGAATCCATCCGGGAACACCTTCTCGGTATCTATGAAGCCCGCGGAAATGATTTCATGGATTCTGTAGAAATGACCGGACGACTCTATCAGACGCTGGCTCTTTTTATGAAACATGCCAGCAATAATGAACAGTATAACAGTTCCAGCAACTATGTCCAGAAAGGAATTGCCTATATTTCCGCCAACTATTCCTACCCGATCCGCGTAGAAGATATTGCTGATTATGTAGGCGTAAGCCGGAGCCATCTGTACCGCTCCTTTGAAACCATACTGGGTCAGTCGCCGAAAAATTATCTGACCCAGTTTCGTTTAAAACAGGCATGCTATCTCTTAGAACACTCCAGCCTATCCATTACTGCTGTAGCTAATTCCGTAGGCTTTGACAATGGGCTGCATTTTTCCAAGACGTTCCACAAGCTGAAAGGAATATCGCCCCGGGATTACCGGCTTGCATCCTTAAATAATAATACAGACTAATCCGCCATTATTATCATTTACAACTTTCTGCATGGTATCCTGCAGCTTCATCTGGCTTTCATCATCCATCATGCTGATTTTGCTGCGGATACCGTCTTCCATCAGTTCTCCAATGGATTTTCCAAAAATGCTGGTTCCCCAGACTCCATCTTCTGTGCTCTGTCCCTCTTTGATATAATGAATCAGGTCGTTTGCCTGCTCTTCACTTCCTACAATCGGTGCAATCTCCGTTTCAATATTTGCCCGGATCATATGAACAGACGGTGCTACTGCCTTAATTTTTACGCCGAATTTATTACCATGTTTAATCAGCACCGGATCATCCATTTTAATATCTGAAAGCTTCGGACTCACCACTCCATATCCTTTCATTTCTACCGATTGTACCGCATCCGCTACTTTCTCATATTCCTTACGTTTCTCAGAAAGCTCCTTTATCATGGAAATAAGCTGGTATTCCCCGGTCACTTCTGTTCCGGTCAGTTCACTGATATTTTCATAATAATACTGATCTGCAATATCCAGCCGGATATCTGCTGTGCCATTTTCCAGATTCACCGCCTGCATCATCATATTGGAAATGTAATCTCCCTCCGGAGCCATCTTGTAATCCATCAAATCTTTTATCAGTGTTACTTCCGACAGCATTTTTCCAGCATTTGCAACCACATTTTCTTTGATTGGATGACTCATTTCCAACATTTCTACCCATTTCGGAAGAAAGAAATTCATCTTCACAACCGGGAATTCATAGAGAATACCCTTCAGCACTGCATAGACATCTTCTTTTCGAAGCTGCTCACAATTCAGTGGAAATACACTGACTTCATATTTTTTTTCTAATTCTTTTGCCAGTTGTGCCGTTTCCTCGCTGTATGGTTTTACGGAATTCAGTACCATAACAAAGGGTTTTCCGATTCTCTGCAGCTCTTTTATGGTTTCTTCCTCACCTTTCACATAATTCTCCCGCGGGATATCTGTGAAACTGCCATCTGCAGTTACTACAATTCCAATGGTTGCATGGTCATTAATAACCTTTCTGGTCCCGACCTCCGCCGCCTTTGTAAAAGGAATTTCCTCTTCAAACCAAGGCGTCTTTACCATTCGCTCCACGCCATTTTCCAGATGTCCGGTGGCACCCTCTACCATATAACCCACACAGTCAATCAGCCTCACTTTTACTTCGGTATCTTCGCCCAGCCGGATTTTTGCAGCATCTTTTGGAATAAACTTCGGCTCTGTTGTCATAATGGTTTTTCCCTGGGCCGCCTGTGGCATTTCATCCACCGCACGCTGGCGGCTGTTTTCATCCTCCATAAACGGAAGTACCATCAGCTCCATGAAACGTTTGATAAAAGATGACTTTCCGGTCCGCACAGCTCCAATCACACCTATGTAAATTTCCCCATTTGTCCTTGCACTGATATCTTTATACATATCATAAGTGCCTGTATTAAAATTTTCCATATAAATTCCTCCTGCCTATACTGTTATATGTATATGCAGGAGGAAGTCACCATTATAACAAAATATTCAGTTTTCCTGAAAGACATCTAAACTCTGCGTGTGTCACATCCCCGCAATATTCTCCGTCAGCATGCAATACCATTGGTTTTTCCAAATCCACGCTGAATTTTCTGCAGTTATGGATATCAAAGCACTTAAATCCTGTATGTTTTCCCTTTACCAGAAATGGCAGTAGGAAAAAGGTGCGCCACCTTGCCACTCCATAGCCACAGCAGACTGAAAATTCTCCGTCCGTAGCCACGGCCTCCGGAGCCATCGGCACTCCACCGCCTTCACAATACTGATTCATTCCAGCAATAAAAATCATCCGGGAAATCGGCTCTTCCACTTCATCATCAAATACTATCTTCGCCTCTGCTGTCGGCATGGTAAACAGGGATTTTATCGTAAGACAGACGTAGGTTAATGAACCAAGTCCCAGTCTATTTAATGCTTTCTTTAATCCGGAATGCAGTGCCTGTTTACATACATCCGCATCCAGTCCAAGACCGGAACTAATTGCAAAAATCTTCTGTTCCTTCTGTCCTTCTTCCACCCAGCTGACACAGCCTAAGTCAATCGGCGTTGTCTCTTCCGCCTGAAGTATCCGCTCTAAATTTTCTGTAGGTGTTCCATTGATTTTCATACCTCTTGCGAAATCATTCCCGGAGCCGGTCGGTATGTATCCAAACCGGATTTTTTCAAAATCATGCATCCCGTTCAGTACTTCATTTAACGTACCATCACCACCGACCACAATAAGATACACTTTTTCTCTATCAATATCACATACACGGTCTGCAAGCTTCTTCGCATGACCCTCATACTCTGTAAAATGTGCTTTATACCTTATTTCATGCTCCAGAAGGTAATTCTGCAGTTCCTCCCAGACCCGTTTGGACCTGCCGCCTCCCGAGGTATTGTTTACTATAAAATGATACATTTTATTCTGCTGTTTCTAAAGCTTCCAGCTCTTCTTTTGTTTTTCTCTTTCTACAGTAGATTTCCATATTTTTGCAGACTTTCTTTGCAAGTGCCGAAGTAATCTGTCCATCTACTGCACGCCATTTCCAGTTCATGCCAAGTGTAGATGGTGTATTCATACGTCCTTCACTGCCAATTCCAAGAATATCCTGCATCGGAACAATAGCCATATCACCAACACAGCCCCATACAGCTTTCATGGTGCCCCAGTTATATCCTTCTTCTTTGTTTAATCTTAAATATTCTTTGGCATATTTAACGCTTTCCTTTGGAGCCGTCTTGAACCATCCCATAATGGTATCATTATCATGAGTTCCAGTATAAACAACACAATTCTTTTGATATGTATGTGGAAGGTAATCACTCTCTTCTCTGCTGTCGAAAGCAAACTGGATTAACTTCATTCCAGGGAAACCGGTATCCTTTAACAACTGTTTTACGGACGGTGTTAAATAACCCAAATCTTCTACAATAATATTTAATCTGCCAAGTTTCTTTTCCAGAGCATTGAACAGGTCCATACCAGGACCTTCTCTCCACTCTCCATTTCTTGCTGTCTTATCCTTTGCAGGAATTGCGTAATATGAATCAAAACCTCTGAAGTGGTCAATACGAACAACATCATACAATTCAGACATTGCTTTGATACGTTTTGTCCACCAGGTATAACCATCCTTCTTCATAGCATCCCAACGGAATAACGGGTTTCCCCATAACTGTCCATCAGCAGAGAATGCATCTGGAGGACATCCGGATACATCAATCGGATCCAGGTTCTCATCTAAATAGAACTGTCCCGGATTTGCCCATACATCTGCACTGTCACCAGCAACATAAATAGGTACATCACCGATAATCTGAATACCTTTTTCATTGGCATATGCTTTCAGCTCTGTCCACTGTTTGAAGAACAGATACTGCAGCATTTTCCAGAATTCAACAGCATCTGCAAATTCTTCTTTCGCATTTTCAATTGCTGATGGTTTACGGAGTTTTAAATCTTTCTTCCATTCAAACCATGCAACCCCGCCATTTGCATCCTTCAATGCCATAAACAGTGCATAGTCCTCTAACCAGTCACTGTTTTTCTCACAAAAGTCCGCAAAATCATCCGGTAATGCTTTTTTAAAGCGCTGATATGCTTTTTTCAATAAAGGAAAACGGTTTTCATAAAGTGTTCCATACTCTACAAATTCCGGATTTTCTCCCCATTCATAGCTTAAACATTCCTTTTTTGTCAGTAACTTATCCTTACAAAGATAATCTAAGTCAATAAAATATGGATTCCCCGCAAAGCTTGAAAATGACTGATATGGAGAATCTCCATAACTGGTTGGGCATATCGGTAATATCTGCCAGTAAGTCTGTCCTGATTTATCCAAAAAGTCTACAAATTTTCTGGCTTCCTTTCCCATTGTACCAATTCCGTATGGTGACGGAAGTGAAGATATATGCATTAATATCCCACTTGTTCTCATAATTAAATTCCTCCTGCAAACTAGATTATTTTCCTATCTCACGAACACTTTCCCCCAGTGCAAGTTCAAAAGGTATTATTTCATGTACTGCCTTGGTTTTCAAGTCAATTGTACGAAATAGTATTTCAAGACTGCGTTGTGCCATCGTCTGGTACCGCTGTCTTACAGTGGTCAGCTTTGGATTATAGTAATCCGCCATTGGTATTCCGTCAAACCCCACAACGGAAATATCATCCGGTACCAGAAGACCTCTGTCACGTATCGCACGAATCGCTCCAATTGCCATGACATCACTCATCGCAAATATAGCAGTCATATCCTTTGCCTTCTCCAAAAGTTTTTCCGTAGCCCGATACGCACTTCCAAAGTCAAATCTTGCTTTCACAAAATATTTATCGTAATCAAATATTCTTCCCTTTTCACCAAAACATTTCTCGCACCCGATATAACGCTGTTCACTGACATAAGAAGAACTTAAATTTCCTCCAATTACTCCAATATGAACATGTCCCTGATTCACCAGATAATTCATGGCACATTTTGCCGCTTCCACATCATCTGTTGCTACACTGGACAGGTTCGGAAAGCCAAGATCTTTTCCTGCAGTAGACACTAATACCGATGGAACTTTTACTTCATGAAACTTTTCCCTAAAAAATGCAGGATTACCTCCGAGGAATAAAATCCCCAGAGGTTTTCTTTCACGACACTGAATAATTGCCTGTTCTACTTCATTTTCTTCTTCATCCAGATATATCATATTCAATGTATAACTGGTCTTATTTACAATCGTCTGGATTTCTTCTGCTATCCCTGAAAAAACCATATTCGACGTACCTTTTATCAGTACGCAGATGGTTTTAGACGCAATCTGTTTCAAATGCTTCGCATTTCCATTTGGAACAAAATTGTGTTCTGCAACAATCCGCCGAATCTTCTTTTCTGCTTCCGGACTCACATCATCCCTGTTATTCAGAACCCTTGACACAGTACTTACTGAATACCCGGATTCTTTTGCAATATCTTTTATTGTCATGTTTTGTCCTGCCTTTACACTATATCTATAGCGAAATACTTATTATATAAATGCTTAACCTTTTACAGCTCCTGCAACAACGCCTTCGATAATATATTTCTGACAGATTCCATAGAAAATGATAATTGGAAGAATTGCCAGTACCAGCATAGCCATCATTGCGCCCCAGTCAATAGAGCCATATCCACCTTTCAAATACTGAATTGCAATCGGAATCGTTTTCCATTTTCTGATATCGAGTACCAGATATGGAAGAAGGTAGTCATTCCAGATCCACATTACCTGAAGAATTGCAACTGTAATTGCAGTAGGCTTTAAAATCGGGAATACAACCTGGAAATATGTCTGAATCGGGCTGCATCCATCAATCATTGCCGCTTCTTCGATTTCAAGCGGAATGCTCTTTACGAAGCCGGTAAACATGAATACCGCAAGTCCTGCTCCAAATCCAAGATATACTAAAATGATTCCAACCGGATTTCCAAGATGTAACATATTTGACAGCTTGGATAATGTAAACATTACCATCTGGAAAGGTACAATCATGGAAAACAGGCAAAGGCAATATAAACCTTTTGAAAACTTATCATTCACGCGGATGATATACCATGCACACATAGATGTGCAGAGAATAATTACCGCAACAGAACATACTGTGATAAATAATGATGTTCCAAACGCATTAAAGAAGTTAATCTTGCGGATACCTTCTGCATAGTTGGTTAATCCAACAAATGCCTTCTGCACTCCGGCAACAAATCTGTCCCATCCGTCAGTCATTTTAAACGGTCCTAACTGGAACGGGAAGCGGTTAATATATGCCTTTAATTTAAAGGAGTTCATAAATACGATTACAATCGGAAGTACCCACAGTACACTTAAAATAGTAAATATAATGGTAAAAATCCAGCCATGTTTTGCTTTTCTTACATTACTCATTACTGCTGCACCTCCTTACGTCTGGTCAGATAGTTCTGTCCAAGTGCAATTATTGCTACCAGGATAAAGAATACAACTGCTTTTGCCTGACCAACGCCTTCCCATCCGTTTCTACCATAGAAAGTATCATAGATGTTCAATGCTAAAAGCTGTGATCTCTTTGCAGGTTCACCTGCTGTCAACGCTAAGTTCTGGTCGAATAATTTAAATCCGTTGGTCAGTGTTAAAAATGTACATACGGTAATGGATGGCATTACCATCGGTAAGGTTACATTTTTAAGTACCTGCCAGGAAGTTGCCCCATCGATTTCTGCAGCTTCAATCAAATCTCCAGGAATATTCTGGATACCCGCGATATAGATAATCATCATATAACCTATCTGCTGCCAGCACATCAGGATAATCATACCCCAGAAACCATATTTTTCATTATATGCCAATGTTCTGCTGTAATTTGCGAGAATACCATTGAAAATCAACTGCCAGATATATCCTAATACAATACCACCAATCAGGTTCGGCATGAAGAAAATGGTACGGAACGCATTTGTTCCTCTAATACCCTTTGTTAAAAGCATCGCAATTACGAATGCAAAAAAGTTAATGGCAAGCACGGAAACAATTGTAAAGAGTGCTGTATACCATAATGAGTGAACAAATGTCTCATCTCCAAAGATTTTGGTATAGTTAGATAGTCCTACAAACTTTGCATCCGTAACAGTTGTGAATTTACAAAAAGAAAGATAGATACCCATAGCAAAAGGAATTATAAAACCAATTGTAAATGCAACTAACGTTGGAAGTGCAAAAAGAGGAAAATATTTTTTAATTGATTTGTTCATAATATTTTTCCTTTCCCTTTTATAAAGGGCAGGCGATATCCGCCCGCCCTTTTTTCACATATTGTTCTGATTATATGTGATAAGTCTTACTCGTTTGCTGCTGCGTACTCAGAAGCCCAGCCATCAACGAATGCAGTTACAACATCATCCCAGGAACCTGTTCCAGCAGCATAAGCTGTTAATGCAGAACCTACGCCATCTTTCCAAGCCTCAGAAGGCATTGTTGTAAAGCACCAAGCTACAGAAGTCTTACCATCTGCAATGGACTGGTTAGCTGCATCCATGAATGCATTGCTTGCCTGATATCCATCATCAAATGTATCAAATGGTGTTGTGAAGCCCATCTGGTTAGCAACAACGTCACGTCCTGTGTCACTTGTAATAACCCAGTTCAAGAAATCTTCTGTTGCTTTGATGTTTTCTTCAGAAGCATTAGCATTAATACACCAGTAGTTCTCAGATCCTGTACAAAGTCCCTGATTCTCTTCTCCATCAACTCCGATGTAGATAGGCATCATTCCAAGGTCATCATCTGTTAATACACCAGCATTGATAATATCATTGTATGCCCATGTACCATTCTGATAGAATACAGCTTCGCCTAAGCCAAATTCAGCTGTTGCATCATCACCAGTCTTGCTTGCTAACATAGAGCCTTCGCAAGTAGAATCTGTTGTGTATAAATCCCAGATCTGTTTGTAGTTATCAAGGTAAGTTCCTTTGATAGCATCTGTAGATCCGATTCCATCTGCTTTGTATTCATAGTAGATTGGAAGGTTTGCTAAATGGGTTTTGAATCTCCAGTCAGAGGATGAATCCATACCAGCTGAAGTAAATGCACCCTTAAGGTCATATTCAGGACCAGCTGCTTCACTTACTTCTGCAAGTCTTGACTGAATATCATCTGCTACTTCTTTTAATTTTGCGAAGCTGTTGATTTCATCGATAGAAGAAACTTTAGCTCCGTCCATTCCGCAATATGCGTTTAATACGGTTTTGTTGTAAATAAGACCATAAGTCTCAAGTACATATGCGATACCTTTTACTTCGTCTCCATCTTTCAGTACAAAGTCATCACTCTTAACATGTGAATAAACATCTGTTCCTGATAAGTCTGCGCAGTAATCTTTCCATGCTGCAAGACCAACCGGTCCGTTTACCTGGAAAAGTGTAGGTGCATCAGATTTAGCTATCTCAGACTTTAAAGTCTCTTCATATGTACCAGATGCTGCTGTAACAACTTCAACTGGAACACCAGTCTCATCTGTATAAGCTTTTGCAAGATCCTGCCACTGCTGATCCTGTTCTGGTTTGAAGTTCAAGTAGTAAACAGAACCACTTGCTGCTTCTTTGCTGTCATCTGTCTTCTCTGTTCCTGCTGCATTATTGTCAGCTGTTTTCTTGTCGTCGCTTCCACATCCAGCAACCATAGCTGCTGTCATAGATACAACTAACATAAGAGATACTAATTTTCTTTTCATAGTACATCCTCCTAAAATATAATATGCTGTCCTTCCTGAAAACCTCTTTCCCAATCTGTATACCGACTTGTCTGAAACCTAGTTGGTTACGTTCTCGGTAACGTTTTCAGTGGATATATATAATATAACCCCATTACTCAAAAATAGCAATGGGGTTTTTAACATTTTGTACACTTATATAATTTTGGCATTCCATTTTTGTGCACTTTTACCATGAAATTGTGTTTTTTCTATGAAAACAAGCGCTCTGCAATACGGACTGCATCTTCAATACAGCCATCGCAGCTCCGCAAAACCTTTCCGGTTTCAATTCCTTTCAATTCTTTACAGATATGAGAGCCGTTTTTTTCATCAAATGCTGCTGTCAGTCCCTTTACCGTCTGATATGTTCTGCCTTTGGTCATGCCCTTTTCAATTGCTCCCGAGCTTCCCAGCGCTCCTGCAATCATATACATTCCGGTTGCTGCACCACAGGTTCCCTGCATATCTGCCATCCCTGCGCCAAATCCTTCCGACAGACGGAATAAAGTTTCTTCATCAATACCCAGCTTATCACTGTAACTGCATAATACTGCCTGTGCACAGTTATATCCGCTGTGGTGTTTTTCTTCTGCTAATTTTACTCTTTCTTCTATTGTCATCTTCTAATCTCCTTTTTCTGTTTCCTGCTATTCTCTGTAATAACTTTTTCCGGCTTATAAAATGCTGCCTTCTGCCAAACGTTTTCTTTTCTATCCATCTGGCAAAAGATTTTTCCTGCGGATACACTCACGGCAGCTTTCAAATAATAATTTCTTACTGCCACAGACTGTTTCCGGATTCTTCATTCCTGCCTTTTCCCGCATCAGACATAATTTGTGTACCGTATCTGTATCCAACTCCCGGTCCATTTCCATCATTTTACTCTGGTAAAGAAGTCTTGCATATAATTCTACCGACTCCATCCGGTAATAAGCTTCCGTCAGGTCCTTTCCATAAGTCAGTGCCCCATGATGTGCTAAGAGCAACGCATCAAAATAGTCAAGATATGGTGCAATGGCATCCGGTATTTCCTGCGTAGAAGGCAGACCATATTCTGCCACCGGCACACAGCCAAGACTTACAATGGATTCTGATATGATTGCACGATTTAATGCCTGACCGCCAATCGCAAAGGTTGTGGCATATGGCGGATGCGCATGTACAACTGCTCTTACATCCGGACGTTTTTCATATACTTTCAAATGCATCTTCATTTCAGAAGACGGGCGGAACCCATCCTGACAGGATAAGACTTCTCCCTGCAGATTTATCTTACATAAACATTCTTCCGTCATATATCCTTTGGATATTCCGGTTGGCGTACACAAAATTTCATTCTCTGATATACGCACAGAAAGATTACCATCATTGGCAGCTACCATTCCGCTCTGATAAATTCTTTTTCCAATCTCTATCATCTGCCGGCGTATCCTGATTTCTGATTCCATCTTTCTTCCTCCATTGCCTGTGATTTCCAGATTTTATAGAAAGCCTTCACTTATTATAGTCACCCCGGTTATTTTTTGCAAATAAAATTCTCTTCATTTATCTCTTCATTCATCTTGTAAATTTATTTCCAGAATGCTACTATTTCTTATAGAATATATATTTTTCAAAAAATACGAACAATTTCTGCTTATAATATTTACTTTATATAAAAAAGGAGTTACTACATCATGAACGAACCAGTTACCAAAGAACTTGTGATACATAAAATCAAACACAATCTGCGCCGTCTGCGTACCGCCATAAAATGGATTATTTTTTCTATTCTGTCCGGTCTTCTCATCGGTATGGTGGGAATTGCCTTTTACTTTGGCATGACATGGGTCACTGATACAAGAACTTCTTATCCATGGCTCATCTTCTTTCTTCCGCTGGGTGGAATCGTGATTGTACTGCTCTATCATCTTCTCCATGATGAAAAGGATACTGGAACCAACCTGGTGCTTTCCGCCATCCATTCCGGGGATGAAATTCCACTGCGTATGGCTCCGCTTATTTTTATCTCCACCTTAATCACACACCTCTTTGGTGGTTCTGCCGGCCGTGAAGGTGCAGCACTTCAGCTTGGCGGAAGCATCGGAAATTCTCTCGGAAGACTTTTCCGTTTTGATGAAAAAGATAAACATATTATGATTATGTGCGGCATGAGTGCTGCTTTTTCCGCCTTATTCGGAACACCGATGGCTGCCGCTATTTTTCCGCTGGAAGTAGTCAGTGTCGGCATCATGCACTATTCTGCATTAGTGCCATGCGTTATCTCTGCTTTAGTAGCACATGGTCTGGCATTACACTTTCAGATTGCGCCGCCGTCCTTTGCCATTTTAGACATTCCGGAATTTGGAATTTCTTCTGCAGTTACCGTAACGGTTCTTGCCGTTTTATGTGCATTAGTCAGTATCCTGTTCTGTATTTCCTTACATTACAGTGAAGCCATTTACCGTAAATTTATCAAAAATCCTTACCTTCGTGCTGCGGCAGGCGGCTGCATCATTATTCTCCTCACCCTTCTGGTAGGTAATCAGGATTACAATGGAACCGGCGTTAATATTATTTCCAAATGTTTTGACGGCACAGTGGCTCCGGAAGCTTTTCTTTTAAAAATTATTTTTACCGCCCTGACCCTTGGTGCCGGTTTTAAAGGCGGTGAAATTGTTCCTACTTTCTTTATCGGTGCAAGCTTCGGCTGTCTCTTTGGAACGTTGACCGGTTTCTCCCCAACCTTATGTGCCGCCATCGGCATGGCCGCTATTTTCTGTGGTGTCACCAACAGCCCGATTACTTCTTTGCTGATCAGCTTTGAAATGTTCGGTTTCGCTGCAATGCCATTCCTGCTTCTTGCGATTGCATTCAGCTATATGCTCTCCGGCTATTACGGACTGTACCGCAGCCAGAAGATTATGTATTCAAAATTTAAGACAAGCTATATTAATAAACAGACGCACTAACTACGAGAAACACGCTTTGCGAGTTTCTCGAGTTATCGCGGTGCTCGCCAAATCTGCATGCAGGCATGCGATTTTTCTCGCTACTCGCACAAAAAGAACTTCTGCTGATCGTTTTCCAACCGGCAGGAGTTCTTCTCATATCATTCACAATATGCTATTTTTAATCTCTTCTTATAAGTACTTCTGAATCTCTTCAAATACGTTTTCTACCGGAACCTGTTCCTTTAAGGTCTTATCACGGGATGTCACTTCAACGATTCCCTGTTTCATATTTCTTGGGCTTACGATAACACGAAGTGGAATTCCAAGAAGGTCTGCATCTGCAAACATAACGCCGGCGCTTACGGTACGGTCATCATAGATAACTTCAATACCGGCATTCTGCATTTTCTCATATAAATCATCAGCAAAAGCCTTTACTTCTTCATTGTCCGGTCTTACTGCACAAAGGTGGACCTGCCATGGAGCAATTTCCTTTGGCCAGATTGGACCATACTCATCATGATGGGCTTCACATACAGCAGCAGCAAGTCTTCCGACACCGATTCCATAGCAGCCCATGATTGGAGTCTGTCTCTCACCATCTTTATCTACATAAGTCATCTTCATGGACTTGGTATATTTGGTTCCGAGCTGGAAGATATTTCCCACTTCAATACCTTTAGAAATACGAACGGTCTTCTTACCACATTTCGGGCAGATTCCGCCTTCGTATACCTTAGCAAAATCATGATATTCTGCGTCTTTTACATCACGCTCCATATCAAGTCCTTTGAAGTGGTATTCCTCTTCATTTGCTCCGCAGGATAAGTTATTTCTTCCTTCCAGAGACTTATCATATAAAACCACATGAGGTGCATTGATATGTAAGCCAACCGGTCCGATATAGCCTGCATTTAATCCGCACTCTTCTGTAATAACAGCAGCATGAATCTGATCACCAAGATAATTAACAAGCTTTGTCTCATTGATTTCCAGATCGCCACGGATAAATACAACCACATAGCTGTCATCTGAATTTTTCTGATAAACAACTGCTTTACAGGAGTTGTTTGTCTTATCGCCAAAGAATTCACAGATATCTTCAATGGTATGGATATTTGGTGTATGAACCTTTTCCAGTTCTGCTGATTCTGCAGCTCTTGGAATGTCAGAAATATTTTCTGCAGCTTCCATATTTGCTTTGTATCCACAATCATCACAAAGTACAATGGAATCTTCTCCAATCGGAGTAAGAAGCATGAACTCATGGGAAAGGCTTCCGCCCATCATACCGGAATCAGATGCAACGGATACCACTTCCGGAATGCCAGCTCTTTCAAAAATACGCTCATATGCCTTGTGTACTCTCTGATAATACTGCTCCAAATCTTCCTGGCTGGTATGGAAGGAATATGCATCCTTCATGGTAAATTCTCTCACACGGATTAATCCGGCACGAGGTCTTGCTTCATCACGGAATTTGGTCTGAATCTGATAAATCATAAAAGGATATTTGGTATAGCTCTGTGCATACTCACGAACCAGCTGCACGGCTGCTTCTTCGTGGGTCATACCAAGTACCATCTTGGCACCGTTTCTGTCTGTAAAACGAAGCAGCTCGTCTCCGATGCTTTCATATCTTCCGGATTCTTCCCAGATAGATGCAGGCATAACAACCGGGAACTGTACTTCCTGTCCATCTACCTTGTCCATCTCTTCACGAAGAATCTGCTCAATCTTACGTGTAATTCTCTTTAATGGCAGGAATGAAGAATAGATACCATTTGCCACATATTTGATGTATCCACCTTTTACCATAAGTGCATGACTGTCAATCACACAATCTGCCGGTCTCTCTTTAAACCGGTCACCAACTAATTTTTCCAGTTTCATTTTCTTATCTCCTTTTTCTATTCTTGCAACTCATCTGCTTAAAGCAATATAAAAGCCCTAAGCTATGATTTAGCTTAGGGCGAATGTTTCATCCGTGGTACCACCTAAATTCAGGACTGCTCCTGCACTCCGGCACATCTTCTTATGCCTTCTCTCTGTAACGGGAGAACCCGACATACCTTCACTTCTGCTTGGATATGCAGCTCCAAGACTGGTTCATCATCTTCCGTCAAAAACTCTCACCTGCCGTTTTCTCTCTGAAGGCTTCCAATGATTACTATTTCTCTTCCACACTTTCTCATATATTTTACCAATGGATATTTTACTTGTCAATCCTTTTATTCCGCAATTTCGGTTGTGCTTTCTGCTGCAGTCAAATCCGCGATTCCTTTCTGATAAGTGGTATATACTGCACTTCCTGCCAGATAAATACTGTCAGACTGATCCGTCTTTACATAATACCGGCTCAGCATGTCATTTTTATTTCCAATCAGAAGTGTTGTTGTTCCATCCCCTGTCGTCAGTGTAATGGTATTTGACGGCGTTTCAAGTCCATACTCTGACAAGTCCTCATAATCCCTGATTTCCTGGTCTGCTGTAAACTGTGCTGCGGTGGTAACCAATGTTTCCACGGCATCCTGGTCTAATGCAATGCTTTTATCTGCCTCATAATACCAGGTGTCATCTTCTTTTACAAAAGACAGTGTCTCATTATTATACTGATAAGAAAATGCTTTTACATCTTCTGTTGAAATGTCTGTCACCATAACTTTGGATGCTTCTTCCTCTTCCTGTTTTTTCTGTTCCTGGCTTTTATTCCACTTCGTCAGGCCAACCCATGCAACAATACAGATAAGAAGCAGGATGCATAAAGCAATCAACTGTTTTTTCTGTTTCTTCATTACTTCTTTCTCCTTCTCATCCAGATTACGATACCGATTGCAAGAAGCAATAACGGAATTACTGCAATGCCGATTACAGCTGATGCAATGACAACCGAAGCCGGTACGGTCAGGGTACCGCTGTCATATTCTTTGACCGGAATCACAACTGCTGAACTGCTGTCTTCCGGAATATAGCTTGCAATGGATTTTGAAAATACGGATAAATTATTTCCGGATACCATACTGTCTGCATCATCCGTAAACATACTCATGGAAGAATATACAAGAATATCTGCGCTTATATCATCCATGGTTTTTTCCGCCTTTAATCCTACCGTAAACGGTCCTGCAATATCATCCTCCGTCTGCTCTAAGGAGCTTGTAGCATCTGTCTTACTGTACGCTGCATCCGAAGTGGTAAGTAAAGGTGTATAGGTTACATTTTCGGTATCGGTATTATAGGTAAGACCTACTGCATACGGTGTAAATACATAGCCATCCACACCGGAAGTCAGCGCACTGCTTTCTACATTTGGTAAAAGATAATATGGTGCCTGATAATAAGAACCGGTATTGCTCTCCATCACCATTCCGTCTACTGCAGTAATGCCAAACTCATTTAAAACCGAATAAAAATTACTCATATCAGCATCTGTATAAGATAGCGTTACAAAAAGTTTGCCACCTTTATTGATATAATCAATTACTTTTGACGCATCATCGGATGAAAAATCAGAGGTCGGTCCATTGATAATAAGTGCCTGTGCATCTTCCGGAATGCTGTCTGCCTGCATCAGGTTGAGGCTGTTTAAAGTGACATTTGCTTTCTCAATAGCATCTTTAAAATTACCGTTCAATGCTGTCTCACCATGTCCCTGCAGTTCGTACATAACCGGCATTTCATCCGATGTGACATAGGAAATGGCACTGGTAAGCTGTCCCTCTCCATCATAACCTGTAGTCTGGCTGCTATAAGTACTGTAATCTATACTGGTCTCATAAATATTGCTGTAATTAATTACTTTGGAACGTTTACTGCTTTCTACAATCAGACTCTTTCTGGTGATAGATGTATCATCCGTATAATCCCGGTAAAAATTCGGATAAACGGAGGGGTCTTTATATTCTACCGAAATATGGGAAGATTCGCCTTCATAACGCTTTAATGTCGTTGCAAGAGTATCATCCATATTTCCTTCCGCTTCCAGAACATAAATTGTGACATCCTCATCCAGATTATGAAGAATCTCTTTTGTATCATCAGAAATGGAATACATCTTCTGTGCTGTCAAATCAATAGATGTAATGGAAGATGGCAATGCATTTACTACAAGGTTTACTGCGACTGTAACCACGATTCCGATCACAACCATGGCAGAACTGAATACGCCAAGCTTTAATTTCTTACTGCTCATACTCCAGCGACGCTTCTGTATGGACTGTACCGTCAGGAACAAAAACAGGATAATCATGGAAATATAATATACAATGCCGGATACATCAAGAATTCCCTGCATCAGCATATCCATGTGTTTTGTCAAATCATAACAGCCTAAAATCTTTGTAATAATATTTCCATTCTGTGAAATCAGATTGGTAATTCCGGTCATCAGATATCCCACAAAGAGAAATACAAAGGTTAATACTGCAGAAATTACAATACTTTCTGTCAGTGAAGATACAAAGGTTCCAATGGCAATACAGGTCATACCATATAACCAGAAACCCAGTACTCCCACATAGCTCTTTGCAAAAGCAACGTTTCCATATGCTGACATAATTAACGGTGCCAGACACATAACCGCTACACTGATGGTAAATACGGTTCCGGTGGCGAGATATTTTGCCAGAACCACTTTTTCTACTGATACCGGCGAAGTTAAAATCAGCTGGTCTGTCTTATTCTTCCGCTCCTCTGCCAGGGTACGCATCGTAAGAATCGGCACAGTAACCAGAAACAGAAACGTTACTGCTGATAAAGTACTGCTGATATCTGTCGAACCATAATACATATTGTATACATAAAAATAAAGGCCAAACAGTGCCAGTGTTGCTGCAATAAAAAGCCATCCGGTCACCGTCTGAAAATAAGATTTTAATTCTCTTTTCCATATTGCACGCATTATTCTTCCTCCTTTGATGTAAGTTCAAGAAAGATATCTTCCAGCGATTTACCACCGTTTATCATTTCCAAAATCGGCATATCACTTTCTGCACAAATATGAAAAATCTCTTCTCTGACATCTTTATTTTTTTCTGCCGTTACAGTCACCTCAGTAACTCCATCCTCCGGCAGTTCTTTCGTTTCTACTGCAGTAATATGTTCTGCATCTGCAAAAACTTCTTTTATTTTTTCTTCTTCAGCTTTTAACTTAAGCTCTATTACCTGTCCACCGGACATCCGCTCTACCAGTTCTTCTGTTTCTTCCGATGCAACTAATTTTCCATGGGAAATAATAAATATGTAATCACATACTGCCCGGACTTCCGAAAGAATATGGGAACTTAAAATTACAGTATGCTTCTTTCCAAGACTCTGAATCAGATCACGGATTTCAATAATCTGTTTCGGGTCTAAGCCTACTGTAGGCTCATCTAATATAATAACTTCCGGATAACCTAAGACTGCCTGCGCCAGTCCGACTCTCTGCCGGTATCCTTTGGACAGATTTTTAATCAGTCTGCCTCTCATATCAGTAATCTTTGTGGTTGCCATGGCATCTTCTACATAGAGTTTCCGTTTCTCCTTTGGAATCTTCTTAAGTTCTGCTGCAAACAAAAGATATTCTTCCACCGTCATATCCATGTATAAAGGTGGCAACTCCGGCAAATAGCCTATACATTTCTTTGCATCCTCCGGCTGTGCCAAAATATCAAATCCATTGATTTTAATGGTTCCCTCTGTTGCCCCCAGATATCCGGTAATCATGTTCATTGTAGTTGATTTGCCTGCACCATTCGGTCCTAAGAAGCCATAAATTCTTCCCGGCTCAATGGTAAGATTCAAATCATCTACCGCTACATGCGTCCCGTATTTTTTCGTCAAATGACTAATCTCTATCACGTCTCTTCCTCCTTATAACATCTCACCTCAGAAAGTTTATGAGAAAGTTGTGTTAAAAAGACGATGTTTTTGTGATAAAAATGCGGTCAAACTGTGTCTTTTGTGTGATGGAATTAATCTAATAATTCTTCAAAGCTTAGGATATAGCGGTCAGATAGCTGCATGATTTCATTTTTCTCATAGGAGGAATGGATATCTTCCACACCTACCACATAGAAATCATCCATCTTTGCACCTTCCACACCTTTTAAAATATCTTCATATACCACACACTGCTCCGGTTTCAAAGAAAGCTTTTCTGCTGCAAGCTGGTACACATCCGGGAATCCTTTTCCCCGTCTCACTTCCTGCGTCACTGTAAATGCATCAAAATATTTCATGATGCCACAATGGGTAAGACAGGGACGAAACAGCCTCTCATCGGAAGAAGTTGCTGCTGCAATCTTAATTCCTTCTGCCTTTAATTGCTTCAGGTAATCTATAACACCGGCTTTCAACTTTACTTCATTGGTATAAGCTTCAATCGCCATATCAAACCATTCTTTGATAATCTCTTCTTCGGACTCCGGCAGATTAAAACGCTCTTTGGTATATTCTGCTGCCGCATCAAAGTTCTTTGAAGTAATTGCTACCAGATAATCATCCGGCACAACAAATCCTCTTTTGCCAAGAAAATCCTCATCAATTTTCCTCCATACTCCCATGGAGTCTAAAAGAGTGCCATCTAAATCAAAGATGGCACCCATTCTATTGTCAATCATATATTTTCCTTTACATTCTGTCTGGTGCAGAGAAACCTAATACATCGATACAAACCTCTAATGTCCGCCTGGTCAGTGTTAATAAACGAACATAGGAAGCCTGCACTGCCTCGTCTTCTTCTGCCATAATCTTTGTCTCATGATAAAAATGATTCAATGCATTTGCCAGGTCATAGATATAAGAACATACCTTATGTGGTGCTGTCTCTTCGTAGGCATTTTCCATCATGGCATTGAAACGGGTCAGCTCTAACATCAATGCCTTCTCGCTTTCGGAATGTGCCGGAAGAATTGCTGCTGTTCCTGCTTCTTTTCCTGCTTCTTTATATTTGTTCAGAATGGATTTGATCCGGACAATCGTATAAAGAATATATGGGCCTGTATTTCCTTCAAATGAAGTAAAACGGTCGATATCAAAAATATAATCCTTGGAAGCCTGATTGGAAAGGTCTCCGTATTTTACTGCGGAAAGTGCAACTACTTTTGCGGTTGCCTTTGCTTCCGCTTCTTCTACCGTACGGTTCTCTGTAATCTTGCGGTACATCTCATCATTGATGCTGGAAAGCAGTGTCTCTAACCGCATGACACCACCCTCTCTGGTCTTAAATGGTTTTCCGTCTTTTCCATTCATGGTACCAAAACCTAAAAACTGAAGCTCTGTATCATCATCCACAAGATGTGTCTTTCTGGCACAACGGAACACCTGTGTAAAATACAGCTCCTGACGTTTATCCACTACATAGATAATTTTATCCGGATGATAGTCTTTCATACGCCATACAATCGTCGCAAGGTCTGTTGTGTTATAAAGAGAAGCCCCATCGGATTTTAAAATCATGCATGGCGGGATTTCTTTCGTATCAGTCTCTTCTTTGACATCTACTACCAGTGCACCATCACTGATATATGCATAACCGTCATCCTTCATCTTCTGTACCATGTCCGGGATATATGGCTGTGCGTCAGACTCACCCTTCCATAATTCAAAAGATACATTTAAATTAGCATAATTCTTCTTTAAATCCGTTACAGATACATTTAAAATATGGGAAAGTAATGCCTGATAGCCTCTTCTTCCATGCTGCAGTTCATAAGTTGCCTGCATGGCAGCTTCTTTATAAGCTGCATCCTCTTTGGATTTTCCGCTGGCTGTCGGATAAATTTCTTCCAGCTCGGAAATGGTAAATGGAGGCTCAACCGGATATTCTCCCTCATAATTTTCATCAAAATAGCAAAGTTCCGGTTTACGGAGCTTTAACTCAGTAATAATCAGTCCCATCTGAAGACCCCAGTCACCCAGATGCACATCACCAATCATATTGTGTCCCATGAATTTACCAATACGTTTGATGCTTTCACCGATAATAGCAGAACGTAAATGTCCTACATGAAGTGGTTTTGCAACGTTTGGTCCGCCATAGTCAATCATGATGGTCTTTGGATTTTCCACCTTATCACAGCCTAAACGCTCTGTATCCTCCTGCATCTTACTGATATAGGAAGCCACAAATTCATTATTCAGCTTTAAGTTAAGGAAGCCAGGTTTTACAGCTTCTACGGATTCAAACATTGCGTTATCCTTAAGCTGTGCTACTACTTCCTCCGCAATCATAATCGGTGCTTTCTTATATTCTTTTGCAGCAGCCATAGCGCCGTTGCACTGATATTCACATAAGTCCGGTCTGTTTGAAACAGTTACTTTTGCATATTTTGCATCAAGTCCGGCTGCTTCAAATGCTTTCACCATCTCATCTGTTATTAAATCCAGTATCTTTCTCATTCTTTCTCATGTTCCTTTCTGAGCATTCTATTTTTCCATTTTATACTCAAAGGCAAGCAGTTGTCAACTACGCCAGAAAGTGTTCTGCCATCAGAATTGTTCCGATTTTCTGCACCTCTCCGGTAAGGAACACGCTGCCATCCTCTCCGATTTCTATCAGTAACTGCCCACCCGGCATCGTGACTTCAATTCTGTCATCCACCAGTCCCAGCTTATGGGATGCTGCCGCTGCTGCACAGGCTCCGGTTCCGGAAGCTAAGGTATATCCGGCTCCCCGCTCATAGATTTCCACCCGGATATGACCTCTATCCATTACTTTACAAAGCTGCATATTAATCCGGTTTGGAAAATAAGATGCATTTTCCACATAAGGTCCTAATTCCATTGCCTTTTCTTTACTGATTTCATCTAAATGAATCACGCAGTTCGGATTTCCCATGGAAACACAGGTTGCCCGGTAAGGATGGCCATGAAAAACCAGAGGCCTGTTTATAATTTCCGGAGGCGTACCTACATAAGCAAGTACCCCTCCGGTAAATTGTGGTATTCCCATATTTACTTTCATAAGACTTCCGTCTTCATTTAAAAAATCAATCCTTACTTCGCCTGCCTTGGTATAAAGGCTAAACGGTCTGTGTCTGATATATCCGGCATCTAATAAATATTTTGCAAAAATCCGAACACCATTTCCGCTGCGCTCTGCTTCACTTCCATCCGGGTTAAATATCTTTACATAAAGCTTCTCATCCTGCCATATCGGTCCATATAAAATGCCATCAGCTCCTGCGCCAATATTTCTTCTGCACAGCTTTACAATATGACGTTCCAATAAATGTATCTTATTCTTATTCGGGTCAAGTACAAGATAATCATTTCCTAATCCATGATACTTCTGTAACAGCAAGGCATCATCCATACTTATGCTCCAGTTTCACTTCTTATTACAATATATGAATGAGATATTGTCCGTTAGAACCCGACTTATTCCTGTTCTGTTTCAACGGTCGCTTCTATGACCTCAGACACTTGTTCTCCACTGTCTGTCTGTTTCTCCACCACCTGCGGTGTTTCCACCTCCTGTGACACTTCCGCTGCCTGCGGTGTTTCTTTTCGTTCAGGACTCTTTTCTCCTAAAATAGCAGATAACTTATCATCTGAAATCGTTTCATCTGCTTCTTCTTTCTGTAAACGTGCTCTTTCTTCCTCAATCTTCTGCCTTACTGCCGCATCAATCTCACGCTGCTTTTTTTCTTCTTCCTCTGCAGCCACTCTTGCAAGACGATCAAGAATCTCCTGTGCCTGCTGTTCATCCTGCTGTTTCTTGCGTGCGGCTAAAATCTCTTCTTCCGACATGTAATGAACATTCCAGCGTTTCACAATACTATGAGCAATTCGCTCTCTTTCATTTCTCTTATCTATTGCATCCTGCATATTATTCCACTTCCATTTTTTTCTTTATGTATATCATAGCTTTCACCCATTCGTTTTTCAAGATGAAAAATTATTAAATTTTTATTGTTTCCGGCATATTTTTATGTAAATAAGGACATCCTTTCTGTATCAGCCAATGGCTGCAAAAACATTTTAACCCGGAGGTACGCATCATGTCCGTCTACAAAGTTGAAATCTGCGGCGTAAATACCGCAAAGCTTCCAATCCTAAAGGAAGAAGAAAAGGCTGCTCTATTTGCCAGAATCAAACAGGGGGATATGACTGCAAGGGAAACATATATCAAAGGAAATCTTCGTCTGGTCTTAAGTGTGATTAAACGTTTTTCCGGAAATCAGGAAAATATTGATGACCTCTTTCAGATTGGATGTATCGGACTGATTAAGTCCATTGACAATTTTGATGATACACTGGGGGTAAAATTTTCCACCTATGCCGTCCCTATGATTATTGGCGAAATCCGCCGCTATCTGCGGGATAACAACAGCATCCGTGTCAGCCGTTCCCTGCGGGATACTGCCTATAAAGCCATTCATGCCAAAGAAATCCTGATGAAAAATTCCATGCAGGAGCCTACTTTACAGGAAATTGCAAAAGAAGCCGGACTTACCAAAGAAGAAATCGTCTATGCCCTAGATGCCATTCAAAGTCCGGTCAGTCTTTATGACCCGGTCTATACGGATGGTGGTGATACACTCTATGTGATGGATCAGATTAGTGATAAAAAGAATAAAGAAGATAACTGGGTGGAAGGGCTTGCCCTCTCCGATGCAATGAACCGGCTCAACGACAGAGAAAATCATATCGTTAAGCTACGGTTCTTTGAAGGCAAAACCCAGATGGAGATTGCTGATGAGATTCATATTTCCCAGGCTCAGGTCAGCCGTCTGGAAAAAACTGCTCTAAAGACTATGAAAAATTATCTTGCCCTGCATACCTGAGCTCTGATTTTTGGTGCAATTAAAATTGCCAGCGCCATTTTCACCAGGTCACCAGGAATAAAAGGAATTACACCAGCCCATAATGCTGCCATCATGTCCATCTTTGCTTCATAAGCAAGCCATGCTGTTCCTAATGCATAGCAGACAATCGTTCCAACAATCATTGCCAGCAGACATAAGAGCCATTTCTCAGTATATTTATCAATTACAATACCGGCAATGATTGCCATTGGAATAAATCCGATTAAATATCCACCGGTTGGACCAAAAAGTTTCGCCGGTCCTGCTGTAAATCCTGAAAATACCGGTACACCAACCAGTCCAATCAGAAGGTAAATGACGTAGCTTAACGTTCCAAGCTTCCAACCCAGTAAATACAATGAGAAGTAAATAACCAGATTGGTAAGGGAAATTGGCACCGGACCAATCGGCAATGAAAATGGTGCCAGGATACAGGTCAGTGCTGTCATGATTGCTACCAGTGCCATCTGCTGGGTTGTGATTTTTCTTTTTTCTGTTGTTGTGTTCTGCATAATTTTCTCCTAACGTTTGTTGTTATTGGGTGATTGAAAAATAAATATATTTTCAGTAAATTTAACTATTCAAAAGATATTGGCTTTTCTGCTCTGAAATACCGAAGTTCTAAGATGCATGTTTTTCTTTTTTTATTAAAACCGTCTTTCCAATGTTTAACAGGATATCAGAACTGTTCGTTGAAGTGCGGATGCATTTATGTAACTGTTAGGGGCACTTAGAATTTCGTCTGTTTCAGGCAACGCTGGCACATGGACGTGCCAGCGAGGTGCATATGAGCACGGATGCGAATTTGCACCGGTTGCCGGATCGGATATTGTGATATTTTATCCGAAATTCTTAGTGCCCCTTACAGGTATCATACAGCATCCGTACCCAACGGACAGTTCCGATATCCGGTTAAAGAAACGGAAAGACAGTTTCTATGCAAGAAAAACATGCACCTAAGAACTTCCGGCATTTCATATCCATCAAAAGCCAATATCCTTTGAATATGCAAAATTTAAAAAGAATACTATATTTATTTTTCAATCACCCATCAAAAATCCCCTATAGATTTTTATCCATAGGGTATTATAGGGTATGCGCCGTCCAATTGTCAACCTGTATTTTTCACAAGGTTGACAATCAACAATACTATGTACTTTACATCACTTCGATTTCCGAAGTTTTTCGCTTCTGTTACTCATCTGTTTTTTCAGTGTTTTGTTTCTTCTACGCTTCGTTTGATACCTTCACCAGCTCCGCTAACTTCCCTGCTGCTTTTCCACTGTCGATTGCTTCTTTTGCAAGGGTGATTCCATCTTCAATGGTGGATGCTGCTCCACCAACATACAGGGTTGCACCGGCATTCAGTAATACGATGTCGCGTTTTGCGCCTTTTTCTTCTCCGGAGAGAATTTTCTTTGTGATAACGGCGTTTTCTGTTCCATCACCACCACGCAGTTCTTCTAAAGAAGCACGTTTTAAACCAAACTGCTCCGGTGTTATGGTAAATGTATTTACTTTTCCATCCTTGATTTCAGATATTACGGTCTCGGTTGTTGTTGTGATTTCATCCATATTGTCTTTGCCGCTTACTACAAAGGCACGTTCAACGCCAAGCCTGCTCATGGCAAGGGCAATTTTTTCTGTCAGGGCTGCATCATAAACACCTACCACCATATTTTTTGCTCTGGAAGGATTGGCAAGAGGTCCTAAAATATTGAACACCGTACGCACACCCATTTCCTTTCTTGCCTGACCTACATATTTCATGGATTTGTTAAAGAGCTGTGCAAACATAAATCCGATTCCGGCTTTCTCCACGCAGGCTTCTACTTTTGCAGGCTCTGCCATAATATTTACGCCCAGTGCCTCTAATACATCGCCGGCTCCGCTCTTTGAAGAAATGGAACGATTGCCATGCTTTGCTACCGGGAGTCCGGCTGCTGCAACGACAAATGCAGAAGTGGTAGACACATTAAAAGTATAAGTACAGTCTCCACCGGTTCCAACCAGATCCACATAATTAGAAACCTTCGGTGAAATAGTATCTGCCTTATCCCGGAGTACTCCTGCAAACCCGGTTAATTCATCTAAGGTCTCACCTTTCATACGAAGTCCCATTAAAAAAGCACCAATCTGTGCCTGGGATGCTTCCCCGCTTAATAAGATTTCCATTGCTGCTTTTGCCTGTTCTTCTGTTAAATCTTTTCCTTCTGCAACCAGTTCAATATATTCTTTCATCGTAAATTTCTCCTTTACTGATTCAGTTCTTTTTTAAATGTGCCACAATAAGTTCCAATTGCCTGTAAATCATAATCATTTTCTTCCATCAGTCTGATGAAATGTGAGCCTACGATTGCTCCGTCGATAATTTTTTTCATCGGTGCAACATCCTCTGCAGTACGGATACCAAAGCCCATCATAACAGGAATCTTTGATACTTCTTTTACACTGCCAAGATAATCAATTACACTCTTATGGAAGGTTGCTTCCTGTCCGGTTACACCCATGGAAGATACGCAGTAAATAAATCCTCTTGCATCCTTTAAAATCTCAGGGATTCTGTCTTTCGAAACCGGAGATACCAGCTGGATAAGAATCGGTGCATTTTCCTTCTGCAAAAATTCCTTTATCTCATCCTGTTCCTCTAATGGCAGATCCGGAATAATCAGTCCGTCTACTCCGCTTTCGATACATGCATTCACAAAGGCTTCCACACCATAGTGAAGTATAGTATTGTAATACATCATAAATACGATTGGAATCTCAATTTTTGCACTGCGAAGCTTTTTCATGGCTTCTAATACTTTCTTTAAATTCACACCTTTTAAGATGGCATGATAGGAAGCATCCTGGATAACCGGGCCGTCTGCTACCGGGTCTGAAAATGGAATTCCAAGCTCGATGATGTCTGTTCCCGCCTGCTCCTGTGTGCGGATAATCTCCTGCATTTTATCAAAGTCCGGCATTCCTGCTGTCATATATGTAATAAATGCTTTTTTGTTCTGTTCTTTTAACTGTGCTAATTTTTCTTCGATTCTGTTCATGCTGCACCTCCTAGTTTAAATAACCCTTTCCTGCAAGATAATCTGCAATTGTATTTACATCCTTGTCGCCTCTTCCGGAAAGACAAACCACCATAATATCATCCGGTTTCATTTTCTTCGCCTGCTTCTTTGCATATGCCACTGCATGGGCACTTTCGATTGCCGGTATGATACCCTCTAATTTACAAAGCTCCATTAATGCATCCATGGCTTCATCATCCTTGATTGCAACATATTCTGCTCTGCCGCTGTCCTTAAGATAGGCATGCTCCGGTCCAACACCCGGATAATCCAGTCCTGCGGAAATGGAATGGGCAAGCTGCACATTTCCATCCTCATCCTGTAATAAATAGGAACGCATACCATGTAATACGCCAGGCTCGCCCAATGCCATGGCACTGGCATGCTCCCCTGTCTCAATTCCCTTTCCGGCAGCTTCTACACCAATCAGTTTTACATCCTTTTCTTCAATAAAATCTGCAAACATTCCGATAGAATTAGAACCTCCGCCAACACATGCCATAACCACATCCGGCAGTCTTCCTTCCTGCTCTAAAATCTGTTTCTTTGCTTCTTTGCTGATGACGCTCTGGAAATATTTTACCATCTTCGGATAAGGATACGGTCCAACAGCGGAACCGATTACATAAAAGGTATCCTCTGCGGTTTTTGCCCAGGTACGAATTGCCTCATTAGTAGCATCCTTTAAGGTATTACTTCCGGATGTAACCGGCACTACTTTAGCTCCCAGCATTTCCATACGCATTACATTCAGCGACTGACGTTTCATATCCTCTGCTCCCATATATACGGTACATTCCATATTAAAAAGAGCTGCTCCGGTTGCAGTTGCCACACCATGCTGACCGGCTCCTGTTTCTGCGATTACCTTGGTTTTTCCCATTCTCTTTGCCAGAAGAATCTGACCGATTACGTTGTTAATCTTATGGGCTCCGGTATGGTTTAAATCCTCTCTTTTTAAATAAATCTTAGTTCCATAAGCCTCACTCAGACGGCTGGCAAAATAAAGTGGTGTCTCTCTTCCTACATATTGTTTAAGATAATAGTCCACTTCCTTTAAAAATTCTTCATCCTTTGTATACTTTTCAAAAGCATCATCCAACTCTTTTAAAGTATTCATCAATGATTCTGCTACATACTGTCCACCAAATGCTCCATAATAACTCTTCTTATTCATGTTCTCTCACCTTTCTTACAAATGCTTCTACTTTTTTATGATCTTTTCCATGTTCTCCTTCTACCGAAGAACTGACATCTACTACATCAGGTTCAAATAACCGGATACCTTCTTCTACATTTTCACTGCTTAAGCCGCCGGCTAAAATAAATGGTATCCTTCTTTCCTGCCATTCCCTTCTTTTTTTCATCGGAAAATCCTGCCAGGAAAAAGTCTTTCCACTGCCATATTCCGGTGCGTCTAATAAAATGCCGGAAATACCATCCGGAACATTTATTTCTTCCGCTTCTTCCCTGCTTCGCACCTGACATGCTACCCAGACCGGAATTTTAAGATTTTCAGGGAATTCCTGCATCTTATGAATCTGCAGAATATCAAAACCTGCTTCTATGATTTCATCTATCAAATCCAGTGCCGGATTTACGGTAACTGCTACAGTTTTAATAGAAGGCTTCAAATGTTTCTTAATTTCTTTTGCCTGCTCTATCGAAACGTTTCGTTTGCTTTTTTCAAAGAATACAAAGCCTGCATAATCTACCTGCATCCGGTTCAGCACTTCTGTCTCAGATTCTCTTGTGATGCCACAAATCTTAATCTTTGCCATGCCATTTCTCCTTACTTTCCAGCTTCCTTATAAACCTGTTTCCAGTGGGCTGCCAGTGCCTTTGGATTTTCATGTTCCATAAATGCTCTTCCAATTAAAAATCCACTGACACCGCAATCTGCAAGATATGCCACATCATCATCTCTTACAATTCCGCTTTCTGCAATTAAAAGTTTATCCTTTGGCACCATCTTAGAAAGTGTTTTGGTTCGTTCCAGTGAAATCGTAAAATCCTTAAGATTTCGGTTGTTGATTCCAATGATGTCTGCATCCAGCTTCAATGCCCGCTCCATTTCCCATTCATCATGGGTTTCCACCAGTACATCTAACTTTAATTCCTTTGCCAGCTGATAAAAGTCATACATTTCCTTGTCATCTAAGATTGCTGCTATCAGTAATACTGCATCTGCATCAATGGCTTTTGCTTCATAAAACTGATATTCTTCAATCATGAAATCCTTCCGTAACATTGGAAGCGGAGTCAGATTTCTTACTTTCCGGAAATAATCAGTATTTCCAAGGAAATGCTTCTCTTCTGTCAGGCAGGATACCGCATCCACAGAAGCGGTATAATCTTCCATCCGCTCTTCCAATGTAATCCTGCTTTCTATCTTTCCAAGGCTTGGGGATGCATTTTTAAATTCTCCGATAATGGAAAGTCCATCTTTGGCAAGATTCTGATAAAAGCTTCTTATCTTTTCTTTCTTTGCCGCCTCTTCTCTTAACTTCTCTTCCGCTAATGTCCGCATCACGGTCAGATCTGTTTTCTGCTTATCCCGAAAAAGCTGCTCTCTTTTATCTGCAACAATTTCATCTAATATCATGTTCTATATCCTCCCGTTTAAGAAATTCTCTATCATACGCTTCCCATGCTGTGTATAAATGGATTCCGGATGGAACTGTAATCCAGCTACCGGATAATCTTTATGGCGCATTGCCATGATTTCGCCATCCTCTGTCTCCGCCGTTACCGCAAGGCACTCCGGAAGACTATCTTTCTGAACAGCCAGGGAATGATATCTTGCCACCTGAATCGGACTTTCAATTCCCTGAAAGATTCCTGTGCCGTCATGGGCAATCAGGGACTGTTTTCCATGATATAATTCCTTTGCATAGCTCACCACACCGCCAAAGGCTTCCCCGATACACTGATGTCCTAAGCAGATGCCAAGGATTGGAATTGTCTTATAAAATTCCTTCACCACATCCATACAGATGCCGGCATCCTTTGGTGCTTTTGGTCCCGGAGAAAGAATGATGCGTTCCGGGTTCATGGTGCGGATTTCTTCTATTGTAATCTTGTCATTTCGTTTTATGATAATGTCCTTCGTAAAAGTTCCTATATACTGATACAGGTTATAGGTAAATGAATCGTAGTTATCAATCAGCAGTATCATAAGTTCTCCTCCTCAACCAAAGTCTTTGCCAATGCCATTACTTTATTGCAGCATTCATAATATTCATTTTCCGGTACGGAATCTGCTACGATTCCGGCTCCTGCCTGAAGGTATACCTCATTTCCTTTCTTTACCATGGTCCGGATTGTAATACAAAAATCCATGTCTCCACCGAAATCAATATATCCGGTTGCTCCACCATATAATCCTCTTCGTACACTTTCTAATTCATCAATGATTTCCATGGCCCGAATCTTTGGTGCTCCGCTTAAGGTTCCTGCCGGAAGGAAGGATGCCACCAAATCTAATGGATGGGATTCTCCTTTCTTGCGTCCCTCTACCTGGGAAACAATATGCATTACATGGGAATAATTCTGTACTTCCATAAACTGTGTTACCTTTACGGTTCCAAATTCACTGATTCTTCCCATATCATTTCTTGCAAGGTCTACTAACATAACATGTTCTGCCCGCTCTTTTTCATCGGAAAGTAGTTCATCCCGCAGCCGTTTGTCTTCTGCTTCATCTTTTCCTCTCTTCCGGGTTCCTGCAATCGGACAGGTGAACACTTTATTTCCCTGCTTCTTTACAATCATCTCAGGTGAACTTCCGATTACTTCAAAGGTTCCGTAATTAAAATAATAAAGATACGGAGAAGGATTTAATTCTCTTAATTCCTTATATAATTCAAAACCGGTCTGTCTGGTTTCAATCGTCCAGCGCTGTGACAATACGGTCTGGAACACATGGCCTTCTCTGATATAATGTTTGATTTTCTCTACCTTTTCGCCATATTCTTCGATGCTGTCCGACTTCTTAATGATTTTTCCATCATGGTAGAAGTTCCGTTTGCATTCCTTCTTCTCCATGGCTTTCTTTATCATCTGCCCTGCCTTTTCCATTGCCTGCTCTCGTCCTTCTTCCGAAGGCTCTTCTAATACTACAGCGGTCAGTGTTTCTGCTACATGGTCTACCATAAGGAAAGAAGTCATCAACATCATCTGTATGGTTTCGATTCCGATTTCATCCGGGTTATTGTCCGGAAGCACTTCAGAATATCTTACGAAATCATATCCAAGATTTCCAACCAGTCCACCGGAGAAGGACAGCTCTTCATCTTCTTTTTCGATATGAAATTCACTGTAATATTCTTTCAGACGCTCCAGCGGATTTCCTTCTCTTACTTCCTCTGTGCCATCTGCTTTTGTAATCACCAGTGCATTTCCTCTTGATGTTACAATTTCTTCCGGCTCCATGCCAAAGAAAGTATAGCGGTCATAATTCTTATCGTAACTTTCTAACAGGAAGCCTTTTTTATCTCCTACCAGACTTTCGTACATGTCTGTTGATTTTTCATTGACAATGCTCACTGTTTTTTTGAATACTTTTCTGTTTCTTACCATAATCATCCTCCTATAAACCGGCTTTATAAATGCTGCTCGTGCAAAGAAAAAGTCCCTGACCGGAAAATGTTCTTTTCCAGTCAGGGACGCTTATCGCGTGGTGCCACCCATCTTCGCTATGTCTGCTTTTTACCTGTAAGTAACTAAAAAAGCGGATATTTTCAATCAGAAAATATCCGCCACTAATTCAAACATAACCTCTTGGATACAGAAGTCTCCTTCGATATCCTCGTCCCTGTAACGTGGGAAAACGGCATCCGCTACTATTGTTCACTTTGCATCTGACAAATCCATTCCGAATAAACTATCTTACCGGCTTCCACCAACGCCGGCTCTCTGTAAAGAAATCATTTACCGTACTACTTTTGCTCACTGATTTTATTTATTCAGTTCATTAAGTGTTCTCAGTTTATCACTGTAAAGTGATGATGTCAATGTATTTTTATAAAATTTTTTCTGTTTTTTTTGCAAAATCATGCAAAAAAAAGAAAAACATTGTCAAGCTGACTTTAATATGATACCTTAATAGAGTGTAACCATTCACGTAATATATGAAAAGGAGAAAGTTATGTATAATTTAAATGGTGAAAATGTAAACGACAATCCAAATGGTTTTTCCGGGAATGAACCTGCCGGAAATCCAAACCCAGACAACAATGCTCAGATGAACTATGGTCAGCCGGCTCCTGAGCAGCAGACTTACAACCAGCCGGAAAATGGTCCTCAGACCTATGATGCACCAAATGCAAATCAGCAGCAGGCATTCAACCAGACCGATTATAATCCAAACAGCTTTAATCAGAACGCTTATAATCAGTCGGCTTACAATCAGCCAGATTACGGACAGCAGGCATTTAACAATGGAAACACCTATAATGGAAACAGCTACAATGCAGCACCTTCCTACAATCTCAATGGTGATGCACCGAAAAAATCCTGTGTTTTTGGTGTCCTTGGTCTGATTCTTGGTATCGCTGCTTTACCTTTCGGATGGTTTGTTCCAATTATCGGAATCATTCTTGGTATCGCTGCTATCATTCTTTCCATTCTTGGAATGGGTAAGAACCGTGACCTTCGTGGTGCAGCAATTGCCGGATTAATTATTTCCATTCTGGCAACCATCTTTTCTATCGGTGTTATTGTATATGCAGTTATCAATGTTTCTAAAACCTTAAGCAATGCCGGAAAAGAACTTTTTGACAACAGTGGTATCACATCTGATCTTGATGACTTTGATTTTGATTCCGATTCAGATGATAGTGATGACTATGATGACAGTGATTACAGCTATGGCGATGACAAAGAAGTTCCTTTAGATAATGTTGTATTATACTCAGCTAATGATGTTACCATTACAGCTACCAGTATTGTATACAGCTACTATGATGATTCTGTAATTCCGGAAATTAAAGTTACTGTTGAAAACAATACTTCTAACGACCTTGGAATCAATGTTGATTATTGTGCAATCAATGGTGTAACCATGTATGGTTATATTTCAGGTGACGTCGCTGCCGGCAAAAAAAGCAACGAAGAACTTAGCATTTCTACTGATGATTTCACTTTAACCGGTTTTGACAGCATTGATAATATTAAACTTCAGGTAAGCTTCTATGATTCTGATACTTATGATACTTTGATTGATGATGGTGTTGTACAGGATATCAATCTTTCCGATTCCTATACCCCATTCTCTATTTCCTCTGTTCCGGGTGCAGTTGCATTAGATTCCTCTAATGGCATCAATGCATATTATGTCGGCACAACAACCGGTTGGGATGATACACTTGTATTTGTATTCTATATTGAGAACACTACAGATAAAACCTGTGTTGCTGAATCCGATGATTTCTCAATCAATGACTTTATGCAGGATGATTACGGATATGGATATCTTCTTCCTGGAACCGGTACCTTTATGTCAATTGAAGCAAATGATGATATTACATCTATTGATGATGTAACCAATGCTTCTATTAAATTTGAAGTACGTGATTATGATTCTTATGAGACATTCTATTCCTCTGATGAATTGACATTTATCTCAAATAACTAAGGAATTTTAAAATAATACAAATCATCATAAAAGGACCTGCCACTTATCATAAGTGACAGGTCCCTTTTCATCGCTGTGAACACCTTTTCCGAAATGCACTTCAGCTTAAATATTCTTCCTGGCTTTACAGATTCTCCTGTAAGAATGCACTTAATTTTTCAATTGCTGCATCTTCATCTTCACCTTCAGCACGAAGTGTGATTTCTGCACCTTTCTTAGCACCCAGCCCCATAACGCCAAGGATTCTCTTTGCATCTACTTTCTTACCATCCTTTTCAATGGTAATTGCACTTGCAAATCCTGCAGCTTCCTTTACCAGTAATCCTGCCGGTCTTGCATGGATTCCCTGCTCATCTGTGATTGTGTAAGTAAATTCCTTCATGTTCTTCCTCCTAAAAAGTTATATTTTTTCCCGTTTTTTATACCATAGTTTTAATTTGCAAGTATGTTGACTCGCTTATGCTCACTATTTGTGAGTACATCACTTATTATATCATACAATCTTCTTTTTTAACAATCCCAAAAGTAGACAAGATACTGCTGAACCTACAATCAATGATAAAAGATACCAGATTGCATTACCCATTACTAAGAATACGAAGATTCCACCATGTGGTGCCATCAGTGTACAGTTAAATGCCATAGACATTGCTCCTGCAATTGCAGAACCTACCACACAGGCTGGAATCACGCGCAGCGGATCCGCTGCTGCAAATGGTATTGCACCTTCTGTAATAAAGGATAATCCCATAATAAAGTTTGTCGGTCCGGCTTTTCTTTCTTCTGCTGTAAATTTATTTTTGAAGAATAAGGTTCCAAGTGCAATGGCAATTGGTGGTACCATACCGCCAATCATAACGGCTGCCATAATATTATAGTTTCCAGCGGCAATGGATGCAGTTCCAAATACATATGCTGCCTTATTTAAAGGACCACCCATATCCACAGCCATCATTCCAGCTACCAATGCTCCCAGTAATACCGAGCTTACACCATTCATATGTGCCAGTCCTGTATTAATTGCAATATTCAAAGCTCCGACCGGTGGTTCGATGATAAAGGTCATCAATGCACCTATTAACAATACACCAAGCAGCGGATACAGTAGAACCGGTTTCAATCCATCCAGGCCTTTTGGCAGTTTGTCAAAGATTTTCTTTAATAACTGGATGATAAGACCTGCGGCAAATCCGGCTACTAAGGCTCCAAGGAAACCTGATTTTCCATTTGCTGCAATTGCTCCTCCAACGAAACCTACTACCAGTCCAGGACGGTCTGCAATACTCATGGCAATATAGCCAGCCAGTACAGGAAGCATAAAGCCAAATGCCAGTCCTCCAATGGACTTAAAGAATGCTGCTGCCGGAAGAATTGTACCAAAATTAGCACGCTCATCCGTAGGAAGTGATGCAAGGTCTACACCAAAGCTGTCGATTAAGAATGCAATGGCAATCATAATACCACCACCGACAACAAACGGAAGCATATGGGAAACACCATTCATCAGATGCTTGTAAACTTTGTGTCCAAAGCTTTCTCCGCCCATGCTTTCACTTTCTGATGCTTCGCCGCTGCCTTTATAAATTGGTGCATCCTTTGCCATAGCGCGCTGTATTAATTTATCTGCTTTACTGATTCCATCGGAAACCTGACAGATGATAACCGGTTTTCCGGCAAAACGATCCATCGGGACTTTGGTATCAGCTGCTACAATAATACAGTCTGCCTCTTCAATTTCTTTTGCAGTAAGCACATTTTTTGCTCCGCCGGAGCCTCTTGTTTCCACCTTAATAAAGCAACCTAATTCTGCTGCCTTCTTTTCCAGACTTTCTGCTGCCATGTATGTATGGGCAATTCCAGTCGGACATCCGGTTACTGCAAGAATCTTTTTCTGATTTTCTTCCGGTTCCTTTATTTCTGTTTCCTTCTGTTCTTCCTTTTCTTCCTTCTCAGACTCTGCTTCATCAATGACTTTTAAGAATTCTTCAACCGAAGCAGCCTGTTTTAATCCGTTGGTGAAATTCTCATCCATCAGAAGAACAGACAGACGGCTTAATACGTCAAGATGTACATTATCTTCTGTATCCGGTGCTGCAATTAAGAAGATTAAATGAACCTTCTCTCCATCTAAGGCATCAAAATCTACCCCATTCTTTAATACCATTGCACTTAATCCCGGTTTCTTTACGGCTGCTGATTTGCAATGAGGAATTGCAATGCCCTCTCCAATTCCTGTGGTACTCTCTTCCTCTCTTGCAAAGACTCCTTTCCGGTAAGTCTCTTCATCTGCTATTTTTCCACTCTTTACCATCAGGGAAACCATCTGGTTTAATACATCTTCCTTTCCGGTTGCTGAGCCATTCAACTGAATGCTTTCCGGTGCCAGCAAATCTCTGATTCTCATATACCTTCCTCCTTTTTCTTAAAATGGAAATGCATGATTCTTTAATAATTGTTCTACTTCTTCTTTCGTTGCAAGTTCTTCTGAAAATGCACTGGCACTTCCGGTACAGACTCCCATCTTAAACGCCTGCGCATAATCCTTATTCTTTAAATATCCTGCAAGGAAACCTGCCACCATGGAGTCTCCTGCTCCTACGGAATTCTTTACTTTACCTTCCGGTGCTTCGCTCTCAAAAGCTTTTCCCTCTTCTGTCAAAAGCACAGCCCCGTCACCTGCCATGGAAACAAGTACATTTCTTGCACCCTGCTCCTGCAGCTTCGCTGCGTATTTCTTTACATCCTCTTTGCTGCTGATTGTCACACCAAATAACTGTCCTAATTCATGATTATTCGGTTTAATCAGGAATGGATGAAGCGGAAGTACATTTGCCAGAAGTTCTCTGGTTGCATCTACAACAATCATGACATCCTTTCCTTCCAGGTATTTCATGATATCCATATATATGGACTGTGGCATAACATCCGGTATGCTTCCTGCCAGTACCAGCACATCTCCGGTTTTTAAGGTATCTAATTTGGCATAAAGCTTCTCGATATCTGTGCTGCGGATCATCGGTCCCTGGCCATTGATTTCTGTTTCTTCTGTGGAACGAAGCTTCACATTAATTCTTGATATTCCTTTCTCTACCTGAATGAAATCGGTATTTACACCCTCTTCATCCAGACGCTTGCTGATTTCTTCTCCGGTAAAGCCTGCTAAGAAGCCCCATGCGGTACTCTTTAATCCTAGATGATTCAGTACGATGGATACGTTGATTCCCTTTCCTCCCGGGAACATTTTCTCCTGTTCCGTCCGATTTACCTGACCGGTTTTGAAGGTTTTTACATCCACCACATAATCCAGTGACGGATTAAAAGTTACGGTATAAATCATTCTTCCACCTCCTTTATATTTTTATACTTCCGATAAGACTCTAAGGTAAGACCTGTTGTAATCACATCTGCTGAAGCAAATGGTGCAAATGTCACACTGGATATCTGTGCAAATTTACTCTTATCTCCCAGGATATAACACTGTCTGCAATTTGCCATTGCTTTCTTCTTTACCATAGCCTCTTTCACATCCGGTGTGGTATATCCTTTTTCTACATTAATTCCATTAGTTCCGAAGAAACCTTTTGTAAAGTTATATTTATCCAAGGACTCCACTGCCTCAGCACCTACCACAGCTTCTGTGGATGCCTTGAACTCTCCGCCGATGATATAAACCTCACATCCCAGTTCAGAGAGCCGTTTTGCATGAGCTACTGCGTTGGTTACCACACAGGATGGCTTCACATCCATAAAATCAATCATGCTGTCTGTTGTGGTTCCTGCATCCAGATAAATAAAATCATCTGCTGTAATTAAGGATGCTGCATACTTCGCTATGGCTGCCTTCTCATCACGATGCATGTTTCTTCGAAGTAGCACATCATCATCCTGTGTATGAAAAACTGTTCCTCTTAAAATTGCACCGCCATGAACCTTCAAAAGCTTTCCATTTTCGTCTAAAGCATTCAAATCTCTTCGTACCGTTGATTCGGAAGCATCGAAAAGCTGCATCAGCTCAGTCACTTTAACACTACCCTGTTCTTCCAGCAGGGAAAGGATTTTTCCATATCTTTCCTCTGTCAGCATATCATCCCTCCCGTTCCTATTTTCTGCTTTCTATGGTTTTATTATACGTTCAAAACCAGTCATAGTCAATCACGTTCCGTCATTTCCATTCACAAAAATTCATTTCACAATTTGTGCAAAATATACAAAAAGGATGTGCCTTGGCATATTCTTGCAGAGAGTTTTTTACTTTACAGGAAAACAATTTCCTGTAAAAAAAGAAGCCTGCAAAAGTAACACCTTTTACAGACCTCTTCTCGCCTTTTTAAACCGTTTTCCGGTTCTTATTCTTATTATCTTTTAGAAGCTTCGGATTTTCTCGTTCTCTTCTCCGGTATTTTCAATTTTACGGATTATAACATCATAACTGTAATCATCATTTACCTTCACACTGACACGGTCTCCTACCTTATGGCCAAGCACTGCTTTCCCCATAGGAGATTCGATACTGATTAATCCTTTCAACGAATTTCCACGCATGGTAGTCACCAATTTGAAGGATTCTTCCATATCATCTTCTTCAATATAAACCGTCACCGTATTATTGATACCTGCCTCGTCTTCCTTAGAATCATCTGATACCACGACTGCAGTACGAATCATGCGCTCTAAATAACGAATTCTGCTTTCGTTTTTATTCTTATCTTTCTTGGCAGCATAATACTCGAAATTTTCACTTAAGTCACCCTGTTCTCTTGCTTCCTGTACAGCACGGATTGCATTCTTTCGTACCACTAATTTCCGATATTCAATTTCTTCTTCCATCTTCTTGATATCACTTTGTGTTAATTCGTTATGCATACCGTCACCTTTTCATTCTAACAGTTTAAGCTAATGCAGCTGTAATAATTGCCATGGAATATACTTCTGATGCATTACATCCGCGGGATAAGTCATTGATTGGTGCATTTAATCCAAGAAGAATCGGACCATATGCATCAAAGTTACCAAGACGCTGTGCAATCTTATATCCAATATTTCCTGCATTGATATCTGGGAAAATAAAGGTATTTGCATGTCCTGCCACTTTGGATTCCGGACATTTGGTACGTGCAACTCTTGGAGATACAGCTGCATCAAACTGAAGCTCTCCTTCGATTGGAAGCTCCGGATATTTTTCTCTTGTCTTGTTTGCCGCATTACGCATCTTATCTACATCCTCGCCCTTTCCGGAGCCTAATGTAGAATAGCTTAAGAATGCTACCCTTGGATCTACACCGAATATCTTTGCACACTCTGCTGCTTCTCCGGCAATTTCAACCAGTTCATCTTCTGTCGGATGAATGTTGATTGCACAGTCAGCCATTGCCAGTACTTCATTCTCGCCGGTTGCAGAAGGACGTACCAGAATAAAGCAGGATGATACAATGCTGTTACCCGGTTTTGTCTTAATTAACTGTAACGCCGGTCGAACAGTATCTGCTGTAGAATAGGTTGCTCCACCTAACAGTGCATCAGCATATCCCATTTTTACTAACATGGTTCCGAAATAATTAGCCTGTGAAAGAATTCCTTTTGCCTGCTCCGGTGTTATGCCTTTGCTCTTTCTTAATTCACAGAACATAGTAACCATCTCATCAAATTTTTCAAAATGTAATGGATCGATAATCTTGGCTCCGCGAATATTAAATCCGCTCTCCTCTGCTGCTTTCTGAATCTCAGCCTCATTTCCAACCAGAATCGGGCTTAAAAAATTACTTGCCAGCAGACGGGATGCTGCCTCTAAAATTCTTGGGTCATTTCCCTCTGTAAACACAATTTTCTTTGGGCTTTTCTTCAAAATATCAATCAGTTGACCAAAACCAAACATATCTTTCTCTCCTCTACTCTCTATATATTATTTTAACTGCATATTATTGTACCCTCTTTTAAATAAAAATCAAGTTTTGAATTCAGTACAATTTCTCAAGAGTGCATTGTCTTCTATTATAAATATTCATCTCTGTTCAGGCAAAAATGATTCTTCCGGAAAGAAAGCATTCCCTCATCTCTTAATTTTCCAAGTTCCGTTGACATCGCACTTCGTTCCACAGAAAGATAATCTGCTAACTGCTGTCTGGAAAATGGAATATCAAACTCTGATGTTCCATGCTTCTGTGCCTCTGCCGACAGATAGGACAATAACTTTTCCCTGGTATTGCGTTTTCCCATATGGGTTAATTTTTCATTAAAGCGAAGATTCTTTTCTGCCATATTCTCTAATAAATTCCGAAGCAGAACCAGTTTCCAGCCTTCCGTTTCTCCATCTGCATCCAATATATTCTGAACGTTCAGCCACAGCACATTTGCTGCTTCTTCTGCAATCACATTTACATTAATATTCCGCCTCTGCATACAGGCAAAGGTCTCTGCAAAAACATCCCCAGGACCTATCTTTGCAACCAGATTCCGGTTTCCCCAGAAATCCTCCTGCACAATCAAAAGTCCACCAGAAACCAGCATTCCCATTTCTTTTACCTGCTCTCCGCAGTGCAGAATATAATTTTCTTTATCATAAGTCATCTCATGGGCATCTAATCCCTTTAAGACTTTCTCCTCTTCTGTATCCTCAATTCCTTCAAAAAAAGGTGACTTTTTCATTTCTACAGGAAATTTTTTCATTTTACAACCTCCGTTGTTTTTCCAACCGATTATTTATTGCTATTATAGTATACTGACCATACAAAATCAACGAGGAGGAATCTAAAATGATTCGTAAAATAATTCATATTGATAAAGAAAAATGTAATGGATGCGGTTTATGTGCATCCGCCTGCCACGAAGGTGCCATCGGCATGGTCGATGGAAAAGCCCAGCTTTTAAGGGAGGATTACTGCGATGGGTTAGGTGACTGTCTTCCGGCATGTCCTACCGGTGCTATTACCTTTGTACAGAGAGAAGCCGCTGCCTATGACGAAGCCGCTGTAAAAGAGCACTTAAAGAACCGTGAAGCGGCTTCGGTAAAACCTGCAGTTTCAGCCAATCACGCAGCTCCGGTTTTCAGCGGATGTCCGGGCAGCCGGATGCGCTCCATGCAGCGTAAAAACACGGAAAAAACTTCTGCAGGCTCTAATACCGCATCCGGTACTGCATCCAACGCAGTCACAGCAGGAAACGCACCGGAAAGCCAGCTTACCCAGTGGCCGGTTCAGATTAAATTAGCACCTACAAATGCTCCGTATTTTGACAATGCAAGACTGCTGATTGCTGCAGACTGTACAGCTTTTGCCTATGGCAATTTCCATGAAAAATTCATAAAAAACCACATCACCCTGATTGGATGTCCCAAACTGGATGATGTGGATTACAGTGAAAAGCTTACTGAAATTATCCGCAATAACAATATCAGAGAGATCAGTATTGTGCGCATGGAGGTTCCGTGCTGCGGCGGCATTGTAATGGCTGTCCAGAATGCCTTAAAGCAAAGCGGGAAAATGATTCCATGGCAGGTTGTTACCATCTCTGTTGATGGCAAGATTATGGAATAAATTTCCAGATTAAATTGCTTCCACAAATCTTACTTTTCTAATTCTAAGACAACGGTTTCACAGCTGTCTAATGTAATTGTTCCATTTAAGGCTGCCTCAGCATTGATTGCTTCCTGGCGGCCTTCATTGGTTAACAATACCTTGGCAATTCTTTGCTCTAATGTGATGGTATGCTCTTCTGTTCCAAAGTTTGCAAGAATCAAAAGCTTCTGACCGCTTTCTTCATTTACCCGTTCAAAAGCAAATATGTCATCTACATTTTCATATTTTGGTTTAAAAATACCATAAGTGAAAGTATCTTTGTATTCTTTTGCCTTACGCAGTGCAATTAATTTCCTATAATAAGCCAATACAGAATCTGCCTTATGTTCCTGGGCTGCTACATTGATTTCCATGTAATTCGGATTCATGGCAAGCCATGGAGTTCCATCTGTAAATCCGCCATTTTTTCCATCGGACCACTGCATTGGTGTTCTGGCATTATCACGGCTGTTCTCATAACAGCATTTCAAGGCTTCTTCTTCACTGAGTCCTGCACGCAACGCCTCCTGATACTGGTCGATGGTGCTGATGTCATCATATTCTGAAATATCATTTCGTTTGCAGTTGGTCATCCCGATTTCCTGTCCCTGATAGATAAATGGAATTCCACGCAAAAGAACGGATACGGTTCCAAGCATCTTCTTTCCTGCATCATTTCTGGCATGCTCCGGCAGATAATGGGTTGCTCCTCTTGGCTCATCATGATTTTCAATAATGTTTGCCTTAAAGCATTTTCCCTGTAATTCCTGCTGGGAATCGAAAATTACTTTCCGCCATTCCTCAAAACGTAATGGTTTCTGGTCGTACCAGCCATGCTCACCAAAAGTAAGCACATGGGCGCTGAAATCAAACATCGTGGAGAAATGTCCATCCTCTCCGATAAATTCCAAGAGTTCATCTTCCTTCATATTAAAGACTTCTCCTACTGTAAAGGCATCGTGCTTCTCAAAGGTCTCATGCTTTAATTCCTCTAAGAAATCTCCTACTCCATTTACTGCTTCCACCATCTTGATACAGGTTGCAAGTCCATCCGGTCCATCCGGCTCAAAGGACGGGAAGTTAATATCTTTCTTGATATTGATAATTGCATCTATACGGAATCCTGCCACGCCTTTGTCTAACCACCAGTTCACCATTTCATAGATTTTCTGACGCACTACCGGATTCTCCCAGTTTAAATCCGGCTGCTCTTTGGCAAACATATGAAGATAGTATTTATCACTATTTGGCACCTTCTCCCAGGTGCTTCCGCCAAAATAGGAACGGTAATTACTTGGAGCCTTGCCATCTTTTCCTTTCACAAAATAGAAATAATCTGCATACTCTCCATCCGGGTCTGCCAGTGCTTTCCGGAACCACTCATGCTGGTCGGAGCAATGATTTACCACCAGATCCATTACGATATACATATCACGTTTCTTTGCTTCCGCAAGCAGCTCATCAAACTCTTCCATGGTTCCGAATTCTTCAGCAATATTATAATAATCTGAAATATCATATCCCTGGTCTACAAATGGGGATTTATAAATCGGTGAAAGCCATACGATATCGATACCCAGTTCCTTTAAATAATCCAGTCTGGATATGATTCCTCTCAAATCACCGATTCCATCTCCGTTGCTGTCCTGAAAGCTCTTTGGATAAATCTGATATGCCACCTTGTCATGCCACCATTTTTTCTTCATGTTCTCATCCTCCATATTTCCATTATTCCTGTATTTACACTTCGTTCTTTGTATGATACTGTTATTATATACGAAGTTTCAGGAAGTTTCTTCCGTAATATTTGCGTTTTTATTGCACAATCCTGCTCTTTTATGTAAAACAAATTTAACGATATGATTATGGATTTCAGATGCAGACGGTGGAAGGTAGGTTATAGGATACAAAATAGCAGCATTTCTTAGATACATTTTTTCTTGATTATAAACTGTCTTTCCGCTTGCTTTGACGAGGATATCTGCACCGTCCGTCGAGTGTGGATGCTGCATAAAGATAGTAAGGTGCACTAAGAATTTCAGTATTAATATTATTTTATCTGCCAACCGGCGCAAATTCACATCCATGTTCATATGCGCCTCGCCGGCACGTCCCTGTGCCAGCGTTGGCTATTGCTGTATGAAATTCTAAGTGCGCCTAACAATCCTTATCATGCATCCATACTTCGGAGAACGGTACGGATATCTTGTCAAACATTGGAAAGACTGTTTTTATCATAGAAAGAAAAAATGTATTTTAGAAATGCGCTGTTTTGCATCAGACCTACCTTCCACCGTCTGCATCCAAAATTCCATTTCTTTCATTTTATTTGTATAAAAAATCAGGATAAATGCTATTTAAATAAACAACATTAAAAGGAGGTTCCCATGAAAGATAAAAAACAACTCCCTCTGGAACAAAAAGAAAAGGCCGTTCATGGCGAACGAATTTTTCCATTAAAGAAATATCTTACTACGTTGCAGGAACGGTATCCCATTGTTACGCCACACTGGCATGAAGAGGCTGAATTTACCCTGATTACCAGCGGTGTCTGTACGTATCAGGTTGACCTTGAAAGCTTTCAGGCTATGCCTGGAGATTTCGTTTTCATTCCTCCACTGGCTCTGCATTCCATTGCCATATTACCTGCCGGGCATATGCATTCGGAAACATATGTCTTTCACCTTGATTTCCTTGGTGCATCCTCTGCAGATATCTGTGCCATGCGATATCTGATGCCCCTTGCCAAGCAGCAGCTGATTCCCCCTTTTCATATAGTAAAAGAGCACCCGGTCTACCCGGATGCCCTCGCATTGTTCTATGAAATCAGCAGCTGTTATTCCGCTGCCCAGCCGGGATATGAACTGATGTTAAAATCCCTGCTGTTAAAACTTCTTACCCTTCTACTTCCGTACTGCAGCAAAAGTTCTGAGCAGCCACAGCTTCAAAGCGAACATACCCAGAAGATTAAGGGTGTCTTAGAATATATCGGATTACATTATACCGAAAATATTTCTATTGAAAGCCTGGCATCCTCCTGCTATTTCAGCGAATACCATTTCATGCGCTTTTTTAAGAAATATGTCGGAATGTCATGCTTAGATTATATCAAGAGCCTGCGCCTGCAAAAGGCTGCCGACCTCTTAGAACAGCAGGAGCTTTCCATTACAGATGCCGCCATGACTGCCGGTTTCAGCAGCCTTTCCTACTTCTACCGGGAATTTAAAAAACGCTATGGAACGACACCACGCCAGTTTATCCATTCCCTTCCGGAACGTCAGCATACGAACCGGGCCTCTACTCCAGGCAGTCCTTTTTCTCCACTTTGATTTCCCAGTAGATTAAGAAAGTCAGGGCTGCCCGGAGTGCAATAGATAGGGGCTCTTTTCCATATTGTATCCTGCCTTTTATTTATTATCCACGAAAATCTACATTCCAGCCAACCTGTTTTTCCTGTGGTGTAAATACATAATCGCTCATGCTGTCATATAACATATCCTGGATTTTCTTTTCCAGTTCTTCCAGCGAACTGGCAGTAACCGTTACCAGATCTTCACTCTTACCAGTTTTATCCGTGCTGTCAGTCTTGTCCGATTTCTTAACGGAAGATGTATCTTCATCCTCCTTATTCATTCGTTTCTCATAAGCTTCCTTCTGAGCTTTCTTACGTTCTGCACGGTTTTCTTCCTGTTTCTTTTCGATACGTTTCTTCTGAAGAGCTAAAGACTTATCTACAACTGCAAAAAATGATGCATTGCCGCCATCATTTACCTGAATGCCATATGCCTTCACACCACTCTGTCCATTCGCAAACTGACTCTGCATGGTTGCAAGCTGACTGGATGCATTGGCTATGATTCCCTCGTACTGTTTCCGGTAAGACTCATCTTCTGCCATCCGCTCAATCTTCTCTTCATCAATTAGAACCACCATTTTGTTGGCATTGGCATACTGTCCTGCATTGGCTTTTGCTGTCTCTTTCATATCCTTGGATACCAGAATGAAATCCATCGTGCTAAATTTCTTTTTCAGCTTCTCATAATACTCTTTCGCCTTATCCGAAAGCTTTGGCTCTCCAATGGTTTTTCCGGAGACTTTGCTGCTCTTTTCCGATTCCGTATAACCAGAAACGTTTTCTGCCACCTGATTTACTGCATTTGTGTTCATAAAAATTCCTCCTTGAAAATATCTATAAGCAAATCCTTTTGCTTAAAACAATCTGTTCCATTCTTTATATCGGAAGAATCTCTCATTTTCTTAACCGGTTCCTATAGTGCAAAATAGCCTAAAACAATGGCTCCAAGAATAATCCGGTACCAGCCAAATACTTTAAAATCGTGTTTTTTGATATAGCCCATCAGGAAACGGATGACTACTACAGATACCGCAAATGCTACCACGCAGCCTAAGCCTAAGACACAAAGTTCCTGAGCAGAAAACGCAATGCCAAACTTAATAAGTTTGATCAGGCTCCAGCCAAACATAACCGGCACAGCCAGGAAAAATGTAAACTCTGCCGCAGCCACACGGGATACTCCGATTAAAAGTGCTCCGATAATGGTTGCACCGGAACGGGAGGTTCCCGGAATAATTGCAAGTACCTGAAAAAGTCCGATAAGAAATGCTGTCTGATAAGTAATATCATTTAAGCTTTCCACTCTTACTTTCCGCTTTTTATTCCAGTTTTCAATCAGAATAAACGCAAAACCATAGAAAATCAATGCAGCAGCAATCACAAGCGGTGTATGAAAATGTGCATCCACATAATCATCAAACAAAAGCGTTACCACAGCTCCCGGTATGCAGGCAGCTACAACCTTAAACCATAAAGAAAAAATATCTTTCCGGACGACCGGCTGTGTCTTGTCTTTAAACTGGAACGGGAACATTTTCTTCCAGAACAAAAGCACTACCGCAAGAATAGCTCCCAACTGTATCACCACGAAAAACATCTCTTTGAATGAATCTGTCATATCAAGCCTGATAAATTCATCCACTAAAAGCATATGTCCTGTGCTGCTGATTGGAAGCCATTCTGTAATTCCTTCTACAATTCCAAGAAAAATAACCTTCAGCATTTCTACAAAATCCAATAACATTTCGTTGTCCTCTTTTCCTATTATTTCCGATTCCTCATTTTAACATACTATGCCGATAATATATATATTATTTTTCTTAAGATATTCTGTTTATTTGCGGAGTGCTGAAAATAATCCCTTCTTCTCATATGGTTCTTTTGTTACTTCTAACGCATCATATCCACTTTTTCTAATCACTTCTTTGATTTTTTCCTCCGGAATATCGGTATCGGTAATAATTACGGTCTCTTTTTTACTGTGGGATGAAGTTACTTTCTTTACCGGAAATGCTGCCCGCACTGCATCATTTACATGTGCCTCACACATTCCACACTGCATACCATCTACTTTTACTGTTATTTTCTGCATAAATCCTTCCTCCTTCATTTCATTCCATCACATTATAATCTCTTTTTTTCTAAAAAAATATAGGATTAACGATATTTTTTCTCACTAATTTTTCGCTCTTCCTTTTCTGAAAAAATTATTGTAAAATACTTTACTGGGATTAAATTTTAAAAAGAAAGGATTTTATATATGAAAAAACCATTCCGTCTTCTTCTATGTCTTGCGCTGCTTTTTGTGAGTGGATGCAGTGGTTATCAGAAAACCATCCGCTTTGGTGCCGCTGACATAGGTGGAATCTACTATACCTTTGCCAATACCTTTACCGGGCTTGCCTCCTCGGAGGATGATACCTATCAGTTTGAAGTTAAGACAACCGCAGGCTCTGCTGCCAATCTAAGGCTGCTCTCCGGTGGATATATCGAACTTGGATTAGCCCAGTCTGACCTGATTGCCTCCGCCTATGAAGGCAGTGGAATTTTTGAGGGAGAGCCTTGTCAGGGATATTCCGCTATTGCCGGGCTTTATACGGAAGCCTGTCAGATTGTCATCCGTGCAGACTCCAATATTCAGACGCTGGATGATTTACAGGGCAAAACCGTCAGCATCGGTGCGGAGGATTCCGGTACTGAACAGAACGCTAACCAGATTCTGACCATGAGCGGACTTACCACTGAGCTGGTGAAAACAGTAAACCTCGATTATACCGATGCTGCTGACCAGCTTATCAATGGAAAAATCGATGCATTTTTCTGTACTGCCGGTATCCAGACAACTGTAATCGAAGAATTAGCCAAAGAATGTGATATCCGTCTTTTGGATATTGATGAGAAATGCAGGAATAAATTGCTGTCTGCTTATCCATCCTATAGTGAATATACCATTCCTGCCAATACTTACACCGGACAGACGGAAGATATCCATACCCTTGGTGTCAAAGCGGTTCTCCTTGCTTCCGACAGGCTCTCTTCCGATACGGTAGAACACTTAACGAAATGGCTTTTTTCCCATGCGAAGGATTTACAGTATGCAACTTCTTTAAACCTGCAATTAGATGAAACTTATGCTACTGATGGCATACCGATTCCATTCCATCCGGGAGCTGTTGCCTATTATGAGAAACAGGGCATTACACTTTCTTCCGAAAACGACACACAAAACCAGAAAGGAACACTATGAATATACATTTAGATATGTACCAGACCTTAGCTGTCGCTGTACTGGTACTCATGCTGGGGAGTTTTTTACGAAAGAAAATACATTTTCTGGAAAAATTCTGTATTCCGGCACCCGTAATCGGCGGTCTGCTCTTTGCGATTTTCACCTGTATCTGTTACAGTACCGGAGTTGCAGAATTTTCCTTTGATGATACCCTGCGGGAAGTATGTATGGTATTCTTCTTTACTTCCGTAGGATTTCAGGCTAACTTAAAAGTCTTAAAAAGTGGTGGGAAATCCATGGCAGTATTTTTAGGACTGGTCATTGCCCTTATTATTACCCAGAACTTTCTTGCCGTTGGATTATCCAAACTATTAGGATTAAATCCATTAATCGGTATGTGTACCGGTTCCATTCCAATGGTGGGCGGACATGGTACAGCAGGTGCTTTTGGACCGGTACTGGAGGATTTCAATATCCATGGTGCCACTACCATCTGTACGGCTGCTGCTACCTTCGGTCTGATTACAGGAAGCCTGATTGGCGGTCCTTTAGGAAAACGTCTTGTAGAAAAGAAAAATCTTCTTGCTACTGTTGCTTCCGAAGATGACAGCCTCTTAGTGGAAGATGAGAAAAAACACGAACGCCATACCAACATGTATGCTTCCGCTGTTTTCCAGCTTATCCTTGCCATTGGACTTGGTACTATTTTTTCCTATTTTCTGACAAAAACAGGACTGACTTTTCCAATTTATATTGGTGCCATGTTAGCAGCCGCACTGATTCGTAATATTGTGGAATACTCCCATGGCAATGCCACGATCCATATGGGAGAAATTAATGACCTGGGTGGTATTTCCCTGTCATTATTTCTTGGTATGGCTATGATTACTTTAAAATTATGGGAACTGGCTTCTCTGGCACTTCCGCTTATCATTTTATTAAGCTCACAGGTCATTCTGATTGCTGTATTTACTTACTTTATTGAGTTCAATATTATGGGACGGGATTACGATGCAGCAGTCCTTGTTGCAGGTACCTGCGGATTCGGTATGGGTGCCACGCCAAATGCCATGGCAAATATGCAGGCTCTCTGTGACCGCTATGTTCCATCCGTCAAAGCATACCTTCTGATTCCACTGGTGGGAAGTCTATTTGCCGATTTCATCAACAGCCTTGTAATTACATTTTTTATTAATATTTTGTAAATAAAGGAGCACCTTATGTTTCATTTTAAAAATAAAATCAAGAATGCAAGAAAAGAACGTGAAAAGAAAAATTATGATCTAACTTATGATAATGTTGCCATTCCGGAAGTACACAAAGCTGCTTCTGATGCCACTACTCATACAGCTGAGGAACAGAACTCCTCCAAGGACGAACATACTTCCAGCGTCAGCTTTGATAATGTCGCTATTCCGGAAGTACATATCCGAAGAAAACACTGATATTTTTACCGGAAACTAATTTCCAACAGGAACTAACTTCCATTAAAATGAACTTCCCAAAAAATAGCCTGCCCGATCAGACACTTCTGATGATTCAGAGTGTCCGGTAAGGCAGGCCATTTTTGTTTTTCTAATATATAGATGTCCTTCCAACATTCATAACTTAATCCAGATATGTAGTTTGCAATACCCGCTTGATGTCTTCTGGTTTTGTTCCACGAATTTTTAAATTCTTCAATTCACTTTCCGTAACATCAAACTGCTCTATAAATTTCTCCATATCCTTTCGCACTTCGTCCGGAAGAATACATTTCTGTAAAACCATATCAGATACAATTCGAATGATATCATTTCGATGTTTTTTTATATCCGATGAATCCACATCTTTTTTCTCTCTTAGGTCCAGCCATGCTTTTGCCTTAAATGGGATAATCCATTCCGGCTTTAACACAGAGATTCCTCTCATATTTTCCCTTCCATCCATTAATGCCTGGTAGTAAGCATCATTTAAGAGTATAGCAGAAAGACTTGAGACCGAATCGTCAATATGAATTGGGGTCAGTCCATTCTCCTCCTGTAACAGATAATTAGTTCTTGAAAATAATTCTATCATCTTAGGAAATCGTTCATCTTCTGGCTTATCAAATCTATAGAACTGTGGTTCCCCATTACTTTTTGCCCTGATTCTATATTTTCCGTCTTTGATAAATTTCCAGAAACGTTCTCCAAATTCTTTTGTTTGTGCCTCCACAATCAGAACAATATCGAGATCTTTTGTTGTTCGTCCAAAATTGATATCCTGTTCTTCAGAAGACACACTGCATGCTGCCCCACCAATAAGCACATACTGATCTGTATATTCGTTAAAATACTCTTGAAAAATATCGATTCCTTTTACCATACAAATTCCTCCAACATTTCATTTACCGAACTTTCTACACGAGGATCTTTCATTTCCTCTTCGGACAGTATCAGTGTCAACGAAAGTGGATCTATCACATTGCCCTTCTCGAAGGGCAAAATATATCCCATTTCCTGCACTATACAGACTGGTTCTTCATTCTTTGGGATTTCCCGAATAGATTTTAATCCCAACGCTCCAACCTGAGCTTTACTTATAGCATATGTGACATAGTTATCCTCTCCCAACATGGAGTACTCTGCCAAGGCAGATATGCCACTTAAAACCATATCTGCATCAGGTTTTCTTTCTGGTCTGAATTCATGTATAATAGGATTTCGCAAAAACGGACGTATCTCCTCCCACATTACTTTCTTATCATTTCTGGCAAAGAAACGTCTTGATCTTCCATTTATTTTTAAAAAAGGCATTCCCAAAGCATCAATTTCATCAAAACATCTGGTTATTGACATTCTGGACACTTCCAATTTCTCCGCTGCCCGTACCGCAGATACATCCTGCCAATTTTCATATAAGGCTTTCAGTAACATTTTCTGCGTCAAAAATGAAATAACAGAACAGTTCTTTGGTGTTCTCTGCTCATTATTTTTCAAAAGCATTCCCATAAACGGTAGATAAATCTGATGATTTTCCCATATAAAAGGAATTCCCTCTTCCACCATTTTAGGAATTGAATACCAATTTGCTTTTTTTAAATAGAACACACATCGATACCCTGTATACCGCTCCAGTTGAATTCGCATTTTTCGAAGTTCTGTCAAATTCATCGTATCTACCGGTGTTGCTAAAAGAATTTCCTGGTTTTGAATTTCTATGATTGTTAATTCAAATGCATTTCTGCATCCCAATGGTAATTTCTCCACAGAGTCATAAGGACGTTCCGTGATACTTTGATGCATTATTTGTTCTAAATACTCTCTCAAAGTTCCATCTCCTTTACATATTTGAATTGTAACTCTTTTTATGTTACAAGTCAAATATTTTCATTTGCACAAGTAGATTGCAAAGCGTGTTTCCTGTAGTTTTATCCTATCACCCTATTTTTGATTCAAAATTTCCTGATAAATCTCTTCTGTCTCTGTATCGTCAATACCACTCATATAGTAATTTTTTCCATTTGCAGTAAAATACAGGAACTTTTTATTCTGTGGATTTAAAAATACCTGGCATTCCCCTTCACCACTGATTTTAAAGGTTCCTTTTTCCAAGGTTTCCATGCCGGTTCCATTTACCCTTGACCAGTTTGGCAGCTCTGTCAGTATTTCCACATCATCCAGGTCATCCAGTGATATCTCATAATCTGTACGAATCTGTTCTGCACAAAGGGACTGATTTTCAATTTCCAAATGAATCGGTGTAAATTCTTCTGCAATCACCCATACACAGACAAGTGGAAGCATCAGTAATGCTATTATAATAAACAATATCGTGCCTTTTCCGGCTTTGGATGCCATATTGACCGTGGTTCCGATTCCAACCCTTTTATCCACGATGGTATGTGAATCCCTCGGATTATAGTAAAGCATGCCGCCAATCCAGTTTCTGTCATCTTCGATTCCACCGATTAAATCATGCTTATCTTCATATGCTTTTTCTACTCTTCCCAATGTCACAATAGCCGGAATGCACATAGCGGTCAGAAGAATTACAAATACAATTATGCCTGCAAGGTAAATCATTCCCACCTGCTTTTGCATAAAAGATACCAAAATCAAAAACAGGATTAATGCGGTATTCAGCCAGATAGCACACAGCCACATGTTCTTCCAGATTCTTTTCTTGGCTCTGGTATAATTAATGTTGATATCGCTGTTGCTGCTTATTACCTGTACCGGCTGGCGGTCCGTCCAGATTGCCACCAGCAGAAAAATATATCCACTTGCGGCACCAATGAGACAGAAGATTCCCATCACCTTAGCAAAAGGAATAACAGCAATTGCGGCGGCTGTTCCCAGGGCAAGCGGTACAAAAAACGGCAGAAAATGCATACAATGGACAGTTCCTGCATTTTTTAATTCCACATATCGTTCTGCTGACTGCTCTTCATAGTAGCCCATTTTCCGTTTCCATTGTTTCAGACGATTATTGGCAAATACAGTTGGAAGCATCAATAGAATAATCGCTACAATCAACCACACCATCCAGATTGTCATCTGTATGGAAAAGTATGGAATAAAAAGACAGCTAAACGGAATAATTGCAAGAATAAGACTATACCATATCATTTCTTTTTTAAAGCGCTTCTGGATTGCTTTTACATTCTCATCCTCTACCCATTCACGTTTCATATTTACAGCAAAAAGCATGCCATCTTTATAGGAATTCTGTAATGCAAATACAATGCATATGATAAATAAAACAGGATACAATGTTGCAAAAAATATAATATTAAGAAACATTTTTCTCACCCCTTATACATATTCTCACATATCTTTAAGAATTCTTCCTGTGTCATACCACAGATTTTGGCTTCGGAAATAATCTGCTGCAATAGTTCTTTGGATTTCTCCGATAATTCCTTTGCTTCGGAAAATTCCTTCCGCACATGGGCTCCATTCCGCCGGTCTGTATAAATATAACCTTCCTGCTTTAAAAGTGCATAGGCTTTATTCACCGTCATGGAATTGATTCCGATTTCTCCGGCCAATGCACGTACAGTGGGAAGCTGCTCTCCCGGCTTTAATCTTCCATCGGATATTCCAAGTACAATCTGATTTCGAATCTGCTGATAAATTGGCACTTCCGACGCTTCATTTATGGATATAACCACCCAAGGTCCCTCCTTTCTGATTTTTTGATATTCTCTTTCCGAATATTCTTTCTTCCTTTTTCTTTGATATGTCAGTTTCCTTTTTGTATTATGCATTATAATACAAATAATACAAATTTACAAGGGTAATTTTTACTTTACAGGAAAGCAATTTCCTGTAAAGTAAAGTAAAATAAACCCCTCCAACCGGAGGGGCTTATCTTTAACTATATAGCATCCAGGCAATGCCAGGAATACTACATATTATATTTTGTTCCATTCTTATTTGTTAGCGATTGCTGCCTGAGCTGCTGCTAATCTAGCGATTGGTACACGGAATGGTGAACATGATACATAGTCAAGACCAATCTTGTGGCAGAATTCAACAGATGAAGGATCTCCACCGTGCTCTCCACAGATACCAACATGAAGGTTCGGATTAACTGGCTTACCAAGTTTCAGTGCCATATCCATAAGTTTACCAACACCAGTCTGGTCTAACTTAGCAAATGGATCGTTCTCGAAAATCTTCTTGTCATAGTAAGCATCTAAGAACTTACCAGCATCGTCACGGGAGAATCCAAATGTCATCTGAGTTAAGTCGTTAGTACCGAAGCAGAAGAAGTCAGCTTCTTTAGCGATTTCATCAGCTGTAAGAGCAGCTCTAGGAATCTCGATCATAGTACCAACTTCGTACTCTAATTTAACGCCTGCAGCTGCGATCTCAGCATCTGCTGTCTCAACAACTACTTTCTTAACATATTTAAGTTCTTCAACTTCACATACTAATGGAATCATGATTTCAGGTTTCACATTCCAATCTGCATGCTCTTTCTGAACTTCGATTGCTGCACGGATAACAGCTTTTGTCTGCATCTTAGCAATTTCAGGATATGTTACAGCAAGACGGCATCCTCTGTGACCCATCATTGGGTTGAACTCATGAAGTCCATCGATGATTGTCTTAATCTGCTCAACAGTTTTGCCCTGAGCATCTGCTAATTTCTTAATGTCAGCTTCCTCTGTAGGAACGAACTCATGAAGAGGTGGATCCAGGAAACGAATAGTAACCGGGCATCCTTCCAGTGCTTCATAAAGAGCTTTGAAGTCTCCCTGCTGATATGGAAGAATCTTCTCAAGAGCTGCTTCTCTTTCTTCTACAGTGTCAGAACAAATCATCTCACGGAATGCTGCAATTCTGTCTTCTTCGAAGAACATATGCTCTGTACGGCAAAGTCCGATACCTTCTGCTCCAAGCTCACGAGCTTTCTTAGCATCTGCAGGAGTATCTGCATTTGTACGAACTTTAAGTTTTCTATATTTGTCAGCCCAAGCCATAACACGGCCGAACTCACCAGCGATGGTAGCGTCAACTGTCTTGATTTCGCCATCGTAGATGTTACCTGTTGTACCATCGATAGAGATGAAATCTCCCTCATGGAATTCTTTTCCAGCAAGAGTGAATTTCTTATTCTCTTCGTCCATAGCGATATCGCCACATCCGGATACACAGCATGTACCCATACCACGGGCAACTACGGCTGCGTGAGATGTCATACCACCACGAACAGTTAAGATACCCTGGGAAGCTTTCATACCTGTGATGTCTTCCGGAGATGTCTCAAGACGAACAAGTACAACTTTCTCTCCACGAGCGTTCCAAGCTTCTGCATCTTCTGCTGTGAAGACGATCTTACCACAAGCTGCTCCTGGAGAAGCTCCTAAACCTTTTCCGATTGGTGTAGCTGCTTTTAATGCTGCTGCATCAAACTGTGGATGAAGAAGTGTATCTAAGTTACGAGGATCGATCATAGCTACTGCTTCTTCTTCTGTCTTATGTCCTTCATCAACAAGGTCACATGCAATCTTAAGAGCTGCTGGAGCAGTTCTCTTACCATTACGGCACTGAAGCATGTATAACTTCTTGTTCTCTACTGTAAACTCCATATCCTGCATGTCATGGTAGTGATTCTCAAGAGTCTCACAAACCTTGATGAACTCAGCATATGCTTCTGGGAATTCCTGCTCCATCTGAGCGATTGGCATAGGTGTACGAACACCAGCAACTACGTCCTCACCCTGAGCATTGATTAAGAACTCACCCATTAATTTCTTCTCGCCTGTAGCAGGATCACGGGTAAATGCAACACCTGTACCAGACTCATCATTTAAGTTACCGAATACCATAGGCATTACGTTAACAGCTGTTCCCCAGGAATATGGGATATCGTTATCACGACGATATACGTTTGCACGTGGGTTATCCCATGAACGGAATACAGCTTCGATAGCTAATTTTAACTGCTCTACAGGATCAGATGGGAAATCGGTTCCTAACTGGTTCTTGTACTCAGCTTTGAACTGCTCTGCTAATTCTTTTAAGTCAGCGGCTGTAAGTTCAACGTCGAACTTAACTCCTCTGTCTGCTTTCATCTTATCGATGAGCTGCTCGAAATATTTCTTACCAACTTCCATAACAACGTCAGAGAACATCTGGATAAAACGTCTGTAAGAGTCATATACGAAACGCTCGAATTTAGGATCTGGGTTTCCAGCGATCATTGCTGCAACTACTTCGTCATTCAGTCCAAGGTTTAAGATGGTGTCCATCATACCTGGCATAGATGCTCTAGCACCGGAACGAACAGAAACAAGTAATGGATTCTTGAGGTCTCCGAATTTCTTTCCGTTAATCTCTTCCATTTTCTTAACGCCTTCCATAGCCTGTGCCATGATTTCGTCGTTAATCTTGCGGCCATCCTCATAATACTGAGTACAAGCCTCTGTTGTGATTGTGAATCCCTGTGGTACTGGAAGACCGATATCAGTCATCTCGGCAAGGTTAGCACCTTTTCCACCAAGGAGATTACGCATGGACATGTTTCCTTCACTGAACATGTAAACCCATTTGTTTGCCATTTTGAATTCCTCCTAATAAATTTACTTTGGTTTATTGATATGCGAACATCGTCTGTTATCAACAACAATTGATATCCACAATGTCACCCATTACGCGTGCCACTTGTCCACAAGCGCACATATTCATTTTATCATAATTTTATAGTTTCGCAACCATTTTTTCGAAATCAGACCACTCTGTTCTGTTAAAAATCAGGTGTTTGATTTAGAAAGTGAATTTTTCTGCAAAATATGTATCCAAATCTTCGATTTTGATACGCTCCTGCTCCATGGTATCACGGTCACGTACCGTAACTGCTCCGTCTGTTTCAGATTCAAAATCGTAAGTTACACAGAATGGAGTTCCGATTTCATCCTGACGACGATAGCGCTTACCGATATTTCCTCTGTCATCAAATTCGCAGTTGTATTTCTTGGAAAGCTGTGTAAATACTTTCTCTGCACCTTCATTTAATTTCTTGGAAAGCGGAAGCACACCAATCTTAACCGGTGCAAGTGCCGGATGGAAATGAAGAACGGTTCTCATATCCGGTTTCTCTTCTGTTCCGATGTTCTCTTCGTCATATGCTGCACAAAGGAATGCAAGTACCACACGGTCTGCTCCAAGAGACGGTTCAATAACGTATGGAATGTATTTTTCATTCTTGGTATCATCAAAGTAAGACATATCCTGGCCGGATGTATTCTGATGCTGTGTCAGGTCATAGTCGGTACGGTCTGCAATTCCCCACAGTTCGCCCCATCCGAATGGGAATAAAAATTCAAAGTCGGTAGTTGCTTTACTGTAAAATGCAAGCTCTGCAGGATCATGGTCACGAAGACGTAATTCTTCATCTTTCATGCCAAGGCTTAACAGCCAGTTATGGCAGAAGGTTCTCCAGTACTGGAACCACTCAAGGTCGGTACCCGGCTCACAGAAGAACTCCAGCTCCATCTGTTCAAACTCTCTGGTACGGAAAGTAAAGTTACCAGGAGTAATCTCGTTACGGAAAGATTTTCCAATCTGTGCAATGCCGAAAGGCACTTTCTTACGGGATGTTCTCTGCACGTTTTTGAAGTTAACGAAAATACCCTGTGCTGTTTCCGGTCTTAAATATACCGTATTTTTTGCATCCTCAGTTACACCCTGGAAGGTCTTGAACATCAGGTTGAACTGACGGATATCTGTAAAGTTATGTTTTCCACAGGATGGACATGGAACACTGTTATCTTTGATGAAGTTCATCATTTCTTCCTGACTCCAGCCATCTACGGAAGTCTCTAATGTAATGCCATGCTCTTCTGCATAATCTTCAATAATCTTATCTGCACGGAAACGTTCATGACACTCTTTACAATCCATAAGAGGGTCTGAAAATCCGCCTAAATGTCCTGAAGCTACCCATGTCTGCGGGTTCATAAGAATGGCACAGTCTACACCAACATTGTATGGATTTTCCTGTACGAATTTCTGCCACCAGGCACGTTTCACATTATTCTTTAATTCTACACCAAGGTTACCGTAATCCCATGTATTTGCCAGTCCACCGTAAATCTCGGAACCCGGATATACAAAACCTCTTGCCTTTGCTAAAGCTACAATTTTTTCCATTGATTTTTCCATAAAATTCTTCCTCGCATTCTATTTATAAATAATATATCTTGCTTCTGCTGTCTCACCAGCAGGAATTTCATCCACAGTTGCGGTGTTCTTATCCTTGACGGTTACCCCGGATGAAACATACTGCAGTGTTCCATCAACCGTAACATCTACACCCTTGCTTAATACGATAACATGATAGTCATCATTCTTCATGACATCTTTGCTGTCCGCTGCATCTCCGGCAGCTCCATCTGTTACCGCTACGAAATCTGTATTAAAATCATATCCGGCAGCAATTGCCTGTACCACCGTTCCGGTAAATACGGTATCTCCCACAAATGCAGAATATGCTGTGCTGTCACTGTAATGCATACCAAGCTTTGCGACTCCGTCTTTTACGGAAAGATTTTTTAATTTTACTGTCCCGGCTCCATCATTGTTTTCATATTCTTTGATGGAATCCTTTACATACTGTTCTAACTCATTCTCATCATAATTGTCTTTGTCAAAGTCGCCTACTGCAACTTCTGTGATTCCACCCTTTTTCTCCGGAAAGAGTGTCGTGGTATCTGCATCTTTTGTAGCACCGCAGCCGCCAAATATTCCACAGACTAACAGCATTACAAGGAGTGCACTTATCTTCTTCTTCATACGAACCTCCAAATCCCTATATCTCATAATCTCAACAATTATACTATTTTCGGTTTGGTATTTCAAGCGTTACCTCAGGCAAAATGCCCGGCTTCTCCCATAAATCAGAAAAGCCCTTCTAAAAATTGCTCTGATTTAAATGTATGGGGTGCATATTTTTCCCGAAATTCCTTCACCGTCCGAATCAGTTCAAACAACACTTTTTCTGATACTGCAAAATGAAAAAGCTTTGCTGATTCCGTGGTAATAATATACTGCATCGTATAAATGGTAGATGCATCTAACTGTCTGCCATGCTCGGTTTCGCTGCAGGAATCGCAAAGAAGTCCGGCACGCTGCACACTGAAAAACTGCATCGGTTCCTTTCTTCCACATTTCTGGCAGGAAAAAAGATTCGGATATACTCCATTTAGCACCATCATTTTCAATTCATAAATCACGCGGACCAGCCGGTTATCAAAATTCTTCTTTCCAAGTGCCTTTAAGGACTGGTAAAGCAACTTTAGCATTTCCCGGTCATCACTGTTTTCCTGGGCATAATATTCTGCCATCTCAAGAAAATAAAATCCATAGTATGTATCATTCAAATCTGTGGTGAGTTCGGTAAAATAATTTTTAATTTCTGCCCGCACCACATTGTAGGAGGTACGGCCCTCATAGACTTCAAACTGTCCGAAGGAAAAGGGATTGCAGGCTGCCAGCAGTGTACTGTTCGGTCTTCTTGCACCTCTGGCAAACGCCGTAATCTTTCCCCTCTCCAGGGTCAGTATCGTAATTCGTTTGTCATATTCACTGATTGGCATTGCGGTAAGCACCATACCCGTAACCATCACGTTTGTGCCCACGGTCCTGTTCACCTCTTACTTTCTCTTTCAGGCTGCCCAATCCATCCTGTTCCTCTTTTTCCTGTTCCTTAAACTTAAGATAATCATCTACTCTTCCGGTCAAAGTAAAATGATTCCAGCTTGCTCTTACCATATGCTTCCTTCCTGCCCTTTCTTCATACTTGTATGAAATTAGGTTTTCCAGAAGCACTTAAGATAATACTGTCAATATTTAGAATTCCTCTTCCCGGTATCCGAAGTTCTTAATCATATAATCGCTGTCACGCCAGTCTTTTTTCACTTTTACCCAAAGTTTCAAATTAACCTTGGCATCTAAGAGGTGTTCAATTTCATATCTGGCATTGGTACCAATCTTCTTTAACATGGCTCCCTGCTTGCCGATAATAATTCCCTTGTGGGAATCCCGCTCACAGATAATCGTGGCATCAATATCAAACATTTTCCTGCCTTTGCGTTTCTTCATCTGGTCAATAGAAACGGCAATTCCATGAGGAATTTCTTCATTTAAAGCATGTAAGGCTTTTTCACGAATCAGCTCTGCCACAATCTGACGCTCCGGCTGGTCGGTAATGGTATCCTCATCATAGAACATCGGACCATACGGCAGATATTTAAAAATCAAATCAATGATAACATCCGTATTTTCTCCCCGCAGTGCAGATGCCGGTACGATTTCTGCAAAGTCATAAACTTTACGATAAGTGTCAATGTACTCCAGCATTTTATCCTTGTTATCCAAGGTATCTAATTTATTGATAACCAGAATAACCGGTGTCTTTACGGTCTTTAATTTCTCAATAATATGCTGCTCTCCTGCGCCGATAAAATCACTCGGTTCCACCAGCCATAAAATGACATCCACTTCATTTAATGTGTGTTCTGCCACATTTACCATAAATTCGCCCAGCTTATTCTTTGCCTTATGGATACCAGGTGTATCCACAAAAATAATCTGTCCTCTGTTTTCATCCGTATAAATAGTCTGGATACGTTTTCTGGTAGTCTGCGGTTTATTGGATGTAATTGCAATCTTCTGTCCAATCAGATGATTCATCAAGGTGGACTTTCCTACATTCGGCCGTCCAATCAGTGTTACAAAGCCTGATTTAAAATTTTCCGTCATACTTACTCCTTCTTATGTATGCTGCGGGACTATTACCCACAGCTTTTAATAAAGATTCTTTACTTCTAAGAACATATCTTTTTCTGCTTCTACATTTTCCTCTGCACCGATGACACACAAAGCATCCTGTGCGAGTACTGCTTCAATAAGCACTGCGAGATTTTTGATATTTTCCGGCTGTGCATCTAAAACTTCATTTCTCTCACGCTGTAATTCCTCATAAGAAATATTGGTAAGATAAGCACTTACGGAACGCATGCCCTTGGCAGCCGGATTCAACGGGGTATCCATATCACTTACTGTTCCGATGATATATTTTGTCATATCACGTTCATCTGCATCAAAAGCTCTTAAATATGCCGGGATACCTTCGTAAATCTCATTGGTGCTCTTAAGGTTCGGGTCACGGTAAGAAGTGAAATATGCATCTCCGTTCCGCATAAATCCGCTCATGCAGCCATATGCACCACCCTTTACCCGGACATTAATCCAAAGATAATCATAGCTTAAAATTACTTTTAAGATACGAAGTGCTCCGGTATAGGAATATCCTTTCGATAAATAATTTCCGGCTCTGGATACATACTGTACTTTGGATGCATCTAAGAAGCCTTCATTCTTTTTCTCACAATGGAAGGTAACTGCTTCTCCCTCTTTCTCTCCATCCGGTAAAACAGTTAAGAACTGCGGGAATTTTTCTTCTAACAGCTGATATCCTTCTGCGTCTGCCGTCAGGGAAATCAACAGTCTGTTCTTTACAAATATTTTCTCTGTAAGGCTTCTTAATTTATCCATTAAGAACTGCTTCTTTTCTTCAAAATGTTCTTCTAATTCTGCAATCGTCCGGTACAGTGCAATTCCGCCAACCAGGTCATTGAATCGGGCTACCGGTGAGAAATAAGACATTGCCCGCATGGCAGATACGGAATGTCCGGCAGAGCTTAAGGACATCTGCAGTCTCGATTTGATACGCGCTAAAATCTCATAGAGACGTTTTTCATCTGTAATCTGTGTGCCCATCAGAATCTCAGAAAGAAGTCTAAGCCCCTCTTCCAGATTCTGATAAAGAATCTTGGAACGTACTTCGTATTTTGCATGGAAACTGTCTTTTTTCTTAGTATCCGCATAAATATTAATCTGGGAAGAGATACCGCCGGTCATAAGATTAATCTCATTTGCTAAGTCTGCATAATTATAATGCTCTGTATCCATATAACCAAGTACAGCTTTTAACACCCCAAGGTATGGCAGTTCTTCTTCTGTAATATCACTGATATCAAACATCAGATTCAGATAATGAATGCCATTGGAATAAATGTTGGTATGAATGGTTTCGATGCCATTGCAGCTTACCTTTTCATATACCAGCGGCTGTGCTTCACGCTTCATGTCCTGCCGTTTTAACATCGGAATCTTCATCAGGTCTTCCTTTGGTGACGGCTCTTCCTGATACAGTTTTAAATGCTTTGTATCCTCTACTAACTTATCAATCTCTTCTTCTGATAAACCATTCTTATAAGCTGCCAGTTTCTCTTCTAATTCTTTTTCCAGCCTGGCATTTAAGCCTTTTTCCGGTTCAATGGATACATAGGATTTATGGCTGTTATCCAAAAGATATTTCTGAATCAGTTCTTCAAAATATCCTGTTTCAATCTTTTCCTTTAATGCTGCAAATACGTCTAATATTTTAAGATATAAGAATGGTTCGTCATCATCATAAAGCCAGCTGTCCATACAGGATAATCCATAAATTAATCCCTTCGGGAAATTACCGTAATCTGCTTCACGGAATTTGAATTCTTCACTGTTGATTCCTGCTAACAGGGATTTTCTATTGAGACCGTCTTTGACGATTTTCTTTAAAGTATCTTCGATAATTCCTACAAACTTCTCTTCGTCTTCTTTATTAGCATTCTTTGCCACCACAGAAAAAATTGGCTGTAAGGTGCTGTTATCAAATCCGCCCATGATATCTTTTCCGATTCCTGCATCAATAAGTGCCTGCTTCAACGGTGCTCCCGGTGCACTTAATAGTGCATAATCCAAGACATCAAATGCCAGAGTCAGTTCACTCTCAAGATTCGTTCCGATTGCCACATTATAGGAAAGATATGCATTATCCTCTAAGCTTTCGGAAGATGCAATGGAATATGGCTTGCTGATGGTTACCGGCTTTTCAAAAGGAGCCTGCAGCTGAATTGCGGAATCTACTTCGATTTTATCATAATGGCTTAAATATTCTTTATCGAGAAATTCCAGTTTTTCTTCCATATCCATATTTCCATAAAGGTAAATATAAGAATTACATGGATGATAGAATTTCCGGTGAAAATCAAGGTACTGCTCATAAGTAAGCTCCGGAATTACTTCCGGGTCACCGCCGGACTCATTGCTGTATGTGGTATCCGGGAACAGGGAATTTAATACTACACGGTCTAAGACACCCTCCGGAGAAGAAAATGCGCCCTTCATCTCATTGTATACCACTCCATTGATGGTAACCGGTGCATCTCTATCCTCTAATTCATAGTGCCAGCCTTCCTGTTTGAAGATTTCTTCTTTCTTATAGATATTCGGATGGAACACAGCGTCTAAGTATACATCCATCAGATTAGCAAAATCTTTATCATTGCAGCTTGCCACCGGATAAACGGTCTTGTCCGGGTAAGTCATGGCATTTAAGAATGTATTTAAAGAACCCTTCACCAGTTCCACAAACGGGTCCTTCACCGGGAACTTGTCCGAACCGCACAATACCGTATGCTCAATGATATGTGGTACGCCGGTGCTGTCCTCTACCGGAGTACGGAATCCAATATAAAAGACCTTATTTTCATCATCATTGGAAATAAGGCTGATTTTAGCTCCACTCTTTTTATGTCGAAGCAGATATCCCTTTGCATGGATGTCTGTCAGATTTTCTTCTTTGATTAATTCATATGCTGTTAACGCTGCTAAATTCAAATGTTTTATCCTCCATGTTCTCATAATCTGACTCACAGTCTTTATCAGTATAACACATTTTTTTTACATTTACACCTGATAAACCTAAAAACAGGAAGACGGATATCCATCTTCCTGCTCTGCGCTTATTTCATATTCAACTCTATACGAATTAACCTAAGCGAACTACGTTAGCTGCCTGAGGTCCTTTTTCTCCTTCTACTACCTCAAATTCAACTGCTTCTCCATCTTTAAGCTCTTTGAATCCATCCATATTTAATGCGGAGAAATGAACGAATACATCATTTCCTTCTGCATCTGAGATAAATCCATAACCCTTCTTTGCGTTAAACCATTTTACAGTTCCCTGCATTTCTTTTTCCTCCTAATACACAATAAATCTAAAAAGTTGCACAAAATTGTGCACGACTACATGGCTAACAGTAGCATATTTTCCAATATTTGTCAAACTTTTTCACTTTTTTGTCCGATTTTATACCGGATTCTTTACGTTGACATCAAGCTGCGGGAATGGAATTTCGATTCCATTTTCATCCAGGGCATTTTTCATCTCCTCAGTCAGTGACCAGCGGATATCCCAGTATAAATCAGTCGGCACCCACACTCTTGCACCAATGGTAACACTGCTGTCTCCCAATTCCGATACAAAGACCTGCACCGCCTCGTCCTTAAGCCGGCGTTCTTCGGAAAGAAGCAACTGCTCTATCACAGCCTTCGTCTTCTTTAAATCCGCCGAATAGGACACCCCTACTTCCAGGTCAATCCTGCGTTTCTCACTGTAGGTTACATTGGTAAGACTGCTGTTGGCTAAGATTCCATTTGGAATTACGATAATCTTATTGTCAACACTCTTTAACTTGGTGTAGAAAATCGAAATCTCTGTTACCGTTCCTTCGTTGCCATGGCTGTCTTCTACAATATAATCCCCCACTTTAAACGGTTTTAACATCAGTATTAATACGCCGCCGGCAAAGTTGGATAAGCTTCCCTGCAGTGCCAGGCCTACCGTCAGTCCTGCAGAACCTGCAATTGCCATTACAGATGTGGTTGCAATTCCAAAGAGCGAAAGAATGATTACAATCAAGAAGAAATATCCAATGCACTTGACCAGTGCATCCATAAACTGTTTTACACCCTTGTCAGCATCCTTTTTATCCAGCCATTTCCGGACGAGTTTCCGGAAAAGCTTGATTAACTTTACGCCAATGGCATATACCACGCAGGCAATCACCACCTGAAAGAGAAACGCCAGTAAATCCGGCACCAGCCCCTCCAGGTAAGTACGTACCACGCCCGGTTTCTTCATCTGTTCGATGGCATCGCTGACTTCTTCCGCTGTAATGCCCTCTGTGCTGGCTTCTAATGCGGTCAGATAAAATCCCATTTTAATATCCTCCAGTTATTTATGAAAGTTATTATGAAAGTGCATGAATAAATAATCCACTGCGAAGTTTTGGCTCAAACCAGGTGGATTTCGGCGGCATCAGTCTTCCGGCATCTGCTACTGCAAACAGCTCACCGATGCTGGTCGGATACATGGCAAATGCCACTTTACAGTCACTATGTACTCTGCGTTCTAATTCCTCCAGTCCACGGATTCCACCTACGAAATCAATCCGCTTATCGGTCTTCGGGTCTTCAATGCCAAGTACCGGATGCAGTAACACATTCTGTAAAATTGATACGTCCAGCCCATCTACCGGGTCACTGCTTAAATCAGCCTTTTTCATCCGGCAGGCATACCAGTTATCGCCAAGGTACATGCTAAAAGTTCCTTTTTCAGTCGGATGAACCGCTTCCTTCTGTGGTGCTCCCACTTCAAACAAATCTTTCATCTTTCCAAGGAATTCCTCTTCTGTCATTCCATTTAAGTCTTTTACCACACGGTTATAATCCATAATCATAAGCTGGTCATCCGGGAATAATACGGATAAGAAATAGTTAAATTCTTCTGTTCCGTCATAATCCGGATGCTCTGCTCTCCGCATCAGCCCTACCTTTACTGCGGATGCTGCACGGTGATGACCGTCTGCGATATAGATTTCTTTTATCTTTGCAAATGCTTCCTCGATAGCTGCAATATCTTCTGCCTCTGCAATTCTGTATACACGATGTCCGATTCCATCCTCTGCCACAAAATCATAAAGAGGTGCTGTCTTCTTTACCTTCTCTACCACTGCATTGATGGCATCATTGGAACGGTATGCCAAGAAAATCGGTCCGGTCTGTGCATCACAGATATTTACATGGTTGATTCTGTCCTGCTCTTTATCTGCTCTGGTATTCTCATGTTTTTTAATGACCTGATTCTGATAATCATCAATCGAAGCACAGGCTGTAATACCGGTCTGCACCCTTCCGTCCATGGTCAGTTCGTAAATATAATAACACGGCTTCTCTTCTTTTACGAAATCACCTTCTGCCACCATATCCCAGAGCATGTCATGGGCTTTCTTATATACCTCCGGTGCATAGGTGTCTACAGAATCATCAAACTGTGTCTCGGCACGGTCAATGCGAAGAAAGCTTTTGTCATGTCCTTCTACTGCTTTCTTTGCTTCTTCTCTGTTATATACATCATACGGAAGTGCTGCAATCTCTGCCGCCTCATCCTCTCTTGGTCTGATACATAAAAATGGTCTGATATCTGCCATTGTTTTCTCCTTCCTGCATAATTGCGAAAAACACGCTCTGTGAGTTTCCTGCGTAAGAGAAATGGACTGTCGCGGCGTAACCGGGCAGTCCATATATTATCTTTTTCTCACCTGCATTTATTATTTTACAATACGAACCTTTAATACACCATCTAAAGTCTGAAGTTTCTCTTCTACTTCTTTGGTAACTGGTGCATCTACATCAAGCAGTGTACATGCATAATCGCCACGGCTCTTATTGGTCATATCAGAAATGTTGATATTTGCATCTCCTAAAATAGAAGTATAGCTGCTGATCATTCCCTTTACGTTACGGTGTAACAGTAACAGTCTTCCTGCACTCTTGCACTCGCCCATGTTGCAGTCCGGATAGTTTACAGAATGTGTAATATTTCCATTCTCTAAGAAATCACGAATCTCTTTTACTGCCATTACTGCACAGTTATCTTCGGATTCTTCGGTAGATGCTCCGATATGAGGAGTTACAATACAGCCTTTCTTTCCAACTGTGGTTGGATTTGGGAAGTCGCTGACATATTTTGCAATCTTGCCTTCCTCTAATGCTGCTACCATTGCCTCTTCATCAACCAGTAAGTCTCTTGCAAAGTTCAATACTACAGTGGTAGGTTTCATCATTGCAATTGCTTCTGCATTAATCATCTTCTTGGTAGAATCTAAAAGTGGAACATGAATTGTGATATAATCACAGTTCTTGTAAATTTCTTCTACTGCATTTACATGATTTACATTACGGGATAAGCTCCATGCAGCATTTACAGAAATGTATGGGTCATATCCATATACTTCCATGCCAAGATGTGTTGCAGCATTTGCTACTTTAACACCGATAGCACCAAGTCCGATAACGCCAAGCTTCTTTCCTGCAATTTCGCTTCCGGCAAAGTTCTTCTTCTGTTTCTCAGCAAGCTTTGCAACATCTGCATTGCCTTCCTCGCCTTTTACCCATTCGATTCCGCCGACTACGTCACGGGCTGCCAATAACATTCCTGCAAATACCAGTTCCTTTACACCATTTGCGTTTGCACCCGGTGTATTGAATACTACGATACCTGCTTCTGCACATTTATCCAATGGGATATTATTTACACCTGCACCTGCTCTTGCAACAACTTCTAAAGTCTTTGGAAGTTCCATATCATGCATTGCTGCACTTCTTACCAGGACTGCCTGTGCATCTTTGATATCATCTACTTTGTTATATTCATCTGACAAAAGGTCTAAGCCTACACCAGCGATTGGATTTAAACATGTATAGTTAAACATTATGCGTTCTCCTCCTCAAACTTCTTCATAAATGCCACCAGCTTCTCAACACCCTCTTTTGGCATTGCATTGTAAATGCTGGCACGCATACCGCCAACGGTTCTGTGTCCCTTTAAGTTTACAAAACCAGCTTCGGTTGCTTCTTTGACAAATTTTGCATCTAAGTCAGCATCACCGGTAACGAATGGTACGTTCATAAGAGAACGGTCTTTTGGAACTACAGTTCCCTTGAATAACTTACTCTGGTCTAAGAAATCATAAAGAATCTTAGCTTTCTCTTCGTTACGCTGTTTCATAACTTCAAGTCCGCCCATCTTCTTTAACCATTTGAATACTTTACCACAGATATAAATGCCGTAGCATGGTGGTGTATTGTAAAGAGAATCTGCGTCTGCCTGAGTCTTGTATTTTAACATGGTAGGTGTTCCCGGAAGAACATCATCTGTAATTAAGTCTTCACGAATGATTACGATTACAACACCTGCAGGTCCAACGTTCTTCTGAACGCCGCCGTAGATTACTCCGTATTTGGTTACATCAACCGGTTCTGATAAGAAGCAGGAAGATACGTCTGCAACAAGTGTATGTCCTTTGGTATTTGGAAGTTCTTTGAACTTGGTTCCATAAATCGTATTGTTTTCACAGATATAAACATAATCTGCGTCTTCCGGAATATCCAGATCTGAACAATCCGGAATATAAGAGAAGGTCTTATCTGCTGAAGATGCTACTTCTACTGCATCCCCATACATTTTTGCTTCCTGGTAAGCTTTCTTAGCCCACTGTCCAGTTACAATGTATGCAGCTTTCTTATTTTTCATCAGGTTCATTGGAATTGCAGCAAACTGCTGGGAAGCTCCACCCTGTAAGAATAATACCTTGTAATTATCCGGGATATTCATTAAGTCTCTTAAATCAGCTTCTGCCTCTTTGATGATGTTATCATATACTTTGGAACGATGACTCATCTCCATTACGGACATTCCACATCCTCTGTAGTCTAACATCTCATCTGCTGCTTCCTGTAAAACTTCTTCCGGTAATACTGCCGGACCTGCAGAAAAATTATATACTCTGCTCATTTTCTAATTCCTCCTCACTTCTTACACATATCTTTCTATATGTAATGGCTTATTATTTTAAATCTTCCTCGGTAAACACCTCAGATATAGCTGCCCCCGGTGCTACCATTGGCCACACCTTATCATCACTATCAATTATACAGTCTATAACAACTGGTGTACTACTTGCAAGTGCTTTTTTCAAAATATCGACAAATTCTGCCTGACTGGTTGCACGATATCCCGTTGCTCCCATGGCTTCTGCCAGTTTTACAAAATCTACTCCATCGTCTAAAACAGTTGCAGAATAATGCTTCTCATAAAAAAGTGTCTGCCACTGTCTTACCATTCCAAGCACATGGTTATTGATGATAACTTCGATTAACGGAAGCTTCTGACGGACTGCTGTTGCAATCTCATTCATATTCATACGGAAACATCCGTCACCGGCAATATTGATAACCTGTTTATCCGGATTTGCTATCTGCGCACCGATTGCTGCCCCCAGTCCATAACCCATGGTTCCAAGTCCGCCGGATGTCAGAAGTGTTCGCGGCTGTTTGTATTTATAATACTGTGCTGCCCACATCTGATGCTGTCCGACCTCCGTTACCATGATAGCATCTCCGTTGGTCTGACGATAGATTTCTTCGATTACGAACGGACCGCTTAATCCTTCCGGATGATAGCTCAATGGATATTCTTTCTTGTATTCCATGATGTGCTCCATCCACTCTTTATGCTCCATCGGAGATAACATCGGATTGATTCTTGCAAGAATCTTCTTTAAATCACCAATCACGCTGTTTGTTACCATGATATTTTTATTAATCTCTGCCGCATCCACATCAAACTGTAAGATTTTTGCATGATGGGCAAATTTCTTAGCATTTCCAAGCACACGGTCTGAGAAACGGACACCTACTGCAATCAGAAGATCGCACTCGCTGACTCCAAGATTGGAAGTCTTGGTTCCATGCATTCCAAGCATTCCGGTATAACGTTCATCCGTTCCGTTAAATGCACCTTTTCCCATCAGGGTATCACAAACCGGTGCATCCACCTTATCCACAAATTCTCTCAATTCATCCGAACAGTCGGAAATTACGGCACCACCGCCCACAAAGATATATGGTTTTTTCGCTTTCTGAATCAAAGCTACTGCTTCTTCTAAATCTTCCTCCCGGATGGTTTCTGTCACACGCAGTACCGGTTCAATACGCTGTGTTTTATACTCTGCCTTATTTGCAGTGACATCCTTTGGAATATCCACAAGGACAGGACCCGGTCTTCCTTTTTTTGCAATGCGGAATGCCCGGCGGATGGTATCTGCCAGATCATTGACATCTTTTACAATAAAGTTGTGCTTGGTAATCGGCATGGTAATTCCTGCAATATCAATTTCCTGGAAACTGTCTTTGCCAAGAAGCGGCACATTGACATTACAGGTAATTGCTACCATTGGAACAGAATCCATATATGCGGTTGCGATTCCGGTTACCAGATTAGTTGCACCCGGTCCGCTGGTGGCAAAGCACACACCAACTTTTCCGGTGCTCCTTGCATATCCGTCAGCCGCATGGGAAGCTCCCTGCTCATGGGAAGTTAAAATATGTTTTATTTCATTACTATGTTTATATAACTCATCATATACATTTAAAATTGCACCGCCCGGATAACCAAATACCGTATCCACGCCCTGCTCTTTCAAACATTCTATTACGATTTCAGCACCTGTTAAGAGCATTGAAATTTCCTCTCTTTCCAACTTATCTTTCTGCTGTATGTTTACAGATTACCGGTTCTTATTTTTCTTCCCCGGTACCTGGAATCTGTAAAATTGCACCGCGGTTTCCTGAAGTAACCATGGAAGCATAACGTGCCAGATATCCGGTTGTTACCTTCGGTTCTCTTGGCTGCCATTTTGCTTTACGGGCTGCCAGTTCTTCATCGGATACTGCAAGCTCTAACTTCATTTCCGGAATGTTAATCCTGATGATATCGCCTTCTTCTACCAATGCGATTGGTCCGCCTACGGCTGCTTCCGGTGAAACATGACCGATGGAAGCTCCACGGCTTGCGCCGGAGAAACGTCCGTCTGTAATCAATGCTACGGAAGAACCAAGTCCCATTCCTGCGATTGCAGAAGTCGGATTTAACATCTCACGCATACCAGGGCCGCCTTTTGGTCCTTCGTAACGGATCACGACTACATCACCGGCAACAATTCTGCCACCCTTGATTGCTGCAATGGCATCTTCCTCACAGTCAAATACTCTTGCCGGTCCTTCATGAACCATCATCTCTTCTACGACTGCGGAACGTTTTACAACACCGCCGTCCGGAGCAAGATTTCCTTTTAATACGGCAAGACCACCGGTCTTACTGTATGGATTATCCAGTGGACGAATAACTTCCGGATTCTTATTGACTGCATCTTTGATATTCTCGCCTACGGTCTTACCGGTTACGGTCATACAGTCTGTATGTAAAAGTCCTGCATCTGCTAATTCTTTCATGACAGCATAGACACCGCCGGCCTCATTTAAGTCTTCCATATAGGTCGGGCCTGCCGGTGCCAAGTGGCAGAGGTTCGGAGTCTTCTCACTGATTGGATTTGCAAAGGAAATATCAAAGTCAAATCCTACTTCATGTGCGATTGCAGGCAGATGAAGCATACTGTTGGTAGAGCAGCCTAACGCCATATCTACGGTCAGTGCATTTAAAATAGCATCCTTTGTCATAATATCTCTTGGACGGATATCTTTCCGATACATATCCATAACTGCCATTCCGGCATGTTTTGCTAATTTGATACGCTCGGAATATACGGCAGGAATGGTTCCGTTTCCACGTAAGCCCATACCAAGTGCCTCGGTCAGACAGTTCATGGAGTTTGCGGTATACATACCGGAACAGGAACCACAGGTCGGACATACTTTCTCTTCGTATTCTCTTACTTCTTCCTCTGTCATTGTGCCTGCTGCATAGGAACCTACTGCCTCAAACATGGAAGATAAGCTTCTCTTACGTCCCTTTACATGACCAGCTAACATTGGACCACCGGAAACAAATACGGTAGGTACATTAATTCTTGCTGCTGCCATCAGAAGTCCCGGTACGTTCTTATCACAGTTTGGCACCATAACCAGTGCATCAAACTGATGGGCTAATGCCATACACTCTGTGGAATCTGCAATTAAATCTCTTGTTACCAGGGAATATTTCATTCCGATATGTCCCATGGCAATTCCATCACAAACTGCGATAGCAGGGAATACAACCGGTACTCCACCTGCTTCTGCAACACCTAATTTTACAGCGTTTACAATTTTATCCAGATTCATATGGCCCGGTACGATTTCATTATAAGAACTTACGATACCAACCATTGGTTTCTTCATTTCTTCTTCGGTAAATCCCAAAGCGTTAAAAAGACTTCTGTGCGGAGCCTGCTGCATTCCGGCTTTTACATTATCACTCTTCATCTTCGTTCTTCCTCTCTTTTTTATTGTTCTGTCTGAAAATTTCTTATCTCTTACAGATTCTCTACGATTAAGTCACCCATTCCGGCTGTTCCTACCTGGGTTACGGTTGCTTTCTTTGCTTCTTCCTGTGGCATAATGTCAATGGTACGATAGCCTGCCTTTAATACCTTCTTTACGGCATTTTCAATAGCATCTGCTTCTTTATCGAGATCAAAGGAATATCTTAACATCATCGCTGCACTTAAAATGGTTGCAATCGGGTTTGCAATTCCTTTTCCTGCGATATCCGGTGCAGAACCGCCGCTTGGCTCATAAAGACCGAATTTCGTATCATTTAAGCTTGCAGAGGATAACATTCCGATGGAACCGGTTACCATACTTGCTTCATCCGATAAAATATCTCCAAACATATTCTCAGTTAAAATTACATCGAACTGCTTCGGGTCTTTTACCAACTGCATGGCACAGTTATCTACCAGCATATGCTCATAAGTTACTTCCGGATAGTCCTTTGCTACTTCTTCTACAATCTTTCTCCAGAGTCTGGAGGAATCCAGTACGTTTGCCTTATCCACGCTGGTTACTTTCCTGCGGCGTTTCATGGCAATGTCAAATCCACGTTTTGCAATTCTGCGGATTTCATTTTCGTTATATGTCAAAGTATCGGTTGCCGTCATCACACCGTCAACTTCTTCTGTCTTTCTCTCGCCAAAATAAAGTCCGCCGGTCAGCTCACGCATAATCATCATGTCAAATCCGTCTCCGATAATATCGTCACGCAGTGGACATGCTTCCTTTAATTCTTCATAAAGGTATGCCGGTCTTAAGTTAGCAAAAAGGTTCAATGCTTTTCTTAATTTTAAAAGACCTGCCTCCGGGCGAAGGGATGGCTCTAATTTGTACCAAGGTGATGTTGCTGTATTTCCTCCGATGGAACCCATCAGAACTGCATCTGCTGCTTTTGCATGCGCAATGGCATCATCGGTCAGCGGTACACCGGTTGCATCGATAGAACAACCGCCCATCAGTATCTCGTCATATGTAAAGGTGTGTCCGAATTTTGCTCCAATGGCATCTAACACCTTTCTTGCTTCGCTTACAATCTCCGGTCCGATTCCGTCACCGGCAATTACTCCAACATTATAATTCATGGGTAAATCCTTCTTTCTTTTCCTATTGCATGCATCCCAATTTCATAACTACTGATTATGGTAATGCTCATTATCCTATATCATAGCTTATTTATCCGAAGAATTCAATAAATTTTACCATTATAGTTTCTCATAGTATTTATAAACTGTGGTTATATTCTATTCTCTTGATATGATTTGTTGTTATTATACAAATCTTTTTCTTGTCAGATGGGGACTGGTACAGTAGACTTGAGGTAGGTATTTTATAGGAGTTGAGAAAGGTTCTATGATTCATCAGATATGGATGCAAAGCAAACCGGTAAGAGGCAGCAGGCATTTTCCTAGTATGCCTGACATCGTACGGCAACCGGTGCAGATTCACATCCATGTTCAAGCTGCACCTCACCGTCACATCCATGTGCCGGTGCTGCCTGATATTGTACGAAATGCCAGGTGCCTCTAACCGTTTGCTTCAAGCATCCATATTCTGATGAATCATAGCTTTTTCACTCTCACCTATATAACGAGCCAATTAACTTATCAATTTGCAAGGAGGATTTTCAAATGCCATTTATTAACATGAAAACTACTGCTACTTTAGATATTGCCAAAAAAGATGCCCTGTCCAAGGAGCTCTGCATCATCACCAGAGACTGTCTCGGCAAAGGTGAAAACTGGGTGATGACCGGGTTCGAGGGGAATGCTTCTCTTTGCTTTCTAGGAAGCACCAAAGACATTGCTTATGTAGAAGTGAAATGCTACGGTTATCCGACCAAGCCGCAGATGAATCTTATGACAAGAAAAGTCTGCACGCTCTTAGAAGAAGAACTTGGTATTCCGAAGAAACGAATCTATGTTGCTTACTTCCCGACTGAAGACTGGGGATGGAATGACAGTAACTTTTAGGGGGGATTAGGAAAGGCATATCACACAGATAGCTATACGTCGTGTGATATGCCTGTCTTTTTGCATTTTGTTCTATGACAACCCTATCTTATGATTTCCAATCCCAGTCCTCTAAAAAGCTCATCAATTCATACCAGTTATCTACCGGCTCCCAGATTACGGAATCCTGATTATGAGGGTCTATACGCCCTAAAACAATTACCTTTACCGGTTCTTTATCTACTCTATAAAATTTCCATTGTAATCCATTTGTATAAATTACTCTCCCATACGATATGATATGCCCTTTAACCTGCTTTGTTATTCTCAATATATTGCTTTTACCTGGACATTTTATTTCTACACATCCATACCTTCTTGCATTCCGGCTTTTTTCCCTTTCCAATACAACAAAATCAGGGAAACCTGCTTCCCCTTCTAAATTCTTTGATAATTTGCTGTCTGCTAATTTGTGGAATACTATGAAGTCCAAAAAGATATCCCAATACCAGCTTCTAAAGATGGGCATTGATAATAAAACTCTGGATGGATTAAAACACAACAAAAATATTACTGTACTCACCTTAGAAAAGCTCTGCACCATTATAGGCTGTACTCCAAATGATATTATTGAATTTAAATAGAGCGATACACCTTTGTCGATGTACCGCTCTATTTATGATATGAAACTATCTCATTTTCCTATATTTCATCTTACCACAAATCATATTTTTCCATGGTTTCCGCATTTCTGAATTCGTGCTTCTCATAGTAGCCAATCAGCTTTCCTTCGGCATCCCTTAAAGCAACCATATACACATCTTTATTCTGCTTCTCATTATGGGATGTATAGATGAGATTGTGGCTTTCATCTGCTGCGAACCAGTCGATTACCTGCTGGATGCGTTTTTGCGATTCTTCATTATGGCAGTTTAAAAGGCTTCTTCCAACAAGGCTTTCACCGCCCCATTTCTCATAGCTTTTTACTGCAGTTGGATTCATATAAATGATTTCGTGCTTTAAATTACATATCACAACGGAACAACGGTCCTGGTCAATGATGCTTTTAAAATATGCTGCGTTAATGTCTGTCTGCATGGTTATGCTCCTTTACTTTCTGTTCTTGAATTTCTATTATGCCTTGCTTAATATTCCTTTTCTATTTTTCCCTCAATTCCATACATTTTCCGGAAAGTATCAAGGTCTGCCTCATTTTTTATCAGCATTATTTCCTCTATTTTTCCTGTATGGATATCTTTAAAGCCCGCCACCTGTTCTCCATTGCAGATGCTGGCTTTAACAACAGGCTTCTTATTTATTTTATCATAGGGTAATGGCGTGGATTTTTTCTTAAATATTCTCATACTGTATATCCTCATAATTAAGATTCATTCTTATATTCCAATATATACTTTTCCACCAGTTTACCAAAACATTCCGCTGTTGCATGCACTGCATTGATAGCATGAAAAATAGCATAATATGCCCTGTTATTTGCTGCCTTATATTCCCCTGCATCTAATAATATTTTTGCTGCACGTAAGTCATCTTTTGCTGTTTCCACCCTATATTGGGCGAGTTCTTTTTTCATATCATCATTATTATGCTGCTCCATATAACCTTACTCCCTCTTTCCTTACATTCTCATAAAACGGATATGCTTCACTCCATTTGCGGAAATGTTCATCATTCTTTGTTATCGGCTTAATATCCAGGTCATTATCCATATTAAAATCGAATGTCGCATAAGATAACTGATGCTGATATTGCTTCATTTCCATATCTGTTATATCAAGCAATATCATGATATCAATATCTGAATCTTCTTTAAAATCCCCTCTGGCGTATGAGCCATACAAAATCACTTCCTGCAAATGTGTTCCATATATTTTTTTAATTTCTGCTATATATTTATCTAACAATTCTTTCATGCTGTATGACATCATTCTCACCTCATTTTCTATGAATTTATAACAATTTCTATTTGTTGCAATTTTATTCTATTATAACATACCTGCATTTTTTCAGGCAACTGTCTGTTCCTTGTATACAAAAAAATCCGTGGCTTGTACATCTCGCACACTCCACGGATTTTCTAAGGTCTTATCTTATTTCTTCTCTTATTTCTTCTCTTTGGTTTCTTTTGCTTCTACTGCTTCTTCCGGTTTCTCGATTGCTGCAATTGCGGCTTTCTGCATTGGGATACGGCAGTTTCTGTTGCTGCCAAACTCAACGATAACAGTATCATCTTCAGATACGTCAATTACGATTCCGTAGAAACCGCTGGTTGTCAGTACGGTATCACCTACTGCCAACTCTGACATCATCTGCTCTTTTTTCTTTGCTTCTTTCTTCTGTGGACGAATCATAAAGAAGTATACAAATACAACCATAATTACTACCCACATAATAATGCTTCCCCAGGCCTGTGCCTGCTGTGATGCTAAAATAGACATTTCTTTTCCTCCTAAATTACAACTTAAGTTCATGAAAAACATTGTACACAAAAAGACTGCGTTTCACAAGTATTTTCCCGATATTTCATTCTTTTTTTAGATTTGTGCCTCTTTTTCCCTGTTTATCTGGTTCATACCATAGAGTTTTTCCTCTTTGTATGACTTATAATTGCCGGCATCAATGGCGTCTCTGATTTCTTCCATCATAGTGTTGTAGAAATACAGATTGTGCAATACGCAAAGGCGCATGCCAAGCATTTCCTTTGCCTTTAACAAATGGCGGACATAGGCTCTGCTGTAACGGCGGCAGGTCGGACACTGACAGCCTTCCTCGATTGGGCGCATATCCTTTTCATATTTCTTATTGAAAAGGTTAATCTTTCCCTGATTGGTATAAAGATGTCCGTGGCGGCCATTACGGGTCGGATATACACAGTCAAAGAAATCCACGCCACGGTCTACTGCCTCTAAAATATTTGCCGGAGTTCCGACACCCATAAGATAGGTTGGTTTCTCAAGTGGCAGATATGGAACGGTCTGGTCTAAGATATCATACATCTCTTCGTGGGTCTCGCCTACTGCAAGTCCACCTACTGCATAGCCATCTAAATCCAATTCACTGATTCGCTTTGCATGGTCAATCCGGATATCCGGATAAATGGCTCCCTGGTTAATTCCAAACAGCATCTGATTTTTATTAATGGTATCTTCCAACCCATTCAGTCTTGTCATTTCAGCCTTACAGCGTGCCAGCCAGCGGGTTGTTCTGGCTACGGATGCCTCTACATATCCACGGTCAGCCAGTGCCGGTGCACATTCATCAAATGCCATGGCAATGGTGGATGCCAGATTAGACTGTATCTGCATACTTTCTTCCGGTCCCATGAAAATTTTTGCTCCATCAATGTGGGAATGGAAATAGACTCCCTCTTCTTTGATTTTACGGAGTCCTGCCAGTGAAAATACCTGGAATCCACCGGAATCGGTAAGGATTGGTTTGTCCCACACCATGAACTTGTGCAGTCCGCCCAGCTCTTTGATTAATTTATCTCCCGGACGTACATGCAGATGATAGGTATTGGATAATTCCACCTGTGTCTTAATCTGCTCTAAGTCTTCGGTAGAAACAGCTCCCTTTATGGCAGCGACCGTTCCTACATTCATAAACACCGGGGTCTGTATATCACCATGTACGGTATGAAAAATGCCCCTCTTTGCTCTTCCATCCTGTTTTAATAATTCGTACATATAATCTCCTGTTTCTGTTCTTTTTACAAATACTATCCTAGCATACCTTGTTTTCGCACTTTTTGCAACTGTGGGATTGCCAGTATCTGAAAAATCTTCTATAATAGAGTCTGACTTTTTTACAAAAACAAATCAGGAGGATGCTATGGCAGGCTCAACTATTGGAACTAACTTTAAAATTACAACCTGGGGAGAATCACACGGAACAGGAATCGGTGTCGTAATTGACGGCTGTCCTGCCGGACTTTCCCTTTGTGAAGAAGATATACAGACCTATTTAAACCGGCGTAAACCGGGACAATCTGCTTTCTCTACCCCGCGAAAAGAGGATGATGCAGTACATATTCTTTCCGGTGTCTTTGAAGGCAGAACCACCGGAACTCCAATCTCACTGATTGTGGTAAATGAAAACCAGCATTCCAAAGACTACCGTGAGATTGCTTCCTACTATCGTCCGGGACATGCTGACTTTACCTTTGATGCCAAATACGGTTTCCGGGATTACCGTGGTGGCGGACGTTCTTCCGGCCGTGAGACTATCGGACGTGTGGCTGCCGGTGCGGTTGCCGCAAAGATTTTAAAGGAACTTGGCATTGAGATTCTCACCTACAGTAAGAGCATCGGTCCCATCACCATTGACGAAACCAGATTTGATGCTGCAGAAATTACGAAGAATCCGCTCTATATGCCGGATGCAGATGCTGCTGCAAAAGCCGCTTCCTATCTGGAAGAATGCAAAGCCATGCAAAACTCTGCCGGCGGTATTATCGAATGTGTTATTACCGGTGTTCCTGCAGGAATCGGTGACCCGGTATTCGAAAAAATCGATGCAAATTTAGCCAAAGCAATTTTCTCCATTGGTGCTGTAAAAGGCTTTGAAATCGGTGATGGATTTGCAGTTGCTGCCGCTACCGGACTTACCAACAACGATGCCTTTGTAACGGATGAAAACGGTTCTGTCACAAAAGAAACCAACCACGCCGGCGGTATCTTAGGCGGCATGAGTGATGGCTCGCCGATTGTATTCCGTGCTGCCATCAAGCCGACTCCTTCCATTGCTTCCACCCAGAAGACCATAAATAAAAACGGCGAGGAAATCGAAATCAATATCAAGGGACGTCACGATCCGATTATCGTTCCAAGAGCTGTTGTGGTTGTTGAATCCATGGCTGCCATTACTATTTTCGATGCCATGCTTTCTAACATGAGTGCCCGGATGGATGGCATCAAAGATTTCTACAAGAAATAAAGGCTTCTATCAGAAATAGCAAAATCCCTGTCTGCTACAAGTCACAAACTCAGGTGACCTTCCGCTGACAGGGATTATTATTATTTTCTACGCCTGCATTTTGCTTAGAATCTCATCAAAGATAGCTGAAGCCACTTCATCCTTCGACATAATCGGAAGCTCTTTTTCTTCTGATTCTGTAATCAAAGTTACCACATTGGTATCGGTACCAAATCCGGCTCCCGCTGTCTTAAGATTATTGGCAACAATCATATCAAGCTTTTTCTTTTCTAACTTGGCTTTGGAATTTTCTTTCAGATGCTGTGTCTCCATGGAAAATCCACACAGGAACTGTTTTTCCTTCCGGGCAGAAATGGTTCCCAAAATATCTTTCGTGCGTTCCATTTCCAGCGCCAGTCCACCATCGGCTTTTTTTATTTTCTCATCCGCAACGGTCTTTGGGCGGTAATCTGCTACTGCTGCAGCCATGACTACAATATCCTGTTCTGCAAATGCATCTGTAACAGCCTGATACATCTCTTCTGCCGTAACCACCGGAATTGTATTTACAAAAAAAGGCTTTTCAAGGCTGGTCGGTCCGGTGACCAGTGTTACCTCTGCCCCTCTTCTTGCCGCATTCTTTGCCAGTGCATAACCCATTTTTCCAGTGGAATGGTTGGTCACATAACGTACCGGGTCAATTGCCTCCTGGGTGGCTCCTGCTGTGATGAGAACCTTCTTTCCTGTCAGGTCTTTCTCACAGGCAGCTTCCTGCAGAATATATTCTAACAGTTCTTCCGGTTCCGGAAGTTTTCCCCTTCCGGTATCACCACAGGCAAGATAGCCTGAGGACGGCTCAATGATGTGATAACCATATTCTCTTAGCTTCTTAAGATTATCCTGTGTTACCGGATTGTCAAACATATGTGTATTCATTGCCGGGGCAAGATATATCGGAGCCTCACAGGCTAACATGGTAGAAGTGAGCATATCATCTGCAATTCCGTGTGCCAGCTTTGCAATGACATTTGCAGAAGCCGGAGCAATCATCACCACATCTGCTTCCTGTGCCATGGCAATATGTGCCACATGATATCCGCTATTGCGGTCAAAGGTATCGTCAATTACCTTATTTCCGGTCAGTGTCTCAAAGGTAACCGGTGATATAAACTGCTCTGCATTTTTCGTCATAATTACATGCACATCTGCGTGCTGCTTTACCAGCATACTGGCAAGCGAAGCCGCTTTATATGCTGCAATACTGCCTGTCACTGCCAGTAATATATTCCTGCCCTTTAACATATGAATTACCTCCTGTGTACTTTATTCAATACCATTCCAATTGCGGCTACCAGAACGGCTGCTACAATCGCTTCTATAATTCCATTAAAGCTGATAACGCCAAGGATTACACCCATAACTGCGCCCGGTTCAATGCTCAATGCATTGGCATATGCCTCTTTATAGAAAATATAAATCATCGGCATTACAAGCAGTGTATTGGTCAATGCACCGGTCACGCCGGCATAGACATAGCCCAGGAATCTGCCATCCTTCTTTCTTCCGGTCAATTCCACTACAATAAAATAAATAACTGCTGCAGCTGCACCTGATATCCAGCCAATCATTTCCTTCGAATCTGTTGTCAGCATTTTAGCAAAGAACGCATGGATACCAACCAGTAAAAGTACACTGATTACAAGATTACTGATTACCTTTGCAGCCTTTCCATGGCTGGATGTGGTTAATTTTACAATTCCACGATATACGAAATATGGGATGATACCTACTAAAATTCGTGGTACAAAACAGATAATGGTACTCTTTACCACTCCTGCTGCGCCATCGATGCTGCTTGCCAGTATCGGTGAAAATACAAATGCTGACATAGAAGTTGGCATCAATGTATTTTTAATAAAACTGGTTAATCCAAATACAAATCCCAAAAAGGCACCTTTTTTCGGTCCGCAGAAAATTGCACCTAAAATAACCGGTATATGGATAATCGTTGCATTAATTACTACTAAAGGAATAAATCCTAACGGGGTAAATGCCATTACGACAATAATGGCGGTAAATAAAGCTGTCAGAACCAGCTCATAAGATTTTGGGATACTTCTGTCCCTGGTAAAAGCTACGTTTTTTTCACTCATAGTCTCTTCCTCTTTTCTTGAATTTTCTTTTTCTATTTTCTTTTTTCTCCGCATTTTAAGGCTTTGCGGCCAAGCACTTCCATTGATAGCCTCCGGACCGGTAGGCTTCAACCGTGTTATTCTATCATAATTTTTCCAAAAAAGAAAGATGTCGTCTGTTATTTTTTTAACAAACGACATCTTTTTACCCTTTTTACATGAATACCGAAAAATGCCTGGTTAAAGCATGTTTCCTGCAGTTCGCTTTTAACTTAGTTTATGGATATAAATACAATTCGGCTTGTCTACCGGAATCGGCTTCTCTTCCATCAGAATGTATTTCTTCTCATAATCTACCTTAAACATGGTAATCTCATTGGTCTCATTATTAAGGCTCATGAAATGCATTCTGTCCGGACAGATACCAATCATTTTCGGATAATCACCACTGATTTTCGAATTACACATCATGGTAAGACATCCGCTCTCTTTATCAATTTCATAAATCGATACGGAGTTTGCACCTGCATTACTGCAGAATAAATATTCACCATCCATTGTAACTTCCAGACCGGATGCAGCACAGACATCAGCTTCCTTCGGTGTGGTCGTTGTAATGGTCTGAACCTTCTCGAAATGCGGCTGGTCATTTTCTAACGTATAGGAAAATACCTCTATCTGATTCAACAGCTCATAGAGAATATAAGCAAATCTTCCATCACGGCTGAAGCGAATCATATGCGGTGCAGATTCCAACGGACAACGGATGATATCTGCAAGCTTCATCCTGCCATTCTCATAGTCAATCCGGTAAATCTTTACATGATCTAATCCATTATCCACTGCACACAAGAACTTCTCGTCCGGTGTCAGCTTCACGCAGTCTACATGTGGCTTGGAGCTTCGCTCTGCAATGGTCCGTCCCATTCCCTTATGAAAGATACCGTCTGCGATTTCTCCGATGCTGCCGTCTTCTTCCAACTTCATCATAGTCACTCTGCCATCATGATGACCGCCTACGAAAAGATAACGGTTCTTACTGTCCACTTCCACATAACAGCCACGCATACCGCCAATCCACTGCTTGTTCATTGGCTCAAGGTCTCCGTCCGGCAGAATGTGAAATGCTTCCACGCCTTCATCTGCGATGGAATATAAGAATCTGCCATCCTTCGATACCAGCAAATCAGAAGGATTATTGATGGGAACCACTTTCCGTTCCTTCATTTCTCCGCTTTTTGCATCCAAATCATATAAATGGATTCCGATACTGTTCTCATGGGTATACGTTCCGACATAAACAACATACTTTTCTTCCATAGGTCATTCCTCCTGTCTGCGTAAAATATCATACATCTCCAGTTCCTGTCCTAAATCAATGTAAAGCACCTGTTTTGGATGTGGTGCTGATTCCATTTCATTTCCATCTTCGTTCACAATCCGTTTTACGGTAACCGGAATATTTCTTCCATCCGGTTTCATGACTTCAATCTGTTCCCCTACGGAGAATTTATTTCTCTGTTCAATTCGATATAATCCCTCTTCGTTGCGTTCTCCTACAATTCCAAGGTAGGTATACTCTTTGATATAAGTGTTATTATCGTAAATCTGACTCTCTTCCGAAGGCTTTCCAAAGAAAAAGCCGGTGGTAAACTGGCGATAAGTACAGTTAGAAATCTGTTCTAAATACCAGTCCATATTTTCTTTATATTTCTCCGATGAGATAAGATAATCATCAATGGCTTTCCGGTAAGTACGTGCTACAGTAGCAACATAAAGTGCTGTCTTCATCCGTCCTTCTATCTTAAAGGAATCAATACCTGCCTCAATCAGTTCCGGGATGTGCTCAATCATGCACAAATCCTTGGAGTTAAAAATATAGGTACCACGTTCATTTTCATAAACCGGCAGATACTCTCCCGGACGTTTTTCCTCTACCACTGCATATTTCCAGCGGCACGGATGAGTGCAGGCTCCCTGGTTGGCATCTCTTCCGGTAAAATAATTACTTAAAAGACATCTCCCGGAATAGGAAATACACATTGCTCCATGCACAAATGTCTCGATTTCCATTTCATCCGGAATATTTTTGCGAATCTCAGCAATCTCATTTAAAGAAAGCTCTCTTGCTGTTACCACACGCTTTGCGCCTTGGTTCCACCAGAACTGATACGTTCCATAGTTGGTATTATTGGCCTGGGTACTGATATGACGCTCGATTTCCGGGCAGATTTCTTTTGCAATGGTATAAATACCCGGGTCAGAAATAATCAGGGCATCCGGCTTGATTTCCTTTAACTGGGTAAAGTACTCTCTTACACCTTCCAAATCCCCATTGTGAGCCAGTATATTTGCTGTTACATAAACTTTTACGCCATGCTCATGGGCAAACTGGATGCCCTCTGCCATATCCTCCATGGAAAAGTTTTTTGCCTTCGCACGAAGTCCAAATACTTCTCCGCCGATATATACGGCATCCGCTCCATAAATGACTGCAATTTTTAATACTTCCAGACTGCTGGCTGGAATCAGTAATTCTACCGGTCTCATTGATTTATTTCTCCTAATATTTCAATCTGTATCATCTATTTCTTAATGCTAATGGTAACACCGTCTCCAATCGGAAGCACCGATGTGGTAAGACTGTCATTGTGTGTCAGTTCATAAAGATATTCCCGCATTCTCTTATGAATGGTCCGGTTTCTTCTGGTTACTGCATAATGGGATTCGATAATATCTCCCTCCTGCAGCACATTGTCAGATACCAGTAATGCACCAGGCTTCATCAGCCGAAGAATATCCGGCAGGAAATTGATATACTGTCCCTTTGCCGCATCCATAAAAAGAAAATCATAAGGATCTTCTAACGTCTTTAACACCTCTGTGGCATCTCCCGGAATCAGTGTGATTTCTTTCTCTTTTCCGGCACGTTTGAAATTTGCCTGTGCAATAGGAATTCTTTTCTCGTAATTTTCTATAGTTGTAATCCGGCATGGCACCGGATTATATTCTTCCATCAGAAGTGCAGAAAATCCTACTGCAGTTCCCACTTCCAAAATCCGCTCCGGCCGCTTTAATGCCAGCATGGATTTTAAAAAGCTCTGCATTTCCTTACGGATAACCGGCACATAATTCTTCTTTGCCTCTGCCTCAATTTCCTCTAAAAGCGGTGTATTTCCACTGTCTAAGGAATTGATATACGTTACTAATCGTTCCTCTACTATCACGTTGTACCCTCTGTATCTTTTTCCGAAACCGGTGACATGGCTTCCATCATTTCTTTCGCTGTCATGGAAGTATTCAGCGTATATATTCCCGGTTTGATTTTTTTAGAATACGCAGAAAGCTTTAACTGCACTGCAAAAAGCCTGGCATCACGGATAAGTCCTTTCTCCTCTAACATACTTCCAATATCACTACCGGACATTCCAGTCTCTATCTGAACCACAATATCCTTGCCATCACCGGATGACACCGGCTGCTCTGTATACACGCGATATCCGAAATCATATGCATAGCTTCCTGCCTTAAAAAGTACAAAAATCACCAGTACAACAACAAGAACAGAAAAACTGATTCGGACAATTTTCATCACAATCTTACTGGCACTCATCGCACAACCTCTCCATTATCTTTCGTTTACAAAACCTACTTCAAAATTCAAGCCGCCAACCAGTCTGAAATTAATTTTCTGCAGCAGACGGCAGAATGCAAGCTCTGCTGTCATAAATTCTTCTGCAACCGGATTCTTGCGGATATCTATATTTTCCCGCTCCAGATGGTCTACTTCCCAGAACAGATCCACATTTTTACTGTTCTGAATCTGGTAATTCTTCTGGCGGAATGCAAATACAATCTGCTCTAATTCCGGATTCGCATGCAGCTTATTCTTTGCTTCCTGATAACGCTTATATTCATTGGTATCCTGAATTGCATTTACAAGTTCTGTTACCTTATCTTCTACTACGCTCATGTTCATCCACCCACATTAAACTTCCATAATAATTGGAATAATCATCGGTCTGCGCTTTGTCTCTTTCCAGACAAAATCACCTAAAGCATCTTTGATTTCTGTCTTAATCTTGCTCCAGTCTGTAATATTCTTATCCATGCAGTGTTCCATGGTTCCCTCTAATACATGACGAGCTTCCTCCATCAGGCTTTCTGCCCCACGTACATAGACAAATCCTCTGGATACGATGTCCGGTCCTGCCAGCACCATTCCGGAGCCACTTTCCAATGTCATTACAACAATAATGATTCCTTCTTCTGCCAGATGCTGTCTGTCACGCAATACAATATTTCCTACGTCACCAACACCAAGTCCGTCTACCATGACATCCCCTACCTGTACATGTCCGGTAACTGCTGCGCTTTCCTCATCCAGTTCTAATACATCACCGGAAGACAAGAGGAAAATATTTTCTTTATCAATGCCAAGTTCTTCTGCAATCTTAGCCTGGGCAACCAGATGACGGTATTCTCCATGAACCGGAATTGCATATTTCGGTTTTACCAGTGAGTAAATCAGTTTGATATCCTCCTGACAGGCATGACCGGAAACATGAACATCCTGGAAAATAACCTCTGCACCTTTCATGGTCAGTTCATTAATGACACCGGACACTGCTTTTTCATTACCCGGAATCGGGTTGGAACTAAAAATGATGGTATCCTTTGGTTTAATTGTTATCTTACGATGCATGCCGGATGCCATACGGGATAATGCCGCCATGGATTCTCCCTGGCTTCCTGTTGTAATAATAACCGTCTGCTCATCCGGATAATTCTTCAGCTGTTCAATATCAATCAGGGTCTGCTCCGGGATGGTAAGGTATCCCAGTTCAGACGCAATCGTAATGATATTTACCATGCTTCGTCCTTCAATCACTACTTTTCTGCCATACTTATTGGCAGAGTTCATAATCTGCTGTACACGGTCTACATTGGATGCAAAAGTTGCAATAATGATTCGTGTGTTCTTATGGTCAGCAAAAATATTATCAAAGGTCTTTCCTACGGTACGCTCCGACATGGTAAAGCCAGGACGCTCTGCATTGGTGGAGTCACACATCAATGCCAGTACACCCTTCTTACCAATCTCACCAAAACGCTGTAAATCGATAGCATCACCATATACCGGTGTATAATCCACTTTAAAGTCTCCGGTGTGGACAACTGTTCCTGCCGGTGAATAAATGGCAAGAGCTGCCGCATCCTGAATACTATGGTTGGTACGGATAAATTCCACGCGGAAGCAGCCTAAGTTAATATGCTGTCCGTATTTTACTACCTTACGTTTTACTTTCTTGAGCATATTATGCTCTTCTAACTTGTGTTCGATAATTGCAATCGTAAGCTTGGTTGCATAAATCGGCACATTGACTTCTTTTAAAATATAAGGGATTGCTCCGATATGGTCTTCGTGACCATGGGTAATAAAAAATCCCTTTACTTTGTCAATATTATCTTTTAAATAAGTCACATCCGGGATAACAAGGTCTACACCAAACATGTCATCCTCCGGGAATGATAAACCGCAGTCCACAACAATAATACTGTCTTCGTATTCAAAGGCAGTTATGTTCATTCCAATCTGCTCTAATCCGCCTAATGGAATGATTTTCAATTTTGAATTTGCTTCTTTTTTCAAAATATTACCTCCATAAATTCTTTCTTTTCGCGCTCATTGCATTTGTCCGCAATTACATAAGTTCTCCTAGAATTCAATGTCTACATCTTCCATTAATTCTGCGAAAATTTTTGCAAGTGCTTCTAACTCTTTATCATCTTCCACCATTTCATAGATGGTATTGTGATCATCTTCATTCTGTGTTTCTTTTAAAATAAATGCATCCGAATCACCCTCTTCGTCTACTGTGACAAGAAGGTAATTGATTCCCCGTATGGTTGTCTGCTCTAATACATAAAATTCTGCTGACTCATTGGTATCCGGGTCTGTAAAATTTACTTTTTCCATATTTACTCCTAATTCTTTTCATTCTGCAGATAGTCAAGGTATCCCTGTAAAATAAAGGATGCCGCTATCTGATCCACATATTCTTTGCGATTCTCTCTTCGGATTCCGGCTTCCATCATAAGATTATCCGCCGCAACAGTAGTAAGGCGTTCGTCCCACAGCTCTACTGTAAGTCCGGTACGCCTTTCTAACATTTCTTTAAATTCTAAGGTTTTTTCACAACGCTCGCCTTCACTATTATTCATATTTTTCGGAAAGCCGAGAACAATTTTCTCCACGTTATATTCTTTGATTAATTCTTCAATACGTGCCAATGTCTGACGCAGCTTATTTTCTGATTTTCTGCGCACAATCTCAATTCCCTGTGCAGTAATAAGCAGTTCATCGCTAACGGCAACTCCAACGGTTTTAGAACCGAAGTCAAGACCGATTATCCGCATCAACTGCCTCCTACTTCCATGAATTTGTATGGATATATTCCTTTAATATCTCTTCTACAAGTTCGTCACGTTCTACTTTCATAATCAGACTTCTTGCATTATTGTGACTGGTAATATAAGTCGGATCACCAGACATAATATATCCAACAATCTGATTGACCGGATTGTACCCTTTCTCGGATAATGCCTCGTATACAATCTTAAGTACATCATGTACCCTGATTTCCGGTTCTTTTTCAACTCTAAAATATTGTGTGTTATTCATGTTCTGCATTTTTTCACGCCCTTATTTTGCTCTTTTGTTCTTCCTAATGAAAAAGCATCGCTAAATCTATTCTAATATAAAGTACTGCAAAATTCAACCATTATTCAAAATACACTTCTCATACACTTATCTTTTCCCGATAATTCTACTCTGCTTTTTCAATATTTTCCATCCGGTATACATCCGCTGAAATCCGTCCGGTCACTACACCTTTCACCAAAATATTTTCTTCCCCTTCTGCCTCCGGCACTGCTATCTTTACATATTCTTTGGTATATCCGGTAAAATATACATTTCCTGCGATTTCATCGGTTTCTTCTAATAATATTTCTTCCGGTCTGCCAACATAATACTCCCGGAATTCTTCTGACATTTCCTGTGCCAGTGCCAAAAGCACCTTACTGCGTTCTGTCTTCACCTGTTCTGGCACCTGATCCGGCATCACTGCTGCCTTCGTACCTTTGCGCTTGGAATACTTGAAAATATGCATCTCATAAAAATGAATCCGCTCTAAGAATTCCTTCGTTGCCTCAAATTCTTCCTCTGTTTCTCCCGGGAATCCTACGATAACATCTGTGGTAATTGCCGGATGGGTAAAATATTTCCGAATCAGCTTACAGCCTGCTTCATAAGTGGCTGTATCATATTTCCGGTTCATCCGCTTTAAGGTTGCATCACATCCGCTCTGCAGGGACAGGTGAAAATGCGGACAGATTTTTTCTAATTTTGCCAGCTCTTTCACAAAATTCTCATCGATGATTCCAGGCTCCAAGGAACCCAGACGAATCCGGCGGATACCTTCTACTTTATGCACTTCCTGAATCAGATGTAAAAGATTATCTCCATGGTCTAATCCATAGGAACTTAAATGGATTCCGGTCAGTACTACTTCCTTACAGCCATTTGCTGCAAGTGTCTCCACTTCACGCACGACCTCTTCTGCCTTACGGCTTCTGATTCTACCTCTCGCATATGGAATAATACAATATGTGCAGAACTGGTTGCAGCCATCCTGCACCTTTAAGAAAGCTCTGGTATGTTCTTCCGTCCGGCTGATAGACAGTGCTTCATATGCTCTGCCTTTTTCATTAATATCGCAGATATTTTCCTTCCAGTCATCCACTCCTTCGGTTTCTTCGTTTGCATTTTTCTTCTGGTTCATACAGTTTTCAATAAGCTCCACCAGTTCATGTTTCTTGTCATTTCCGATAATGATATCCACGGATAAATCCCTTGCTGCTTCTTCCGATGAAGTCTGGACATAACAGCCGGCAGCGACAACGATACTGTCCGGATTTTCTTTTTTTGCTTTATGAAGCATCTGGCGGGATTTCCGGTCTGCCATGTTGGTTACCGAACAGGTGTTAATCACATAGACATCCGCCTGTTCCGTAAAAGGAACAATCTCATAACCTGCCTGTTCTAATAACTGCTGCATAGCCTCCGTCTCATATGCGTTCACCTTGCATCCCAAATTGTGCAATGCTGCTTTTTTCATTCGATTTTTTCCTCACTTCTAGTTGACTTTTACCTCCAAAGAAGTTACTATTAAGAAAAAGTATTTATAGCAACCAAGGAGGTCTTACTATGAAAACAGTTCAAATTTCATTAAACTCAATCGATAAGGTGAAATCCTTCGTAAACGCAATCACACAGTTCGAATTTGATTTCGACTTAATCTCTGGAAGATACGTTATCGATGCTAAATCTATCATGGGTATCTTCAGCTTAGATTTATCCAAACCAATCGACTTAGCAATTCATGCAGAGTCTAATCTGGATGAGATTATGGAAGCATTAAAACCTTATCTTGTATAATTGAATTGATGTAAATGAATTGAGGGGATTGCGAAAGCAATCCCTTTTTTTACTTTACAGGAAATTGCTTTCCTGCAAAGTAAAAAACGCTCCGCAAGGATGCACACTACTCTGCTTCTACGTGAATCACTTCTACCGTATCAATTGCAGTCTGCATCAGTTCATCAATCTTCTCTTCTAACTTTGTTTCCGATTTCTTGATGTATTCAATGTTCGGTTTGGTAACCGGATGCTTTGCCACAAAAATGGTACAGCAGTCTTCAAACGGCTGGATAGATGTCTCATAGGTATCAATTTTTTCTGACACTTCTACGATTTCCTGCTTGTCAAATCCAATCAATGGGCGGTATACCGGCATGGTACATACTTCATTGGTTGCCGCTAATGACTGCATAGTCTGGCTTGCGACCTGTCCGATACTCTCTCCGGTAATCAGTCCCAAACAGCGATTTTCTTTAGCAAAATGCTCTGCCAGTTTCATCATATAGCGGCGCATGATAATGGTAAGCTCCTCATGTGGACATTTCTCATAAATATAAAGCTGGATATCGGTAAAATTCACTACATGAAGATTGATAGGTCCGCTGTATCTTGCTACCAGTTTTGCCAGATCCACTACCTTCTGTTTTGCACGTTCTGAAGTATATGGCGGTGCATGAAAATAAGTTGCGTCCAACGCTACTCCACGTTTTGCAATCATATAACCTGCTACCGGACTGTCGATTCCGCCGGATAATAATAACATTGCTTTTCCGTTAGAACCTACCGGCATTCCACCCGGTCCCGGAATTTCTTTGGAATAAATATTGATAAGGCTTCTGATTTCAATGCAGACCATAACCTCCGGGTTATGCACATCTACCTTGCTCTCCGGGAACGCATCTAAGATTTTTCCACCCAGTTCAGCATTGATTTCCATGGAATCAAGAGGATAATTCTTTCTTGCTCTCCTTGCATTTACTTTAAAGGTAAAGTTCTTTTCCGGATATTCTTTACCCAGATAATCTACCACTGTCTCCGCTAATTTATCGAAGCCTTCATCCTCTACCTGAAGTAATGGACAGAATCCTACAATACCAAATACACGGCTTAATGCTTCTACGGTCTCGTCATAATCATAGTCATCGGATACTACATTGACATAGATTCTTCCCTGCTCTTTGGTTACTTCAAACTCGCCCTCTGCTGTCTTTAACGCATGACGGATCTGCTCCATTAACATATTTTCAAAAATGTAGCGGTTCTTTCCCTTTACTCCGATTTCTCCATATTTTACCAGAAATGATTTATACATATGATTTCCTTTCTCTTTTAATGTCTTGTATATTTCTTCAATACCGGAAGCAGCTCTCCCAGTACTTCTAATGCGTAATCAATCTCTTCTTCCGTTGTATGCACACTGAAGGAAAAACGCAGTGTGGAATCCAGAAGGTTTTCCTTTAAATGAATATTTCTAAGGGTCTTGCTTCCCTTCTGTTTGCCTGCATGATTATTGGAAGAGCAGGCAGAACCGGAAGATACATAAATCCCCCTGTCTTCCAGTGAATGTAATAATACTTCACTTCGGATTCCTTCAAAGCTGACGCTGACGATATGTGGTGCAGAATCCTCTCCGGTCTTTCCATTTACATGGGTTCCTTCCAGCTTTTCGATTCCGTCGATAAAACGCTGCTTTAATCCGTAAAGATGCGCTCTCTTTTCATCGAGATTCTCATAGATTTCTTCTGCTGCTTCTCCAAGACCTGCAATTGCCGGTACATTTTCCGTTCCGGAACGCATTCCCTTCTGCTGTCCACCGCCTAATATCAGCGGCTTTAATTTCGTCTTTTCCTTCACCCAGAGGAATCCGCTTCCCTTTGGACCGTGAATCTTATGTCCGCTGACGGAAAGCATGTCTATGCCAAGCTTCTTTGGATAGATATACATTTTTCCATAAGACTGGATTGCATCTACATGAATCAGTGTATCCGGATTCTTTTTCTTAATAAGCTCTGCAGCTTCTGCAACCGGCTCGATGGCTCCGATTTCATTATTTACCTGCATCATGGAAACAAGAATGGTCTGTTCCGTTACTGCTTCTTCTAATTCTTCCAGTGAAATAATTCCATTCTCATCCACAGAAAGATAAGTAATGTCAAAGCCCTGCTCCTTTAAGAATTCCATTGGATTCTCTACGGATGCATGTTCAATGGATGTGGTTATAATATGATTTCCCGCTCTGCGGTTTGCCATTGCAGCACCGATAATCGCAAGGTTATTTGACTCCGTTCCACCGGATGTAAAGATGATTTCTTTTTCTGATACTCTTAATGTTTTTGCTATTTTCTTCTTTGCAGTCTCAACAAATCGTTCTGCCTCAATTCCTTTCATATGAAGGGAAGATGGATTGCCATAATCCTTCGTCAGAAGGTCTACCATTAACTGACACGCCCGGTCACTGCAGCGGGTGGTCGCAGAATTATCCAGATATGCTTCCATACTTTTCTACACTTTCTTACTGTTTTTTCGTTATATACGGCTCTCTAATTGCAGCATCAGCATGGACATCATGCAGATACCTGCTGTATCTGTCCGAAGTATTCTTCTTCCTAAGGAAATGGACTGCATGGTCTCTCTTGCTTTTGCAATCTCTTCCTCTGCAAATCCGCCTTCCGGTCCTATCATAATGCTGATACTCTTCCCCGGTTCGATTTGCTCTAATACTGTCCTGGTTCCTTCCATGCCATTTTCATTTTCATAAGGCACTAAGCGGATATCACAGTTTTCTGCCAGCTTTAAGGCTTCCTTGAAAGATACTACTTCATGAATCTTTGGAATGATACTGCGCTTTGACTGTTTTGCTGCAGTCTCTGCCTGCGCCTGCCATTTTTGTACCCGTTGTGCTGCCTTTTTTCCTTCCAGCTTTACCACACAGTATTTCATGGCTACCGGAATGATTTCATAGACACCAAGTTCTACTGCCTTTTCAATCACCGTTTCCATCCGATCTCCCTTCGGCAGTGCCTGAAATAAATAGATTTTAGACGGAAGCTCGGTTCCTTCTTCGTCCACAGATACTATGTCTGCCTGCACGAAATTTTCTCCGGTTTCTGCAATCTTACAAAAATAATTGCCACCTTCACGGTCACTGATGCGAATCGTCTCTCCGATTTTCATACGCAGTACATTCCGGATATGATTTACATCGCTTCCGGTTATGGTAACATATTCTTTGCCCACCTGGCTTTTTTCAACAAAAAACTGATGCATCTATTTTACCTCTGATTTTTCCGTGCAGTTACATTGACCCATTCGCCCTGATGGTTGACTTCTAAGATTTCAAAGCCTGCCTGCTCTAAAGCTTCTTTTACTTCGTTTTCTTTAAAATCAATAATTCCGGAAGTAATAAGCACTCCCTGCTCTTTCGCACACTGATAAAGTGCCGGTGCCATCGGAATAATAATATCCGCTAAAATATTCGCTACGACCAGATCATAACCTGTGCCAATCTTTTCCTGAAATGCTTTATCGTCAATCAGGTTTCCAACATAAAATTCACCTGAATTTTCTGCCAGATGATTGACTGTCATATTTTCATGAGTTGATGTGATACAATCTCCATCCACATCCGTACCCACTACGCTGCCTGCACCAAGCTTTAATGCTGCAATGGATAAGATTCCACTGCCGCATCCTACATCCAGAACACGCTCGCCCTCTTTTAAATATTTACGAATCTGGCGGATACAAAGCTGTGTTGTCTCATGCTTTCCGGTTCCAAAGGAAATACCCGGGTCAATCTCGATTAAGAATTTATTTTTATCCTCTTCCTTTAATAGTTCCCAGGTTGGTTTGATTAAAATATCATCGATATAAAAAGACTGAAAAAACTGTTTCCAGTTATTAATCCAGTCGATATCCTCGGTCTGGCTGGAGGTAATATCTCCGCTTCCGATTTCTACCATGCTTCTTAACTGCTCTAAACCAATGCGAACTGCCTTTAAAGTCTCGGTATGGTCTTCTCCTGCCTCTAAATAAAAGCTGACTTTGCTTTTTCCTTCGTCTGGTGGAAGTTCCGGCGGAAAATCAATAAACATTTCTCCTGTTTCTTCTTTCGTCAATGGTACATTGTCTTCGATTTCAATTCCTTCAATGCCATTTTCTGATAACATCATGCTGATAAAATCCTCAGCTTCTGTTGTTGTATCTATTGTATATTTATCCCATTTCATAGTTTCTGCTCCTGTTCTTATCTTAACCTTCTATTATAAAAAGCAAACATTTTAATCTTAACATAGCTTTTTATTTTTCGCAACTGTAAGGGAATCAACGGTAACCAGCAGACAGCTTCTTTAGATACATAGCGACGCCTACGCATGTCTGGTAACACAAAAACAGCGGAACATATTTCTTCTGCCCGCTGATTTTCCTGTTTATTGCTATGTCATTGCTGTGCTATTATTGCAATCTTATTACTGATATTTTACTTCCAGTTTCTGCATCAACACCTGATATTCCCGGTTAATTTCCTGAATCGTACCGGTGTCTCCATTGAGATTATCCGGATGATATATTTTAATCAAATCCTTATAACGCTTCCGCAATGATTTTTCATTGCCCACGCCCATAAAGAACATTTCTCCCTTCACCACATTGGATGATTGGCTTCTATTCTCCTGTTCAAATTCATGTACTCTGCTGTAAAAGTCTCTCTGACGCTCCATTTTCTGCTTTTCGGCAGCAAGTTTCTGAAGTTCACTTTCTAATATTTTCCACTTCATGTCAAAAAGATGCTGTTCCCGCTTCATCCGCTCCTGTTCAAGATTCTTCTCCATCTCGAATTTCCGCTTCTGGAATTCTAACTCCCTCTGATGGCGTTCCATCTCGCGTTTGGAATTTTCCAGTTCTCTCCTTGTATGTTCCAGTTCCACAGTCTGCTGAAAACACCATTTTTCAAACTGTGCTGCATCCTTCTTAATCACAGCGCTGTTATGCTGCTTCATAAATCTCTCTCCTTGTCTCATAAACGGTTGCCTAAATCAACATATGGTTACAAAAAACTTATGAATCAGGAATAGTATACAATATGTTGTCACAAAATGCAACAACGAGAAACTCACTTTTGCAGGTTTCCCGAGTTATCGCGGTGCTCGCCAAATCTGCATGCAAGCATGCGATTTTTCTCGCTACTCGTGTAAAAAAAGCTGCCTCCATTTTTCAGGAAACAGCTTTATCATTTTTATAAATCATCAAAGGACTCTTTAATTTTTCCCATAAATCCCTTTTTCTTTTTCGTGCCTGCCGCACCATTCTGTGTCTTTAATGAATTACCGGTCTCTGCATCAAACTGGCGCAGTGCCTCTTTTGCAGCTTCATTTAATCCGGTCGGAACCTGAACCACAAGTGTAACATACTGGTCACCACGGACTGCCTTGTTACGCAGGGATGGGATTCCTTTTCCTCTCAGACGGATTCTGGTGTCGGTCTGTGTACCAGGTTTTACTTCGTAGACCACATCGCCGTCGATGGTTGTAATTCTTACTTCTCCACCCAGTGCTGCCTGTGCAAAACTGATTGGTGCTGTTGAATATACATCCATGCCCTGTCTCTGAAGGATTGGATGGCGGGATACTACTACTTCTACCAGAAGATCTCCTCTTGGTCCGCCATTTACACCCGGCTCACCTTTTTCACGGATTCTTACACTCTGACCGTTATCAATTCCGGCAGGAATGCTGACCTTAATCTTCTTCTTGCTGGCAATGTAGCCGGTTCCACGACAGTCCGGACATTTGTCACGAACAATTTTACCGCTTCCGTTACATTCCGGACAGGTCTGTACATTCTGTACCATACCAAATAAGGACTGCTGGGTATATACCACTTTTCCTTTTCCCTGACATTTGCTACAGGTCTCCGGACTGGTTCCCGGCTTCGCTCCTGTACCATGACAGGTCTTACATTCATCCTTTAATACTAAATCAATTTCTTTCTCACAGCCAAATGCTGCCTCTTCAAATGTAATTCTGACACTGGCACGTACATTGGCTCCCTTCATCGGTCCGTTGCTGCTGCTGCTGCGTCTTCCGCCGCCAAAGAAATCTCCGAAAATGTCTCCAAAGCTTCCAAAAATGTCTCCCATATCCATACCTGAGAAATCAAATCCGCCTGCTCCGCCGGCACCTCCATCAAAGGCTGCATGGCCAAACTGGTCATACTGTTTTCTCTTCTCCGGGTCGCTCAGTACTGCATATGCTTCAGATGCTTCCTTAAATTTCTTTTCTGCTTCTTTATCCCCCGGGTTCATATCCGGATGATATTTTTTGGCAAGGACACGATATGCTTTTTTTATTGCTGCGTCATCTGCGTTTTTATCAACGCCTAAGACCTCGTAATAGTCTCTTTTCTGTTCTGCCATAATCTATTCCCTCTTTACCGTTTGTAAGGGTTGACAGTAAAACTGCCAACCCTTTCTACTGCTTTTTATCTGTAGAATTATACTTCTTTGTAATCAGCATCTACCACATCATCATCTGCGGAACCTGCAGCTGCTCCACCGGCTGCACCTGCTCCCATATCAGGACCTGCACCAGCGGCTCCCTGAGCTGCCTGAGCGTTCTCATACATCTTAGCAAATACTTTCTGTGCACTTTCCATCAGTTTCTCTTTTGCTGCTTTCATCTCAGCAACCTGATCATCTGTCATGTTTTCAGCCTGTGGATTTGCATCTACTAAAGCTTTCAGTGCATTTAAGTCAGCCTCTACTGCAGATTTATCTGCCGCATCAAGGTTATTTCCAACCTGGTCTAATGCCTGCTGTGTCTGGAATACGAAGGCATCTGCATCATTTCTGGTGTCAATTGCTTCTTTTCTCTTCTTGTCCTGTGCTTCAAATTCAGCTGCTTCTTTTACTGCTTTATCGATATCTGCATCAGACATGTTAGATCCGGCAGTAATTGTAATATGCTGTTCTTTTCCGGTTCCTAAGTCTTTTGCAGATACATTTACAATACCGTTTGCATCGATATCGAAAGTAACTTCAATCTGAGGAACTCCACGACGTGCTGGTGGGATACCATCCAGACGGAACTGTCCAAGGGATTTGTTATCTCTTGCGAACTGACGCTCACCCTGTACTACGTTGATATCTACTGCTGTCTGATTATCTGCTGCTGTTGAGAAAATCTGGCTCTTTCTTGTAGGAATTGTTGTATTTCTCTCAATCAGTCTTGTTGCAACTCCACCCATGGTCTCGATAGACAGTGACAATGGAGTAACATCCAGAAGAAGGATATCACCTGCGCCGGCATCTCCTGCTAATTTACCACCCTGGATACAAGCACCAAGTGCTACACACTCATCCGGGTTTAAGGATTTACTTGGCTCTTTGCCTGTTAACTGTCTTACTTTATCCTGAACAGCCGGGATACGTGTAGAACCACCAACCAATAATACCTGGCCTAAGTCTGCATTGGTTACGCCTGCATCCTTCATAGCGTTCTGTACCGGGATTGCTGTTTTTTCTACTAAGTCATGTGTCAACTCATCGAATTTTGCTCTTGTCAAGTTCATATCAAAGTGCTTTGGTCCTTCTGCTGTTGCAGTAATGAATGGCAGGTTGATATTGGTTGTTGTTGCAGAAGACAACTCTTTCTTAGCTTTCTCTGCAGCTTCTTTTAATCTCTGAAGAGCCATCTTATCGGTAGATAAGTCAACGCCTTCTGCTTTCTTGAATTCGTCAATCATCCACTGTGTAATCTTGTTATCGAAATCATCTCCACCTAATCTGGTATCACCATTTGTAGATAATACTTCGATGACTCCGTCACCGATTTCAATGATAGATACATCAAATGTACCACCACCTAAGTCGTATACCATAATTTTCTGTTCTTTTTCGTTGTCCAGTCCATAAGCAAGTGCTGCTGCTGTCGGCTCGTTGATGATACGTTTTACATCAAGTCCTGCAATCTTACCTGCATCCTTGGTTGCCTGACGCTGTGCATCATTGAAGTATGCCGGTACAGTAATAACTGCTTCTGATACTTTTTCTCCTAAATATCCTTCTGCATCAGCTTTTAATTTCTGTAAAATCATTGCAGAAATCTGCTGTGGAGAATACTGTTTGTCATCAATGCTTACTTTGTAATCGGTTCCCATATGTCTCTTAATGGAAGAGATTGTTTTCTCTGCGTTGGTTACTGCCTGACGTTTTGCTGGTTCACCAATCAGACGCTCACCTGTTTTTGTAAATGCTACGATAGATGGTGTTGTTCTTGCACCTTCCTGGTTTGCTATAACGGTAGGTTTTCCACCTTCCATAACTGCCACACAACTGTTTGTTGTTCCTAAATCAATACCAATAATTTTACTCATGTTCTTATCCTCCTATGCTTAATTCGCTACTTTTACCATGCTATGTCTGATTACATTTTCTTTGTACTTGTAACCTTTCTGTAACTCCTCGGCTACTACATTCTCACCGAGTTCTTCATCTTCCACATGCATTACTGCATTATGGAGATTCGGGTCAAACTCCTGACCGGCTGCTTCAATCGGTGTTACACCAACTTCTGTCAGCACTGTCATCATCTGCTTATAAATCTTATCCATACCTTCTACGAAGCCATTGTTTTTGTCTTCTTCCGGTACAGCTGCAAGCCCTCTTTCAAAATTGTCGATAACTGGAAGGATTTTCTCTAAGATTGCACTGGCTCCCATGTCATACATCTGGCTCTTTTCCTTTTCCGTTCTCTTACGGAAGTTTTCAAATTCTGCCATCTGACGTTTCAGCCGGTCGGTTAAATCTTCAATCTGTTCGTCCTTCTTATCTTTCTTGTCTTTCTTTTTAAAGATACCTTTCTTTTTCTCCTCATCTTCTTTCTCTATTTCTTCCGGTTCAGATTCGGTATCTTCCGTTTTTTCTTCTGCCTCAACTTCTTTTTCTTCTGAGGCGGTATTCTGTGCTTCTTCCTGTTTTTTTGCATCCTCTGCTTCTAAGTCTTCTAATACTTCCTCAAGCACTTCTTCTTTCTTTTCTTCTGCCACTTCCTTACCACCTTTCTATGCTATTCTTTCTTCGGCTTATCAAATATGCCTTCTAGTTGTGATTTCAAATTTTTCAGATTATCCATGACGTTCTCATAATCCATACGCTTCGGTCCGATAATTCCTATCGTTCCCTTCACGCCTTTACCAAGTTCATAGGTAGCTGTTACCACACTGCAGTCCTTCATGGTCTGAATTGGAGATTCATCTCCTATATAAACCTGTATGCCGTTCTCCTCATTGCTGAGGTTATCCGTCACCAGACTTACTAACTGTTTCTTCTCTTCTAACGCATCTAAAAGCTCTCCTGCTTTCTGCGAATCCGATAACTCCGGATATTTTAAGATATTCGTTGCACCACTGGTATATATCTCCAAATCCTCATCTTCGCTGATTGCTTCTGCTACTGCATCCAATACATCACTGATGACTTTGGAATGGATACCGGCTTTCTCTTTCAACACTGCTATGGTGCCCAGATTAATCTGATCTAATGACAATCCATTTAAATGTGTATTCAAAAGCATGTTAAGTTTTAACATATGCTCATTATCTATCGGCTCTTCTATCGGAATCATCTTATTTTTCACAAGATTGCCTTCCAATACGACAACTGCCAGAATATGTTCATCATCCACATTGGATAACTGGATGAACTTCAGGCTGTTGTGGTGATACTGCGGTGCTGTTATCATGGTGGTGTAATTCGTGTTGTTTGCCAACAGCTTTGCCACCTGCTGCAATACCTGTTCCATCTTCTCCGTATGTTCAATTACGAACTCTTTCATATCGGATACTTCTTTGTCCTTCTCTGCAATCAGATTATCTACATAGAAGCGATATCCCTTATCGGATGGAATTCTTCCTGCCGATGTATGTGGCTGCAAAATATATCCCATCTCTTCCAAGTCCGACATCTCATTCCGGATTGTTGCGGAACTTAAGTTCAAATCCGTATACTTGGAAATGGTTCTTGAACCAACCGGCTCACCTGTTTCCAGATAGTTGCGAATGATTGCATTTAAGATTTTTGTTTTTCTTTCATCTAATTCGTTCTCGTTCATTCACGTTCTCCTGAAAATGAAACTTTTATAGGTATTTGAAAAAGCTTTTTGTACTGCTTTTTCTTTGTTGTTAGCACTCAACTTGAAAGAGTGCTAATTTCTATGTACTTAAGATAGCACCATTCTTTTTTTTTGTCAACAGCATTTTATAATTTTATAGTTTCTTTAGATTTGTTCTGATTCAATGCTGTTCAACACCGCACTACTTAATCCAGTAAAAACTGGGCGAGTACATAGTTACTGATGTCCATGCCGTGGTCGCTGAGCTTTATTACACCGGCTTTTTTCTCGATTAAGTCCTCTTCCTGAAGCTGGTTTAAGACTTCGCCATATACTGCTTCTATTTCCACGCCAAAAGTCTCTTTGAATTCTGTTCTTGTAACTCCCTTTAACATACGCAGGCCTAAAAACATGAATTCTTCCATCTGAGCATGGCGGCTGATTGCATCTGCACTCTCATGGAGATTCAATGCCGGTACTCCATCTATTTCCTTCGCCGAAATATTACCGCATGCTTTGATATACGCTTCAATCTCTCTTATATTACTGTAGCGTACTTCTCCAATCAGGGAAGCTGCCCCAAGTCCTACCCCAAGATACGGTACCCGCTTCCAGTATCCGATATTATGCCTTGCCTCTTTCCCCTGCTTAGCATAATTGGATACTTCATAATGCTCATAACCTGCCTCTGCAAGAATCTCCTGAGTCTTTTTATAAATTTCATACTCCGTCTCTTCAGATGGCAGATGCTCTGTCGGCTTTCCGGCTTCCCGGAGCACTGCCTCGAATTTGTATTTTTCATAAAATGGTGTTCCCTTTTCGATAATCAGGGAATAGGCTGAAATATGCTCCGGTTTTAATGCTATGACACGCTTTAAGCTGGTGACAAATTTCTCCGTACTCTGATAAGGCAGGGCACTCATCAAATCAACGTTGATATTTTCAAAGCCACATCTTCTGGCACATTCATAATTCTCCAAGAACTGCCGGTATGTATGGATTCTTCCTAATATCTTTAATTCATCATCAAAGGCAGACTGTAACCCTATGCTGAGACGGTTAATGCCTACTTCTTTATAGGTAAGAAGTTTTTCCTCATTTAAAGTTCCGGGATTACATTCTATGGTAATCTCTGCATCTGCTTCCACCACAAAGCTTAGCTGAATCTGTTTTAAAAGAAGTGCGATATATTCCGGTGCTAAAAGAGACGGTGTTCCGCCCCCTATATATATAGTAGAAAGAGCTGGACGTCCCATTGTCTGTCCGTAATATCTGATTTCATGCAAAAGAGCACCCACGTAGCGGTTTTGTAACCGCTCGTCCGCAGGTGCTGATAAGAAATCACAATATTCACATTTTCTTACACAAAAAGGAATATGCACATAAAGTTCCATCTATGTTCTCCTGTCATCTATTTCTCATCTAACTTCAGTACACTCATAAATGCTTCCTGTGGAATCTCTACATTTCCCACCTGACGCATACGTTTCTTACCTTCCTTCTGTTTCTCTAACAATTTACGCTTACGGCTGATGTCACCGCCGTAACATTTTGCCAGCACATCTTTTCGCATTGCTTTTACTGTCTCACGGGCAATTACCTTGCTTCCAACGGCTGCCTGAATCGGGATTTCAAATAAATGTCTCGGAATCTCTTCCTTTAACTTCTCACACATCTTTCTTCCACGCTCATAGGCGGTATCCTTAAATACAATAAAGGAAAGAGCATCCACTTCTTCTTTATTAATAAGAATATCCAGCTTCACAAGCTCTGACTGCTCATAACCCTTCATCTCATAATCAAAGGACGCATATCCTTTGGAACGGGATTTCAATGCATCAAAGAAATCATAAATAATTTCATTTAACGGAAGGTCATATTTAATAACTGCACGGGTCTGCTCAATATATTCCATACTCTTATAGATACCACGGCGTTCCTGGCACAAATCCATAATGGCACCTACATATTCGGATGTCACCATAATTTCTGCTGCAACCATCGGCTCTTCCATATATTCGATTTCGGATGGATCCGGAAGATTGGATGGGTTTGTCAATTCTATCATGGTACCATCAGTCTTATGTACCCGGTATACAACGCCTGGTGCTGTCGTTACTAAATCAAGATTAAATTCTCTCTCTAACCGCTCCTGAATTACCTCCAAATGAAGCAGTCCCAAGAAACCACAGCGGAAACCAAAGCCCAATGCAATGGAAGTCTCCGGTTCAAACTGTAATGCTGCATCATTTAACTGTAATTTTTCCAAAGCATCACGAAGATCCGGATATTTGGCTCCATCTGTTGGATATAATCCACAGTACACCATCGGATTAACTTTCTTATATCCCGGCAATGGTGCATCACAAGGACGCTTTGCTTCTGTTATGGTATCACCCACACGGGTTTCTTTCACATTCTTAAGGCTGGCAGTAATATAACCTACCATTCCGGCTTCTAACTCATCACATGGAATGAACTGTCCGGCTCCGAAATATCCTACTTCTACTACATCTGCCTCTGCTCCGGTTGCCATCATGCGGATGGTTGTCCCCGGTTTTACGGAACCTTCCCGGATTCTGCAGAATACAATAACACCTTTATAAGCATCATACACAGAATCAAAAATCAACGCCTGAAGAGGCGCTTTGGCATCCCCTTTTGGTGCCGGTAATTTATGCACAATCTGCTCTAATACTTCTTCCACATTCAACCCTGTTTTGGCAGAAATCCGTGGTGCATCCTGTGCCTCAATTCCAATCACATCTTCAATTTCTTCTACTACTTCTTCCGGCCTTGCACTCGGCAGATCAATTTTATTAATGACTGGAATCACTTCCAGATCATGGTCTAATGCCAGATATACATTGGCAAGGGTCTGTGCCTCAATCCCCTGTGCCGCATCTACTACCAGCACTGCACCGTCACAGGCAGCAAGACTTCTTGATACTTCATAGGTAAAGTCCACATGTCCCGGTGTATCAATCAGATTGAAAATATATTCTTCTCCATCTTTGGCATGATATATAATACGGACTGCCTGGGACTTAATGGTAATTCCACGTTCCCGCTCCAAATCCATATTATCTAAAACCTGCGCCTGCATTTCGCGGCTGGTCAGAAGCCCTGTCATTTCAATAATACGGTCTGCAAGGGTTGATTTACCGTGGTCAATATGGGCAATGATACAAAAATTACGAATCTTACTCTGGTCGATTGACATATATTTACTCCTTCTTTATTCCATGTTTCAAAAGGAAATCCGTCCACAGGGAATAATATTTTCCCAGCAGGTGAATCTCATCATAAGTATATTCCGGATTCAGATTTCCTGTTTCGTCAGTCACTACTTCATTTACATCAATATAAAATATATCGTGATTATTTGCAAGCATTGCAATTCTGTCATTCCGTTCTTTGATTGCCGGATTGTTAAAAATCGGGTCGGTTTCTGACTTTTCCTGTTTTACATACATAATGCCCTGTAAGAAAATCAGTGCATCTGGCTGTAATTCCCGGATATGATTGACAGCTTCTTCATATTTTTTCATAAAGCTGTCTACTGTACCGGTTCCCATTTCGTTGATTCCAATCATCAGATAGACTTTACCAAACTGATGCTTGCTTAATGCTTCTTCAATGGTAATCTTCGCGCCGTTTTCCTCGACAATCGGCGTATCAAACATATCATAGACCGTAAGTCCGATACTGGCATAATAAGTTGCATTATCCCAGCCGCCATAATCCCTTAATCCAACGGTTCTGGAATCTCCGATAAATACTGCATCATCAAAATAATCCTGGGTTACATCGGTAAAAGTATAAGTCTTATCCGCTTCTGCCTCCGTATCTGCAACTGCTTCTGTTGCTTCTTCCGTTGCCGGCTCCTCTTTGTCAGCATATACGCTTTCCAAATCCTCCTCCGGTTCTGCCTTATCCCATGGCAGAATGCCCTCTTTGGATGCCTGCATCATGCCAGCCACCGCCGGAACCTTCGGCCAGTCCTTATTATATTCTTTATATGCGCCCTTTGTTCCGGCTAAGGCGACACCGCTTACCAGCAGCATACTGATTGCCGTAACAATAAGAAGCGGACATTTCTTCCATTTCTTCATGGCAGCCTCCCATTAAAAACTAAAATACATAAACGGATTGTTCAGTCCATTTGCAATCTGATAAATACAAATCCATAATACAACAAACAAAATTGCTTTCATCCACCACTTCTTCCAGCATTTTTTTAATATCTTATCCATAAAAGGAAGTGATACCACGAATGCCAATAGGAAAAACACTCCATAGGTTCTGCCGTATTTCAGATAATCGCCTGCATTGACTGCGATTCCGGTTCCAAAGAACGGGAACAGTCTTGCAAAATATACTTTCAAATCAGATAACTTCGTAATTGCAAACACGACCCAGGTCAGAGGGATTACAAACCAGATGTAAAGGTGTGCCAGCCATCCATGTTTCTCCAAAAAATTTCTGATTACAAATCGTTCCAACGCAATAAATACAAATAAAATCAAGCCCCATAATGGAAAATTAATGGTAGAACCATGCCACATTCCGGTTACAACCCAGACAATCAGCAGATTGAAAAATGTCCACGCATTTCCCTTCCGGTTGCCTCCCAACGGAATATATAAATAATCACGGAACCATCTTCCCAGTGTAATGTGCCACCGGCGGTAAAACTCAGACACTGTCCTGGAACGATACGGATGGTCAAAGTTCTTCGGCAAATCAAATCCAAGCATCTCTCCGATTCCGATTGCCATCAGGGAATATCCCTGGAAATCAAAGAATAACTGTGCAGAATAACCGAATGCTCCCATCCACGCTAACGGTGTGGAAATACTCTCAAAGCCAATGCCCTGAATATCACGCCAGAGAATTGCCAGATGATTTGCAATAATTACTTTATATCCCAATCCTATGATAAAAAGAGTCAGACCATGTTCGATTTTCTCCAGACGGATTGGATGTTTCTTTAACTGCCCTGCCATATTGGCAAACTGGGCAATCGGTCCGGATATCAGCTTTGGGAACAAAAGGATATAAGTTCCATACTCCAGATAATCCCTCAACGCTGCTGTTTTCTTCTTATAGACATCCAGCACATAGGAAAGCATGGTAAAAGTATAAAAGCTGATTCCAAGCGGAAGCGACAATCTTGTATACTTAAATATACACAATAATCCGATATTATAGCAAAGCAAAATCACAAGCATGGTATTTCTGCTGCTCTTCCTTCTTATATGATCCATCAGTAATACCAGAATGTAGTTCAGACTCATGGAAAACAGTAAAAGAAGTGCATCCTTCCAGCTTCCCATGGCATAGAATACCAGACTGCCAAAGAAAAGTACCGGATTTTTATACTTTACCGGTACCAGATAATATATAATAAGAAAAATCGGCAAAAACCGAAATAAAAATTCTAAGCTTGAAAATTCCATGATGACTCCATATCTTTCGTTTTATTTTACGCATCTCTTTTATTATATAAGAAATGCAAGTGATTTCAATGTGTTTTTCCGAAAAAGTTATTACATTTTCATTACGAAATATTTTTCTAATTTTCTCCATGCAGCACTCTGTTCAAAAGGTCTGCCAGTGGAACCATGGCATTGCGTGCCTCCTCCTGCGTGTTAGTATAGGAACCCATTTCAATCAAAAGATATTTCTCTTTAAAATGCATATTATACCGGTATCCTTTTAAATAAATCGGGCGGGTAAGATTCGGATAATACTCTGCCGCTGCAATCTGCATCTGCAGGGAAAAAGCAAGATTCCCGGTAAGGTTTGGATTATTGAGATAAGAAATATCTCCTAACGCTTTTGTCCGGCTCAGTCCGTTAAAGAACATAATCGGTGCCATCTGCACCCCGTTTACCTCCCGCACCATATGCTTATCCACTGCATCACGATGTAAATCTATTACCACTTCTATGCTCGGATTCTCTGCTAACAGCTGCTCAATGGGCCCCTCCGCATTGGCATAGGCGTGATCTCTGTCTCCCACATCATACTGTCCCATATGATGCATGACCTGAAATCCATATTTTTCCTGTAACAGGCTGGTAAGATATTCCCCTGTTCCCATAACGCCCGTCATTACATCCTTTGGGTCGGAATCTGCAAACATTTCCTGGGAATGGGTATGGTAAATCAGAATCTGCGGCTGGTCTGCCGGCGTTTTTATGGTTAAATCCATATTTAACAATTCTTCTGCATTTAACTGACTGCTATTGATGGTTGTTGTATTGTCCACCTGATAAAAATTCTGAATCAGATAATCAAAATCATTTAATTTTTCTCTTGGAATCTCCACCAACGGCTGAGAGCTGACTGCTGTATCATCCGGGGCTGCCGGCTGCTCTGCCGCTTCTGCTGCCGCATCTGCTCCTGCCTGCGCATTTTCCTGCTCCATTTCTGCCACTATGCAGTCCTGATTCTCTCTGCTGGCTGCCTCCGCCATCTGCCTGGCCTCTACTTCCGCTTCATCCTTTCCTTCCATTGCAACAATCTCTTCTTCTGAAAGGCTGCTCTCAATTGTCGTTTCATAAGTCCTTATGGTATCTGCATATCCGATAAGCGGTATCTGGTCTGTCACTTTTTCCAGCAAAAAATCACTCAGTGTCTGTTCCTGCCTGCCCTCTGCCATATAGGCAACAGTCGGAATATACTGTCTGGTCATGGACATGGATATCTCATTCTGTATATAGGAAAAAAAACGTTTTGCCAGTGTTTCCCTTCCGGTTCCCGCTTTCACCATAAGAAAAAAAGCATACAACAGAAAAAGTGCAATAGCAGACTGCCTGTACCATTTTTTTCGTTTCCTGACCAGTTCCGTTTTTCCCTGATATCTTTGCCCATAGACTCTCATGCTGCCAGCACCTCCTGTTCTGCCATAGCAAACACTATATTCTATGCAGCTTCTGTCCCTTTAGAACCGGGAGAATGCCAGATTCAGTCCCTCTGATATGGTATAGCTCAGCCTTTTTACCGCTTCATCAATATCTTTTGGTGTTACAAACATTGCATTCAAATGTGGAGATAAAAGTTCTCTTGCCAGCTCATGCTTTTCAATTTCATCCAGACCTGCCAGCCCATTTCCCACACTTTTTAGCTGCGCTGACTCCCGCATGGCTCCGATTAAGTCACTCATAGTATCCGAAACTATCGTTGCGGCATCTACTACGGTAGGAATTCCTATGGCAATTACCGGAATTCCCATGCTTTCTTTATTAATGGCGTGCCTGTGATTGCCCACACCGGAACCGGGATTAATTCCGGTATCCGTAATCTGGATGGTACGGTTCAGACGCTTCACGCTGCGGGCTGCCAGTGCATCCACCACAATTACAATATCCGGTTTCGTCTCTTCAATGACTCCACGGACAATCTCTCCTGATTCCATACCGGTCTGTGCCATTACGCCCGGCACAATTCCGCTTATCTGGCTCGTTGCCTTATTTCCAAAGGCATATTGTCCATATTCCTTGATAATGTGCCTGGTAATCATCATATTATCTACTACATAAGGTCCTAATGCATCCGGTGTCACTTCCCGGTTACCAAGACCCACTACCAATATCTTGAGTTCTTCTTTTTTCCCCGGCAACATGGTTTCAATCACTTTTGCCAGCTGCCCGGACACTTCTCTGTGATAATCCTCATCTTCTTCCATCATGTCCGAAGCCTCAATGGTAATATAGGTTCCCTTCGGTTTTTTCATTGCCTTTGCTCCGTTTTCTGTGTCAATGAATACTCTTGTAATCATGATTTCCGGTGAAATTCTCTCCTCATCCACCCGTACTCCCTTTACTTCAATATGATCTTCATCAAATTTTTCTCTCGTCTCTAATGCGAGGTCTGTTCTTATCTGAAACATAGCTTCACTTCCTGTAAACAATTTTTCCAAATAAATTTTCTTTATTATTTTTTACATTTTTTCTCCAAATATGTATTGACAGATGCAAATATGTGGGATAAACTAACATGGTATGTTTACATTAGAACGTCCGTGTCCGGCTTTAATGAAACAACCAAAAACAATAAAACAATCATATTGGAGGTGTACAGGTTGGCTAACATTAAATCTGCTAAGAAAAGAATTCTTGTAAATCAGACCAAAGCTGATAGAAACAAAGCTATTAGATCAAAAGTTAAAACATCTATTAAGAAAGTAGACGCTGCAATCGCTGCAAACGATAAAGAGGCTGCTGCTGCTGCATTAGTTGCTGCAACATCTGAAATCAACAAAGCTGCTACTAAGGGTGTTTATCACAAGAACACTTCTTCCAGAAAGATTTCACGCTTAAACAAAGCTGTGAACAAAATGGCATAATTGCCGGAAGAGCATAGATTATAAACGATTATAAAAAAGAACGTTTCGTACCGTCATTCGAAACGTTCTTTTTTTATGCACTGTATTTTACAATCAGAAGTTCTACGGCTAACTGGTCTGCCATTCTTCCCGTCTTGACATCCTCTTCTGCCTGTCCGCAGTCTTCTATTGCTTCCTTTAACTGATTTATTTTAAAAGCTCCTGCCTGCCGAAGGTTCTTCTGCACTGCAAAGCTTGGCATCCCTGCAGTCTTTGCAATACTGACAGCAGGATATCCTTTTGCTGACATGCTTTTTATCAAAAGCAGATTCTGGAACTGTCTTGCAATCAGGAATAAAATCCGCATGGGTGCTTCCTTTAATGCCAGTAAATCGTAATATAAGTCCAAAGCCTTCTTCTGATTCTTGGCAGAGATGGCATCAATCATTTCAAAGATTTTATTTTCCGTCTGTCCGGTACAGATTGCCTCTACATCTGCCGCAGAAATCTCTGTCTTATCCAATGTATAACAGATAAGCTTTTCTAATTCCTTATCAATATTTTCCATATCGGAACCGGTCTTTGACAGGAAAAGCTGCATCACGGACTGGGTAATTTTCTTCCCTTCCCGCTGGATTCTGCCCAGTATCCAGCGGATCAGCATATCTTCCTTCGGGGTCTCAAATTCTACGGCACTTCCAGCCCTGGATGCCGCTTTAAATAATTTGGAACGCTTATCCACTTCTTCTTCCACAAAAACAAAGCAGGTGGATTCCGGCACCTGGCTCATATATTCTGCCAGGTCATCACAGCTGTTTTTAAAGAAGCCACTGTTTTCCACCAGAATCATACGCTTTTCTTTAAAGAATGGCAGTGTCTCCGATAAATCAATCAGTTCCTTTGGATTAATATCCTTTCCCTCATATGCTGAAAAATTCATCGTATCATCCGGCTCTACCAGTGCATGTTTTAGCTTATCACGATACTGCCGTTTCAGATAGTCTTCCGTTCCATATAAAAGATATACGTTTTTTAATTGTCCCATTTTAATGTCATTATCTATTGTTTTCATAAAGGATATTATACTATATTTTTACTTCTTTATCAAAGTATACTTACCGAAAACTGTGAATTGTGATCCTTCCTTTTTCCTCTTCCAGCGAAATCTGACCGCCTTCCATCGTATCAAAAATTTCTGCCGAAGCTTCTTTTAATCGATTTATGGTCTCCTGATGAGGGTGTCCATATCGGTTGTTTTCCCCACAGGAAATCAATGCCAGTTCCGGCGAAAGTGCTTTTAAAAACTTTTCTGTCGTGGAATACTTTGAGCCATGATGTCCTACTTTAAGAAAATCTACTTTCCACAACCGCTGCTTTTCTAAGAGCCAATTTTCTTCTGCTTCTCCGGCATCTCCGGTAAATATCCCGGAAATATATTTCGTCTGATAGAGCAATATCATGGATTTTCCATTCTCATCCTCTGCCTGATACTCTCCGTCCGGAAGGAGGCAGCTTATGGTATCCTCGCCACTTCTTATGCAATCTCCTTCTTTCATATATACGATGGGAATGTTTCTCCGCTCTGCCAGTGCACATATGCTCTGATAATTCTTTACATCCGGCTGTTTTCCAGGCAATATAATATTTTCAACAGAATACTCCGTCTCAAGAACTTCTAACAATCCGTTCACATGGTCTTCGTCATAATGGCTTATAAACCAATAATCTATCTTCGTGATTCCATTGCTTTTTAGAAATGGCAAAATCCGATACGTTCCCACCTTAGACACATCAGTGCTTCCGCCATCCAGAAAAAGATTGGTATCTTCCCCCAGTCGTACATAGATGCCATCTCCCTGCCCCACATCAAGAACTGCCATAAGATGATTACTCTTTACCGGACGAAGAACCAGAAGTAACACCACGCTTCCAATCAAAACAATCGGAAACTTTCTAAGGAGTATATTTGTATTTCTATTCCCATCTCTGTTTCCGCTTTTCTTTGTCCGGTTTTTTATCAGCAAGCAGGTGGCTGCAAGCATCAGATAATAGAATATGATGCGCTGTATCGGCCACTGTCCTACTATCTTCATAGCTCCCGGGAGCCGGCTGCACCAGCTGACTCCCGCATAAATTCCGTCCAGCAATAATTCCAACATCATGATTACCGGTCCCGCAAACAGCCTCCCTACAACAATTTTTCCCATACACATGAGCAATGTTGCAACTATCCCGTTTATTAAAACTGCACTTAACAAGGAAACTATCAACAGATTCAGAATCAAAGCATAGACCGGCACTTCATAATAATAGTATGCCACCAGTGGAAGTGTTGTAAGTTGAACGGAAAGCGAAACTAAAAAGTTCTGCCGGATTTGCCGTTTCCATTTTTCCCGTATTTTATTTGCCGCCTTATCGCCTGTTTTCCGTTCCTGTGTTTGCTCTTTTTGCTCCCCCGGAAACAACTGTCCAATACATTTTGCCACTACTACCACACCAAGAATTGCAGCTACCGAAAACTGGAGTCCTGCATTTTCAACCAGATACGGGTTTTTCCATAAAAGCACCAGCACTGCCACAGAAAGAGCGGTTCTGCTATCATAGCTTCGCCCGGACAACTTGGCTGCCATAAGAAGTGCAAACATAATCCATGCCCGGATAGCAGATATTCCCATCCCGGTCATTTTCACATAACAGAGCAAAAATACAACCGCTGCCGTACAGGCACAAAGAGAATTTCCTTTTTTTCTAAGAAGTCCATAGCAGAACAGTCCAATGCAGGAAATATGCATTCCACTGATTACCAGCACATGGCTGGCTCCTGCCTGTTGAAAGACTGTCGAAACTTCCTTTTCCAAAAGTTCTTTATCTCCTAAAAGCATTGTTCCAAGAATCCCAGCATTTCTTTCCGATAAATTATTTATATAATCTTCTTTTAATTTTTCTTTTATCGTAAATAATTTCTCTGCCAGTACATCTTCTCTTCCATATTCCTCACAAATCCTTTCGGCATCAAAATGATAATCCATATTCAGACTGTGATAATATTGAAATTCATCATAATTACCATCATTGGCAGCGCGATTCAGTTGTCGGATATTTCCTTCTAATACAATGGTTGTTCCAATACGACACGATTGGTCAGATGGTTCTTGCTTCAGTCGAACCAGGACAGAATTGGTTTTATAGGTTTTATCTCCAATCCGTAAGAAAACATGATTAAGATATAATCTTGTCTGATTGTTTTTTCGTTCTTTTTTCTCTATCTTCCCCTGTAAAATTGTCTTTTCATTTTCCGTCTGCCAGCCTCTGGAAGCATCTGTTTCTACAGAAAGGCTGGTCTCCTGCTCTTTTAAAATCGTCTCAATGGTATAGCTTTGCTGCTGCATATACCAGATTCTTGCAATTCCCAGCAGAAAAAATCCTATTCCAAGTACTGCTGTAAACCGGTATACCCTCCGTTTTCTTTGCCGCAGGGCATACAGCAGATACATCTGACACCCTGCCACAAAGCTGATAAGGATAACTTTTATGACCGTCGGAACAGACAGGCAGACAATAATACCACACAGGAACAATATCGTTCCATAGCATAAGGGGCGTTTTATAATTTCGATATAACCCCTCCTAAATATTTTTCTAAGGTGTTTCTTCTTAATATGTTACTTATAAGATACTTCTTCTTAAGACCTTCTCCTAAGGTGTCTCTTCTATTTGTGCTTCTGTAGATACCGTCTCGTTCTCATCTGCACTTACCACATAGTCAAGGTTCTGTTCATAAAGCTGGTCTAATGCAAAACTATCCCGGTAAACACCGCTGGTCTTTCCATTTACAGAAATCTGCACCTTACTGATGGTTGAAATCTCTGATAAAGAGTCTACAATAGAATAAATGACAATTGGCTCCTGTATTTCATAATTCTGATTCAGGAACGCCTCATCTAATGTAACATAGCAGATTCCATTGGTTGTCGTAACATTGACAAGATTTGTTCCTTCCGGAAGTGGTGCTTTCAAATTCTTATCATCCGGTCCCTTTAAAAGATTCTCCATAATCAGTTTTTCCAAGGAAATGTTACTGCTGTACTGTACTTCTTTTTCGCATTCTACCAGTCCATTTCCATCAGCATTTGCATAATATAAATGTAATGTTGTTGTCTGAATGGAATTAATCTGTTTTCCCGGATTCTCAACAAAGCTTTCTTCTGTCATCAGTCCGATTACATTATCCCGGCTGTCTGCCAACGGTGCATCTCCCACATAAAAAGATACATATTTTACATCCGGAAGCTGTACCAGTGTCTTTACCACTGCTGCCCGGCACAACACCTCATCTGTAGACTGCATTTTGGAATAATTATCATTAAAGTAAAGGAACAGCTGATTGCTTTCCAGTGACCAGTCTGTAATTGTAACATCACCAGGAACCGGTTTCTGATACTCCACGCTATCCGTATTGGTGCACAACGCATCTAAAAGAGTGGCTATCATGTCCTCTGTCTTGCCCTCTTTCAAATCATATGGCTGCTCTACCACTTTTGTTTTTTCTTTATTCAGATAATAAATATGATACGCCGGGTCATCTGTCTCCTGTCTGCCACACCCTGTGAACAGCGATACCAGAAGGATAAAACTCAGCCATCCTGCAATTTTCTTCATGCCAGACCTCCTAGGCAATGTAATTCAGCGGAATCCGCACAGTAAAGAGCGTTCCCTCACCCTCTGTACTAAATACCTTAATTGCACCACGGTGCATTAATATTGCATTTCTTGTAATGGCAAGTCCAAGTCCGGTTCCACCTATTTCTCTGGAATGGGACTTGTCCACGCGGTAGAATCTTTCATAAATATGCTCTAAGGAATCCTCCGGAATACCGATGCCGGAATCCTCTACCTTAAGATAGAAATACTGATAATCTGCATTCAGGGACACATGTACCCAACCGTCTTCCTTATTGTATTTGATTGCATTTTCCACCAGATTGGTAATGGCAAGCGTCAGCTTTACCTCATCAATTTCCGCTGTAACAGGCCGGAAGCTTTCCAACACCAGATCTACATGCTGTTTTTCCGCAATCGGTTTTAATCTCTTTAAAATTAAATCCAGCATCTCATTGATGTTAACTGACGTGATATTCAAATCTGATGCAGACTTGTCCATCTTAACCAGCGAGAGCAAATCATTGATAATTTTATTTTCACGTTCAATTTCATTTCCAATGTCTAACATAAATTCACGATACAGTTCTACCGGAACATCTTCCTGTCCATTCAGTGAGTCTGCCAGTACCTTCATAGAAGTAAGCGGTGTTTTCAGCTCATGGGACACATTGGACACAAATTCCTGTCTGGAGTCATCCAGCATCTTCATTCTGCTATAAAGTTTATTAAATTTTTCCGAAATCTGAACTGTTTCAGAATAATCCTTAATCATCAGCTCCCCATCACTGGTTCCATATCCATTCTGAATCTCAGCAATAGAGGATGCCATATTCTTCAACGGGTTTGTCAGACGAACGGATAAAAATACGCTGACTGCAAACAGTAAAACTGCCCCGAAAATCTGAAGCACTAATGCAGCATTTCTCATATATTCCAGATTGGCAAGAATACTATCTGTCGAAACACTGATAAGAAGCACTCCGATAATACTCTTCTCCCCTGACTCTACGTTATCTGTAGTCAGCGGAATCGTCATTTCCACATAATGATTATCCACATCATAATTCATAGAATCCTCACCGCGGAATGACTTTATGACTTCTTCTGAAATAATTGTTTTATCGGTATCCAGATCATAAGTATCTTTTATAATATGAAAAGAAGAATCTATCAGAAGAATTCGTCCATCATAAATACGTGACATCTGCTGCAACTGTGAAGTGATGCTTTCCGACTCCGCTCCATTGATATAATCTGTGGATACCATCTGGTTTGCAAGAATCTTTGCCTGACCAATTACATCTACACTCCGGTTAGAAACTGCATGTTTCTCATAAGCAGTTAAAATCCCGGTCCGGATTAAAATTCCGGTCAAAATACCGATCAGCATAAAAAGACAAATCAGCCGGAATTTCATGCTTTTCAAAAAATTACGAATACCTTTTTTTCTATTCATAAGTCTGTACCTTCATCCTCTGCTTATCGCTGTTATTTCTGATAGAAATAACCTACACCCCATTTCGTATGCACATATTTTGGCTCACTCGGATTCGGTTCAATCTTCTCACGCAGTCTACGCACATGAACATCCACCGTTCTGACATCGCCCGGATATTCATAACCCCATACCAGATTCAGCAGATTCTCACGGCTGTATACCTTATTCGGATTCATAACAAGAAGCTCTAACAAGTCAAATTCCTTGGCTGTCAGATTAATCTCTCTTCCCTGAACAAACAGTCTGCGGCTCTCACAGTCTAATTTTAAATCGCCGCTCTCTATCACTTTGGAATTTTCTTCCTTCGGTTCACTGGCAGCAGTTCTTCGCATAATTGCTTTGATTCTGGCTTTCACCTCAAGAATATTAAACGGCTTGGTGATATAATCATCTGCACCATATTCCAGTCCTAAAATTTTATCCATATCATCGCCTTTTGCTGTCAGCATGACGATTGGCATATTAGAAAACTCCCGGATTGCCTGACACACTTCAAATCCATCCATCTTCGGAAGCATGATATCCAGTAAAATCATATCAAACTTATTCTCCTGTGCCAGACGCAGTGCCTCTTCACCATCATACGCACAGGTTACTTCCATTCCATCCTGTTCCAATGAAAAACGGATTCCTTTCACTATTAATTTTTCGTCGTCCACAACCAGAACTTTTTTTGCCATTTTACACCTCAGTTAACCCTTATATTATCTTTTATTTTTTCAAAAACACCATTTTTAATTCCGGGAATATTCATTAAATCTTCAATGGTCTGAAATGCGCCATTTTTTTCCCGGTAAGAAATAATTGTCTCAGCTTTTGATTCTCCAATTCCGGAAAGTGTCATAAGCTGTTCCTTTGATGCAGTATTCAGATTAATTCTGCCATCCTCCGGCTCTGCTGCCGAATCAGCACTCCCTGTCTGCTGCAAAAGGTAAGTTTCCTGATCCGGCACCTTTATCATCTGTCCGTCAACAACCGGTTCTGCCTGATTGAGTGCCTCTTTTGCTGCAGCATCCTTTAAGCCTCCTGCCAGTTCTAATACATCGCAGACCCTGGCTCCTTCTGCCACTTCATATACCCCCGGGTGCACTACCTCACCGCAGACATATACATAACAAGAAGCCGGCGGGCATAAGACAGCTTCTGTAACCTCTTCACTCTCCATTTGCGTATCCGGCTCAAAATATACGGTATCTTCTTTTCCACATGCCGTATATATAATCCCACAATATAAAGCCAGAGCTAATAACCCGACTTTTTTCATCCGTATCACTCCCTTACATAAATTCTGTTATGCAAGAAAGCCCCCTAATGCTTACTGTTTTCTATTTTAACGAAAATTTGCCCTTTATACAAGTAGTATTTTCAAATTATTCCTGTGGCAGGCTTCCACCATTCCACAATGCCTTCATCTGCCTTGTAAATTCTGACCAGAACTCACCTGCATTTGCAGCATCCGGTACCAGCTGGCTGTTCTGATACTGCATAAAAGCTGCCTGTTCTGCTTCATCCCGGCTGGCACCTTCAGCTGTAGAAATATGACCAGTCATTGCATGCAGGGTATCCACTTCTTCTTTTTCTATAAAAGCAGCAAAATCAGACGCCATATCTTTTTCCCCCGAAAATTCATTTACCAAAAGGATCCCCGTTCTGGCAACCCCCTGCATCGGTGTGGTATCGTCTAACATCGGCAGCCCGCAAACGCCATAATTTTCTGCTGTCATCTTATTTAAATCATCAGAATCAATGATTGCACACAAAGATGCTCCCTGATTAAAATTCTCCACCACCTGATTTCTGTCAATTTCATCCGTATCAATTCCCACAGTTTCTGAAAGGTTTTTAAAGAAAGTTAATTCATCATTATATTTTTCTCCATAAGTCGTCAAAAGGGTATAGTCCGTCTCATTCCATTCCACTTCAGTCCCCACAAATGGATAATCATAAAATCCATCTGCCACATTCCATTCCAGCAGATTTCCTACACCTTCTCCTAAAAGGTTATTCTGTCCATAGTCTAAAATTTCCGAAATACTCTCCGGTGCTTCCGGAAAATTCTCTTTCTGATATACCATCACCAGTGTATCAAAAAACAATGGGTATTCTTCTTCCGTTGCAACACCATATAAATACGCCTTGTCTTTTGCATCATTCCAGGCAAGATACAAATCCGGATAGTCTTCTTCCGTCATCGTTGCATCATAAATCTGTTCAAGATAAGATTCCTCATCTACATAACGGATTCCCACTGCGATACCGGTTTTGGCATAATAATCCACTGCACACTGTTCAAAATAATTCCTGCAGTCTGCATCGCTGTACCAAAAGGATAGCTCCTTTTGTGCTGCTTCATATGCTTCTTTTGTTTCCTGCTCAGATGTTATCTGCTCTTTTCTGTCTGTTTTTAACTCTGTTTTCCCTGTTTCTTTGCTGCTGTAAAAAGCAGCCGCTGACAGCAGGATAAGTCCCACTGCCAGCGTTGTTGTTTCTATGATTTCCTTTGTTTTCTTTTTCATATACCCTGCCTACATACGATCCAGTACGTTTTTCAGTTTCGTTATCATTTCATCCACATGCTCTTTTTCAATCACAAGTGGCGGCACCATACGGATTACATCTGCGCCGGCTGTTATAATAATTAAACCTTCTTTTAATGCTTCTGCTGCGATGGTTCCAACTGGTTTTGTGCTTACAAGCCCCTGCATCAGTCCCATACCACGGCGGGCTTTAATAAAATCATATTCTTCTACCAGCTTATCCAGTTCGCTTTCCAGATAAACTGCGATTTCTTTTACATGGTCTGTAAGCTTTAATTCTTCAAATAAGTCCATTACCTTACTGACCGCTGCTCCGACAAACGGATTACCTCCATATGTGGTTCCATGGTCACCCGGTGCCAAGGATTTCTCTGCCACACGTTCTGTCATGGCAAAAGCTCCTACCGGCACTCCACAGCCCAATGCCTTGGCACTGGTCATAATATCCGGTTTGATTCCATAATGCTGCCATGCAAACATTTCTCCGGTTCTTCCCATTCCACATTGGATTTCATCTAAAATAAGAAGAATATCTTTCTCTTTGCAGAGTGCTGAAATCTCTTTCATAAAGGATTCCTCTGCCGGATAAATTCCACCCTCTCCCTGCACGGTTTCAAAGATAATGGCACATGTTTTTTCTGTTACCTGAGCTTTTACACTTTCAATATCATTAAAATCAGCAAATTTCACACCACCGCAGAGTGGCTCAAACGGTTCTCTGTAATGGGCATTTCCGGTTACGGATAATGCACCCAGGGTTCTTCCATGGAAGGAATGGTTCATGGCTATAATCTCATGGTCTGCATGACCATCTCTGGTATAGGCATATTTTTTTGCCGCCTTAATTGCTCCCTCAATGGCTTCTGCTCCACTGTTGGTGAAGAAAACCCTGTCCATTTTGGAAACTTTTAAGAATTTCTCTGCAGCTTCCATAATCGGGACATTATAATAAAGATTTGAAGTATGTGTAATTTTATCAATCTGATCTTTCAATGCCTGCTTATATGCTTCATTGCTGTATCCTAACGCTTCTACCGCAATACCTGCCGCAAAATCAAGATACTTCTTTCCATCGGTATCATAAAGATATACGCCCTCACCATGATCTAATACCAGCGGGAAACGATTATAAGTATGTAATAATGCTTTATCTTCACAATCCATATATTCCTGTTTATTCATGATAAAACTTTTCCTCCGCATCTCCTAAAATTGCTGTTCCGATTCCTCGGTTTGTAAAGATTTCCAGTAACAGACAATGTGCAATTCTACCATCTAAGATATGTACTCTGGACACACCATTTTCAATGGCATCAATACAGTTATTTAATTTTGGAAGCATTCCGCCGCCAATATAGCCATCTTTAATCAGCTTGTGTGCATCTGAAATCTTAAGTTCGGAAATCAGTGTAGATTTATCATCCGGGTCTTTGTATACACCTTCAATATCTGTAAGGAATGCAAGCTTTTCTGCCTGTACGGCACGGGCAATTGCACACGCTGCATCGTCTGCATTGATATTGTAAGTATCATAATTATCATCAAGACCTACCGGGCAGATAATCGGCAGAAAATCTTTTTCGAGAAGATCATATAAAATCTTTGGATTTACTTTCTTAACTTCACCCACATACCCGATATCCTGTCCATTGGATAATTTCTTATTTACCTTCAGTAGTCCACCATCTTTACCGCTGATACCTACTGCGTTCACGCCAAGCTTTTCTACCATCTGAACCAATGATTTATTGACTTTTCCAAGAACCATCTCTGCAATTTCCATGGTAGGTGCATCGGTTTTACGAAGTCCATTGATAAATTCCGGCTCCATTCCGGCTTTTGCAACCCATTTGCTGATTTCCTTACCGCCACCATGAACGATAATCGGTTTGAAACCAACCAGTTTTAAAAGAGTTACATCCTGGATAACGCTCTGCTTTAACTCTTCATCTACCATTGCACTTCCGCCGTATTTTACTACGATAATTTTGCGGTTGAAACGCTGGATATATGGCAATGCCTCAATTAATACCTCAGCTTTTTTCAATATTTCCTGCATACTGTTTTCTTCCATCTGTCCAATCCTCTTTCCTTTTCTTAAAAAGTATGTTTTAACGAATCTTTTTTAAGAACGATAATCTGCATTTATTTTAATATAATCATAGGTCAAATCACAGCCCCATGCTGTTGCACAGGCTTCACCCATCTTCATATCTGCAATGGCTGTTACTTCTTTTTCAGATAAAATCTTAGTTGCCTCTTCCTCGGAATAATCTACGGCAACACCATCTTTGATAATCATCAGCTTGCCGGCTGCACTTTCAAAATAAAGGTCAACCTGCTCCGGATCAAATTCCACGCCGGAATAGCCCAATGCACAGAGAATTCGTCCCCAGTTAGCATCATGTCCAAAGATTGCAGCCTTGGTAAGGCTTGATGTTACTACGGATTTGCTTAAGATAACCGCATCTTCTTTGGATGCCGCATGCACTACTTTTACTTCAAATAAAGCAGTTGCGCCTTCGCCATCTCCTGCCATCATCTTAGCCAGTGCTTCATTGACATAATAAAGTGCCTCACAGAATGTTTCGTAATCTTCATTCTTCTCTTTGATTTTTTCATTGCCTGCAAGACCATTTGCCAGTACCAGGCAGGTGTCGTTGGTGGAAGTATCTCCATCTACGGAAATCATGTTATAAGTATCTGCTACGGTACTGCTCAGTGCTTCCTGCAACATTTCTTTTGAAATTGCAGCATCTGTTGTGATAAAGCTTAACATGGTACACATATTCGGATGAATCATGCCAGAGCCTTTACACATTCCACCGATGGTAACCTTCTTACCGGAAAGCTCTACCTCCACTGCAGCCTCTTTCTCATGGGTATCTGTTGTCATAATAGCAAGTGCCGCATTATGTCCACTAGTTAAATCACCACTTAAATTTTTGCTCATCTGTTCCACACCGGCACAGATACGGTCAATCGGAAGCTGTTTTCCAATTACTCCTGTGGATGCCACAAGAACTGCATCCTCTGGAATATCCATTAACTCTGAAGTTTTCTTTGCGGTATCTTTGCAATATCCTAATCCTTCTGTTCCGGTACATGCATTGGCAATTCCGGCATTTACTACAACTGCCTGTGCAAATGCACTGTTCTTTACAATGTCCTTGTCCCATTTTACCGGTGCTGCCTTTACGACATTCGTGGTAAATGTTCCGGCAACTGCACATGGCTCTGTGGAATAAATCATTGCCATATCTGTTCTGTCTTTATACTTAATACCTGCTGCTGTGGATGCAGCCTGAAAACCTTCTGCTGCGGTAACGCCGCCTTCTACTTTTTTCATAATATGCCTCCTGTCCTGCTTTCCTCTGTCTTTTATCTTAAGCTGTCTGCTTTCCAAATTTATTTATGGATTAAATACAGTTACATTTTCCGAATTCAAATCAAATTCATAATAATTCATATCCTTCCGGAATGTCCAGCCCATATTCTTCCAGAATCCATTGCCCAGCTCATTACTGGTAAATGCCACCAGATTTACTTTGTTGATGCCTTCTTTTTTCAATGCTTCCATTGCCATCATTGCCATTGCTTTTCCAATACCATGTTTCCGGTAATCCTCATGGACGCATACATGATAAAAGCATCCTCTTCTTCCATCCTGTCCGCAAAGAATAGCTCCTACGATTTTTCCATCCATACACGCTACGATACTGGTGTCCGGATTTCTTCGGATAAAACGTTTCACATTTTCTTCCGAATCATCAATGCTCCGGATGCCAAATCCATGAATGCTCATCCAGAGTGCATGGACTTCATTAAAATCGTCTTCTTTCATTGTTCTTAATATATATGTAGCTTCTGCCATATTCTCTCCTGCTTACGGGAACATCGGTACCAGTTCGAGACCTTCCGATTCCTTTAATCCAAATAATAAATTCATATTCTGAACCGCCTGACCGGCTGCTCCTTTTACCAGATTATCCAGCGCACCCATCATAATCACTCTTCCGGTACGCTCATCTACTACAAAGTTCACATCTACATAGTTGCTTCCTTCTACCCATTTGGTTTCCGGGCACACACCATCCTCTAATACCCTGACGAATTTCTCGTTCTTATAATATTTTTCATAAGCTGCACGAATCTCTTCTTTGGTTGGATAACTTCCGTCTGCTTTCTTTACCAGTGATGCGTACTCTGTTGCTAAGATACCACGGTTCATCGGAACAAGATGTGGTGTAAAGCTGATGGTAATCTCTTTTCCGGCTGCATAACCTAACTGTTCTTCAATTTCCGGTGTGTGTCTGTGGGTTGCCACGCCATATGCCTTCATATTTTCATTTACTTCACAGAACAGATTATTGACCTTTGCTCCACGTCCTGCACCGGAAGTACCGCTCTTTGCATCCACAATCAATGTATTGGCATCAATCAGTCCCTCTTTTACCAACGGATATGCGGTTAAAATAGAACAGGTGGTATAGCATCCCGGGTTGGCTACCAGTCTTGCATTTTTCACCTTTTCACGATTGATTTCGCAAAGTCCGTAAACGGCTTCTTCAATAAACTGTGGACTCTTATGCTCAATTTTATACCATTTTTCATAAGTAGCCACATCTTTAATACGGTAATCTGCGCTCAAATCAATTACCTTTGTCTCGGATAAAATCTTCTCATTCAATACAGAGCCAAGGAAACCCTGCGGTGTTGCGGTAAAGATAACATCCACCTGCTTTGCCAGCTCTTCTATATTATCATCGAGGCAGGTATCCTCTACGATTTCAAACATATTACGGTAAACATCTGCATACTTCTTATCTATATAACTTCTGGAGCCATACCACTTAATCTCTACGGAAGGATGTCCCATAAGAATCCTTACCAGTTCTGCTCCTGCATATCCGGTTGCTCCGATAATTCCTGCTTTAATCATTTTTACATCTTCTTTCTTCTTAAGATTATGGCACACACGAAATTTGTATGCCATTTACAGTGCATAATTATACATTCGTTTTATACATTATGCAAGTATTATTTTCTGTTTTCACGCTTTTTCAGTTAATTTGTGATTCTATAAGTCTTCTTTTGTTAATATATTATCCGGTTTTTATACATAAATATGTACCCTTTGTATATAATTATGCATTTTTATAAGTATATTATGTATATTTTTTCGCTTGCGTATTTAATTTTTTTGTTGTATATTAGTCCTAGTTAAAAAACATCTGAAGAAAGGATACCTATTATTATGAAAGAAAAAGTTGTTTTAGCGTACTCTGGTGGACTTGATACAACCGCTATCATCCCATGGTTAAAAGAAAATTATGATTATGAAGTAATCTGCTGCTGCGTTGACTGCGGACAGGGTGAAGAGCTGGACGGTCTTGATGAAAGAGCAAAATTATCCGGTGCAACCAAATTATATATTGAAGATATTACAGATGAATTCTGTGATGACTATATTGTTCCATGTGTTCAGGCAGATGCCGTATATGAGAACAAATATCTCTTAGGAACTTCTATGGCTCGTCCTGGTATTGCCAAGAAATTAGTTGAAATTGCACGAAAAGAAAATGCTGTTGCTATCTGCCACGGTGCAACCGGTAAGGGAAATGACCAGATTCGTTTCGAGCTTTCTATCAAAGCACTTGCTCCTGATATTAAAATTATTGCTCCTTGGCGTGATGACAAATGGAAAATGGATTCCCGTGAATCCGAAATTGAATACTGCAAAGCACATGGCATTCATCTTCCATTCTCTACTGACCAGAGCTACAGCCGTGACCGTAACTTATGGCACATCAGCCACGAAGGTCTTGAGTTAGAGGATCCTGCAAATGAGCCAAACTATGACCACCTTTTAGTTCTTGGTGTTTCTCCGGAAAAAGCTCCGGATGAGGGCGAATATGTAACCATGACCTTTGAAAAAGGTGTTCCTACTGCTGTTAATGGAAAGAAAATGAAAGTTTCCGATATCATCCGTGAATTAAACCGTTTAGGCGGCAAACATGGAATTGGTATCATCGATATCGTAGAAAACCGTGTTGTTGGTATGAAATCCCGTGGTGTATATGAAACTCCTGGCGGAACTATCCTGATGGAAGCGCATCGTCAGCTAGAGGAACTCGTATTAGACCGTGCTACTATGGATGTTAAAAAAGATATGGGCAATCGTATGGCTCAGATTGTTTACGAAGGAAAATGGTTCACACCTTTACGTGAAGCAGTTCAGGCATTCGTTGAGTCTACCCAGGAATATGTAACCGGTGAAGTGAAATTCAAACTCTACAAAGGAAACATCATCAAAGCCGGAACAACTTCTCCATACTCTCTCTACAGTGAGTCACTGGCAAGCTTTACAACCGGAGACCTTTATGATCACCATGATGCAGATGGATTCATCACGCTGTTTGGTCTTCCATTAAAAGTTCGTGCTATGAAAATGCAGGAATTAGAAAAAAATAACCAGAAATAGTATTTTCTAACGCGATATAGAAAGTAAAAAAGGCATTACATTCGACAGCCGCCGATATGTAATGTCTTTTTTATTTATCCAGAATCTCTCTTAATACAGCAAGACCCTGTTCCATTTCATCTTCTGTCAGATTACCATATCCAAGCACCAGTGTCGGAACTTTCTTTTCCTTTGGCTTTTGAATCACATATTCACCCAGTCCATGAATTTCAATATGCTGCTCTCTCGCCTGCTCTACCACCTCTTCTTCCTTCCACTTCACTTCCAGTTCTACCAATACATGCAAGCCGGCATTATCACCGTAAATGCGGCAGACCCAGTCTTCCTGCTTTAAAAGACGCATAAAAGTATCATGCTTATTCTTATAGTTATTACGCATACGGTTCAGATGCCGTTCAAAATGCCCTTCTTCCATAAAATGGCACAATACTTCCTGACTGTTCCGCGGCACCGTACAGGCATAGAAACCACAGGAACTGTGGTACCGCTCCATCAGGGAATGGGGCAGTACCATAAAACTGATTCGAAGAGATGGTGCAATACTTTTTGAAAAAGTTCCTATATAAATCACATGTTCTCCGGTATCATTTCCCCACAAAGCCGGAATCGGCTTTCCTTTATAACGAAACTCACTATCGTGGTCATCTTCTATGATATAACGTTCTTCTCCTTCAGATGCCCACTGTAAAAGTTCCAGCCTTCTTCGCAGCGGCATGACATTTCCCAACGGGAACTGATGGGATGGCATGACATAAACCATATCCGGATTTTCTTTCCGGATAGCCTCCATACAAATTCCATCTTCATCAATTTCTTCTGCCAGCACCCGATATCCCATATTACAGAAAGTATAATATGCCTGCAAATAAGTATAATTCTCCATTGCCACTTTCTTATCCCGCCCCATAATCTGAGCTAACAATAACAGAAGATACTCATTACCGGCACCAAGAAGAATCTGTTTTTCATCGCAGACTACCCCTCTCGCCTGATAGAGATAGCGGCTGATTGCCGTTCTAAGATTCAGTTCTCCCTTCGGATTTCCCGAAAGCAATAAATCCGGGTTATCCTCCGGCACTACACTCTTATGCATCCGATACCATATTCCATAGGGAAAATGCTTCCGGTCAATCTCATATGGAGAAAAACTGATTTCATACTGCTTTTTCTGCCGCTCCATGAGTCTTCCCTCTTCTGGCTTTTCCTGTCCACGGCTCAGCTGATACAGCATGCTGATATCGCATACAAAATAGCCTGCACAGGGTTTGGGTTCAATATAACCCTCTGCCGTAAGCTGTTCATATGCCAGTTCCACAGTACTCCTGCTGATTTGCAGATTTTTGGCCATAAAACGAGTAGACGGTAATTTTTCCCCCGGGGAAATCTTACCGTCTGCTATATCCTTACGAATATATTCGTAAATCTGCTCATAAAGTGCGCGTGGAGAATCCGGCTGTAAATCAATCCATAATTCCTTCATCCCGTTATCCACCTATCGGTTTTTCTTAAGCTCTTTTAAAATAATTTCTTTTAATTCCAAGGATTTATCCTTAATCTTACGATTTGCACTTGCGGAACTCAAAACACGGCTTAAGCATTTTGATGTTACATCATACCGCTTATAATGGAATGCCATATTTGCAAGAAGATAATCCATAGTACTCTGATCCATTCCACAAATCGGGAACATCTCTGTACTTACTGCCTTCATCATGCCATCATAGGCCTCTTTATAGAAAGATTCCTCTTCCTGTCTGCAGGCTGCTGCCTCTTCTTTTTTACCGGCAGTCTCTAATTCCTCTGCTTTGGTGCGAAGCAACCATGCAAGAATCAGACAGTTATATGCTTTTTCACTGGTTCTCGCTTTCTTTACCATCGAATTAAACAGGGATAACTTATGCATTTCAATTGCCTTATCATAATCCCAGGTTGCATCGTCAGATGGTGCCTGCGGATGAAAATTCCGGCTAATCTGTTCCTTAATCAATTTAATCTGACCCATGGTAATATGTTCAAAATAACGATTCAGTGAAGTATATCCGCAATTCGGGCAGGATGCCACATCATATTTCAAAGAATCCACATACTGCTGTCTCGGTCTCAAATCTGCATCCGGCTCCAATCGCTTCACCTTACCGGCTTTTACCATTTTCGTCTTAAATTCTTTATCACATACCGGGCAGCGCACGGTCTTATCTAAAAGGAAATCCTCTTCCTTTGGCTGTACTACGGCTGTTTCTACTTTTTCTTTTGTTTTCTTTTCTGCTGCTTTCTCATCGGCATAAAGGTCTGTACTGTCAGTTGCCTTTATTCCGAATTTTTCCAATCCAGAAAATAAATTCATATCTATTCCTCCGCTCTACTGCTGAGCTGGCAGTTTATAAGAACTCTTTAGTGAAACGATGCGGTTAAATACCAGTGCATCTTCTTTTGAATCTTTCGCGTCTACACAGAAATATCCCTGTCGTACAAACTGGAAGCTGTCATATCCTTTTGCATCTGCAAGACCTGGCTCTACATAGCACTCTTTTAATACGGTAAGAGAATTCGGATTTAAGTTCAGGCTTCCGTCTTCGTTATATACGCCCAACTCTTCGTCCACAATATTCTCGTATAATCTTACTTCTGCTTTCACTGCGGTTGGTGCTGCTACCCAGTGAATGGTTCCTTTTACCTTTCTTCCATCCGGGCTGTTTCCGCCTCTGGATTCCGGGTCATAGGTACAGTGAATCTCTGTCACTTTTCCGTTCTCGTCTTTTACAAAGCTGTTGCATTTCACAAAATATGCATGCATCAGACGCACTTCGTTACCCGGGAACATACGGAAATATTTTCTCGGCGGTTCTTCCATGAAATCTTCTCTGTCAATGTAAAGTTCTCTTGCAAACGGAACCTTACGGCTGCCTAGAGCTTCATTTTCCATATTATTGACCACATCAAAGTATTCTATCTGATCTTCCGGATAATTGTCAATAATAACCTTAATTGGATCTAATACTGCCATCACGCGGGAACGTTTTAATTTCAAATCCTCACGGATACAATATTCTAACATTGCATAATCTACCGAACTGTTTGCCTTGGAAACGCCGCACAGCTCTACAAACATTTTAATAGACTCCGGTGTAAAGCCTCTTCTTCTCAAAGCGGCAATGGATACCAGACGCGGGTCATCCCATCCATCTACAATATGCTCCTCTACCAGCTTCTTAATGTAACGCTTACCGGTTACCACATTGGTAAGATATAATTTTGCAAACTCAATCTGCTTTGGTGGATTCTCATACTCTAACTCACGGACAACCCAGTCATATAAAGGTCTGTGGTCTTCGAATTCCAGCGTACAGATAGAATGTGTAATTCCTTCAATGGCATCCTCGATTGGATGTGCAAAATCATACATCGGATAAATGCACCATTTATCCCCTGTATTCTGATGAGTCATATGTGCCACACGGTAAATAACCGGGTCACGCATATTCATATTTGGAGAAGCCATATCAATTCTGGCACGCAATACCTTCTCACCGTCTGCATACCTGCCATCTTTCATTGCTTCAAACAGTTCTAAGTTCTCTTCTACACTTCTACCGGCTGACGGATCTTCTTTTCCCGGCTCCTTTAAGGTTCCGCGGTACTCGCGCATCTCTTCTGCGCTTAAGTCAGAAACATATGCTTTCCCTTTCTTAATCAGTTTTACAGCTGCTTCATACATCTGGTCAAAATAATTGGATGCGAAAAACAATCTGTCGCCCCAATCCGCACCCAGCCATTTAATATCCTCTTTGATTGACTCTACGAATTCGCTTCGCTCTTTGGTCGGATTGGTATCGTCAAAACGCATATTAAATAAGCCGTTATATTCCTGTGCAAGTCCATAATTTAAAAGAATAGATTTGGCATGTCCAATATGCAAATAGCCATTTGGCTCCGGTGGAAATCTGGTATGCACCGTTTTGCAATGTCCTTCTGCTAAATCTTTGTCAATAATCTGCTCAATAAAATTCTTGGAGACAGCTTCGTTTTCCATTTTGTCTTCCTCCTGGGTTCGTTTCTTCACTAATATATCTATTATAAAGTCAAACGCCCGCTAAATCAATAACGATTTTTGGAGTTCCGTCAAAATGTTGTCCGGTCGCGTTTTCCTTTTCTAGCTGTGCTTAATATGCTGATGGGTAAACAGATGATCCTGACAATATTCGTAATTACCATCGCACTTGGAGCAGAAACGGAATTCCAGGTTTGGATCATCCAGCTCGGTTCTTCCGCAGACTGCACATTTATGCTTTGTCACCATGCTGCCTTTCCTCGGTTCCCGCATCTGAGCCTTAAATACCTGCTTCCGGTGAATTTCCTTTGGGGATACCCTTCTGTAATTTCTGGTAGACAGAAAGAAAATCAGGAAATTTAAAATAGACATAATGATAGCAATTCTTCCGCCCCAGCTGGTTAAAATCAGATTAATCGCAATCAGTACTGCATATACCACTGCCATCCACTTCATTTTTACCGGAATAATAAAGAACAGTAAAATCTGCATTTCCGGATACATGACCGCAAAGGCAAGGAATATGGTCAGATTGATATAATTCGTAGTGAAAGTAAGGCTTGAAATCAATGAAATTGTTTCTAAGTTTCCTGTTCCGGCTGCTGCATATATTCCATATAAAATAAACGCTCCGATTACGGTAAATAACATTCCGCCGAAAATATAAACATTAAAACGGAACGTGCCCCAGCTCCGTTCCAGTGCAGAACCAAGCTGATAATAAAGAAGCGCCATAATCAGCAGTGAGAATACTCTGGTGTCTGTCGGCATCAGAATCCAGGTAATCAGTCTCCATACCTGTCCATGCAGAATATGATAAGGGCTTAAGGTCAGCATCAACATAAAGTTCGGATTTACTGTATAAATCACAAATCCGATGCAATATGCTGCAATCAGATAAATCATCAGATTCGGGATGGCGTATTTTCCAATTTTACGCTCCATTTTATTCAAAAAATTCATATTACACCTCATATTTCATAAATTAGTTTATTGCAATCTGTCTACTATTATAGAAGTATCCCCAAAGATTTGTCAACGACACTGGGATTTCTTCATAAAAATTTCAGATTCCCCACTATTTCTAAACAATCCATAAATTCTTTTATTAGGAATTGTTTTTTGAAAAATACTGTCGTATAATGGATTTTGTTTTGGAATTTATGAAACACATTATTAATATGAAGTAACAGACTAATACAGGGTGATTATTATGGAAAACAAAAATCTTAACAAACTGGGAATAGACATCGGTTCCACAACCGTTAAAATTGCTGTTCTTGGAAAAAATAACGAGCTGCTGTTTGCAGACTACGAAAGACATTTTGCCAATATCCGTGAAACCTTAACGGATTTATTAAAAAAGGCATTTGATAAGCTTGGGAATTTAAAGCTGGCACCGATGATTACCGGTTCCGGCGGACTTACCCTTGCCAAACATCTTGGCATTCCGTTTGTGCAGGAGGTTATTTCCGTATCTACTGCCTTACAGGACTATGCGCCACAGACTGACGTTGCCATTGAGCTTGGTGGCGAGGATGCCAAAATTATTTATTTTGAAGGTGGTAATGTGGAGCAGCGTATGAATGGTATCTGTGCCGGTGGTACCGGTTCCTTTATTGACCAGATGGCATCTTTGATCCAGACAGATGCATCCGGTCTGAATGAGTATGCCAAAAATTATGATGCCATCTATCCGATTGCTGCACGATGCGGTGTATTTGCAAAAACTGATATCCAGCCATTGATTAATGAAGGTGCTACCAGAGAGGACTTATCTGCTTCTATTTTCCAGGCAGTCGTAAACCAGACCATCAGTGGTCTTGCCTGTGGAAAACCAATCCGTGGTCACGTTGCTTTCTTAGGTGGACCACTGCACTTTCTTTCTGAATTAAAGGAAGCTTTCATCCGCACCTTAAAACTGGATGATGAACACATTATTGCACCGGAAAATTCCCATCTGTTTGCAGCCATTGGTTCTGCATTAAATTATAAAGAAGATGTCACTTACGATTTATCCGATATTTTAGACAAATTGTCTTCTGATATTAAAATGGAATTTGAAGTAGCCCGTATGGAGCCTCTTTTTGCAACCCAGGCTGACTATGACGCCTTTACTGCCCGTCATAACGGACACAATGTAAAGACAGCGGATCTTTCTACTTACAAAGGAAACTGCTATCTTGGAATTGATGCCGGTTCCACCACAACCAAAATTGCACTGGCAGGAGAAGACGGTTCTCTTCTCTATTCTTTCTATAGCAGCAACAACGGAAGTCCTCTGGCTACTGCAATCAAATCCATCAAGGAAATCTATTCCTTATTACCGGCGGATGCACATATTGTACACTCCTGCTCCACCGGTTATGGAGAGGCTTTATTAAAAGCTGCCCTTATGTTGGATGACGGTGAGGTAGAAACCGTTGCCCACTACTATGCAGCGGCATTCTTTGACCCGGATGTAGACTGTATCTTAGACATCGGTGGTCAGGATATGAAATGCATCAAGATTAAGAACCAGACCGTTGACAGTGTTCAGTTAAATGAAGCCTGCTCTTCCGGATGCGGTTCCTTTATCGAGACTTTTGCAAAATCATTAAATTACAGTGTGCAGGATTTTGCCAAAGAAGCTTTATTTGCTGAAAACCCGATTGACCTTGGAACCCGTTGTACCGTATTTATGAATTCCAAGGTAAAACAGGCTCAGAAGGAGGGTGCAAGCGTTGCTGATATTTCCGCCGGTCTTGCTTATTCCGTTATCAAGAATGCTCTTTTCAAGGTTATCAAGCTTTCCGATGCAAAGGATTTAGGTGAGCATATCGTAGTTCAGGGTGGAACCTTCTACAATGATGCGGTACTCCGGAGTTTTGAAAAAATTTCCGGCTGTGAAGCAGTAAGACCTGATATTGCAGGAATCATGGGTGCTTTTGGTGCTGCTTTAATTGCAAGGGAGCGTCATGAGGAAGGTTACCAGACTTCCATGCTTTCCATTGATGAAATCAATGCACTGACCTTTGATACCAAGCTGACCCGCTGTCAGGGATGTACCAACCACTGTCTTTTAACCATCAACCGTTTCTCCGGCAACCGTTCCTACATTACCGGTAACCGTTGTGAACGTGGACTTGGCAAAGAAAAGAATAAAGAAAATATTCCAAACCTTTTTGAATATAAGAATGAACGGCTTTTTGCTTATCCTCCACTAAAGAAAGAAGAAGCCACCCGCGGAACCGTAGGACTTCCGAGAGTATTAAATATGTATGAGAATTACCCATTCTGGGCAACCTTCTTTGCAGCTTTAAAATTTGAAGTAGTACTCTCTCCACAGTCAACCAGAAAGATTTACGAGCTGGGTATTGATTCCATTCCAAGCGAGTCCGAATGTTATCCGGCCAAGCTTGCCCACGGTCATGTATCCTGGCTGATTCAGCATCAGGTAGATTTCATTTTCTACCCATGTATTCCTTATGAAAGAAATGAATTCCCGGATTCTAACAATCACTACAACTGCCCGATTGTTACATCCTATGCCGAAAATATCAAGAATAATGTAGATGAAATTACTTCAGGTCAGGTTCGTTTCTTAAATCCGTTTATGGCATTTACCAACCTTGACGTTCTGACCGAGCAGTTAGTACATACCTTTACCGAAGGGTTCTCCATTCCGGCAGAAGAAATCAAAGCTGCCGCGAAAACTGCATGGCAGGAGCTTTCCAATGCCAGAGAGGATATCAAGCACAAAGGAGAAGAAACTTTAGCATATTTAAAAGAGACTGGAAAACGTGGTATTGTACTTGCCGGCCGTCCATATCATGTGGATCCGGAAATCAACCATGGTATTCCGGAACTGATTAATTCCTATGGTCTAGCTGTACTTACAGAGGATTCCGTAGCACATCTCCATGAAGTAGAGCGTCCGCTTATTGTTATGGACCAGTGGATGTACCACTCCAGACTGTATGCTGCAGCAAACTTTGTAAAGACACAGGATAATCTTGATTTAATCCAGTTGAATTCCTTCGGTTGTGGATTAGATGCCGTTACAACAGACTGCGTCAATGACATTTTAAGCAAATCAGGCAAGATTTATACCTGCCTGAAAATCGATGAGGTAAATAACTTAGGTGCCGCAAGAATCCGTATCCGTTCTCTTCTTGCTGCTATCCGTGTCAAAGAAAAACGTCAGGAAAAACGTACCATCGTTCCCGCTAACTTTAACCGTGTAGTATTTACCGAAGAGATGCGTGACAGTTACACAATTCTCTGTCCGCAGATGTCACCGATTCATTTCGAACTCTTAGAGCCTGCTTTCCAGGCTGCCGGATATCATCTGGTTGTACTTGACAATGATAACCGTGACTCTGTAGATGTAGGATTAAAATATGTAAATAATGATGCCTGCTACCCTTCCCTTATGGTTGTCGGTCAGATTATGAGTGCTGTTATGTCCGGAAAATATGACATGACAAAGACTGCAATTTTAATCTCACAGACCGGTGGTGGATGTCGTGCCAGCAACTATATCGGATTTATCCGCCGTGCCTTGGAAAAAGCCGGTTATAAAGACGTTCCGGTTATTTCCATCAACTTAAGCGGCTTAGAGAAAAACCCTGGCTTTAAGTTCACACCACAGCTTATCCAGCACGGTCTTTATGCCCTGGAGTTTGGCGATATTTTCATGCGCTGTCTCTACCGCACCAGACCTTATGAGGAAGTACCTGGTTCTGCCAATGCACTTCATGAGAAATGGAAAGAACGCGTCATTGCATTTATTTCCAGGAAGGGCTTTGTCTCCCACCGGAAATACAAAAAGATGTGCCGTGAAATCATCCGTGACTTCGACCGTCTTCCGATGAAAGACATTAAGAAACCTAAGGTTGGTGTCGTTGGTGAGATTCTGGTTAAATTCCTTCCAGCCGCAAATAATTATCTGGTAGACTTACTGGAGTCCGAAGGTGCTGAGGCTGTTGTTCCTGACCTTACCGACTTCCTGCTCTACTGCTTCTATAACCAGAACTTTAAAGCAGAACACCTTGGCATGAGCCGGAAATCCGCAAGAGTCTCAAACCTCGGTATCAGATTTTTCGAATGGCTCCGTTCCGCTGCCCGTGACGAATTTGAAAAGAGTGAACACTTTGATCCACCTGCCCACATTGAAACACTGGCAAAATATGCTTCTGAGATTGTATCCCAGGGTAACCAGACCGGTGAAGGCTGGTTCTTAACCGGTGAAATGTTAGAGCTGATTCATACCGGAACCAATAATATCGTATGTACACAACCATTTGCCTGTCTGCCAAACCATGTGGTTGGTAAAGGTGTTATCAAGAAACTGCGTCACCAGTACCCTCTTTCTAACATCGTGGCTATCGACTATGACCCGGGTGCCAGTGAAGTAAACCAGTTGAACCGTATCAAACTGATGCTCTCTACTGCCAACAAGAACCTTGCAAAGGATTGATTCTTTTATGCAAACAATGACGATTATTGTACCCTGCTATAACGAAGAAGAAGCACTTCCGTATTTTTACGAAGAGATTTCAAAAATCAGACAACAGCTTACAGAGATTTCTCTTAAGCTGCTGTTTATCAATGATGGCTCAACGGACAATACCCTTGCCATCCTAAAAAAGCTTGCTTCTTCCGATAGCAGTGTATATTATATTTCCTTTTCCCGTAATTTTGGAAAAGAAGCGGCTATTTATGCCGGTCTGAAAAATTCAACCAGTGATTATACTGCCATTATGGATGCAGATTTACAGGATCCGCCTTCCCTGCTTCCTTCGATGCTTCATGCCATCCTGGAAGAAGGCTATGATTCGGTTGCCACACGACGGGTAAACCGCAAAGGAGAACCGCCTGTCCGCTCTTTCTTTGCCCGGATGTTCTATAAGCTTATCCGCAAAATGTCCGATACAGATATCGTAGATGGTGCCAGAGATTTCCGGTTGATGAACCGTCCTTTTGTTGATGCATTGTTAGAATTAAATGAATACAACCGCTTTTCCAAGGGGTTATTTGGCTGGGTCGGTTTCCGTACCAAATGGATTGAATTTGAAAATACAGAGCGGATTGCCGGAGAAACCAAATGGTCTTTCTTCCAGCTGGTCCGCTACTCCTTAGACGGAATGATATCCTTCTCTACAGCTCCGTTGAAGCTTGCATCCTTTACCGGAATGTTTATGTGTATCATTTCCTTCCTTGCCATTATCTTTATTATTGTAAGGCAGCTTTTATTCGGTGGTTCCGCTTTCGGCTGGCCGTCCATGGCATGTATCGTTATCTTTATCGGAGGTATCCAGCTTCTGTGCATCGGAATCTTAGGTTCCTACCTTTCCCGCACTTATATGGAGGTCAAAAAACGGCCTATTTATATCTGCAAGGAAAGCAATTTAAGCCCAGATAAAGCTGTTAAATCTGAATAAAAAAATGATTAAAAAGAAAGTTTATAAACTTTTAAGAAATCCGCAACGTCCAATAAATACTGGTGTTGTGGATTTTTGTTAGCACTCTTTTTAAAAGAGTGCTAATTTTCTATTGACTTTTAATTTTGCAAAGTATAATATTTCTATTAGGATTTGTAGTCTGACACTACAAAATAAAACAAGAAATTATATAGAGAAAGAAAAGGAGTGTTTTAAATGAGTAATAAACATGGAAATTTATCAATTAGCAGCGATAACATTTTTCCGATTATAAAGAAATGGATGTATTCCGATCATGATATTTTCTATCGTGAACTGATTTCCAATGGCTGTGATGCCATTACCAAATTAAAGAAGCTGGAAATGATGGGCGAATATACCCTTCCAGCCGATTATAAGCCTGAAATCCACGTTATTGTCAACCCGGACGATAAAACCCTTACCTTCATCGATAACGGTCTTGGAATGACCGCTGACGAGGTAGAAGAATATATCAACCAGATTGCATTCTCCGGTGCTACCGATTTTCTGGAGAAATACAAAGATAAAGCCAATGAAGACCAGATTATCGGTCATTTCGGACTGGGCTTCTATTCCGCTTTCATGGTTGCAGATGAGGTTCACATTGATACCCTTTCTTATAAAGATGGTGCTACTGCTGTTCACTGGGAATGCGATGGCGGCACAGAATTTGATATGAAAGACAGTGACCGTACCGAAGTCGGCACCAAAATTACTCTTTTCTTAAATGAAGATTCTTTGGAATTTGCCAACGAATATCGTGCAAGAGAAGTCATTGAGAAGTACTGCTCTTTCATGCCGGTACCAATCTATCTGACCAAGGCAAATGCCGAGCCACAGTATGAGACCATCCAACCGGAAGATAAATTAGATACCGATACTGTCATTGAAACAATCGTTGAAGAAGCAAAGACAGAAGAAAAAGAAAATGAAAATGGCGAAAAAGAAGTCGTAGAAGTATCTCCAAGAACCGAAAAGCTTAAGATTTTAAAACGTCCGGTTCCATTAAATGATACAAACCCACTTTGGACTAAGACTCCGAGCGAATGTACCGATGAAGAATACAAAGCTTTCTACCGGAAAGTATTTATGGATTATAAAGAGCCTTTATTCTGGATTCACCTGAATATGGACTATCCATTTAACTTAAAAGGTATTCTGTACTTCCCGAAGATTAATACGGAATACGATTCCATCGAAGGAACTATTAAATTATATAATAACCAGGTATTTATCGCAGATAACATTAAGGAAGTGATTCCGGAATTCTTAATGCTCTTAAAGGGCGTGATTGACTGTCCTGACCTTCCGCTTAATGTTTCCCGTAGTGCTCTGCAGAACGATGGCTTTGTAAAGAAGATTTCCGATTACATCAGCAAAAAAGTTGCAGATAAATTAATCGGTATGTGCAAGACCGAAAAAGAAAGCTACGAAAAATACTGGGATGACATCAGCCCATTTATCAAATTCGGCTGCTTAAAAGATACCAAGTTCTGTGACAAGATGAATGATTACATTCTCTTTAAAAACTTAGATGATAAGTACCTTACTCTTCCGGAGCTTCTGAAAGAAGACGAAAAAGCAGATGAAAATACGGAAGGTAGTACCGAAAATACCGCTTCTGACAATGCTTCTGATGCTGATAAGACCGCTGATACTGCTTCTGACTCAGAAGAAAAGGATGAAAGAAAACCGATTTACTATGTTACCGATCCGGTTCAGCAGGGACAGTATATCAAGATGTTCAAGGAACAGGGCATGGATGCAGTTATCTTAAATCACAATATCGATACCTCCTTCATCAGCCAGTTAGAGCAGCGTAATGAGAAATTCAAATTCATGCGAATCGATGCAGACCTTACCGATTCCCTGAAAGAGGAAAATGCTGAGGATGCCAAAGAGGCAGAAAAAACCCTGTCCAAAGTATTCAAAGATACTTTAAAGAATGATAAGCTTACGATTAAAGCTGCCAAACTGAAAAATGCCGACATTGCTTCTGTTATTACTCTCTCCGAGGAAGGCAGACGTATGCAGGATATGATGAAAATGTATGCCATGAATGGCATGGGCGGTATGGATACTTCCATGTTTGCGGCAGACCAGACACTGACCTTAAATACCAGTCATCCTCTGGTCCAGTACATCTTAAATCACAAAGATTCTGAGCATGTACCAATGTTCTGTCAGCAGCTTTACGATTTAGCTGTTTTAAGCAACCAGCCATTATCCGTAGATGCTATGACAAAATTCATCCAGCGTAGCAACGATATCATGATGCTGCTGGCAAAATAAAAGTTCAAGAAAAACTACCCAAAAGGGAATCTGATTTTCATCAGATTCCCTTTTATAGTTGCCAGCGGCAGATTCTGTAGATTTTTTCTACTATTGTTCTACTCTTCTAACTGATAATACTTATCCAGCACTTCAAAAAAACTGTTGGTGGTTATGGTTCCGTCTGTTTTAAGTTCCAGTTCATCCCAGACTTTTTCATTGAGGCTTGAAGATAAGTCTGCCACAAAAGCGTCATATTCGTCATTAAATGCTTCTTTCTCACGTTTTTTAACAATCTTAACCTTATTTGCATCCGTCAGCTCCTGATTGAATTTATTGATGCACTTGATAAAATAATAACCATCCTCTGTCGCAATGCTTCCTGATATTTCATCATCATTTAAGTTAAATGCAATATCCTCTACTTCCTTTGGCATCTCATCTCTTCCAAAGGTAATGTCAATCTGGGCAGCCTCATTATAATCTGCTGCTACTGTCCGGAAATCCTCTCCATTTGCCAGTCTGGATGCCACCTCTCCTGCACGGCTCTGATCCTTTACATAAATCTGCTGTGCTTCCATGACCCTTGCTTCATCATCACTGACTTCCTCATTGACACCGGTTGTTAAAGATGTATACACCTTGCTTGCCAGTGCATAATTCTCATAGAGTTTCTCTATGGTTGCCTCACTGACATCCATATAACTTTTTTCCTCTTCATTCAATGACTCATAATATTCTTTTGCAGCCAGCTTCAGATTGGTCTTTTCCTCTTTACTTAAAGTAATTTCCTTCTGCTCTGCCAGCTGGTCCATGCAGATTACCCGGGTCATTTCCGATAATGTAACGTCCTTCACATACTGCTCTAAATCATCGGTCTGATACTGCTGTTCCCACAAATCGATTCCATAGACATTTCCATATAGATTCTGGTAGTTACAAAGATATACCTTGGCTTCTGCCAAAGATACCTTTTCATGCTCTATCTTAAAAACTTCATTAGCAGATAAGCCTGTTGTAAATACAATGTCAGTTTTTCCAAGACTGCATCCACCAAGCAATACGGAAATGCTTAAGACCACTGCGGCAATTTTACTCTTTCGTCCCATGAATTTTCTTCCTTTTCTTATTCGAAAACCAATTCTTTGGTATGTTTTTATGCTTCAAGACTCTTTAATATACTTCTTGCCACGCTGATTCCGTTTGCAGATGCCTGCTGTAATCCTCTGGTTACGCTTGCACCATCACCGATGGCACGCAGACCTTTAATGCTGGTTTCAAAATCTTTGCTGACAACAACTTTATTGGAATAGAATTTTACTTCTACACCATAAAGCAATGTTTCATCACTGGCAATACCAGGTGTAACCTTATCCAATGCCTCTAACATTTCTTCGATATCTACCATAATACGATGTGGGAATACCAGTGATAAATCTCCCGGCACTGCATCCTTTAAGGTTGGAATCAGATTGTTTCTTGCCAGACGTTCCTCTGTAGTTCTTCTGCCCCGCTTAAAATCACCAAATGTCTGTACTAAAATTTTGCCATCACAAAGCATATTGGAAAGCTGTGCAATCTGTTTACCGTACTCAATCGGAGTCTTAAATGGCTTGGTAAAGTTCTTGGATACCAGCAATGCAAAGTTGGTATTATTTGTTTTCATATCTTTCGACTTGTAAGCATGTCCATTTACAACCGCAAGTCCGTCATCATAATATTCGGTTGCTACTTCCCCGGATGGATTGGTACAGAAAGTACGCACTTTATCGTCAAATGTTGGTGTATGATAAACCAGTTTTGCTTCATAAAGGTTTGTATTTAAGAAATCCATAACCTCATCACGCACTTCCACACGGACACCGATATCAACCGTACCTACCTTTGTTTCAATCTCTTTTTCCTTACAGATATGTGAGAACCAGTCTGCGCCTTCACGTCCTACTGCGGAAATGATTTCTTTCGCATAATATGTATCTCCCTTTTCTGTTACAACACCGGTTACGGCATTATCTTCTACCAGAATATCCGCTACCATGGTGTTAAAGAGAATCTCCACACCAAGGTCTAACAAATGCTTCTGCAGACGTGCATAAATCTTATATCCTTCTTCTGTTCCAAGATGACGAATCGGACACTCGATTAATTTTAAGTTGGCATTGATTGCTTTTCTACGAATCTCGCGGATTTCTTTTTCTTTATCCACACCATAGACATTGGTGTCTGCACCGAATTTCAGATAAATATCATCTGATTCTTTAATTAAGGATAATGCTTCTTCATATCCTAAGATTTCCGGCAGATTGCCACCTACATCCGGTGATAATGATAATTTACCATCAGAGAATGCACCTGCTCCGGCAAATCCTGTTGTAATTGAACACGGCTGACATCCTACACAGACCTTTGTCTTACGCTTCGGACACTGGCGTTTCTCAATGCTTCTTCCCTTTTCTATCATGAGGACCTTTAAATCCGGTCTTTTTTCCTTTAGTTCATAGGCGCAGAAAATTCCGGACGGACCTGCACCGATAATGATTACATCATAGTTATTGCTCATATTTAATACCCCTTTCGTTTACGCTTCTACCACCAGATATCTGCCATCTGGCAGTGAAAATACTTCTTCTGCTTCTTCAATTTCATGATTACTCATTCCGGATACATCCGCACCGCTTTCATCTAAGAACTGTTTTACTTCTTTGATGCTGTCACAGATAACCGCCATACAGTCCTCTAAAAACGCTTCTGCCTCTTCTAAACTGTCTGCCACATTTTCATCAAATAACTGTGACTGATGCTCCAAAAAGTAATTCAGACATACCTCATCGTATTCCATTTATTCTTTCCTCCTGTTTTAAGAAAATTTATACACATCAATACCTAATTGTTTTAATTCCTGATAAATCCGGGCAATCGGCAGACCTACTACATTGTTGTAATCACCTTCGATTTTTTTGATAAATGCAGCTGCTTTTCCCTGAATTCCATATGCACCTGCTTTATCCATTGGTTCCCCGGTATCTATATAGCGGTTCAGTTCTTCATCTGTAACCGGATACATGGTAACTTTCGTACATTCATAAAAACTGTATTGTACTTTCTTTCCATCCTCCCGCATCCAGAGCGAAACTCCGGTATATACTTCATGGATACTTCCGGAAAGTCCTTTTAACATTGTAAATGCATCCTCCCGGTTCTTCGGTTTACCCAGCACTTTGCCATCCTTTACCACGACGGTATCTGCTCCGATTACCAGACTGTCCTGTTCTCCTACTTTGGCTTCTATCATCTTCTCATAAATCTCTCCCGCTTTCTGCTTCGCCAGATTCATGACAATCTCAGAAGGCGTATCTCCCACCTGCTTTTCTTCTCCCTGTGCCGGAAATACCAGAAAGGTAAGTCCAAGCTGCTCTAAAAGTTCTTTTCTTCGTGGGGAAGCTGATGCTAAAATTATTTTCACGTTTTTTCTCCTTGTGTTCCAGTATATTATAAGTGAGTGGATGAAACGGTTAATAGAAAAGTTTTTACGTCTAAAGGCATTTGCTTTAACCTTTGAAATACCGAAGTTCTAAGGCATATGTTTTCCTTTTTTCTATAAATACAGTCTTTCCAATGTTTGACAGACACATTGCACGGTTCGCTGCCTGCGGATACATGAATAGGCTTGTTAGGGGCACTTAGAATTTCGTCTGCAACCAGGCAACGCTGGTACAGGGATGTACCAGCGAGGCACAGATGAACACGGATGTGAATTTGTGCCGGTTGCCAGACGAAGTTCATATATTAGCCGAAATTCTTAGTGCCCCTTACAGGCGTATGCGGTATCCGCAGACAACGGACAGTGCGACGTGTCAGTCCAAGCAACGGAAAGACAGTTTATCATCAAGGAAAACATACGCCTAAGAACTGCTGGTATTTCAAAGAAACTAAAACAAATGCTCTTCATACGCAAAAACTTTTCCTATTAACACTTTCCCTCCCATCACTTATGACACCTTATACTTCAATTGCCTGATTCAGCCGGAAGGAATAAAGATACTTCTCCTTCACCGGAAGCGGGAATATCCGTTCTAAAGCTTCTGCATATAAATCCAGCTGTTCTTTATACATATCCCGCAGCCTTGTGGCACTATCTACCCGGTCTGTCTTATAATCAAGCAGTACGATTCCATCTTCTTCCACCCAGAAAACATCTATGATTCCCTGGATTAAAACCATCTCTTCTTCCATCTCATGATTTCCCATGACAAACGGCTTCTCGCGGAACAAATCATCCCGCATTGCAGCTGCTTTCATACGGGGTGCAAGCTTCGATTTTAAGAATAATTCCACGGATGGTATACGGATTAATTTTTGCATATCCTCAGATACTTTACCCATTTGTACCAGTCCTGTCAACTGCTTTTTTATATTCTCTGCAAATTCATCGGAATGATCCGGCATTTTCGTAAAATCATAGCATTCCATCAGACGATGCATTGCTGTTCCACGCAGTGCTCCCTGATTTACTTCTGCTTTTCCTTCCATAAATGCCGGGACATATGGGGTAGATACTTCTTCTAAGAATTTCGGTGTAACATCCTCTTCTTCCTTTGCTGCAAGCTCCCTCATTGCCCGGTGTTTTAATTCCGATACAGAATATTTTGTCACCAGATGAATGGCATCCGGGTGCGGATACTGATAGGATAATTGTTCCTTTATCTTTTCATACAAAGTATCCGAAACTTCCTCCGCCTGCTGCACACGCTGCCTCAATGACACATGTTCTGTTATCTGATGCGCCGCCTCGTCCTCTAACATGCTCCATGGTGTCACATAGGAAACCTTGTCCCAGCTGCCACTGGCGGCTGCCGCCGGAAGGATCCACTCCAAGAAAGTCTTTGCTTCTGCCCGTTCCTTAAAATTAAGTGCTTTTCGGTTACTTCCGCAATAAATTTCTCTTATCTGCTGCAGCATTTCTTCATCCTTGATGCAGCCCGTTATAATCAATTTTTCTTTGGCTCTTGTAAATGCCACATATAAGACACGAAGCTCCTCACCAAGACTTTCTAATTCTGTCTGCCTTGCAATTACCTTCTTAAAAAATGCAGGTACTTTTATCCGCCGGTCTTCCTCAATAATATCAAGTCCAACGCCAAGGTTCGGATGCAGAATCATCTTGCTGCGGCTATCCTGCTTATTAAAGGATTTGCCCATTCCACTGACAAAGCAGACCGGAAATTCCAGTCCCTTACTCTTGTGTATACTCATTATATTTACTGCATCTTCATTTTCACCCACAAGTTCTGCTTCCCCAAAGTCCACATCATACTTCTGCAGCTCATCAATGTATCTTATAAAATGATAAAGTCCGCGATAACTGGTTTTCTCATAGGCAATAGCTTTCTCTGACAGCATATGAAGATTTGCAAGTCTCTGTCTGCCCGCCGGCAATGCCGATGCATATCTGGCATATCCCGTTTCCTTCAATACCTTCTGCAGCAGTTCGTGCATTGGTATATCCATGGTCTGTCTACGAAGTTTTTTATATGTTTCGGAAAAACGTTTTAATTTTGCCCGCATGTCTTCATCCGCTGTTGATTCTTTTTCTGTCAGCTCTTCTTCTGCTTCCAAAAACATCTTTACGCACTGATGATACGGCTTGTCCTCTGCCAGTAACCGGAGTCTTGCAAGCTGCTCATCGGAAAGACCTGCCATTGGGGATTTTAATACTGCCGCCAGTGGAATATCCTGTCTTGGATTATCTAATATCCTAAGATAATTTAATACCGTCCTGATTTCTAATGTGGAAAAATATCCGGTTCTTGAAACCGTATGTGCCGGAATTCCATTGGCATTTAAAACCTCTGCAAAAAGGTCCGCCCATTCACTTAAACTACGCAGTAAAATTACAATATCGCCATAGCGGACTTCCCGGAATTCTCCGGTTTCTTCGTCTACCACTTCTTCTTTGCCTACCATCTTCCGAATCCGGTCTGCAATTAATTTTGCTTCCAGTTCCTGTTTTGAAATCTGCTGTTTTGTTCCCTCTTCCAGTTCCTGTGTAGTTGTAAGAAGAATCTCACTGTCAAAAGCATCCTCTTTCTCGCCCGCCGGATAATCTGCACCACAATACAATGCCGCCTCATCGGTATAATCCACACCGCCAAGATTCCGTTTCATAATCTGATAGAAAATATCATTGGTAAAAGTAAGCACCGTATCTCTGCTTCGGAAGTTCTTATGCAGATCAATCCGCTGGCAGGGTGCATCTGTTGTCTCATAAGTATCAAACTTTTCCATGAAAAGCTCCGGTCTCGCCAGACGAAAACGGTAAATACTCTGTTTTACATCTCCTACCATAAAAAGATTATTCTGTCCGACCGCTTCTCTTGAAATTGCCCGGAGAATCGTCTCCTGCACATAGTTGCTGTCCTGATACTCATCAATCATAATTTCTTCATAGGCATTTTGAAATTCCTTTGCAGTCTCCGTTGGTTTCCCGGTCTCTTCCTCTACCAATATCTCTAATGCAAAATGCTCAAGGTCTGAAAAATCCACCAGATTCTTATCCTGCTTTCTTTCTGCGAAAGCATCGATAAAACGCTCCGTCACTTCAGCTAACGCTTCTGCTGATGGCTGCACCAGAGTGAGCTGCTCTAAGATTTCCTGAAAAGTAAGGGCAAAGCAGTCACTTTTTAACTTTCCGATTCCATCCTTAAGTTTCTTACGTTCTGTCTTTACCTGCTCCTGCTTTTCCGGACTTCCGATATAATCCTTTGTTCTGCCTAATGTTGCAAATTTACATTTTCCTAATTCTTCATAAAAATCCTGATAAGTACTGCAGGAAAGCAATTCCTCCATCAGTTCTACATCCTGCTCACAGGCTTCCTCATACATATAGGGGCCATCGACATCCTGACAAAGTTCATGATAATGCTCTGCCTGCTCTAAATAGCCCTTTACCATCTGCTTCCCATATTCTACCGTCATTTCAATAAAAGGCGCCTGCTCTAATTCCTGCTCTGTTTTTATCTCATAACAGCTTAACGCTTCCCGAAGCCACTGCTTCGGCCATGGATAACTCTGTGCATAGGAATAAAGTTTAAAAATCATATCCCGCACCGGTGCATCACTTCTACTGGTTCCATAACAGGAAATGAGATGCAAAAAACCCGGATGTTTTTCTTCATAACACTGTTCAAACAATCCGGTCATTACATCTTCCCGAAGAAGCTTTAACTCGCCTTCATCTCCAATCCTGAAATTCGGCTCCAGACCGATTTCATGAAAATGATTCCGAAGCACATAAAGGCAGAAACTGTCTATGGTGGTAATCTGCGCATTCTGCACCAGTGCAGCCTGCTGCTGTAATCTCACATCGGAAGGATTCTCCTGCAATGCCTTTTCCAAGGCTTTTGCTACACGCTCTTTCATCTGGGCTGCCGCCGCATTGGTAAAAGTTACCACCAGAAGATGGTCAATGTCTACCGGATGCTTCTTATCCAATACCAGCTCTTTGATTCTCTCTACCAGTACGGCTGTCTTTCCGGAACCTGCTGCCGCAGACACTAAGATATTACGGTTTCTTAAATCAATGACCTGCTGCTGTTCTTTTGTCCATGTCATTCCCATTTCTTAAAAAACCTCCTTCATGCGTTCATAGATTTCCTCGGAAGATAATTCTTCCAACCGCCTTACTTCATATCCCGGAATCTTTTTATCAAATCCACAGACCGCAGCATATGGACAATAATCACAGCTGCTCCGGTTCTTTAAAAGATACGGATTCACCTCTGTATTTCCCTTTAAAATAGCATTTCCAGCTTCTGCAATCCGATAGCTGGCATAATCCGCAATCAGCCTAAATTCTTCCTTATCCACAGCCTTATCGCTCTTTCGCACCGTTCCGTCCTTATTTACAGAAATCGGAAGGACATTGGATTTACCGGAAAGTTCCACATCCATGGCACGGTAAATATCATCCTCTGTATTTACCACTCCATCCAGACGTAAATTTTCCAATATCTTTCTTCGAATCTCTTCTTCAGATTCACTACCGGTTCCTTCCACCATCGGATCATCAATATGATAGTAGAACATACCTGCCGGCACTACCTCTTTTGCCGGATTTTGCTTTGCAAATAATTCCATTGCTGCATTCATATAAACCACAAGCTGAAGCTTTAGTCCATGATACAGAGATAGCAGTTCAAAACCGGTATTACCGGATTTATAATCAATAATCTTTACATATAACTTATCTTTGTCTTCATAAGTATCAATACGGTCAATTCTTCCCTGGAGCCGCATATGCTCTTCTTCACTGAGTTTAAAATTCACTGCATTTAAATCATCCGTATAGGAAAATCCCACCTCAAACTGCGATGGTTCAAATTTTCCCTGACGGATCTGGCTGGTCAGTGCCCAGATGGTCCGTGCAAAAATCTTTTTCATCTTTGCTACCTGATAACGGTTTGCCGCTGTATCTGCCATGGCTGCATTTCCATTGGAAGCAATTGCTTCTTCCATTGCCCGCTCCATAAGCTGTTTTTGTGCTTCTTCTGTAATATCAAACCAGCTATAGGATGATTCTTTCAGATACCGGCTATAATTTTCCAATGCCTGATGATAGATATTCCCCATATCCGCCATACGAAATTCAAAGAGTTCCCGTTCCTGTAAACGCAGTCCATAAGTCAGGAAATGGGCACAGGCACAGGCTGCATACTGTTCCAACCGCGTAACACTGTTCTTTAACTCATTTCCATAAAGAGCCTTTGCCACAGCCCGGCTGATTGGCTCTGCATGATATTTAAGCTCTGCTGCATCAAGAATAGCTTTTACCTGCTCCCGATATGCCGGTTCCTCTTCATACCAGTGCAGCAAAGCCTGCCAGAGTACTTCCTTCTCATCATTCCATCCGGCATCTTCCTGATACAGTCCCTCTAACAGAAATGCCATGCTGCTCTCCGGTGTTACCAGTGTTTCATCAACCTGTTCTCCCGTTATCAGCTCTGCTTTTAACCCCGGGAACAGTCCCTCAATCATATGAATAAAATAGGACGGGCGCTTTGCACTTCCATCACTGCCTACCCTTGCATAGGTAAGATAAAGTTTTTTCGATGGCTTTGTCACTGCAAGATAAAGGTAAAAACGCTGGATAAAAACACGTTCCCTTGCTGTAGGAGCCAGTTCCATATGATTTTTCGCAAGTTCTTCTCTTTCCAGCTGGGAAATGATGCCGCCACGATTATCGGATTTTGGCACAATACCATCATTGACTCCCACGATAAACAATACTTTTATATCGTCAAGACGGGTTCTTTCGATATCACCAATCATCACGCAGTCATAGCCACCCGGAATCACGCCTATTTTGGCTGCTTCAAAGCCAGCCTCTAAGACCTTGGCATATTCGGATATGTCCATGACTTCATCACCCAGAAGCGTTGCCATCTTATCCAAAATATCCATTACGATGCGATAAATCTGTGCATATTCCTTTGCCTTGGCTAAGTCCTTCGCCTCTTTATACTGATTCTCCCGGTATTTTAACTGCTGCTCTATCTGTAAGGACACAATAAACTGATAGAGTGCTGTCGTGCATTCCCGTACGGTAGCACCTTTTTTACGAAATACAGCCGTCAATTCCAAAAATGGCTCCATTACACGGATCCGGAGTTCATTTAATGCTTCTAAATCTTCTTCCGTAACCTCATGGGTGGTATAAATAAATCTTGCCTCCCATTTTTTCTTTCCACGGATGCCTGCTGCCAGTACATAATTTTCCAGCAGGTCAATCTCATCCTCACTGATTTGTGATAATCCGCAGCGCAGATAACGGAACATTGCTTCCTCTGAAAAATTGTCCTCGATTACCTGCAAAAGAGACCGGACAAATTCCAAAAATGGATGCAGTAAAATATTTTTCGTTGTATCTAAGAAAAACGGAATGCCAAACTCCTCCATAATCTGCGGCACATAGCTTCCATACTCTTCTATGGCACCGGAAATAATGGCAAAATCCCGGTAGCGGTATGCTCCGGTATGCACCAGCCTTGCAATCTCTTCTGCTGCATACTGCAGTTCTCTTCTTGGATTTGGCAGGGATAAAATCTCTATGCCTTCTTTGATTTCTTTCTCATCCTTCTTTTCGTAGCTATGATGTCTGGTACGGAACAGATTCTGCTCTAAGAACCGTAGTACCGGTGCCTCCCGGAACCGGTCAGCTTTGGGATTCTTTAATACCACCGGCTCTGTTACTTCAAAATGCTTCTCTTCCGCCATTTTCATTAGGCTGGCTACAGTCTTCTTACTCATGGCAAACAGCTCCTGCATATCATGATAGGAATAAATATCCTCTGCCGGGTCAATGGTTACTGTCACATATATATCTGATACAATTCCCATCAGGCGGTATAGCACGTTATTCTGAATCGGTGTAAATCCGGTAAATCCATCGAAAACCAGCACGGCATCCTGTAAAAGCTTTGATTCCTCTGCCATATCACAGAAGGCTTCTAAAACTTCTTCAGCAGTAATATACATCCCGGAAATTGCACTTCGAAAACCCCGGTACATGGTCAGGATATCCTGCAGTTTATAGGAAAATGCCGGTGGCATATTCTGTTCTTCAATAAATGTTTCCAAAGTATCCGGATCGATATTATACTGTGTCAGCTCTGATATCAGGGACTTCACTTCACTGATATATCCCATCTTTTTCATATTTCCCTGCATGACACATAAATCATCCATCCGCTCTTCGGCAACCTTACGCAATACAAGGTTTTTCCCGGTCTCTTCTAAAACTGCCATATTCGTCTTTCCTAATTCGTCGAAAATACGATATGCCAGTCGCTGGAAGCTGACCACATCTATATTCATAATACTGTTTTTTTCCTGTAACCGAACAAGTTCACGCTGCGTCTGCATCGTGAACTGTTCCGGTACTACTACATAATAATTTTTCTTTAAATTCTTCTGAGCTTCTTTGACTGTTTTGCGGAATACATAGCCTGACTTTCCGCTTCCAGCACTGCCCAGCACAAATTGCAGTGCCATATCAGATTCCTCCTACTGATTCTCCTACCAAAAGTTCTCCATTGATAATCACACGCTCCACCAGCGTTGTCTTAGGCTGCTCGATTCTCTGTACCAGACGTTTTACGGCCTCTTCTCCAATCTTTCTGGTATTCTGCCGTATGGTTGTAATCTTTGGGCTCATCATCTGGGATACTTTTGTTCCATCAAAACCTGCAATAGAAATATCATCCGGTACTTTTAGTCCCATTTCATCAATTACATTAATCCCACCAATTAATGCTGTATCATCCGGGTAGAGAATACAGGTCGGCGGGTCAGGCAGATTTAAAAGTTCCCTGGTTGCCTTTGCCACAAGCCTGGTATCTAAATATTCTCCTTCCTTTAAGTAGTCATCCGGAACATTCAGATTAAAGCTCTCCATTGTCTGGAAAAAGCTGGTCAGACGATCTCTGGTAACAGCCGAATGTTTTTCCCCATAAATGTATGCAATTTTCCGGTGTCCCTTGGAATAAATATAACGTACCAGTTCATTCATCCCTTTTACATTATTAGAAGAAACAACCGTGCAGTTGTAATATACATAATCCACAGTAACAATCGGAATATTACTCTGCAAAAGTTCCTGTACCTCCGGTTCCTCAAACCTGGCACACACAATTCCAACTCCGTCAAAATTCCGGTATTTACAGTGTTCAAGATATGACATCTTATGATTCACATGCTCATTATTAATAAAAGTGATATCATAGCCTAATTCTTCCGCCTTTTCTTTAAATCCATTTAAGATGCCTGAGAAATATTCATGGGTAAGCCCTCTTCCGGCCTCCTCTTTAAAAAGTACTCCTAAGTTATAAGAACGGTTCGTCTTTAATGCCCTTGCTGCCGCATTCGGAAAATATCCCATCTCCTGTGCTGCTTCTTTAATCCGTATCCTGGTCTTCTCCCCAATATCACTATGTCCATTCAACGCTTTACTTACTGTTGCCGTTGAGACACCGCAACGCTTCGCCACGTCCTTTAATGAAACCATTTCTTTCCTCCTTTTTATCCCCGTATCCACTCATCAGCAGATACTATATTTCAATTCCGACTGCCTCTTTTGCCAGCCGATCTGCTTCTTCATTTCCTTCTACCCCTGAGTGCCCTTTTACTTTTACAAAATGAAGCGTAATTTTATCCTTTATGCTCTGAATATAGTCATAATAAGCAATGGTTCCTTTCTTATTCCGTTTCCATGCTCCTGTTGCCCACATTTCAATGCCCATATAGTCATAATATATCGTAAGCTCTGCCAGTCCAAGCTCCACTGCCTTCTCAATGGCAGCCATACTTCCTAATACTTCTCCTGCCACATTACGCATGGAAGCCATTTCTTCTTCCGAGCCTGAACCCTGCAGTACTTCTTTTTTCCCATCTGCCATCAGAAATCCGCCATATCCGTATACCTTAGTTGCAATATTATAGGAACCATCCACAAAGGCATAATTTTCCGGCTCTTTTTCTACTGTCTGCTGCTTCTGACCGATATATTCTTCTGCCGCTTCCCTTGTTGGAAAGCTTTTAAACTCTGCTCCCGGAAAACCATCGGTCTGCTGCTTACATATATCCCAACTCATATAAATACCCGGTTTCTTTCCTTTTCGGACTGCATAAAACTTTGCTGCCATTCTTCTTCCTCTTACTATCTTTTATTTCTGTGAATTTTCTTCTTTTCTTAACTTACATCATTAGTTCTATTTTACCATTTTTCCCTTCGAATGGCTAGGACAAGCTTAGGATTCGTAACGATATTTTCCCCAAAATGATTGTATACAGCGATTCCTCTGTTTATTTTCTTTTGCAACTTCTCTTCCTCTTTTCTTTTATCATAAAATAGTTCTTACTCTACACTATCAGAAAACAAATCCTGATAATCCTCCGGCATAAAGCGATGATAGATGATATGGCAGCCTTCGTCCTTAAAGCAATAATAATAGGAATCCTCTCCGCTTTCAAAATAAATAAGATAGTCAAAATCCTCTGTCTCAATTTTCTCAAAATGTATCTTCTCGCCGGTTCCTAAGAACAGCTTATGAATGTCCTCTATGGTGCAAGGATGTGTCTGCAGCAGAGCCACCAGCTTTTTAATAAAAGAATTTCCACTTCTTTTTTCATGCACATATTCTGCACCTTCTTTCGGCACTACAAAACAAAAGCGGTCCTTGTTTCTGCTGATTTCTACTCTGCCAAGCCGTATTCCTGCTGCTTCATAAAATTCTTTTTCCAATTCTTCCGTTGATTTTCCGCTCACTTCTTCTCCCAGAAAATGCTTTAATGAACTCAAGGGATAATATAACCGGATTTTTTCTTTCCGGTATCCAAGTTTTACCTGCTCTTCCTGTATGAAATCCATAATTCCTTTTTCTAATCTGCTATAATCCATTGTATGCTCCTTTAGACGTGGAAAAACAGAACCACCTTTCGACGATTCTGTTTCATGCTGATACAAAGTAAGCTTTGCCCACTTTGCTCAGTTTCTATTCTGCATTGATATACTCATAATCCCGGTCTAACTCAATTGCCACACTTCCATCATTGATTGTGCCATCAAATGTATGTGCTTCATCTGTTCCAAGACCCTTTACAATTCCATTTTCATATTCTTCTGCGGTACGCTGTGTCTGTAATACGAACAGCAGTCCCTTATATTCTGCCGGTGCTGTTACTTTATAAGTCTCTTTTATTTCATAGTAAGTCACCATCGGATACTCACTGCCATCCTCTACCGTCCAGTCACCAAACGTTGTCTCTGTATCTTCTGTAGCTGCCACCTGATATGTTGTGCCGGCACAAGCCACTTCTGCCATCATAGCCATGGAACTGTCTGTTGCAGCTACATGCTGCGGCAGCACCATTCCGGTAGTTGCATCCACGAGGCTGATGTCTTCATATTCGATATAAGCTTCTGCATCCGTCTGTATGCCATTCCACGGAATCTTTGCAGATAAAGTAACCGTATAAACTGTATTTCCTTCTTCGTCTGCCTCAGTACGATTCCAGCTTATCTCATACTCCGCCTGATTTAAATGATTGGTAAAATCAGATGCCTGCGCAAAGGTCTCACCATCCATGGTTCCTGCCATATTGTATACATTGACATTTTTTATCACAGCGGTATTCTCTTCGGTTTCCATTTTGTGCTGATACATACCGGATAAAACATACCAGGTATCTTCCTTAAGATTTCCCTGTGCCTCTGTCTCCGTCTCTGTGGCATGGATTCCTTCCACTGCTTCTGTTTCTGTATTTCCTGCTGCTTCCTTGTCTGTATCTTTCTCCTTTGGTCCGCATCCATCCAGCATTCCCAGTACGACAATACAAATCAAAGCTGCCGCCCATATTTTCTTCTTCATTTCCTGCTCCTTCATTCTATCCATAACACAATATATTCGTTCTTATCCCCGCATGCGATTGGTGCACACGGACTTTACGATTATACCGTAGATGAAGGGGAAGTGCAAGGAGTTCGTCAAAAGTTAATTGAAGTATGTACTCTATAGTTATATTTAGCAAAAAACGACCACCAATCGTTAGATTTGAAACCTAACTTTTGGTGGTGGCACACAACAACTTTACCTGAAAACTCTGGAAGAATATAATAGATTTTATTATTAAACTTATTAGTTTGCTCCTGTGTTTCCTGTTCCATATCTGCTCACCTCATCTAAATATTCTACTTCTTCAAATAGTATTTCCAATTGAATTTTATTTATACGGAACTAACAGACCTGTCATTTTTATTAGTTGCAATATCTTCCATTACCAAATTTTACTTTGTAGTATTTCTATTATACTAAATTTAATTTGTAGGATAAATACAACATATTTTTTATAATTTACTTTGATAATTCTCTAACTGATGAAAAATACCAACTACATTTACAACATCCGCTCTCACATCAAAAACGATAATATAATTCATCTGTGACACAACTGCCTCACGATATCCTCTTTTAGCAAGATATGCATCTCTGCACCCTGGGAACTGAAATGGATTAACCTCTAGCCTGTCATAGATAGTATCTATACTATCCACCAGATGCTTTGCTGCCTGTTCATTCCTTAAGCAATAAATTAAATGATACACAAGATTATCAAGCAGTTCATTCGCATGTTCAGTAACATTTATTTTATATGCCATACTTCGCCCTCATTTCTCTAAGCGCAGTTCTGGCATCCTTTACCTGTCCTTCCTCTATTTGCTTTTCCGATATTTCAATATCTCTGTACATGGCAATCTGTCTCATGGTTGACTCATAAGTCTCCATGCTCATAATTACCATATCTCCATATCCATTTTTCGTAACATAAATTGGTTCCTCTGCTTTATGACACATATCAGATATCTCTGATGTATTCTTCAAATCTTTAATTGGAATTATTTGTGGCATAATATACACCTCCCTATTCATGGTCTAATTATACCATAATTATGCCTTTTTTCAATTTAATTATAACGTAAAGCAAATCAATTCTCTGTTATTTTCTCTCCATTTCTTGCTTTTTTATACGACCTCATATTTGTTTTTCAAAATCCTCGCCCATTTTATAATTAGGATGATTTGCATTTCCGTTAAATCATTAATTATTATTCAAACCATACTCCTAACCACAAGAAAAAAGCAATCCTTTGACTAATCAAAAGACCGCTTTTCTTGATTCTTACTAATTCTTATTAATTCTCATTCATCTTCGCTAATTTTGCTGCCTGATCTGCTGCAATCAATGCATCTAAAATTTCCTGGATATCACCATTCATAATCTTGTCCAGTTTATAAAGGGTAAGATTGATTCTGTGGTCGGTTACACGTCCCTGTGGGAAGTTGTAAGTACGAATCTTCTCAGAACGGTCACCGGTACCAATCTGGCTTCTTCTGGCTTCTGCTTCTGCATCATGCGCCTTCTGGCATTCTATGTCGTATAATTTGGCACGTAAAAGTGCAAATGCTTTCTCTTTATTCTGCAGCTGTGATTTTTCTGTCTGGCTGTAGATTACAATTCCGGTTGGATAATGAGTCAGACGAACTGCAGAGTCTGTAGTATTGACACACTGACCACCGTTTCCGGATGCACGCATAACGTCGATTCGGATATCCTTTTCATCAATCTGGACATCAACTTCTTCTGCCTCCGGCATTACTGCTACTGTAATGGTAGACGTATGGATACGTCCGCCGGACTCTGTCTCAGGTACACGCTGTACACGATGTACACCGGATTCATATTTCATAACAGAGTAAGCACCCTGTCCGGTAATCATGAAAGTAACACTCTTCATTCCACCAATTCCGATTTCTTCGCACTCCATTGTCTCTACTTTCCAGCGTCTGCTTTCAGCATAATGGACATACATACGATAAATCTCAGCTGCAAATAAAGCAGCTTCATCTCCGCCGGCACCGGCACGGATTTCCACAATAACGTTCTTGTCATCATTCGGGTCTTTTGGAAGAAGAAGAATTTTTAGTTTCTGCTCTAATTCTTCTACTCTTGCTTTGGAATCATTTAACTCTTCCTTTGCAAGCTCCTTCATTTCTTCATCTGTTTCTTCGTCCAGCATAGCAAGAGAATCTTCAATATTCTGCTTACACTGTTTATATTCTTTATAAGCTTCCACGATAGGAGTTAAATCGCTCTGCTCCTTCATCAGCTTACGAAAACGCTCCGGATTATTTGCCACATCCGGTTCACTTAACTCACTCATCAACTCTTCATAACGAATCAATAAATCCTCTAAACGATCAAACATTTTAATTTCCTTTCCCTTTTACCACACGGTCATTTCGTGCAAGGTCTTTGATTACTTCAACTTCTGTAAATCCTGCGTTACGCATCAGCTCTGAGACAGCTTCTCCCTGGTCATATCCGATTTCCATGTAAACATATCCGCCAGGATTCAAATAATCCTTTACCTGTCCGGCAATCTTCCGATAAAAATCAAGACCATCCGCTCCGCCATCTAATGCGTTTTCCGGCTCAAAATCCCGTACCTCCGGCATCAGTGACAGAATCTCTCCTGTCGGGATATATGGTGGATTTGCCATAATGACATCAAAGGTCTCTGTTATATTATCAAATAAATCACTCCGTACCCACTCGGCATCCACTTCATGCAGCTTTGCGTTTTCCTTCGCTACCAATAAAGCTGTTTTGGAAATGTCACTTCCCATACCGGTAAGTTCCGGTGCATTTTTCAACACACTAATCAATACACAACCAGACCCTGTACAAAGGTCTAATACTTTCATCCCCGGCTTTACAATCTTCAATACCTGCTCCACTAAAGTCTCGGTATCCTGCCGCGGTATCAGAACATTGGAATTTACTTTGAATCGAAGCCCCATAAATTCCTGTTCTCCAATAATATACTGTAACGGAATATGTTCGGCACGTTTTTGTACTGCAATCTCATATTCCTTCTGAGCATCCTGTGTAATATCTTCTTCCCCGTGAACGTAGTAGTAACTGCGCTCAATCTTGCATACCATCTGTAAAAGATACCATGCATCCAGTGCGGCATCTGGCACTCCTGCATCTGTAAGACACTTTGTACCAAATTCCACTGCCTCTCTATAAGTCATATATTACGCCCTTTTCTTTTACATCTCGCTCAAATATTTTTTCCAGTCAAATACTGCTTCCACGGAAGCAATACCAACCTCAATCATAGAATCGTCCGGTTCTCTTGTTGTAAGCCTCTGCAGCCACAATCCAGGTTTACTTAAGAAATTCACTACCGGATTATCACTTTTTCCGGCAAGCCGGATAAATTCATATGACACACCAGCAATCACCGGTATCAGCAGCAAACGAAGCACTACCTTCAAAATCCGGCTCTTTACATCAATAAATGCAAAGAAAATAATACTGATAATCATTACAAACAGGAGAAAACTTGTACCACACCGCTTATGCAGTCTGGAACTCTTTCTCACGTTTTCTACATTCAGCTCCATTCCATGTTCAATGCAGTTAATGCATTTGTGCTCTGCTCCATGATACATGAATACACGCTGGATATCCTTCATTAAGGAAATTGAGGCAATATATGCCAAAAAAATCATCATTCGGATGATACCTTCAATCAGCGCCAGTGCCACATGGGATGTAATAAATTTCTGAAAAATCAAAGAAAGATAATATGGCAGAATCATAAAGATTCCAATGGCAAGTACAAAGGAAAATGCAACAGTAATACCCATTTCTGCTTTTTCTTTTTTTGCTGCTACCTCTTTTGATAATTCTTTCTTTTTTGCTTTGGTATCTTCCTCATCCTCTTCAAAGAAAGATGCGGAATATGTAAGCGTTGATATTCCAAGTGTCAAAGACTCCACAAAACTTAACACTCCACGTAAAATTGGAATGTTCCGCAATGTCTTGTTTTTAATCAGTCCATAATACTCTTTGGTATCAACGGTAATCTCTCCATCCGGCTTCCGGACTGCCACGGCGTACTTTTCCTTATTTTTCATCATTACGCCTTCTAAAACTGCCTGTCCACCGATTCCCGAATATTTCATGTGTGACCTCTCTTCCTGTTTCTAAAAAAAGGTTGAGATTAGAAACCTCAACCTTATCTTTCAGTCACATTGTGCAATTTCTATTTCATGCCGTATTTCTTATTGAACTGCTCAATACGTCCACGAGCCTGGTTAGCTTTCTGCTGTCCAGTATAGAATGGATGGCATTTGGAACAAATTTCAACGTGAATATCCTCTTTGGTTGAACCAGTTACGAATGTGTTACCACAGTTACATGTAACTGTTGCCTGATAATAATCTGGATGGATTCCTTCTCTCATGTCTCTCACCTCTCATATATGAATTGCTTCGCAATTACGACATTTGTCTAATTTAAGTGCGATACTGTTTAGTTTCCGAATAAACAGCTTATTCATTGTAGCATAGGAAAAGCTGTTATGCAAGTGTTTTTAAACAAATTTTGTCTTTTTTACAGTCTGGATATATTCCCGGTTGTTTTTCGTCCGGACAAACATATTCAAGATGCTCTCAACCGCTTCATCGGTACGCATGCCATTGATTGCCTTACGCATAATAAATACAGCCTCCTGCTCTTCCTGTGTCAGTAAGAGGTCTTCTCTTCTTGTACCGGATTTTACAATGTCAATTGCAGGGAATACACGTTTCTCAGATAACTTACGGTCAAGCACCAGTTCCATGTTACCGGTTCCCTTAAATTCCTCGTAAACAACATCATCCATCTTGCTTCCGGTATCTACCAGTGCTGTTGCAAGAATCGTAAGGCTTCCGCCCTCACGCATATTACGGGCTGCCCCAAAGAAACGCTTCGGCATATGGAGGGCTGCCGGGTCAAGACCACCGGATAAGGTTCTTCCACTTGGCGGAACTGTAAGGTTATATGCTCTTGCAAGTCTTGTAATACTGTCTAAGAGAATCATAACATCCTTCTTATGTTCTACCAGACGTTTTGCTCTCTCAATTACCATCTCGGATACTCTCTTATGATGCTCCGGCAATTCGTCAAAGGTAGAATAAATAACTTCTACATTCGGTCCTTCAATTGCTTCCTTAATATCGGTAACTTCCTCCGGCCGCTCATCAATTAATAAGATAATCAGATGCATCTCCGGGTTATTCTGCTTTACTGCCTGTGCCACACCTTTTAATAATGTAGTCTTACCTGCTTTTGGTGGGGAAACAATCATTCCACGCTGTCCCTTACCAATCGGAGATACTAAATCTACAATTCGCATTGCCATTGCACTATGGCTTGTCTCAAGCCGGATTCTCTCATCCGGAAAAATCGGAGTTAAATCTTCAAAATTCTTCCGTTTTACAGCCTCTGACGGATGCAGGTCATTAATAGAAGTAATGTATAATAATGCGGAGAATTTCTCAGCCTGTGTCTTAATTCTGGTATTTCCGGTCACAATATCTCCGGTTTTCAGATTGAACTTACGAATCTGGGATGGAGAAACATAGACATCATGCTCTCCCGGCAGATAATTTTCACAACGGATAAATCCGAATCCATCCGGCATAACTTCAAGAATTCCATGTGCCTTCACACCGCTGTCTAAGTCCTTGTTTTCTTCTGCCACACGCTCCGTTTCATCTTTTTCCGAAATATGCTCATCCGGTGTATGTCTTACTGTGCTTCGACGCATCTCGCCCTCATGTCCCCTCGCTGCATTTTCCCGGTGCGGACGTTCTGCGCGATAGGTTCTGGTTTCTGCTACCTGCTCCGTAGTTTCTGTTGTGCCTTCTGCTTCTTTCTTTGCTTCCTGCACCTTTGCTTCCTTTTCATCTTCCGCCAGCATAGCTTCTACTAATTCAGCTTTCTTTAAGGTAGAAATTCCTTTCATTCCCCTTGCTTTCGCCAGTTCACGCAGCACTGCTGCAGAAAGACTTTCATACTTCTCTCTCATTCTATTCTCCTTACCTCTTGCTTATTTGATTATCTGCTAAATAATTGGGATTTCTTTTTGAAATAAAAATAATTGGAACGTAAGATTCGTCTTTTCGTATTATACAACAGTTTCTTTCAAATAGGAAGTCCTTTTTCTTGCTTTAAAAATTTTTTAATGATATGATACTAGACGGAAGTAATCAATGGCTAAGAAAAGGAGACGAACTATGGATACCAACGAAAAAGCAATTGAAATGCATAAAAAATGGAATGGAAAATTAGAAACCATCTCCAAGACACCGGTAAAGACCCGGGAAGATTTATCTATCGCATACACACCTGGTGTTGCGGCACCTTGCCGTATCATCGCAGAAAATAAAGAAGAAGCTTATACTTATACCATGAAAGCCAACACCGTTGCCGTTGTATCAGACGGAAGTGCTGTTCTTGGTCTTGGAAACATCGGACCGTACGCAGCCATGCCGGTTATGGAAGGAAAATGTGTACTGTTTAAAGAATTCGGAAATGTCAATGCTGTTCCAATCTGCCTTGACACACAGGATACCGAAGAAATTATAAAAACTGTTAAAAATATTGCTCCGGGATTCGGCGGCATCAACTTAGAGGATATTTCCGCTCCACGTTGTTTTGAAATTGAAGAGCGTTTAAAGGAAATGCTTGATATTCCGGTCTTCCATGACGACCAGCATGGTACTGCTATTGTTGTTCTTGCCGGAATCATCAACGCATTAAAAGTAACCGGAAAAGAAAAAGAAAACTGCCGCGTTGTTGTAAATGGTGCCGGTTCTGCCGGTGTTGCCATCACCAAACTGTTACTGACTTACGGCTTTAAAAATGTTATTATGTGTGACCGCATGGGAATCATCGGCAAAGATTATCCTGACTTAAACTGGATGCAGAAGAAAATGACCGAAGTTACCAACCTTTCCAATGAATCCGGTACCCTTGCCGATGCATTAAAGGGTGCTGATATCTTCGTTGGTGTTTCCGCACCGAATATCGTGACTCAGGAAATGGTTGCATCCATGAATAAAGATGCCATTCTTTTTGCCATGGCAAATCCTACTCCGGAAATCATGCCAGACCTTGCCAAAGCTGCAGGTGCTAAAGTGGTCGGAACCGGAAGAAGCGATTTCCCAAATCAGGTAAACAACGTCGTTGCTTTCCCGGGAATCTTCAAAGGTGCTTTAGAAGGACACGCTTCCCAGATTACAGAAGAAATGAAGCTTGCTGCTGCAAAAGCAATTGCAGGGTTAGTATCTGATGAAGAATTAAATGAAGACTTTATTATGCCGGAAGCATTTGACCCGCGTGTTGCCGAAGTGGTAAGCCAGGCAGTCAAATCACACATCCGCTAATGAAAAACGACACGATTTCACTGTGGGGGGAGAAGCGCTACCACTCTCTGGACTACTATTTAAAAAATACCTATCACGAAAAGGTATACCGGATTGCATTAAATGCCGGACTCAGTTGTCCCAACCGTGACGGACGCTTAGATACCAGAGGCTGTATTTTCTGCTCTGCCGGTGGCTCCGGAGATTTTGCCGCCTCTCCCACACTTTCTATCACAGAGCAGTTAGAAACTGAGAAAAGGATTCTGAGAGCAAAAAGAAACTGCAACAAATTCATTGCATATTTTCAGGCATTCACGAATACTTATGGTTCTGTGGAACACCTGCGGGATCTTTATATGCAGGCAGTAAATGACCCGGATGTGGTTATTATTTCCATTGCCACAAGACCTGACTGTCTGCAGCCTGAGATTCTTTCACTGCTTGCCGAAATCAATGAAAAGAAAACCGTCTGGGTGGAACTTGGTTTACAGACAATCCATGATGACACCAGAGAGTTTACACGAAGCGGCTTTACTTATGAGACTTTTCAAAAAAGTCTCTTCGCCCTTCACGCCCTTTCTATCAAGGTGATTGTTCATCTGATTTTAGGACTGCCCCACGAAACAAGAGAAATGATGTCTGCATCCGTTCAGGCAATTGCAAATCTCCCGGTCTGGGGAATCAAGCTGCAGCTGCTTCATGTATTATCCGGCACCGATTTAGCCGCTTATTATGAAAAAACGCACTTTCCGGTATTTTCCATGGATGAATACTGTGAAATGATTATTGACTGTCTGGAGCTTCTGCCGCCGGAAATGGTGATTCACCGGATTACCGGCGATGGTCCGAAGGATTTACTGATTGCGCCGATGTGGAGCACTGGAAAACGGACTGTTTTAAATCAGATTCACCGCCGCTTAAAAGAACGGAATACTTACCAGGGACGCTTAGCAACTAAGAGGTGATTTTATGGCTGAACCAGCTACTTTATATAAATTAATTATTCTGCACATGCTTGAACATATTGATTTTCCCTTGTCCAATGCGCAGATTTCAGATTTCTTTTTAGACAGGGAATATACCGACTACTTTACGATTCAGCAGGTCATTCATGACCTGATGGATTCCGGGCTTGTCCGTACGGAAAACACCCACAACAGTACACGATATATCATTACTCCTGCAGGAAAAGAAACGCTGCATTTTTTTCATGACAAAATATCCCCTTCTATTGAAGAAGATATTGCTGCTTATTTTCAGGCAAATAAGCTGGCCATTAAAACAGAAAATGCATATCTATCCGATTATTACAAAACACCGGAACAGGAATACGGTGTGCGATGCCAGCTCCGGGAAAAAGGCCGTACCCGCCTTGATTTTACTTTAACTGTCCAGACAAAGGAACAGGCGGAAGCCATCTGCACCAACTGGCAGAATCAGGCAGATGATGTATTTGCCTGTCTGATGGATTTACTTTTAAAATAAATATCTAAAATAAATGTTATTCAAAAAGCGGAACAACGAGAAGATTTTTCTCTCTGTTCCGCTTTCTATAATTTCTTATATTTTCAGTTATTTTGTCCTTTTTATTTTATTCTTTTTTATTTCGCTCTTTTACTTCGCTTTCTTCTTTCTGCCATTCTTTGAAGGCTTCTGCTTCTTTACGCTGTAACCAAAGCTTCCAAGCTTCTTACCCAGCAGAAAATATTCTCCATGGGAATAAGTCACCAGCCCGCTCTGATTCAGTTCGAATTTACCTTTTTCATTCATATAGGAATCATCAACGGTAACGCCTACTACATCTGCCAGAAACATATCATGGCTTCCAAGATGTAATATCCGGCTTACCTTGCAGGCAATGTTTACCGGACTTTCTGCAATTCCCGGTGCCGATACCTGCGGAAGGTTCAGTGGTGTCAGATGCATGGCATCAAACTTGTCAACGTCACGGCCGGATTTTACGCCACAATAATCCGTGGCACAGACCAGATCCTTCGTCACAAGATTTACAACAAATTCGCCGGTTTCCGCGATTATTCCATGGGAATATCGTTCCGGACGGACAGATATGGAAAGCATTGGCGGATTCGTACATACCGTTCCTGCCCATGCTACCGTAATAATATTCGGTTTTTCTGTCGGTCTCTGGCAGCTTACCATCACTGCTGGAACCGGATATAACATATTACCCGGCTTCCATGTTTCTTTCGCCATTTCAATTCTCCTGTATAAGTTGTTATCTTATTTCTGTCTCTGATATGGGCATTTATACCTGCTGTCATCCTGCCGTAAACATTTACGCTTGCTGCAATCCTGCCATTAATGCCGGAATCATCTGTTTCTTACGGGATACTACTCCATTTAAGTAAAAGCTGCCTGATTCATCCGGCTCTCCAAAGCACTCCTTTAAAAGGCTGCCTGCCTGTGCTCCGGCATAGATTACTTCCGAATTCTCATCCAGAATGTCCGTCAGCATCACAAATACGGCATCCAGTTTCTGCTCTCCCAATGCAATTTCCAGATATGGCTGCAGCTTCTTCTTCGCCATGCCAAGCTGCACGTCACTCATGGCACTAAGCTGTGCTACACCAAAATCAAATTCATCGGTATGGAAGGTTTTAAAATCCTGATAAAACAGTTCTTCTGTTGTCTTTTTCTTAAAATCACTGCCGGCTTCAAACATCTTCTTGGCCAGCTCTTCAATATCTACTTCTGCGATCTTCGCCAGTGCTTCTGCTGCTGCCCGGTCCATCTGTGTACAGGTCGGTGAACGGAACATCAAGGTATCTGAAATAATTGCTGCCAAAAGAATTCCGGCTGTCTTTTTATCAATGATTGCTCCCTTTTCCTGATACATCTGATAAATAATCGTTGAAGTACAGCCCAATGGCTGGTTCCGGAAAAATACCGGAGCAATCGTCTCAAGGCTGCCCAGTCGGTGATGGTCAATAATTTCTAAGATTTCTGCATCTTCGATTCCATCTACTGCCTGGGATTTTTCATTATGGTCAACAAGGATCACCTGTTTTTTCTGTAAATTTAAAAGATTTCGTCTGGAAAACATACCGACATATTTTCCATTCTCATCCAGTACCGGGAAATCACGATGACGCACTTTAGACATAGTCTCTTTCACATCATCCACATAATCCTCTAATTCGAATGTAATCAGATGCTCCTTTTTCATAATATATTTAATCGGCATACTCTGATTAATTAAACGCGCCACGGTAAATGTGTCATATGGTGTGCTGATAAGCATACAGTCTTTCTCTTCTGCAAGCTGCACAATGGTCTTTGTAATCTTCGCTCCGGAACAGACAATCACACAGCTTGCATTCATTTCCAATGCACAGAACTGTGATTCATAACGGTCTCCTAAGATAACCATATCGTCATCTTCAATATACTGCTCCATCATATCCGGTGTGGTAGCCGCAACAACAACCTTACCTTTTATGAAGTAACCATGCTCATTTCCTGTTACAAGAGTTCCATTTAAAGTTTCAACAATATTCTTATACTGCGTCCGGGCAGTTGCAAGAATCCGGTTGTCCAATACATCCATATAGGATTTTGCAATATCACTGGTAACAACCATTCCCTGCAGATTGTTCTCATTGTCAGTAATCGGCAATGACACGACATCTAAATTCTTCATCAGCTCCCATGCCCGTTTAATGGAAATGTGACTGCTGACGCCCTCCGTTCTACGATATTCAATATCCTTAATCTGTGCACCGACATCTGTTACCAGTTCCGGTTCCGGTACATCAAAAAATTTTAGGACATACTTCGTCTCTTCGTTCATATGTCCTGCTCTTTTCGGTATAAAAATACCGTCCTCTGTTTGATTTTTTAAATCTGCATAGGCAATCGCCGCACAAATAGAATCTGTGTCCGGATTCTTATGTCCAATTACCCATGTCTTTCTCTTTCCCTGTGTCATATAATTCCTCGTTTTAACTACTGCTTAAAAATTAAATACTCCAAGAGAATATAGAATAAATGCCACCAATACTACAAAATTGATAACAGAAAACCAGGTTAAGCATTTTGCATAACCTTTTACGGTATTCAAGCTCTTCTCTAAAGTATCATTTTCCTCTAACTTAACGGTAAGCTCTTTAATTAAGTCCTGCATATTGCGGTAGCACTTTACATCTTCGGTATGTATTTTCTCAGCCAGTTCCAGTTTCATGCTGTCTAACTGCTGGGAAATTTCCTGTAAAGATGCCTGCATCTGTGCAGTCTGTTCTGCGGTTCTTCCGGTGGAATCACTTACGTCTGCTGCAATCTTTTCAGACAGTGCATTCAATTTTTCTTCTACACGGTTTATCATTTCTTCCATCTGACCGTGTACTCCGGTAAGAAGAACATCTGCTTCTGATTTACGTGCATTTAAAACATGCTGCAGTTCTTTTGCTTTTTCTTCTCTTTCATCTACGATATTCTGTAATTCCTGCACTTTGTCTTCTTTTGTAACAAGCAAAGCCTGAAGCTGTTTTGCTTTCTCACGGAATTCATCAATCTGCTTTAATAAGAAATCTTCCTTATCCATTCCTTTATCCACCTTACTGTTTGTCCTCTCTGACCTGTTATGCTGTTCGTTTTCTTTTAACGAAGGGGCTGCCTTTCTGGTCTCTGTATTTCTTATCTGTACCTTCTGTTGTGTCACCGGCTCTTTTCTGCTCCGGTCCGGCGTCCCATAACTCTTCGCATTTTTACGGTAAAACATCGTTTTCAGCACATCAAAAAAGCTTTTCACTACCGTCTTCCTCCTGCGGAATCTCTTCCATTCCTATTACTGCTAGACACATTCTAGCATTTACCCTGTGATTTGTCCAGCAAATGCTCAACCATTGCTTTCTCCTTTGCTGTCAAATCTGCATCTGCCAGCAAATCCGGTCTTCGTTCCATGGTTCTTTTAATGGATTGTTCTCTCCTCCATGCTTCTACCTTTGCATGGTCTCCAGAAAGTAAAATAGCTGGAACTTTCTTTCCCATCCAGTCTTCCGGTCTGCTATACTGCGGATATTCCAATAAATTTCCTTCAAAGGATTCTGTGGTTCCGGATTCATCATTTGCCAGTACGCCAGGCACCATACGGGATATTGCATCCACCATGACCATTGCCGGAAGTTCTCCTCCTGTCAGCACATAATCTCCAATCGACACATAATCCGTCACAATTTCTTCTAACACACGTTCATCGATGCCCTCATAATGCCCACAAAGCAATACCAGGTCTTCTTCCTTCGCATAATCCTTTGCCATTTCCTGCTGAAACGTATTGCCCTGAGGTGTAAGATATACTGTTCTTGGCTTTCTTCCAATCTTCTGCGCCACTGCCTGCCACGCATCATAAATCGGCTGTGCCTGCATTACCATCCCGGCTCCGCCACCATACGGATAATCATCTACTTTTTTATGACGGTCTAACGTATAATCCCGGATGTTAATTGTTTCTATATTTAAAAGTCCTTTGCCAACTGCTCTTCCGATGATACTGGTATTCAGTCCCCGTTCTACCATATCCGGAAATAATGTTAATATATGAAAATTCATTTTGCTACCTACTTCTTATTAATATCACGAAGCCCATTTAAAAGGTGTACCGTAATGGTGCCTTCCTCTATATTGACATTTTTTACACAATCCTTAATTGCCGGAAGTAAAATATCATCTTCCCCATCTTTATGTAATACATAAATGTCATTTGCACCGGTCTGAAGTACATCCTTTACTTCACCTAAATCTTCTCCGTCATCTCCGACTGCCTTTAAGCCAATCAAATCAGCCACAAAATATTCATTCGGAGCCAGCTTTACAGCATTTTCCCTTGTTACATAAAGCCCTCTGCTCTTATACTTCTCTACATCATTTATATTATCAAATTCTTTGAATTTTAATATTACCAGATTTTTAAAGAAGCGCGCCTGTGTAACCTGAAGCTCCATCGGTTCTTTTCCAGTATCCAAAAATACCTGCTTCAGCTTTTTAAAACGCATGACATCATCTGTTGTCGGATATACCTTCACTTCGCCACGCACACCATGTGTATTGGTAAGTACACCTACCTGCAGCATTTCTTCCTTCCAGTCTTCCTGCACTTTCTTCATATCCTATCCTCTTTCTCTTATACTTCCCGTTCTTCAGGCAAGCCTGAATTTAATTATACAAAAGAAGCATAACTGCCGCAAGTAAAAAAGGTAAGATTCTTAAGAATTCTTAGGAATCTTACCTTCTAACGGTCTCTTACTTTTTTATAATCAAAATTGCTCTTATAAATTAAAGTTTTCTACATTTCGCACTTTTGCAGTATCCGTTGCAGTAATCTGCCGGATTCCGCTCTGTTCAATGTTCTCTCCCACAAAGAACTGATACTGCTGCAGTACCTGATCTTTGTGCATATCGGATAATGCCTTCTCAACATCCAGGCTATGTATATCACTTTCAGAACCTTTCATCTCGTAGGTACGATCCGGCTGGTACTGTGCTGCATAATCTGCTGCCCCAAAATCCTGTTCTCTTCGTACCGTAGTCTCTAAGGTATCCTTCTGCTGCTGTTCAGATGCACCGGCATCTGCTGCCGTCTTAACAACCGGTGTATCTTCTACTGCATTCCGGATATTCTGTATGCTGTTGTAATCGTAAAATCCCGCATTGGGACGAATTCCTGAAATATTCATAACGATCACGTTCCTCACATCATAATTATCTGCTACTAATTTTATCGGATAAATTCAACCAAAATCAACCCTTTTCTCCAAAAAGATTTTCTTTTATTTATCCAGCATTTTCTTTAACTCATTCATAAAGGTATTTACATCCTTAAATTCACGATATACAGATGCAAAACGAACATACGCCACTGCATCTAAATCTTTAATCTTATCCATCAGAATCTCACCAATTACAGTACTTGGGATTTCCTTTTCTTCCCGATTAAAAATCTCTGTCTCCACTTCATCAACCAGTCTGGTTATCTGCTCCACGGATACCGGTCTCTTATGGCAGGCACGAAGTACACCTGCTTCAATCTTGGAACGGTCATACTGCTCTCTGCAGTTATCCTTTTTTATTACAATCAATGGAATTGTCTCAACTTTTTCATAAGTTGTGAAACGTTTTCCACAATCGTCACATAATCTTCTCCGACGAATGGAGTTATTGTCATCTGCCGGTCTCGAATCAATTACTCTGGTATTTTCACTGCTGCAAAATGGGCACTTCATCTTTTTTCTCCTATTCTAAAAGCTACGCAAAACACGCTTTGTGAATTTTGCGTAAATAATACCGTTTTTCCATCACCAAACGTTCATAAAGAACTGCTGATATCAGCTTTTACAAATATTGGTCGTACTATTTTTAGTATAACTTTCTCGTATTCTTATGTCAACTAACTTTTCACATCTTCTACACAGACATCTACCAGAATAATATCCGGTCCAATCCGCACAACACGTTTCCATGGAATAATATATTCGCATGCCGGACAAAAAATACAGAAAAATTTTCCCGGCGCAGCTACAACCAGTGCACAGATTCTTCCATTGCACTCATCCAGTTCCAAATCCACCACATTTCCCAGGCAGCAACAGTCTGCAATATTAATCACCTGCTTTTCACACAATTCACAATAGCGTATCATGTGCCTGCCCCACTGTGCCTTTTCTTCTATTTATACTATGCCGGATTTTTCAAAAGTTTCCTATACGTTGAAACGGAATAAAATAATATCGCCATCCTGAACAACGTAATCTTTTCCTTCCAGTCTTACCAGTCCCTTTTCTTTTGCCGCTGTCATGCTTCCACACTCAATCAGATGGTCATAGGATACCACCTCTGCACGGATAAATCCACGTTCAAAGTCGGTATGAATCTTTCCTGCCGCCTGCGGTGCCTTGGTTCCTTTGGTAATAGTCCATGCTCTTGTCTCATCTTCTCCCGATGTAAGGTAGCTGATAAGTCCTAACAATTTATAACTTGCTGCAATCAGTTTCTCAAGTCCGGATTCTTTTAATCCAAGGTCCTCTAAGAACATTGCTTTTTCATCATCATCTAATTCTGCAATTTCCTGTTCAATCTGTGCGCAGATAACAAATACTTCACTGTTTTCTGCGGCTGCCTGTTCTCTTACTCTTGCAACATGTGGATTGTTTGCGCCATCATCTGCAAGGTCATCCTCACTTACATTTGCTGCATAGATAACCGGTTTTGCAGTTAATAAATTATAAGATGCAAACCATGCCTGCTCGTCCTCATCATCACTCAACGGATAAGTCTTTGCCATCTTTCCTTCTTCCAGATGTGCCTTTAAGGATTTCAAAAGTGCCTCTTCTTTTGCAAGTGTCTTGTCCATTCTTGCCTGCTTGGTAACTTTTGCAATTCTTCTTTCCAAGATTTCAATATCAGAAAAGATAAGCTCTAAATTAATGGTCTCAATATCACGAACCGGGTCAATGCTTCCGTCTACATGGACTACGTTGGTATCTTCAAAACAACGTACAACATGAACGATGGCATCTACTTCACGAATATTGGCAAGGAACTGGTTTCCAAGTCCCTCTCCTTTGCTGGCTCCTTTTACAAGTCCTGCAATATCTACAAATTCAATGACTGCCGGTGTTACTTTCTTGGAATGATACATCTCGCCTAACACCTTCAGACGGTTATCCGGTACAGTTACGATTCCCACATTCGGGTCAATGGTACAAAACGGATAATTGGCTGATTCTGCGCCTGCTTTGGTCAGTGAATTAAATAATGTACTTTTTCCTACGTTTGGTAAACCTACGATTCCAAGTTTCATTTTATCTTTTACCTGTTCGAAAATCCTTAAGTTATCAGGTTTTTCGCCTTTCTATGTTATTTTACTACATAATTTATCATGCAAATTTTTAAGCTGTATCAAACTCTTTTCTGCCATGTTGGCAAAAGGAGCTTAATACAGCCTATTATTATATCATAAGTCTTATTATTTTGAAACCATCAAAATTTAAAGTTCATGGTTTCCGTCTATTATCGGTGAAAACTTTATTCATCCACAGATACCTCTGCAAGATTCCGGACAGAAAAATTGCCCTTTTCAAGTTGTTCTTTGGATTCCCTCTTGTTCTTTTCAATAGCACTTGCTTTGTTGAGGTCTGTCTCTACAAACACACTATAGTCTTACCACCATTACAGGCAGCCAGTGAAAAGACCAGCTTCTTTTATCCGGCTTCCGGTTATCTTTTTATAATACTCTTTGAATAGCATCTACTACCTGCTGCCACTCTTCCATGGCTTTCGGATAAAAATGCTCTATCTTTTCGATGTTTTTTTCTTTTCCGGCACACTCCAGCTGGTAAAAGAAATCTCCAAGCGTTCTGGCTCCGATGCCCCAGGCCTCACCCTTTAGTCCATGGGACTGGGTCACAAATGTTTTCCATAATTCGTTCATCATTTCTGTATCTGTTGCTGCTTCTGAATCTATGATAGTTTCTGCAGTTTCTTTCATTGTTACTACATGATTTATCTTAAGAGTTTGGAACGCTTTCTCTAAATGATGCTGCTTCTTCTCTTTTTCTTTTGCAAAGATGCCTAACAATTCTTTATAGAACTGTTCATCTCCATCCGCATAGGATAAGCCTTCTTCTGCTGCAATTCCATTCTTCTCAAGATAATGTAATAAGCCTCTTAGCTTTGTTATCTTTGTATCATCCATGTTTCCCTGGAAAACCATATTTTCTTCCGGCTGATAATCCCTAAGATATTTCTGCAGCATAATCTCCAGTGTAGCCGGTTTTACCGGCTTGGTAATATACTCTGCAAATCCTTCGTTTTTGTACAGTTCTTTTGCACCAGCTGTTGCATTAGCGGTAAATGCCACTGCCTGCGTATAATGATTTCGTCCTTTCTCATCTGAACGGATGAGGTGCAGCGTCTCTATGCCATCCGGCTTTGGCATCATATGGTCTAAAAGAAGTAAATCATATGTTTTCTCTTCACATTTTTGAACGGCAGTATTTCCATCCATCACGGTTTCCATTTTAACCTTTGTCTTATGTAAAAGATGTTCTAATACCATCAGATTCTGCTCATTATCATCTACCGCAAGAATGGTAAAGCTGCTGTAATCCGCATTCATACTTTTCTCACTCTGCTTTGTAAAATGATGTTTTTCCGATACTTCTACCCATGGAATCCGAACCGTAAAGGTACTTCCCTTCATCACTTCACTAATCAGGCAGAGGCTTCCACCCATAGCCTCTGCCAGCTGTTTGGCAATATCCAGTCCGAGACCGATTCCGTCTTTTCTGCTGTTCCTGGCAGTATTGCCCCGTTCAAAGCTTTCAAAGATTTTATCCTGCTCTTCTTTTCCTATTCCAATTCCACTGTCTGCCACAGCTATCTTCAAAAAGGTATCTCCATTTTCTGCTGCTTTTTCTACACCCAGCTCCACAAAGCCTTCATCTGTGTATTTCACCGCATTTTCCAGTAGATTTATGATAATCTGACGGATATGTGCCTTGTCTCCATAGAAATGTTTTCCCGGTTTTAATAATGGTTCTTCCATCCGCAGCCGGAAGTTTAAAGATTTCTTCTCTGCCTGTGGTCTCATCTGGGCCGCTGCGTCATGGATAACCTCTTCTAAAGCAAATGCATCCTTCTTTATCTGAAGCGTACCACTTTCTAACCGGGAAGCATCTAACACTTCTTCTATCAGTGCAATCATACTGTCACCGGCAGATGCAATTTCTCTGGTATATCTACGGATTTTCTCTTCTGATGTTTCTTCCGCAATCACTTCATTCATACCAAGTATCGTATGCATCGGAGTCCGCAGCTCATGGCTCACTTTCATTAAAAATCTGGTCTTGGCTTCATCCGCACTACGAAGTCTCTGCATCATTTCCAAGTTTTCTGTCTGATCGATAAACCAGAGCATGCAGCCATCTTTCTCACCATTTTCCACAATATCCTCCATACGAAGTTCATAGATGCGGTCATTTTTATGCAACAGCCTTTCCCGGTTTGTCAGTGCCTGCAGGATTTCTTTTTGCCTGCTTGCGGCACTTCCTACCTTTATTTCCGGGAAAAGTTCCTTCATACGCTGATTGACGGAGATAATTTTATTTTCTGCATCCAGGATAATCAAGCCTTCTTTTCCATGATTAAATGCATTATCCACCGCAGCCTGCAGAGAACCAAAATATCCATAACGAATCATTGCCATCATCATGCAGAACATCATAATTGTCATGGCAATGACTACCGGATTATAACTGCCAAATACACCCAGGCCCTTTAAGATTAATTCCAGTGCAAAAGTTCCCACACCTGCTATCATATAAATAATCCGCTTTTTATGAATTGGTGAACTCTCCCCGTAACGCATGATACACAAAATAAATACTGCCAGTATAACGACTGCAAGATGGATATAATGAATCACCCAGATAATCCCGTCTGTTACTTCCATCCGGTTATACATACCATCTTTTAAAATCCGCATCGTTTTATAAAAATACGGATGGTATTCTGCAGTAAATACTGCCACCAGCACAATTGCATTTACAACTGCCTGAATAAAATAAATAAATTTAGGAATTTTAAGCCTTCCAAACTCCGATGCAAACCAGAGAAATGCCATTAAAAATCCTGCCTGTCCCACATACTGGATACACAGCCCGGCAAGTGCCTCACCAACGGTATCCGAATGCACCAGTTCCAGATGAACTCCCACCACAAACAGCATGGAAAAAATATCATAAATAATAAATGCAAGCTGTGCTTTGGAGAGCTTTTTACGAAGGCAGATTGCCAACATAAAAAGCATCAGGATAATCGCTATAATATTTACCGACACAAGAAAATAGAACATACTTCTTTTCCTTTCGTAAAAGTCTTTTTGACTCTTTTACCATATTATAGCGGAATGCCTGATGCTTTTCCACTGATTTTATTTTGCAAATAAAGGAGTAGATAAATAGCGGTCCCCGGAATCCGGAAGCAAAACCACAATGTTCTTTCCTTTATTTTCTTTCCTTTTTGCCAGCTCAACAGCTGCCTTTAATGCAGCTCCTGCACTGATTCCCACAAGAATTCCCTCGCTGCGGGCAAATGCTCTTCCTTCTTCAAAGGCATCATCATTTTTGATTGGAATAATCTCATCATAAACAGAAGTATCCAGTGTGTCCGGAATAAATCCGGCACCGATTCCCTGAATTTTATGTGGTCCGACTTTTCCCTGGGAAAGAACCGGACTGGTTGCAGGTTCTACTGCAACAATGTGTACGGACTTCTTCTGCTTTTTCAGATATTTTCCAACTCCGGTTATGGTTCCACCGGTTCCGACTCCTGCCACAAAAATATCAACGCTGCCTTCTGTCTGTTCCCAGATTTCCGGTCCTGTGGTTTCTTCGTGGGCTTTTGGATTTGCCGGATTTTCAAACTGTCCTAAAATAATTGAACCCGGAATCTCTTTATGAAGTTCTTCTGCTTTTTCGATTGCACCTTTCATTCCCTTATACCCTGAGGTCAGTACAATCTGCGCTCCATACGCCTGCAGAAGATTCCGACGCTCTACCGTCATGGTTTCCGGCAATGTTAAAATTGCATGATACCCTTTTGCAGCCGCCACAGAAGCAAGTCCGATTCCCGTATTACCGGAAGTTGGCTCGATAATCGTAGCTCCCGGCTTTAATTTTCCCTTTCTCTCTGCATCTTCAATCATGGCAAGAGCCACTCGGTCTTTTACCGAACCTGCCGGATTAAAATATTCCAGCTTGGCAATGATTGCCGCATCCTCTACACCTGCCTCTTTCATATAATTATGAAGATAGAGCATCGGCGTCTTTCCAATCAGTTCCGAAGCACTGTCCACTATTCCTTTCACACACGTTTCCTTCTTTCTATTCCATTCCTTTGATATATCCGGTTGCAGACTGAATTGCCACTGCACCATCTGCAACTGCTGTGACTACCTGACGCAGGCTTTTCGTCCGCACATCTCCTGCCACGAACAGTCCCGCAAGACTACTGTTGCAGTCTTCTCCTGCAATCACATAGCCTTTCTCATCGAGAACGTCAAGGTTCTTTAATAATTCCGTATTTGGAATCATTCCAACCGCTTCAAAAACACCATCTACAGCTATTGTCCCACCGTTATCTAAAATAATACCATTTACTTTATCTTCCCCGATGATTTCCTGTACTCTTGTATTGGTAAGTATCGTTACATTGGAAAGCTCTTCTAATTTCTTTTTTGTCTTCTCTGCTCCACGGAATTCTGCCCTCCGGTGAATGAGATATACCTGTTCGCAGATATCGGATAAATACAATGCATCATCCAATGCGGTATCTCCACCACCGATGACTGCGGCTTTCTTTCCCTTATAAAAGGCACCGTCACAGACTGCACAAAAAGAAACTCCTTTTGCCAGCAGCTTTTCTTCTCCCTGCACCCCTAATCTGCGGTTCTGACAGCCTGCCGCATAGACTACGGTTTTCGCTTCTATGTTCTTTCCATCTTCACAGGAAATGACAAAGCTTTGCTCTTTTTTTGTAATGGCTGTAACCTCTGCCTCTTCAATGGTTACTCCAAGTCCTTCGGCATGCTCTAAGAATGTCTCTCCCAGAGAATAACCGTCTTTGCCCGGCAGTCCCGGGTAATTATCTACCCGGCTGCTGTATGCAATCTGTCCGGTTCCAAGATATTCTTTTTCAAGTACAACCGCATCGAGGTTTGCCCGCTTAGCATAGATTGCCGCACTTAAACCTGCCGGCCCACTTCCAATGATAACTACATCTAACATATTACCAGATCTTCCTTCGTTGATTCGTCGCCTTCAATATGAAATGAATTGAGTACCGGCTGTTCCGGTTCCATCAGAGAAAGAATCATATAGCTTGCTTTACTGTCATATGCAAGACGCTTATCTTCTTCGGATGGTCTTGAAGGAGATTCCGGATGGGAGTGCCAGTTGCCTAAAGGCATGAGACCATTGGCACGCATATCCTTTACGGCTGCTAACTGCTCTTTCGGATCCAGTGTAAAATGCTCATTCGAATGGTCGATATTGGCCAACAGATATACCTTTTCTACCACCTTATCCTCTCCGTCTTTGGTTCCGGCAATCAGTCCGCAAGCCTCTTCTGGTACACAGCTTTTGGCATGTGCCAGTATTTTTTCATAATCTGCTTTTTTTAATGAAATCATGCTATCCTCTTTCTATGTTTCATGGGTTATGTATCTGATAACATTTATTTACTGATACATTTATTTATCTGTACATTCTGCCTGTTCATAATCAATCAGCTCTGTTATGGTCGGATGTTCTCCACAAACGGCACATCCCTTTCCATTCCAAGGAAGCTTAATCTTGTGGAATTCCTGCTTAATTGCATCATAGGTCAATAACTGACCGGTCAGCAGATCTCCTACTCCAAGGATGTATTTGATTGCTTCCATTGCCTGAAGGCTTCCGATGACACCACCCATTGCGCCGATAACACCAGCCTGCTTACAGGTCGGTACGGCATCCTTTGGTGGTGGATTCTTAAATACACAACGGTAACATGGTCCCTCTCCCGGAACATAGGTCATTAACTGACCTTTGAAACGGATGATTCCTGCATGGGAAAATGGTTTCTTTGCCATAACACAGGCATCGTTAATTAAGAATTTTGCCGGGAAGTTATCGGTTCCGTCAATGATAAAATCATAATCTGCAATGATGTCCATGATATTTTCACTGGTAATGAATTCACGATATGTACGTACTTCTACATCCGGGTTCATTGCATTAATAGTCTCTTTTGCAGACTGCACTTTTGCTTTGCCAACATCTGCTGTCTGATGAATAATCTGTCTCTGAAGGTTACTTAAATCTACTTCATCTGCATCTGCAATTCCGATGGTACCTACACCTGCTGCTCCAAGATACATTGCTGCCGGTGCTCCAAGTCCGCCTGCTCCGATGATTAAAACTTTTGCATTTAAAAGTTTTTTCTGACCCTTAGCGCCAACTTCTTTTAAAATAATATGTCTGGAATAACGTTCAATCTGCTCATCCGTTAATGCCATAGCTTCCACCTCCCATGAAGTAAAGGAATTCTACATTATCACCATCCTTAAGAACGGTTGTTGCCTTTGCTTCTGTTTCTATAAATTCATCGTTAATGGATACGGTTACATATTCCGGTGTCTCTACATTTTCCTGCTCAATTAATTCCGGAAGTGTTAATCCGTCTTTTACTTCTTTCTTTTCGCCTGCTACTGTAATCTGCATAATTTCCTTCCTCTCACTTTTCTTTATTTTTATTTGTCAAGGGACTGGGTAATCCACTCCTCAAGTACCGCTTTTTTCTCTGCACCACTCTTACGGGCAATTTCTTCGCCATCCTTGAAGAGTACAATGGTTGGTACAGACATTACACTGTATTTTTCTGCCAGTTCTGAATCAAAGTTGGTATTTACTTTATAGACATTTAATTTTTCTGTCTGTTCGTCTGCGATAGCACCAATGACCGGTGACATTTTCTTGCACGGAACACAACTGTCTGAGTAAAAATCAATCAGCACCGGAAGGCTGCTCTTCAATACTTTTTCTTCAAAAGTGTCTTTTGTTACGCGTTCTGCCATTTCTTTCTCCCTTCCAGATGTTTAGTCCTCAACCTTCTTTACAATGAGGTTATAGGTTCCATCTTCGTTATTAACCAGTTTTAAAATCTGATGTCCTTCTTCTTTAATACTGCGTGGTACGTTCTGTACCGGCTCGCCGTCATTCATACGGATTGCAATGACTTCGCCATCCTCTAACTCATCAATTGCAACCTTTGCCTTTACAAAAGTAAGCGGGCACACTTTATCGGTAATATCTACTGTGTCATCAATTCTGATTCCTTCGATTTCCATCTTATATCTCCTCGTATAATAATTTTTATTTTGAATTTCCATTCCGATTTTTTCTTTATTTTTCTTCAAATGCATTGCGGATTACTTTGCGGAATTCATCTTCTCCTACACGCTGTAAAAGTAAACGGAAACGCTCACCCGGATTTGCATGTTCTTCAAAGAATCCAATGGCTGCATCAGTCACACGGAATAATGTCTCTTCATCGGTAATCAGTGGAAGTAACTGTTCTCCTTTGTAAATATGGTTTCCAAATAATCCACCAAAGGATACGATATATCCGCTCTTTCCTTCCCATGCATCTGTCGGGCAGGATTTTACACAACGGCCGCAGTTGGTACATTTATCATAATCAATGGTAACTTCTGTTCCGGTACATTTGATAGCATCTTCACGGCACGCCTTTTCGCAGACACCACAATTGATACATTTATCTGCTACCCAGCTTACTTCCATACCACCTTTTACACCGATATCATTTTCTTCTGCCTTAAGACAGTTGTTCTGACATCCGGTAACACCAAATTTAAATTTGTGCGGAAGCTCTCTTCCGAAGTAATGCTCATCTAATTTCTTTGCCAGGCTGTAGGTATCGATACATCCGCTCGGGCAGATTTCAGAACCCTGACATGCGGTAACGGTACGGACTCTCGGTCCACATACACCAGGTTTTACACCACCGTCTGCTAACTTTGCACGAACCTCTTCTATATCTTCAAAGTTAATAAATGGAATCTCAATGCCCTGTCTGGAAGTCATATGAACATAGCCTTTTCCATATTTTTCTGCCACATCTGCTACTGCTTTAATATTTTCTGCTGTCAGGTTTCCTCCAACTACCTGAATTCTTAAAGAAAAGAATCCTTTCTGTTTCTGGCGCATAAATCCGCCCTTTTTCAATGCCGCATAATCAATTTTTGCCATTATCTGCTTCCTCCATTTACTCTTCGCTTTTCTCTGGTTTGCTCTGATCCATTGCCTGTCTGAAGTCTTCGATTAAATCTTCGATATCTTCAATTCCGACACTGATGCGGATCAAATCATCAAATACTCCGGCGTCTCTTTTTTCTTCCGGGGTACTGTGTACATTTAATGTAGATTCCGGATGAATCACTAATGTTTTCGTATCTCCGATATTGGAAATAATCAGCGGAAGCTTTAATGCATTGATTATTTCAAATGCCCGTTTCTTGCTTCCGGTCCGTATGGTTAAGATTCCACCAAAACGGCCCTTAAACTGTTTCTTTGCGATTTCATGCCATGGACTGCTCTCCAATCCCGGATAATTGACTGTTACATCCGGATATTCTCTTACAAAAAACCTTGCCAGTTCTGCTGCATTGTCACAGATACGCTCCATCCGGATTCCCAGTGTCTCTAACCCGATACAGTTATAAAATGCATTCTGCGGAGACAGACAGGCTCCTGTGTTGCGGAACAGACCATTCCGAAGCTTGGCAGTATAGGCAAATGGTCCAAACTTCTTAAAGTCTGCCATGCCCGGATATTTTTCCACATCCCACTTAAATCTGCCGCTGTCCGTAATAATTCCGCTGATGGAATTGCTGTGACCATTGATGTATTTAGAGGAAGAATTCATTACAATATCCGCTCCTAGGGAAAGCGGCTTCACTAAGAATGCAGTAGCAACCGTATTATCTATAATAAGCGGTACCTGATGCTCATGTGCCAGATTTGCAAGTGCCGTAATATCTGTCACATCAAGTCTTGGATTACCAATGGTCTCTGCAAAGTAAAGACGGGTATGTTCATTTGTCTTTGCTTCAAATGCAGCCAGGTCATTGTTTTCCACATAATGTGTTGTGATACCAAATGTCTCTAAGTCACGGAATAAATCAATGCTGCCGCCATAGAGACTGGCACTGGATACGATTTCATCGCCGGAACGAAGGATATTACAAAATGCATTGTAGAGTGCTGCCATTCCAGATGCACAGGCAACGCTTGCTACGCCACCCTCTAACGCCGTTACTCTTTTTTCAAATGCATCTACCGTAGGATTACTGATTCTCGTATAGGAATATCCCGGTGCCTGATTATGAAAAATCTTTTCTAACTTCTCTGCCGACTCATGTGCAAATGCACTGGATTGATAAATCGGAGTTGTTGTTGCACCTGTATTCGGTTCTCCCTGAAAATCTCCATGTAATAATGCGGTATTAAACTTCATCTTACGCTCCAATTCCTGCACGTCTTATTGTGCACTAAATACTTTGAACTGCCTTAGGAATTCTATTTACGATTATTCCTATTGGTTTTGTATGAATTATATTTTACTATATTTTTCTAATTTGTCAATACTAATTTATCAGAGCATTGTTATTTCTCCCAGAATATGTTATTTTATTCACGCAAGCCGCATAAATAGAGGGGCTTGCAACAATACTTTTCAGGAAACACAATACATATTTCTGGAATAACGGAAAGGATTTCCTATGTACACGAGAAAAAAAATCATTTTATCTTTTGCCGGAATGTTTTTCCTGCTGCTTTTTATGATGTCAGCAAGTCTTTTTTTCGGCAGCGTTTTATTAAATCCGAAAGAGATTTTATCCTGCCTGATTCAAAATGACCGGACTTCTGTCACAGGTCTGTTACTTTTTCATATCAGAATTCCACGGATGTTTGGCGCCATTGCTGCCGGCATGGGTTTATCCTGCGCCGGAGTTATCTTACAGACTGTTATGAATAATTCCCTTGCCAGCCCGAATACCATTGGTGTCAATTCCGGAGCCGGATTTGCCGTTATGATTGGACTTGCTATCTTCCATGGTCGTGCAGCCCATAATGCCATTTTTGCTTTTACCGGAGCTTTCCTTACGACACTTCTTATTTTTGCTCTGGCATATATGGCAGACAGCAAACGTACTACCATCATTCTTGCCGGCATTACCGTTTCTTCTTTTTTAAGTGCCGGAATTAATACGGTAAAATTATTAAGTGATGATATCACTTTAAACCTCACTACCTTTATGATTGGTTCTCTTTCTGATGTCACCACAAAAACGCTTTTTGCTCCCGGCATTGCCATTGTCATTGCGGTTATCATCTCCTGCTTTTTCGGAAGCCACATGAATGTTCTGAGTCTTGGAGAAGATGTTGCCCGCTCCCTTGGCATTCCGGTATCGCTGCTCCGTTTTCTGCTGTTGATGCTTTCCAGTATACTGGCAGGCTGTGTGGTAAGCTATGCAGGACTGTTAAGCTTCGTCGGGCTGATTGTTCCTCATATTGCAAGACGGCTCTTTGGCAATGATCTGCGGCTTTTAGTTCCCCTTTGTGCTCTCTTAGGTGCAAGTTTCGTCCTCTTCTGTGACACCCTTGGACGTGTTATTGCCGCACCATATGAACTTCCTGCCGGCATTATTCTTTCTTTTGTTGGCGGACCGTTTTTCTTATATCTTTTATTAGGAAAGAAAGGAGGCCGCAGAGTCCATGCTTAAATTTGATTCCGTTTCCATTGGCTACCACAAGGTGCCTCTGATTAAAAATCTGTCCGTTGAAATTCCTACCGGCAGCATCACAACCATCGTAGGGCCAAATGGCTGTGGCAAAACAACGCTGATTTCCGTATTAAATAAATCCAGCCAGCTTTTTAACGGCTCTATCACATTAGATGGCGAAGATATTTATCATATGAGTGGACACCTTCGTGCCCAGAAAATTGCATTTTTACCACAGATTCGCGAAGTAATTCCTGCTCTTCCGGTTCATACCTTAGTGGAGCATGGACGCTTTCCATATCTTGGCTTCTCCAGACGCCTCACCGAAGAAGACCGCAGACTGGTGGAAGATGCCATGGAATTTACCCATGTTACGGATTACCGCAACGTTGCAACTGACACTCTTTCCGGCGGAATAAGACAGCGTGTCTTCTTTGCCATGACTTTAGCCCAGAACTGCGATACGATTATTTTGGATGAACCGACTACCTTCTTAGACTTGGTAAGCCAGAATAATTTCTACCGGATGCTTCCAATCTTAAAGGCACAGGGAAAAACAATTCTTCTGGTGCTGCACGACCTTGCCAAAGCACTTACTATTTCAGACAAACTTATCGTCATGGAATCCGGTGCCATCTGCTTTCAGGGCACTCCGGATGAATGCGTACAAAAAAACGTCTTAAATAAAGTATTTCATACTTCACTTAAGACGTTCTCTGATGCAGAAGGAACTTACTACTTCTTTGAGTAAGTTCCTTATTTTTCCAATGTTTCATTCATACTTCCCATCCGGTAACCGCAAAGGTCTAAGGTTACATAGGTAAATCCATATTCCCGGAAAGCTTTTGCAATTCTCTCCCGGTTCTCCTTTTCCATCAGCTTCGAAAATTCTTCCGGCTCAATCTCAATTCTTGCCATCATTCCATGAATTCTTACCCTCACCTGATGAAAACCTAAATCCAGTAATAATTGTTCCGCTTTATCCACCATTGTAAGTTTCTCTTCGGATATGGTCTCTCCATAGACAAACCGGGATGACAGACAGGCAAAGGACTGCTTTTCCCAAGTTGGAAGATTCAACGCCTTCGAAAGGACACGGATATCCTGCTTGGTAAAACCACAGTCTCTGAGCGGACTTTTTATTCCAAGCTCTGCCACTGCTTTTAATCCCGGACGATAATCTCCGTTATCATCAAGGTTAGAGCCCTCCGCCACATAGGCAATTTTCTGTTCTTCTGCAATCTTTAATATCTTTTCAAATAATTCATGCTTGCAAAGATAACAGCGGTTCTTAGGATTCTGTGCAAATCCTTCGATTTCAAGTTCTTCCGATTCTGTAATAAAATGTCTTATATTTTCTTTCCGGCAAAATGCTTCTGCTTCCCCTAACTCTCTCTTTGGAAATGAACAGGAGGACGCAGTTACTGCAATTGCCCGCTCTCCCAATACATCATGCGCCACTTTCAAAAGATAGGTGGAATCCACACCACTTGAGAATGCAACTGCCACGCTGCCTAATTTTTCAAAATATTGTTTTAACGCTTCCTGCTTTTTTAACTGTTCCGGAGTTGGTGCTGTTATTTTATTCATTTCTTATGCCTCTACTTTGTTTCTTCTCTAAGTTCTTTCACCGTAGCAAGCTCCAGGCCGACCTTTTCTGCGATCACATCATCTGTCAGGAGATCTAAAAGGTTTCTTGCAACACTGATTTTTTCTCTGGCAATTCCACGGGCTTCGCCAATCCTGATGCCCTGTTCCTCGCCAATTTCTATTCCCTTGTTGGTCATCTCTTCCGCAAACGTACACATTGTAATCACCTCTCCTGCTTTCGCACGTTCTGCTACTGTTTTCTCTATTTTGACATAGGTTTCATCATTTGTAAACACCTGAAGCAGATTCAAAACCGCTTCCACATGGCAGATTGCCTCCGGATGCTCCTTGGGATTGTATCTTCCAAGACGTTTCTCCGCAAAAAAATCTGCTACAATTTTAAAATCACTTTTAAACGCTTTTCGGATTTTCTCCGGCAAAAATGCAATATTAAAAACAAATATTTTATAATCATTTACATAAGGTCTTAGTTCCGGAGAAACATCTAAAATGTCAAATAGCGCATTCGGACTTTTCCATTCTGTATCACTGAAATTTAAAACAATCGTAATTGCCGGATATTTTCGTTCTTCCCCACGGTCAATCTGTGCCCGATACACGGCATAATCATACCCCATAATCCGGATGGGCATATTTTTGTCTATCAGACTCTCATTTTCAAGCCCAAAAGATGCCACTTTGTATAACCCATTCTTATATAATTTCACAGTATCCCGAAACTGATTCCGAAAATTGTTTTCTTCCACCTTATAGATGCTTTCCGTTGGTCCCTCTTCCAATCCTTCTTCCAAAAGAATCTCCTTTCGAAAAAGTAATACATTATATATGTCAGCAAAAACATCCGAAAATGATTCCAGATATTTTTCTGCCAAATCCTTATCTGCCAAGTATTTTCCCCCTGTTAAATAAATATTTTGGATAAAAAAGCTTCTGAAAATATGAATATAAGATTATCACGAATGCAGACAGTTCAACACGCCTGCATAATAGATGAATAACGAATATTATTATGAACTGATTTTACTTAAGATATAATATCAAAAATATTCCGAAGGGTGCAAGTACTCTACGGAATATTTTAATCTAATTTAATAGAATTTATATAATCTTTACAAAGATAAAACATTTTTTCTGTTTTTTTAACTATTTTCTTCTCATTTTTGTCATTTTCCATGTAAGCGTTTGCGCACATGTACTTTAACTGCATCACTTTAGATGTAAT